>BNJS01001870.1_pt1 | contig 514226 bp, 630 predicted proteins | sample 8540461 | NCBI WGS metagenome assembly BNJS01 (sample SAMD00202454, study PRJDB9452) | human saliva metagenome | isolation source: human saliva | place: Japan
GAACGATATAGGCATCACCTGTATCTTCTATGATATCAGAGGCATTAAAGATATACCCATCATCCGTTGTATAGCGTCCTTGAGCTCTGGCTGCAACTACTGCTTGATCGTTAGAACCACCCCCGTGATTACTACTATGTTCCTGCTTCTGATGTTTAATCTCTTCTTTTGTACGAATATTGTCCGCATGAGCCGCATCCTTAAGGTAAACATAGTATTTCCCGTCTACCTTTATCACATAGCCACCCTTGATTTCATTGACAATGTCTGAATCCTTCAACTGATAATTCGGATCCTTCATCAAGAGTTCCTCGCTAATAATAGCATCATAAGGAACCTTGCCATTAAAGTAATGATAATGGTCCCCATGTGAAGTCACGTAACCTTGATCGGTAATCTTAACGACAATTTGTTCAGCATTAATACCTTCTCGCTGACTAACTTCATCAGGCGTCAGATTTTTCAGTCTTAGTACTAGCCTGATTCCCTTCTATATAAGCCACACGATTAGGCTCTTTGCTAGTCTGTACCGCTTGGAAACGCCCCAATTCATAACTGGAAAGGCTTAATGCTAAAAGAGCTACCGAACCAAGAACATATTTTTTATTGATTTTCATCTAAACACACTTCCTATTTCATTTTATTTGTTAAATAAAGAACTACACTTTTTTTCCTAAAGAACTTCCTTAACTGGTTAAGTATATAACTGAAAACGAAATCATTTTTAAAACCCCTCCTTCTATTTTCTATTTATCTAACAAGATTTGAGCGAGTGAGTTAGTTCTCTATATAATTAACTGGTTATTTAACTAGTTAAGATTTTACTCCTATCACATAAATCTGTCAAGAATTTTTTTGACTTTCAGGTAAAATCTAGATAAAAAGAGGAATATCCCCTAGTATGAGATAGATTCCTCTTTATAATATTTTAGTGTTGAAATGGCATAAAATCCGAAACAAAGGAAATGTTATCCTTATCTTCTGCGTTGACAAAATTTAAAAATAGCTTTTGAAATTCTTCAAATTCATAGTCTGAATGACAAATCCACTCCTTACCCGTCGAGACATACCATTTTCCAAGACTTGCAAGTTGCTCCTTGGTCAAGGATGGTACATGAGAGCAATGTTCAAAGTTAATAATATAAACTTTTTCATAGATTGATTTGATAAAATCTTTGAGCATAAACTTTCCTCGCTTAAATTCTATACCTAATAACTAGTTGTACTATTCAATCACTTGGGTTTCTGCTAGTTTTTATACCAGTGAGCTGATTTCTTTGGATAGCGTTCTTGTGTTTCAAAGTCCACATAGAAGAGGCCATAGCGTTTTTCATAACCATTTGACCAAGAGAAGACGTCCATGAGTGACCAGATGAAGTAGCCTTTGACTACTGCTCCATCAGCAATGGCATCTGAAATAACTTCTAAGTGCTTCTTCACATAGTCGATTCGACCGTCATCGTAAACTGTGTTATCAACGAATTCATCTTTGTAACCAAGACCATTTTCTGTGATGTAGATCTTCTTGTAGTTTGGATAATCCTTTTTCACGCGCATGATTTGGTCGTATAATCCTTGAGGATAGATAATCCAGTCCCAGTCAGTGCGAGGTACATAGTCAGGAGCTACACGACGTCCAACACCTTTGATTTGGTATTTAGAGCTTCCTTTCTCTCCTTTACCATTGTGGATGATCTCAGTTTCACCATCAAAGGCTTCCATCCAGTCACTCATGTAGTAGTTAATTCCAAGGAAGTCGTTCAAATCTTTAGCTGCTTCAAGTGCTGCAAAGTCTTCGTCACGAAGATCCAAGCTACCACCATTTACTGATAAGATGTGGTTTACACCTTCCATTGTTGCATCTGAATAGTGTCCAAGGTATGTAGCATCCAAGATAAATTTGTTGTGGATGATATCTTCCAACTCAGCAGCACGAACGTCTGCAGGGTTTTTAGGATCTAATGGATACTTAGTTGGAAGGGCGTGAACGACACCAATTTCGCCTTTATATCCTTTATCTTTATATAATTTCACAGCGCGGGCATGAGAAACCATCATATTGTGGTGCGATTGGAATACTTTTGCTAAATCGTATTGAATTCCTGGTGGGAATTTACCGACCAAGTATTGACCGTCACCGATTGGGCCGATTTCATTAAAGGTTGTCCAGTAGTTGACTTCTGGGAATTCTTCGAAACAGAATACGGCATAGTCCACAAAGTGTTCGATGTTTTCACGATTTAAGAAGTCTCCATTTGAGTGAAGAGCTTCAGGTGTATCAAAGTGATGCAGTGTTACAAAAGGTTCTACATGACGTTTATGACATTCTGCAAAAAGGTTATGATAAAATTCTACCCCTTTTGGATTCACTTCTCCAAAACCTGTTGGAAAAATACGAGACCAAGCAATTGAAATACGGATACCGTTTACCCCATATTCTTCAGCCAACTTTAAGTCTACTGGATATTTATGGTAGAAATCACTCGCTGGTTCAGCAGTATACCAATAGTTATCTGCTAAATATTTATCCCACGCAACTGGTCCTTTACCATCTGTATGTGTAGCTCCTTCTGCTTGATAAGCAGCTGTTGCGCCACCGAAAATAAAATCTTTAGGAAGTGTTTTTGTCATTTTTTCACCTATTTCTTGATTGGATAAAATGAAAAGCGAGCGGAGAGGAGCTAGTGAGCTATCCATCTCCGTCTCACTTCTTGTACAAAGTCACCAAATAGTGACATAAAGGGGGAAAACAAATATATAATCCGGAGACTCTTTTACAGTCCCCAAGGTCAGTCGAATTGTGACATGAGGAGGTAAAAACGATATTTTTTTACCGACGAATTAATAAGGCGATTAGGAAATTCGCCATAGCGATTTCCGTGATGATAGGAGACTGTTTTACAGTCCCTATCATCAATCGAATTGCGCTTGAACAAAGCAAGGGCACCTTTCCCATCACGAGTCAATTTAATGTATTGAGCACCTTCTGTTTTTGCCAATTTGATTCCAAGTTTATCTGTTTCAGCCTTCATGTCCTCATAGTTTGATGCTACTTGAGGAGCAAGGATAACAAGGTCAAATTCTGGCAACATTTCACGGTGAGCACCGTAACCACCTGCAGCGGCCTTCACAGGAACATTGTATTCTGCAGCAGCTTTATTCAAAGCATTTGCAAGAAGTCCACTAGTTCCACCACCTGCACAAAGTACAAGTACGTTAGTTTCTTTAGTAATTGTGTTTTGAGCACCTTCAACGCCAGCTTTTTCAAGGATGGCATCAGCTTTTGCTGTGTTAAAGTTTGCTGCTACTTTTTCTTTCAATTCATCGTTTGATTTACCAGAACGTTCTTCTTCAAGAATTTGTTCATCATAAACTTTAAGGAATGGGTAGTAAATGACTACGTCCACTACAATGAGTAATGCAGCAAGGATGAATGATAGAAGTTGGAAGTTAGTACCAAGGACTAGACCAAGTGGTGCTGGAGTTGTCCATGGTAGGTTAGCAGTAAATGAGTTCATTCCAAGTGTTTCGATAAAGAATTTGAAAATCCAAACGTTTGCAATTGGAGCAAAGATAAATGGAATGAAGAAGATTGGATTCAATACCAATGGAGCACCGAACAAGATTGGTTCGTTAACACCAAAGAATGTTGGAACTACAGATGCACGTCCGATTGCACGGTTACGTTTAGATTTTGTTAACCACATGAACATAAATGGAACAACAAGAGTCGCACCAGTACCACCCATCGTAACGATAAACATTTGGGTACCTGAAGTAAGAATCTTATCAGCATGCATTCCTTGTTGAATCAAGTTCAAGTTTACTTCAGCATTTGCATAAGTAATAGCTGCGATAGCTGGTTCAACGATTGAAGGACCGTGGATCCCTACGAACCAGAAGAAGGCGAAGGCACCAAAGATGATTGTTATTCCAAGGTAACCATCAGCAGCAGAGAAGAGTGGTGCAAAGAATTTACCAATTGATTCTGCAACACTTGCACCAACAAAATGGCGTGCAAGTAAGTCTAGAGCATAAAGAGAAACAACTGAAAGTGTGAAAGGAATAACGTCTTTAAAGACTTGTGAAATATTCGGTGGAACTTCGTCAGGCATGCGAATTGTCACATTGTTTTTCACACAGACTTTATAGATGCTTACTGTTACAAATGCAGCAAGAAAGGCTGAGAGCAAACCTTTAGTTCCTAAGAATCCAGTAGCAAAACCATTCTCAATAGGGTCAGCTGCTAACATCAACAAACCAACAATAGCTGCCAATAGTGTTGACATGTAGTTGATTTGATTTGTTTTTTCCATGCTACGGTTTACAGAGTCTGTTAACGATTTTGCAGTTGTACCAGCAACCAAGACAGCTAGAATCCCCATTGAATAGCTGTAAGGTTTCATAAGAAAGGCAACAGTTTCGTCAGACCATTTGAAACCCCATGAGTTTGGTACAAAAGCAATCAAGATAAAGATACTTGAGAAAAGGATAACTGGCATTCCAGCGATGAAACCATCACGAATAGCACGCAAATAGATGTTACGTGACAGTTTCTCAAAGAAAGGCTTCCCTTTCTCGATAAAAGCGATTAATTTATTCATTATTTAACTCCCCGTTTGTAAAGTTCGATTAAGTGATGCATTAAATCTTTTAGCAAGATTGTTGTCATCAAGTGATCTTGCCCATGTATCATAGTGATACTATAGGCAATATCCTCACCCGCAGCCTCTTTAGTCAATAGGCTTGTTTGAGCATGGTGAGCATCTGCAATGCAAGCATTAGCTTCTTCAACTAAAGCGTCTGCTTTATCAAAATCACCAGCTTCAGCAGCCTTCAAAGCTTCCAATAATTTTGAACGAGCATCACCTGCATAGGCAACGATTTCAAAACCTAACAATGTTACTTCTTCTCTATTCATGATAGAATTCTCCTTATATATTTTTTAGTAAAGCGTTATGACAATAAACGTTGGATGTGTAGAACAAGATAAACTCGTTCACTCTTGTAGAGGTCAAGACTAGTTTCCTGAGCAATGACCTCATAAATTTTACTACCAATCTCGAATGCTTCTGGATAGGTATTCTTTATATGTTCTTCCATATCGAGCAAGGATTGATTATCATCGCGACTACGATCCAGATAATCCAAAAAATAATTTAGATGAATCATAAAGCGGTCGTAGAAATTATTATTTTCAGGTGTTCGCTGGATTTTATAACTCTTCAAAACGCTTTCGACCCTCTTTAAAATTTCTTTTCTCTTATCAATCGACTCAACAACTTCGACTTCATTCTCACCTTCAGCGTTGATGAAATGATAAGCGATACGAATGATTTCGTCTTCAGGAAAATTTCCGTCAGTTTTTGACGATAAATTTCAAAAGCTTCTTGTGCAATTTGAAAAGCGATAGGATATTTGGCTGAAATGTCAGGCAAGTTACTATCCTTATAGCGTCCTTGACTAATAGCCTGATAAGAACAATAGATATGGTCTGTCAGAGTGACGTATAGATACTCTTGGACAGGATATTGATATTTTTTAGAAAGATTATCAATAATCTCATAAGTGACCGTAATAAAATCAAGCGGTACATCCTTGAGAAGAGCCATAAAATTTTCTCGCGACTCTTCTGTTTTCATCCGAAAAACTTTTTCAACCTGATCCTCAGAAATCAAATCTCCCTTCTTCTTACCGAACGAAATACCCTTACCAATTACGATCAACTCCTCTCCCTTGCTATTCCGCACGAGAGAAACATTGTTGTTCATTGGATTTAATATCCGATACATGGCAACCTCCTTGCCCTATTATTTAAGTTTTGTGAGCATAAAAAATGACCACAAATGAACTCAGAAAATATAGCTCTGAGTCATCTGTGATCATGCCTAATATTACTTAGTAACACTCACTTTGTATTAACTTGTGACTTAAGTATAGCACAAGATTTTTATTTTGTAAACCTTTACATACAATTTTTTTTAAAAGTTTTTTAGCTAGGTTTTAGGACATAAAAGGGGGAAAATTTAGACACGTTCAGTCCATGAAGTAGCTGTTGTTTGAAGAACCTTGTTAAGTTCATCGATATTTTCAAAACCAGTTGTACGAAGCCATTCGCGAGCAGCTGCTTCTCCATCTTTGATGTAAGGCTCTACTGAACCAGCCCAAGTAGCACGTCCACAAAGTACGCCATTGAAACGAGCACCTGAATCATGAGCAAAGACAAGTGTTTCTTGGAAGAGTTTAGCGGATACACCTGCACTCAAGTAGATGTATGGAAGGTTAGTTGCTTCGTCTTGCGCTTTGAAGAAAGCAGCTGCTTCTTCACGACTGTAAACAACTTCGCCGTCACCAAATCCTTCAACGTATTTCACATTTACTGGAACTTCAACTTTCAATACATCGATGTTGAAACGTGGATCAGAGAATACTTTCATAGCTTCAATAACTTTACGAGGTTTTACTTTAGCGTATTCTACAGAACCTGCGTCCGCAATTTTTTCATCGTAAGCCAAGATTTCCAAGAAGAATGGGATATCTTCAGCAACACATTCAGAACCTACGCGTTCGATGTAAGCTTGTTTTTGTTGGTTCAATTCATCTGAACTATCTACATCATAGTAAAGCAAGAATTTAACTGCATCAGCACCTTGTTCTTTGATACGTTTTGCAGACCAAACATCCAAGCAGTCAGGCAAACGTTTTGTGCTTGAAGTATCATATCCTGTTTTTTCATAAGCAAGGAGAAGACCAGCTTCTTTATCCAAAGCTTTAGTTGCAGGTAGTCCGTATTCAGGGTCAAGAAGCATAGATGAAGCATATTTCGTCAATTCATCAGCTACCAAAACTTTCAATTCTTCCATTTGTGCAACTGTTGGTGCTTCATCTTGATATTGAGCCATCAAACGTTTCAAGCTCCACGTTGGTCAAAAGCAAGAGCTGAAATAATACCGTTTTTGTCAGAAAGTTTTTCTAAATACGCACGTTTTTGTGTTGATAAAACCATTTTATACCTCTTTCACTACTAGTTGGTCATATAGGCCTTGATAGTTTGCCATATTGACATGACCGGTCATTTTTTCTTGAGCATTTAGCATACCAAGGACATTAGCCTTAGTCAGTAATTCTTGATCAGATTCTTTATGGGACAATCCTGAAGCAATACCTGCTACTGTAGAATCACCAGATCCAACTGGGTTTACAACTTGGATTTTTGGAATATCTACTTTATAGAAAGTATCACCGTGTTTAGCGAATGCTCCGTTAGCACCTAAGGAAACGATAATCCACTCGATTCCATCAAATAGTGGTTCTTGAAGGACTTCTTTTAATTCATCCAAGTCTTTAGAAATTTCTCTTCCTAAAAGTTGAGACAATTCTTCATTATTTGGTTTGATGACTGTTGGTTTATGTGGAGATTCAAGAACCGCCTGAAGTGCAGCTCCTGAACAGTCCAAGACAACAGGTTTACCAGCTTGGTTAGCAAGTTCAACTAGACTAGCATAATAGTCAACAGGAAGTCCTGCTGGTAGACTACCTGAAATGGCTACTACCTCTACAGTTTCTAAAAGTTCCTTGAAATGAGCCAAGAAATCTTGTCCTTCTTTTTCTTGAACTTCAGGACCTTTTTCTAGGATTTCTGTTTGATTTTCTCCATGTAGAATTGCGATACAATTACGAGTTTCCCCTTGGATAGAAAAGAAACGTTTGCTTACTTTATCATCAATATTTTCTACTAAAAAATCACCAAGTTTACCACCGACAAGTCCTGTCGCGACTACAGAGTCACCAAATTCTGATAGGACCCGAGTAACGTTAAGACCTTTACCACCAGCCGTTTTCGTAACATCTACAACACGGTTGACAGTGTCAATTTTCAATTCATCCAAAGGATAGGAAATATCAATGGATGGGTTCATTGTGACTGTTAAAATCATAAGTCACCTCTTAGTCGTGGTATTCACCGCGATCCCATTTTTCAAGGAACTCTGTAAAGAAGTTGGCATCTGTTTGATGATCGTTATGAGTTTCAACGTGTTGGATTTTAGCGATCAATTTTTTGTTTTCTTCAGATGGTTTGTATTCAGCATTGATGAAAGCTTCAATAATATCGCACATAAGCAATTCACCAGTGATTTTACCACCAAATCCGATAACGTTGGCATTCAATTGTTCTTTAGCGTAAAGAGCTGTTGTCATATCACGAACCAAAGCAGAACGAACACCTGGAACTTTGTTAACAGCGTTATTGATACCTACACCAGTACCACAGATACATACACCAAGATCAGCTTGGCCACTAACTACTGCTTCACCAACTTTTTTACCAAAGATTGGGTAGTGAGTACGAGCGTGGTCATAAGTACCAAAGTCGATGACTTCATGTCCTTTTGATTTCAAAAATTCTGAAACCGCCATTTTTTCATTAGTTACGATGTGGTCACATCCAATTGCAATTCTCATTTTTATCTTACCTTTCTTTCGTTATAAAAATTAGCACATTTTGTTCAACATGTCGACCCTGATTTGGTGACGACCGCCGTCATACTTACCATTTACAAAACCTTTAGCAATGTTTTTAGCCAATTCGTCACCAACGAGTTGAGCACCCATAGTAATCATACGTGAGTTGTTGTGACCACGAGTCATATAGGCTGAACGTTCGTCAGATACTTCTGCTGCAACCATTCCCTTGATTTTAGTAGCAACCATAAATGGACCAGCACCATAAGCATCAATGACAATACCAAGGTTTTGTTCTTCTTTTTTAACTTCTTCAGCAACAGCAAGAGTTACATCAACGAAGTCTTGACCTTCAGCTGTAACATCCACAACGTGGAAGTTTTCTTTTTCCAAGAAATCTTTAACGACTTCTTTTAATCTCAAACCTGCAGCATCTGCACCAATAACAATAGACATATTGTATACTCCTTTTTTATAATAGACCAGTAAAAATTTTTTGGTTTTGGAAAGAAAATGACCATCACCAAGTAGTTACTAGTAGTTTTTGTTGACTATTTTAGTTTAAGAATGATTCATCTAATCACTCTTTGTAACTTCTCCTTGGAGAAATTGGAAGAATAACTTGTTAAAACAAACACAAATTGTTCTTTCTAAACATAATATACTACTATTGTTTAAAAAAGTCAACAGTATATGTTTGTTTTTGTTTATTTTTAGAAAATTTCTATATCAAAACCAATTTGATCACTTTGACCTGGATTTAAGATTCGAACATTTTTCTTATCTTCTAGATGATCGCCCTCTTCGAGTGAAGTTGACAAACCTGACCAAGGTTCAAGAGCAAGGAAGGGACCTTTATTAAGCGTTGACCAAACGATGAGGTTTGAAAACTCTTTAAAGTCTAGTTTTAATCCCTTATCATGCTTACGTGACCGTAAGGAAACAGAGCGAGAGCCTAACTCATCTAACGTCACAGCATCATAGCTAAAGAAATCATAGTTTAGATCCAATTCTTTTTGGTCTTTTAACCAGCTACTTCTATCTTGAAAATCCAACATCCCTGTTTCTGGGAATGGTTTAGGAACTGTACAAGTTTCTGGCTTTTCAAATTCAAGATAGTAGTCTTCATAAGCCTCATCATCAAATAAAGGACAGTTAAAGCCAGGATGTCCACCAATAAAGTAAGGCATTTTCTTATCTGTTTCCTTATTGGTAACTTGATACTGTGTTCGAATAGTCTTTCCCGTAACAGTATAAGTTATTTCTAGGCGAAATGATAGGGATAGTTCTCATACATTTCTTGGTCATCTTCGATAGCAAAGGTGACAGAGTTCTCTGTTTGTTCTACTAATTCAAATTCTTTTTTTCGAACCAATCCATGACGTGGAATCTTACCTTTTACTTGACTACCATCTTCTTGATTATACAAGACAGTATCATTTCTAACGGATCCACAAATTGGAAATAAAACAGGTGCTTGTCCACTCCAGTAAGTTGGATCTCCCTGCCACAAATACTCAATTCCATCTTTGTCTTTTATTGAAGAAAGTGCACCACCAAAAGTTTGAAACTGTACACTTAACTGTTCTGTTTTTAATTCAATCATTAGAATTACCTCCATTTATTTAAGGCCTAAAAAAACTAGGCTGTCGACTCCAGATTTGGAAACTGACAACCTAGTTTTTACAATTTACATTTTTAGGAGCGAATTATTTTGCGTTTGCTGCGTATTCTTCATTACGTTTGATCATTTGTTTTCTGTACCATGCAAAGATACCAACGTAGAATACTAGGAATACTAATGCGCCAAGGATAGCCTTGATATCACCAGTTGTAGCGTTACCAATTGCCCAACCTAATAGTTTTTCAATTGGTCCTTCAAGAGTTGAGTGAGTAATCAATTGAGTTTGGCTCACACCTTCTGGGAAGGCACCTACACCTTTAGCAAGTTCAGTTGCGAATGGTGCGATAAGTGTACCTGAAAGAAGGAAGAGTGGCAACAAGAGAGTTCCGAAGATAATCATACGGAGCAATTTACCACGAGTAACTACCAAGAGAAGCTGGAGTCACACCCATAGCGATGATACCAGCAAGTGGCAAGATACCATTTCCGACTTTTGAAAGAAGCACAGCTTCAACCAACATGATTGGTGCAAGTACGTTAGCACAAGCCCAGATTTCAGCACGACCAGCGATAAATGGCCAGTCAAGACCGATATTGAATTTACGTCCTTGAAGACGTTTAGTAGCAACGTTTGTAATACCTTGTGAAAGTGGTTCTACGGCTGCGATGAACCATGAACCGATCAATGAGAAGAGCTCCAAGCAGACACCGGCAGTCAAACCAAGTGACAACCAGCCTTTAATAACAAGTTCCCATTTATCAGCACCTTCAACACCAGCAACTGGATGTGGAGTTCCCATCAAACCGATAACGATACCAAGGATGAAACCGATGAAGAATTTAGATCCCCAGAAACCGATTCGTTTGTTCAATTTAGCAGCGTCAAAGTCGTATTTATCAAGACCTGGGAAGAGTTTATCAAAAATCTTATCCAAAACCATGATAACTGGGTTCATCATGTAGTTCATGTGAGTTGAAGTCATTGGTGATGAACTTGGTGCGTTAAGAAGGTCATCAAATGTTGGTTTCATCAAGTCAGAGTTGATGATTTTAAGAACCCCTACAAGGACAACTGCTGCAGTCGCGATGAAGAGTGAAACTCCTTGGCTAACTCCATTGTTGTCAGCGTACCATTTAATCAAAAGACCTGTGATAGACAAGTGCCAGATATCAAAGATATCGACGTCAAGTGTATCAGTTTTCTTCATTGCAAGCATTACAATGTTGACGATCAACATCACAAGCAAGAAGTAAAGTGTCCAAGCTGAACCCCAAGTGATTGTAGCAAGTGGTGCCCAACCAACGTCGGTGATGTTCAATTGAATACCAGTATTTTCAACGAATTTTGCAAGAGAAGCTGAGAAAGCTCCGTTAAGCATTCCGATGATAGCACCGATACCAGTAAGTGCGATGGCAAGTTTGATACCACCTTCAAGTGCTTTGGAGAATTTCACTCCAAATAGTAAAGCCAATACTGTCAAAATGATCAGCATGATAATTGGGCCACCCATATCCAAGATTGGCTTGAATACTTTATTGGCCAAGTCAATAATGAAATCCATAATTTTCCTCCCTTTATTTTTATGGAATATTTACAAATTAATAATTAGCTTAGACCATGTTCTTTGATAGCTGCTTCAATATTGTCATAGACTGGAGCGCTCATTGCTGGAATACGGAACAAGATTGGTCTTTCTTCAACGACAGAATACACGGTTCCAAAACCTTAACCGTGTGTAGCATGATTGGTGACCATCACCGTAACCTTAATCAAATTCGCTGCATTTGACATCTTTGGTTCTTCAAAAAAAAATTTAATCATTTGGTTTCTCTGTTTTCTCTAAAAGTGTCATTAAGCAGTCCCTTCTGGAATAAACTTCAGGTTTCTGCAATCAGACCTGGCCTTTCTGTATTTGCCTGCCTTCTCGAGAATATTGTTTGACAGACTTGAATTGTTGATGATATAAAGAGTGACAATACTTTACTTTATGTCAGGGCAAAATCCTTATTATTGGGCATTTTGGGTTTTCAGACAGACCCATTTATGAGGATGGCATAGTCATGTCCAGTTGGGAACAGGTTCAATCAAGATGATCGATAGGTCTCTATAACAGCTTTCCTTTTCTTCAATGGGGTTGCAACTGATCAGTGCTCTGAGATATCTGCTAAGCAAAGACTACAGTCTTTGTCAATGGTCTAATCCATGACTACCACCTTCCTCATTTTCTTTTAATTATATCGTTTATTAAATATTTTTTTTTTATTTGTATTTTGTTTGAGATTTTTATTGTTTACTTTTTAAACATTTTACTAATTTCAAACATATTTTTATAATTTCTTGATAAAGTAAAACAAAAACAGAATGTAAACTTCCTGTGTGTGTATTCAGAACAGACAAAGCATAAAGTGACGTTTATGTACTTTCACCGAAGGAAAACTGCAAAGAAATAGTTTATCTGCATGTCACTAATCTATCAAAAATCTGAATTTAGAAAAATAAAAGGAATGTTCCCATCAACTTTTCATTTTTTGATGTTTAAACTTTTTACGCCAAAATAAGCCAACCTGATCTCACTTGCCTTGCCCTCCATTTGGACTTGCCTCACCAAGTGGCATGCCAGGTGCCTGTAGCCGTTCAGTTCTTCTGGCAGTGTACCGGGAATTCCGGGGCATCTTTCCAGACATACATATAGTTACTGCACAATTCTTGCTTTGGGTGCAGAGCGGATGGGGGCAGTTAACATGCTTTGGGATTGCTCCTCACATTTGGCCTTCTCGGTGGTTTGTGCGATAACCTTGATTCTGGACAGACATAACGGTGCATCCTTAAACAAAATTACACTGGGCCTTAAGTTTTGCCCTTTTGCTCCCTTTTGTGGACGAGTATGGGGAGACGAGATGATGTTTCGCTCTAATATAAATAATAGACGTAGCTGGAGTCTTGCTTTGTAACCTTGCAAGATCACAATAATATAGCAGGGCGAGAATGAAGCCTAATAACTGAAAGAGCAATTTTCTTAATAAGTATAATAAAAAAACAGGAATGACTCCTGTTTTCACGATGTTAACTCTTTTTATTGGTCCAACTTTCTTCCACCATTGGAAGGAGATTTTTTAATACCTCTGGAACACCTTCCAGAGAAACATATCTAAACTTGCCATCATCGGATTTAAAAATCCAGATAATTAAATATTTACCATTCTTAGCAATACAGTTTACTACATAGGCCTCATAGCCACCGATAGTTAATTTTGACCCCCATACCTTGGAAAAGTCTTGACTTTTCTGTTTAGATTCATAAATGCTAGTTGAAATTTGAACAGTTTCAAGCGCAGCGTACTCACTTTCACTAATACCAAACTGCTCAGGTTTAAAGGTATTGAGAGTTACAATATTGACATCCGTCCCATCACAGTACTGAATATCATCTCCACCTTCAATTTCTTTGAAATGAACCCATGATTTAGGAATTTTCACATAGCCATAATCATCTGAACCTACTATTTGAGTTTCTTATGTCTGGCTAGATAAGAAAGGCGATGATTAAGTGCCACTGGGCCGGACGTGATTTGCAACCACGTAAATAAAGCCCCAGCACTTGCACTGCTGGGGCTTTTCCGTTACTCCTGACTTAGAAAACTATCACTTTTTCGCAAAATCCGTATAACACATTTACGGAGCAGGTTCAGGAAAATGCGTCTTTTGAGAAGTTCTGACTAATAATAAGCCTATTTATTTTTTATTTTTTTTTATTGTAGAGCAGACCCAAGCGAATGAACATAGGTTGTAAAAAGCAAATGAAAAAACTGCGAGGATAATAGCTTCTGTGTCTAAATAACCCATTTCGAGACCTCTTTTCAACAACAACAAGCCTGTAGTTTCGATAACGATCAAACATAAAAATATATAAAAAATTTTCGCCTTAAACATAGTGTCACCGCTTTCCTTTTATATAATTTCATTGTAGAATAAAAATTGAAAAAAATCAAAAAATCTTAACCACCTGTCTAACGGGTGGTTTTTACTAGGGCTATAAGCCCAAATTACCAGCCAGCGCCTAAAGACGCTGGCTTTCACTTTGTTCAAGCCTCATTACTCTTGACTCGTCACTTACCTCTTAAAGAGGCGTGAGTATTACTTACCACTATCCCTAAAGGGATCCTTATATTCTTTCACACTTAATTTATCTAGTGCTATATCTTGCTCTACTCGTTCTCAAATTTTTATACTCGTGAAGAAATCATCCACTGGATAATTTCTTTAATCTTGAATATATTTCTTTATTGTGGCTTCATTAAGCCCTACTGTACTCACATAATAACCTTTCGCCCAAAAATGTCGATCCCCAAACTTGTATAGTTGATTGAAATAAGATATGAACAAAGAGATTAGGAAAGTCAAATCAATTTCTAAAAATGTTTTAGAATCTGTAGTGTACTATTCTAACTTCAATCTACTGTACTTGAGGTTGGTGCGTTTGTCAAACATTAAGAAAAGAGGCTGGGCAAAAAATCTTTAAAATCAGAAAAACGCATAATATCAGGTGTTGAAAACCTTGATACTATGCGTTATATTTTTTTCATTTTCGGAGAAAATTGACTTTTTACCCAGCCTCTTAAAAAATCATTATTTTATATTTATCTTATTTTTTCTTGAGATCTCAACTATTCTTCATCCATACTCAAGACGCTAAGGAAGGCTTCTTGTGGTACTTCTACGGAACCGATAGCTTTCATACGTTTCTTACCAGCTTTTTGTTTTTCGAGAAGTTTACGTTTACGTGAAACGTCACCACCATAACACTTGGCAAGAACGTTCTTACGAAGGGCTTTAATATCTGTACGCGCGACAATCTTGTGCCCGATAGCTGCCTGAATTGGAACTTCAAACTGTTGACGAGGAATGATTTTCTTAAGCTTATCAACAATGAGTTTCCCACGTTCGTAGGCAAAGTCTTTGTGAACGATAAAGCTGAGAGCATCCACCTTATCACCATTAAGAAGGATATCCATTTTAACCAACTTAGATGGACGATACTCTGACAATTCATAGTCAAAGCTTGCATAACCTCGTGTTGAAGATTTGAGCTTATCAAAGAAGTCAAAGACAATCTCAGCTAGTGGGATTTGATAGATAACATTGACACGATTGTCATCAATATAATCCATCGTCACAAAGTCACCACGTTTGCGCTGAGCTAGCTCCATCACTGCTCCGACGAATTCTTGCGGTACCATGATTTGTGCTTTAACATATGGCTCTTCAATAGTCGCAATCTTTGTAGGATCTGGGAACTCGGATGGGTTAGACACATCCATAGACTCCCCATCAGTCTGATTAACCTTGTAGATAACAGACGGTGCAGTCATAATAAGGTCGATGTTGAACTCACGTTCCAAACGTTCCTGAATAACATCCATATGAAGAAGTCCAAGGAAACCACAACGGAAACCAAATCCAAGAGCCTGGGATGTTTCTGGTTCGAACTGCAAGCTAGCATCATTTAATTGCAATTTCAAGAGCTTCACGAAGATCGTTGTATTTATTTGACTCGATTGGATAGAGGCCTGCGAAAACCATCGGATTCATCTGCTTGTATCCAGATAGGGGTTCTGAAGCAGGGTTTGCCGCCAAGGTTACTGTATCACCGACACGTGTGTCCTGAACAGTCTTGATAGATGCCGCGATATAACCAACATCACCTGTCGCAAGAAAATCACGTCCTACAGCTTTAGGTGTGAAAATTCCAACTTCAGTCACATCGAAGGTCTTACCATTGCTCATGAGCTGAATCTTATCACCAGGTTTGACTACCCCATCCATGACACGCACTTGGAGGATAACCCCACGGTAAGCATCGTAAACTGAGTCGAAAATCAAGGCTTTCAATGGTGCTGACACGTCACCAGTTGGGGCTGGTACTTTTTCGACAATTTGCTCGAGAATTTCTTCGATACCGATGCCCGCTTTGGCTGAAGCCAGTACTGCTTCGCTAGCGTCTAGACCAATGACATCTTCGATTTCTGTACGCACGCGCTCTGGATCTGCTGCTGGTAGGTCAATCTTGTTAATAACTGGAAGGATTTCCAAATCATTATCCAAAGCAAGATAGACGTTTGCCAGGGTTTGAGCCTCAATCCCTTGGGCGGCATCGACTACTAAGATAGCACCCTCACAAGCAGCTAGAGAACGTGATACCTCATAAGTGAAGTCCACGTGTCCTGGTGTGTCAATCAAGTGGAAGATATAAGTCTCACCATCTTTAGCCGTATAATTAAGTTCGATAGCATTAAGCTTGATCGTAATTCCACGCTCACGCTCTAAATCCATACTATCCAAAGTTGGGCTTGCATTTCACGACTGGAAACTGTCTCTGTCTTTTCCAAAATACGGTCTGCTAGTGTTGACTTTCCATGGTCAATATGGGCGATAATAGAGAAGTTACGAATCTTCTCCTGTCGTTTTTTCAATTCTTCTAAGTTCATCATTCTCTTCCTTTCAGGGTATCTATTAATTATAAATTGTTTTTAACATTTTGACAAGACCATACCCTGTTAGGAGTACTAATCTTCAGCAACAAAGCCATCATTTTCAATGAAGTAATGTTCTGTCATACCTTGGTCGGTAAAGACAATCCCATGAAGGACACCGCCGTAGACAGCCCCTCCATCCATTCCAATCTTACCGTCTTCTGTTATCCAGAGTTCAGATGTGCCAGGTTTTTGATCCAACAAACCATAGACTGGTGTATGACCAAAGACAATTGTTTTTCCAGTATGATTGGCTGCTTCGTGAAATGGTTTTCTGAGCCAAACTTTCTTGTAATCTGTCGTTTCATGCCAATCATCCAAAGTCAAATCAATACCAGCATGTACAAAGATATACTTATCTGTTTCAATGACAAAAGGCATTTGACGGATAAACTCCACTAAGTCCGCTGCTTCTGTCTCAACTCGTTTAGCATCTGCTACTCCATCTACTGGTGCATCTAGTGGACGGCCTAAAATGGAATTAATGGTTGTATCCCCACCATTTCTACGGTAGTGATCGTAACTCTCTTCTGGATTGTCTAACCATGTTAAAAACATATACTCGTGGTTCCCAGATAAGCAGATAGCTCCTTGGTTATCAACCAAATCCTTGACCATTTCAAGAACACGGCGGCTATCTTCTCCTCTATCAATCAAATCTCCAAGAAAGAGTAATTGAGTCTTGCCATCCCATGTTTTAAGTAAGTCTTCTAACATTCCAGCTTTTCCGTGGACATCACCAATTACATAATAGTCTGTCATTTATTTCTCCTTACTTTGTAATAATTCTCTCGCTTGAGTCAATGCTGCTTCTGTCACATTCTCTCCAGCCAACATCTTAGCGACTTCTTCAATCCTTTCTTCAACTGTTAACAAGCGAACAGTTGATACCGTTGAATGTTCATTGCTAATCTTTTCAATAAAGAACTGATAATCTGCGATAGCAATAACTTGAGGAAGGTGAGATATGGCCAACACTTGTCCATTTTGTCCAATTTTGTGAATTTTTTGCGCGATGGCTTGAGCTACACGACCTGAAACTCCCGTATCCACCTCATCAAAGACGATACTGGTCTTGCCTTCCTTACGAGAAAAAGCGGACTTGATAGCTAACATGAGACGAGACAACTCTCCGCCAGAAGCTACTTTTACTAAAGGTTTAAAATCTTCTCCAGGATTGGTTGAAATGTAAAATTCAACACTCTCATTACCTTCACGACTGAATTTTCCTTGACTAAAACGAACTTGAAATTGTGCTTTCTCCATGTAAAGGTCTTGCAATTCTTGCTTGATTTCAGCTTCTAAGTCCTGCGCTATTTTATGGCGAGCCTGAGCAACTTGACCTGCTAGGTCCACAAGATTTTTTTCAAGTTTCTTGAGTTCGATTTCCATGTCTTCAGAAGATAGATTATTTCCTGTTAGAAGATTGTATTCGTCTGTAATCTTGGCAAAGTATTCCAGGACATCATCTACACTACCACCATACTTACGGGTAATGGTGTGAATCAAATCTAGTCGGCTTTCAACCTGCATCAGACGATTACCATCAAAATCTAAATCATCAATAATGGATTCCAAGCGCTTGGTTATATCTTCTAGAACATAATAGGATTCAGAAAGGAAGCTTGAAATCTCACGATACTCTGGATCAAACTCTTCAAGACTTTCCATATCATTCATAGCCGAACGAACATTTGCCAGACTAGAAAACTCTTCATTATCCAACATACTGTAAGCATTAGTCAAAGTATCAGCGATATGTTTATGGTTCAGTAGTCTGTCTCTTTCTTGATTGAGGGTAACATCTTCACCAGCTTTCAGATTAGCTGCTTCAATCTCAGCCATCTGAAATTCCAACATCTCAATTCGCGCCTTGTGCTCTTGCTGATTTTTTTTGATGTCAAGCACTTGCTTGCGCATACGACGATAGTTGTCAAAGCTCATCTGATAGGCTTCTTTTAATTCAAAGAAAGAAGTATCTCCAAACTCATCCAACATCTGGATGTGTCGATGAGGACGCATTAATTCTTCTTGGTCATGTTGACCATGAATATCAACTAGCTGTTGACCAATTGTCCTTAATACTGAAAGATTAACCATCTGTCCATTGACACGACTGATGCTACGGCCGTTTTGTAAAATTTCGCGACGAATAATGATTTCATCACTCAATTCTAATCCTTGTTCATCAAAAATTTCTTCTAGCGTGCGATTATTTTCAATTGAAAAAAGACCTTCAATTTCTGCTTTTGGAGCCCCATGACGAATAACTTCTGTTGTAGCTCTGGCTCCTAACATCATATTCATAGCGTCGATGATGATTGACTTACCTGCACCTGTTTCACCAGTTAAAACGGTCATCCCTTTTTCAAAATTCAGAGAAATTGATTCGATGATAGCAAAATTTTTAATCGAAATTTCAAGTAACATATAATCCTACCAATTTTTAACTTGCTCAAAAATATCCTTGGCTGTTTCTTCACTTTTCAATACCATCAAGATGGAATCATCATCAGCAATACAGCTAAAAATTTGGTCAGAAAAAACAGTCATCAACTGACTCTTGACGAAAATAGTATTTCCTGGAATGACTTGCAAATTGATCATATATCCCATTCGTTCAGCATGAACAATATTATTTTCTGCCAATTGCAAGCTTCTAACGATTGATTTTGGCAATTCATAAATGTAAGTATTGTCTTTCAATGGAATTTTTACAATACCTAATTCTTTAATATCTCGGGAGACTGTTGCTTGAGTAGCAGAGATACCCGCTTCTCTCAAGTGTTCAACGATTTCTTCCTGTGTGCCGATTTGATAATCTGTAACAAATCTTCTAATCTTCTCAAGTCTCTCTTTTTTATTCATCTTTAAATTCTCTATGTGCTTTCTCCACTATTTTTTCTATTTCAGAACCAACCTGATTGATTGCATAATCTTCTTTTCGCAAATAGGCTAAAAACTCGATATTCCCATGACCACCTTGAATAGGAGAATAGTCCAATCCTAAGACTGAAAATCCTTCATCAACTGCCATTTTAGTAACTGCTTCTAAAACATTTTGGTGAACCTTGGCATCTCTGATAATTCCATTTTTACCAATCTGGTCTCGACCAGCCTCAAATTGAGGCTTAACTAGAGCCACAACCTGACCTTGATCGGCTAAAACACGGTGTAAGGCTGGCAAAATAAGGCCTAAGGAAATAAAACTGACATCGATACTTGCGAAACTTGGTTCCTGATTAAAGTCGCTCTTTTCAGCATAACGGAAATTAAACTGCTCCATACTGACAACACGAGGGTCTTGGCGTAATTTCCATGCCAGTTGATTAGTACCAACATCAACTGCAAAAACTTGTTTAGCACCATTTTGCAACATGACATCCGTAAAACCTCCAGTTGAAGCTCCGATATCAATGGTCGTTTGTCCCTCAACTGATAGATCAAAAATATCTAGCGCCTTCTCAAGTTTCAAGCCACCACGACTGACATACTTAAGTTTCTCGCCCTTGAGTTTCAACTCTGTATCGTCAGGAATTTTTTCTCCTGGTTTATCAAATCGTTCGCCATTTATAACAGCAACTACCAAACCTGCCATAACACCTCGTTTGGCTTGTTCTCTCGTTTCAAATAAACCTTGTTTGTAAGCTAATACATCTACTCTTTCTTTAGCCATTGATTCTCAAACTTTCTACTATTTTCACAATTGGTTCCTTATCAAAGCTCACAACTCGGCTAATCTCTTCTAGTTTCGCATTAGCTTGATCCAAGGTTTGATTGCAAAATGCTATCGCCTGATCTAATCCCAACAAAGCAGGATAGGTTGACTTTTCGGCTTGCAAATCTTTCTGGGGTGTCTTGCCGATTTCCTCAAAACTTGCTGTAACATCAAGCACATCATCTCTCACTTGGAAAGCCAGGCCAATCAACTCGCCAACTGTTTTAAGCTGCTTCAGAAGATTTTCATCCAATCCAGCAATGATACCAGCCGCTTGGAAAGGAAAAGCTAAAAGTTTACCAGTCTTATTAGCATGGATAGTCTGAAGTTCCTCTAAATTCAAGTGTTTTCCTTCGCCTTCCATATCTAAAACTTGTCCAGCCACCATTCCCATACTTCCAGAAGCAAGTGATAAATTAGCAATTAAATCAACCTTTGTTTGACTCGGCAAATCAGCTTGAGCAATTAAAGCATAGGGATCCAAAAAAGCGCATCCCCTGCTAAAATAGCTAGAGCTTCACCATACACCTTATGGTTGGTCAAACGCCCCCGACGAAAATCATCATTATCCATAGCAGGAAGATCATCATGGATCAAACTTCCTGTATGAATCATTTCTAGTGCCGCTGCAACTTGAGCATGTTCCTGAGTGATAGGCACTTGTAAGGAGTCCAAAACTTCTAAAAGTAAATATGGACGAATCCGTTTACCACCAGCATGGATGGAATAGAGAATAGATTCTCTTAAACTGGACGCAAATTGTTGGTCCCCATAAAAGTCTTCAAGAGCTGACTCGACCAAAGCTAGTTTTTCCTGCTTGTTCATACCAGTTCACTTTCTGTTCCATCTTCTTGCATCACTTTGACCAAGGTCTTTTCAGCCTTATCAAGTGTTGCCTGCAATTCTTTGGATAAGAGCATTCCTTTTTGAAAAGCGGAAATAGCATCTTCCAAAGCAATTTCACCATTTTCTAAGCTTTGAACAATAGTCTCAAGCTCTGCTAGATTTTCCTCAAATTTCTTTTGTTTTGACATCTCTTACCTCTAATTCTACTTGACCGTCCCGCATCAACAGTGATACTTGGTCATTTTCTTTCAAATCTTTCGCAGAAGCCACTACAACTTCTCCTTTTTTGACAATTGCATAACCTCTGGCTACAATTCGACTAGTATCTAGCATAAGGAGAGCTTCTGATAGGCGTTTTACTTCTGCTACTTTTGCATCATAGGTCACAGCCATCTGGCTTCGCAGCAGTTTCTTTAATTGCTGGATACGATCCTGATAACGCTGGATTTTGATGATTGGTGATAATTGTTCCAAACGGTGGATTTGTTCTTGAACCTTTTGTTGATTAAGAACCAATTCAGCATTCAGTCCTTGCTTCAGTCGTAGCTGTAACTGATCCAAGCGTTGTAGATAACCGTCATATAAACGCTCTGGTTGTCTGAAGATGACCGATTGACTGAGTATTCTCAAAGCTTCTTGTTTCTTTGACAAACTATGCTTAACTGCTGTAGTCATGCGTTTTTCTTGATTCTGAAGATAGGTTAAAAGATCTAACTTAGTTACTGGTGTAGCGAGTTCAGCAGCAGCTGTCGGCGTTGCCGCTCTCTTATCAGCCACAAAATCAGCCAGAGTGACATCCGTTTCATGACCTACACTCGAAATAATCGGTAAACGAGATTCAAAAATTGCTCGAACTACAATTTCTTCGTTAAAGGCCCAAAGATCTTCAATGGATCCACCACCACGGCCTATAATCAGAACATCTAAGTCATCTCGTTCATTGGCTCTCGCAATGTTACGAGCAATCTCCTCTGCAGCACCCTCACCTTGAACTTTAGTAGGATATAGGACAATTTCAACACCAGGGAAACGTCTACTGACTGTAGTGATGATATCTTGGATAACAGCACCACTTCGACTGGTCACCACACCTATTTTTTTTGAAAATTGTGGTAAAGATTGTTTAAAGCGTTCTTGAAATAAACCTTCTTCTGTCAGTTTCTTCTTAAGCTGTTCAAATTGGATAGCCAAGGCACCAACACCATCTGGTTCAGCTTTTTCAATAATAATCGAATAGCTTCCACTTGGCTCATAGACTTGGACGCGACCAACGACATTAATCTTCATCCCTTCTTCCAAGTCAAATCCCAAACGTTGGTAGACACCCGACCAAATGGTCGCCTGAATAACCGCTCGGTCATCTTTAAGAGAAAAATACTGATGGGTTGGACGCTTACGGAAGTTAGAGACTTGACCAGTTAAATAGACCCGTTCCAAATAGGGGTCTTTATCAAATTTCATTTTTAAATACTTGGTCAATGTTGTAACTGATAAATACTTTTCCATCTCTACCTCCTTCTTTCTCTAGTTTTTCCTGGGTATTATTATACCAAAAATATGCTTAAAAATCTTTATTTCCCACTTAGAATGGCAAAAATACAGTTTGTTTCTACAAAAGTTTTGCCCCTTTTTTGCCCCCTGAACAGAAAAAAAGCCCTTCGGATAAAATCCAAGGGGCTTAAAACGTTGTTAAATCAACGGCCGAACTTTTGAGTTTCAAGGTTCGGGATAAAATAGTTCACTGAACTATTTTATTTTTTCAAGTTGTAGAATGATTTCAATCCACGATATTCAGCTACTTCACCAAGTTGGTCTTCGATACGAAGCAATTGGTTGTATTTAGCGATACGGTCTGTACGTGAAAGTGAACCAGTCTTGATTTGTCCTGCGTTAGTTGCAACTGCGATGTCAGCGATTGTTGAATCTTCAGTTTCACCTGAACGGTGTGATACAACAGCAGTATAACCAGCTTCTTTTGCCATTTCGATAGCGTCGAATGTTTCAGTAAGAGTACCGATTTGGTTAACTTTGATAAGGATTGAGTTAGCAGCGCCTTCAGCGATACCTCTTTCAAGGTAAGAAGTGTTTGTTACGAAGAAGTCGTCACCAACCAATTGAACTTTACCACCAAGACGTTCAGTAAGAGCTTTCCAACCGTCCCAGTCGTTTTCATCCATACCATCTTCGATAGTGATGATTGGGTATTTGTTTACCAATTCTTCAAGGTAGTCGATTTGTTCTGCAGCAGTACGTACAGCAGCGCCTTCACCTTCAAATTTAGTGTAGTCGTAAACTTTACGTTCTTCATCATAGAATTCTGATGAAGCACAGTCAAATCCGATAAATACGTCTTTACCAGGAACATATCCAGCAGCTTCGATTGCAGCAAGGATAGTTTCAACACCGTCTTCAGTTCCTTCGAAACGAGGAGCGAATCCACCTTCGTCACCTACGGCTGTTTCCAAACCACGTGATTTAAGGATTTCTTAAGAGCGTGGAAGATTTCAGCACCCCAACGAAGAGCTTCTTTGAATGTTGGTGCACCAGCAGGTACGATCATGAATTCTTGGAAAGCGATTGGAGCATCTGAGTGAGATCCACCGTTGATGATGTTCATCATTGGAGTTGGAAGAACTTTAGTGTTGAATCCACCAAGGTAGCTGTAAAGTGGGATTTCAAGGTAGTCAGCAGCAGCACGAGCTACAGCGATAGACACACCAAGGATTGCGTTAGCTCCCAATTTACCTTTGTTAGGAGTACCGTCAAGTGCGATCATAGCACGGTCGATAGCTTGTTGGTCACGTACATCGTAGCCGATGATTGCTTCAGCGATGATGTTGTTTACGTTGTCAACAGCTTTTTGTGTACCAAGACCACCGTAACGAGATTTGTCACCATCACGAAGTTCAACTGCTTCGTGTTCACCAGTAGAAGCTCCTGATGGAACCATACCACGTCCGAAAGCACCTGATTCAGTGTAAACTTCTACTTCAAGTGTTGGGTTACCGCGTGAGTCTAGGACTTCGCGAGCGTAAACATCAGTAATAATTGACATTTTTTACTCTCCTTATTGAGTTAAATTTTTTACACCTCTATGATACCTTAAAAAGACACCTTTTTCAAGGAAAAACGTTATCTTTGTGCAAATTTTCCTTAAGTTTATAAAGTAATCGCTTTCTTTTATCTGTTTTCTCCTTTATTTTATGATATACTATTTTTATGACTGATGTATCAAAACAAATTCTAGAAAAGGCTCATGGCGTGCTTAAACTAAATCCAGATGAACAGAGACGTTTTCTCGGAACTTTCGAGGAAAGGGTCCTCGGCTATGCAGACCTTGAAACAGCTAATGATGATAAATTTCAAAAGGGTTATGTATCTATTTTAGTGAGTCTAAAAAAAGAAACTGAACCACTGTTTGTCAAGATTTCTCCTCAAGTAGTATTTGAAAAACAGGTCTATTATCTAAAACAAGCCAAAGATGCTGACTGCCAAGCGACTATCGTTTCAGAAGATCACAATTCATCCCCTTTTGGCTTGATTATTCATAGTGATGCCCCTGTTCAAATAAATGAAAAAGACCTTAAAAAGGCCTTTCCAGACTTGTGGCAAGAGAAAGAGAACAAAGCTCCTACTTCTATTTGGAAAAAGTGGTTTGGTTAATGTTAATGCTTCTTCAAAGCTAAGATCTGACCAATGTTTACAGCTGTGTTTTCTAAATAGACTGTTGCCTTTTTCAGACTGTCTTCTAGTGGTTCACTTTTTTCTAAGATAGAAAAGGCTGCAACGATATTTTCAAATGGTAAGGGTGGTAAATCCTCTGACAGACTCCCACAAATAGCAATAACTGGAACACCATTTGGTGTTCTTTTTGCTACTCCAATTGGAGCCTTGCCAGCTAAGCTTTGAGTGTCTAATCTACCTTCACCAACGATGACAAGATCTACATCCGCAACTTTCTGATCAAAACCGATTAGATCTAAACAAGTGTGAATACCAGAAACAATTGTTGCTCCAGCAAAAGCACATAAGCCCGCTGCAATACCACCACCTGCTCCAGCTCCTTCCAGTTTAAGATTTCAGGGGCAACTTTTCGATAGAAGTTTTCAATAGCAGAATCAACTTCATGAAATTGAGCTGGATTTAAGCCTTTTTGCTTCCCAAATGTATATGTAGCTCCTTGCAGGCCACAGAGAGGATTGGTCACATCTGCTAAGATTTTAATTCGCACATCAGAAGGAATAGATATAACTTTCTCCTTCGAGATATCAGTAATTTCAAACAAGGACTGACCAATATCTAAAAGTTCATCTCCATTTTTGTCATAGAACTTGTAACCGAGTGCTGAAGCAATACCAATCCCACCATCGTTACTGGATGTCCCACCAACTCCGATATAGATTTCTTTCATTCCTTGCTCTATTAAATGCAGGATTAGTTGGCCAATTCCCTTTGTTTGAATCTTCAGGGGATTTCGTTTTTCAATAGGAATTTTAGCAAGTCCAACTAAATCAGCCACCTCGAACAGAGCAAGTTCTCCTTTTTGAACATAAGTCATTTGAACCTCATCTCCAAAGGGACCTGTCACTAAAGCAGTTTTTTCTACAAGATCAAGTGAATTTTTAATGGCATCTACTGTTCCTTCTCCTCCATCGCCAACAGGTAAGAGCAAACATTTCGATTCAGGTAGAGCCTTTTTAAGGCCTCGTTTAATAGCTTTAGCTACTTCACTTGCAGGGAGACTCTCCTTAAAAGAGTCAGGTGCTATAACAATTTTCATACACTCATCTTTCTAATCAAAGGACATCTATCAGATTCAATACTTTTGTTAAATCTCTTTCTTCAATTTGAAGGGGAATTTCCTCTTTCACGATTTCTTTTGCACAGAAGCCAATGCCGATTCCAGCTCTCTTCAACATTGCTAAATCATTAGCTCCATCTCCAATAGCAATTGTCCTCTCGATTGGTACCTCCAATTCATCAGCCCATCTGATAAAAGTCTCTTCTTTAACTTCTCTGTTTATAAGGGGACCAATAAGATTTCCAGTTAAATGACCACATCTGATTTCCAGTTGATTAGCAGCAAATAATGAAATCCCTAAATCCTTTGCCAATCTTTCTACAATAGGTGTAAATCCACCCGAAACTAAACCTACTTCTATCTGATTTTCTTGAAGAATGTTAATAAAATGTGCAGTATTTTTACTAAGGTGTAGTTCATGATAAATCTTATCAAAAATATCTACAGATAGTCCTTGTAATAAAGAAACACGTTTTCTCAGGCTTTCTTCAAAATCTAGTTCTCCCCTCATAGCTTGGGCAGTCAGTAGAGCTACTTCATTTTCACACTCTGCTTCTTTCCCCAACAAATCAATAACTTCCTCTTCTATTAGTGTCCCATCAACATCCAGTACACAGAGTCCTTTAATTTTTTTCATATAATTGCCTTACTTTCAGAATCTCAAAAAATCGTATGAAGGTATCATACGATTTTAACTATTTAGTTTACTAGGCTATGGTACAAATCAAGATATGACTTGCAGGCTGTATCCCATGAGAAATCACATTCCATAGCTTGAACTTGCATATTCTTCCAAACATCAGGATGGTTGTGATAAACATCCAAAGCTGTTTGCAAAGCCCAGTTGAGCCAGTATGGAGTTAGGTTATTAAAGCTAAATCCTGTACCTGTTCCATCAATTGGATTAAGGCTTGAACAGTATCTCTAAGGCCACCAACCTCATTTACCAAAGGAAGGGTTCCATATCTCATGGCCATCATTTGTGAAAGTCCACACGGTTCAAAGCGACTTGGCATGAGGAAAATATCACATGCTGCATAAATCTCTTGAGCTAATTTAACATCGAAAGTGATATTGGCAGAAAGTTTTTCTGGGAATACTTGACTAAACCAAGAGAAGGCTTGTTCAAATCCTGGATCTCCAGTTCCCAAGAGAACGATTTGAATATCCTCTTGAAGCATACGATGCAGGCTTTCAACCACCACATCAAAGCCCTTCTGACGAGTCAAACGTGACACGATACCAATCATTGGCACATCAGGACGTACTGGAAGACCAACTCTTTCTTGAAGTTTCGCTTTATTTTGAGCTTTTCCTGACAGATCAGTTTTATTAAAATGATACTCAAGTAAAGCATCCGTCTCTGGGTTGTACAAATCTGTATCTATACCATTAACAATACCAGAAAGCTTGCCAGATTCCATACGGAGAATCTGATCAATACCGCAACCAAACTCCGTAGTCATGATCTCATAAGCATAGCTCGGTGACACGGTTGTTACACGATCTGCATAGAGAATACCTGCCTTCATCCAGTTAAGACAATCATTCCAACGAACTGTTCCATCAGCGTAGCGCTCAAATCCAACCCTGAACAAGTCCCAAAGCATACTTTCAGAGAATTGACCCTGAAATTCCAAGTTATGAATTGTCAAAACAGTTTTGATTCCTTGGTAAGCCTGAATCCATCTGTATTTTTCTTTTAACAAGAAAGGAATCATTGCAGTATGGTAGTCATGAGCGTGAAGAACATCAGGGATAAAATTAATTCGTTCCATAGCTTCTAGGGCTGCAAGTTGGAAGAAGGCAAAGCGTTCACCATCATCAAATCTCCATACACATGTCCGCGGAAGAAATAATATTGATTGTCAATAAAGTAGAAAGTAACACCATTTAAAACTGTTTTCTTAATTCCACAAAATTGTCTGCGCCAACCAACATAGACTTCGAATTGAAGGACATCTTCGATCTGATCACCAAACTTGGCTTCAACCATGTCATAGTAGGGTAAGATAACAGCAACTTCATGCCCAGCTTTTACTAATGATTTTGGAAGTGCTCCGATAACGTCTCCCAATCCACCAGTTTTTGAAAAGGGAGCACCCTCTGCTGCTACAAATAAAATTTTCATGAAAGGACATCCTCTGTTACTTTTTCGCCTTTTTTGATGACAACAGGGTTTTCTGCTGTACCTCGAATGACAACTCCCTCAGCTATTTCAGCACCCTTATCAACGATTGCATACTCGACTTGTGCACCTTTACCAACGATAACGCGAGGGAAAATAAGAGACTCTTTAACCAAGCTATCTTTATTGATTCGAACATTACGCGAAATAACAGATTTATCCACTTCACCTTCAATGATACTACCTGAAGCAAATTGAGATGTGTTTACTTTAGAACCAGGTGCATAGTAGGTAGGTTCTTCGTTTTTAACTTTAGTATGAATTTTTTGATTTGGTGAGAACAAAGAGTAGAATTTATGCTGATCAAGCATATCTAGGTTCGCTTGGTAGTATGTTTCTACTGAATGAATATTTGCTAAGTAACCTGTATATTCATATGCAAAAGCGCCTTCTTTTGCTGCCAAATCACGAAGAACATACCGTAATTTTTCTGGATATTCTTTTTGTGCTTCTTCTTCTAAACGTTTAATCAACCATTGAGTGTCTACAACAAAGATATCTGTCGACATGTTGTAGTATTCTTGGTTTGATTTTTTATCAAAGAGTTTGTGAGAAAGCACGTGGTCAGTTTCATCGATACCAAGGATTGCATTTACTTCTGAAATGTCATTCTTAGGCAATTTCTTATAAACAACTGTAATTGGTGATTTTGTTGTATTATGCAAATGGAAAACTTGATTGAGATCGATATTCACCAAAACATCACAGTTCAAGGAAACTGTTTGGTCTGAACCTGAACGTTTTAAGTAAGTTAAGAGTTGTTGATAGTACTCTTTACCAACTGTACTGCTTTCTACACGAGTATTGTAGATTCCAAGATAGTAGTGGCTAAGAAGGGTATTCAAACCCCACTCACGTCCTGAACGAATATGGTCAAATACAGAGCTGATGCTATCTTGTTGGAAAATCCCAAAGATACTACGAACGCCTGCATTGGCTAAACTTGAAAGCGGGAAGTCAATCAAACGATACTTTCCTCCAAATGGTAAAGTTGCCACTGGACGGTTACTTGTCAAGGATGACATATCATGGAAACCAACGGTATTTCCTAAAATCGCTGAATATTTATCAATCTTCATCTGTTACTACCCCCACTACTTCGTTATATCCGACTACTTGTACTTCTTCTGTACCATCAATTTCCACGCCATCAGCAATGACTGCTCCTTCACCGATGATTGCACGTGTAATTTTAGCACCTCTACCGATAACTGCACCACTCATGATGACAGAATCAACGACTTCTGATCCCTTACGAACTTGAGCTGCTGTAGATAGGATAGAATGCTTCACCGTACCATTTACATAACATCCATCTACTACAAGAGAGTCTTCTACCTGAGCATGTTCTCCAAGGAAGTTTGGTGGAGCAATGAGGTTACGAGAATAAATTTCCATTGGCGGTTACGGCTATCTAGAGCATTCTCTGGGGAAATGTATTCCATATTTGCTTCCCAAAGTGATTCGATAGTACCTACGTCCTTCCAATATCCATTAAACTCATAAGCATAGACACTTTCGCCTGTTTCAAGATAATTTGGAATAACGTTTTTACCGAAATCTGACATGTCAATGTTAGCCTTCTCAGCTGCAACTAGCATATTGCGAAGTCGTTTCCAGTCAAAGATATAAATCCCCATTGATGCTTTAGTTGATTTTGGTTCAGCTGGTTTTTCTTCAAATTCAACAATGCGATTGTTGGCATCTGTATTCATGATACCAAAACGGCTAGCTTCTTTTAGCGGCACATCCAAGACAGCTACAGTCAAGCTGGCATTGTTATCCTTGTGTGATTGGAGCATATCATCATAGTCCATTTTGTAGATATGGTCACCTGAAAGGATCAAAACATACTCAGGATTGATACTGTCGATATAGTCGATGTTTGGTAAATGGCATGACTTGTACCTTCAAACCAACGGTTCCCTTCACTTGCAGAGTAGGGTTGAAGGATAGAAACTCCGGTGTCAATACCATCTAGACCCCAACTAGAACCATTACCAATGTGGCTGTTGAGAGCTAGTGGTTGATACTGTGTGATAACCCCAACATTGTGGATACCTGAGTTGGCACAGTTTGAAAGAGCGAAGTCAATGATACGATAGCGCCCACCAAATTGCACAGCTGGTTTTGCAATGCTTTGGGTGAGTTTACCGAGACGAGTTCCTTGCCCACCTGCAAGGATTAAAGCTAGCATTTCATTCTTCATTTTCTACTCCTTTTTGAGTTTTATTAGCGACTTTTTTAGTAGGTTTTATGCGACGTTTGATTTTCCAAATACTTGCTCCCATAGCTGGCAAGGTAAAGGTCAAAGTCTGCTCATAATCCTTCCACAATCCTTCTTGAGTTTGAACTGTTTGGTTATGTTCTTTCCACACACCACCCCATTGTTCTAACTCTGTATTCCAAATTTCTTCATAAATACCTGCAACAGGAAGACCAATTGTGAAGTCAGGACGTTCAACCGGTGCCATATTGAAGACACAAACTAACATTTCACCCTTCTTGCCCTTACGGATAAAGGAAAGGACACTTTGGTCTCTATTATCTGCATCGATGATTTCAATCCCATCATAGCTTGTATCCACTTCCCAAAGACAACGGTGGTCTTTATAAAACTGATTCAACTGTGATGTAAAGTACTTCATCTTGGCATTCATTGGATCTTCTAGGTTAGACCACTCCAATTGCTCTTCGGATTTCCACTCTAGGAATTGACCAAATTCGCTACCCATGAAGAGTAATTTCTTACCAGGGTGACAAATTTGATAAGTGTAGAGGTTTCTCAAACCAGCGAATTGATTGTAACGATCACCCCACATCTTATGCATCATACTCTTCTTACCGTGGACAACCTCATCATGTGAGAATGGTAGGAGATAATTTTCATTAAAGACATACATGAAGCTGAAGGTAACAAGGTTAAAGTCATACTTGCGGTAAATTGGATCTTCCTCGTAGAAACGTAAGATATCATTCATCCATCCCATATTCCACTTGTAGTCAAATCCAAGTCCACCCATTTCCTTCATACCAGTAATCTTGGTACCTGAAGAAGACTCCTCTGCAATCATCATAACATCCGGATGCGCTAGCTTAATAACATCATTCAAACGTTGTAGGAAATAATATCCTTCATAGTTGAGATTGCCACCGTCTTTATTTGGTGTCCATGGAGCATTGTCATAATCTAGATAGAGAATATTACTTACAGCATCAACACGAATACCATCTAGGTGATAGAAATCAATCCAGAACTTAATGCTTGAAATCAAGAAAGATTGTACTTCATTTACCTAAGTCAAAGTTCAATGCCCCCCAACCGTAGTTGTGTGCTTTGTTATGGTCCTGATATTCAAAAGTCGGTGTTCCGTCATAATAAGCTAAAGCATCATCATTGATTGTAAAGTGACCTGGCACCCAGTCCACAATTACACCGATATTGTTGATATGACATTCCTCAACAAAGTCTTGAAACTCTTCAGGACGACCATAGGCATGCTCTAAAGCGAAGTAGCCCATGAGCTGATAGCCCCAACTCAAACCGAGAGGGTGAGCCATCAAAGGCATAAACTCGATGTGAGTATAGTTCATCTCAACGAGATAGGGAATGAGCTCTTCTTTGAGTTGAGCAAAGCTATAAGGTGTTCCATCAGGATTTCTCTTCCAAGATCCTGCATGCGCCTCATAGATATTAACTGGTCTCTCGAAAAATCCCCAACGTTTTCTGCGAGCTAACCAGAGACCGTCCTTCCATTTTTTCTCAGGAATTTCTGTTAAAACAGCCCCTGTACCTGGACGAGCTTCAAAACGAACTGCCAATGGATCAATCTTCATGAGCTGATGACCATTAGCACGAGTAATATGATATTTATAAATATGTCCCTCTTGAGCTAAGGTTGTAAAAACTTCCCAAACTCCAGATTCATTACGAACCATGGGGATTTGATTTTCAACCCAGTTAGTAAAATCACCAACTAGATGGACAGCCTGCGCATTTGGCGCCCAGACACGGAAAGTATAGCCATACTCACCGTTTATTTCTTCACGATGCGCTCCTAAATAGTGTTGAAGATGGAAATTTTCGCCACTAGTAAAAGTTCTTAAAGCCTCAAATTTATCCATTGAATCCCCCTTTTTATTGTAAGCGTTTTCTATGTTTCTATTATACTATCTTTTAAGAAAACTTTCAACTAATTTCCGAATTCTACAAAAATTTTTTTCGAAAATCTTCATATATTTATCTTAACATTTCTAAAATTTTTCATAAATGATGATAAGCAGTGGAATTTTCTATCAGCTACTGTTACAAGAATAACTTTCATTATCTATATATAAAATAACTCACTTAAAAAAACTGAACGTTTTTTTGTTTTTTTGATAATATAATATTCGTAGAAAACTCTTTTAATATAATTTTACCAAATTTTTCTGAAATTTTTCAATCATTTTTTTAGTAATACTTCCATTTTTTTATTTTTTTATGACTAAAAAAATATAAAAAAAGAGGCTGAGACAAAAAGATTTTTAATCTTAGGAATTCTTTATTATAAATTTTTTTAAAATCGATAGATTAGACAAAAAGCGAACAAGACAGTATTCTGAGTGTCAGATAACTTGTTTTGTTCGCTTTTTATATTTAAGGTTAGACTTTTGTCCCAGACTCTTTTGTGTAATTTTTAAGATAAGATATTCATAACTGCCACACTGACATCGTCAATGGCATTTTCTTGGTTAGAACGGCTATTGGTTACCAACATTTCTAGGTTTCCTGCATTTTCATAGTAATAGGAAGCCCCTTTAGCATTGAATACAACCAAGAAGTGCTCTTCGCCACCCTGAATCTCGTAGACAATCCAACCACTATTTTCAATGGCCGTATGTACAAAGACATGACGGTAGACTTCTTCATAGGTTGGGTATGAAAAGGCACTGGTTTGTGTTTTGAGTCGTATAATTTGACGGACAAACTCGATGCTATCTTGACGCTCATTGATCAAATCCCAGTTGACTTGGTTAACGCTATCAGGAGCATTGTAACTATTCATAGCTCGCTCACGATCTGCGTGAGTCAACTCGCCATTTTCTCCTGTAGCTACAAGTTTGGTACGACCAAACTCTTGCCCCAGTTCCATGAAGGCCATCCCTTGCATGAGGAGGTTCATAGCCGTTGCTGTTTCTACTTTCTTCATGATGCGTTTATCACTCTCCATCGGATGAAGAGTTTTAAGTAAATCATGCAAATTGTAGTTATCGTGGGCTTCTACATAGTTAAGAACCTGGTTTGGACTGAGATAAGAACCCAGCTCACGACTTCCAAGAATAGCCTTGGCGAGGATCGGCTCAGTACCTGCTCCACTGATGAAGCCAGATTTGATAGAGCCATAGACTTCACAACCTTTGACCGCATCACGTTGATTATCATTAAAGAATCCAATGTTTGGCAACTGGTAGGCATTGTCTTTCTTAGCCTTGTCATAAGGAGCAAGACCTGTTCCCATATCCCAACCTTCTCCATACAGGATGATTTTCGGATCGACTTCGTCCATAGCCCAACGAATCATCTGCATGGTTTTGACGTCATGTATTCCCATCAAATCAAAGCGGAAACCGTCAATATTGTATTCTTTTACCCAGTAGAGAAGAGAATCAATCATATATTTACGGAACATTTCATGCTCACTGGCAGTTTCGTTACCGACTCCTGTTCCATTTTGGTAGGTTCCATCATGGTTCATTCGATAGTAATAATCAGGAACCGTTGTTTGGAATGGTGCATCAACGGTTGAGTAGGTATGATTGTAAACAACGTCCATAATAACACCGATACCAGCATCGTGATAAGCTTGGACCATGGCTTTCAAATCACGGATAGCTTGACCTGGATCATTTGGATTTGTAGACATGCTAGTTTCTGGAGCATTGTAGTTTTGTGGATCATATCCCCAGTTATAAGTTGCATTTCCATCAGCATCGTATTCTTTATGACGATCAGCAATTGGTTGCAACTGAACATAGTTGACACCAAGTTCTTTGATGTAATCAAACGCAGTCGATTGACCATATTGGTTAACTGTTCCAGTTTGCGCTGCACCTAAGAAGGTTCCTCTTAATTCTGGCGCAACACCAGATGTTTCAGACTTAGTCAAATCACGGATATGCATTTCATACACAACTGCCTGGCAAGGATTTTCCAAACGCCAAGTTGCTTCTGTACCATGCTTAACCTCAAAACCTTCGACCTGACGATCTTGGTTTGAGACAATGGCTGAACGTTTTCCATCAGGACTTGTCGCTATTGTATATGGATCACGAGTTAATGACTGGTGATGAGGAAAGTCAATTTGGTAGTGGTAAGCACAACCTGCTAAGCTTTCTGGAACTGATAAACTCCAAACACCAATTGTATTATACTTGTGGCTATAGGAATAACTATTTCCTCGCTCCATTTCAAAGGTTTTAAGGATAGGTGCGTCGTTACTTGCAGATTCATAGACTACTACTTGGACAGATGTAGCGGTTGGTGCCCATAGACTAAAACTTGTTTCAGTGTCAGAAACTTTGCAACCCAAGTCTCCTTGATAGCCCCAGTGGTGGTCAAAACTAGCACTATTGATTGCTTTGTCGAAGGCAAATGGATTTTGGTCTTTATAATGAGTACTTGCAATAGCTGGATTTTCAGAATAATAAACTGTATCATCTCCATCCAAAATCCAAACCTCTGTCAAAAGTGGATAATAACTGAAGCTAATAGGATATTCTTTGCTGACACCATCTTTTTCAACAGTAAAAGTCATGGTCTCAAGAGCTACTTCACTCGATTGAGTCAGTGAGAATTTTGCTCCAAAATATTCTTCTTCTTTGATAAGTTCTGCTGAATCTAGAGGCTTTTTGCTGAAACTGCAAGCCTCGTAAGCTTCATCTTTACGATGATAATGAATAAGTACAGGATAATTGTACATGGTTCTCCCTAATTTCTAAATAAATTTGATTTTATATGTGACTAATAATTTATTGATTAAGTGCCTCACGATTCACAAAAAATTCAATGTGATTATGGCACACTTCCAAATCTACTGGTGTGTCGCCACCGTATTCTCCATCAAGATTGAGCATAAAAGGCTCTTCATGATCCAAAGTTTCAATTCGGAGTTTACTCGTTTTAAGGTATTCAACATTGATATCTGAAACGTGTTGGCCTCCGTTCATGGCCTGAACTAGCAGACTCAACATATCTAGTATTTTATCTGTCTTTACTAGAATAAGCGTGAAATTGCCATCATCCAGTTTGGTATCAGGTGCGAATTGCTCAAATCCACCAATAGAATTGGTCAAGGCAACAAAGACAAGAGAAACTTCTCCTGTAAAAATTCCCCAATCATGGTAAATACGAACAGGACGGGCTTTGGATTTTGGAAACATCTCGAAGCCTTTAGCAACGTAGGCCAGATAACCCAAACGCGTCTTTAGTTCACTCGGAACACTAAAAGTTAACTCCGTAAGAGTTCCTGCCGCAGCAATATTGATGAAATACTTATCACCAAAGGCACGACCAATATCAATTTGCTTGGTTTCATTTTTAGCAATGATCTTCGCTGCAGCAACTGGATCCCCCATAGGGATTTTCAATGCTCTTGCATAATCATTGGTAGTTCCAGTAGGAATGATGGCGATCTTTGGACGATGTTCCAGAGGTGCAATTCCATTAACCACTTCATTGATAGTACCATCGCCACCAGCTACCAAAACCAAATCAAATCCAGCTTTTGCAGCTCTTTCTGGGCTGATAAGTGTTCAGGTTTGGTCTGAAAAGCACTAGTTTCATAGCCTAGTCCTTCTAACACTTCTAGAACTTCTGCGATATTTTGCTTGATAATTTCCTGGCCTGAGGTCGGATTATAAATGAGACGTGCGCGTTTTTTTACTTCTTTCATAGCTTACAAACTCTCAAGCCAAGCTTCATCACGAATCTCTATTCCCAGTTCTTGTGCTTTTTGGAGCTTGCTTCCTGCATCTGCTCCTGCTACAACAAGGTCTGTTTTTTTCGACACACTACCAGTAACCTTGGCTCCTAGACTTTCTAATTTATTTAGCTTCTGAGCGATTCAAACGCTCTAGCTTTCCTGTCAATACGACAGTTAGACCAGACAAGGCAGCATTTGCTGCAACTGTCTGTCCTTTGAAGTCTAGATTAACACCTGATTCTTTCAATTCCCTTAAAAGGATTTCAGAACCCTCTGTAGCAAAATAAGTCTGTAGGCTTTGAGCAATAACACTCCCCAAACTTTCAATATTTGCAATTTCTTCAGGATTAGCTTGCGCTAGCGATTCGATTGAGTGGAAGTTTTGTAAAAGCAACTGACTTGCCTTACTTCCTACATGACGAATCCCCAAACCAAACAAGAGTTTTTCAGCAGAATTTTCTTTGGATGCTTGAATAGCCTGGTAGAGCTTTTGAGCAGATTTTTCCTTGATACCATCTAGCAAGAGCAAATCTTCCACAGTCAAGCGGTAAATATCTGCAACATCCTTAACCAAATTGGCAGCAAATAATTTCTCCACGATTGATGGGCCAAGGCCAGAGATATTCATGGCGTCACGAGATGCAAAGTGAATCAACCCTTCCTTGATTTGAGCAGGGCATCGTGGATTGATACAACGAAGAGCCACCTCATCTTCAAAGTGTAACAACTTACTTTCACAACTTGGACAGTTTGTTGGGATATCTAGTTTTTCCTCCGACACACGTTTAGACTCCACCACTCGTAGAACGGCTGGTATAATATCACCCGCTTTGTAGACAATGACTGTGTCATCCTTACGGATATCCTTTTCAGCGATATAGTCGACATTATGAAGAGTTGCACGACTTACAGTTGTACCTGCAAGTTGCACTGGAGTAAGATTAGCAGTCGGAGTCACAACTCCTGTACGCCCTACTGTCCAGTCAACAGAAAGAAGTTTCGCTTCTTTTTCTTCTGCTGGGAATTTATATGCTACTGCCCATTTAGGTGCTTTGACTGTAAATCCTAGTTGCTCCTGACCAGCTAGATCATTGACCTTAATCACAACTCCATCGATATCATAAGGCAACTGATCTCTTTCTTGACCAATTTCTTGAATAAACGCCCAAACCTCATCCATACAATGAGCTAATAGACGTCTTTGATTAACTACAAAGCCTAATTGTTCTAAATGTTTCAAAACCTTCTCTTGACTATCCCGAGTTGAAGGACTAGCTTCCTGATAAAGGAAGGTTGCAAGATTACGTTTGGCTACTACTCCTGTATCTAGCTGGCGAAGGGTTCCTGCAGCAGCATTTCTTGGATTGGCAAATTCTGGCTCCCCGTTTTCTTGACGAGATTGATTGACCTGGTCAAAAGAAGCTCTCGGCATATAACATTCACCACGAACTGTTATATCTATTTTTTCAGATAATGATAAAGGAATGTCTTTCACTCGTTTAAGATTTTCCGTGATGTTTTCACCAATGGAGCCATCACCTCGAGTTGCTCCAGCAACAAAAATTCCCTGCTCATAAGTCAAGGAAATCGATAAACCATCAATCTTCAACTCACAAATATAAGTGACATCATCCAATTCTTTACGAACACGCACATCAAAGGAGTCGAGTTCTTCACGTGAAAGCATCCTGCAAACTATAAAGAGGATACTGATGACTATATTTCTCAAATCCATCAAGAATCTTTCCACCAACACGATGTGTCGGACTTTCTGGCAAGACTTGGTCAGGATGAGCTTTTTCTAACTCTACCAGTTCACGATAAAGACGGTCATACTCACTATCAGATACAGATGGATTATCACTTGTATAATACTCTGTCGCATAGCGATTGAGCAGTTCAACGAGCTCTTTCATTCTTTCATTCATAGAACCATTTTACCATAAAAAGGACTCTATAAACAATACTCAAGCTCTAAAAAAAGAAAATGAGAAGGATATTTCTATCACTTCTCATTTATTTTTATTTTTTACGATTCAAAATAGCATTCAAGACGATGGCTACTGTACTTGCAATAACAATACCATTTGAAAAGAACATTTGTAATTCAGTCGGTAAAGTATTGAAGAGATTGCTTCCGTTCAATCCCACCCCAGCAGAAATAGAAACTGCTGCAATGAGGAAGTTATGTTCATTGTGCTCAAAGTCTACACGCGCCAAGATTTGCATCCCTTGAAGAGATACAAAACCAAACATGACGAGCATGGCTCCACCAAGAACAGGGCTAGGAATAATCTGAGCCAAGGCACCAAACTTAGGCAAGAGACCAAGTAAGATAAGGAAACCAGCTGCGTAGTAGATTGGCAAACGAGTACGAATACCTGAAAGTTTCACCAAACCAACGTTTTGTGAAAATCCTGTATATGGGAAGGTGTTGAAAAGTCCACCAAGCAGAACAGCGAGACCTTCAGCACGATAACCATTGCGAAGACGAGTGCTATTGATTGGATCTTTAGTAATATCAGAAAGGGCAAGATAAACACCAGTTGATTCTACCATAGATACAGTAGCGATAATACACATCATGACAATAGAAGAAATCTCAAATTGCGGAGCACCGAAGTAAAATGGAGTTGGGATATGAACGAGTGGAGCTTCTGCTACTGGTGAGAAATCAACCAAGCCCATTGTTGCAGCGATAATGGTACCTGCAATCAAACCAATCAAAATTGAAATAGATTTGATAAATCCTTTGGTAAAGATATTGACCAAAAGAATAATGAGGACTGTAATCATGGCCAAGGCTAAACTTTGTCCAGTGGGTTTTTCAACGTTATTTCCCATATTTCCGATGGCAACAGGAATCAAGGTCAAACCAATCGTCGTAATGACAGATCCAGTTACGATTGCAGGGAAAAGATTGGCAACCTTAGAGAAGATACCTGAAATCAGGATAACATAAATCCCTGAAACAATCAAAGCTCCGAACATAGCACCGCTACCATGACTCTGACCGATCATGATAAGAGGAGCAACAGACTGGAAGGCTACCCCAAGAACAATAGGTAAACCAACACCAAAATGTTTATTGAGTTGCAATTGTAAGAGAGTTGCAACCCCACACATAAAGATATCTGTTGAAATAAGGTAGGTCAACTGTTGAGCTGAATACCCTAAAGCACTTGCAATCATGATTGGTACCAGGATTGAACCTGAGTACATGGCTAGCAAGTGTTGCAAACCAAGAACGGCTGCCTGTGAGTGGTTTTTCCTGTTGTTTCATTAGATGTCTGCCTCCTTAAAAATAACTTTTCCATTTTTCCAAAACGCTCTAATCGCGCGAGTGATACTACTTGATGGCCTGATTTTTTTCTAGCAGTCCACGACCATCTTGGAAAGATTTTTTTCAATCACAATTCCGATAGCTTCAACTGTAGCACCAGACTGTTCAATAATCTGAATCAAACCTTTAGCTGCTTGACCATTAGCCAAGAAATCATCAATAATCAATACTTTATCTTGAGGAGATAAGAACTTCCCTGCAATGGATACGGTACTAGTTACTTGTTTAGTGAAAGAATAAACTTCAGCGGTTAAAATTCCTTCATTCATAGTGATATTTTTTTGCCTTTTTAGCAAAAAAATCATGGGAACATCTAACTGTTCAGCCACATAAAGAGCTGGGGCAATTCCAGATGCCTCAATGGTTACGACTTTGGTAATACCAGCATTTTTAAAATGCTCTGCAAAAGTACGACCAACCTCGCGCATCAAGGAATAATCAACTTGGTGGGTTAAGAAGGAATCCACCTTAAGAATATTCTCACCAAGAACGTTTCCGTCCTTTAAAATTCGTTCTTCTAATAATTTCACAATAACCTCCGAAATAAAAAGAGACTTACCAAGTAAGCCTCTAGGAAATAAAGAAATAGATTTAACACTTATCCTTATATCTCTGCAGCTTACTCATTGTTAGGTATTTACGGTACCTTGTAGAAACGCCACGCCAATTCGCGACATAAATAAGTAATCATATTTTTAGTGAGCATCTCCATTCCAGATAGAGTTCTTCACAATGACATAGTCAACGTGACGAAGATCAGCAACCTTACGACCTCCAGCATAAGAAATCGAACTTTGCAAATCCTGTTCCATCTCAGTTAAGGTATCCTGTAAATGCCCTTTGGCAGGAAGAAGGATTTTTTTACCTTCGACATTCTTATAGGCACCTTTTTGGTATTCTGAAGCCGAACCATAGTATTCTTTGAATTGTTTACCATCAACTTCAACTGTTTACCAGGACTTTCGATATGACCTGCAAATAGTGAACCAATCATAACCATACTTGCACCAAAGCGGATTGATTTGGCGATATCACCGTGTGTACGGATACCACCATCGGCAATAATCGGTTTACGCGCAGCTTTAGCACACCAACGAAGGGCTGCTAACTGCCAACCACCAGTACCAAAACCAGTTTTGACCTTAGTAATACATACCTTACCTGGACCGATCCCGACCTTAGTAGCGTCTGCTCCAGCATTTTCAAGTTCACGCACGGCTTCTGGAGTTCCAACGTTTCCAGCGATGACAAACGTATCTGGCAATTCTTTCTTGATGTGCTGAATCATTGAAATCACGCTATCAGCATGACCATGAGCAATATCAATGGTAATGTACTCTGGAGCATCTTCCTTTAATTGACTAACAAAGTCATACTCGTAGTCTTTAACACCTACTGAGATTGAAGCAATCAAGCCCTGATCGTGCATACGTTTGACAAAAGGAATGCGTCCCTCTTCATCAAAACGGTGCATGATGTAAAAATAGCCACCCTTGGCAAGCTGTTCAGCAACATCTTCATCCAAGATAGTCTGCATATTAGAAGGAACAACTGGCAACTTAAAGGTATGTTTCCCCAAGGTCACATGTGTGTCAGCTTCTGCTCGACTTTGAAGGACACACTTATTTGGGATTAGCTGAATATCTTCATAGTCAAAGATTGGAAATTCGTTTAACATATTTCTCTCATTTCTCTTCTTTAGACTTTCCTAAAGTTAGGAATAGTCTCGTCTTTTCCAGACAATTACTCTAACAAGTTTACATTAATGTCCGTTTTTTGTCAATTGTTATGACTGAAAACAAATAATGTTCGTTTTTTCGTTTTCAATCAAGGAGATAACTAGACATTTAGACTGTATTTGTCTTACCTTTTAAATCTTTATCAATATTTTCAATAAAGACTTTTTCAAAGGATTCAATCATCCTAACAAAATCTTTATAGCTTTCGGCTTGTCCAGGAACTTGGATAGACCATTTCTTCAACAAGGCTCCATAACCTGCTAGCTTACCTATCTCATTATCAACTACCTTTTCCTTGCTCGGAAAAACAAGCCCAGCCTGCTCAGCTTTTAAAATATAAGAATAAGAAATCATCTGGAACAAGTCTTCACGATTGATTCCCTTTTCAGTCAATTCCAGTTTTTTATATTTAGCATCTAGTACGATTTTATGGTTTTGATGATAGAAATCTGGAAATACTTTTCGTTCACGGTCAGAAAATACTGAAATACCGTCTGTCTTATCCTTATTTCGTGGATGAGTGAAATCTTTTGGCAACAAGGTATAAACATACTCTTCCCAAAGCCAGGCAACATCAAAAAGAATACCATTGATTTTTTTCTCTTGGTATCCTAAACCATGCTTTTCTCTATTTAGGATCATCAGGCAAAGCTCTTGCAACTTTCTGTACTCTCGAAAATAGGCATGACGAAGAGGTTTGGTTTGATTTAGTCTGATAATCTTAGCTCGATTAGCTAGTTTATAAGTGGGTGTTACTCGCACGATTTCTGCCACATTCTCACGACTAGTTGAGAGATTTTCAAGAACTTCTCTCCCTATACTTTTCTGATTCTTCATATACTCGATTGTGTGACGGATCAGCTGCATGAGGGGATTATCATAGGTGAACTCTCTCGTTGTGTAGGCAACATTTCCCGTGAAAGAAAGATTTTTCTTGAGATGATTTCCTACATCAATCCCTCCCTTAACATGACAGTCGTTATGTGAAAATCTCTGGTATTCCTTATAAAGACCTTTTCGGAGAGCAGCTTGCAAATACTTGGGAAAGAGATACATCAAAAGTTGATAGAGTCTATCTTCACGCGACAAAGCAACATCTAAACTATTAAGATTGATATTTAGAACTTTCTGCAATAGATAATGCAAAAAATAGTCATCACTTTCGTTTGAAAAGCGAGAAGAAATGGTTAATCTCTCCTGGCCATGACCCAGAAAACCAATCACATTTCCCGTCTTAATTTTCTGATTGACTGTTTCCAAAATCTTTTGATCCTTATCCAAATCTGGAGAATATTGTAGGTCATTTGGAAAAATAAAGATATTATCTTCTTGAGAAAGATTATCTAGTGTTCTATCTAAGAGAAGTTGGCTTATTTTGGGATATTCTGCAACAAAGTCTTCTTTAATAGTCTTATGCTGATTATCAGTGATCCGCATTTTCATTTCCATCGCCTTCATTGTTATCAGTAACTATCTGAACTTTTTGTTCATTGCTTGTCTTGTCAAAGGCCTTTTTCAAATTTGCTAGAGTTTCAACTTCCTCGTAAGAACCGCGCAAGTAATCTTCCAAGAGTGGTTTCAGATAATCAGACCAGAGTAATTCATAGTCAAAATTCACTTCCTCCAATTTAAGGAAATAACTTGGTCCGATATGATAATGACTGTTTAATTCCTGAACCTTTTCGATGGCAGTATTCAAATTTCTTAGGCGGGTTTTAGCTTCTTCCGCTTTATCGCCAAGAGTATTATCGAGCATTCCTAGTTGGCTTTCAGCAGTAACTTCAACAAAACGGAAACGACGGCGCATTGCAAAATCAAAAGTATCCACCGAACGGTCAATATCATTCATAGTTCCAATGATGTAAACATTCTCAGGAATATAAAATTTGTCATTAGTCTCATGTAAATTAGAGTACTGGGTAGAAACACTTCCCTTTTCACCACGATAGCCAGGATCAATAGAGAAAAATAGTTCACCAAAAATCTTAGAAATCTCACCACGATTGATCTCATCGATGATGAAGACGAATTTTTTGTCTGTATCAACCTCTGTTGGGGAAAGGTAGTCTTTCAGACCAAATCTCTTTCTCAATGTTTCTAGGACAGTTCTTCCACCACTTTTGTAGTATTCTTGCTTATTATAATTTTTATCTTTATACAACTCGTAAACATATTTGCGAGGTAGTGACCATCCTGGAACACCACTATCATAATTTACTGACAAATTTTGTCTACTATTAACAGATAAGTAAGATGTTTTTGTTATATATTCTTTTTCTTCAGCAACATTTATATATTCTAAGTAAGAATCCCAAGCATGGTCAAAATTGTCTTGTCCTCCAATCAATTGGGCTTCTTTTGCTTTCTGACAAAAATCTTTAAAAATACCATCCTGTAGCTTAAATTCAATAGCTCCATCCCCATTTGATACTGGTCTTAAACCCTCCACAAAGTCTGTATAATCATAAGAAGGATGAAACTGTACAAATCCGATTTGGTCTTCGTTGCCATCCGTTAATTCTTTGGCAATTTCTTTAGCAAGATAGGTTTTACCTGTACCAGGAGCACCACGGAGGATGAGGTTTTTGGATTGTAGTAGAGTTTGACTCAATGGATGATAAACCTTATATTCTAGAGACATTTTTTCTTCTTTCTTTTCATTTTCGTCTAAAAATTGTGTTGAATATTCAAATAAGATACTTCCCAACAATGATGGTTCCAGCTCAGGATACTTTTGCAATACGAGTTGACAAATCTCATGATTCTGAAGATAAGGGCCCCCTTGATTTTTTTGAGGAAGTAGCTTGTCCCAGAATCTCTTTTGACTATTAAGATTTATACCTAAGAAAGAATATCCCTCAGAATAGATACAAAGAAGTTTTGTAACAACTGCAGAACGCCCAATAAATTCATTCTTTGAATTTTTCATGTCAAAGATAGGATTATTGAAATCTAATTTTCTACCAGCTTGAATGATCTCATACAAATCCGATTTTAATTTGTTAAATCGGTCTTCTAGTTCTGATTCTGGAATGATTTTATTTGCTTGATTCTTATAGCTTTTAGTATCCTCATTCCAATAAATACCAAATTTTGAAGAACCTCCTCCACCAATTCCCATAAATAAGGATTTGTATTTTCCCCTCTCAAGACCGTAGCAAAAAGAATTGCTTTGAGCTCCTTTCCCAATGACATATTCATCGATAGACATGTTTAAAATTCTATCAAGAGACCACTCTTTAAGAAATTCTTCACGTAATTGTTCATTGTAAATACTATATTTAGATGCATCTTCTCTTAATCTTATTTTATTTTCTTGGTACCAAGCATAAAAATCTTCCAAACTGACTTTTCTTTTCAGCATCAATCTTACTCCTTTTATAATAATGTTCGAATAAAAAACTATATATTTCATATATATAATATCATATCTATTAAAAAAAGAAAAGAAATTCTAAAGAAAAAGCCCAGTGTTAGGAGCTTCAATATCTCTTAACACTAGACTTCTTTTCAATCTTAATAATACTCACCCTGACGGTAGTCCCATGAGTTAAAGGTATCTGATAAATGCATCATGATTTATCAATGTCAAGCCCTTTACGGATAACGACTGGTGCTGGTGAGGTTGATCGTGCTCCTCCTTGTTCTGGGATTAGTTTGCCGTCTTTATCAACCATAGACACCATCACACCTTGCTCGTAGCGCGTTTCAATCGTTTTGTCAGGTTGGATAGAAGCAACATAGTCGTCTGCTTCAATGACAAGATCCACTACTCCTTCGATACGTTCCCCAATTCCTTCAACCTTACCACGATTTCCTTTTCCAGAAGGGTTTGCAGATGAAGCGTAGACCATTTTCCCTTTTTCCCATAGTTTAGCAGCCAACTGTTCACCAGCTTTCCCAAACTTGATAACAAAACAACTCGTTCCACGAACGTCAGTCATGAGTTCTTCACGTTCATCACCGTATGCTTTCAATTTCTCAAAGGCTTCTGGTTTCCACGGAAGGATACAACCGAGGAGAATATCTTCGTCCCAATGTTTTTGGTAGAAAGCTTCAATTTCAGGATTTAGCTGTGCTAAAGCGCGAAGCTCATCCATACTACCACAGAGGACTACTCCTGGTTTGTTACGATTACGTTCTTTGGCTTCAAACTTACGTTCAAGTCCTGCCTTGTCACTAGTCATGATGATATAGCCGACTTTAGTAGGACAAACGATACATCCGCCCTCACCTTTTAAAATTTCATAACCTTCTTGTGAAAGTGTTCCGTTCCATTGAATGTGTTTTGTCATAGTTCTATTTCCTTTTCTACTTTTTTCTTCTAATCCTGCCAGTAGACTGGTCGTTGTTTCTCATAAGCAGCAATCAAATCTTCGTACTGCAAAGTAATACCGATATCATCCAAACCATTTAAGAGTTTGTGTTTCCATTCGCTATCAATTTCAAAGGAGAATTCTCCGACTGGTGAGATGATTATTTGTTGTTCCAAGTCAACCGTCACTTGGTCAGTTGGTTGGAGCTGGGCGAGTTTTTCTCTAACTTCCCTAGGTTGAACAATGGGTAACATGCCATTATTGAGTTCATTATTGTAATGAATATCTCCAAAAGATCCTGCAATCACGACCTTAAAGCCATAGTCTGCTAGTGCCCAAGCAGCGTGTTCCCTAGAAGAACCTGCCCCAAAGTTCTCTCCTGTGATGAGAATACTCGCCTTGCGATATTCTGGTCGGTTAAAGACAAAGTCTGGATCCTCAGTATACTTATCGTCCAGATAACGCCAAGCATACATGAGATATTTACCAAAACCTTTCTTGTCAATCAACTTGAGAAACTGCTTGGGTAGTATTTGGTCGGTGTCGATGTTATCATTCATGAGAGGAACGGTCGTTCCCGTATAAACTGTAAATTTCTCCATATCCTCTCCTTACTGGGCTTCTGGCATCTGCCGAACATCTACGAAACGCCCTGCTATAGCTGCCGCAGCTGCCATGGCTGGACTACAGAGATGGGTCTTAGCGCCAAATCCCTGTCTATCTTCAAAGTTTCGGTTACTGGTTGAAGCACAATGCACGCCATCAGGTACCTTGTCTGGATTCATCCCTAGACACATGGAGCAACCTGGGTCTCTCCACTCAAAGCCAGCATCCAGAAAGACCTTGTCCAAGCCTAACTTCTCAGCCGCTCGTTTCACAGGACGAGAGCCTGGCACTACGATTGCTGTTAGATTGGGAGCAATCTTCTTCCCTTTGACAAATCGCGCAGCCAGTTGCAAGTCACTGAGACGAGCATTGGTACAAGAACCGATAAATATAGCCTAGTTCAATATCTGCTGGCTTTTGACCAGGCTCCAAGTTCATGTAATGATAAGCTCGTTCATCATTCACATCCTTAATTTCTGGAAAACTAGAATCAAAGTCGACGCCCATAGCAGGATTGGTTCCCCAGGTTACCATGGGAGCCAAGTCTGAGACATCCACCCGGATAACCTTGTCATAAACGGCATCGTCGTCGCTAACAAGCCTTTTCCAATCAGCTACTGCTGCATCAAAATCTTTGGGTACACACCTCTCGTCCCTTTAAATAGTCAAAAGTAGTCTTATCTGGATTCATGATTCCCATCTTAGAGCCAAATTCGATGGACATATTGCAAATGGTCATTCGCTCTTCCATGCTCAGTGCATCAATAGCCTGACCTCTATATTCCACCACGTAGCCAACGCCACAAGCAACACCGTACTTAGCAATCAAGGATAGAATGAAATCTTTGGCATAAACCCCTCTTTGAGTGATTCCTGTGAATTCTACCAGCATTTCTTGGGTTTAACTTGCCAAATGGTTTGCGTAGCAAATACGTGCTCGACCTCACTAGTCCCAATTCCAAAGGCAATAGCACCGAAAGCTCCATGGGTTGCTGTATGGCTGTCTCCACAGACGATGAATTTTCCTGGTTGGGTTCGTCCTGTTTCTGGACCAACCATGTGAACAATGCCCTGCTTTTCAGAACCGTGGGCCGCATGTTCAATCCCAAACTCCTCAACATTTTCAGCAAGCTTATCAATTTGAGCCTTAGAAATCACATCTCGAATATCGTAGATATTGACAGTTGGTACATTGTGGTCAAAGGTTCCAAATGTCAAGTCTGGCCGTCTCAATCTGCGACCTGCATCTCGTAATTCTTGAAAAGCTTGGGGACTAGTCACTTCATGAATATAGTGCTGGTCCACGTACATGAGTTGGGGCTGCCCTTCTTCTCCTGTGATGACATGGCGGTCCCATAATTTATCAAAAATTGATTTTCCTGCCATCCATTACCTCCAAATAAAATATAAGGCTACTAGCGTGGTCACCATTCCTAGAAACCAAACTATTTTAAAATACCATTTTCTAGTCTTGTGATGAAAAACGATTCCTGCCAACCAAGCACCAAAGCCACCACATAAGAATGCAAATGATAATAAATATTTTTCAGGTATTCGCCAAGCATCTCTTCTTGCCTTAAATTTGTCAATGCCATATATCAAGAAAATGATGAGATTCCAAATCAGGAGGGCAAAAGTAATTCCTTCGTTTAGTTTCATAGTCTTGCGATAATGGCTTCCGTCATTTCCTTGGTCGAAGCCTGTCCTCCTATATCTCTCGTTAAAATTCCTGCTGCCAAACTACCTTCAACAGCATGTTCGATACGCTCCGCATCCTCATAACGTCCAAAGCTATCTCTCAACATCATAGCAACTGACAAAATCATGGAGATAGGGTTGGCAATTCCTTGACCTGCAATATCAGGCGCTGAACCGTGAATAGGCTCATAAAGACTTGGACCTTTTTCAGAATGACTAGCTGATGGCATGACCCCAAGTGTCCCAGATAGAACACTTGATTCGTCTGAGAGGATATCTCCGAAAAGATTCTCTGTCACGATAACATCAAACTTGGCTGGATTGGTAATCATGAGCATGGCAGCTGAGTCGACCAACTGGTGTTCCAGGATTACATCTGGAAAATCTTTTGCGACTTCCTCAGCCACTTTTCGCCAAAGTTTTGAGGTTGCCAAAACATTTTGCTTATCAATACTGGTAAGGATTTTTCTCCGACTTCTTGCGATTTCAAAAGCTTTACGAATAATCCGCTCTACTTCCTCATAACTATAATCATTAATATCACGCGCTTTTCGCTCTGCAAGAATATGATCACCAAAGTAAATCCCACCTGTCAACTCACGTACTACAACAAAGTCAACACCAGCAATTCGTTCAGGTTTGAGAGGCGATAAGTGCTTAAGACTATCAAAAATTTTAACTGGACGAATATTGGCATAAAGATTAAGTTCCTTGCGGAGTGCTAAAAGCCCTTGTTCGGGTCGAACTGGAGCATCATCATACTGAGGACTACCGATTGCAGCAAGGAGGATTGCGTCCGCTTCCCTAGCAGCCTTGAGTGTTGCTTCTGGTAAAGGGTGTTCTGTGGCATCAATTCCTGCACCGCCAAAAGGTTGTCTGACTATCTCAAAGTCAAAGTCTGTTTTTTTGGCTATAGATGCTAGAACTTCTAAACCAGCTTCCATGATTTCTGGGCCGATACCATCACCTGCTAGGGCAACTATTTTTCTTTTCATAGCTTTCTCCTTTACACGCTAGGCATGTCGCGATAGGAAACTGTTGTTCCCATCTCGCCAGCATTCTCTTTTTGAACAAAGGTATTAGCATTGATATAAGCAATAGCCGAAGCCTTTAACACATCGAAATCAAGCCCGGCTGCGTTAAAGATAGTCTCTGTATCTCTGTTTTCAACAGTGACCAAAACCCGAGCTTGGGCATCGATTCCATCTGTTACCGCGTCAATCGTATAGGACACCAAGCGGACAGATTGGTTAAAGAACTTATCAATAGCGTTGAAAATAGCTTCAACAGAACCTTGACCTGTAGCTGTAAAGTCGACCTTCTCACCATCCATATTTGCTAGACTAACAAGTGCTTCAATTGTGTTATCTGTATGGGTTTGAAGTTGCAAGTCATCAAAGTGAAAGCCTTCTGGATTTTCAACCATGGTTCCAGCTACCAGAGCTCGAATATCAGCATCAGTGATTTCGTGCTTCTTATCTGCCAAGGCCTTGAACTTAGCAAAAAGTGGTTTGATGTCTTCGTCTGTAAAATCTAGGGCTAAGTCTCTCAGTTTTTCTACAAAGGCATGACGACCAGACAATTTACCGAGCGGAAGACTGTTACTTTTGACACCAACTAATTCAGGTGTGATGATTTCATAAGTAAGAGGATTTTTAAGAACGCCATCTTGGTGAATACCTGATTCGTGAGAGAAGGCATTTCCTCCAACAACTGCCTTATTTTTAGGAACTGGAATTCCTGAGAAGCGAGAGACCATTTCTGAAGTATTGATGGTTTCGTTTAGGACGATACTTGTTTCAGCTTGGTAGTAATCTTGGCGAATATTGAGCGCCACTGCTATTTCTTCAAGCGCAGCATTTCCAGCTCGTTCGCCGATTCCGTTAATGGTTCCCTCAACACGTCCTGCACCATTCTTAACAGCAGCAAGACTATTTGCAACTGCCATTCCAAGGTCATCATGGCAGTGAGGTGAATAGATAATCTGACGGTCGGTTTTAACATTGTCAATCAGATACTTGAAGATATTCCCATATTCATCTGGTGTGATAAAACCAACCGTGTCAGGAATATTGATATAGGTTGCCCCTGCGTCTACCGCTGTTTGAACGACTTGTAGGAGAAAGTCCATCTCAGTTCTAGTCGCGTCTTCAGGAGAGAATTCTACCACTTCAAATTTACAACGTGCATAGGAAACATGCTCTTTAATAGCTTCCAAAATTTCCTCTTTGCTTTATTCAACTTAAATTCACGATGGATAGGACTAGTAGCGATAAAAACATGGATTTGTGGATACTTAGCATCCTTAAGTGCTTCATAACAAGCGTCAATATCTGATTTAACAGAGCGAGCTAAACCAGTCACCGCTGTTTTCTTCAAGACTTTTGCAATTTCCTGAACTGCAGTAAATGAATCTGGACTAGCAGCTGGAAAACCAGCTTCAATTGTTGAAATTCCCCATTTCTCTAGCTGTTTTGCTATAGCAACCTTTTCCTTTATTGAAAAATTGACACCTGGTGTCTGCTCACCATCTCGGAGACTGGTATCTAAAAACTCAACTACACGCATGAGAATTCTCCCTTCACATTTTCTATATAGAAAAAACATCTCGCTCGGAGTTCCAAGCGAGATGTTGATTTACTCCCGCTTGGTAAGCCAAACAGGACTAATGCTTTTGCATTAGTCCGAGTACCTCAACAACAAAGCAAATTGATTAAACTTAGCTATTTTCATGTTTGGCTTTCTCCTTTGTTTGATGTCTTGTTTAGTATTCTAGCATAGGAAAAATCACTTGTCAAGAAAAAATCCAATATTTTCTGAAAATTTCTTCAATAAAGAATATTTTGCGAATTGAACCTATTTGAAAACTCAAATATATTTATTTATTTCTTAGAAGTCAAAAACCAACTTCTCTCAAATAATTCAAGGACCTTTTCGTCAGTTAGAGTGTCATCGAGTGGAAGACTAATCCAATAGCATTTATTCATATGAAAGGCTGGATAAATCCCATTTTGTGAAAGCAAGTCAGCTACTTGGTCGTGTTTGAGGTTGACTGCTTCCACTAGCCCATCTCTCCCCTTATCTAGCCTATCCCAAGGAATTCTCATTAAAATAGCATACCACTTCTGATTATCTTCATGGCGTAAAACCGCCGTATCAGGTGATTTCTCCCATAGATATTCCAATTGATTTCCATAATTTCTTGAACAAGTGCCATGATTCTCTTGGTCTGTGGACAGAGAAATTCCTGCACGTCAAAACAGGCCTTTCGAATGCCATAAAGAATTTCTAAACAAGCCTCCCGAACAGCTCCGACAAAAGTACCTCTCATACTTTCCATGTGGACTTGAGGATAGAGGTCCCCAGTTTCTTGGTCATAAACTTGAAAACTTAAGTCCTCATCTTCAACTGTAACCATCATGAGAAAATCTCCCTGCAAGATAGTCGATCTATAGGTCCATACACCTTGATTTTCTACAAATCCATACTCTTTACCCTTTTTACTATTAAACTGATAGGCTTTAAAAATTTCAAACATAAGCGAAAACTGCTACCAAAAGCTAGCAGTTCCTTTCTATTTTTTAAAAGACAACCTTTGTTCCATGTAATTGTGTCACACCTAATTGATCGATAAAGGTTTGACGGTTGTCCATGTCAATCCCCCCACCAGGTAAAATTTCAATTTTTCCTGCAGCGTGTTCTAAAATTCTGCGATAGTGAGCAAAACGTTTCTCTAACGAGTCGCCAGATACACCAGCTCGAGTCAGGATGCGTGTTACACCAGCCTGGCTGAGCCAATCAATAGCATCTAACTGATCTTCATCATTTAATTCATCAAATGCCATATGGAAAACAATTTCCATACCTTTAGATGCAGCAATCAATTTTTCAAGATTGGCCTTGTCCAACTTCTTATCAGCAGTCAATGCACCAAAGACAACGCCCTGGCTTCCTGCTTGAGCAGTTAGAGCAATATCCTCAAGCATGATAGCAACTTCTAAATCATTGTAGACAAAATCACCACCACGTGGGCGAATCATAGTCATAATGGTCGTATCGTAGTCGGATGCCAGTTCCACAGCCGCCTTGGTAACTCCGTAGCTTGGGGTTGTTCCACCGACTGCTAGATTATCACAGAGTTCGATACGGCGAGCTCCTGCCTGCATTGCTTTTTCAAGCAAGGTCACATTTTCAGCACAAAATTCGTAAATCATTTGATTCTCCTTGAAGATTAGTTTAAATTTATTATATCATATTATTCCGAATATGTTTTTATTTTTATCAAGGGAAATCGTTACTTATTAAAGCTATTCTTTATCAGGAATCACCTTAAAAAGATAGTAGGTAATAAAGATGGTTAAACATCCCAAACCGATTTTGACTGGTAAAAGAGGCGCAAAATAAATGGAAATTCCCATCAAGATATAAATCGATACAATAATCTTTTTCTTACGTTCACGCGCAATAGACTTGGTCTCACGAAAGTCCGCTACGTAAGTCTGATAAAGTTTGGTATGATAAAGCCAGTCTTCAAAACGCTTGGAACTTCTGGAAAAACAAGCAATAGACAACAGAAGAAAAGGTGTCGTAGGCAACAAGGGCAAGACAACTCCAACAATAGCCAGAGCTAATGACAGAAATCCAATAATCAGATAAATAATACGCATAACTTCTCCTAGTTTAAAATAATCAACTACTAGTTTCCCACAAAGTAAGGAATTTTGTCAAGCCTTTACTAAAAAGAGCCTGAAATTTACTTTCAGGACTCATTTTTTTATTTGATTTTTTCTTCTTCGTAATCACCATTGCTACAAACGATTTGCTTACTGCCACCACGGACTTTTTTCTCCATGAGGAAGTTTCCACATTTTGGACAATCTCGCCCTACAGGCTTGTCCCAAGAAGTGAATTCACACTCTGGATAGCGATTGCAACCATAGAAGATACGATTACGCTTGGTTTTGCGTTCGATGATTTGTCCTTGATGACAGCTTGGACACTCGACACCAATCTCCTTAACAATCGCTTGTGTATGACGGCAGTCTGGGAAATTGCTACAAGCATAGAATTTACCAAAACGGCCGAGCTTAATCACCATCGGACTGCCACAAACCTCACAGTCAAATCCAGCTGGCTCATCCTTGATCTGGATTTTTTCCATTTCAGCTTCTGCCTTGGCTACTTCTTTGGAGAATGGTTTGTAAAATTCATCAATAACCCGTTGCCACTGTTCTTTACCAACTTCGACATCATCCAGTTTTCCTTCCATCTCAGCTGTGAAGGTCACGTTGACGATGTCTGGGAAATATTCAACGATGAGCTTGTTAACAATTTCTCCCAACTCTGTTGGTTCAAAACGTTTGGCTGCTAAACGCACATAATAGCGCTTTTGAATGGTTTCAATAGTGGGTGCATAAGTTGATGGACGACCAACACCATTTTCTTCCAAGGTCTTAATCAGTGTCGCTTCCGAATAACGTGCTGGCGGTTGAGTGAAGTGCTGCTCAGGCTTACTATTGACCTGCTTGACGACATCACCAACTGCCATATCCGGCAACATCTTATTCTTATCTGAATCATTGTAAATGGCCAAGTAACCATCAAATTTGACCTGACTGCCATTCGCTGCAAATTGAACTCCATTTTGAGAGAGCTTAACAGCCATGGTATCAAAGATGGCACCAGTCATCTGACTCGCTACAAAACGATTCCAGATAAGGGTATAGAGTTTTAGTTGGTCTTTGTCTAAGTATTTAGCAATTTTTTCTGGCGTGTTAAAGACACTTGATGGGCGAATAGCCTCATGGGCATCTTGAGCACCAGTAGCATTTTTGACCTTGCTACCATGCTTAGAATACTTACTACCAAAACATTCATTGATGTAGCTTGCAGCTTCATTTTGTGCAACTGGACTGATACGAGTTGAGTCTGTACGCATATAGGTGATCAAACCTTGGACGCCCGTACCAATATTAATCCCTTCATAGAGTTGCTGGGCAACCATCATGGTCTTTCGAGTACGGAAATTGATCTTGTTAGCTGCATCCATCTGCATAGTTGAGGTAGTATAAGGGAGTGGAGCGTTACGCTTGCGCTCTTTTTTATCTACCTGATCCACTGTAAAGTCTTTGCTAGATAGGTGAGACAAGACTTCTTTGACCTCTTCATTACTAGTCAATTTCATCTTCTTGCCATTCATTCCATAGAAGGATGCTTGGAATTGCTTAGTCCCCTTTTTGAAGACTCCATCAATAGTCCAATATTCTTCTGGTTGAAAAGCATTGATCTCATTTTCACGGTCAATGATTAACTTGAGAGCAACAGACTGAACACGGCCAGCTGACAAGCCCTTTTTGACCTTCTTCCAAAGAATTGGTGAAATGGAATAACCTACCAAGCGGTCCAAGACACGACGAGCCTGTTGGGCATCCACCAAATCCATGTCAATCTTACGAGGTTCTTTAAAAGCATTTTTAACCGCATCTTTTGTAATCTCGTTGAAAACAACACGGTTAGCATCATTTTCATCTAGATCGAGAATATGAGCTAAATGCCAAGAAATTGCTTCTCCTTCGCGGTCCGGGTCACTTGCGAGAAAGACTTTACTGGATTTTTTAGCTTCTTTTTTCAAGTCATTGATCAGAGGACCTTTCCCACGAATATTAATATATTGGGGTTCATAATTATTTTCTACATCGACTGACATACTGGATTTTTTCAAATCACGAATATGACCAACACTGGCTAAAACCTTATAATTTCTACCCAGGTATTTCTCAATCGTTTTAGCCTTTGCAGGCGACTCCACGATTACTAGATTTTTTTTAACTGTTGATTTCTTTTTCTTTGTTGCCGTAGCCACAGTATCACACCTTTTCAAAGTAATAAACTTTATAAAGTGTAAACCATTTTTAAAAACCTGTCAAGACTTAACTCTTATATATAGAAGAAAAGTTTAACCGATAAAACCTTGCTAGTTCTTAAAATTCAAATTCTGCTAGCACATCCTGACCACTCGCAACAAGTTTTGCGCCTTCTTGAACCAAGTGATGACAACCATCTGAACGACCATCTAAATGCTACCTGGAACAGCAAAAACATCTCTTCCTTCTTCCATAGCTCGCTCACAGGTAATCAAACTACCAGATCTCATCTTTGCCTCAGCAACGATAACACCCATACATAGACCAGCAATAATTCGATTTCGTGCTGGAAAGTGATATTTCAAAGGCTCTTCACCCGGTCCATATTCACTCAGTAGCAAATGATATTCACCGATGTAGTCCTGCAGTCGTTTATTAGATCGAGGATAATAGATATCCAAGCCAGTCCCTATAACTGCAATAGTTTTTCCACCACTTTGAAGAATAGACATATGCGCTGCAGTATCAATCCCTCTAGCAAGACCACTGACAATGACTAGTTCATTCTCCAGTTCTTCAATAACCTTGCGGACCGATTTTGTCCCTGTTTGACTACAAGAGCGACTACCTACAACTGCAATCTTAGGCAACTTTAAGAGATTTAAATCTCCCTTATAAAATAACAATACTGGAGCATCATAGATTTCACTGAGAGCAAAGGGATAGACATCGTCTAGGATGGAAAATGAGGGAAATTTTTCAAAGTCACTTCTTAATCTCTCCATACTTTCAAAGGTGAGTTTATGGTAACGTTCCATAAAAACCACTGGATTTCTACACTCTGAAGCTTCTGCGATGGTCTCTAAAGTCAATTCCTGATCATAAATTTCTCCATATTGAAGAACCTTTAGAACTTGTTGATTACTTAGACCTGCTTGTTTTAACTTATAAATCTCAAAATTATCAATCTTAATTTTCATGATAGACTCCTTATTTTTCTCTCTATCTATTTATTCGTAAAAAAAGAAAAAAACTTCCCAACAAATTGACTTGTTTAGAAAGTTTCTATTATTAATAATGAAAATTTTAGTAATCAGGACGAAGAACTCCGGTGACAGTTGCCTTGGTTGCTTCGTAATCCCCATCAATAACAACCTTGATAATGCGTTTAGCATCCTCTTCAGGCGCAGGAACCAAAGGTAGACGAGTAGGCCCAGCTTCGAATCCCATATAGTTGAGTACTGCCTTAACAGGTGCCGGACTCGGGTAAGAGAATAGAGCATTAACTTTAGGAATAAATTTACGTTGAATAGCTGCCGCTTTCTTCATATCACTTTCTTCGATTGCAGTGAACATTTCATGCATCTCATCCCCATTTGTGTGGGAAGCAACAGATATAACTCCGTCTGCACCAAGGTTCATAGCATGGAAGGCATCTCCATCCTCACCAGTGTATACCAAGAATTCTTCTGGCTTATGCTCAATCAAGTAAGCCATATTGGCAAGGCTGGTACATTCCTTAACACCAATGATATTCGGATGTTCCGCCAAACGAAGTAAGGTATCTGGAGTCATTTCTACAACTACACGACCTGGAATGTTATAGATTATAATAGGCAAATCAGATGCGTCTGCAATAGCTTTAAAGTGTTGGTACATACCTTCTTGGGATGGTTTATTGTAGTAAGGAACAATCGCAAGACCAGCCGCAAAACCGCCAAACTCTGCTACCTCTTTGACGAACTCAATAGAGTCTCGTGTATCATTGGTACCAACACCAGCGATTAAAGGAACACGGCCATTGACAACCTTTTGAACAGCCGCAAACAACTGCAACTCCTCATCGTGAGTTAGAGTCGGACTCTCAGCAGTTGTTCCTGCTAGGAGAATTCCGTCTGTATGATGTGCTAATAAATGTTCAATCAACTTTGGAATGGCATCGAAATTGATTGACCCATCTTCATGAAAGGAGTAATAAAGGCCGTGATAATTTTACAATCTTTTAAATCTTGATAAGACATACAAAACACCTCTCTATTTTAAAGAAGGAGTTCAAATGAACTCCTACACATTATTTCAATTCAAATTTTAATTCAGTTGTTGGGCGTACTAGACCACGTTCGTGAAGTGTTTCTGCGATTTGAACTGAGTTCCAAGCAGCACCTTTTAGAAGATTGTCTGAAACTACCCACATATGAATACCTTTTTCTGCATCCAAGTCTTTACGGATACGTCCAACGAATGTATCACGTGAACCAACAGCATTTACTGCTTGAGGATAGATTTGGTGAGCAACGTCGTCTTCAAGGACAGCACCTGGGAAGGCAGCAATTGCAGATTTCACTTCGTCAATTGGTGCCACTTCTTTAGTTTCAATGTAGACTGACTCAGAGTGAGCTGACAAGACTGGAATCCGTACACATGTTGCTGATACGGCAATGTTATCATCTTCCATGATTTTCTTGGTTTCGTTTGTCATCTTCATCTCTTCATAGGTGTAGTCATTGTCAGTGAAGACGTCGATTTGTGGAAGAGCATTAAAGGCGATTGGATAGTGTTTCTTATCTCCACCTGAAGGCAAGATTTCCGCATGCAAATCACGTGGATTCACGCCATCATTCAAGACTTCACGCAACTCACGTTGGGTTTCTAAAATTGCTCCCATACCAGCACCTGAAACTGCTTGATAAGTTGATACGATGATACGATCCAAGCCCCATTTTTGACGTACTGGCTCAAGAGCTACCATCATTTGAATTGTTGAACAGTTAGGACAAGAGATGATTCCGTTGTGAGCATCAAGGGCGTGAGCATTCACTTCAGGAACAACCAATGGTACATCTGGATTTTGACGGAAGTAAGAAGTGTTATCTACGACGACTGCTCCTGCTTTTACAGCATAAGGTGCGTATTTTGCAGAAGTTGATCCACCAGCTGAGAAGAGAGCTATATCAACCCCTTCAAAAGCATCTTCTGTTGTTTCTTCGATGGTCACATCTTGACCCTTGAATTGTAAGACCTTTCCTGCAGAACGTACAGACGCAAGGTAACGAATCTTATCGATCGGAAGAGTTGATTCTTCCAACATTTTGATCATTTGAGCACCAACTGCACCCGTAGCGCCGACAACAGCAACTGTGTATCCCATAACAAACCTCTTTCGGAATTTTCTAAAAATTTCTATAATAGAAACATTATACTACTTTTTACCAAAATTGAAAAGTCTTTTTCCTATCTATTTTCTGAAATTGTCAAGAAAAGGCGGTGGGACAGAAATCGATAGACAAAGTCTCGATTTCGTAGTCCCAGCCCCGCGAGGATGATTAGGAGCTTTTTGGAGTCTAAAAGACGAACAAAAAGTTCAATCAGCTACCGCGTCAAAGTTTGATTGCTAATAAAAAATGAGGTCGGGCTCTTTTGTCCCAACCTCTTCTACTATTCATAAAATTGTTTATAGGGTTTATTAAAGGCTTCTAAAATATCTGATGGAGTTTCTGCATAAGATTTTATCTCTGTCAAATTTCCTTTAACGATAATTCTCTCAACCGCATTAGCATCTTCACAGGTTACCAAGGTAATCTCTTTAATCCCATCACGTTCGTCAATTACATCTACGCGATCAGGAGTTACAATTTTAACTTCTTCAATCTCGTATGTATAGACTTTTTCTTTATCAGTGAGATAAATTTTCATCCCTTTCTCAGCACGAGCAAGAGGAGAGAATAATTTCTTGTCTGCATTTTCACCTGCAAAGATACGGTGACTTGCTAGAGAATAATTTCCTTCCCCCATTACCTGATTGGCTTTCATTGTCCCAGCACCATAAAAAAGGTTAACATTATCGAGTCCCTTAAATATTGGTAGATTCATTTCAAGCTCGGGAATGGCAATCCCTCCAATTACCGGAAGTTGCTGGGAATTCCACTGAGCTGATAAGACTGCCTCCGAGGAAAGTGATTTTACAGAGTCAAAATCGAAATTTCCTTCTGTTTCTTTGTTCTCTTCAATCTCTTCCTTGGTCACCTGACTGACCTGATACTTATTAGTGTTCCAAATCATGAACATATCACGAATATTAGCATTGAAGATTAAAGCGATAGATAACAAGATTAGGAATCCTGCCAGTATGTTAATCAGTAGATTCTTACGTTTATTTTTTTTTACTTTGATTCTTTTTTTGAGACATTATGCTTCACTTTCTGTTTCCTGTTCTGCCCCAACTTCTTCTTTTTCTGCTGCTGCAACACTTGTAAAAGTCACAATCTTAGCATCTTGATCTAGACGCATCACTTTTACTCCCATAGTTGAACGTCCCGTTTGTGAAATATTGGCAACATTGGTTCGAATCATGACACCTGTGTCAGTGATAATCATCAGATCTTCGTCCCCTTTTACTGTTAAGAGACCAGCCAGAGGACCATTTTTTTCAGTAACATTGGCTGTTTTCATTCCCTTACCGGCACGACCTTTTGTTGGGTATTCAGTCGCAACTGTGCGCTTACCGTATCCTTTTTCAGTTATGATAAGGACTTCATCTTGATCAGTAATCACTCTCGCTCCAACTACAGCATCACCTTCACGAAGTTTTACCCCTTTAACACCAGTGGCAATACGACTCATACTACGAACTGAAGACTGATTGAAACGAACTGAATAACCTAATTTGGTTCCGATGATGATATCTGTGTCTTTTTCAGTTAGTAAGACATTAATCAACTCATCCTCATCTTTCAGATTTAAGGCTTTGAGACCATTTTGACGAATGTTTGCAAATTCTTTAACGCTGGTTCTCTTAACAATACCAGCACGAGTCGTAAAGAAGAGGTAAGCATCGTCACTACGTTCTGACTCAACATTGATAATGGTTTGAATGCTTTCACCTTCGTCTAGTTTCAAAAGATTGACAACTGGCAACCCTTTGGCTGTACGACCGTATTCTGGAATTTCATAGCCCTTAAGACGATAAACACGTCCTTTATTGGTGAAGAAAAGCAAATGATCATGAGTACTTGTTGAAACCAATTCACGCACAAAGTCATCGTCCTTAACACCAGTTCCTTGAACGCCACGTCCACCACGTTTTTGAGCTGTAAATTCGTCTTGGTCCAAACGTTTGATATAACCTTTATTTGATAGAGTGATGAGAACATCAGACTCTTCAATCAAGTCTTCATCTTCAAGCGTCAAGACTTCACCAACCATCAACTCAGTACGACGTGGATCGCCAAACTTACGTTTGACCTCATCCAATTCTTCCTTAATGATTTGCGCTACACGTTCTGGTTTGCAAGAATGTCTGCCAAGTCAGCAATCAAAGCAATAAGCTCATCATATTCCGACTGAATCTTGTCACGTTCCAAACCTGTCAAACGACGTAGACGCATATCGAGAATTGCTTGACTTTGACGTTCAGATAACTTGAACTTGCTCATCAATTCAGCTTGGGCTTCTGCATCCGTTTCACTGGCACGAATGATACGAATGACTTCGTCAATGTGGTCCAGAGCAATTAACAAACCTTCTAAGATGTGTGCACGCGCTTCAGCTTTCTCTTTGTCAAATTGAGTACGACGAGTCACCACTTCTTTTTGGTGCTCAATATAAGCATCCAAGATTTGACGAAGAGAGAGAATCTTTGGTACACCATTCTGGATAGCCAGCATGTTAAATCCAAAGCTAGTTTGCATTTGAGTCATCTTGAACAAGTTGTTCAAGATGACATTGGCAGAGGCATCACGCTTCACTTCGATAACAAAGCGAACACCCTCACGGTTAGATTCGTCACGAACTGCTGTAATACCTTCGATACGTTTTTCTTGAACTAAACGCACAATATGCTCATGGACTTTAGTCTTATTAACCATGTATGGAAATTCTGTTACAACGATACGTTCACGACCCGTTTTCGTTTCCTCAATTTCTGTACGAGAACGAAGAACAATGGACCCTTTCCCTGTTTCATAAGCCTTATGAATCCCTGATTTCCCCATAACGAGGGCACCAGTTGGGAAATCTGGACCAGGAAGAACTTCCATTAATTCTTTGGTTGTAACTTCTGGATTATCCATAACCAACTTCACTGCATCAATGGTTTCACCCAAGTTATGTGGTGGAATATTGGTCGCCATACCAACAGCGATACCTGTAGCTCCATTGACCAAAAGATTTGGGAAACGAGCTGGTAGAACAACAGGTTCACGTTCATTGGCATCATAGTTATCTACAAAATCAACGGTGTTTATTGATATCACGAAGCATCTCAAGTGCAATCTTGCTCATGCGCGCTTCAGTATAACGCTGAGCTGCAGCACCATCACCATCCATGGAACCAAAATTCCCATGCCCATCTACAAGCATGTAACGGTAACTCCACCATTGAGCCATACGAACCATAGCTTCGTAGATAGATGAGTCACCGTGCGGATGGTATTTACCCATGACATCCCCTGTAATACGAGCAGATTTCTTATGAGGTTTATCTGGTGTCACACCCAATTCGTTCATACCGTATAGAATACGACGATGAACTGGTTTCAAACCATCTCGAACATCAGGAAGGGCCCGCGATACGATAACACTCATGGCGTAGTCAATAAAGCTGGTCTTCATCTCCTTTGTCAGATTGACATTCACTAAATTTTTATCTTGCATTAACAAATGCCTCATTTCACTATTAGTAACTAGTTATATTATACCATAGTTTGTCACTTATTTCAGTGTTACAATACGACTAAAACGTTTACATAGCCAAGTGGATGTTATATCCGTGACAAAGCTATTAAAAAGTGATACAATGAAACTAAACGGGGGAAGCCCTTAAAAAATAAAGGAGATGTTTAGACAAATGACAGTTACTAAACAACACAAAAAAGTTATCCTTGTCGGTGACGGTGCCGTAGGATCATCATACGCTTTTGCTCTTGTTAACCAAGGAATTGCCCAAGAACTTGGTATCATTGAAATTCCTCAATTACACGAAAAAGCTGTTGGTGACGCTCTTGACCTTAGCCACGCCCTTGCTTTCACTTCACCTAAAAAAATCTATGCAGCTGAATACGCTGACTGTGCGGACGCTGACCTTGTAGTTATCACTGCTGGTGCTCCTCAAAAACCAGGTGAAACTCGTCTTGATCTTGTTGGTAAAAACCTTGCAATCAACAAATCAATCGTAACACAAGTTGTTGAATCAGGATTTAACGGTATCTTCCTTGTAGCTGCTAACCCAGTTGACGTTTTGACATACTCTACATGGAAATTCTCAGGATTCCCTAAAGAACGTGTTATCGGTTCAGGTACTTCTCTTGACTCAGCTCGTTTCCGTCAAGCCCTTGCTGAAAAATTGGATGTAGACGCTCGTTCAGTTCACGCCTACATCATGGGTGAACACGGTGACTCAGAATTTGCCGTTTGGTCACACGCTAACATTGCTGGTGTTAACCTTGAAGAATTCCTTAAGGACACTCAAAACGTTCAAGAAACTGAATTGATCGAATTGTTCGAAGGTGTTCGTGACGCTGCTTACACAATCATCAACAAAAAAGGTGCAACATACTACGGTATCGCCGTTGCTCTTGCTCGTATCACAAAAGCAATCCTTGATGATGAAAATGCAGTACTTCCACTTTCTGTATTCCAAGAAGGCCAATACGGAATCAAAGACGTCTTCATCGGTCAACCAGCTGTTGTTGGAGCACACGGTATTGTACGTCCAGTAAACATCCCATTGAACGATGCTGAAACTCAAAAAATGCAAGCTTCAGCAAAAGAATTGCAAGCTATTATTGATGAAGCTTGGAAAAACCCTGAATTCCAAGCAGCTTCAAAAAACTAATTTATGTTAGAAAAAATGTCTAGACGGTTTGTCTAGACATTTTTATATTTCATTACTTTATTTCATTTGAGCAAAAGCTGCTTCTGCATCTGCGTTACTAATCGCACCTAATTGAATCTTAGCAATTTTACCCTGTGAATCAATTAGATACTCTGTAGGGATGCTTCGAATTTGATAATCTTGAAAAACAGCTCCTTTTGTATCATATAAAACTGGGATGTCTTTATAACCTTGTTCTTCAAACCACTTTGGAAATTGGTCTATCGTTTTTTCACCTTGAAGCCCTGGAGCAATGACAGATAAAATTTCGAAATCACGATCTTCCTTAGCAGCAAGCTCCATCAATTCTGGCATACTCTTCTTACATGGTCCACACCAAGATGCCCAAAATTTAAGATAAACTTTTTTACCTTTAAAATCAGATAATTTCACTTCTTTTCCATCCATTGATTGAAGCGTAAAATCAGGTGCTTCTGCTCCTACAGCCACTTGCTTCACAGTTGCTTGCTGCTGTGTCTGAGTCGTTTGATTTTCTTGACTTGATTTTTTCTCTTCCTTGCCACAAGCAATCAGAAGAAAGAGAGACAAGAAACTAAGCCCAAAATAGATAATTTTTTTCATAGATAACTCCTTTTATCCTAATATTCCAGATAAGACATTTAACTGTCCCAACATTAATAAAATTCCCATGAGAATGATCAATAAACCACCAATTTTCTTCAATAAAAGTATGTGGGATTTGATTCTACTAAAATAAGGCATGACCAGACCTGATGCCAAGGCTAAAACTAAAAATGGAAGCGCCATTCCGAGAGTGTAAATGAGGGTTAATAAGGCCCCCTGAAGAGCTCCATTTCCTCCTGAGGCAGCTAGTGCTAAAACAGAACTTAAAACTGGACCTATACATGGAGTCCAGCCAAAGCTGAAGCTGATACCCAGTAAAAAGGCCGACAAATATTTGCTAGACTGTTTTTGCTTAAAAGTTACTGTTTTTTGTACCTCTAATTTTTGTAAGTGAAGAATTTCCATCTGATGCAAACCCAGTATAATAATCATGATTCCCATGACATAACGGAACCAATCAGCATAAAGTAAATTCCCAAGGAATCCTGCTCCAAATCCAAGAATAAAGAAGATGAGAGAGATACCCGCAATGAAACAGAGTGTCCGAATCAATCCTGACCAGGCAACATCTTTACCCAAAAAACGAAATGTCCTTGACTCCTCTTGATCATCTAACAGAACACCTGCGTAGACTGGTAACAAGGGAAAGATACAGGGAGAAAAGAATGACAAGACCCCAGCTATAAAGACAGAAATAAAAAATAAAATACTTTCCAATTAAGAACCTTCTTTCATATAGTTATCTTTTATTTTACTATAAAAGAAAACGTTTGTAAGAAATCCGCTACGCAAATTAATTTTCAACTTGAAAGAATCAAAAAAGGAGCTCAGCTCCTTTTTTGATTAATAAGTTCCCTCTTCACCTTGACTTGTCAAGATTACAGGCCCATCTTTAGTAATAACAAACTGATGCTCGTACTGGCATGATAGTCCACCATCGATTGTTTTATGTGCCCAACCTGTTTTCATATCTGTATCGATTTCCCAATCACCTGTATTGATCATAGGTTCGATTGTCAAAACCATGCCTTCACGAAGGCGGAGACCGCGACCTGCGATACCATAGTTAGGAACCATTGGTTCTTCATGCATAGTTGGACCAACACCGTGTCCTACAAGATCACGAACAACGCCGTAACCACGACTTTCAGCATATTCCTGAATAGCAGCTCCAATATCTCCAATACGGTTTCCTACAACAGCTTTTTCAATACCAATGTACATAGCTTCCTTGGTCACGTCCATTAAGTTTCTAACTTCTTCTGACGGTTTTCCAACAGCGTATGCCCAACAAGAATCTGCCAAGCCGCCCGTAAAGTTTTGAGTATATTTTTTCATCTGTTCAACGTTGTTAAAGTTGAGTTTAGAAACATTGAGGTCAGACTTAGCGATTGGCCCACCAAGGACCATATCAACCTTCAGCAAATCGCCTTCCTTCAAAATATAGTGGCGTGGAAAAGCATGGGCTACTTCGTTATTGAGTGAACAGCAAGTGGCATAAGGATAATCCATCATTGCCCCATCAACACCGATTTGTAGTGGAAGGAAATTTTCTTCTTTACAACGACGACGCACATATTCTTCTACTTCCCACATATCTACACCTGGTTTGATGATGTCACGCAAACCGATGTGAATACTGGCAAGAAAATCGCCAGCTTTATCCATTGCTTCGATTTCTCTAGCTGATTTTAATGTAATCATGTTTTCTCCTAGTTTTAATTAATTTTTACAGTAACATTTGCTTTAGATACGATTTGATGATTGATATAAATGTCATAGTCAATAATAGCTGACCTTCTCGTATGATGAATAATTCTAGCCTGAATCCGCAACATATCATCAATCTGGACAGCTTGTAAGAAATAAATCAACATTTGTTCAATGATGAGGTTACGTCCGCTATTCACAACCAGATCTTGCGTCATATGGGTCAATATTTCTGAAAGAACTCCATTTGCAAGGACTCCATTTTTTTCCAACATAAATGGTTCAACCGTAATGACAACTTCGTCATGGTGGTAAGATAACTTCTGACCAACCTGTTCTGAAAATGTTGGTAAAGCTGAAACTTGAGAGCGACTCATCTTTTCCATGACATCCCGTCTAGTAATGACACCAAGTAAGGTTTGATTGCTTCTCACAACAGGTACCATTTCAAAGTCTTCAGCAATCATTCTCTGGCTAACGTTAGCGATATTCGTCGCTAAACCAGTCATATAGACTGTCCTTGTCATGACCTTATCTATCGTTGTACCAGGTGATTTATCTCCAGCATCACGCATAGTAACTACACCAACAACAACCTGATGCTGATTGATGACAGGGAAACGGCTCGTTCTATTCTTACGAACCAAGTCTAAATAATCTTTGACAGTATCCGTTTCCTGTAGAAAACCATATTCATGACTGGTACGATAGATTTTTTCAACCGTTAAAATATCTGTCTTAATCTGAACATTAGACAAAGCTCTGTTGATCATAGTCGCAATTGTAAATGTATCATGCTTACTGCGTAATACTGGAATACTTTTTTTATTAGCATGGTTCAAAACATCTTCATGAACTTCAAATCCACCTGTTACCAAGACAGCATTTTCATTTTCAAGTGCTAATAACTGAATACGTGTTCGATCTCCTACGATAAGTAAGCCGCCATCATGAAGATAAGAAAGAATATTCTTTTCAGTCATCGCTCCAATGGAGAATTTACTAAATTCTCTATCCAATCCAGCTTGACCAGCTAAAACTTCCGAGCCTGTAACTTCTGCAATTTCTGCAAACGTTAATTTCTCAATAGCTACTTTTTTTGACTTTACACGTACTGTTCCACTTCGAGGACGTGTTTCAACAAGTCCCCTATTTTCAGCTTCTTTGATAGCCCGATATGCCGTACCATCACTTACTCCCAGCCGATTTGAAATACTACGAACACTAACACGCTTCCCAACTGGTAATTCTTCCAAGTAGGCTAATATTTCTTGGTGTTTACTCATTTAGATTTCCTTTTGTATAACGGAATTCTAGATAATCCCGCATCTTTCGGGTATAACGATCGCTACCTTTAAAACGACGATAAAGAACAAAATCTGATTTTTCTGCTACTTTCTGACTAGCAACATTTTCTAGATGTGTCACAATCGAAAGTTGCTTCAATGCAAACTCGTTCATGGATAAATCTCGTAATTTGGTAACTGCTTCAGTCATATAACCCTGAGACCAATAGTTTTTCTTTAAAAAATAGCCAATTTCTGCTTCTTTCTTAATTTCATCAAGCTTTTCAAACTTGATAGCTCCAATCATTCTTTGCTCTTTTTTATCACAAATAGCCCAAATTCCCAAAGGTGATTTCATAAAATAATTGGCAAGAGCATACTGACTTTCTTCAATACTTGCTTGTGCAGGAAAGATAAATTGAAGATTTTCAGGATCTGATGCAAGTTGATGAAATTCATCTACATCTGTAAAAAAGAAGGGACGGAAATATAAACGTTCCGTCTCATAGAAAGAAAACTTTGCTAATTTAGTCCAGATATTCATTGCAATCCTCAAATTGCTAATCTTCGATTAGCTCAATATCTGCTCCAAGATTACGCAATTTTTCGATAATATTCGAGTAGCCTCGAAGGATGAATTCAACATTGGTAATCTCTGTTTTTCCTTCAGCCATCAAGCCAGCAATAACCAAGGCAGCTCCAGCACGTAGATCTGTTGCCTTAACTTTTGCACCCTGCAAAGGATTTCCACCCTTATAAAGTATGTGGTCGTTTGTTGTTGAAATATCTGCATTCATTTTGGCTAATTCAAAAACATGGTTGACACGTTTTTCATAGATTGTATCAATCAATGTGCCACGACCTTCTGCTTTTAATAGCAATGGAGTAATAGGCTGTTGAAGATCTGTTGCGAAACCTGGATAAGGAGCTGTCTTAATATTAACAGCCTTTAGATTTGTTTGCTCTTCGACGAAAATACTGTCTTCAGAAACAGTCATGTGAACACCCATTTCTTCAAGTTTAGCAATAAATCCTTCTAAATGCTCATAAAGTACATTATTAATTCGAATCCCATGACCTACTGCAGCTGCCATTGAAATATATGTACCTGCTTCGATACGGTCAGGGATGACTTGGTGGCGTGTCCCGTGCAAGCTATCCACACCATCAATTGTAATCATATCTGTACCTGCTCCACGAATGTGAGCTCCCATATTGTTTAATAATGTAGCCACATCAATGATTTCAGGTTCGCGAGCAGCATTTTCAATAACTGTTCGACCTTTAGCTTTTACTGCTGCTAGCATTGTATTAATAGTTGCACCAACACTAACAGTATCCATATAGATATGCGCACCATGTAGACTTGATCCTTGGGTTGAGAGATTCATATTATCTCCCTCGTAGGTTGTCTTAGCTCCCATAGCTTCAAATGCTTTTAAGTGCAAATCAATCGGACGTGGTCCTAGGTCACACCCTCCAGGCAAACCTACAGTTGCTTCACCAAAACGACCTAAAAGACTACCATAGAAATAATAAGACGCACGCAAGCTATTAATTTTACCATAAGGCATTGGTTTATTTTGAACACCACGAGGATCAATCTCAAGAACATCGTCATAACGCTTGACACTAGCTCCCATGATTTCCATAATCTCAATAAGACTAGCTACATCAGAGATGTCCGGAACACAATCCAAAATCACAACATCATCTGATAAAATAATGGCAGGAATCAAGGCAACGACACTATTTTTAGCGCCACTAATCGTAATTTCACCTTTCAATGGTCTCCCACCGTTAATGACAATTTTTTTCATTTTATACTCTTTCACTATTTATTAAGAAGGTCTCACCCTATATTATACCATATTTCTTACTAATAGCCAATCCTATAAAAAAAATTAGGCCCAGAACTATCTCGATATTAAAGACGATAGCTGTGGTTATATCAGTTAGAATTATCTTACTTATCAAAGCTAGTAAAAAACTTCATAGCCTGTAATTTTAAGGCTTGCAACAAAAATTTTTACTGTACATTTTTTGTTTGCGATTGGGTAAAGAAAGACAGACTTAATTGGTATATACAATAGTATTCAACTTTTATAAAATAAGAAATTAAACCGATGATATTGTACAAAAATTTTACATAAAAATCATTTTGGGTACCAAAACAAAAAAATAGGCTCTCCGAAAACTCGGAAAGCCTTATTTAATGCTACTTCTAGCTTCCTCGCCTTTACATTTCAAGGCTCGGGATAAAAAGGTTCACTGGACCTTTTTATTTTGCGATTGGGTAAACAGAAACTTGTTGTTGCAATAAAAGAAAACTATTATGCAATAGCCTTCAAAACCTTGAAAAATCAACAAGTTACATTCCCAAAAATCACCGTAAAATCACATAGTCAATAATTATGGGTATCATTTTGGGTATCAAAAAAACCGCAAGCAAATGCCTGCGGTCTAGTGTAATAATTTTTTATTCTTTCTGTTCTATTTTATTTTGTCGTAGTCGTAATGAGCCCATCTGGCTCAACTGTAAACTCTGGCTTGTCTGCCATGCTGCCATCTGATTTAAGGTAGTACCAACCATTGCCGTCTGCTGATTGGACGAAAGCATTGGACACCATGTCCCCATCTTTGGCATCGAGATAGTACCATACGCCCTTATATTTAACCCAGCCAGTCTTCATGGCTCCTTCTGTATCGAAGTAATACCATTTACCATCGATTTTCTTCCAGCCAGTGGCCATGGCTCCTGAAGGGTCTAAATAGTACCATTTGCCGTCTGAATGCTTCTTCCACTTATCCGAGAGCATATAACCAGAACCGTCAAAATAATACCAGGTGCCATCGATTTTTTCAAATTTCTCTTTTGGATAAGAGCCATCTGAACGTACATACCACCAACCAGTAGAATTTTCTTGCCATCCTTTTTTTATTTCAAGACCGTTTTCAATATCATGCTTGAACTGACTACGACTGATGCCCCAGCTTGCTAAATAAGGATATGGGTCAACGTGGTCGCTATAATTATTAGGTTGATTGTTGGTACAGTATTCGTGCGATTTAATACCTTCCAATGCGTCCGAATCCAACGTTTTAGGAAGACCTGCTTCATCTGCTAGATTTCGTAACAATTCGATGTACAATCTGTAATCTTCCATGAACTCTGCTCTGGTCGAATGGCTCTCAATCAGCTCGACTGCTGCATACGTTTCATAATTCCAGCCACCTCCCACATCGTAGGCACCATTATTTACCGGTCCTACCTGCATCACTCGTCCATTGCCGACAACATGTGAGAAGAAGCCAGATTCGACAGGTCGGCGCATATGGTAGTCTGCTTCATTTTGGGCAGTTGAGTTTTTATTTCCAGTAGAATGAGCGTGAATTTGACGATAAGGGGCATAACCAATCTGAGGAAGTCCTTCTCTGTACCTACTTGTATCAATATCCATTACTATTCCCTCTCCACGCATCATTCATCTGCTTCACTGCTGACTCAACGAATGTATCAAGGTCGCGGTCAGTCATGCTGATATTGTACTTGTTGAGTTCTGAACGGATTTTAGTTCGTGCTTGCTCCAGCTTCTCCTCGCCCTTGTAGCCAGTTTCAGCAGATACCTGCTCAACTGCATTGACTGCATTTTTAGCAAGGATTTCAACAATCTTGATTGTCTTTTCTCCTCCTTTTTGAACGAGGTATTCTTTAACAGTTTTGACTGCAATACCAGTCAAAATGACAAGAATGCTAATTGCTGCATTGATGATGATTTCGTTAATTTGTTGCATCGTCTTTCTCCTTAACTTCGATTTCGATTTTATCTTTCTGGTCAACATTAACTAGTAATTGACCAAGTTTTCTAGCATTATCTTTCTTAATTTGGTTGATGTATGGTTTCAAAAACTCTGGAAATGCTAACCCAATCATCTCCCAATTCTCGATTACTGAGAATAGATAATTGAACGAGAAGAACATTGTCCACGCTATACCGAAGCTACGTACGCCAAGAGAACGAGAGTACATCGCGACAAGTAAGATAACAGCGAACACAATGAAATGACGAATCAATCCCATTGTGCCAATTTTGCTATCAAATCGCTTTGTTTTAAATGCTTTGATATAGCCAGTGATGATATCCAAAACCATTAACCAAAAAAAGAAATGAATGTACGGACTATACGATAGATTTTTAAGGTGCTCGAATAAATCTTGTAATACTAAATCTTGCATACACACCTCTACTCTTTCCCTTCAAATTTCCAAGCGACACCCGTTCCGTTTTGTTCAAGAGTACCATTCGTCACAAATGCGCTGACAGGTTCACCGTTGTAGGTAAATTCCTTATTAAGCTGGACCAAGATGCGTTTTCCTTCGCCATTGACCTCTACGTGCTCAGGGTCTTCAATCGTAATTAGGTCATGTGGTAAGTAGGTCTTCCCGACCTCGGCCAGAGGAATCAACTCAATCAACTCCTTGTAGGTCGTACCGTACTCAATGTTCTTACTCATGACAGAGTTCAATACCAGAACATGAATGACCTTCTGATTCACCTTCGAATTCTCTTCAGTCCGCTTAATAAGAGCTGCAAGCTTGTTCTGTTCACTCTCGTTTTGCGCAATCTTCTGATTGGCCTGTTCAAGTTGCGCCTGTGTTTTGACGATGGCGCTTCCTGGATCTAGCTCGGCTTTTAAGATATCAAGCACCGCTTGAATTAAGACATCTTCTGATTCATTTGTACGGTCTCCTGCAAGTTCACGCATGTTTGTACTGTACCGATTGCCTTCTGACAGACGGATTTCAACCACTGTCTTGATATTGTCGCCCAAACCTCGTGTGTAAGGTTTGCTTGCTAGTTCATAATTGTTAATTGCCATTTGTCATTTTTCCTTTCACTTCTTCAAATTTTGCTTTGAGCTCTTCGTTAGATTCGATGATTCGTTTCATCTGTTCAAGCTCCATCGCAGTTACTGTGTAGAGGGCTTCGAGCGTTGCTGACTGAGTAGCCTCATTACCGACTTTTTCACCAAGCGACTTAATCGCTAAGCTGCTGATTTGTTTGTCTTGTTCGTTCATGCTGTTTTCTCCAATTTTTCTATTTTTTGATTGAGCTCTTGAATGGCCTTGATAAGATAAGGCACAAGAGCAAATGTGTTGTAAGAGTATGCGCCGTCAGGATTCTCAAAAAATGCTTCAGGAGCGTACTTCTGAACATCTTGCGCCATGATCCCGCAAGAAATATCCTCAATTTCCATCGTATTCTTTGCGATAGCTGTACGTCTTCAGACTTTCGACTACATCTAGACCAGAAACTGTACTATCTTCGATATTCGATTTATAACGACGGTCTGAGATTTCTTTATTCATCGGAATCCAGTCGTAACCTGAACCACTGTAATAGAGATATAAAGTGCCGTCAGATGGTTGAATAGACGTGTATTTATGAGACGATATCCAATAACCCGACCTTCCACCGGATGCACTATTGTTGTAGTAAATTTGACCTGTTACTTGTAAATCTCCGTGAATGACAGGTGTGTTCCAAAATTCGGCACGATTGTAACAGTACATTTGGCCGGTATTTTTAACAAACCAAGCTGTATTACTAGGTTTCATCCAATCATTCCCCCAATTTACCCAAAGAGCAGTCTGATTCCATTTTCCAGAGCCGTTACTCATACCTACCGAGAATTGATTTTGACCAGTGATCCAGTACACAGATGAGTCTTTCTCATGTGTCCCAATCTGGAACCCACCGATACGACCTCTATAACCTTCAAGCAAGGTGGCAGTGACTACGACTGACCGAAGCTTATTGATAAATGCTTCTTTAGCAGCAAGCGTATCTGTGAATAGGTCACTTGATACAAATCGTCTTGCCATGGCCATATCCATAACCAGCTTATCTGCCGTGATAGAATTCGTTCGTATAACATCCGCATTCAGCTTAGCGAAATTACCCTCGCCCACAAACAATCGCTTAAGTACCCCTGAATAGCCGTGAGTTCATCCAGCAAGGTCTTACCTTTTAGACGAATCTTCTCGGCTTCAATCAGAATTTGATTGTTAGTCGCATTGATTTGCGAGACGATAGAACCTGCACTGGTCAGATTTTGGACAGCCCACGAACCATCTAGTTGGCTCTGAACTGAGCGAACGGCTTCCGCTGTGTCTTCGGGAGCTTCTGTGTACGGTGTTGCATACGATCCTTTTTCAAGTTTAAGGCCTGCAACGTAAAGATTTGTGTTTTGATTTAGTCGTTCTACACGAGGGAAGATGAAGCCATTTTTGGTGATATTGAAAGTAAAAGAATAACGTTTCCATTCATGTGTTATAGCAACCGATGTTTCAGATGGAACACCCCAACCTTTCTCAACAGATCCATTTCTATTTACATAAAAATTTACTGTGTCGTTCTTCCAGTCACTCTTCATCCATAAGCTGAATGTATAGATTTCACCAATATTTGCATCAATCTCTTGTCCAATACCATTCCACGAATTGTTTTTAAACAAGACATCACATCCTTGATACTTGTCTGAATGTTTTTTCCAGCCAGCAGCCATATTTTTCCAATCACCAGAAAAACTTTTTGTTCCTTTCAACAAATTTTGACCATTGCTAGCATTTTTTGCAACTTCAACTTGAAAGAGTTGATTTGTCATAGCCATACGTGCGACGTTGTCTGAAATACTGTTATTAGTATTCCCCAGAATACGCTCATAAAGCTGGCTAGTTTCCTTGACTCTTTGGAAATCCGTCTGATTAGCCTTGCCAGCAATTAATGAAGTGATATCTGCGAACCTACCATCTACTGCTATTTTGTAGTTAGCAATCTGAGTGGCTATCGTGCCATTTTGTGGATTCGTGATAGCTTCGAACTTGCGTTCAATAGCTCTCACATCTTCCTGGTAAGTCGCTTTCCTAAATAGTCCTTCGCAACTAGTTCACGTACAGCCGTCGCTTGCTTAGCACTCTCTTCACGAGCGTAGCGTTGTAAGACTTCCTGTCGCTGACTATCTTTGTTGACATATTCCTGAATAGCTGATAAGTCGGTTCGCAAGCCCTGAGCTGTTCGCTCGAAGGTAGCCTTGGCTTCAGTGATGAGCCCATCAGTGTCCTCAGGAGCAGGACTCCAGTCAGTCGCGACATTTCCTTTCTCAATTTTCACATCCCAAACGCTCTTGGTTGCTTCTTTATGATAAGTGTTGACGCGTAGATGATAGATACCTGTCGGCTTATTCCAAATGATTTTCGTTCCTGTTGTACCTGTCTTAAGGTCCGATACAATTTGATAATTTCTAACATCCTTATCCATAATCCAAAGAACTACATTATCAGACTCCTTATTCCCATCGTGATGGGCCGTAAAGTTACCGTCCGTTTTGGCCGAAATGATGTATTCCTGACCCTGTTCCATGTAAATAGACGTATTTCCTGCATAGAGAACATTATTATCAAAATTTCCTGGTTTCCTATCTGGCATAAAAGGCCCTTTCGAGCCTTTCAACAAGTTCCGCCCCCCGACCCTCATCTTAGCAAAAGTCTGCGTAAGTCCATCGATGTCCTGTTTAACCTCTGATTTGGTCGCAAATCCGTTCATCTGGCCAGTCATGCGACTAAGGGCCTCTGTGGTCGTTCTGCGATATTCTGAAGCTTGATTGACTTCATTGTTGACCGTCTGTTTCAGAGCGTCCAAATCACCTGACAAGGCAGTTTGAGCGCTTGTAGCCTGCGACTTGAACGATTCAAGTTTGGCAACAGAATCCAACCCAATTTGCTTAGCTTCCTGAGCAAGTAAACTACTTGCGCCAGCGTTTTGTAAGGCTTCTATAGCCTTGCTCTTGATTTCTTGTAATGGACCGTTATCAAAACTACTAAATCGCTGATCAATGGTGTCAGAGAGTTGACGCTTGACTTCTTCAGCTTTTGCTTTGGCAGCGTTGAGACCGTCGGTGAACTCGTTCTGCAGTTCTTCAGTTTTGCGGTCAAAAGTGAGATCCGCATTCTTGAGCTCTCTTGCTAACTGTTGCTCAAAATTACCTTGAAGTTGTTGAGCTTCGCCTTTGACTGCATCACTAACTGCGTTACCAATCGCATTGGCAAGACCTGACTGGAACTGACCGAAACCAATAGACTTTAACTTCTTGGACATCGGTGAATAAGTGTATTTAGTAATCTTCTTGCGCACATCTAGATTGTAGACCTCATGAAAGAGACTCACAATGTCAAACATCTGAACAGGCACATCACTCTGACCGACAACCTCAAGCTCAAGGCTATCTTCCATCATGTCGCAGAGCGAAGTCCTATAATACTGCTCACCATACTTGCGTAGACTCGCTTCATCCTTAACGTCCTGGTCATTAACCTCAATCACATCTTCGTAGATTTGACTGTATTTGTTAATGAGTGGACTATCAATGGTAACTGTGAACGTACGATCAGGTGCTTTCTCTCCCTCGCCTTTGACAGTCGTAGTGAAAGTAATTCGAGTCTTTAAAGACTTGGTAGAGGTCTTGTGCTGATAGCTAGATAGGTTTTTCTTGTACATAAAAAGCGATTCATTTTCTGAACCGCCATTTTTTAAAAGTCTAACCTGATAGCCATGCCGTACAAGGTCACCACCCCATTGACCAATAATAGAGTGCTTATCTTTCGCAAATGCTTCCATGGCATTCTTAGAACCGATATTAAAGGTGTGTCTATCTTCAATATCAGAAAAGAATGAGAACGGATTATCTCGAGTGATGCTTCCAGCGAAGCGACTCAAGGCAGTCGAACCAGTCGCTCTATCCAAGGGAATTGGATTGACCACATAGTTATTCAAGAGAGTGAATACTTGGTTCGCATACACTTGAATATAACCATGCTTCTTCTCAACCTCGAAAATGACAAAATCCTGCTCACCGTGAAGGTCATCAGCCGTTAGGAACGTTTCCTCCTTCAACTGCTCCCATAAGGAATCCGAGGTTGGAAATCGGAAGCTCAATTGATAGGTGCTATTATCCTCCTGAACGATTTCATCAGCATAGGCAGCGTTCAGAGGCATATTCCCATTTGTTAAATAAATCAAATCTTATACCTCCAATTCGGTTTCCCATTTGTTAAATAAATCAAATCTTATACCTCCAATTCGGTCGAATAGTAATTTTACGAACCGTTCCAGTAAACGAAACACCAACTTTACCAGTCGGGATTTCGAGGAACCCTCCACGTTTCCGAAGCGTGTTCTGAACCGCACCAGTTGCATTATAGATGTTTTGCTTGCCTTGCCTACAATCGATCGTAGCCTTGGTCTTAATCGCAAGATACATGGTCTTACGGCCAATTGTGAGGGAGATGTCACCGTCTCCCTCAACCTCAATGATTGGCTCTGAATAGATTGTTCCAAGGTTTGTAATTGTACCAGATGCAGTCAGAACCACAGGATCTACAGTTTTTGATAACGGAAGGGTTGCATGTCTAACTTGATTTCTAACTTCCAAGCATGATTTCCAAAAGGTTCAAAACTAGCAGTCACAAAGTTAGCATAAAACAATGAGCCAAGCTGATAGCTAAATTCCAAAACGTTATCATTCGATTGAAACTTATCAAGAATACTTGAAATCTCAACCATTTTTTTAACGTGGAGAGTGAAGGTCCTTTCGTAACTGTCGAAAGAACCGTCTAACACACGGTAACTACCATTGACTCCATAAAGAGTTGCCTTCTCTCCTTTTGGCTTAGCAGCCTCCACCTTCCCAAAATCGGTCACAACACAACCAGGAAGGCTTGATGTATTAAAACCGTTGATGATCATATAATCCATTAAATTCCTCCCCTCGCATAAATAGCACCGTGTTGTTCATAGGTTTTGATTGAGATAATGTCATTATCCAGATAAACGTCTGACGATTTTTCAAGGATAGCAGTAAGGATTCTCTCCATACTTGCTCTCAGAATCGCTATCTCAGACACGGTTTTATTTTCATGCGCTTCAAATTGAGACGACGGCATAGCCAACTGTGCCTCAAGACTTTTGGTCACGGACGCAGATGAGTTCAGATCCAGACTGTCTCCTGAAAATACATCCGAAATCTCACCAGCCATACCTCCGACCGTTTTCTTGACGTCTTTAAACCCATCTTTTAATCCATTGTCTAAACTTCCCATAATTGCATTACCTGCTGGAATCAAAAGCTTACGGTCATACTCAATAGGTCCTTTATGGTCACGGATCCAACCAGCGATACCACCGACGAAGTCAGTTACAGAAGACCACATAGATTTTAGACCATTCAAGAAACCTTGTAAGATTGCTTGACCTGCACTATACAAATCAATATTCCACAATTGATTGAAGAATCCAGTTACATTACTTACAAGACTAGATACCGCATTAGACATAGTGTCCCATGCGTTCTGTGCTCCAGACACAAGACTATTGATAATACTTAGAACACTAGACGCTAGAGAACTCCAAGCATTGCTTGCCGTTGACTTAATACCTTCCCACAAACTTGATAGGAAGTTCATAAAGCCATCCCAGATATTTTGAGCTCCCTGCACCAAACCTGTGATTAGACTTGTTACAGTAGATTTATCCATTCCCAAGTCGCTGAAGCAGCTGACTTGATAAATTCCCAAATCGCAGATAAGGCAGCCGAAAAGTTTTCAAAAACAGCAATACCATACCCTACGATAACATCCACGACTCCAGAAAAGTATGTTTTAATACCTTCCCAAATCATAGAGATACTATTTTTAATCCCTTCCCAGATTAGAGAAAGATCAGCCCCCAGCTGGTTGAAATTCCCTGTCACAAGGTCGATGATGATGAGAATAGCACCCAAGAAAATAGACTTGATGAATTCCCAAGCGCCTTGGAAAATCATCTTAATCCCTTCCCAAATTTGAGTAAGACCATCTGAAATATTGTTCCAAATATTCATGAATCCATCAATGAACGGTTGAACAATAGTCATCACTGCTGTTGTGATAGCTGTCCATGCCACAGATGCAGCTTCTTGAATACTTACCCATAAATCAGAAAAGAATGTTACAACAGCATTCCACATCGCCTTTAAAGACTCAACATAAGTATTCCATGTTGTAACAACTCCATCCCACAATGTGCTAGCACCCTCAGAGATACCAGACCAAAGACCGACAAAGAAATCAGCAATCCCCTGCCAAGCCTGCTTAATCCAATCCACAAAAGATGACCAAATTTGCTGACCAGTTTCTGTTTGTGTGAAACCATACCAGTCCAGCAGTCAATGCTGCGACTGCCGTTACGATTAGGCCAATCGGATTTGCAGATAAAACTGTATTAAAGATACCAAACGCTCCACTTGCTCCCATGGTTGCAGCCGCATTCGCCGCCTCTGCGGTAGTGAGTGCACCGGTTCTTACGAACTGAGCTAGCATTAAGCCATTCGTAATAGCTAGAGTTGCATTCCTGATTGTTTCAATTCCTTTTATTACCGCTAAGACAGCTTTATATCCTGCCCATGCACTCGTAATACCAACAACAGCCGATTTTAAGGCATCTAATGCAAGAGGTGAATCTTTTAACCAAGAGGTAAATTTACTAAGACTTTCAGAGGCGTCCCTGATAAAACCTGTGATACTTTCAAAGGCAATGCCTAGCAGATTCACTCCCTGCTCTCCATCTTTGATCCCTAAAAGATCACTAACGAAATCCCCAATAATGCCTAATACATCACCGATTGCAGAACCAATGTTCTCAAAAGTAACTCGAATATTGTCTGCTATGTTGATAATTTGGTTCGCTGCATCTTCGCTAAAACCAAGTGCATCTAATATTTCAAAATTCCCCTCCTTATCCATAGACCCAAAGATCATATCAAAGAAGGTTTCGAAAATTCCTGTCACATGGGCAACTTGATCAAAAACAGCACTACCAAAAGCATCTCCGAAAAGTTGAGAAGCAATATCACTGAGTCCGTGTTTTAAAACAATACCTAGCCCTGATAAGATGTTCCCTATCATGGGTAAGAAATTTCCGAATAAAAATGTTTTCGTTGTTTCTAATAATGACTGCAAGGCTGGTATTACATTTTCACCAATTGCTATCTTCCCTAGCACATTCTGAGCAGCTGCTTTCATGGATTCAAAAGAACCACTAAAAGTAGATGCTGCCTCTTTGGCAGTTGTACCAGTGATGTCGAGATTTTCTTGGATAGCATGGATAGCATTATAAACATCCGAAAGATTGTTAATGTCGTACTTAACACCCGTCAGTTTCTCTGCATCAGCTAAGAGCCGTTGCATTTCTTGCTTTGTCCCACCATAACCAAGTTTCAGGTTGTCTAGCATGGTATAGTTTTGCTTAGCAAAGCCTTGATATGCCATCTGAATGCTCTCCATAGATGTACCCATCTTGTTTGCATTATCTGACATGTCAATCATGGCCATGTTGGCTGTTTCAGCGGCCTTGTTCGTATCACCACCCAAAGACTGCAAGAGACTCGCTGAGAAACCTGTAACATTTTCCATGTAGGCATTGGCTGATAAACCTGTTGTCTTGTAGGCTTCATTAGCATATCCCTTCACCTTGTCAGCAGAACCTTTGAATAGGGTTTCGACACCTCCGAGCGATTGCTGAAGCGCTGCACCTTCACTGATTGCTGCCGAAAAGGCCTTGCCAATCCCTGCTGCTGCAATAACCTTTGTCATAACACCAACAAGACTAGAACCCAATGACTGTCCAGCACTTTGTCCTGCTGCACTCGCTTCAGGATCGAGGATTGATTGGATTTTACCAGTAATACCTCTGGCTGATGGTATCAATTGTACATAAGCTTGTGCTATTTCTGTCGCCACTAATCCTCACCTCCTATCTTTTCTAGAATTTGCTGACGATATTCTTCAAAGTCCTCACCAGAATCAAAGATCATCTCCTTACTTTCTTTAGCTTTAGTTTTACCTGCCAGCTCCTCTGCAACCATTAATGGTTTGTTGATTCCTTTCTGACCGTCTGTTGTTTTAAACCACACAAGAGCAGAAAGCCTATCAAGCACGCCTGCAAGCAAAAAGGTTTCAAAAGGAACTTTGCTATTGGTCATTGCTAGTTTGATCCGTGAATCATCTCTCAGACCAAAAGCAAAAACAGCTACCTGGTCAGCAGGTAACTGTCTGTAATCAAAAATCCCATATGTTTCAGCTAAATCACAAATAAGAGCATCTTCATCTGTTTGAATCATTCTAGCAAGGAGCGCTATTTTTTTAACTGGTTCTGACTTGTGAAAATCTCACTAATTTCTGCTCCCATTTTATCCAAAGGAACAATACCGTCTGCAGTCCGCACATGGTTTTTCAAATCCTCGGATTTGTTACCAAGCATGAGTTTTACCACTTTTGGTAAAACTGCCAGATTTGTATCTACTTCAGCGATTGCTTCAAGCAACTCATAGTTTTCCAAGCGTTCTTTTGTGATTTCAAAAGCAAATCCGGTCGAAGTCACCCCACGGATTGTTTTAATCTGTGGCGCAGCTTCTTTATTTTTCTTTTTGCGATTTTGTTTAGACATAGTTAAGCTCCTTTGATGTATTCATAGTGTGTGTCGTCATCAGCGTTAGGGAAGGCAGTTACTGTCGTACCATATCCGAGAACACTTCCATCGTTATAAGTGATTTCATCGATGGCAGTTACTTTTCCTGAAGGGATAACAATACGTTTAAGTACACCACCTTTTAGAACCGTTTCGATTACAAGGCAATGATGTGGCAATTCTTTTGAATTTGCCTTAATCGTAATTCCTGAAGACAAATCCCCAGATACATTATCTGATCCATAAACTTCCTTCAAAACTTCCACATTCAATGCTTCAATCAGCATATATTTGAATGTGTCTGTCTTTTCCTTTGAACCGAACTTACAACGACGCCACCCCACGCCTTAATATTTTCTGATTCTGGGGAGTTGCTATTGGTCATACCATCTTCTGAAATATAACCCAACGCTTTAAACGCATCATCTAATTTTGTAGTTGCGTCTGTTGGAAGTGCTGTTCCAAGAGGTGCAGAATAAACCGCACCTCCGATTTTAGGTTTTGCAGTCGTTACATTTGCTTCTGTAGCCATTTAATTTCTCCTTTTTAAAAATAATTAATATCAAATACAGCTTGATATCGATATTGTTTCGTTTCAGTGTCCGTAAAATTGTAATCGCTGTTCAGGTGGACACCACAGATTGAATCTAATTCAATCAATCCCTTCACAGCACTTTTTACTTTCACATTAAGCTCAGCAGCCTTCTGCATAGTAGGACCATAGCTTTGAAAAGCAAAGGTCGCACTACCAGAATGATTTCGCTCCTTACCACCAGTTTTTTGAATAATGACAAAGCTATCGGGAGCTTCAGCTTCATGCTCAAAAAATGACGGTACATCTAAATGACCGTCAAGATATTTCTTGATAATAATTTCAATCATCTAATGTACCGCCTTCAACAAAGTGTTATTTTTCAAATTATCCCTTTTTGCTTTTCGCGTAGCTGGATAAATCATAGCATTGGCCCTTGTCTTACCAACGTGGCTATCTTGTTCGTAACCAGGGCCACATCTTTTTTTTTATGACTGTCGCTTCTTTGTTCAGAATATCCTGAATCTCTTTGGATTTCAAAAGAGCTCCTACACCCGCACCGATAAGCTTGACTTTTGTATTACTCATACGCTTCAACCATCACTTTCTTATTCCAATCCAAAGGCATCATTGCTTCAATGCCTTCTAACGGAAAACCAATCGTGCGCCATGTGCGCCCAAAGAAACGAACCTCCCGGTCTTTCCACTCGTTCTGGTCACCTTTTGGGATTCCTAGCGTATAAGAAGCCTTCTTTCCGGTCAGATTGAGCTGATTAGTGACATCTTCTGTTGAAGCTGGGACAACCAGAACATTTTCTACTTGAATTTCAGTATTCTCATAGATTGGATGCCCAAAGTCATCCCTACCATTATTGGTTTTCCCAATCAAAGTTACAGTAATTCCTTTAATCCGTCCCATAGATATCAATCACCCCATATCTTTGTTTTTGAGACCCAGACGTTTCAATTCAGAGTCCTTGATGAAGAGACCACCTCCAGGGACTAGATAAGAACCACTCACTGAGTAGCCCAAGGCACTTTCAGCAAATTGAGTCACCGGCTCCTGGTCAGTTGAGGTCATCAAGGTACGAGCTACCACATCAACGGTGACGGACTTGACCACCATAGCAAAAGATGGATCAGTAGCCACTAACCCATCTAAATCCTTGCCAACTTTTTTAGCTTCAACGCGAAGAGAATGAGAAACAACTTCCAACAGCGCCTCGGCTCGTTTTTCCTCATCGAATTTCAACGCTCGCCACAATTTTTTCAAATCTTCTACTGTTGCAAAGTTTTCCATTTCTACCTCCAGCCAAGCGACTACTGAGCTTCAGTGTCAGCTTGTTCAATCAGCGAAATCAATTCAGGTTTTGTGGCGCGATTATCATAAGTAATCCCTTTTTCATCAAGGATTTTTTTCAACGCTGCGTTAGTCAATGCGTCCAAGGGCTTGTATTCTTCAATCGGAACCCAATCACCTCCACTAATTGCATTTTCAGTAACGATAGTAGTCCCTGTTTTTACATTAATGTATTCCATATACTACCCCGCTTTCACAACACGAGCAAAGCTGTTTTTATCCAAAATTCCCCATCCGAGATAGATTTCTGCACGAAGATAGACTTGGTTATAACCTTTCAAGTCTTTTCCAGAATTGTCTGGATCACCATATCGAATGACTTCTAGTGGAATCTGCTGAGCATATCCCCATTTAACCATGTTAGCAAAGTCACCAACAATAGCAACATCCTTGTTGGTTCCAACATTAAGACCAACTGTTGTATTCACATCTACAGGTAGACCATTAATAGCCCCTGGATTTGCTCCCCATGCTAATTCAGGGTAAAGGCGCTCATTAGCCGCATTCTTCATGCTAGCAAGTGCACTTGCAAATGTAGTATCAATAGCCATACCGCTAACGATATTATCAGCCCCTTGAATCATCTTCACTGCATCTTCGACATTGGTATCTGGATCACTTGTTGTGAAGTTCACTGTCTGAGTGACTGCCTTATCAAAGCAGTTATCCCCAATAACAGCCGATTCTTGTTTAGTCCGTGGATTAACACCATGGAAAGCCATGATATCAATACCACGAGCCACCTTATTAGCAAATCCTTCATTGAATGACTTCAAATAGTCAATTTTAGCTTCTTCTGACGCATAAATGAACTCGTCAGATACACGAGCGCCATACTCGATTTAATAGGCACAATAGTTACAGGTTCCAGACTTGCACCACCATGCGTTTTCTTCCCGTTTTCTGCAACAATATCTACATCAGAATCGAATGTAAATGTGAATTCCTTCAATCCATTAAACGGGATAGCTCGTTGATTAGACAATTTAGCCAATGAGCTGTGACCTTTAACTTTGTTGATAAGGTCTGTCACAAGCATTGGGTCAAATAATGTTCCTCTTGATAGTTGATCTGTCATATATTATTACTCCTTTAATCTTCAAAAACTAAGCCTTGTACTAGGTTTTTATAAGATGTATTTTCAGTTTTTTCTAGTGCAGGCTCTAGAGTTCGCATTGGTGCGACATGTTCAGTATGTTTCACGAAAGATGCCAAGCGCTCTGCATCTGCTTTGAAACTTTCTTCATCAGTTCCCTGCAAACGATCTGCAAGGTCGTAAGGCAGTCCATGTTGTAAAGCTACTCGAGTTCGCAGACTAGCCGTCTCATAACCAGCGATTTGATTCTGCAAAACTTCAATTTGCTTGTCAGAATCTGCCTTACTTTGATTAGTAGATTCGATCGTTGACTTCAAGCCACCATTTTCTTTTTCCAACTCTTCAACACGAGATTTTAGCTGGTCATAGTCGACATATTTCTCTTTCTCTCGAGATAAGCGAGCCTTAATAGCAGCATCAAATTCTTCCTGTGTAGTGATTGGTTTAAATTCTGACATTCTCATGTCTCCTTTCTCCTGCTTCCCCGGCAGTTCGGTAATTTTTTTTGGCATCAAAAAAAGCAGTCACCTGACCGCTTATTTTAATAACTAATTTTTTGCTTTTTCTTAGGCTTAGTAGTAGCACAAGCCCAGTGCGCAAGCAAAGCACTATCCATCAAAGAAATATCCATGTCGTCAAAGTGCGATCGATAACCAAAGCCACCATTTGACCCAATATTCCGCTTGTCGCAGTTAGTGGCTACTTTAGACAATGATGGTTGTCCAGCGTGACAGATGGTTTTCTGGTAAATTCCCTGCTCCCAAAGAGCATTGGCCACGATGATTTCTTTCACCGTTGGTAGAATCACGTTCTTGATTCTGTAGTCCTTCAACTCTTCGTCCAGAATCTTTTGACCACTTGCGCCATCGATGACTATCTGAGCCACGTCGGATTGACGCAAGAAAGCAACCATCCACTCATTCCCATTACGAACGGATTGACAATCGACTGTTTCCACAAAGAAACGGCCATCCTTGGTACGTGCAGCAATACTCAATGCCACATTCGTTCCATCTTGGCCATACTTGATACCAACAGACAGCTTGCCAGACAATTCTGGTACATCATCCACCTTGAGCTCATTCCACTCAGTTTCAGAAATAGCAGATTTCTGATTGTATGTTGGCCAGAATCCCAAACGCTGGATATTATGGTCCAACTTATCCTCACCAAGCTCTGCTTCAATCTTACGCTCATTTAAGTGGTAACCCATAGATGGATTTGAATTGTACCAGGCTTCCACATCGTCAATTTCCTTTTCATCAGAAACCGACCACTCAGCCCAACCAGAATACTTCCCTTTGCCAAAGAGACAAGTCTCACGATACTTAGTAAAAACCGTACCACTTGATACAGGTGTCGGAGGTGTCCCACACATGATTGTGATAGGATTTTCACTATCCGTAACCGTGTACTTCAAAGCAGATTCTTGCTCGGTCGTGTACTCTTGGGCCTCGTCAATGATCAGCATATCAAACCTTCACCAAGACCGCCATTTGATGTCCTGGTACGGAATTGGATAACACCACCTGTTGAATAAAGTTCAATCCGCTCTTGTCCCTTCGCCCGAATGGAATTGAAATCCTCACCATCAACATACCCCATTTTTTCGAGGTATCGTTTAACCTTTTCAAAAGAGGCATGAGAGGTAGAAATCCGGTGAGCCGTGTGCAGAATATTCAACCCCTTATGCAAGCCCCAAATTTCAAGGATATAAAGGATTTCAGATTTCCCGTTACGACGAGGGATAGAGTAGCCAAACTTCTGATGCACCCAAAGACCATTTTTATCAACAGCCATCATAGGCAGCAAGAGATTTTTCTGCCAGGAATAGCAAGAAAGCCCTGTCCGTTCGTAAAGTTCAATCGCTTCTTTAGCTTTTGAATTTTTCTTGACGTATTTTAAAATCACCGATTGAGTAGGATTCTGATTGCCAAGTTTCTTCCTCGCCATTCCACATTCCTTTCAATCGTCATCGCATGATAACCCTATCGCTGGGAGATATCGGATCACCTCCTAAACTGAAGCACAATAAAAGCACCCTGACCACTGTCAACGTGCTTATGCTATAATTTCAACTTCCTTGATTTCATCCTCAAAGAGTTTGTCCACCGGGTTCCTGACTTAACGGACAACCCATCTAGTTCTTCATCATAGACATCCTTGTCCTCATAAAGACAGACACCTTCAAATGTTTGGCCGTCAATATCGGTGATTCTGACAACCTTGTTATTAAATTCTCTAAGTTCCATCAGTCTCCCCTTTCGTAGTATGTCGGTATCAAGTGTGCACCAGTTTTGCTATATTTGATTGTCATAGCATTTACCGGCTTACCAGTATATACATCAATTCCTAACGGCCTATCTTCAAACAAATCAACCTTTTCATTGCTGGTTTGAGCGCCTTTTCTACTTGTTTCTAAAAATCCAGTCATCTTGTACTTATCGTACAGAGCATTGATATCCACATGATCATAAAAATAGCTCTTTCCAGTCAGTGATGTTGATTGAATATGTCTAGCTTGTTTTTCTGGATTGATTTTATCCAGCCAAGTGCCATTTTTGAAGTTTTCCTGGATATAAACTACATCTTTTAAGCGTTCATATCCCTCACCACCATTATACTTCAAATCCTGAAACTTTGCTAGTGAGATAGGAGCATTTTGAACTCCTAAAACATCAACTATTTTCTTGTATTCCTGAATATCTGCTTTGCGATTATTATCACGCACATCAATATTCATTCTCTTGCGATTTTCTAATTCATCAGAACTCTCATTTCTGATTTTTTTAGTCCAAGAATTTTGAACCTTACCATTTTTAGGATGATAGTCAATTACACAAGTGCAATGCTGATGCCTTCTGTAGAAATTATTTGGCTCTTCACCGTATATATAATTTCCTACCAAGCTATCACACCATTTGCAACAACGTCTAGTAGAGTGTCTACTGATCGTCGGTACCAATCCAGTTTTAGCATGAAACTCCGCATTCTTCCTGATTGTATCATCGATAATGGACTGAGTGAAATTCACAATAGGTTCACCGAGCAACCAACTGACATCCTCAAAATTCTCCTCAGACGAAAAGCGATTGACAATACCAGCGATTCGATCCTGATTCAATTCAGGAACTTGCACTTTGAGACCGATTTTTGCTTCATCATTCAAATTTTTCTGAACATCGCTAGCATAGCCACTCACAAGCTCGTGATTTCGTCCTAGCACGTCCGTCAGCAAACGCTGAGCGATATTGTAATACATTTTACCATCTGGTAATTTATCGGCGCTCAGAGACGCTCCTAGATCCTTAGAAAGAATCTCTCCAATTTCAATCGCAAACTCATTTGCAGTTTTGTAAGTGGCTTTTTTTGCTTTTAATGTAGCAAAAGCATTTCTGATAATCTCGCTCTTACCAAAATCCCTCTCAAACCTCTCCTGAACCTCTTTCAAGATACCAGGTAAAACATCATTCTCCATTTGAACCACCCTCGCTTACCACTGGCTTAGCAGACATGTCTCCAGCGATACCAGTAAGATCTCGGATTGTTTCAGCATTGATATAACCAGGCAATGCCTGATTCAACTTCACAACACCATCACCAATCATGGTCATTGTGTTCGCATCCGCTTCAAACAATGGTTCCCATTTGACTGCGGTTCTCACAAATTGACTCCTAGTATAACGAAACTCATCACGCAAACAAGCAGCAACATAAGCCACATTTAGCAATCCAGCACCTAGTGAGCGCTGAGCCTTCCGACCAGCCAAACGCAAATTCTCATGACTAGCCTTGATGGCTTCAACAGATGATGGATTATCTGAAACGAAACCAAGGTCATCCAAAGTCAACCCCATTTCACCAGCAAATCCAGCAGCGGCTGTTCTCAGTTGCTCAGTAAACGGTGACATGCTAGCTGTAGTAAACTGTCCAACGCTCGGCTTCTCACCTTTATCGCTTGAAGAAATCGTCAACAAGCTTGATACAGTAGCTTTCCATTTCTCCATAGGTTCCGCATCAGGATCAAGTCCAAGAATGTATTTCTGTGGCCACGAATAGAACTCTGCTGTAATATCAGCTCGCTCTAAAGTTCGCTTAGCGTATTTCTGATAATACATTCCTGCCCTGGTAATACGAGACCGACCAAAAGGACGGACCGCATCAGGACGATGAATGACCGGAACTAGCAGAGGGATACCTGTTTCATTCGTAACTGAGTAAGGCTCCCCATCTTTCGGAATAAAATGAGTAGCATTAGGTTCAAAGTATGCTTCAAGAGTTGGACGATTGTAATCATCACGAGCCAACACCGCATAACCTTCTACAAGCAATCCAGTGATAGGATCAATGACACCAGTTGCATTGCTTGATTCAATGACTTGCAACCTCACCTCATCATCTTCACCCTTCGAAATGTAGACAAAACTACACGAACCAATCAGCGCAGCTAAAATAGCACTATCAAAGAAGATATCAGGATTATTACGATCAAAAATTTCTGTAACATTAAAATCATCATTAGCAAATGCCCTGAAAATCAAACGATCTGCAAGACTATCAACTCCCTTTGCAGCCCAACCAAGAACAGCTTGATACTTTACCCTGATATGTGCAGGAATTGTGATTCCTGTCGGCGCTTCATAGTGTTGCATCGCATAATGCTTGTACCTCAGATTGACTCTGCTCTGATAGAGATTCAACTTCCTCCTGAGATAGTCAATTCCTCTTAATTCCAAACCGTTCTCCTTTCTTTGTGATGATTTGGCGCGAGAAAAAATGTACAGTGACGGCGTGAAGCCCTCGAGCGCCTAGTGGGAGGGGGACACCCCCCTATCCTTAACTAGGACTTTCCTCATACAATACATTTTTCTAAAAATCTAGTATTCTGTTAATTTATATCTTTCTTAAAAAAATAATTTTATATTTTTTTTATTTTATTTTATTAAGATTTATATTTTGTCCAATCTCTCGATTGTGGCAAGTTCCTGTTGCCAACAACAGTTGTACTTGTTGTTTTATCATCAGCATAAAGCTTGTCAGACTTCTGTCTATTGCACTGCCAGTGCGCGAGCTGTAGGTTATTGATGTCTGATGGATGACCGTTCCGATTAATTGGAATGATGTGGTCAATGACTGGTGACAAAGGATGCGGATACTTCAATGACTTGTCTACTGGTAGTCCACAAATCCCACAAGTATTTCTTGTCTTAAGAATAATCTTCTTATTCTTTTCAAAGGCGACTCGGTGAGGACCACTCCGGTCTGGTCTTTCTTGGGGGGTATTCATTTAGGGAGGGTCCTTTCTTTTTAGTGGGTATGGGGTGGAATTCTATGATGTAGGAGGGGGTGTTTTTTAATCTAAGAGGGGAGTTTTTTCAGTCTCTAACACCCTCGTATATTTAACATATCTTATATTCTGTTAAATAAAACTAACATCCTTAAAAGTCAAGTGTAACAAGTGTTTACATCTGTTTCATTAAAAACTAATTTACGTTTTCTCAATATGTAAAATAAATAATCATTTAATAGCTAAAATTCATCATTGAATCATCCAATTCATCCTGCTTAATACCTATATAATCAAGTGTAATATCTGGTGATGAATGATTAAATAATTCCATCAAGATCGCTACATTTTGATTTTTTCTGTAGTGATGATAGCCAAATGACTTTCTCATGGAGTGGGTTCCAATATTCTTCAGGCCAACATGTTCAGCTGCTTGCTTTAAATTTGGTAAGCAGCTACTCGACCTATGTGAGTTATCCGAACTCCATCCGTCCTGACTTTCTTTTTGCTAGGAAATAGATAGTCATATCCTTGTAGCTCATTCGTTTTAATGTAATGATTCAAGGCCTTTCTTAATTCCGGATTGATAGCAAAACGCTTGACTTTGCCTGTCTTCTTCTCAGTGACTTCTATTCTATCACTAGTCACATGTTTAACTTGCAGAGGTATGATGTCGCTGATACGCATTCCAGAATAAAGACCACACATAATCAGAACATAGTTTCGCTCACTCTTTGATTTTAAGAAGTTTTTCATCCGTTCAATATCATCAAGTTCTCGAATAGGTTCTACTTTCTTCACGACATCACCTCCAATCCATACAAAAAGGCAGGATGTGCCTGCCTTTACAATTATTTCATAATATAATTTTAGCACACAAAATCATATATCCACTCCGAACTTACTCCGAATTTACTCCAAAAAAACTCCAAGTTTACTCCAAAATCTCAACCTGTTCACCATTGCGGTATAACTCTGCAAATGCCATCAGAGACTTATCCAAAATGTCGTAATATGAACTTTCTGACAGAGATAAGTCCATTGCGATTGTTTCATCCTTCTTGCAATTCCACTGAAGATACTTCTCAAAAAGTATCCTACGATATAGTGGATCATGTAATCTACTGACAGCTTGCTCAATTGCATCCAGCTCAATCTCTGCATCAACTTTTCGTATAGCCAATTTTTCAACTTGACTATCTCTCCCGCTTGATGGATTTCGTGGCATGAATGAATAGGTGGTGGTCACTCTCTGACCATCAGTGTCATTCGCGACTCTTCTCCAACGAGGATATCCTTTTAGAATCCTTTTGGCATTCTCTTTCGTTTTTATTTCATTTATATCAGGAAAGAAGGGCATCGCTCACCTCGTTTCTATGTCGTTTATATTTTAATCATGATTTGTAATCACGCCACCGGCTCCATTAACAGTAACCCAGCCATGTTTCTCTCTGGCTTCTGCTTCTTTCATACGGATAAGGTTGTCTGTGATTGAGTCTGACTTAGCTTTGTTAGCTTTGGCTTCTCCTTCTGCTTTGATGATACCAGCATCCGCTTCAGCTTGTGCTTGAACCTTCTTAGTATCCGCTTCGACCTTAGCTTTTTCCTGTTCTTGTCTAGCTGTGTCAATTTCCTTCTGTTTGACAGATTCAGATTTGATTGCTGCTTCAATCTCATCTCCTGCATCCTGATCAGTTATTGTGAAGGAAACAAATTCAAGATCATAAGATTCAAATTTTTCTTTTAGCGCCTTGTCAATCTCTTCATAGACTTCTGTTCGCTTATTCCCAAGAATATCATAGATGTCATAATTCCCAGTAACCGACTCGATAGCTCTCTGTACTGCTGGAGCAATTACGCTCTCATTAACATTCTCCAACTTCGTATAGTTTGAAAATACCGTCATAGCCTTTTCTTTATTAACACGATACTTCACATCAATGTTAGTATTCAGCCATTGACCATCTTTGGTCTGAGTTGTGATTTTTTCCATCGTCTTCGTTTGAACTGAAGTCGAAAGAGTATAGACGGTATCGATGAAAGGAATTTTGATATGATAACCTGTTTGTAGGGTGTTTTCTTGAACACCTCCGATTGCACTGACCTTTACTCCAACCGTATTAGCTGGGATGCGCTTCACAGCAGTTCCCCTAAAAATTCCTAACGAAGCGATAGCAACAACCGTGATGATGCTACCTTTTGCAAGTTTTGTAAGTTTAGTTTTCCCTGTTTCGTGATCGTATTGTGTAAACATTGTTTTTACTCCTTTTTAAATAATTTTTCCTTCAAAGACTAATGTAATAGTCCCTGTACCGTCTCTGTGCTTAGAGACCAAAGCACGACAGTCTGAACCATATTCAACACCATCAATCGTGATGCTACGTTTTATTTTATCAACGTTGATGATAGATCCATTTGGTGTCTTAATTCTCATGTTCCATCTCCTCAATCAGCCAATCCAGATTTTTACGTGCTTTCTTCAAGTCTTCAAGACCGTTTTTCTTTTGGTGTCTTAGTAGGTATTTCAAACTATTGCCTAAAAAGAAACCTTTTAATTATTCTGGTGTCATAAAATTTCTTAAAGCATCGATAGACTCCATGCCATATCTGCCTTGGTAATGGCTTGGGTTGTTTACGTTATCAATTATTTCTGGGTTCATTTTTTATCCTCCAAAAGTTCTGGGTTTTCGTAGATGTTGCCGATGATTTCACATCTCATGTAAGCTAAATAAAGAGGTTTCCATTCTGCATTTCGCTTTTGCAATCCATCTACAAGTCTGTAAATAAAACTTGCATAAGAGCCATGCCAACTTACAAGTACTTTTCTGCCTTTGTAATCAAGGATGTCCCCCTCAAAGATTTCTACCCCTTTTTTATCAAACAAGCCTGTTGATTGCATAAGGTATTCTTCATCAATCGACCATCCTTTTAAGTGATTGCATGAAAGTTTTTTTGCTATCGTTAGCATAAACATTGTTATTCCAAATAATCAGTTCGTCATTAGCAAACATCTTTTGACTATGTTTATCCCACGCTCTAAATTTTGGTATCATAATTTCACCTCATCTCCAATTCTAAACTTGTTATAGACTTCTTCCGTAACTACGAATACCCCGTAATCTCGAATGGTAAGCGTGTATAGCTTGCCGTGTCGTCCTTTTTCAAGGACTTTTCCAAATATCTCAGCGCCTTGATTATCAGCTCGATAGATAACCATCGGCTTCTTCTCTTCTAAATTACGGATCTTGTCCATCTGCCAGATGTTCAATCCAGCAGACAATAATATCCAGATTGCTATGAATCGTTTCATTCTGTAACCTCCCCTTTGAATATTTATTTTACCAAGATCGATCGTCGATAAATAGCGTTTTACAGTCTAAGCATAGCACGACGCTGACCGGTTTCAATCGACCGGTCGAATTATCGAAATGTCGCCAATCAGTATGGTGATGTACTGAAGACGTTGAATTACAATTTGGGCAGAATAGTTGCTTCATCCTTCCACCTCCTCTTTTAATTTAACCGCAATTTCTAAATAAAATTTTTGTTCAGGTATATCTAGCACCATTGTATCGTTTTTACCATCAGAACTAACGATAATTTCACCGATTGCCAAAACTAAGTCTCCAATTGTGCTATTTAGCGTAAGTCTCATTCTGTTACCTCCTCAAAGCGCCCATCAATAAAAATTTCTAGTGGTCTAATCCAGCACCTAGCTTTTTCATCTAAAGAAACGTAAACCACGCATTTCTCAAGTGTTTCTTCCCATAGACCGACTTGTACTACTTTATACTTTTTCCCAGTTTTGAGATGAAGCCATACAGAGTTTATTTCAGGTATCATCACTCCACCTCCTCCATCTCAATTCCTGGGCAATCGAACACCCATCCGAAGCCAGCTTCTTCTAATTCTTTGCGGGTGTGATGTGTTTTATAAAGTGTGTTTTCTTCTCGATCTGAAAAAAGCCATTTTTTTGAATGTTTTTCACGGTTCAAAGTTTCGTGATTTCCACAAATCCCTTTTATCTTCACCAAATACCGCTTCTCTTTCTCGACCTCGTAGCCGTCCAGCCATGCACGAGCGACTTTGTCGTAAGCATCCTGTTCATTCATCAACCACTCATTGTATTGTTTGTTAAAATTTTTTTCTCTAAGCGCATCATATAACGTAGCGTTCTGTCCCTTGTAATACTCGATAATTTCCGCCACAAACTGCGGAACCTTTACTTGATTCAACTCACGTCGAATCTTATCAGCATCCTTCAATTGATTACCAACCCATGCTCCCTCAAATTTTCCTTGCTCGTAGCCTTCACGCCATTTTGCATGACTGAAATCTTGCTCAAATTCACCCATGATAGCCTTTAGCCAAACTTCACGATCATGCAATGGCAGTTCTCGTAATCTTGCTAGTATGTTCTTGACATAACGAGGTGCTTCGTCTGCGTGACCTGTTTCTGGTTCGTCTAGTTCAGAAATAAGTCTAATTACCGAGTCTATTTCGATATATTCTGATTTGTTTCCGAAAAGATTTTTTAAACCTTCTATCCGCTCAATCAATTCCTGCTTATTCATCTTCCAACTCCTTCACTTTCTGTTTCAATTCTTCATTTCTCTTCCTCAACGAATCCCGTTCCAGCGCTCTAATCCGTCTCTTTCGTGCATCACACGGTTTCGAATACTCGGCTTTTTTTCTTCGTTTCTCTTGATCGATCGTTTCATTTCGTCAATCAAGGCCTGTTTAGTATACTTCATCCAAATACCTCATCGATGTCTGCCCTCTTCAAATGGCTACCAGTCGTCTAGCCCTGTCTGGGTTGGTGCGTCGTTGATAGGTAGGGGTATTGTAGTAATGGATCGTGCTCACTGACACACCCATTAATTCAGCCAACTCCTGAGCCGTCCCTATTCCTAGTAATTTATCACCTTTGTATAAGGCATACGTTTTAGGTTGTGGCATTGTTCTACCTCCCTAGAATGGCAAATCATCATCTGAAATATCCATTGGCTCACCTTGCCCATAACTTTGTGGCATCTGGTTTTCCATGCTTGACTGGTTCGCAGAATTATCCTTCTTTTCAAGCGTTTGAAAACTCTCGGCTACAACTTCCGTGACATAGACACGTTGCCCTTGCTGATTATCATAACTACGAGTCTGGATGCGACCTGTTATTCCAACAAGAGCACCCTTTTTAACCCAATTTGCGAAATTCTCAGCTTGCTTACGCCACATAATGCAATTAATGAAGTCAGCCTCTCGTTCTCCGTTTACGCCTTTAAAATTCCGATTGACTGCCAAGTTGAAAGTCGCAACTGCCACATTTGACGGCGTGTATCGCAATTCTGGATCACGAGTTAAGCGCCCAATTAACACTACATTATTGATCATCTTTCTTTTCCTTTCTTCCTGCACGTTCCCCGATTAAATATCCTAAAAACATCCATAAAATAGCCATTCCAAATTCTTTAATAAGTTCAATCATTTATTTCCTCCTGAAAAAGTTGCTAGATAGTAACAATCCTTAGCACCGTAGTCGAACCGTGTTGTTCGCTTTCCGATGTGCTTCTGAAACCTTGGGTGAGTAATAGCCGAGAATGCCCATTGATGGTCTGCCATCCATTCGATAAGTTCATCCACATTGTTAAAACTTCCAAGAAAAAACTTGCGGTGTCCGTTGTAAATGAAATAGAGTTCAATCATCTTTGTAAAACTCCTTGTATATTTTTTCAAAAATTTCTAACACCAATTTTTTAGGTATATTAGATCTCTCGTTGTATGATTTTGAGAAACTCTTCCACTCTATGTCCTGCTTGATAATTTTATTTTTAAGATTAAGTTCAATATTACTTCCAAAAATTGTCCGTTTTTGTAAAGGATAATCATAATTATTGTATCTAGCTAGGTTTTTGTATGGAATTCTGAATCCAATAATATCCTCAATGTAGGGCCACAGTCTGTCAGCTGCTGGATTCTCAATAACCCAAAATTGTGGTCTATATCTTTTTATGATTTCTATTGTGTTGAAAGCTGTTAGCTCGCCATTGACCCTTTTAAAAAATTGCCTGTCGTACTGATAATTTATATAGGCTGACTCGTAATCCTGATTTGTCCTGATCGTGAACGGTGAAGGTCTTACTTGTGGAGCAAACAAGCTGTCAGACACATCATTGCGTTTCCAACACGCATTCCCATTTTCCATTGCAGAAGCATTTGACCATGATTCACATGGCGGACTAGCTATTATAAGATCAGGTTTTGGTAATTTGTCTAACACGTCAAAGAGCGTGTTATCTCCAAATAAACGTTTGTAATCAGCAAGGTCCAGATTTATAAAATGATTGTTCTTGTTTTCTATATCCATTCCGATTGAATAGATTTCAATATTCGCCCTCCCCGAACTATTCAGAGAGTTAGCACCCTTGAAGTAAGAACCATTCCCACTATCAAAAAGTGCCCAGACTACCATTTTTTTGATAATCAATACCTCCTATCCTTCATCCCAGACGGGTACACAAAGCATCTGCCAGTTGCTCCCTCAAAGATACGACTTGATAAAGCACCATTCCCAAAATCGTCCGAGTAAAGCTCCTTAATTTCTTCACTAGACAGATTCGTGTTGATAATCGTATTGGTCCGATTATCCAGGATCTTGAACAATATCTGATGCGCCCATTCATTTCGCCTCGTGTCAGCCTTGCGACTCTCTTTCCCAAGGTCATCCAGGAAGAGAAAATCAACCTCAGACAGTAGTTTGACCATCTTCGCTTCTGAGAAACCATTGTCAAACTCAAAGCTTTCTCGAATCTTGTCAAACAAAGTCACAACTGACACAAAGAGCACGCTTTTCGGTTCATCATAAGACTTAAATTGCTCATTGAGAAACCGAGCCAAGCCATAAGTCAGATGACTCTTACCAACACCAGACGGACCAGTGATGATAGCATTCCCAGTCTCACCTTTGGCATAGCAACGCTCCAATCTCTTCACAAAATTCATAGCCTTTTCATCAATATCAACTCGAATCTCATAGTCATGTAGTGACTTACTTGCCAGCTTACTTGAAACGATACTGTCACGAGCAAAGACCTCATAAGTATCCGATAGCTTACTTTTGACTTCGGATTCCATATTCAACTGCTTTTCAAAGAGACGGATGTTCTCTTTCTCACACTCAGGACATTGACTGATTTCCTCAACCTTACCCTTAACAGGAATCTTAACAGACCAAAGATGGCATCCATGGATTTCACAGACATCATCAAGAACCGTTCTAGTTCTAAATTGTTTAAACTGTTTCATCTAAAACCCTAGCCTTTCGTCAACTGCTGATTGGAACGACTGAGCTTTGCGAGGCATCGGTTGATTTAGATAATTATCCATCTTATTACCGAAAAGTGTTTGTGGTTGAAGATACTGCTCGTATTCTGTACCTTTCCACTTAGCGACCATGATATCCACAACCTTTTTAAAATCTTCAAGGACATAGCCCTCTTTTAGCCTTGCCTTGATAAATTTTTGATGACTAGCAGTATCAACCTTAAAATTTTTCTTAGCTTTAAAATTAAGATAAGAAATAACTTCCTTACAAATCGACAATTTATTATTGTTATTCTCAGTCTTAGTATTCTCAGTCTTGATTGTGTGTACTTTTTGCACTTCCGAAAGTGTATTTTCTACACTTCCAAGGTGTACTTTTTGCACTTCCTGAAATGTACTTTCTACACTTCCGTTAAGAGCATCAAGATAAATACGGTTTGGTAAGTTCATACCTTGTCTGACTTCCGTCATTAGACCAGCATCTTTCAATTCCTTTTTGATTTTGATAATCGTCTTGTTGCTATTGCAATTTAAGTCAATCATCAACTGTTCGTTTGTGTAATACTGGAAAACGTTCCCCTCTTTATCATGCCATCCATTTTTTAAAGATAGTTCTAACCTATCAAACAGAAGCATATAGAGCATTTTAGCGTTATTGCTCAAAGTCTTATATTTCTCATCATAAATAAATGGCTTTGGAAATTTGAAAAACGATAAGAAACCAGTGACTTCACTTTTTTTAATCATTTCTACCCCTCCACACTTGAAAATTTTGTGTATTCCTTATGAAAATACAACTTCACTGTCCCCAGACTACCATGCCGATTCTTTTCCAGGATCAGTTCTGTTACGTTGTTTGCTTCTTGACTGTCAGCTTGCTCTTTCTGGTAGTAGGCCTCGCGATACAAGAATGCTACAATGTCAGCATCTTGCTCAATCGAGCCAGACTCTCGCAAGTCTGCCAACATCGGGCGCTTATCTTGTCTCTGCTCAACTGCACGGCTTAACTGTGACAAGGCAATGACAGGTACTTTCAAATCCTTAGCTAGTATCTTCAATTCCCTTGAAATTTCTGAAACGATCTGTTGACGATTCTCGCCCTTGGCCCCAGTTATCAACTGCAAGTAGTCAATGATAATGACACCCAGACCGCCCATTTCTTGGGCGAGTTTTCGAGCATTTGAGCGTATCTCTGAAATCCGAATACCAGCTGCATCATCCACAAAGATAGGCGCATCATAGAGATTATTTTGGGCCTGTACAAGACGTTTCCATTCGTCCGTACTCAAATTCCCAGTCTTCAGATGATAAGCTGGAACCATGCCCTCTGATGCTAACATTCGCTCGATCAGTTCCTCTGCGCCCATTTCAAGCGAGAAGATGACAGCGGACTTTCTTTCCTTCGTAGCCACATACTTAGCGATATTCAGAGCCAGTGCAGTTTCCCCATTGCAGGTCGCGCAGCAAGGATGATGAGATTCCCTTCATGAAGGCCTGTTGTAATCTTATCTAGTCCGACAAATCCAGTAGACAGACCAGTCACGAATCCATCTGTCTGCGAACGAGTCTCGACTATCTGCATGTGGGTATCAAGGATATCAGCCACATTGCGAAAACCTGTCCCTGCATTTTGATTGCTGATATCCAGTAGAGATTTTTCAGTTTTAGCAATGATGTCACCAATCGATACATCGCCTTGATAAGCACTAGATAGCGAATCCGACAAGTCAGTAATTACTTTTCGGAGTGTAGCCTTTTCTTTAACGAGTTTGGCATAATGCTCCACATTCTTTGATGTTGGAGTTGAGTTCACTAACTCGACAACGTAGGTGATGCCCCCAATATTTGAAATGTCACCCTGATTAGTAAGAGCAGAGATCATAGTTGTCGCATCTATTGGTTCACCCTTTTCAAGCAAAGACAACATAGTTTTAAATACGATCTTGTTGGCAGGCTTGTAGAAATCGTCTGGAGTCAATTCGTCTGCAAGTGACGTCATCGTTTCTGGTGAGATAAAGACTGCACCCAGAACCGACTGCTCTGCTACTAGATCATGAGGTAGTATTCTAAAATCTTCACTCATGCGCTATCCTCCCAATACTTCTCCAAATCCACAGTCATCACTGCAGCAAGGTTCTTCTGTTCGGTTAAGATTTGTCTGCGATAAGGAGCAAGGCCAGCTTGTCGCTCTTCTTCGTTTCTTGGTAAGTAATAGCCGTTCGGCTTCATCTTCTTAGCTACGATAGGATGGCCAAAGTTGGCACGCAGGCTTTCGATTATTTCTTCTACCTTACGTTTTGAGAGCCCAGTTTCTAAACGAATTTCACTGGCTTGAATGGGCAAGTCGAAGGTCGCACAATTGATAATCATGTTTAAGACACGAATTTCTAACTCATTCATACTGCGACTAACACTCATGTCTTTGCCCTCCATTTCTAGGATTCTGGCGAAAATCCATGGTCATTTCTTTGTACAGCAAGCGCCCATTTTCTTCTAATAGCTTCGCATTTTGACTTCTTAAAAGGTCATTCTTTATTGCTTCTTCCTGATAGTCGCTAGCCAGTCTGTCATAATCTTCGATGCATTGTCTAAAATCTTGAGGTACGTCCTCAATCGTTGAAGGAAGTCCGACAGGTGGTTGGGAATCATAGGTGAAGCCTCTATCACAGTTTTTCAGGTTTCTTCGTGCAACTTCTCTGAAGTCTTCTGCTTCTTCGATGATGACTACTGTCTTCGGCTCAATTGTTGTTTCGTTTTTACTTGTAAAAATCATCAAGATAAACAACCCAATGAAGGTAGTCAATACTCCTAGCAACTGGCTTGTAATTGTTGGTTCTGTCATTTTTTATCCTTCTCCTTCTAAATCACTAAGTGCGACTGCACAAAGTTATCCAATTCATTTCTATCAATTCTTTTTGTTCCGTCAATCTTGTATAGATTCAAACCCATTCTTAACCATTTTCTGATAGTGTTAGCACTACAATCAGCATAATTAGCTGCACTTTCGATGGACAGCCATCGTTTTTCTGTTGTCTCGTGCTCTAAAAATTCTTTGAATGATTCTTTGACTTGAGTTCTTACAACTAGTCGGATACCATTTTCACATTCTTCGCTAAGTATGTTCACAAGAACCTCCTAATGTGTTATAATTTTATTGGTTATTTTTCTATGCGCCTGATTCCCGTCAGGTGCTTTTTTGTTTATAAAATAAGCAACCTCAAGACATCGCCCCACGTTATCGTGTCAACATCTAATAATTGTGGATTCATATTATTAGAATCGAGGTTTAATGTTTTTACTAACTCAGGATCTGCCTTTACGAAGACATGCCCTTTTCCCCCGCTATACGGATAACGTTTTGGTCTCATTTTCCTACTCCTCTTTCTACACATCTCCTTTAAAAGGACTTTGTGCAATCCACTTCATAGTAGCTATTTGATTGATATTAACCATCACGCCACCTATATTCAAAAATCTATTTTTAGGATTTTCAACAAATTGGAATAATTCAACAATTTGTATTGCAGGGTTTGTCACCTCTATTTTCTTACCGTTCGATAGAGTAATGACCGCTGTAGCTATATCTGCAACAGGTATAGAGTTTTTCAAACCTTTTTCCGAAATTAAATTTGCCATAATCTTCCTACTCCTCCTCAAATTTTTCCCATGACTCATTGATTCGCAACTTCTTGTTAATGCGAAGCTTCAAGTCATCGCTCCCTTTTCCATCTTTTAGCAACTGCGTGATGGCCGATGGACTAACACCTACAACAATGGCCAAGTCCGTCTGTGACCATCCACGTTTCTCAATTCGCTCTTTTACAAGCTCAATCCATTTACGATGTTGTTGGCTCATGTGACCTCCTCCTTTTATTTTTAATAGAGTTAAAGAGTTAGTAAATTATTTTATAAAATGCTTGACACGTTTTAGCGTATCTGCTAAAATGAAAGCATAGTTAAAAACCTTGATAAAATCACATATCTATCAATTTATTCTGCTCGCCAAAGCTATTTAATTTCAAGATAAGTTTTCACTTGTTTTTTAACTAACTCTTTAACTTACAAAAACTATTTTAGCGTAAACGCAAAATAATGTCAACTATTTTTTGCGTATTTTGTAAAATATTTTTTGTCATGTCTTAGAAAGGCTGATAAATCAATGTTTTCTACTTTTGAAATCGTAAAGAATTTATGCGAAAAGCAAGGGATTTCACTAAATACCTTGGAAGAAAAGTTGGAATTAGGAAAAAATTCTTTGTATGGATTAAAAAGAAATCAACCTTCTGCTGAAAGGTTGCAACAAATCGCTGATTACTTCAACGTGTCCACAGATTATTTACTTGGTCGCACGGATAACCCGACTATTGCAAAGGATGATACAATCGCAGGATACACGTCTGACGACCTCCGAAAAATGGCAGAGAATGCAAAAACATTCGATGGGAAGCCACTTACAGAAGAAGATATTGACGCGATTCAAAACATCATAGAAATATACTTGAGAGGTAGATAGCCTATGCAGATTGACGACTTTGTGAAATCTTGTGGAGTAACTCTTTACTACTTTGATAAAGATTTATGGCAACGTCCTGGCATTTATATCGAGGATATCAAAACCATCTTCGTAAATAATAAACTATCTGATGAAGCGATAAAACGTGTTGTCTATCATGAACTAGGTCATCTCTCACACACTCCTGCTTTCTATAAAAATAATCATACAAGGTGTGAAAACGAAGCGAATCGCATAATGATTCATCAATTGATTGAGGAAGAATTGAAAAATTCTGATGATCAACAATCTTTTAACTATTTAAATTTCATGAAAAAGCACAAATTAAAAACAACCGCAGATGAAGTAATGGTCATTGATGAATATTATTCATTGATTAGTTGATTAGGGGTAGAATATGAAAATAGGTATGAGAACACCAAGTCTAAAAAAGAGCTTGAAAGCTAGAACTACCAGCAAATGGAAAAGACAAGCTAAAAAAGCTATTATTCCTGGATATGGAAAGAAAGGCGTGGGATGGATAAAGAATCCTAAGAAAGCCATGTATAATAAGGTCTATCATAAGACAACATTTGGACTTTCTGATTTGCTGAAACCTTCTAAAAAGAGAAAGAAAAAAGTAGTCACAAAAAAACAACAATCTATTTTGTCATCTAACGGTAAAAAGCAACACACTCCAAAAGAATATAAAGAAGCTGGACTTGTCTTTATGGTTTTAGGTGCTATATTCCTATTTTTATTTCCACCTCTCGGCTTCTTCTTGTCTATTACTGGTTTTATAACTTACATTATTGGTCGTTTAACTGCAAAGCGAGAGAAAAAGAACAAAGTTGAAAATTACAGTCCACAGATTGATACAATTGTTTTCCGAGATGATTTCTTATTAATGGGAACAAATTATCATCAAGAAGAAGCTGAGATTGCAGCTGATTTTCTTTCCAAGGGTGTCCATTATTTTGGGAAAGATAATAAGAGTTTGAAATCTTATATGCTTGAAACATATAAACCTGTTTACAAATACAATAAACTGAAAACAGTAGACGTTCAACTATTACCAGAACCTTCAAATCCACATGATAAAAATGCTGTCAAAGTTTTAGTGAATAATATCTTTGTTGGATACTTACCAGCTGTGATCGCATCACAAATTTCATCATACATATCTAATCCAAATTACCGATACGATGCAATCCTTACTGGTAGAGGTGGACCATATAAAACCCTAAATATTGAAACCGAGAGAGTTGTTACTCGTGAAAAAAAATTAATGTATTATCTAGATTTAACAATATGGCGCCTAGCTAAAAAATAATAAAAAAGCCCCACACTCGCAAAGTTTGGCGACTCTGAGTGTGAGGCAATCAGGATAGTAAAAGGCATTAAAAAGCCCTCTTTACTATACCCATTTTATCAGAAATGAGGGTAAAAATCAATGATTGGAAAATACCAAAAAAACGGAGTCACTGCTTACTATTTTAAGGCTTATCACGGATTAGATCCGTTGACTAACAAGAAGATTCAAACCTTCCGTCGTGGCTTTAAAACAGAACGTGAGGCAAGACTTGCTGAAGCAAAGTGCCTAACTGACTATGAAAAAAAGACATTCAGAGCAAAGAACTCCACTACAACTACCTTCCTACAAGTCTATGAGATTTGGAAGGACCATTATAAAAACACTGTTAAAGAGTCAACCTACGTAAGCCAGACTAGCATTGCCGACCGTCATATCTTGCCGATTTTTGGAGATAAAGCTATAAACAAGATTACTATGACCATGTGCCAAACTCAAGTCAATAAGTGGGCAGACGAATACAAAAGATTTTTTGGAATCATCAGCATAGCAAATCAAATCTTTGACTACGCTATTTCAATGGAGTTGATTGAAACGAATCCAATGAGAAAGACACTGAAGCCTAAACGACAAAAAAATAATACAGATGAACTTGAAAAGTTCTACAACAAAGAAGAACTGAAGAAATTTTTCAAAATCGTTAAAGGCTTTGGCGATGATGAAATGCTGACGTATTTTAGATTACTAGCTTTTACCGGAATGCGAAAAAATGAAATTAGCGCTCTAAGATGGTCTGATATCGATTTAAAAAAAGGACAGATTACTGTCAATCAAACCTTGGCCAAGGGTGAAGATAATAAACTTATCTTTCAGACTCCAAAGACAAAAAAGAGTGCCCGGACAATTACTCTGGATTCAAAAACAATCAAGGTTTTAAAAGATTGGCACAAGTATAGTACAAAAGGACTTCTTTTTAAAAATGAGAATGGAGAGCCTAAAAGTGTTGTCCATGTCAACAATATGTTGAACAGAATCTGGAGGAAGTACCCTGATTTCAAACGAATCACACCACATGGCTTTAGGCATACACACTGCTCACTACTCTTCGAAGCTGGTGCTACTATCAAGGAAGTTCAGGAAAGATTAGGTCATGAGAATATTCAAACCACTATGGACATCTATGCTCACGTCACTCAAAAAGCAAAGGATGAAGTGGCTGACAAGTTTGCTTCTTACATTGGTTTTTAAAATATGGGTATCAGCGTGGGTATCAAAACAAAAAAATAGGCTCTCCGAAAACTCGGAAAGCCTTATTTAATGCTACTTAGAGCGATTATTTTGCGATTGGGTAAACAGAAACTTGTTTTTTATCGCGACCTTTACGTTCAAAGCGTACTACGCCTTCAACTTTAGCGAACAAAGTATCGTCTCCACCACGTCCAACGTTTACACCTGGATAGATGTGTGTACCACGTTGACGGTAAAGGATTGATCCACCTGTTACAGTTTGTCCGTCAGCTGCTTTAGCTCCAAGACGTTTAGCTTGTGAATCACGTCCGTTTGATGTAGAACCTCCACCTTTTTTGTGGGCGAAAAGTTGCAAGTTGTTAAGAGTCATTTTTAACATAATGTTTTCCTCCGTGTTAGTTTTCTGTGATAACTCTGGTTTGGACGAACTCAGATGAGTTCTCCGATAAGTTTGCCATACCTAAGAAAAATGATTCAAAGAATAATTGTGTCATTTCTCTCTGATGTGAAGGAAGATCTCTGGGAATTTCAACCATAAGATAGCCACCTTCATCTTCGTTTAATTTTAAGATTGGTTCATAGCCTGCAAATTTCTCAATGGAATTGATAAAGTTAATGGCAAGCGTAGAAACCGATGCACACACGACATCAAAGCCGTATTCGCCACTCTCGGCGTGTCCAGTAATTTCCGCACTCCTCAGCTCGCCATCTTCGGCTCTCTCAAAGACTGCTTGTATCATGTGTTCTCCTTAAAATTAAGCGTTGATTGCGTTGATGACAACTTTTGTATATGGTTGACGGTGACCTTGTTTACGGTGGCTACCTTTTTTAGGTTTGTACTTGTAAGTAACAACTTTCTTTTGTTTTCCTTGTTTTTCAACAGTTCCAACTACAGTAGCTCCAGCAACAAGTGGAGTTCCGACAACAGTGTTTTCACCACCAACAAGAACAACTTCGTTAAAAGTAACTTCTTGACCAGCTTCAACGTTCAATTTTTCCACGTAGACTGCTTGACCAACTTCAACTTTAACTTGTTTTCCGCCAGTTTTGATAATTGCGTATGTGCTCATTATGCACCTCCTATGATTTTTTGGGGTTCCCCCGTATTTTTGTGAAGACTCGCCTAGCATCGTGGGACGAACCACTTACACTTGAAAATCAAGCAACGATGTTCGTGCGGTTGCACAGGATTGTGCATAGTCAACTCTTCAAGTATAGCATGGTTCCTAATTTTTGACAAGTATTAATCATCGATTTTAAACTTTTTCTCCAACTTTTTTCCTCCAAGATGCAAAAAGCATACTTAGATAAAAAATACTCATCATGATTGGAATCCCTAAAATTGTTTTTTCTTTATAAGAAATACTCAGATAAGCTGATACAACAACTCCAATAACAAAACTCGACAGCAAGCTAACAAAGATAAGACCTTCTCTTAAAAAAGGTGTATGTTTTGTGCGAACATATTCCCAAATGCTAACATGGTTCGTTTGATATTACCAGTCATAAAAGCATTGTTATATGCGATTCCTGAAACTTCTCCAAATGCTGTTGTTACAAGTCCCATACAAAAGGCTAATGGTGGTACTATGTATATATTATCAACCGTCAAGGGAACAAATCCTATAATCAAAGATAAAATTGCTAGTGGAATAAGGGATAGAATTGGTTTCTTACAAACCGTAACTTTTCTTTATAGACTGTCAAGAGGAAAACACCTACCATAAAGGAAATCAAGGTCATCACCTTGGCACTGGCATCTGAAACATTGTCTTGAATGAGACCAACGGAAAGGAAAACGACATTACCCGTTTGACCTGCAACTAGAGTATTCCCACGTATGATAAAGGTATAGGCATCTACATAACCCGCACAAAAAGTCAAAAAAAGCGCCAATCTTTTTGAATGACGAGAAATTTTTCTCATAGGTAATAATCTCATACTACACTCCTATTTTTTCTGAATCTATTGTACCATTTTTTGATGAAAATTCGAAGTGTCAAATAAAAGAATTGTCTCCCTTTGGCTAGTTTAGTCTATCTGTGATATAATGAAAGCAGTTATTACTTGTAAAAAAGGAGATTTCATGCTTAAACTTGGTATTATCGGTACTGGTGCGATCAGTCACTACTTTATAGAAGCTGCTCATGCTAGTCAGGAATTCCAGTTGGTCGCTGTTTATTCAAGAAAGCTTACGACTGCCCAGCAATTTGCTAGTTCCTATACAAATGTTAGTCTATTTGATAATTTAGAGGATTTCTTCCAGTCTGAATTTGATGTTGTCTACATCGCAAGTCCCAATTCTCTGCATTATAGTCAGTCTAAAAAGGCCTTATCTGCTGGTAAACATGTTATCCTTGAAAAACCGGCTGTGACTCAACCCCAAGAATGGCAAGAGTTAATTCAAATAGCTCAGGAGAATCATCGTTTTATCTTTGAAGCAGCCCGTAACTATCATGAGGAATCCTTCACAACTATTAAAAACTTTTTAGTAGATAAGGAGGTTTTAGGTGCAGACCTCAACTTTGCCAAGTATTCTTCTAAGATGCCAGACCTTCTTTCTGGAAACACTCCAAATGTTTTCTCAGACCGTTTTGCTGGTGGGGCTCTCATGGACTTAGGTATTTACCCAATCTATGCTGCGGTTCGCTTATTTGGAAAAGCACTCGATGCGACCTATCAAGCTCAACAACTTGACAACACTATTGATCTGAACGGAGATGGTATCTTATCTTATCCCGGTTATCAAGTCCATATCAAGGCTGGGAAACATTACTTCTAATCTGCCTTGCGAAATATATACAACAGATGGAACACTGACGCTCAACACTATCGAACACGTTCGATCAGCTATTTTCACTGATCATCAAGGTAATGAAACACATCTACCTATTCAGCAAGCACCTCATACCATGACTGAGGAGGTCGCTGCTTTTGCTAACATGATCAAGCAGCCAAACCTAGAACTTTACCAAGCTTGGTTGGATGATGCAACTCACGTCCATAAGCTACTCTACACCATGCGCCAGACTGCTGGCATTAGATTTGAGGCAGAAAAATGAAAACCAAACTACCTAAAGAATGGCAAGAGCTAACCGAACAACTCGGCTTTCAAGAATTCACACCTATTCAAATTCAGCTTTTTGATCCGATTTTAGACGGTCAAACCCTCCTTGGAGTCAGTCCAACTGGAACAGGGAAGACTTTAGCCTATCTCCTACCTAGTTTACTTAAACTGCAAAAGAAAAAAGCCCAACAACTCTTGATCTTGGCACCTAATACCGAACTTGCTGGACAAATTTTTGAGGTAACTAAAACCTGGGGTGAAGCTATTGGCTTAACTGCTCAGCTATTTCTATCAGGTTCGAGTCAGAAACGTCAAATTGAACGACTGAAAAAAGGCCCAGAAATCCTTATTGGAACCCCCGGTCGTATCTTCGAACTGATCAAATTGAAGAAAATCAAGATGATGAATGTGGAGACTATCATACTTGATGAGTTTGACCAGTTGCTAGATGATTCTCAAATCCACTTTGTAGAAAAGATTACCCACTACGCACCTCGCGACCACCAACTCATCTATATGAGTGCCACTACCAAGTTTGACCAAGATAAGATTGCGCCTAACACGCGCACCATCGACCTCTCTGATCAAAAGTTGGATAACATTCAACACTTCTACATGCAAGTAGATCAACGTCATCGAGTAGATATGCTTAGAAAACTGGCACATGTCGAGGATTTTCGTGGACTGGTATTCTTTAATAGCTTGTCAGACCTTGGAAGTGCCGAGGAAAAATTGCAGTATCGTGATGTTTTAGCTGTTTCACTAGCTAGCGATGTCAACGTCAAATTTAGAAAAGTTATCTTAGAAAAATTCAAAGATAATCAGCTAACACTACTTCTTGCGACAGACCTTCTAGCTCGTGGTATCGACATTGATAGCCTGGAATGTGTGCTCAACTTTGACGTTCCTAGAGATATGGAAACTTACACTCACCGTGCTGGCCGTACAGGACGTATGGGTAAAGAGGGTTATGTAATCACGCTTGTAACACATCCCGAAGAAATCAAAAAGCTGAAGAAATTTGCAAGTGTACGTGAAATTGTCTTGAAAAATCAAGAACTGTATATCAAATAGAGGCTGGGACAAAATCCCAACCTCATTTTTTATTAGCAAAAAACTTTGACCTGCTAGTTGATTTGGAACTAGGAAATCGAAACTTTATCTACTAATATCTTCTCCACCGACTTTTTACCCCCAGGTAATTTCTAAGCGATAGTTTGCAAATGGATTTCCTTCTTTGTTTTGTAGTTGATAGGCTAGTTCAATCTTTTGTTGTTCAACTTGATAATGGCTTGTTTGGATGATAAACTCCTGTATCCCCATTGGTGTAGGAATATAGGCTAAACTATCAGCTTCCTTCAGAAAACGCATGATGGTCTTAGGGTTGGAAAATCGAGACATCACCAACTCTGTATCATTAAACTTGAGTACCACTTTTTCCTTCTCTTCATTGTAAAAAAGGAGATAGGAATAATCACCTTTCTCACGTAACTCAACGTCATAAAGTTGGTCGATCACTTCCAATTGTTCATCAAATTGGATGGTATTTCTCATGCGAATTTCACTTCAAGTCCTCTTTCTTCACTCTTATCCTACTATTTTACCAAAAACTGTGGCTTTTTGCTATAATGGTTTTATGAATGAAAAAGTATTTCGTGACCCTGTTCACAATTATATCCATGTTGATAATCAGATTATCTATGACTTAATCAATACCAAAGAATTTCAACGGCTTCGTCGTATCAAGCAGCTCGGAACATCCAGTTATACCTTTCATGGTGGAGAACATAGTCGTTTCTCTCACTGTCTAGGTGTTTACGAGATTGCACGACGCATCACCGATATTTTTGAGGAAAAGTATCCTAAAGAATGGGATCCTTCGGAGTCCCTCCTAACCATGACTGCAGCCCTCCTTCATGACTTAGGACATGGTGCCTACTCGCATACCTTTGAAAATCTCTTTGATACCGATCATGAGGCTATTACGCAGGAAATTATCCAAAGCCCCGAAACAGAGATTCACCAGGTTCTTTTACAGGTAGCTCCAGATTTCCCTGAAAAGGTAGCTAGTGTTATAGACCATACTTATCCAAATAAGCAGGTGGTCCAACTGATTTCGAGTCAAATCGATGCAGACCGCATGGACTATCTCTTACGTGACTCCTATTTTACAGGGGCTTCTTATGGGGAATTTGACCTTACACGTATCTTACGAGTTATTCGTCCTATCGAAAACGGAATTGCTTTCCAACGAAACGGGATGCATGCCATCGAAGACTATGTTCTTAGTCGCTATCAAATGTATATGCAGGTATATTTCCATCCTGCAACACGTGCTATGGAAGTACTTCTGCAGAATCTTTTGAAACGTGCTAAAGAACTTTATCCAGGAAACAAGGACTTCTTTACACTTACATCCCCACATCTACTGCCATTTCGAAAAAAATGTTAGCTTAGCTGACTATCTATCTTTGGATGACGGAGTTATGAATACATATTTCCAACTATGGATGACCAGTCCTGACAAGATTTTAGCTGACCTGTCACAACGCTTTGTCAATCGCAAGGTCTTTAAATCAATCACCTTTTCACAAGAAGATCAAGAACAGCTTGCATCTATGAGAAAACTGGTTGAAGACATCGGCTTTGACCCTGACTATTACACAGCTATCCATAAGAACTTTGACCTTCCTTATGATATCTATCGCCCTGAATCTGAAAACCCACGAACGCAGATTGAGATTATACAGAAAAATGGAGAACTAGCAGAACTCTCTAGCCTTTCTCCTATCGTTCAATCCCTTGCTGGCAGTCGCCACGGAGATAATCGTTTCTATTTCCCAAAAGAAATGTTGGATCAAAACAGCATCTTTGCAAGCATCACCCAGCAATTTTTACACTTGATTGAAAACGATCATTTTAAACCAAATAAAAACTAAAAGAGGAACTATATGAGTATTAAACTAATCGCCGTCGATATCGATGGAACCCTTGTCAACAGTCAAAAGGAGATCACTCCTCAAGTCTTTTCTGCCATCCAAGATGCCAAACAAGCTGGTGTCAAAGTTATGATTGCAACTGGTCGCCCTATTGCAGGAGTTGCCAAACTTCTAGATGACTTGAATTTAAGAGATGAGGGTGATTATGTAGTGACCTTCAACGGTGCCCTTGTCCAAGAAACCGCTACAGGTCATGAAATTATCAGCGAATCCTTGACTTACGAGGATTATCTAGATATGGAATTCCTCAGTCGTAAGCTCGGTGTCCATATGCATGCCATTACCAAGGATGGCATCTACACAGCCAATCGCAATATCGGAAAATACACTGTTCACGAATCAACCCTCGTCAGCATGCCCATCTTCTATCGTACACCTGAAGAAATGGCTGATAAGGAAATCGTCAAGTGTATGTTTATCGATGAACCGGAAATTCTCGATGCTGCTATTGAAAAGATTCCAGCAGAATTTTACGACCGCTACTCTATCAACAAATCTGCTCCTTTCTACCTCGAACTTCTCAAAAAGGGTGTAGACAAGGGTTCAGCTATCACTCACTTAGCTGAGAAACTTGGTTTAAACAAGGATGAAACTATGGCTATCGGTGACGAGGAAAATGACCGTGCCATGCTTGAAGTTGTTGGTAACCCCGTTGTTATGGAAAACGGAAATCCAGAACTCAAAAAAATCGCTAGATACATCACTAAATCTAATGACGAATCAGGCGTTGCTCATGCCATTCGTACTTGGGTGTTGTAGAAAGAATAGACAGAATAGATAAAAACCGCTCTGCTGAGCGGTTTTTACTATGTTAGAACTCAATTTCCAGTATTAGTTGTACAGTTACTTAAATCTTGAGAGTACAAAAACTGTATTTAATGGGAGAATTAACACTACTATAAATCAAAGACATTTTCATGATCCATTTTATTCTATAGTCATTGACCAAAATATAATTTTTGGTCAAAATTTGGTCATGATTTGGTCAAAAAGACAAAAAATACTAAATTATTTTTAAAAATGAATGTAAAATACGGGCAAGCTTCTTTATTAGATTGCTTCAAAAAAGCAAAAACAGAGCCGGTAACATTTTCTAATTACTGGCTCTTTCATTTTATTTTACAGTAGCTAACTTCACTTTAGGGACAAGGAAGTATAGTGGAATGACATTCAAGATAAATACTCCAATGAAGAGTGCTACATCTTTGACATCAATACTCGTTGAAGTAGTTAAAGCATTCACGATATTGGTGTAATAGTATCCTGGGAAAATCATTTGAGCTTTTCCAATAAACTCCATGAATCCTCCTTCGGCACCAAGAGAAGCAAATGGAATAATTGTCATAGAAGCTAAAATAATTACTGGAAAGCTGACCGTATCAATAATTTTCTCATCGAGTCTAACTCCAATCACAAAACCAATAATACTAAAATAAATTCCCATAACGCTTAGTAAAAAAAATTGAACGACTAATTGACTATTTAGCGGAAAGCTAAAAAAGATAACGCCAACAGCTAGTACCACAACAAAAATTAAGGTATTTAGCACCAATTGTACGAGAGTTTGATCAAGTAAATAGTTTTTCACTGTATATTTAGAAAACTTCGATTCAAATGAGTAAAAATCAATATTTGATGAAATCCGTTTGCTAAAGGTAGCGAGACTATTCCCGATAATCCCAATAAATACGGCAATACCAAGCATTATATTTGGTGTGATTCCCTGTTGGATATTGTATAGAAATACATACCATGCAACTGGAATAAAAATTGTAAATAATAAAAATCTTTTATTATCAAGGACTTGTTTTAATTGAATGAGTTTCATAATCATTATCCCTCCATTTTCACTTGTTCTCTATAGAACTGTTCGATTGTTTGGCCCTTACGATGAATATCTTCTACACTTTCCTGTGCAGCAATACGGCCATCTTTTAAAATCAGTACTTTCGTAAAGAAATGATCAATTTGGTTAAAGTCGTGAGTAACGACCACCGACGTAAACTTTTGCTCTTCTAAAAGATGCCAGAAATTATCAACAGACTCTAAATCCATTCCGGTAGTTGGTTCATCCAGAAAGATTAATCGCGGTTCATTTAAAATCGTTAATAATAATGAGAGACGTCTCTTTTGTCCGCCGGAAAGCCCCATAACATATTGATTCTTAAATCCCTCTAATTCCACCATTTTCAGTAATGCATCGATATCGATATCTTTCAATTGATTCATATTGCACTTGAGCAATACTAAATCTCCCACTTTCAAATCATCAATCAAAATATCTCCTTGTGGCATCATGCCAATTTCCGTTTGAAAATCAAGGGTTGTTTCGATACGACCTGCATTGGCTTGCAGTTGACCGGCTATAATCTTTAGTAGTGTACTTTTTCCTGCCCCATTATTCCCAAGTAAGGCAACCTTATCTCCCTCTTCTATCGTGAAGGAAACACCTTTTAAAACCTCTTTATTTTTAAATGACTTCTTGATTTCTGATACTTTAAACATATAAGCCTCCAGGCGTTTGTATTATTTATGAATTTAGTTTACTATATCTGCTTCCACAGAAAATCAAATTATCAAAAACGGTCACTGAAATGTCACAAACGGTATTTTTTATCATGAAAGCACAAAAAAACTAAATAGCAATCACTATTTAGTTTAGATAAATTCATTTATTGAATAAAAGTAATTGTTTGAGAAAATTGGTAGTTTGCACTTTTAGTGCTGATTGAGCACTTTGGATATCGATCCATGATTTGTTGTACATTATAGAGTCCAAGGCCTCGACCTTCACCTTTTGTGGATACACCGCGTTCGAATAAATGCGTCACATCTACCTTCTCAGCTTCGGTCGTATTTTCAACCACCAAGATCAATGCTCTTTCACTCTTAATCAACGCCACAGAGAGTTTTTTCTGTTGGGCTTTTTGACTTGCTTCAATCGCATTATCACAGAGAATTGATAAAATCGTTATGAAATCTAAAATTTCTATCTGGAAATCATCTATCGGTTCTTCAACCTCAACTGTAATATCAATCCCTTTATTTTGTGCCTCTAACAATTTCGCTGACAATACACTTTTAACGGCATCATTTTTAATATTGCTAAGTCGTGCGATATCAAATTTTTTATCGTAAAATGATTTCCCACTTTCTTTGAGAACATCCTCATAAATACGTTGAATCGCATGCAAATCTTTATTCTCAATACCTAACTTCAAACTCGTTAAAATATTGAGATAGTCATGTCTAAAACTGCGAATTTCACTGTAAAGAGATTCCACATGACGACTATAATTCGATAATTCTTTTAACTGACGGTCTTTCTGCGCTACAATTTCTTGTTCGAGTTTTTCTTTCGAAGTAGCATTGACATATAAGAGCATAATGAAAAATAAAATAATATATAGATTATTAAGCTGCCCTCTCCACATATCTGCATCTGACCATTGATTTCTTAAAACAACAAACAAAGAAACCAGTATGATATAGAGTATCATCGATAGATTAATAATCAGTAAAATCGTATTAAAATATTGGCGTTTAAATCCTTCTTTTAAATCTTTAAAGTCAATTTTTAACGAATGAATAATGAGTAGATATGCTGGGAAAATGAGCAATTCAATAAGAATATCATATCCGCTAATCGTCACTTCATTAAACACTGTAATTCCTAACATCGGAAACACATTATAGCCTAGCATACGTCCAAATAGACTTTCCACAATAACTGGATACAATCCATAAAACAGATTCATCATCCGACTCTGATCTTTATTAATATAAAAGCAATATGCAATATACATAAAAAAAGAACTAAAATAAGCAATCGGTGGCACTACGATAAAGAGACACACAAAGGCTGCTGGTATTATTAAGAACCGTTTCCGTTTTATCGGCAATTCACTAATCTGTTTAAAAATCAACATCTGTGCCAGTATTTTTAAATAAACATTCGCTACATTTAAAAATAATTCCATAAAATCACCCTAACAATTTAGTGTCTTTACTTTTTCAAGAAGTCCTTTATATTTCATACGGGAAACCAAGCAACTATCATTATTTTCGAATAAAGCAATTTTTTCTTCTTTATCGATTTTCACGATATTAGCAGGATTTACCACAAAAGACCGGTGACAACGATATAAGCGTGGATCTGCTTTTTCTATCTCTGCAATACTTGCGTAGAACTCTAATCGTTCATCCTTGGTATGTAAAATCACCTTATGTATCGTTGGAGAAGTCTCGAAATACAAAATATTATTAAACGGCACTTGAACATGAGCCATCGCAGTTTCAAAAGTAAAAGCATCTTCAGAAACAGTTGTTCCTGCTTTTTCAATCGTATATTCGATAGCGGAACATATACGTTCTACAAATTCTTCTTCAGAGAGCGATTTATCAATAAAATCAAGTGCGGCTACCTTGTACTTGAAGGTAATTGGCATAAACTCTGAATGAGTCGTGACAAACACGATTGTCGCATTCGGGTCTTTCTTTCGAATTTCTTTTGCGATATCCAGGCCTTTTTTTTCTTCCCCTTTAATTTCAATATCTAAGAAGAATAATTGATGTGAGCCTCTTTCAGTGATTGCTTCCACTAATTGATGAGGTTTGCCAAAAATCTTCGGAGGTTTACTTTGTAATGATTTTTGAGCAATCAGTTCCTGAATCACATTCTCTATACGAGATTGCTGCAACGACTCATCTTCTAATACGAAAATACTTAACATTAGCTTTCCTCCTTTAAGATAGATGCCGAATATGACGGATTTCTATCCTTTTATGACATTTTTAAAATGAATACTTTCACTCCATGTACAATAAATTCGATTGGAGGAAAGATATGATTCAATGGATATAATATTATTGGTTACTTCTGGTTCTGAAAAAATATATCAGACAACATAAGCTAACTGTAACCATTCATTCTACGTTCCCAATGATACAACTTCACACCAAAAGGAATTGGTTTTATTTTATCATAATTACTGCTTCTTGTAAGTTGACAACCATGGCAACCCGAATTCGACGACAGAACCTTCATGCAAAAATCATTTTGCTTGCTCCCGATATTAACTATTCTGACATCTTTAAAGCACATTTAGAGTTATTTGGAATTGTGGATACGAAGCAATCACTATTTATGGTGATGGATGAATTGAACGAGTATTTGAAGTATATATTTCAACCTAAATTTGATTAAATTCTTGAAAAAGTCATGGGGAATCTAAACTCTTTTCTAAAGACTTTTCACTTTTTGGGGTATAAAAAAGTTGAGAAACATTGATAAATCAACATTTCTCAACTTTAAAAGCAACAAAAAATGCCCCCTGCCGGAATATAAAATATGCTTAGTAAGCCTATTCTAATAGGATTTAGGATAAACTTGGTCAATTTTTGGTCAAAATTTTTGCTTTCTTTTCATTCATTATCCAGCATAAATTTTCTAATCAATTCATGCTCCTTATCAATTACTTCTTGCAATACATGACCATACGTTTTAATAATCTGTTGAATATCCTTATGTCCTAATAATCTTGCAACAACCCAAATATCAATTCCTTTAGCTAAAAGGTAAGAACCGTAGGTATGTCGTCCTGCTGTCGCTGTCATTTCCTGATTCCCAATTTCAAGTTCTGATAAACAAGCTCTCAAACTTTTATTCAATCCTGAATTTGTAGGTATTTTATACCTTCTATCATAGAATACTAAATCATGTTTCTTTAATTCTTCACGATCAAATAGTATCTTTTCTTGTTCAATTTGTAATGTTTTCAAAACAAGAAACAAATCATCATCAATCGGAATTTCTCTTATAGATGTTTTTGTTTTAGGAGGTACAAATTCTTGCCGATCCCCTACAAATCGCCTATATGTTCGAATTGACTTATTTTCAAAATCTATATCAGACCAGCAGACAGCCATACCTTCTCCCACCCTAAATCCTGTTTTAAACAAGAAGTATAATAGATATGGTATTACTGATTCTCTATAATTGAATTTGCCTTTCAAATGAGACAACAATTTCTTATATTCTGAAATACTATGAATATATTTATCATCTACATCGCCAGATTCTAAACCAAATATTTTCACATCTTCTGTAATATCGGTTATCTGTAAGCCACCTCGTTTACTAAATTTTATTGTTGATCTTATATCTGCATTTATTCTTCGCAAGTGATCAGCAGTCACCTTTTTCCCATATTCATTTAATCGTGACTGATATTCTTGATGATTTATACTCATTGCTGGTATATCTGAGAATATTTTTTCTATCGCTTGACCTCTTGCATAGTACGTTTCTATCGTGGAACTTGCCTTTTCTGATGGAAGAATCACTAAATTATACCAATCCTGCCACAACTCATACAGTGTAGACTTACTATCAAATCTTATTGTATAGTTTGATTGAAATAATTTCCTCTCTTTTTCCTGCGCTTCATTCATTGCTTCTCGTTTAGTTCTAAAACCCGAATTTGTCGCAATAACATTACCTTTCTTATCAAATATTCGGTAATCCCAAAGTTTGTTTTTTCCACGCTGTCTGTAACTTGCCACACTAACTCCTTTCTGAATGGCAATCATCACCATTCTATTATAACATTAATAATATTTTTTGATAATTTTTATCAAAATATTCCCTTGTTTTTCTTGCTAAAAATCTATAAGGTGACCCCTTACTTTTCGGATATAAGACAAATCCTTCTTTATTTTGCTCAATATCTAATTCATTTTTGATTATTGGGTTCAATAAAATATCATTGACCAATTTTGTTTTACTAATAGACAATAATTCCTCAACCTTATCAATAGTCCACCATTGACCAATTTCTTCTTTCTGGATTAAATCTAGATACTCGGAACGACTGATCAAAACCATATTAGAAGGAATTGGAACTTCAATATTAAATACTTGTTTCGACTCTTTCATTTACTACTCCTTAAATAACAGCAAAAAAAAACAAGCCATTTCTGGCTTGAATTTATTTTCTTAATACGCACTTTTTTGATATTCATCCCATAAAGCTTGAAGATCATCTGCATTTTCTAAAACATACTGCCTTACAATCTTCATATCTTTTGATTTCAATCTACCATCTCGAAGCTCTCCAGTCAAAAACATTGAACCAACTTCCTCACCATGGATATAGATATGAATATGTGCCTTCTGACCTTTATGATTATGCTCATTCGGACGAATCTCAATACCATACTTCAAAAAAGAATACTTAGGCATGTAACAACCCCACGTAGTCCTTCCACGTTTCAAGGTAGTTATCACGATTCAATTCAATTTGTTTTTGAGCAAACCGAATATCATAATCAGCCAAGTCCAAGTCCTCTAAGACTTCACCTGTAAGAATATTAAAAGTTCCAATCAATTCTTCATCATCATACATACGTAAGATAGGGTTATTAGGATTTTTAAAAATATCTTCTTTTGTGACTTCTAGATTTGTAACACCAAATTCTTTAATCATGATTCCTTCTCCTTTCACTTTCTTTTATTATATCACATTTTCAATTATTTTATAATTGTTCTAACAACTTCTCTATATCAGGAAAATAAGTATAAGCTACTCCTCTACTAAAATCAAAAGAGTAGCCTTCCTCGATTGATACAGATACACTAGCATAATTTCTTCTTGGTAATTTTTTATTAGCATGACTCCCTTCATAATCATAAATAACTTTAACAAACTTCGCATTTTTTATAACTTCAACTATCATAGTTTCAATACCATGATCAGTTACAGAGTCAGCAATAAACTCTATAGATTCTTGATTTTCACCTAACCTACTAGCTAACTTCACAGCATAGATTTTTAATAATTCTACTTGATCCATTTTAACTCCTTAAACCAACAAAAAAACAAGGCAAGCTTTACCCTGCCTTGGCTAATTTTGTGCTACTTTACTTTTCTTTTTCCCAAAAATGTTGCAATCAAACCAACAAATCCCCAAATAGTTGCAAAAATTGTGCTAGCTGTTCCAGTATTTGGAAGAACTTTTAGTTCTCCTTCCTTATCTTTCAAAGCAATTGTCCCATCTTTTTGTTTGACTGCTCCCACTTCATAAGGCTCTTTTTCTACATAATTGCCTTCACTTTCTTCTACAACTACTTTGCCTTTATTAGTGCCTACAATCTTATATCCTGTATTTGTTTCGATAGGTTTTTCCTTAATTTCTTCTTTAGTCACATTTAAGGGTTTAGGTTCTTCTTTTTCTTTCACTCCAACATTATCCTCTGCCTTTTGTTTTTGTTCCTTCACTTCTGGAGTATCTTCTTTATTTGGTTTCGTATTTTCTTCTCCCTCTTTTGATTTATCCGAAGTTGAATCAGAAGATTTTTGATCTCCTTGTTTACCATCACCTACATTTTCAACAGTCTTTTCTTCTTTAGATTTATTGGTAGAAGGACTTGTTGGCTCCACAACTACTCCTGTATGATCGTGTTCCTGATTCTTAGTACTATCTTTTCCAAGTTCTTCAGATGGTTTATCTTCTTTTGGTTGTTCTGTTGGCATTATCTGCTCTACAACTACTCCTGTACTATCCTTGTCCTCTTTTTTATCCACACTTCCACCCAAATCCAGATTTTCATTTACTGTTGGCGCTGTATACTCCTTAAGAGCTTCTGCAGGTTTTTCTGAAACTACTAAACCTGAATTATCATTTGGAGTTGAACTATTTCCACCCAAATTAATTCCATCTGCTAAAATTCCATTTGCGACTGAACTCAATACAGCCACTGACAACAATGTTACAAATTTTTTATTCATATTTTTCCTCTTTTCTTATTTACCAATTACATATAAAAAGTTTTTTGCTTGGTCAGTAGTAAAGACACGATAATCAGTAATTCCTGTTCCTTGCATCGGTTGAATCACATTACATTCAGAAATCAATATCGAACCATCTTCTTTAACATCCTCGACAAAGGCAACATGACCATAGGTTGCATGACTACCTGCTTGTCCTCCTTGAAACGAAACAGCAGAATGTTTAGTCGGTGTATTTGTCACCTCATATCCATCCTTGTGTGCCCAATCCTGACCATTTCCCATATACGGATCAAAGTTTATTCCAAATTCTTTGCACGATTGAAAACATACCAAGTACATTGACCATACGGATAAGACTGAGTGATATAGCCATCTTGATTTATTTCCTTATCAATCGAAAATCCACTAGGTAATTCAGTCGAAACCTGACCAAATGGAACATCTACGCTCCCTGCTATTGAATTGCTACTTGATGAGCCGTCTGATTCAATCGTACCTTTAAAGACTTCATACCACTTCTTACTGTCCTTTTCTAGCTTCTCTAGTTTTGTTTGTCCGTCTGATAACAATACACCTTCATAATGTTCAGACCAATACTTGGCACTTTCAAAAGGATCAGTTGCCTTTTGCATATAATCTTTGACTTTTTTATAGCCATGATTTAATTCATAGCTCATTAGTTCCAGCTCTACTGTACTATCCAAAGTACGAGAGCTTGCATTTCTCCATCTATCACCATTGATAGTATTATCCCAACCTGACCATTGGAAATATCCAGCAACTCCACCTGAAGGATTCGTTAGTTTAGGATCAAATCCACTTTCTCTTTCAGCATTTGCAAGAGAACCACTAGCACCCTCTAAAGTAAATTTCTCTTTAGATAGTTGCCAGTTAAGAATCTTAATGACATCTTCTGCACGTTCCACCGAGATATTCGCTTTTTGAGCTACTTCTTGTGCTGTTAAACGTGTTCTCTTTCCAGTCGTACTATCAGATGAACTCCCTGAAGACACACCTACAAATCCAATCATCAGAATCAAGATTAGAAATAAGGGTAGAATTGTCGCAATTATAGAACCAAAAATCTTTGCGTATTTTTTAGCTATCACTTCCTACCCCTCTTTCTTTCAATATTTACATTTGGAAGTTCTACTTTTTTATCTCTTCCCTTTTTCTTTAAACTACTAATCTTACCTCCTTTCATTTTTTTACTTTTCGGAGAATTAATCTTTGGTTTTTGAGGTGATACCTTATTCAAAGGATTCACTTGATTCATTCTCTTGTCTACCTTGGCTTGAAATTCTGCTTTCTTTCTGGCCAAACGTTTTTCTCTCAAACGTTTCACCTCATTACGAGAACTATTTTTTATTTTCTCATGATAATCTGCCTTTGTTCCAAAAGACTTTCTTTTTGAATTTAAGTCTATAAACTTATTCGATTCTTGATTTCTAAACGCATTTGTACGAACTTCATAAAGGAAAGACATCGCTCTATTTCCTTTTTCTTTCAGAGCATTAACCGTACCTGTTGTTCTATGTTTGACAGTCGCATAACTATCTCTAACTCTACTATAAGTTTCATTTTCGTTAGTATCAGATACCTGTTCTTTAGTCAATCCTTGTTTTTTATCCAGGTTATTAGTTGGCGAGCGTAAATTTTTAAGACGAACTTGTAGACTTTCTTTCCCCATCTTCAATCCACCTTTTGCAAACTGACCACTAACTACTAAACCGTCTTTACCTGTCCTATACAATTTCTCTCGAATCGTTTTAGTTCCTTTATTCAGATTAAATCCATTTATTCGACTAACAGGCAAACGCCCAATTCGTGAGAACATAGATAAAATCATTGCTCTATTCTTAATCATTAAAACTAACAATATCGCTTTTACAAATATCACAACTAATGCATTCTCACCAACTGCATAGCCAATGAAGTCTGTTAAAGAATTATAGAAGAATACAAACAATGTTGTAGCTAATAATGTTACAGATGATAAAATCAACATAGATATAGCTTTTTTATTAAATCCATGAATCAAATGTTCCATCTTTGGAAATAGACTGATCAATAAAATAAATGGCAATATCAAAATTAAAAAGATATAAACCATTAAAAAGAAAAATCGTGATAATCCTAAAACAAGATAAACACTACCAACTACAATTACATCAACCAGTGAAGCAAAAGCATAGCTAAATTTTGCTCCCCACTCATTTTTCAACATCTTATTTTCAGGATCTTTGTCTTTGGCAATATCCTTGATTTTTTTCCCACCGACAAGATGATCTCCATCACCCTGCTTATATCCAGCTAAATCTTCAAATTCCTTATCAGATAGTTGAAATGAGCCATCTTCCTTTACTGGAGAGTTCATATACTTATAAGCCTTGATAATAGTATCATTAAAATAAGCATCAATCTCATTGGAACTTTCTGGAGTCAGAGTTTTTGTTATCTCACCATTAAGCGTAATTGTTGTTGTTCTAAATCCATCATATAAGTGAGCCAATAAATATTTATTTTGACCGTCCACATTGAATCTTATAAAATATAAACCAATAAGAGTATAGATCAGTACCATTTTAATAAATGACTTCATCACACTACCCTTACCAGTCGCAAACAAATACAATAGATAAACTGCCATACTAGCACCAACAACATAAACAACTTCTTTACTGAATAGAGAAGAAAATACTTTACTAGAATTGTCTATCGTATTATTCAATAAAGAAGTTATATCACTCATTCCATCAACTGCACCATAAATACCAGCAATAATCCAAAAGATAAATTTTGATACCCAAATACAGCTTGCACAATCGAATTGAAGAAATAATTCATATTTGAATCAAATCCAAAAAATTTCTTATCAAAATAAACCTTACTAGTCAAATCAGACATTTGGGACTTATAATTTTCAAAAGTCAATTTACTTGATTCTTCTTTTTTCTTTAAGGCTTCTTGTGTTTCTTTTGCCTTTTTGGCATTATCCAGTATTTTTTTTGCATTTTCAGCAGGATCGGTTAATTTTGGAGTATTTGTATTTTTATCAAACTCAATAATATTAAAATTATTATTCGGTAAAATTGGCTCAGTAGCACTAGCTACAAAAGGAAAGAAAAATATAGACAAAATAAATCCTAATAAAATATTCCTTCTCATTTTTCCCCCTTACTGTACTGATACCAAACTAGATTCAACTGTTTCAAATAATGGTAAAAACTCAGGGAAAATTGTACCATCTACTGTAATACGTTCTTTTCGTCCGAAAGTATCGTAATAGATACATTGACCCATTGTTTGATTTTCTAACCACGCTCTTGATAATTCATCATTTTCAACTCGTAAATGTTCCAGTATTGCTTCTGTTTCTGTATGTTCAGGAAAAGCAAAGACTGTACCAAATCCAGTTGTATCATCACTTGTTTTCAAGTCTTTTACGGATTGAGTTACCAATACTAAGAAATTGTTAAAGGATCGTCCTGTACGTTTGATACGGTTAACTACTTGTCGTCCAGCAGGAGTTGACATAATCTGCCATGCTTCATCAAGGAATAACATTGTTTCCTTATCTTTCTCACGTTCACCAAAAATCGCACAGAAATAAGTTAAAGCATACATAACGGTCAAACTTCTCAACTGAGTTTCAGTCATTTCATCTTTATTTGTACCTTTAGGCATATCAAGACCTGTAATTTCAACAATAATTACTTTATCATCTGTTTTCAAAACTTCTTGACTACCATCAGAAAGCACAAAGATAGCAGTGAATTTTTTGAAATTCTCTTTAGGAAATAGCCAGCAGTAGCAACTTCTTCTTTTGCATTGCTTTCCAATTCAGCAAATACCTGCAACATACCAACCTTTTCACCAGCATTTCTACGCTCAAATACCTTATCAATCGCATCTAACAGATAGGGTTGAATCTTGATATAAGAATCTTTATCCAATACAGAAGCTACAAGTACTGTTGCTAATTCTGTCAACTCTCCTTCATCTTCTAAAAATGAAAATGGATCAAGAACCCCTCTATTTTCCTCTTTTCGCATATCCAAAGTAATAAAACGAATAGAGCGTATAAATTTTTGAAGTGGTTTATAGGTACCAGCCTTTTCTAACTTAGCTAAAACTGATAAAAACTGTTTCTTCATTTCAGCTTTAGGATCGACATATAATACTCTGGCTTTAAATAGAGCATGAAAAACAAATAATAACTTTGTCAGGAAAGATTTTCCATTCCCAGTCGCACCAGTAATAGCTGTATGAGGATTGCTTGTTTCCTTTCCATGAATACCAATTTTATTCGCTTGTAGTAAGTTCGTAAACACAATATTGGTACTTGAATCCAAAGCACGTTTAAAATCTCCAAACCATGAAGCAATTTCTTTATCAATTCGAGCAATAGGAAAGCCAATATCTGTACCTACTTTTTTCTTTGTAAAGAAAAGATTCTCACATAATCCACGCAGACTTGAATATTGTAAATAACTTTCTCTTTTATTATCAATCAACTCTGTCAAACGACACTTATAGAATAAGTAGACTTGATCTGCAACAGCCTTGACAATTTCAACTTCCATATCTTTCAATCTTGAAGCTAATACATCATACTTCACATTCAATTCTTCAATACTATCACCAGTAATCTGTAACAAGTGAAGATACGTTACCATCAATTCCTTATTATCATGCTTCTCTTGAAAATCTTCTAACAACTCATGACTTTCCAAAACTTCAATCTTTGAACATCATCATTCTCAGCAGTTTCATTTACTGTATTCCCAAGATTTTTGCGTTTATTTCTTGCTTTTGTACTTAAAGAATAGATTCCACTTCTTGTTGAAAAACGAACTTTCAACACACTATTGACAGGAAAACCAATATTCTTAATTTCCTCTAGTAAATGTAAATAGGAAACGTTTTTGGGATAAGCATATACAGGAATTGTTGCAACATAACTTTCTTCTTCACCATTGATCAACTTCAAAGCATTTCCAGCACCAACTTCAATAATTGTTTCGTCCACATTCTCAATCGAATTTTCAAGCGCAACAATTTCACTTTCCTTATCATAGTATTGACCATTCAAAAAATGAATTCGATTCAATAGCTCTAAATCAGTTTTTTCAACTTTCTTAATAGTTAAAGCATGTAACTTTGTTTGAATCAATTCTTTCTGTTTTTCCCAATCTTTCCACCATTCAACTTTCGGCAACTCTTCAAAGCCAATCATTTTCATAATTGTTTTTCGGAAAGTCATAATTGTCTGCTTAATCGTCACCTTAAAATCAGACGACACATTGACCGACTTTAAAGGTACAACTAAATAATCTCTTGATTCTGTTAAATATGTAACTTCTTCCTCTAGCCTTTCTTCTAATTTTGAAATCACATAATTTCCTAATGGACTTGTACCAACATCTTGCTCAATATCCTGAGATAGTAAAGCGATCTTCTTTGCTAAATCTAAATCAAAGTTAATAGTATGAATCGCAAGATCATTGTATTCAGCAATACTAGACAAATTATTGAATACCAGGTCTTTGCTATCCTCTTTCTCACCATCTTCAATCGTATTGATGACTTGTGGCTCTACTTCAAATACAGCCAGCACACTTCCATCTTTTAAGAGAATCAAGCTATCATCTATCGCCCAAATGTTATTCGTTAATTCCACGATAAATTCTTCTCACTTTCTCATATTTTTTTCCTTTACAGAGATACATTGTTGTCCGTTCTCTATCATACTCAACCCAAAACTTGAAATAGTCCACTAGAAATCGAAACAATGTTTTCCCATCAATCTTATTCTCAGATAATATGTTTCCACACCACCAACCAGCAAACAATGAAGCTACAAAACGAAAACCCCAATCCAATAAGGGTACATACCCTAGTAAGAACCATACTAAAACAAAACTTACTAGAGTATAGACTATGGTCGACATTTTTATCGCAAATGGTAAACTGAAATCCTCATTTATCTTATGCACCCAAATAGGTTGTTTAAAAGCAGTAGTGTAAACATAGAGTTTTTTATCTTCCCTCCTCATAACATTTTCCTACTTGAATAATTCAAGGGCTTTAGACCAAATAGGCTTCGTAGCATTTAACACTGTCTCAGGATTTTCAAAAAAGAAAAGAATGAATCCTGCAACCAAAACAATCACAAAAAGTTTTCCTAACTGCTGCTCCTTCCACGCTTTAAGAGCCTTCATACCAGCAAAAAATGCGACTGCTGGAACACCAAGTTTTGATACTAAAAATTGAAACAATGCCATTTATTCTATTCTCCTTTTTCTTCCTTTTTATTAAAATCAGATGGTATTGTGTGTTCCATCTTTTCTACAAAATAACTATCTTTATCTTGTCGTAACTCAAAACTAAAATTTTCGCTATGAGTTGTCCCAGCAACATCAAGAGTAATTTGAGCATAAGCAAGTATTTTCCCATCTTTTTCCTTGAAATAGGTATAATCCAAACTCTTGAATGTTGCCCCACCAATAGACTTAATTCCACTAGAAATCAAATCTAAGTTTGCTTGACTAGTCGTATAATTTTTAAAGAACAATTCCATGAAAGATACCAACTTTTTACGTTTTCCTTCTTCCATTTCATCATTCGCAACTAGAGATACATGATTCTCTTTTTCTACCCCATCAGCTTTAAAATCACTTACAGGAGAAAACCAAGACAATCCAGATACATAGTACTTACCATTTTTTTCACCGTAAGGAATCGAAAATTCAATCCCTACTCGCTGGCTTTTATCTCCATTTTTTGTATCATAGATCACACGGTAAACAGCAATTCCATCTTTAGCACTTAACATTCGAGCACTAACAAGATTCATTTCCTGTTTTGTCTGACCTTGATTTTTTACATCAGGAACACTTCCATAATAGTCATTCAGTTTGGAAATATTTTCATCAGATGATCCAGCTTGTGAATCATAAGTAAAATATCTACTTACATAGCCATCTAAAAACTGTTCCAAAGTTCGATCTGTTTCTTTTCTTGCTTCGACGACGGGAGATTCAGAAAGTCTTGCTCTCATTTTTGCAGTAGTCGATAAAGAAACAAACATAGAAAAAGCTCCGAATAAGACAAAAAAAGATAAGCCAGCTAAAAAAATCAGATTCGATTTTTTCTGGCTTATTTTTTTAATCTTTAACTGTTTGTCTTTTCGTGGCTTCTTTAAAAACATATTCCTCATTAAAAAGAAACCTTTCTATAAAATCCATTAGGAGTATTCAAAACTTCTCCTTGGTTAATAAATCCTTGAAATACTGTCACCCAATTCCCACACTTAAAAAAATAATCAATAACCGATTTATAATCTAACTCTTTCGTCAATTCAAAAATTGTATCAACTTCATCTTTAGAACAAAATCTATAATAAGTCGTTGCAATTTTTGTCACAGGAATATAACGCTGTAATTGAAATTTGACAATGTATTCATCACCATCATATAATTCCAACACTGCTTTCTTCAGCAAGTAAACCTCATCTAAAGACATAATCTTATCTACTTCCCAATCAGAAATCCCACAAATAAAAAAATTATCTTTTTCAATTCCTCTATCTTTCATTCTTTCTAGGATTTGATCTCGACTGTACTTCATAATATCCAATTCACAAAGAAATTCAAAATTACCTTCGTTCAGAACCCTTATATTCGCTATCATCTTGATACAAAGTAACCTTTATCAACAAAGCTACCACCTTCTTCTAAACGAACATCACGACCAAATTTTTCATAGTCTAAATAAAGAAGCAACTTTTCCTTAGATAGTTCTACACCAAGTTCCTCAACAAGATATTCACCTAAATCTCTATCAGTTGCAACTTCAGGATATAAATAACAATCATCAAAATCATAACTATCTAAGTATGATGGATCAGAAGATTCTGTTTCAATAACCGATAAAACAATATCTTCATCTACATCTTCAATATTTTCAGCAATACTATTCGCTAAATCTAAAGTTAAATCTTCACAATTCAAAGTAGGCAAACCTTCAATCGAATCAATTGTAACCTCAATTTCTTGACCTTCATAGCCAAAGCGTTCAGCTACTTCTTCACTAGAGCATGGAAGCAAAACTCGTCTTGCGATTCCTTTATAAATAACTAAAGCCATTAAATCCATTTTTATTTCCCTCCTTTACTTTCTACTGCAACAAAAACCAACTATCGTCCTCATGACCTAAATAGGTATATGATTCACTCAAACGATTGATGATTTCTTCTTTATGTTCTTCTACATAAGCAAATAATCGCTCTTCATTGACTAACTGCTCATATTCTTCATGGTTTATAATTTTAGCAAAATCAATCAATGCTTCCTTCGTATCAACTTCTGTAAATGAATTGATTGCTACATTATCAGGATTACAACCTTCAAATTCTTTAAACTCCACACCATCAAAATTTTCATCTAACTTAGCAATAACTTTCTCAGGTAAATCCAATAAAGTTTTCCCATACACATAGTTTTTACATACATCAGAAAAATTATCGTAAACTACTTTAACACTCATTTAACTCTCCTTTCAAAAAATAAAAAGGAAGCCATAATTGACTTCCTTCACAATTTTCATTAAATTGAAGCTGAACGCTCAAAACTACAACCAATCGCAAATGCTCGATTTGTAACTTTATTAAGTTCCTTATTCATTGCATAATAACTAGACAGGTCTTTCTTGATATATTCAAGGACTTGATACGGTAGTTGCAGTTCTTCTTCATTTTTTAGAAGTGCACTCAATTCACCAGCCATAGTCCATGCTTGTTTAAATTCTTGATCCTTCAGTTTTTTTGCAAGTTCATTCGACAAATCAATAATTTGTTTATCTTTTCCAGCTAAAGCCATTTTTATACCTCTTTCTTTTCATTTTTATCTTTTACATTTTCTAATTAGGCAGGCTGGAGAACGTTTCTTAACTTTCATATTCACATCCACCCCTCTAAATGAAATCGTTGAATCAAATTCAAACATTCATTTTCCATTTCTTCTTTGCTCCTTCTCAACAATCCAAACCATAATAGTTTTCGTTTCACATCAACTTGACTTGCCAAATATGATTCGTACTCAGTAATTAATCGTTTCAATTCAATCCAATCATTCCTTTTTTTAGTTTGATGATATTTCTGAGATTGAAACTCAATATAGGCTTGATGATCTCTTGCTACCTTACTATCTGTCAAACCATCATAAAAATTTCTTGCAGGAATCAAATATACAATTTTTTCAATGTCTTTATAGTCAATCATTCTGTCCTCCCTAACTGATTTTGAAGAAACTCTAATTCTTTTCGCTGTCTAGGTGTAAGTTCTCCTGAATCCATTATCTTTTTCATATTCTCTTGCATGAACATTCGATCAATCTCAGACACAAATAATAATGAATTAGAAACCCTTTCTACCAACCATCTAATCGTCCTTTCCACTGAATATGGTTCAGGGCTAACTGTTAGTCTGACTGCTTCATGATTTCCGAAAAGTTGTTGCCACTTGCTATCATACTTTCTAAAACCATGTTCATCAGTACCATCATAGATTTGTATCGCTCCTTGAAAAATTGACCTCGTTAATTCTGCAATCTCACTACCAGCTAGTACTTCTGAAACAAACGCTCTAGCTTTTCCTTGCGAAAAACGAACTTCGTAGCGATTCCATATCCTAAACAGTCTGACACTAGCTGATACGCTAATTCCTTCTTTCTTTGCTATCTCGTATCTCTTTTCATAAAAGTTAAAATACATTTCAGATTGACGACTACCAAGATAGATTGATAAGCCTTGCCTATTTTCTGATTCAAATGGATTTTCAAAATCAAATCCTCCACCACCGACAAATGAAAAGCTCTTCAAATAAGGGGATACAATCTCTTGTTGATAGTATCTAGTCACTAGTGTTGACAAATCAAAATTCTCCTTCGTATTCTCCATTGCCATTTCATCAACTGCAATATCTATTCGAGTTACACTAAAATCACCTCCATAACACTTCTGAAACCTTTTTATAAAGTCAGTCCACGTTAGGTTACTATTTTCAAGATACATTTCTAATTGACGACAGCCTTGACCACTTAATTGAACCGTAATCCTATTTTTATCCTCTCCATTTTCACTAAAGCAGGAATTAAAGCCAAAAAACCAAATATCACCATAGCGATACAACAGTTCATATTTCATAAATGAAGTTGTTTCAGGTCGAAGCATAACATCAAATCCGAAAAATTCTTTTGCCACAAAGTACACATCTGTTTCATGGTGAAGCGTAAATCTGAAATAGTCAATCATGTATCTTGTTAGATTAGTATCTCCGTTTTTTAAACTGAACTGATTTTTTATTTCTATGAAATCTTCCTTTTTCAATGTTCTATAACCATTTTCATAGGCTTTTAGGGTAGAAACAGGGATACCAGTCTTTAATGACAACTCTTTTCTTGTCATATTTCGTTCTTTTCTAAATTTTTTTAAGTTTTTTCCTTCCATTTCTCCTTCAAAACTCCATTTTTTACCAAAAGGGACACAAAAAATCATTAAAGGGACACACCTCTATCCCTTGTCGCTGTAAGTGTAAAGTGCATTTTGTAACTTTTGTTACCCACCTATTAGAATAGGTGGGTTAATTAGTATAGTCCAGCCCTCTAGTGAGCGCTAGTGAGCGCAGGCGCTCGTTGCTTCGCTTCCTCGCTTCTGCTACTAGCTACTAGAGAGCTGGACTACACCAACTACATATAAAAAAAGAAAAGGGGGATCTCCCCTCTTCTCATAGTTCGTATTCATCAAATGGAAAATCTTCCAAAATATCAGACCATTTTTGAGTTCTTGTCTTTTTCAACTCAAACAAATCTCTAACCAAAAGAACCTGAGCCTGATTCATCACAATTATTCCATCTTCCCTCATAATCGTAATTTTTCCTAGTTCTTCTAACTTCTTCAGTAAATTTTGAACAGAGGAGAAACTAACCCCAATATCCATAGATACATCACTTGCTTTAGCAAGATCCTTTTCATCTTTCTTTATTTCTTTCTTACTAGCCATCAACTCTTGCACCATTTCAGAATTAGCTTTTTTAACTTGCCCTTTTTGCAATTCTTCTTTGGCTTGCATTTCTTCCTGTAATACTTGTTTTTCTAATTCAGATAGTCCAGCACTAGGATTCTCTAAAGGATTGAAAGGATTTTCTCTTCTATCTATCTTTTCATATTCATCATAAAATGATAATTTTCTTTCAAGTAAGGGTGAATAAAATTCCCTCGCTACTTCTCCATAAACACAAGCATAACCACGACCATAAACACGCTTACCAGCAAGATATTTCACATACTTAAATTCCTTGTTCCTATTTATTTCACCAAAGGCTAGGTCATAACCTACCTCGTCCAATCGACCAACAGAAATACGAAAGTTAATGTTCGCTTGAAGTTTAGAGCCTAAATCTTCTCTCGAAGGTTTCTGCATAGCTATTACTCCAAAACAACCAGCTTGCCTTCCTAAAAGTAAGAATTTCCCCATAGCATTGTCTAAACGCTGTCTTGTTTGAAAATCAAGCATGGCACACAAGGCATTATACTCATCACAAACTAAGAAATATGGCTCTAAGCCATACTCATAAAACTTCTTCAAATCCTTATCACCATGTTCTGCACGTTCCTTGCGCATATAAGAATAACGTGCAAACATAATTTCTACTGCTCTTTCTATCATAGAAACTATATCTTCTGCTTCATAAGAGATACGACCTTCAAAAGCTCTTTGTTCTGCCATAGTCACAAAGTCAGCTTGTTTTGGATCACCTATATCCACTACACCAACTTTAGCCATTGCACGAATCAAAGTTCTCAATAATACTGTTTTACCACCACCAGTACCACCAACAACCAACAAATGAGGATCATCAATAGGATTCCAATAAAGATTCTTCATCAATTGAATACCTTTATCCGAATAGTTGACATCAGTGACCTTGATCCGATTCAAAAACGCAGAATAGGCAAGTTTATAAGTCTTAAACTTAATATCGTCCTGAACTTCCATAAAGTCCATGAAAAAGGTTGTTTCAAGTTCACTAGCAATCTTTTTAAATTTTTCCTGAAACTTATTTCCAGCCATTTTAAAGGCTACATCTAAATCATAACGATTCTGCTTCAAATAGACAGTAGGAAACACAATCTTATCAACTGTACCTGAATCTCTTTTCACCTTTTTTGTATAAGAGTATCCATTTTCTTTCAAAAAGAAAGCCAGTTTAGATAGTCTTTCCAACTTTTGAAATAGGAATATTCTTTCTTGCGAAAACCATGTTAAATAGATACTTAAAACAACAAATACAATCAATAGGATCACAGAGTTAACAATTGATGATATATCCAAACTCTTGATTTTTTCAAAATTTTGATACACATAGTATCCAAGTACAGGACTAAATATCAAAAAGAAAAAAGAAAAGATAAAGTATCTAAGATTCACCATGTAAGGCTTAATCTTCATTCCCCTATATGCAGGAAATAAACCCATATCTTTTCTCCTTTAGCAATTATCCTTTATGTTCTTGTTTCTGTTCTTGCTTTTGATCCTGTTTAGGTTTGGCAGCAGTTTTTTTTAGCTTATCAACTACAAATACGAATCGGTGCTTATTAGGCTCAACTTGATTTCGGTCAGCCTTACGCATACCATGATATGCGATCAACAACGTATCAAAATCAATAGTTTCTTGATATCCAAGATTCAAAGCATCAATTTCTTCTTCTGATTGTTCAGTTACTTTCAAGAATACAGTGTCTTCTTGTCCTTCTGAATATACTAGAACTTCAACACCATCATAATCACCTTCTCCTGTTTCAAGATCAATATTTACAAACTGTGCCCCTTCATTCTTAATAAATTTACAATTCCCCAAAACTTCCTTTGGATTTAACAATAAGTCATTCAAAATACGATATTTTTTTGAAAAAATTTCTACACGATTTCCAAGCTCTAGTCCGTTTTTAGCCATTATTTATTACCTCCTACACGTTTAAGTCCTTTAGCCAATACATTTGTTGAAGCAGAGAAATTCGGTCCTTCAACATAATCTTCTAGGAAAATTGGATCAATAGGTTCAACTTCCTCATTTACTTGATATGTAGCCATATCTTTTGGAGTGATAATCGAGAACATACCATGTTTCCCATTCATCACAATATGTCGAGTCCCCTCAAAAGGCTTACCTTCAATAATTGCTGGTGCTTTTTCAGAGCGTACATAGTTAGCTTTCCCAATAGCTTCAGGATTGAATTTAAAGTTTTCAATTTTCATTTCTTATTTTCCTTTTCTATTTACATTTTTAAACAAAATAAAAGGACGATAATCCTGTTCTATTATCGCCCAACAACACAATACTCACTAGTATTTTTTACGTTTAAGACCAGCTAAACCAAGAACAGATAAAATAGCAGTACCTATCAATCCAAGAGAACTTGCATCAGTACCTGTATTTGGCAACTCTTTAAATTCTACAGATTGTTCTTGTTTAACAGATTCAACTGACTTGGATGGTTCAACTGGTTTAGATGGCTCAGTCGGTTTAACTGGATTAGGTAGTTTAGGTAATTCAGGAGAATTAGGAACTTCAGGAGTATGAGTCACTACTTTAGCTTCCATCTCTTGACCATTGACAATATTGACAAATTTATTTTCAACTTTCCCACTTGCGATACGCTCAACTTCGATATAGAAATCAGCATCGAACGTACCTTGTACTCCTAGAGAGTTTAGGAACTCTTTATCAATAGTGTAAGCCCACTTACCGTCTTTTTCATTCCATGTTACTTTAACAATCTTCTTGATAAAGTCAGAGTTTGTACTTTGATCAAATTCAAATTTAAAAGCATAAGCAGAACCTTTCACAATCTGATCTCCTGCCTTAACCACTTTACCGTCAGCCAAGACGACATCATAAGGAAGAACTAAGTCTTTTTCAGCAAGGTATTCTGAACCACGAATGATTCCTGACCAATTGCCAGTATAACGATCATGTCTAACATCTAACTTATCAATGCCATCATACTGATAAAGAGTATCATGTTTTGCTGGAACAGTTACACCGTCCAAAAGATAGCGTAAATATTCCCCAATTTGAATTTCTTGACCGTCCCGAACTTTAGAATTATCTTTGTGATCCAAAGCATGTTTTTCAGGTTTCAAGTTAGGAACTTGAACCGTTACCAAGTTAGAAACATAGCCATTTCCAAAGTCAATTTGGTGGAAATCGTTCTTCACAATTTGACCTTTTTCTACCAACAAATGAGCAGGAAGATCAATCGTGATATTCTTAGCCTGTCTTACATAATTCTTATAGAATGAAGCCGAGTCTTTCGCTACAAACATATAGAACTCACCTTTTGGATTCAAGCCTGCCTCTTTCAAAATGTTTTGAATTTCATGTGTACGTTCTTTTTCGGAAAGAACATGATACATATTAAAAAGATCCTTAACATCTTTACCAGTAGAATCCTTCATTGTGATTTTGTTATCATCTACCATGTAAGCACCATCTTGTACATCATCTACCATTGCCCAAGTCTTACCATGAGTTTTAGAATCAGCAGTAAATGTTGAATATGGTTTGTAATCCGTTGTCAAACTGAATTTCACATTTTTATCAAATGTATTTGCGCTATCAATATTGTTTCCAAAGTTATCAGTAATAGCCTTCACAGGTTTTGGAGTTGAAGGGTTTACACGCAAGCGTCTATATTTAATTTTTACAGTTGGGGCATCAGGTTTATTCGGTAAATCTTTTGGTTTTCTCAAAACAAGCTTTATTTCTTTAGTATCCTTTTTCTTCCACTCAGGTTCAACTGGTGGCTTAGAAAGGATAGTCACAGGCACTGTTGAACTTGCCTTACCAAAGATACCAACAGCCCACCCATCTTGATAGAAAATATCTTCATCTTTCAGATTACTTCCTGCCGAACCAAGCTGTCTTTTAACTTCGGCTCGTTTGGATTCAATTTCTTCTTCACCATGAACACCTACTCCATTGTGATAAGCAAAATTCAACTTAGAACCATATCCAACAGAAAGAAGCGAACCTAGAGGAATATCTGATTCATCCCCTACGTTAGCATATCCAAGATCACCTGCTTTTACTCCCAATTCAGGGACATCATGAGTCCATGGGGTTTTATATTCGCCTTTATAATATTCCTTATTATCACGGTTTACTTTCTTAACTTCTGAACCATTTGGATTTAAAACAATTCCTTCTGAACCATCTTGATAGGTAAAGCGTAATTCTTGTCCATAATCAATATCATTAAAAGTAGCAGCGATAGCCATCCCAACTTCTTTTCCTGTCTTTTCATCAAAAAAGTCAATTTTTGTGTCAAATTGAACTAGATTCCCAAACAAGAAATTGATTGAACCACTACCATTGTCTTTTCTAATAAAGATCTTTGTAGCACTTAATGGCTTGCCATCCTTAACCCACTCAGCTTCCGCACTATTGAAAGTAAATCGAGCAGATATTTTCTGACCTTCTTTACTTTCAGCAACATTATGGAGCGTGAATGAATCACCTGTTTTTGGATTCACAATTTCAGCAAAAACATCATCATTTTTTGAGAGCAAGTCTGTACGACTTCCACTAATAGTTGTGTCTGAATGTAGTCCAATATAATCTTTAACAGCCGTTAAACCTTCTACTCCTTCAAATGAAGCAGTTAGATTGCTGTAATAGCCCACACTGCCACGTTTGCTTTCATCATAATTGCCATAAACTTTAATATGAGTATTTTCAGCCTTCAATCCTTTCTTAGTAAGTTCTTCTTTTTGATTGTTGTAAGCAGCCAGTTCCTTATTGTAGTTTTCTAGCTTCTTGTCATACTGCTCTTTTAGTTCCGTATTTTCCTTGTCAACATTCTTATTATAATCTTCTTGAGCTTTCAGGCTTTCTTTGTAGTCATCTTTTTTCTTTGCATTATCACGTTCGATACTCTCGTTTTCAGCTAAAACTGCTCGACGTTCAGCTTCGTTATTTCTTTTAGCTTTCTTATATTCATCCGTTTTCTGTTTGACTTCTGATTCATGTTTTGCATAATCAGCTTCAATTTCTTTTTGCTTACTTACGACTGTTTCGCTTGTTGCAACTCCTTCATCCTGAACATCATCAATTTCAACATTTACCCCAGCTTCTTTAGCTTCAGTCATAGCTTTATCAAGCGATTCATGAGAAATCGCAACTTTAAATTCTGCTTTCTTTTCTACAGCTACAGGGGTATTCACATTTACCTCATCAGCAGTTACAGTTGAAGAGAGAGCCATTCCCAATATTGCAAGTGCAAGGATAACTCCACAAGCACCACCAGATTTCATCTTACGAATAGAACCGTAAGCCTTAAATTCTTGATTTTTCAACATTTATTTTCAATTCTCCTTTTATTGATATTTTTATTTTTTAATCTCGTCACTTTCAAGAAGGGGAACGAGATCGCTTAGTTACTACAATCATTTTTTCTCCTTTTCTACAAATAAAAAAGCCAGTTACCCAACTGACTTTAAAAATAATAATTCATTTTTGTATGCTACAGTTTGAAATATCTATTCATTGATTGTTCAAAACTATAGAATCTTTCACATAAATTTTGAATAACTCTTTATCACCTCATTTCCTATTGTTAATTCACATAAAAGAATACAACTATATTCTCTTGTGAAAACTAACAATAACACTTATTGTTAATTTTCTAATCTTTAAAGACTTTTATCCAAAGTCTTTACTGATTCCTGGTTATTTATATGCTCATATCTTCGCATATTTTCAGCTTCTAAGCCTACTACCTTCGCCAAAGTCACGAATTTAAGAATAACTCAATACCCCCTCTTTCTTACCTAAAGGCATTAGCAAAAGTTAATTACTCAACTCCCACATACCGACCATACGACATATAGACTTCACTATCTCTCTCTAGCTACCTTCTACGAAGTATCATTGACTGTTTTCAGCCGTCAGTTCCCTTTACTTATCTACTAAGGCGAAAGGACTAAAAACCCAACGTGATTATATGAAATGACTAGTAGATATAAAACCTAGAGCTACTAACAGTCTTGACTTTTAACCAGAAATCACTTATAATTAAATTGCTACATTTATTAATCGTGTTTGGTCAGTGTAAATCATTGCCTGACACGTTTTTTTATTAAATTTTCAAAGTTCAATCATCACAGAGATGTAATCATTTGATTACATTGACTATTATATAATCAAATGATTACATTGTCAATACTTTTGTAAAATAATTTTATTATTTCTTATTACGGTACTTATTATGGAATTTAAAGATAGATTAAAAGCAATTCGACTGAACAATAAACTCACTCAAAAAGAGGTCGCAAACCACTTTCAAACTTCACCTCAAAGTTATGCCCAGTGGGAGAAAGGGCTAAGAAAACCATCAGCAGAAAATCTTCAGAAACTTGCAGATTTTTTCAACGTTTCAACTGACTACCTTCTAGGGAAAACTGATTTTCCTGAACCTGATTCGGATATTGATTTATATACTGCTATTGATAATTCAGTCGCTTTCGATGGTACGCCTATCACAGATGACGACCGAGAAATCATCAAAAATTATCTGAAAGATTACTTCGCAAATAAAAAATAAGTATGAATCTAAATAACGTTATAAAAGAGATTGAGCAATTAAACTGCCAAGTTGTCATTCTTGACAACTTATCCTGTAAGGGGAGATATGTACTTGCAAATAACAAACACTTTATTTTCCTTAGTTCCGATACAACAGATATTGAAAAAATAAATATACTTCTTCACGAAAAACACCATCTCATTAATGATGATTGTAACAACTCTTTATCTCAGATCGAGACTTTTTTAAAAAAATCATATTGAGTCTGATACTGAAAAAAAGAAGAATCCTTGATTTTTATGAGTTTAGTAAATAGTGAATACCCAATTGATGAAAGTTTTTAATTATCAAAACTATATTTCGAACGCAGAAATTCCAGCAAAATATGAAAACTATGTTAAAGAAATAGCTAGACAATTTTTATAATGATAACAAAAAAAATAACATTATCTAATGATAGTGTTATTTTTTTGGCTCTATAATATTTATAATACTTAAAATGAAGTAAATTTTCCCACAATAAAACTTGAATTATCAAATTAAGTGCACAATATAAACTCATAAGATTTTCTAGTAAAATAGAATTGAACGAACTAGTTACGAAAGGAAATCTTATGAGCTATCATCATTTTACCATAGACGAACGTGAAAGTATTCTTATTTACCGTTCGCAAGGTCTAAATTTTTCACAAATTGGAAAATTACTTCATCGCCATCCTTCCAGTATTAGTAGAGAGTGGAAGCGACATACAAAATCAGGAGCTTATTCTCCAAATCATGCACAGGAATCTTACCATATAGCTAAATCACACTGTGGGCGGAAACGTAAGCTTGAAATAGATCACAATTTAAGCAATACCATCAAACATCTATTTCTCGATTACCAATGGTCTCCTGAAGAAATAGAAGGTCGTTTGCGATTAGAGTATGGGAAAACTGTTGTTAGTTATCAAACAATCTATAGAGCCATTTATCGAGGAGATTTTGAGGATAACTCATTATCTCATGGTGCTCGTGGTGTCATTCGCAAACTTCGTCATCGTGGGAAAACACGTCATACTAAAGATCATGTTGAAAATAGAGGAAAAATATCCATTTCTCATACAATTCACGAAAGACCAGAAGAGGCTAATAATAGAACTAGAATAGGAGATTGAGAAGCTGACACTGTTGCCGGGAAAACTGGAAAGTCCTGCTTAGTTACTTTAACAGACCGTTATTCTCGTTTTCTAAAAATCAAGAAGATAGCTGTTAAGAAAAGCAAACTAGTGATAGAAGCTATAGCTTATCTGCTAGAACCCTTAACGAAATGTACTGTGACTCCTGATAGAGGAAAAGAGTTCACCTATCACCAGGAATTGAGTGATCAATTGAAAATTGAAGTCTATTTCTGACCCTCACTCACCATGGCAACGAGGAACCAATGAGAATACGAATGGACTACTAAGAGAATATTTTCCAAAAGGTAGTGACTTAACATTGGTTGATGATAAGACTATTCAGTTGTGGGAAGATAAACTTAATAATAAACCAAGAAAATGTCTTAACTGGAAAACACCTTATGAAGTATTCTATGGAGAAAATGTGCACTTAATTTGATAATTCAAGCTCTTATCCACACCAACTGGAGAGCAATATTGGAACTTAGTGATGGCTTTCCCATGCAAAGAGTTTGTATTAAGCCTATCTCAAAGTGACTTGTGTGAGATTATCCGTCAATCTACTTCCAAACGCATCTCTGAAAAGCGTATTGCTTACCTGACTGATAAACTTATAAAACTCGCTAAACAATCTTTTTGTGCGGTCAAGAAAACCTCTCCAATGCTTGAAGAGGTTCGTTACTATGCCCAAGAATGGCTTCGTCTTTCTGAACGCAGACAAGTTGTCTTAAACGACATGGTAGCTCTAGCTCAGCCTTTACCAGAGTATGATATCTTACGGTTAATTCCTGGCATCGCAGAAACCACAGCGACATCTATCATTGGCGAATTGGGAGATATTCGTCGCTTTCAGTCTACCAATCAAATCAACGCTTTTATTGGCATTGACCTGAGGCACTATGAATCTGGGAACTTTCTCACTAAGGGACACATCACTAAACGAGGTAATCCCTATGCCAGAAAAATCTTGTTCAAGTGTATTCACAACATCGCTTCAGCTAGTCATACCAATCCCTGCCATATCGCTGACTTTTATGAGAAACGAAAAAGACAATCGACAATAGCTTCAACTAAGCCACATACGATTGCCTCTATACATCGTCTCATCAGAACAATGTATTATCTCATTACGCATAACAAACTTTACGATTATTCTTTGACCCAAAATCGATAAGGCTGTCTATGCCGTATTATTGTAACACCTTGTTTCAAAAAATACCAGATGAGGTGTTTTTTAGCATGCCCTTTTATGGATCAAAAAGTGTTAAAAATAAGACAGTAACCTCAGAATAGCTACTGTCTTATCTCTTTTTTAATTAAAGCCTTGATAGACTTGACAAATGGTAGAAAAGAGCCTCTATCCTTTAGCAGTTCCATGTTGTTCGCTTTTACTTTCTTCTGACCAGCTACTGAAATCTTTCAATCCATCATTAAAAAGGTTGGACCACAAAGGCACCCAACCTTTTTCTACTCCAGCACTTGCACGGAAAATAATAGATTATTTACTGAAGAAACGCTTCTTGAACTTACTCCAGAAGCCACTAGCTTCTGCCGGCTTACTGCCCTTGAAGGAATTTTCAACCATTGCTGCTGCGGGTTCTCCTTTTTCTTCTTCAACTACCTCTTTCTTAGCTACTACAGAAAGAGCTGGAGCTTGATATACAGGAGCTGCTTCTTGACTATCCACCACGATGGAAGCATCGGTCGGTGTATAAATGACCTCTTCAAAAATATCGCTCGCTTCTGGACTCGTAACTTCGATACTGCCCATAAATTCCTTATCTGTTTGGTAACCCGGTATTAATGGAGATACCGTCGCATCAAAGGTCGGATAACTGCTCATCCACTCTCCAAATGTTACCTCTCCTGTCACCAGATTCATATCCGCTTCTCTCTCAAAGAAGACTTGACTGACTAACTCTGGAACCAATTCCTTACGGTCTACTGACAAATAACGGATGGTGCGTTTGATGCCTCGCTCCAATTGATGAAGATACAACGGAGGCAATTGACGCAATAATGTTACCAATTCTTCATCCAACCCCTTGTAATCAGAGCGAACCAAATCACTATCAATCGACAAGCGACGAGCTGAAAGGATCAGATCTACATGACGATCAAATTCTTCTTCGCCAACGACCTTCGTTTCTAACAATTGATATCCTAAATGATCATAAGCTTCAACTAACTGATCCAAACTATACAGTGGAGTCTCACCCGGACGAACCGTCAATACCAACTCTTCGAGAGCTGCTTTGGCTCCCTCTTCAAAGACTCGAATATAAAATCGATAAGGACGCTTATGATAGGTAATTTGTTTTCGAATCACCTGCGTTACTCCCGTTGCCTGCACGGTCAATTCAGTGATCGGTCCTTCACTTGTTTCATAACCCTCAATCTCTGGGAGCGAAACTTCTGAAAAGGCGGAATCTACCAGCCACTCACCATAGGTTACTTTGGCTGTCGCTAAATTCCATTCGGCTAGGCGACTCACGCGGCTTTCTTGTACCACTTCATCCAACAATGATTCTCCTGTATCTGACAAGAACTGGATAACTCGTTGATTGACATAAGTCAAGTTTTCAACTTCAAGACCCGCTGGTACGGTAAGCAAATACCCATCTTGCTGGACAAAGCTACGAGCCCTCAACGGATGTTGGTAATCCACCATCTTTCGCTTAGCTTGAAGTTGAACTGTAAAGCTTTGTTCCTCTTCACTAAAAACAATCGTCTGTGGACAATCCGTCTCTGCCAACTCATAACCTGGGAAACTCAAAAGCTGATAAGTTACGCGCTCACCAATTCCCCCCACCAACACATCGTTCTTAATCGGTTTAGACCCATCTCGATACTCAATATGGATAACTCCAGCCAATGGCCAGTAGTAAACCGTCACCACTTCGTCTGACTGGATAGCCTTTAAGGGACGACTCGCTACTACTTCAACTTCAGCTTGATAGCCCTCAACCTTAGGAGGATGAATAGATGGAAATCCAGATGCACCTGTCTTCCAAGAACTATAACGTACTTCTCCTGTCGATAGAGTCACTGTTGCTTCACGCGTTAATTCAAATTCTTGATAATCCTCTTGGAAAGTCTCACTTGCTCCATTATAACAATAACGAATCGTACGCTTAAGAGTCTTCGAAAGATCTGATTTCTCAAGACCACTTGGCCATACCAAACGTGGATAATCCACCATTGGAGAAAAGGCCTCATGGGGTTCTTTGACCGTCAAGCTTACGACAACTGGAACCACTCGCAAGAAAATTTCAGAATCCTTTTCTTCAAACGGATACGCTATTTCTTGTTTGGATTGTACAAGGCATAACCTGATTCAAAAAGAGGTTCTAATAGATGGTCAAACTCTTTGGTGATGAGTCCTATCTCTTGACTATAGGTTTGTTTTTCCTTAAGAACGTAGTCTGTCTGTCCTTCGTAGACCCGAAGGTATTTCGGATCTTCAACTTTTCGATAGTAGACCGTCAACTCTTGATAAGCAGCCTCTGGCGTTACCATCATTTCTGGAATGATCTGACGATCTGCTTCATACTGCTCCATGGATGGAATCCTAACCTCTGGAAAGACTTGAGACGCTTGATTCCACTCGAGATATGTCACTTCTCCTGTCACCAAGTTAACACGGGCATCTCGCTTAAAGGTCAACTGATGCACACTTGGCGCAAAGGCCTCACTGCCATCTTCCTTACAGAAATGTATAGTACGACCAACCTTCCGAACCAAGTCCTGTGCTTCCACACCTTTAGGCCAATAAGGACCTTGAAGGGCTTGCTCATCCACTGGTTGACCTGCTACTTTAGGAGCTTCCGCCTCTACTAAGACCTGGCGTTGACGCAATCGAATCTGGTAAGAAACCACTTCTCCATACGTTGAACCAAAGACTCCCTGTTCTGGAAATCACTGGAAATTAGTTCATATCCTGCCTTTAAGAGTTCTGCGATTTTTGGATCCGGACGATAATGAATAGCATCTCCTGAACGACCAACCAACTGGATAGACTCTAATATGGACCCACTCTGGCTTTCATCCACAAAGTTTAAAACCAATTTCTGGATCATCTTGGTATAGACAATCGTCTCTACCCGATCTTCTTGAGCTGGACTGAGATGATGCCACTGAGGAACCAAACGAGGTTTAGCAATGTATCCAGATAACTTAGGAGCTTCTACACTAGCAAAATCCTCAAGTTCTGACCTCCACGGACCATAAAGAACCGTTCCTGTAGCCAAATGAACTTGTGCCCGACGATAAAAATGGGCTACCTGCTCTGTCAATGGCAAGGCATAACTACCATCTTCGTAAAGGAAGTAAATCGTTCGTTTTACAACCTTATGGAGGCTCTCCTCACCAGATCCTTCTGGCCAAAGCACACTGTCTTCCATCTCTGGATAGACTGGACTTCCTACTTCTGGAAATAAACTCGATTGTTCAAAAGATACAACTCGTTCCTTAAAACGAATCTGATAAACTCGGGGACTATCGACTCGGATATACTGTGGAGTTTCCAAATCATTGTGAACCAACTCATACCCTTTGGCAACATAGCGAGTAATCACATCTTGGCTCGGATAGCGAATGGCATCTCCTGTCTTGCCATCTACCGTCTCTTCCTCAAGAACTGTCCCTTGCTCATCATCAACCACTTGAATGGCGATAGCTTGTTGGCTTCGTTTATAAACAATACTTAACTCAACGACATTCACATTCTGCTTGAGGGATAAAAGATCGAGCGCGGGTACCTCTGGTTGGTCTGCTTCGTATCCTGGGAGAACAGGGATCTTAACACTTGGAAAGACCATTTCTCCTGTCGATGACTTCCAGGGGAGATACCGAACCTCTCCTGAAGCAAAATTAACTAACGCACTTCGAGAAAGAACGACATTCTGAATGATTGGATCTGTTGCAGAACGCCCATCTTCATAAGTGAGTTGGATTACGCGTTTGACGGAACGATTAAGATCGGCTTGATCCACACCTTCTGGCCAACAAAGATCAGCTTGTGGATCAACCTTGTCTCCTCCATGTTTATACTCCGTTGGAAAGATCAAAATCTCTTTAACACGGAGATAGAAGGTCACAAAAAGATCGCTCTCTTGTCCTTCCTTGATGATGCGCTCAACGCTATAGCCTTGATTAAGCCAACGGATTTTTTCCTGCGCTTCCTGATAGACCTGCGGGCTTTCGATAACCTTTCGCTCGATTTCCTTTTGGCTTTTTAAATCTACCACACTAAGCGTCACGACTTGTTTGAGGTGATTCACAGTTGCCTCCTTTCGCTTTTTCCTTTTCTAATCTTTAAATCTTGTTTGGTGGGCTTATGTTTTCTCATAATACTAAAAAATAGGGGAGAGGAAGAAACTTGCCCCCACAAGTATTCTTCCTCCCCCCTACTATCATTCAATTTGAACCTCTCTTTGTCAAATAGTTTCCTACTTACTAGAGTCTACTGGAGGGTGAAAAAGAGATTCTAGAATGAAGGGGCGATTGCGCTCCCTATTAAGCGTCTTCTTCGTCTTTCCGTTTCTTCATAGCTAAGGCAGTACCACCCAGAAGAGCCGCAAAGGCAAGAACCATTGCTGGGTTAGAGCTTTCACCTGTGTTTGGCAATTGTTTCGCAGAGCTACTTGCCACTTGACCACCGACTACTCCATTACCTGCATTTGTGCTAACTCCACTTGTTGCTAGAGCTGTTTGACCATGATGAGCAGTAGAAACAGGAGAAGCGCCTTGGTTTGTAGCACCATTACCGGCACCGTTAGAGGTATTTCCACCGATAGATGGGATGCCAGTAACTGTAACCGTTACAGGGATTTCTTCTGTAGAGCCATCCGGGTAAGTCACTACGATGATTCCTGTTTGCGTACCTGGAATTGTGGTGTTGATTGGAGTCTTCCATTCGAACTTCGTACCAGATGGAAGGTCTCCTTTATTCGCAATACCATCTGCCGCATTTGGAGTTTGACCTTGTTTAACGGAAACCTCTTTCGCTTTCGGTGTGAAGCGATCTGCATCTGTTTCTGGACGAACAAGATCACTTCCTGGGATCACTTTAGTGGAGCCATCTGGGAAGGTGACTGTGGCTGTGCCATCATCTCCAACTTCAACTTTTGTTCCAGCTGGAAGATCTGGGTTCGCTTTCTTGATGTTGTCTGCGACTTTCGCTTTTTCAGCATCTGTCAAGTGGGATGGATCTTTCACTGGTACCTTGTCTGCTGGAGTCTTCACAGTTGTCTTATCGGCATCTGTTTCTGGACGTACAAGGTCACTTCCTGGGATCACTTTAGTGGAGCCATCTGGGAAGGTGATCGTCGCTGTTCCGTCTTTAGCAACATCGATCTTAGTACCATTTGGAAGATCTGGATTAGCTTTCTTGATATTGTCTTTGACTTTATCTTTTTCAGCGTCTGTCAAGTTGCTTGGATCCTTAACTGGAACCTTATCAGCTGGAACTTTAACATTGTTCTTATCTGCGTCTGCTTCTGGACGGACAAGATCTGTTCCTGGGATAACCTTAGTTGAGCCATCTGGGAAGGTGATCGTCGTTGTTCCATCTTTATCCACGTCGATCTTAGTACCATTTGGAAGATCTGGATTAGCTTTCTTGATATTGTCTTTGACTTTATCTTTTTCAGCGTCTGTCAAGTTGCTTGGATCCTTAACTGGGACTTTATCAGCTGGAACTTTGACATTGTTCTTATCTGCATCTGTTTCTGGACGGACAAGATCGCTTCCTGGGATGGTTACTTTATCACCATCTTTGGTTTCAATAGTTGTATCGCCACCATTTGGATTCACAGTGATCTTCGCATCGTCAGGAAGACCAGGGTTTTCTTTCTTGATGTTTTCTACGACTTTATTGATATCATCAGGAGTTAGATGTGAAGGGTCCTTAACAGGAACTTTGTCAGCTGGTGTCTTCACATGAAGTTTTTCAGTAACTTTTACAGTAACAGGAACTTCGTCTTTTGAACCATCTGGATACGTCACGACTACTGTTGCTGGTTTGTCACCAACTGTAGAAGTATCTACTGGTGTCTTCCAGTCATACGTTGTTCCATCAGGTAAGTTACCGCGGTTCGCAATACCTTTAGAAGCTTCTGGCTGATCTCCTTGCTTAACATTCAAGTTTTGACCATCTGGGTTGTAAAGATCAGATTGAGAGCCAACATGAACAGTTACTGGAACTTCATCTTTCGTACCATCTGGATAAGTCACCACTACTGTTCCTGGTTTATCTCCTGGTGTTGTCGTATCTACTGGTGTCTTCCAATCGTACTTCGTTCCATCTGGTAAATCACCTTTATTTGCGATACCATCTTCTGCTTTCGGTGTTTTACCATGATCTGTTGAAACATCCTTCGGTTGAGGAGTAAATTCGTCAGATTGTGGTTTCACCTTCACAGTTACTGGAACCTCATCCTTAGTACCATCTGGGTAAGTCACCACTACTGTTCCTGGTTTATCGCCCGGAGCTGTCGTGTCTACTGGTGTCTTCCAGTCATACGTTGTTCCCACTGGAAGGTCGCCTTTATTGGCAATACCATCTTCTGCCTTCGGTGTTTCACCGTGTTTCGCTGGGACATCTTTACCAACTGGTGTGAACTCATCTGATTGTGGTTTCACCTTAACTGTTACTGGAACTTCATCCTTAGTGCCATCTGGGTATGTCACGACTACTGTTCCTGATTTATCACCTGGTGTTGTCGTGTCTACTGGTGTCTTCCAGTCGTACTTCGTTCCATCTGGTAAATCACCCTTATTAGCGATACCATCTTCTGCTTTCGGTGTTTCACCGTGTTTAGCTGGAACATCTTGTCCATTTGGTGTGAACTCATCTGATTGTGGTTTCACCTTCACAGTTACTGGAACTTCATCCTTAGTGCCATCTGGGTATGTCACCACTACTGTTCCTGGTTTATCTCCTGGTGTTGTGGTGTCTACTGGTGTCTTCCAGTCGTACTTCGTTCCGTCTGGTAAATCACCTTTATTTGCGATACCATCTTCTGCTTTCGGTGTTTCACCGTGTTTAGCTGGAACATCTTGACCCGCTGGAGTAAATTCATCAGATTGTGGTTTCACCTTCACAGTTACTGGAACTTCATCTTTCGTTCCATCTGGGTAAGTCACCACTACTGTTCCTGGTTTATCCCCTGGAGTTGAAGTGTCTACTGGTGTCTTCCAGTCATACGTTGTATCTGCTGGAAGGTCGCCTTTATTAGCGATACCATCTGCAGCATTTGGTGTTTCACCATGTTTGGTTGGAACATCTTGACCCGCTGGAGTGAACTCATCTGATTGTGGTTTCACCTTCACAGTTACTGGAACTTCATCTTTCGTTCCATCTGGGTATGTCACCACTACTGTAGCTGGCTTATCACCTGGTGTTGACGTATCAACTGGCGTCTTCCAATCGTAAGTAGTGCCCGCTGGAAGAGTACCACGGTTTGCGATTCCTTGTGAGGCAGCAGGAGTTTCACCATGTTTCGCTGGGACATCTTGACCGACTGGCGTGTACAAGTCAGCTTGTTCTCCGACTGTTACTGGGACTGGAACTTCATCTTTAGTGCCATCTGGGTAAGTCACCACTACTGTTCCTGGTTTTGTACCTGGAGTGCTTGTGTCTACAGGTGTCTTCCAATCATAAGTAGTTCCCGCTGGAAGATCTCCTTTATTAGAGATACCGTCTGCGGCATTTGGTGTAGCTCCATGATCTACAGCAACTGGTTTAGCTTGTGGATCATAGTCATCCGTTTGTGGTTGAACCTTAACTGTTACTGGAACTTCATCCTTTGTACCATCTGGGTATGTCACCACTACTGTTCCTGGCTTATCGCCTGGAGTTGTCGTATCTACTGGTGTCTTCCAATCATAGGTTGTTCCCGCTGGAAGATCTCCTTTATTAGAGATACCGTCTGCGGCATTTGGCGTATCACCGTGTTTCGCAGGGACATCTTTACCAACTGGTGTGAACTCATCTGATTGTGGTTTCACTTTCACCGTTACTGGAACTTCATCCTTAGTGCCATCTGGGTATGTTACTACTACTGTTCCTGTTTTATCACCTGGTGTTGTGGTATCTACTGGTGTCTTCCAATCGTACTTCGTTCCATCTGGTAAATCACCTTTGTTTGCGATACCATCTGCAGCATTTGGCGTATCACCGTGTTTGGTTGGAACATCTTGTCCATTTGGTGTGAACTCATCTGATTGTGATTTCACCTTCACCGTTACTGGAACTTCATCCTTAGTGCCATCTGGGTATGTCACCTCTACTGTTCCTGGTTTATCACCTGGTGTTGTGGTATCTACTGGTGTCTTCCAATCATAGGTTGTACCTGCTGGAAGATCTCCTTTATTAGAGATACCGTCTGCAGCATTTGGCGTTTCACCGTGTTTGGCTGGAACATCTTGACCCGCTGGAGTGAATTCATCAGATTGTGGTTTCACCTTCACTGTTACTGGGACTTCATCTTTTGTACCATCTGGATAAGTCACCACTACTGTTCCTGGCTTATCACCTGGCGTTGTTGTATCTACTGGCGTTTTCCAATCGTAGGTTGTTCCCGCTGGAAGGTCACCTTTGTTTGAAATGCCGTCTGCAGCATTTGGTGTTTCACCGTGTTTGGTTGGAACATCTTGACCATTCGGTGTAAACTCGTCGGATTGTGGTTTCACCTTCACGGTCACTGGAACTTCGTCTTTCGAACCATCTGGGTAAGTCACCACAACTGTAGCTGGTTTATCGCCTGGAGTTGTCGTGTCAACTGGCGTCTTCCAATCGTAAGTAGTGCCCGCTGGAAGAGTACCACGGTTTGCGATTCCTTGTGAAGCAGCAGGAGTTTCACCATGTTTCGCTGGGACATCTTGACCGACTGGCGTGTACAAGTCAGCTTGTTCTCCGACTGTTACTGGGACTGGAACTTCATCTTTGGTGCCATCTGGGTATGTCACGACTACTGTTCCTGGTTTGTACCTGGAGTGCTTGTGTCTACCGGTGTCTTCCAATCATAAGTAGTTCCCGCTGGAAGGTCGCCTTTATTGGCAATTCCATCTCCCGCGTTTGGTGTAGCCCCATGATCTACAGCAACTGGTTTAGCTTGTGGATCATAATCATCCGTTTGTGGTTGAACCTTAACAGTCACAGGTACTTCGTCAACTGTACCATCATCATAAGTAACAACCACTGTTGCAGGTTTATCACCTGGAGTCGTCGTATCTGGTGCAGTACCCTTCCATGTGTAAGTCGCATCAGCTGGAAGGTCACCCTTATTGGCGATACCAGAAGCAGCACTTGGAGTATCTCCATGTTTCGCTGGGACATCTTTACCAACTGGTGTGTAGTCGTCAGCACGCGGTGTCACATTCACATTCACATTCACATCTTCAGACGAACCATCTGGGTAGCTGACAGTAATCGTTGCTGGTTTTGTTCCAGGTGTGCTTGTGTCAGGTGCAGTCCCTTTCCAAGCATAGGTTGTACCAGTTGGAAGATCTGTTTTGTTAGTAATTCCGTCTTCTGCACTTGGTGTATCATTGTGTTTAACAGTGAAGTCTTGTCCATTTGGAGTAAAGCGTTCAGCTTCTGTATTGTAGTGGTAAACATAAGTGACTGTTAAATCAGTTGTCGTAGAATTTCCAGTTGCAGGAGCTGAACCATCTTGCATCTTCACAAATGTATAGTTTGGATAGGTGTTACTGTCCAAACCTGTCGTTGTGTATGCTGTACCTGTCTTCGCATCATCCAAGACCAAGGTCTTAGTCGTACCAGGAATAAGGTTCCCCGCTTCATCCACGTATTGAACATAAACATCAGCGCGAGGGACCTGAACCGCAGAGCCAGCAGCGACAATACCATAGATACCAAGTGTTCCCGTCTGAGTTCCATAATAAGTTGCTGCACCACTCTGGTTCATAATGTTTTCAGTAACCGATACTGGTCCAACTCTTTTATTCACAGCATCAACGCCATTTAAATCTGTGACAACGACCGGTAAACTTGTAATAAAATACGCCTCTCCTGGATCTGCTTTAACAATCTTATATACAGCTTTTGTGTCTGAAACATTTATCAATTCAAACTCAAGCTCTTTACCGGACGTTACATAAACATTGTTGGGATTTATTACATTAACTAAATAATCAGTTCGGTTCTCCTTGTAGCCTACCTTCATTTTATCACTCGAAAGATCAAACCTAATAACACTGGAAGGATCTAAAGTATATGATAATGTATCACCTGGTTTTAAGTATTTAGTCGCCGAATTAACAAAAACAGGTCTAATATCTCCTCTATAAATATTGTCGGATAAAGCAACTCGATTTAGTACTACTGGATAAGATTCATTCCCAGCACCTACCGATAATGTTTGTGCTGCTGGGATATTTGTTACCGTAGAGGCAATAACCCCATTTTTATCTCTAATAGAGGAAGTTAAAGACCAATTTGTCGTTCCCGTTGCATAATTAAACTCAGCATTTGTTAAACCAAAGTTATAATCTATATTAGTAAGATTTTCAACGTTTTTATTAAAAGTTACACGAAGTTTACCAGATCGAGAGCCATAAGTTGCACTATTTCTTTCTGTAGGATTTTTACTAAAAGATTTTTTAGCTTCATCATTCAAAATTGTATCAGAAATAACACCAATAACCGTACCATTAGCAGATACAGTTTTACCATTTAAATAGTCTACAGCCAAGCCTTCATAACTATACTCAACAAAATCACCTTCCACAGCAGGTTGAGTTAATTTTGTGTTTACATTAAACGTGGCTGCTGAAGCACGTGAACTTATGTCAGGACCAATGGTAATTGTCCCTGTTGATGTACTCGCAACTTCCACAGGTGTATGAACACTAGCAGCTGGTGTCACAGCTGCTGGAGTCGCGGCAGCTGGAGTAACTGCTGACAAGTCTCTTCGTGAGCGCTTGCCGTGGCTTGGTTGCGCCACTTCTTCACTAGTTGCCTTCTCACTTGGTTGGCTTGTTACTTCACTGCCAGTTGGTGTTGCAGGTGTCACGCTAACTGGAGTTGTAGCTGGCTGTGCTGCTTCTGTGCTTGCTACAGCTGGTTTGCTTGATTCGGCTGGTTTATCCGCCAATTGTGCTTGAGCAGCTTGGAGATCTGTCACTGCTTGGTTCAACTCTTCTTGGCTAGTTGCATTTCAAAGACATACTCTGCATGACTGATCTGAGCGAGTAGAACTGCAGCTGATTCTGGGGTCTTCCCTTTTAGCTCGATGGCTTTCGCAGCTTCGAGGGCGGCTTGCAAGTCTGCTTTTTGAAGAGTAGCGACAGTTGCTGCTGGAGTTGCGGCAGCTGGTTGCGCTACAGGTTGTTCACTAGCAACTGGCTGTGTACTAGCTGGAGCAGCTTCTGGAGCTGCAGGGGCTAGTGTTGCAGTGCTTGTAGTTGCGGCGGCTGGTTGTGCTTGTCCCTCTGGTTCCGCAGCACTACTTGCTGCTGAAACTGCCTCGTTACTAGGGGCTGTAGCTTCATCGGCTAGAACTTGCCCCCCCCCCCCCCCGAAAACTAAGGCTGTTCCTAACAGAACACTGGCTACCCCAACATGGTACTTACGCAATGAAAATCGTTGCTGTTGCTTGTACCAATCCATGGATTTGTTCATTTTCATTGGATATCTCCTTTTTTTATTTATAAGTCTTCCACCTGTTCCTCCATCAAAAACAACGGTTTGAAGTTCTTAACAACTTTACACGTGAAATCCTCCTAGTTAGTATTATATACCCTTTTAAGGAAATGTACATAAATAACAAATATTTTTTATTAAAATTTACATCCACGTAACTTCTCAAAGTAACTTCCACCTCTCTCCCAAAACCAGACGAACTTCCTCCTCGAAACCCTCATTGTAGCAGTCTTTTCCCCGCTTTCTATCCGAAACAGTCAAAAAAAACAACCAGTCATACTCTGAACTCTGTTCTAAAATCTCGAAAAAGTCAAAAAATCATATCTTGCAAACAAAATGATACTCGTCATTTGTCATATAAAACCTCATTTCAAACCTAAAAATATTATAACATATCCCCTTGTGGCAACAAATTTTTGTATCAATTACTGAACTCTTACTTCCATCGACCATCTTGGTGATATCAGAAAATCAAAAAAAGGGGGTGCAAAACAATTCCCACAGACACCCTACCTGCTGGAACATTTTGCACCCCCTCTGCGTATGTGGGAATAAATTTCATTCTTTACCACTATCAATCCTACTACATCACTTCAGACTGTTAGATTTATACTTCACTCAAAAATTCAAAAAAGGCTGAATATCAAGCCTTTTGTAAACCCTGAAACGGTGGGCTTTATCCCTTTCTCTCCAGCAGTTCTACAACCTCGATATGATGCGTGTGAGAAAATAAATAGCCTAACTTGACCGGTCTAATAGCTTTACTGGATAGAACGCTGTTTTCTCCAAAAGGCTAACAACTTCGCAATAAAGCAGGGTATTGCCAAATAGATAAAAAATAGGACACCGTCATAACGTTGTCCCGTCAAAAATTGTTTCCAATTTTTAGTTGATACCATATCATAACATTCACTCGATATTTTGTCAACCATTTTATTTCGCATGTTTTATTACAGAATCTGTTACTTGTTTTATAAACTTATATGTATTAGTAATTAAATCATTTTGCTTAAAGAAGCCTATTTTTTCTACCATTCTATTATTGATGAGTAAATCTAGTTCTTCGAGTCTATATTTTTTTACTTTACCAGTTACAATCCTATCATAAACATAAATGAGTGCAATGTACTCTAAAACAGCACGGGATGACAATCTTTTACGCCTTTTAGACTTTGTAATACCTTCCACACCTTTCACAAATTCTGTAATCTCTTGAGGTGCAACAGTTGTTCCAGGATTTAAATCAAATAAGATACAGTTGTTATGTGCAGCAGCATTTCTTAAACTACGTACCAAATTTAAGATTTTCTTTGGAATATGGGGTAGCTTGTTACCACTGTAATAGTCTAAGTAGAAGTTTATAATTGAACCAAAACTAATTAGTTCCATCAATACCCAAACCGGACAATCATTAAAACTTACTATTTCGTGTTGACCATTTTTTTTAGTTTGGATTGTAAAATATTTCCTAAGTAAGTCCCCAGTGTGAGGAGAAGCTATAGTTCCTTGAATCTTTTTGACCTCAGTTTTATTTTGGGTTAGAAATTGTTGAACTAAGTCATATCCATCCGTCCTAGTATCATTTTCAATATCTTTTATCAGCTGAACACATATACTATGTTCTATATCAGAACACATTTTTTGAATTAGGAATCTATAATGCATATCTATGACACTCATCTCTGTTAAGTAGGAAAAGTCAAGATTGATATACTTACCTTGGTTAGTACCTCTTTGATATTTTTGATAATTTTTCCGATATGACGCAGTTCGTAAATAATTATTAACATCAGATAAATAGTCGATTGCTGAAGAATCATTAACATAATTAAATGTTATTCCTCTCACATTTTTCATCTCTAATACTAATTGAGAAACTGATTTCTTGGGTTTACTAACTCTATTTGCCATCAACAACTCCATATTACTGTATTAACAGTAATTATAGCAGAAAAAAGGGATATCTACAATAATTCAAGAGCGATTCTTCCCATTTTTAACACTCTCTATTCCATAACGATCAATTCATCTTGTCACATACCTTAGCCCGAAACATCCACACAAAATCTTTTTGAAAGCTGATTAAAGATTTGTACTTGCTTTCTGAGTTCATAGATCTGAACCTTAACCTCATTTGTCAATTCCATAATCAATAAAAATAAGGACATTCCAATAAAGGAAGTCCTTTTTTAACACTACTATAAATCAAAGACATTTTCATGATCCATTTTATTCTATAGTCATTGACCAAAGTATAATTTTTGGTCAAAATTTGGTCATGATTTGGTCAAAAAGACAAAAAATACTTAATTATTTTTAAAAATGAACTTGTGATGATTGCCTTTAAATAAACACTTTGAATATTCTTTGTCTTTCTTTACATTTCTAAAAATGCCCCCTGCCGGAATCGAACCAGCAACTACTCCTTAGGAGGGAGTTGTTATATCCATTGAACTAAGGGAGCTAGAGAAAAACTCTGCCGAATGAGCAGAGTTTTTTGGTCGAATTAACGACGGATTTCTTTGATACGAGCTGCTTTACCTTGAAGAGCACGCAAGTAGTACAATTTCGCACGACGTACTTTACCGTAACGAACAACTTCGATCTTTTCAACACGTGGAGTGTGGATTGGGAAGATACGTTCAACACCTACACCGTTAGAGATTTTACGAACTGTGTAGTTTTCTGAGATGCCAGCACCTTTACGTGCAATAACAACACCTTCAAAGATCTGAACACGTTCACGGTTACCTTCGACAACTTTCGCGTGTACACGAACAGTGTCACCAGGACGGAATGATGGGATATCTGTACGAAGTTGACCTTCAGTCAAGCTTTGGATTAATGGATTCATTTTATTCTCCTATCTTTGTCAATCTTGAGGAATCTTCCTCAGCGGATAAACTGTATTTTTGTGCGTCCATTACACACAAGATACAGTTTACCAAATTTCTTAAAAAAAGTAAAGAAATTTATAGCAAAAGTTTGTGTCGATTCTTTTGAGGTAGTAAAAAAATACATCAAAAACGGAAATATAAAAGAAGGCTAAACAATTTTACTTGCTCAGCCTTGACATCTACTAAAATTTCTGATAGTATTAATCTTACTGATAAACAAGCACCAATTGTTTATCCTTATGAGAGGTACGTTGCTGCGTGCCTCTTTTTTATTGATAAAGTCATTATACAATATTTACTACTATAAGTCAAGAGTTTGCTGAGTTTATGGCATGTTATTTATTGATTTTTTTACCTGCAAAACGTTGTTTGTCTCGCTGTTTTCGCCCCTTCCAAGAAGCATTTACAATCGTTCCTAAACTCCTTGGAGCTTGATCGATTTTTTTTCGTACTTTTGCACTGCTCATTCCTTCTGAGTGGTATTTTTCATATTCATTTCTCCAATTACCAAAAAATAAATCTCGGAGTTCTTGATTATAAGACAACAAAATAAGATGGGACATAGCATCTGCATGATTTAATGACCAATACATCCCTCTATTTTTCATACGATAACTGATTTTCCGATGCTGGCTTTCCATAATTCCTAAACTTGCTGTATCTAGATTCCTCTGTTCAGGAGGTCGAGTATATTTAAAATTTCCAAGGATTCTATTCTTAAAAACCTTAAAATTATCAATCTTCTTTTCATTCTGATTAAGTAACACTAATGACTCTAGAGTATCAATAGCTGTTTTCAACTTCTGCTTACAATGGCTATCTATAGCTTTCATAAATTGATCTAGTAGCTCTACTGAATACGGTTTGACCAACTTTTTTATTTCTTTGTTTAGATGATATCGATCCCAAAAATGTTGATGATGTTTTATTCCTAAATCATTTGATATCTCTTTAAATAAACGTGGAGTATATCCGTGCCCCATATCTGAATTAGTCACAAGTAGAGTATCTGACGTAATTTTAAAATGATTATAAATATAATCTACGACTCTTTTTCTTGCTATTCGATTATTGGGTGACACAATTTCCACCTTATTTTTTAAAATTTTCCTCTTTCCGTACACCTCCGTTCCGGTATGGATGACAAAATGAGATAACTCTTTATTCTGCTGTTCTTTTTCACGTCCACTGACCTTTATCCAGACACCATCTCCTTCAAGATAAATAACAGGAGCCTCAATTTTATGAGCAATCACTTCATCCCGATAAAATCGATAATCTTCTTTCTCATTTAACAACCTACTTGCTAGCTTTATCGCTTTTAAAACCGTGTCTTTAGTGATACAAACCTGGTACATCAGTTCAATGACTTCCACTACTTTCCGATACGGTAACATTGTAGCTAGTTTAGTGATCTGATATAGCAATTCTTTAGAATAAGCAATACGTTTCTCCAGACCTAACTTCTCATCTACTGGAATCCTACATTTCCCATTCTTATACCAGCGCCTTCTTGAAAATGTTACCTGGCCAAACGTAAAAATAACGGTTCTCTCTGCATAGTTTACAAATTTGTAGCCTCTAGCTCTCATTGTGGGAGCAATATAGCTGTCATAGTCACTTACAAATTTATGAAATCCTTGTAGATTTTTCTCTTTAAATTTCTCTACAAATTCTCTTTCATCAATAATTTTTGTATCCAAAATAAAAACACTCCCAACTAAAATCATAATAAAAAAGTATAAAGATTTTAGTTCGAGAGTTCAAATGTTTTTTGTCAGCAAAGATAAAAGCCTTCCCAATAAGGGAAGGTTATTTGATTGTAGTTATAATTGCAATCATATTTATATTTATGTTTGTATTTATGTTTATAATGATAACCTTTCGAGCAGTTTATCAAGATAATCTGATGCAGACTTTGCGCCGGCTGCTTTGGCAATTTTATCCAATTTTTTCCGATTGCTTGGTTTCAAAGTAAACTGAAATTGTTTCTTACGTTCAAAACTTTCAAAGCTAGCTACATCTGAAATCTGCTCAGGCTGATGGGTTGCTTCGATAATCTGCGAAATCTCTTTTTCTTTTGGTGTGAATGCCATGACAATCTCCTTCTAATTATATTTATAATTGTATTTGTGTTTATAAATATAATTATATTGTATCATAAATTTTTGAAAAAGTCTGCTCCAACTCAGTGAAAAACTTTTTGTGTTTTTGATAAAACTCAGGATTGTCCTCCATATCTGCAATAGAGATTTTATCAATCGTGGAATGATTGAATAACTCTTTTGCTGGTACAATTCCTAGAAGGTTGTCTGTTCCCTTTTCTTTAGCTTCAAGTCCCAAAGCTTCCAGTAACTCTCTTGATGACCCATAGTTTGGTCGGATCATATTTGCTAAGAAATATAACTCAGCAGTAATGTATGATTCTCTTGTACGATAGTCAATTACATCCTTTCTGAATGCTTCTAACCGAGTTGATAGATTGAATTTAGCATTATAACCAAACTCTGAAGGAGTCAAGGGACTAATAATAGCGTGACTGACCGCAACAGCATTTTTAGTAGCTGTCGCAAAGTCTGGTCTACAATCAATCAAGATATAGTCAAACTGATCCAACTTCTTCTTTTCGTAGTTATCCTCTAGCCAAAGATAAAGTAGCATATTTTTCTTATCACTGTTCTCCAGATCTCGTTCCACCGTGTCAAGCTGAACTGAACCTGGAATTAGACTGATATTTTCCTTGACTTGCTTAATATCCACATCGCCACCTTTAAAAGCATTAGCAATTGTATTCTTGCTCTCATAAATATTGTAGCACTGAGTCAAATTACACTGATGGTCAAGATCAATCAAAAGAACCTTATGCCCTTTCTTAGCCAGCCATTCCCCATAATTAAATGTTAAAGTTGTTTTTCCAACACCGCCTTTAATAGCAGCAAAAGTAATAATTTTCATTCTATTTCTCCATTCCATCCGTAATAGCAATGGCTACACATTGTTTCTTCTTCATCTATCCACCAACAAGCTCCTTGTCAGAACTATAGCAAGCATTGTTCCAAGTGCAACCGCAAATTTTGCAATGAGATTTTTCTGCCATCTACCTATCTCCTTGTTATTTTCTATACTTCTATTATACCATTATAATTATATTTGTCAATATGTTTATAATTATATTTATATTTATTTTTACAATGAAGTTTCTCTATCCTTACGCTGCTCCACATTTTTCTCAATGTCTTGATGTAGCTTATAATCTTTTGTAATTGCTTCTACTCGTTGATACAAAGCCTGGCGCTCAAAGGTCGCCTCTTTAACAAGTTTATCAATCTCAGCTTTGCGAGTGCTAGGATCTACTCTCAAGTCTTTCAGAATAGAAACAGCTAGTTTCACTTCCTGAGGATTGCTTGATTCCAATGCAAGAAATGCAGACTGAATTTTATTAAGCTCACCCAAGCGTTGATCTAATTTATCAAGCAAGTTATCTACTTCTTCTAGTTCTTCTTCAAAACGATTTAACAATTCATCAAATTGCTGTCCTTCTGTCACTCCATGAGCAGATAGATAATTATATTCACGAACAAGCTGATCCAAACTGGAGATTTTCGGATTTTTCCGGACAATCATTTCTCCGTTATCATACGACAACTGAGAAGCGACTGTTTCTCCCTTCATGTAACGATTCTTATCAGCGTGTTCAGGATTAACAAAATAGTAGAAGTCATTTTTTCTGATAAAAATTTCATAAGAGCCATCTTCTGCTTTTTCAATCTGATGAGCTGGAATAAGAATTGTTCCCTTATTTCTAATCCCAAATTCCATTTCAAGATAGATTCCATTTTTTGTTTCTTCCATCACCTGCCATTCTTCAACTGTGATTTTCATTTCAAAATCATCTTCTCGCTCCGCCACCATCTTTTCATATTCAGTTTTTATTTCGTCTACAGAGAAAGTCACTTCGTTAGCAACCACTCTCTCAGAAATTTTCTCCAACGAATAATTTCCTTTTTTTGACAAAGTACGATCCCGAACATTTCTGGTTTGATCTTGGTCAGTCAGACGATACTTTATTTCCTTCCCTGAAGTATCAACTATCAGATTTAAAGCTCGTGCCTTAGATTTGAAATCTTCTAGTGAGGTTGAATGTTTTAAAAGGAAATCTAAGCGTGATTTGATCTCATAGCGAAAAGAATTTTTTTTGCGATAGGCATGATACGATTTTCGATTAGTCCATAATTTCTCTTTAAGAATTTTAGCTCCAGCTAAATCCGCATACTTGTTTGAAATATTGAATAAGCTTCTAGCAGTATTTTTCTGCCAACGAAATTTTTTTAAGGTAACAGAGTTAGTTGAATTGAAGATAATGTGATTATGAATGTGTCCCTTATCCATGTGAGTCGCTATGACAAATTCGTGTTGTCCACCAGTTAATTCTAAAATTGTTTTACGGCCAATCTCATGAATTTCTTGCGGAGTCAAATCATCTTCAGGAGAAAATGATTGAATGATATGATGAGCTAAAACTCGATTCGGATTTTGAATATCATTTAATTCTTTTGTCCCTGATCGTTGAGCTGCATTCTTTTTTGTCAAAAGAAATTCTTCTGTGGCTGTGCTGGCATCTGTAATTCCATAAGTAGATACCAGTTGCTTGACTACTCGACCATCTTTAACTATTGCTGGAAATTCTAGTTGCTCATCTTGTTCTAAGAAACTCGTTTTAGATGGATTCTCAATATAGCGTAAAGCATTATTTAAACTTTTTGTATCAGTCAGTTCGACCGTCTTTGCTTCATCCTCAATATATTTTGTAGCTCGTCCTAAAGAAGCCACTCCTTTTATCTGAAGAACTTTTGTTACAACCATCGCTCTTGTTCCTTTGTTTGATTTTCCTGTCTTTTGATAAATTGATTGACGGTATCTTTCAAATATTTCTGCAATTCAAGAATCTGACTCAATTCATTTAAACTGGCCTGATCATCTTCATTCACCTTTTTTGCGACCTGGTTAATATTGACCCCTATCCGATTTATTTCCTTACGCAATTCTTTCAATTCTTCAAAATTTAAGATTTTGACCTCGCCCATAATCAACATGATTCGAGCAAAGGCATTAAAATTTGTCATTCCAGATTCTGCAACCTTTGTTGAAATAAATCGTGCCTCTTCTTCCGTCAATCGAATTTTCTTCTGAATCATTCGTTTTCGTCTTTCTCTATTGTTCAAAAAAAATCTCCCTTCCTCTGACTTTTTCGCTTGAGGGGCCAGGGCCCCTTTTCTTCTGGCAAGATTAGCACTTGGGTCCCCAAATGCTGTTTTTAAAAAGGTCAAAGATGGTCAGGGTGTCACACCTGACCATTCTTGACTTTTTAAATTTTTGGGGAAATCCCCAATCCCCTAATTCCTGCAAGCAGGAATGTTGTTCTATCACGAGGGAAAAGTTTGACTAAACTTTTAAGTCTTCCAATAGAAGCTCCATTGTATCAACCTGCTCCATTTTAAGAATTTCGTCTTTTAGTTGCTCAAATCTTTCATCACTCATCCCTTCAATTTCTTTAAGTGCAATGGGATACATTTCTACTTCTTCTAACTCATAGTTTGTTTTGATTCGCATATCTCTACGAAGAATGTAGAGGCATTCTTTACGAGAATTATGCTGGTTGACTTCATTCATTTTTGGCGAATCTGTAGCCTCATTCTCAAAAAATATCTCCATTAAAATATCAAAAGTTTCTTGTCTTAGATTTTCAATCATCTTCTGTTTCTCCTTTTTTGTTTTTCTTCCGACGGATTAGTGCCTCCATTAGTGAGGGCTGCTCAGGAACTTTTTTTCTTCCACCTGCTTTACAGCCTCCGCCTTTTGATTACCCAACTGCTCAGATTTTTCTTTTGCCTGTTGGAGTTTATCAGCAAATTTATCTTTCGTTACGCTTTTATTTTTCACCAGTTCCAACTTAGCATCCATTCGATCAATCAAACTTTTTGCTTCCTTCTGGACAACCTGCAGTTGCTCTACCATATCTTCAAAACCATTTTTATCTTTTGCCCAAATAGCCAAATATCCAAAACTGTAGCTACTGGTATCAAAACCAAAATGATTAGCTACGACATAGGCCACACTTTCAGCTTGTAATTCTTGCTTACGGTATTGGTCATCACCATATTGTGCATTAGTTCCTCTGTGTAAATCTGAGTGAGCCATTTCATGAAATGGTTTTTAGAATATGTTCTTGCCCCTTTAATCCTTTTGAAATGACAATTCGATTTTCATCTGGAGAGTAATAACCATTTGCGCTTTCTTTTTTAATATCTTCAAAACTGATAGGAACCTGATTATCCATCGAAACTGCTTTGGCTGCTCGATATAAATCTTCATAATCTTTAACAGAACCAGTCAATTCATTAATTGCTTTTGGCAATTCTTTTCCTTCTGTTTGAGAGACATCAAAGACATTCCCTAACTTGAATCGAGTAACTGTGACTTCCTTCTCTTCCATTTCATTCTCAGATGGAGAAAAACTCAACTCATTTTGATTAACAGGAATTTTAGTTTTCACTTGATACGGAACCCAAATCTTCAGAGCTTTTGAACCCTTTTTGACTGTTCTTTCAAAATCCGTTTTCCATTTATTAAAACTTGCAACGTGGGAAACACTAGGATTCTGCATCTTCAGCAAATGAATATTGTTGAGCGAGTAGTTGTGAAACTTACTCATCATATCCAAGAACGATTTAAACTGTTCTGAATCTAAATAGTTCTTCATTCCCTCTTTCAAGTGTTCAGCTAAAGCTTTTGTATCTTTATTTGCGACTAACTGGGAAATGGTTTGTTCTGAACTTTTAGCAGCAATTGCTTCGGTGATAATAGCTCCAGTCTCCACTTCAGCATCTGTCCTTCTTTCTCTATCTTCCTGCCTTTTATGAAGGTTAGAAGCAGCATTGTATGGATCTGTTCCTTGCAACATCTCATCAGAATTAGAAATACCATCACCATCCAAATCACGATCCCTCTCATCTTTTCGGTTATACTGATAAATTTTTTCATATGGATTATCTGGTGTATTTTGCAAATTTTTGACTTGTGTTTGTTCAAATTCATCTCGAATGTTTTCGATGGTTTGTTCACTCGCCAATCTCTCCAGATGATACTGATTGAATAATGCCCCATCTATCTTCATCAACTCTGGATGCTCTCGCATTTCTCGTGTACCAAGTCTTTCTTTGTGAGCGATTGGGTTAATCTCATCCCCAATATCGTAACGAATGCCATCCTGAATCAGTTCACCATCAGGGCTGTACAAGGCAAATTGAATCTTTGTAAAAGGGGCATAGGAAGCACCTTCTACCTGGTTCATTCGATCACTTACACTCGCATGTTGTTTGTCGTAATAGATATTATTCTTCTTATATAACTCTTTTGCAAAATCTTGATAAGATATCAGCTCTGTTTCTTTAAAGGGCAACTTAGGCCCATCTGGGCGCTCCTCAGCCCATTGAAGGCGAATCGTATAGTTATTCTTGTCACTCTCATTAGTCTGGAGTTCCTCAAACAAGCCATTCTTCATAATGGATTGCAATTCTTTGCCCCCATCCTTGATGTAGTCCTCATTGATCGATAGCTGTTCAATGTGGCCATTACGTTCACGGAATACAGCAAGAATAGGCGTTTTATCTACAGTCTCCAGTTCTTTGACTAGTTTTGCTCTGGATTGAAATACTGATACTGGAATATAACTTTCTTCTTCCAGCTCTTTAAACAGTAAAATAATATCTTTATCATCAGATTTTATAAGGCTGTCAAAGCGCCCATTATAACGTCTAAGATTAGTTAAATCATCAAAATAGAAAGATGTACTTTCTGTTGCGACTGAAAGATCTGACAAGACGTTGATTTTGTCAAAGGCTGCATCATTATTTGCCAAAAGAATATTATCAAAGTGCCCGTTTCCCTCTGCAAAATCACGTAAAGTTTTTTCAGGAGTCTGCCCTGGTGCAAGTGGCTTAATCCCTGTTAAGTGCATGAAGTGTTTCTCTTCAAAATTCACTTGTACAGTCTTATCAGGGGTGACATAATAAATCTTAGAGTTAGCCAATTCATCCAAATAATACTGCGCTGCATTCTGAATAGTTTGACTACGAATTGGACGATTCAATTTAGCTAATTCATTCGAGGAAATAGAATGATAATGCCCATCATTACTTGACTGAAACTCTTCATTTATGCTAAAATATAATAAATGAGAGGATAACGTAGGACGACTGGTAACAGAGCGTTCAAAGGTACCAACTTTTGGTACGGGTGTGGGACTGCCTTCAGCTTCGAGCTGTAAAGACCCCTGACTACCATTGGTCCTCTCATTTTTTTGATCTTCTGAATTCATATTTTGCTCTTGAGAAGTCTCAAGAGCTTTTTCTGTGCTCTGATTTTTTTCCTGCGCTTCATTAGTATCTCCAACAGAATCTGAAGGCTTTTCAAAAATTACCGTTTTATCTGCATCAATGATCATCTGTTTTTTAGGCTCTACTGAGAAGCTAATATTATGCCAGTTCTTCTTCAGCCATTCCGCATCTTCTGGAGATAAATTGCTAGTATCTATGTTCAATTCAGAACTCTGATCATCTTCTAGAACTACTTCATCTTGCTTTTTTTGTTTGGACAGTAACTTGTTTACCACCTCTTTTTCCTCCTCCGTTTTAGGGAGATATTGAGATGATTGTTCAAATTTTCCTTCTTCTGTCATTTCTAGAGCTACAAAACGTAGCCCTTTTACAAAGTATATATTTGGATGTTTAGCCCATTGTTTGACCTCTCCAGAATCAATTATAGCTTGTGTTTCCGGTTGAATAAGTGCTCTATCAGCTTGTTGAGGATTGTTTACTAAATCTTCTTCATGCTCACTGCTATTCTCATGCAATTTCGACATACTATTTTTTCTCCCTCTCTCTTGATTAATAATTATTTGATATTCTTGACGGACTTCTTCCCTTGTCAATTGCCTATCTGACACAAAGGCTTTTACATCATCTGCAGTTAGCTCTTGAGCTTTTGCAAGAGCTATTTCCTTCTCAAAAAAGCCCTGGTAATGCCAGGACTTTTCATCTGCTATATAAACGTGCGCCAGATTCTTAGGAGCTTCGTTATCTCTCTTCAGGAAATCATTCCAATCTTCCTTCTCCTGGTCTGCCTGAATAATAGGGGGAATCGCAATCTGTACTGGAATCCCCTTTTCCTGCAATCGAGTGATAAAATTATGCCCTGCAGCATCATTATCTACAGCTAAGGTAATCAAATCCTGATGCTGACCATCTTTAAAATAATTCGTTGTTCTAACGACAGTTTCTAGCGCTTTTCCAACATTCTGATCCACTTGATAGTATTTACCGTTCATCTCGGCATATAATTCCATAAATCTTCGACTAATGATACCATCTTTGATTCCATCCATAGCTACTAAGCGGACATCCTGAAGAGTATCCTTATGAAGCTCATAGTAGCTCATTAGATCGATTGGAGCTTCCGCAAATACCAAACGTTTAGGGATACCAATATCAATTGAAAATCCTAGTTGTCCGTCTGAATTTCTCATAATTTGTTTTAAGCGACCACGTTCTGGATAATGCACTCGATTCTCTACTATTCCCTGGAGACTGGCGCCAGCTAAAAAGCCCATGTTGTCTTTATATTTAAAGACAATCACAGGCTCAAAATAGTCTCCTTTTTTTCGGGTTGCCTCCGTCATACTCCCCTGGCTAATAAAGAAATTAATCGTATCATCTGAAAGGCCTCTCTGTGCCTTTAAATAGGTTCTAGAGGCTCTAAATTCCTGATTCTCATATCTTTCCAAATTATAGTGAAATGGCTCTTTGGAACCAGCTGAGCTTCTGAATTAACTTGTTTAAATTCTCCAGTTTCCAAAAAATGCATCGCTTCTTTGTAAGAAACTCCTTTTATGGATTGTACTAACTGAATAACATCTCCAAATTCAGTTCTTGAATTCCAGTGAAATTCATTTTTTCTTGCATCGATCACAAATGAATCGTGCTCTGTCCAGGTATAACTATGGCTTCCTGTACGCTTTAACTCTATGCCTAGTTGCTCTGCAACAGAAATAATAGATAATCTTTTGGCTTCTTCTTTACTTAATGCCATCTGTTACCTCCCTACAATGAAAATTCTGGCCCTTCTTTTTCTGCGACTATATCTTGTGTCTGTTCTCTCTCAAGTTCTTCTACTTCTACAAAACGGTTTAAATCAGGAAAATGGAGTTGAGCTTGTTTTAGCTTATCATGAACTAATAGGTTCTCATCGATATGATAGACTGCTTCCTGATGGCCATTAAATCCTTTCTCTAAATCAATATCATCAAAGCGGATAATAGCCAACTCTGTTAAACTCCCCTTATACCAAGCTCCAATCTCACTTTCAAGATAGAACTGAACAGATTCTCTATCTTCCGTCTTTGTATCCCGTAAATAAGCTAGTTCCCAGCTTTCACCCTGAGAATATCCAGTGACTTCTTGAACGATTAACTCCTGATTGTTCGTACTTAAAATCCGATTAATATCGTCTAAACGGGGGACTAAGATTTCCTGAGCTAGAGAAACTGCTTCTGTACGATAGTCGAAATTCGTATTCTTCCCTATCTTCGACATAGTTCCTAACGAAATCTGAATAATGAGGAAAATGTTCCTGAAAGCTAGGTGAAATCATCCCATAGATATAGGCTTGTCTTAATGTTTCAAACTGGGCTATTTGATAATATGATGGATCGAGCTTAGCTTCTTGATTCAACATTTCCTTGATACTTTCTGGAAGTTGTATTGGCTCCGAATCTGGCCAAGTTCTCTTGGAATAGTTGATTACTTCCTCGTAGAGAATAGTATCAATCTCTGAATTTTTCATTTCAAGCAAAGCCTCTACAATTTGAGCTGATTCTGAAAGATTGGAACGATAATCAGTAATCAAGCCATCTTTACGAACCTTCCACTCCTCAGCTTGAGCATTTTCTGAAGTTCGTAGTAACAATACCTCCTCAGCTTCCAGATCAACTCCAATGACCTGATCACCATTTGGTAGCTGATCCATCTCCAATTCCTGGATTTTAGCATCTAATTGATTATTAATCTGAAGCAAGTCTTGCTTCAAATGAAATAATTCTTCTGCATTAGCCTTTAATTCCTCAAAATACTCTCTGGAAATCTTCACTGGTCGAACCAATAAATCTTTCTCTCGTTGCTCTCGAGGGTAGGAAAATAAGTAGGGAGCAACTTCTTTGAAATCTTGATAATTCATCCATTTTATAGATTCTGTAACAATCATATTTGGACATCGATGACATCTGTATGAGGAGTAATCCAGCCAGATAAAGCCAACTCTTTTACGGCTTCAGATAGGGGGTAAGAAGGAATATGTTCTAAAATCCCCTCAAAATAACCAATCCCTCGAGCAGTTTCTTCCTCAACTTCACGCTTCATTCGTTTAAATTGTTTTTGTGGTAGTGTATTCATTCTATTTCGTTTCCTTTCTTTCCGTTATCTGGGCCGTAAAAGGTATCTACGATACCTGCGGAACGTAAAGCCGATTCCAATGCCGATCTAGCTAACTCAGAAGCCGCAATTGTTCTTACTTTCACTTCCCATAGCTCTTCTTCCTTCTCCTTAATTAAGTTATCCATCCACTGATTCTCTTTAACAAGCTCATCTCGTCGTTGCTTCAATTGTTCTAATTCCATTTGATTCTCCTCATCAAAAAAACAGCTCTGTTTTCAGAACTGTTTCATTACCTGCTATTTGTTATTTATTAAAAAGTCGTTGTAAGAACGAACGTTCTCGTAAAGACTTTGTCTCCTCTTGTGCTGCATTTTTCAGTTTACGTAAACGTTGTGATTCATTGGTTAGACGTTGATTTTCTGAGAGAATTTCTCCTTTTTCCTGCTTCAGTCTCTGATTAGCATCTTCCAGTTTTTGATTCTCCTTTTCTAACTTCTTGTAATACTCCTCCTTTTCGTGATACTTTCTCAAGCGTGTTTTAGCCTGTCCAATCGCCTCTGAAAGTTGCTTAACTTCCTTATTTTTTTCATTGTAGGATGACTCTAATTGAGCAATTTCTTCCTTGAGTTCCTTACACTGCTCCTCATAAGTTTTCAAAGTTTGGTACTTCCTTTCATTATCATCTAAAAAGACAAATGCCTCTAAATGGTATTTATCAAAACTCCATACAGTTTATAGTTTGTTTCCTGATAAACTTTCCTAACTCTATCAGCAACACTTTTAACCTGTTCAGGTGAAGTAAATTCTTTAGGTACAGAGATCTTAGTAGATTTAGGGAAATGAGCTTTAGCTTCAAACAAGGGAATACCTTCTTTAGCTAATTTTATACGTTTAACAGGTTCTGGTCTACTCGTTTTATAAAATTCAATACCTAGTTGACCATTTAAACGGTAGTATTCAGAATAAGGATAAGTCTCATCGATATCAATCAAGAGCTTTAGAATAATAAAATCTTCATCTTCAAACACTATCCGTTGCATCAGAGAAATAGCTTTAGGAAAAATATAAGCCGTGTGATTGTCGTATTCAATCTGAAATTTCTCAATAGTCTTAAAAGCCTCGATAAAAGCATTCAACTCAGAGGAATATTCAAAGCTACTTTCTAACCCCTTTAAAGGACTCTCTTCACCTGGATAGTAACTAAAGTATGGTTGACCTACATAGCGACCATCTTTTTTCTGGCTACTTCTTGGATTAACCTTGAGACCCGTTTCCAAGTCAAAAAGAGTTGCCTGTTCTTTCGGCTTCGTGACAATTTGTGCTCGTCCTTTGAGTTCCAGTGCTTGAAGAGCATTTACAACCTCTTCTTCTCCTGATTTCTTGCGCCACACAGCATAAAATTTTGAAACTGCCATCTATGTCCTCCTTCAAAATTCTCCACTTATTATATCATAAAATACTAAGATATATTCTGCGCTCTGGTTCCTAGTTACCATCAACTTAAGTTCATCTGAAGAAAAGATAGTCAACTTATAGAAAGTGGTGTATCCAAAGATTCCTAACTCACTTTGAGAGGAACTTCCTCGACTTCCTTAATCCCAATATGAATAACATTTTCTTCCCCAACCTGGTCTTTCCACTCATCAATATCGCTTAGATATCGCTTATAACGATACCAGTTGTCATCGTTCGGGCCATTACTTAAGAGGTAGGCTCTTGGATGCGTGTCCAGGTTAAATTTTTGATCTCGAAAAACATTTTGTTTGGATAGGAAGAGCAGGGCTTCTGTTGTTCCAATTGTAGCAACCTCATGCGGTGTCAACAGTTCTCGACCAATTTTAGAGTTCTGCTTAGAGCTGCTGGCATTTCTTCCTCTGCTCTCACTATAATTCTGATCATTTAAAGTTTGCTTCCCTGAACGCTCAGATAGGTACTTAAGAGTGTCTAAGTCATTTGAACCTAAATAAAGAATAGCACCACAGTTATTGATAATCGTCTTAGTATTTTCTTTACCATATAACACTTCAATCTGACTTTGAGATTGTACCATCATCTTGATAGAAATCTCTCGAGAACGAATAACTGAGATAATTGGTGGTAAATTAGGAATCTTCCCAATCTGACCAAACTCATCCGCCCACACCTGTAGATGCAATAAGTCTTCCTTGGTCTTTGTTGGATGCTCACCTAATATAACTGCATCTGCAGTTTTTATTAGCACATCAAAAATGGTACTAAAAAGAAGGGCAGATAAGAACTGGTAAGCTGGATCCACTTCTGGAATATGGATAAAAACTGCTGTTTTCTCAATATTCCATTTTTCAATCTCGAGTGTATCCTTTTCAATAATCTTCCTTAATTGCTCATGATCAAATACTGAGAAGGTTGTTGCAAAGATAGCATAAACAGAAGCCCGTGTTTGGCCATCAAAGTTTTTATTGAATAGATCCCACTGTCTACTAGCATAATTCCCTGGGCTTCTTCTCTCCAGGTCTTCAAACATCAATTCAACAGGACTCTCCGCTTCTGGATGATTTCTTCTCAATTCTCGAATCATATCTGTAACCTGCCCTAAATTAGGCAGATAGTGATCGAGCTGACCATCAAAATAGAGATAGCCAATTAGAGAACGCATCAGGAGTTTATTGGCTGCTGGCCAAAAAGGATCTCCCTCATGACCATTTCTGTTGAGAGACTCTGTAATAGCCTCTGCCACTCGGTCTATATCCATTTCATTATGAATATATCTAAAAACATTGAAACCATCTGAATTCAAGAAAGTAATCAAATCAAAAATCTTCATCTTATAGCCTTTTTCTATAAGAGACTTCCCTGTTTCATGAATCAAAATCCCTTTGGTATCTGTGGTTACAAAACTAGAATTTCCTTGTAAAATATTTGGTTTTACAGCACTACGTGTCTTTGAATCCCCTGTACCACCATACACCAAAATATTTTTATTAATCTGATTTTCAAAGCTCAATCGGTTATTAAATAGTCCCATCTGGCTATTTTGAGTAAAGATCATATTCTTTTCAGGATCTTCATCTCGGAATCTCATCAACTCTTCTTTAGTTGCAAAGCGAGCTGATCCATGTTCCTCCCCATACCTGTACGTACCTGTATCCGTTACTCTCAAATACAGCAGAAAAGCAATCAGAAACCCGCTCATACCAATCAATAAAGAAGTTGGTGTGAATTGAAAATCAAACCATGATTTATCGCTCAGATGATCGCTCATCCAGTTAAACTTTCCAAGACCAAATACATCCGTTACTGAGTCTGTATCGGGTGCCAACAGCCATAGTTTAAAGAGCCAATGAAAGAGGTAGAATAGACCAATTCCTAACAACAAATACGGTCTAAGTTTCCGTTTCTTCTTTTCTGTAATCACTTCATTTCCCTCCAATCTGTGGTTCGATATTTTCTGGAAGAACAAATTCCTTAGTATGAATATTTACCTGAAGAGAGTTAATTTTCTCTTGTTCAACTGCTTTAAAATGTTTCAATTTCTCCTCAAAAGAAGTCGTTTTCCCATTTTTAAGGTTTCGCTCATTGAATCCTTTCGGATCTCTTGTGATGCCTTCTAGGACATCCTTAAAGGCTTGTTCGACAACACCTTTATCTTTTGCATTAAATGCAAGAGTTGTCTTTCCATCTGGATGAGTATAAAAAGAAAAGCCAATCCCGTATTGGCCCAGTTCTTTTCGAACTGCCTCGAGATTGACTTCATTATGTAGTAATTGCTGGACTTCTTTAGCATCTGCTGTTGCCATGAATTTATTCCAGTCTGTATCACCAGTAAAGACTACATTCTCCCCTCTGGCTTGATAAATTTCAACTGCTTTAGAGCTCACCAAGAAGAGTCCTTTTAAGATTACTTCTCCTGTCACAAGAGTTGCCCGTCCTAATTGGGCTACCACTTGTTCTTGTTCCATTTTAGCTCACCTCTTCAATTTTGAAATAAAGATCTTTCAATTGAGTAGCTTGAGAGTCTTTCGCAAGAATCTGTTGTTTCAACTCATCGATCCTATTTTGACACTGAGTAATTTCTTCATTGGCTTCCTTGATAAAATCTTCGTTAGATTTGATTTTATTTTTAATAGATTGCTTATAAGTAACCGTCTGAGCCTCAAAGCTATCAATAACCTCTGAAGGCACATTTACTGTAGTCGAATGAGAAAGAGAGAAGGAAGATTCAGCCTTTTGATCAGGAATCGTTTTATTCTCTTTCTGACTAAATGTAGCAACAACTGGTGCTACTTCTTCTGTAGCTGCATCCTGTGTATTTTCATCTTGTGAAGGTTCTACTCGTTCTTCCTCATTTTCATCTAATCTACTGAAATCATCTGTAGTCCATTCACTAGAAGAATAGGTAATTTTGTTTTCCAAAGGCGCTTCCTCTCTAACCTCATATTGAGGCTTCTGAGAAACTAGCTCAGCAATTCTTTGACGAGCCATATTCGCCTCTTTCTTTACCGTTAGATCTTCTAGTTCAGGATCTGGTTCTGGTTGGAACTCGGGTTGGGGTTGAGGTTCTGGTATGCCTTGCGAGGACTTCTTTTCTTTATGTTTTGCTAAAAAATGAAGAAAACCTTTCTTTTTCTTCCCAACACTCGTACCAAAATTTTCCAGCAACTGATCAATAATTCCAACAAAAGGTATTTCAAGCCTCTCTTCTTGTAAGATTTCACCTTCAGAATTGAGAGAATAAAGTCGATAGATTCCATTTATTTTATTACTCTTCATTCGCTCATTGATGATTTCTAGCCTTGATAACAACTCATCTCGGTACTCAAAAGTTTCCTCTTGATTAGTCAGTTGATTGATAATTTTATACATGGTTCACTCCTTGGTTACTTGATTGTGTTGGAAGAATGAGTTCCTTCATTTCCTGATAGGATAAGCCACTTTCTTCTGATAGAGCAACAAAAAGCTGCGCTTCCAAATCTTTTTCTTGATTTATGTAATTCTTGATTTTTTCATCTGCTGCTTCTTTTTGTCGTTGCGCTTTTTTCTTGTCTTTCCTCACTTTCTCAAGCTTACCTTCAAGTTGTTCTATTTTTTTATTCATTCAATTCTCCTTATTGGTTACTACTGGTTGCGGTTGTTTGTTCAGAGGATGTAGGTGTTGTGGTTGATGTAGAGGAAACGGGAGTCGAGCTTGAACTGCTAGTATCTGAATAGGTGCCTATAGTTTGACCCTTTGCTTCAGTCAGGACGATTGGCTCAATTTTATTGACCAATAGTTTCCCTGATTGTTCTACATAGGTCAATCGAATTGTAGCCTTCGTGATACCAGCAAGGCCCTTAGAATCTCGATTATCTTTTTCTGCTAAGGTAGTGCTAGAATATTGAATCTGGGCTAAAGCAACTTTATGTGTTTTATCAATATAAATAGAGCCTGATTCATAAGATTGGTCAACCACATACCCCTTATAGGTCTGATTGACTGGTTTCTGTTCTTCTTGAACAGTTTCCTGATACATAGAATCCGTCATAAAAGGCTTATAGCGTGGACGATTCTCTTCTAAATCCTTTTTGGTATAGTAAGCAATTAGAAAATCCTCGACCTGCTGTTCAGTAAGAGATAGTTGTTCCTGTTGTTTCTCTTCTGGTTTCTGCTTTGCCTCTTCCTGAACTTGACTATTCTGTCTCAAATTCTGTTGTACTTGAGCAATAGAATAGCCCAGGATAATACATAAAACGGCAGCGACTCCGATAAGGAGTCTCTTTACCATTTTGATTAACTTTTGATTATACATTCTTTTCCTTTCTTATTTAGGGGTAACAAAATAGATGCCTGATTGTGGTGTCAAGGTTCGCCAAGTAGTAAGGTATAAACCAGCAAAGTTCATTTCTGACATTAAGAAGCTACCATCACTATTGACATACTCACAGAATCCAACGTGGCCATAGATTGGTGATGCTCCAGCTACACCATTCATGAACACAACTGCAGAACCTGGTTTAGGAGTCGTTGAAATTTCATATCCTTGAGCTTGACCACTATCAACCCATTGATTGGCATTTCCTAAATATGGATAAATTCCAGTTCCAATCTGAGCAAAACGGTTATAGACATACCAAGTACAATTTCCTAATGCATAAGCATTACCTGGATAACCTTGACCCTCTAGAATTGCTTGATCGGTAGGGAGTCCATACGGAAGTTTGTCCTTATACTCTGCTGGAACTTGTTGGCTCGAAACTCCTGTTGAACCTCCTCCTTTATTTTTTAAGAAATTTAGCCATTGACGAGCTGCAGTTTGTCGTTCTAAAAGCTTATTACCTGGTACTCCCAGCCAAGCATTCAAAAAGTCCTCTGCAAGAGCTTCTACGGAACCTGTTGAGGTTACAATTCTTTTAAAAGCTTCTCGTCTAATTGGATCATCTGCTTCTAATAGGAATTTAGTTTGAACTTCCGCAGACCAAATATCTCCATTCATCTCTTTTGCAAAGTTCCACAATGCAAGAGCACGGGGGCCAGTAAATTGACCAATCCCAATCCCGATATAGTGTAAACCATTGACCATGTATCCTCCTTTATTTAAACGTAGATTCGGATACATAGCTTGGAAGGCATCCCAGTTACCAACTAGATTTTCTGCAGTTGGCTCTTTAGCAACCTTATCAAATTGATTATTGGTTAGAAAGTCTGTTTCGTAGCGTTTAAAAGTGATGGAACTCTCAATATCAAATCCTCCCAAAACGGCTGCAATCCCTTCATCGGTTGCCTCCGGTATATTCTTTTTAATCGCATCTGCAAAAGCTCTCGCACGTTTTCCTTTCTCTCCAGATGTTTCAATACTACTCACAACAGACGTTGCTTGTGTGTACTCTACACGCTGGAAGTAAAAGCCGACATTGACATAAGTCCAACTCTTTTCAACATTACCATCTTTATCTTTCTTATTTGATCGATCAGGTTCTAGTTTTTGATAATAGACCGTTTGATTTCCTTCAGATGCGACCTTTCCAATGATATCTCCAGATTTAACATAATCTCCTGTTTGTAACGAATCGTATCTACGTTCTTATACAGAAACTTGGAATTCTCATCACTGATTTCTAAATCATTACCATTGACTTCGACTTTCCCATCTAAAACAGCTAGTAAAGCCTGTCCACCTGTTGTCTGCAAAACAGAACCATTAAAGATTTCCTTCGTAGTTTTATAACCAAAACGCTCAATAATCTGAAGGGGAGCTTCTGATTCAGGCTGATCTTCTGTATAAAATGGATTGTCTAGCTCTTGTAGCAACATATATTTTCCGCTATCTCGAGCAATTTCTAAGAGTTCTTTATACTCTTCTAACTCATCCTCACTCAACTTGTAAAGGTCATTTTTAGTATAAAGATCTTCCATTGTTTTAAGATTATCTTTATCCCCATTCAAATTCTTCCATAAGGTATCTAAGTATAGTTTCCCACGAGTATTTTGCGAAAAATACTTGTTCCCGTCTATACGAAGTTTATCTGAAATATCATCATACTTATAATTCAAGTACAAAAGCGGATCATCAATTTTTGTCCAATAATCTACCTTATCATTCGATTTTTCACGATCCAATTTTGAAAGATACAACCAGGTATCATTCATATCAAACTCATCCTGACGGGTAATTCCTGAACTACCAATACCAAGTATTGCCAGAAACAAAAGCAGACCAAAAGCAATCAGATAAGCCTTAAAGCCAAGCGGAGTTTTGATAATAGCTTTAATCGGTTTAGATCCAAAACGATAGACCTTTCTAGCCTTCTTAGCAGCCTTCCCTGTCTTAGAAGCAGCTAAGCGATTTCTATAAGCCTGTATCTGTCGGGATAACTTCCCTTCCCAAGAAAACTCTTTTGGGGTTCGAGTGAAGCCTCTTCCATTAGCCTTATTATAGAACCTATTTCCTAGGCTATAGCTTGATTTAACAACTCCTTGACCAAGCTTACCACTATATTTCCCAATCGTTTTAATACGTTTTCCTTGAATCTGAATATCCTGATACTGATTCTTAGTTCGTGCTATATCTGAAAGGGTATCATCCTGATGAGCCGTAGAACTAGCCTGTTGATTAGCAACTCGTTCTACAGATTGTTTGGCTGCACGAAGAAACTTCTTCTTCCGTGATCCACCATTAGCCTCTTGAGCGACTTTAAAAGTTCTTTTAGAAGTTTTTTTCTCCAGTTTCGCCTTATCTAATTCCTGCTTAAGAAAAGCCTGCTTCTTGATTTCTTCTGGACGAAGGGCCTTCCCTTCTTTCCGAAGCTCTCTTCCCTGTTTCTGGATATTCTTATACTCTTTTTGGATTTTTTTGACTTTGGCTCTTGAAGCTCTAAATTGTTTATGACTATTCTTAACGATGCGATTCGTAGAACGTGATTGTGACTTTAGCTCTTTCATTCGCATAGCACTATCTTGTTGAACAGTGCGGTAATTCTTCCGGACTGTTTCCAGCTTCTGATCTATCTTATGACCGATTGTTTTTGGTCTGCCTTTCTCCTGATCCATAGTGAGACTCCTAAGCGTCTGTTGCAACTAAGTTATATAACTTAGTATTCTTAGGTATTGGATTTTCAAATGGCACTACAACTGGCCCTGCTACAATTAAGCCAGTACCTTTAGCTTTTGGCCGAGCCAAGTAGCGAATCTGTTTGTCAGTCAAGTTAACAATATCTTTTAAGATAGCCAAATCCTGGGGTTTTTGTTTAAGCAAAATCATGAACTCGCTGTTTGAGAGCAATTTCCGACCTTCTTCAACAGCAGCTAACGTTTCTACGTTCTGTGTGATCCCTGTTGGAATCGCACCGTATTTCCGAATCCGTGAATACAGTGTAGTAAAGAAGTCTGCTTGGGCTTTATTTTTAAATAGAATCTGCATCTCATCAAAGTAAACCCATGTAGTACATTTCCCTTGATTCTCTACAATTTGATTCCAGATATAATCCTGAATAACCATCAAAGCGAACGGCTTCAATTTGTGCGACAACTTCTTCAGATTAAAGATAACAAAGCGATGATTAAGATCCACGTTTGTATTGTGAGCAAAAATATCTTGAGAACCATTTGTATAGGTTTCTACCGCCAAAGCTAAATCTTGAGCTTCTGGCTCTGGTTGTTCCTTCAATACCTGATGCCACTCTTTTAGCGTTGGAGTAAAATCATCTGTCAAATAGCGCTCATAAGTCACACCTGTTACCCGGTCAATAATCCCAATCTGTGCATCTGTTACCTCAGATAGAATCGATTCAAATAATCCCATCAACAAGTTTGCCTTATCTCCAATCGGATCGTCATCCTCATCGTCCAAACGCTCTAGATCCGGTAGATCTAAGAGATTGATATGTGTTTTTGAACCAATCGAAATATCCACCATCTGGGCGCCGAAAGCACGTCCAATATCAGAATATTCATCTTCGGGATCCACAATGATTACTCGATCTTCTGGATATTTCAGCAAAGTTGGAATGACTTCTCCACCTTTAATCGTAGTAGATTTACCAGAACCAGAAGAACCAAGTACAACACCTGAACCCGTATTCAGATCACGTTTTCGATCCAGTGTAATGATATTGTTTGATAACTGATTTTGGCCATAGTAGCGAGCAAGTGAGCTGTCAGACTTCAAATCCACGTTAGTAAAAGGGACTTGCGTAGCAATATTAGCTGTTGTCATCTTTCTCATGAAATTCTTCTTCACATTTACGAAGCACTCTCCGATAGGTAGAATCGTATTTAGAGCCTCTTCCTGGTAATAATAAAGATCTTCAAATTCTACCCCTAGCTTCCGTCCAGCACGCTTAATCTTCTGCTCATTACGTTGTAGTTCCTCCTGGCTATCTGCCTTAAAATACACTGCAATCAAACCAGAAAAGATTTTCTGATCATACTCAGTAATCTCATCTCGCCACTTCTTGGTAGCTTCTGAGATTTCTTGGTCACGACCAGCAACCACTGCATCATCAAAGATACCAGATTGAGCAGCCTTACGTTTAGAACGTAGCTTCCCAATTTCAGCATCTGTTTCTGCATCGTCAATCTTCTCTAAGATTTCAACATTCTCATAGGGTTCTGCATGGATAGTAATGGCTAGTTCAAATCCCAGTGTCGTTAAATCACGAATGAGACGATCAGACATCCAGTTAGGATATCGGTGGGCATAGAGTACCTTGGCCCAACTATCATCAATAATCATCCGTTTTTCTTGAAACTCAATTCGGTTCGGAGCGATAAATGATTTCGTTGATAACCCAGATAGAGCAATTTCTCGATAATCAAAGTTGACATACGGGTTTCCTCGTAATAGTTCAGAAAAGACCTTCAGACGATCCAGACCATTCATTTCCTTAAATGTAATATCAGCTTCCTGAAATTGTGTTCCCAGGGAAACTCCAATATCTTGTAGTAACAACTGTGCCTGTTTTCGATCATCAGCGTTCGTTGAAATGGTCACATACTTATGTACCTCGAAGTTGTTAGCGTGTGTTGTAAATCGCTCCTTGATCATCTCATTAGCTCTTCACGATAGTCATCGTAGCCATCGTTTGTTTCTTCAAACAAGATATTCTGCAAGGAGTTATCCGAGACTCTACGGTTAATTACTAAGAGTTGATAGTTACTGCCCTCATCCAGTGAATTAAGAGCATCCATTGTTGTATCGATGATGCTCTCTTTTTCATCTTGTTGAGCAGTTGAGTAAGAAGCATCCCCCAGCATGAAGCTACGAGAATACTTCTCACGTGCAATGTGCATCAATCCATCTTCATGGAGCAGCGTATAATTGATGGTATTTTGTGTCGTAGGTTTCATCTGACGACGCAAGCGCTCAATTCTTTTCTTTTCTGCGTTTTCTAGTTTTTCTCTTTTGCTTTTGAATAAACTCATCTTTTGTATAAATTCCTACCTTTCCAAACTCTGTCTCATAGCTTCTTTGTTGGATTCTGAAAAAGAAATTGATTTTTTCTTTAATCCGCATTCGCTTAGTCATACCCGTACCGTACATTGCCCCAGGAACTACAAATATAGCATCCCAAAGATAAATGTACCAATCAGGTAAACCAAAGAAATATATCGTAATTGTCCCTGAAACAGCTATTAACAAACATACGTAGAGAACAATCATTCTAGTAGTTAAGCCAAATAGAATAGGCTTGTCCTCAGTTTCAAATTCTCTTAAAAATTCTGATCCAATTTTTTTCAATTAGTTTCCTTTCATACAAAATAAGATCGATCAATTCTAATTTTTCTAGGCATGGATTACACTCCTAAAAGTTGCTTGGCTTTTCGACTAGATCCAACCATGACAAAGATATAGATAACCCCCTTGGCAATTGAAGCAAAGGCCGTTCCCCAAGAATCACTGGAACCAGTCGTAACCTTTAGGAGATCTGTTGCCACAATCGAATCATATACAACAGAAACAATAATTAGGATGACACCAATAAGGGCGGAGGCCGCAAAGTATTTCAGGAAGTTAATCGTAACAGAGCGTAATGAGTCCATCATAAAGAACGCTACCAATAATGGGGCTATGGCTTTAAGCATATACAAATCCAAGTAACGTAAGAAAACAATAATCCCTAGAATAATGTTAGCCACTCCACTTACAGCTTTCCCGACTAAAGTAATGATAGTTTTTTCAAATATTCCTTTCCCACCAGAAATATTAGAATCAATGGTTGTTTTAACAGTAGGTGTTACATGAGCAATCACTTTTACAACAATATTAAGCAATTCCAAAATCGCATCACAAATTTGAGATGAGGCAGAAATCATAATGAAAGCAAATAAGTATTTCATTAAAGCCTCTAACCAAATTTTCTGTGTTAATGCACCTCCCCTCGACTTGACCATTTGTGACCATGATGCCATTTCAAACCAGAAAAAAAGACCTAAAAGGATATATCCAATAGGTCTAACTGCATCAGCCATCATATTTACAGCTTGATTTGTAGCAGAGCTATAACTAGAAAGAGAGCTTGTTAGCTCTCTAATATCTAAATTCATAGGCTACTCCTAAAATTTTAGTTGAGATAGTGCTGCAACGATAGCGGCTGCAATTCCTGCAGAAGCTATGGCCAGATATGTACCATTAGTCATAGAATCAGAACCGTCGTCTTGTCTTTGCTTATCTTTATTCTTTCTTCCTTGAATAAAGTCAACTGAACCATTCCAAATCCAAATAAGACCTGTAATTGTTCCGACGGTACCGAGACCAGTAATAATTTTTGTAATGATTTCCATTTGGTTTTACCTCTTTTAATTTCATTTTTTTATAACAAAAAGCACTGCAGAGATTTCTACAGTGCTAAACACAATACTATTTTTATAATTCATCAAATTCTTCACGATAAATCGTCCGAACAGTAGCTACTAGAATACTAAGGCCAATAATAATTGGAACTTCAAAATTCGGATATGGGAAAAATAACCCTCCTCCTTTTGGTGCATCAACCACTTGACCAGCAGTAATAAGTGAATCATGGGGCATTCCTAAAATATGCGGTGTATACCATCCAAAAATATTATCAATTATGTTTTCGCTTGGGAAATTGAATAGATGATGAATGATTGCCATTCCCCCAATCAATACGATTGTTATACATATTTTAGCTATAACCCACAGAATAAACATACCAATAGTGGATTTTACAACATTAATACACCAAAGAACGATATAAAAGGGAGCTGTAAAAATTCTAATGATAGCTACCCATAACCAGGAAAAATCATTCCCAAATTTCATAATCCTACTCCTCCACGATTTACCGTTATTATACCATAAAAATAGCTTATTTCAAAGGTTCCTAGAGTATTCTAAGCCTCTTTTTTCTTACGCTTACTGTAAAGCAGGCCTGTAGCAACACTTCCCATTGCTAGAGCAGCTAATAGTAAATCTGCAGAATCCTTCTCCCCTGTTGAAGGCAAGCTTCGTTCTGGCTGAGTTACTGGTTGTTGCGGATGTTCTTCAGGAGTTTTTGGCTCTGGTTTGGTTCCGGTTTTGGTTCCGGTTTTGGTTCTGGCTTTGGTTCTGGTTTTGGTTCTTCTGGAGTATGAGTCACAACCGTATTGGAAACAACTTCCACACCATTAACCGTATGATAGTAAGTATTTTCTACTGTTCCTGACTGAATACGTGTCATTTGTAGATATACTTCGGCTTGAAACTCTGATGTCTCTAAAATTGACTTCAAGAAAGTATCATCAAAACTAATATCTACTTTACCTTTAGCCTTGTCTACTACTTGACTTGTGAACTTAGTTAATTCATCACCAGCTTTGAATTTTTGACCGTCACTTGTTTCAAAATCTACAGCCGCAAACACTTGATAGACACTCTGATAATCATCATGTGTTTCATCGTAGTCATCGCTAAATTTATACTCAAACAACTGTTCTGAGCGATCTTTTGGCACTAGGGAACCAACTAATTTGTAATTAAATGTTTGATTCAGTTTGACCTCTTTTCCATCCAAGCTTTCTTTGCTTAGATGGTCAATCACTACATCTTTCTTCGGTTCAATCTTTGGAACATTATTGACTACTGTTTCAGTCACATAGGCCATACCAAAATCAATTTGATAGGCTGTATTCTCATACTTACCACCTGTTTGACCCAATTCCTTTTTAACAGTCATTGGATTAGTAATCGTCAGAACTTCTCCAGTTTGAACGTAGGTCTTGTAGTACTCCTCTTGATTCTCCGCCTCAAATACTTGAATCGCTCCTTTCGGAGTGAAATTGCTAGACTTCAAGGCTTCTTGGACACCTGATGGGGCTTTTTCTAGACTTTCATAAAGAGCCATTTTCAAACCTTTAACCACTTGACCTTTAGAGTCAGTCACTTGAACACCATCTTGATTGATCGTAACAGCTTCTTCTGGGTAATCATCAACAATGTAGAAGCCTTTGCCAATACGGTCTTTATCTACTTCAATGCCCTTGTATTGGCTATAATCTACGGTTACCTTGTAGTAGTTGACCGTTCCTGCCAAGACCTGTTTCCCATCGATGTCGACACCTGCCTTGTTCAAATTCTTCTTGCTCGGTTTAACAGTAGGAACATTATTTACAACTGTATCTGTTTGATATCCGTTACCAAAATCAACTTGGTAAGCCGTATTCTCAAATGATTTTCCTGTATTTCTCAGTTCTTCCTTAGTTACCATTGGATCAATAATTGTAACAGATTTTCCTGCTTTGATATATTTGTTAAAATAGGTTTCTGGATCATCCACTAAAAATACTTGGAAAGCTCCCTTAGGCTTAATTTCAGAATTATCTAGTAAGGCTTTAACCTTATCATTATCAACAGCTTCAATAGAGTCGTACTGATACACTGAAATACTAGAAACTTCATTTCCTTCACTATCAATATAACGAATATCTGATTGATTAATAGTCACTGCTTCTTCTGGATAATCATCAATTGCACCAAAGCCTTTTAGAATAGCATTTGGATCTGCCTTTATCCCCTTATACTGATCATAATCCAAAGTTATATGGTAGTAATTAGTTGAACCAGCTAGAACTGTTTTACCATCAATGATAACACCATCCTTATTATGATTGTGTTTAAGAGGCTTGATTAAGTTGTTATTTGGATTGTCAGGATCATTCGGTTTACCAGGTGTTGTTACCTTAACAATATTTGAATAAGACTCAAACTCATTGTTTAAGTTCAAATGGAAGTTATTCTTATAGGTTGCACCATCATTTGTTACAGTACCATAAACCTTAAGAACTGGGGTTTTGTAGGCTTTACTCAAATCAGTGTTTACTTTAGCTAAACCTTCAGCTTTAAGTAAACCTTTCAACTGATGCTTATCTTTATCGTAAGTTACAGTAAAGTCTTGGTTTTGATCTACAGTTTTTGCTAAATCAAGTAGATACCCTTGAGGTAAGTTGTCCGTTAACTCATAGATTGTAGTTTCTTTTCTGTTTGCCGCTAGAGGTTTAGTTTCTAACTCCCAAACAACTTCTGATAACTTAGGTACTGAAGAATTATTTACATTTGCACCTGCAGAGTTCTTAACTAACTTTTCTACGGTAGGGGTAGTTCTAAAGCGTGTGTAAGTAACTTCAATTTCTCTTGGTGCTACTTCATTTGGAACGTTTTTCAACTCTGGTTTAGGAGGTTCATTTGGAGTAGGAACATGAGGTTTATCGGGTTCTTCTTTAGGGAGAGCTAACAACGGTTTCTCTTTAGGTGGAGTTAATGGAGTCTTATCCTTTTCCTTATATTCAAGTTTGTTTGGTATTAATTTTGTAAACTTACTTGGTTCAAGTGGTGGTTTTGGCTCCTCTAATTGTTTAACGACAGAGCGACCACCCCAAAGTTGAAAAGCGTAACCAGACGCAAAAATTGTTAAATCAGAATCTGCACCTTTTCCATGGTCTTTATTCTGATTATTCCAATATTCTCTATAAGCCGCAGATTGTGACGGAGAGTAAGGTCTCAAATCCCAATTTCCGTTTGCTAAATAAGTTAAATGTTGAGTAGAACCATACCCTACACTTAAAATTGAACCTGCTGGGATGTCGTTATAATCATCAACATCAGCATAATAAGGATCACCTTTCTCCAACGATTTAAACCACTCTCATCATCTGAACTGAAAAATCCATCGCTTTTAATACCTTGCCAGTATTGTTGCCCCCGAATGTTCTTCTCTTGAACATAAGAACCGTAAGGATTTACTACAATACCTGTACTTCCATCCCCATAAGTATGACGAACTGCTTGTAAGTAGTCTAAATCTGAATAAATAGAAATAACACCAAGATTTAATGGTTGTCCTGTGTTTTCATCATAATACTGGATGTCCCAATCATTGTTCAAATAGTTATAAGGATTAAAGTTTACAGAAACTACACTACTATCATCATAAACTTTTTCCCACCAAACATTTAAACGGGTATAAACATCATTATTTCCCTCAAGTCTATGCTCTGGCACTGGAGTTGAGCGAGAGATAAAACGAGCAGAAATTGTTTTACCTGACTTAGTTCGACCTACATTATGAACTGAGAAAGTCGAACCTGCTTGGATACCGGTAATAACCCCACCACCGTAAGTACCTTTAGAGTCTGAATGTCCATAGAAATTTCGACCTTCATAACGGTCACGTTGTAAATTTCTATCCAAAGTTAAGTAAGTTGATTTATTTGCACCAATAGCGCCATCTACAACCTCAAGATTTGGAATGCTTGAATCAAATACCGCTGTTAATTTAGAGTAATAATCTAAAGAACCTCGCTTAGACTGGTCGAACTCACCGTAGATTGTAACCCCATTTGTACGGCCTTGGACTCTCTGACCTCTTAGCTCAGCTAACTTACGATTGTACTCAGCTAAGTCTTTTTTATACTGGTCTAACTGCTCATTATACTTCGTTAAATCTGCATCAGCCTTGCCTTTTTCAATAGTCCACTGCTTTAACTCAGTTTCATATTTTTTCTTAGCGTCTGCATTTTCCTTATCAATAGCAGCGTCTTTCTTAGCTTTTTCTTCTACTGCTTTTTCATAAGTAGTCTTAGCAAGAGCGTTTTCTTGTTGGATACGCTCATTCTCTTTAGCTACACGCTCTCTCTCAGCTTTTAAACGCTCTTTCTTTTCTTGATTTTCTTTATCAATCTGAGCATTTTTAGTAGTAGCGTCTGCTAAATCTTTTTCATACTGAGCTTTAGCTTTGTCATAAGAGTCTTGTTTTTCCTCGTTCTCAGTAGTAATCGTTTTAATTTCTTTTTTACGAGTTTCTACTTCCTCTTTGTATTTCTCAGACTCGTTTACAATAGTAGTCGCTTGCTTGTTGTAACTGGATTCAATTTCAGCAGTTTTCTTAGCTAAGTCATCAGAATTAGTCACCAAACCACCATCAACTTCAGTTTCTTTTACAATTAAACCTGCTTCTTTAGCAGCCGACACCGCAGACTCTACTTTTTCTCGGTTAACAGTGACTTCAACAGAACCTGTTGATTTTTCTGCACTACCTTGGTCGTTTGTAGAAATACTACTTGGATTCGTCTGTGCATAGGGAGCATTTGTGGCTGGATTTTCAGTTCGTGCATCTGCTCTAACCGGACTAGTCATCAAGCCCAAGACAGCTAGACCAAGAATTACTCCACACGTTCCCCATCGTCTTGTTTTTCGGATTGAACCGATTGCTTGTGTCTCGTTATTAAATTTCATTCGTTCTCCTTTTTATTATCCATTCAATACATCCTTTACAGCACTAGTTTTAGGAAGTTTTTTAGGTTCTTCCTTCTTTGGTTCAGCAGCTTTTTCTTCCTTCTTTGGCTCAGCCGATTTATCTTTTTCTTTATAAACAAACTTAAGTGTCTGTTTATCCGAAGAAACCTTACCTTCCAACTCTTCTGGAACTGCCTTCAAAACATAAGTTGTATCTTTAACTGTAATTTCTGTTTCAACATCTCGATCAAATTTCCAGTCTTTACCTACAAGTTCTCCAGCTTTGGAAATAACTTCAGGATCCTTGATTTCCTCGCCCTTTTCGTTGACAAAGATAGCTTTAACTTCCTCGCCTTTTTCATGTGCCAAGTAAGTCAGCAAAAGGTCATTTTCAGCAAACTTTCCTTTCTCTTCTCCTTCTTTAAGGGTAACTTCAAATCCATCTACAGTCGGAGCTTTGATATCATAATCATCCCCTGAGAATCCCTTAGCTACAAGAATATCCTGATCAATCTGCTCATTCGTTAAAGCATTCAAAACCTTGAAAGTTAAAGAATAAACCTTTTTATCTGCTGGTTTCTTTTCATACAGATAATGTAGTTTGACCGTGTCCTTAGTAACTTTTCCAGAAGATTCTTTAGGCTCACCAGTCAATACATAGGTTTCACCATCAATGGTCAATTCCTTCTTAACTTCAGTTGCCTTCCATTCACTACCAATCTCCTTACCAGCTTCGATAATTGTGATATCGCTTTGCCCAGGAATTTCTTTTCCGTCCGCTGTTCGGAAATCAGCAGTAACAGCGCCACCTTCGTTTTTGATAGAATCAGATTTCTTAGCCACTTCTTTTCCATCTAGTGACACTGAACCAGTTACAGTACCTTCTCCAGTAAAGCTATAAACAATCGTGTAATCACCATCAGGTAGTTTTTCTGAAAAATCAACCTTCCCATCTTTGACAGGTAATTCTTTATTGACTTTACCACCTTTTAACAAAGCCTTAGGGATTTTGATTCCATCTCCACCAATGGCAACTTGAGCTGTTTGATCTGCACCCTTAGAGGTTTGTACTTTGACAGTAGCAGTTTCCATAAACTGTTTAACCACTTCAGCATCTACAATTGACTTGTCTTTACCAGTCATATCGTAGATATTAGGATGACCCAATTCTTTCATTTGCTCAATTGAACGCATAGAGTTAGTGTCGTTATCCGTAACTTGGTTACGGTTGACAACTGACATAAAGGTCTTAGCCCGTCGTTTTGCCCACTCAGCGAAAGATTTGTCCATTTCTTCTGGTTTACCTTTATCCATCCAACCGTCAGTGTATTGGATAACAGATACAGTATCAGAAGGTTTTGTAATTTTTTCAACAATCTCTTCAAATGGAACAACCACATCTACAGACTCATCTAGGTAACGGTGTGAACCTAGAGCATTTGCTAAAGCAGCAAAATAAGCACCATACTCGTGAATTTCAGAATCTTTTTCTGTTGGAGCCTTAATCTTCAACAGATTATCAATGATTTCAAGCGCTTCTTGCTTCGTCAAGAGAGTTGAAGATATGCCCACAGTGTCTTTAATTTCTTTTTTTGTGCTCGCATGATATGAACTCTGTCCGTAATTATCCGCATAAAGTTGAAGAATGTGACGACTTTGAGGGTTTTTATTTTCTTCAATAATCTTCTTACTTAGGAGTAAGGAATCCTTTACTTTACCCGCATTAGAAGAAGAATAGTCATAAACATGATCCGTAATAAGAGGATCAATTTCATTTGTTGTGCTAGTATTTGTAGGAGCTTTTGTCTTAAACAGAAGCTCATTAGATCCTGCTTTATCTTCACCAGTTACTACTGTATTTTCAGTAGTTTTTAGTTCTGGAGAAAAATCAGGTTGTTTAGGATCAACTGGTTCTGGATTAGGATTTTTAACCTTAGGCGCATCTTTCTTGACCTTTTCGATTTCAATTTTTGTCTTTTCCAAATCCTTGAATTTGTCGGATTTATTCTTGTTAACCTGTTTTTCGTCAATCCCAGAGGATTCTGCATCCTTCTGCTCTGTTTTTTCAGTCACAGCTGAGTTAACTGAAGAATCACTTTTAGATTCATCTGCTTGAGCTATTGCCGAACCGACAATCCCAACCGCAACAAGTCCTAGTGCTACAGAACATAGACGTTTCCCATATTTTCTATAGCTAAATGTTTTTTTCATATTATCGCCTTTCTAAATGTTCATTGGAATATTTTCTATCGGATATATTTGATGGATCTCTTGCTCTAAAATATACAATTATCATTTTTCCTCCAATCAAAAAGTCACCAAGAAACCTTGATGACTTTAATAAATTTAATTTTCCTTTGATTCTCGTTTGATTTTCAATAGACTTAAAAGTGAAACAGTTACCATTCCCAAGAACCAAAGACTAGAAGCTTTTTCTCCTGTCTTAGGCAATTCGTATCCTGCAGCAGGTGCTTGATAAACTGGATCTTTGACTTTTGCCACTTGTTCGTGCACATACTTCGCAGTCTTACCATTTTGAACTACTGGAGTAGAATGAGTTCCATCTTGTTCAATACTTGCTTGTTGAACTATCAACTCTTTTTGATGCTCAATTTCTTGCTGTGCTTCCAGATAATCACGATAAGCCGACAACAACTCTTTATGAGCCTCTAATACCTTTCTTTGTTCTTCCTTTGCAGTTTCTAGTTTTGCTAGTGCTAACTCTAGAATTGATTTCTTTTCTTTCAAAACTTCTTGAGCAGCTTCAAGATTAACTTTTGCTTTTTCTAAGAGCTGAGGAGCGTTCTTCAAAACTTCCACTCGCTTTTTTGATGCTTTCAAGGCTTCTGTTGATTCTGAAAGTAAGGCTTTACGATTGAGGACAAGTTCTTTAATTCGAGTAAGTTCACCTTGTTTAGCAATCAGTGCCTCTTTCTCAGCAGTCAAAGCTTCATTCAGTGATTTCCATTCAGTTTGTTTTTCAACTAGTTTATCTTTAGCTAATGCAAGTACTTCACGTTTGTTTTGTACATCCGCATTCAACTGTTCCAAGGCCTCTTGCGCTTGTTTATTTTCTAAATCAGCTTTTTCAAGATTTTCTTCTGCCTTCTTTAACTTATCTTCTGCTTCAGGAGTTTTTAAAGCAATATTCTGAATATCATTACGATTAGTCACTGCATTTTGCGTAGTAACTTCTGCTTGAGTATATTCTGTCTGTGCTTGTTCTTTTCTAGCTTGTGCATCCTTACGATTCGTTTCCGCAGTATCATAAGTATCCTGAGCCTGTGCCACAGAGTTTCTAGCTGCTTGAATTCTCTCCTGAAGACTAGCTAGATTGTTCTTAGTATCAATTTTAACATTTTGATGGAAACCATTTTTCAGCAAATCAATTGTTTTAGAATCTGTTCCAACATAGTGCATCGCAATCAAACCAAGATCTGTCTTTCGGGTTGCTACACCGATATACTGTAGCGTGACTGACTTACGATCAAGTCCTGCAAAGTTTAAAGCATGGCCCCAATCAGCGTGCTTATCATAAAACAGCATCATAATCATGTTGTTGTAAGCCTGTTGTTTCAGATCCGCTAATGTTATTACATTATCTGCATTTTGGAAGCCTATGTTTTCAGCAAGCAGACCTTGATTCCCCTGATTCAAACCAACTTCTTTCGCAACAGTGTTCAAAGCATCTAGGTCATGCCCGTACTGATTAGTTGATAGCTGAGTTACCTTCTGTGCCACTTTCTGCATATCTCGATTCACTAAAACTGGAATATCATCTGTTCCCATCAATTGACGGAAATCATTAATCAAATGTGCATTGAAAATGGCAAGTTCATCTTGAACTTCAGCAGATAAATGATTGACATCAGCAATCACAGTCTTTTTATCTGCTTCACTCTGCTTAAATGGAGAAGTTGGATTACCGTAATAAGTCTCACCACCATCTGGCGAGCTAAATCCAGCAGCAGTCATACCTCTCTTGGCAATTTCTTGTAACTTATTTGAATTTTCTTCAGTGGGATTATTGAAGTAAGCCTTTAATGCTTCTACATAGCCAGCAGGATAAATGATCGAAGTCGTTGTCAAACTGTCCAGGACACTTTGAGCCTTAGATAGATTCTCTTTAGCTACTTGATACTGATTTTCAGCGTTAGTAGCTTGAGTGGTTGCTTGATCTAGTTCCTGCGCTTTCACCAACCTAGTTGCTTCTGTACTCGTTACCTCTTCTTCCGCCTGTTTCAACTTAGAAGCACGTTGTTCATCTGCTTTTTTAGCAAGTTCTAAATCTTGTCGAGCTTGTGATTCAGTTTTTTCGCTCATTTCCAAGTTTCGCTCAGCAGCTTCAGCATTAGCAACAATACCCGCAACTCCAGTTCCATCTAAAATAGCTTGTTTTTCAGCTACAATTTGTTCTGCATCTGTAACTTCTTTTGTTTTGTCACCAAGCTTTCTCGTAGCTTCTTTGACATTTGCTTCCTGATCAGTAACATTCTCTTCAGCTAGCTTTTGTTTCTCTCCAGCAGAGGTCAGTTCTTCTTGAGCCTTCTTCTCAGCAATTTCTTTTGCAGAGACATCTTCTTTTGCATCCTGGATATTTTTAGGAGTAGCTTCCTTGACTACTTTCTCCGCTTGAGTAACAGTTTCTGTAGCTCCATCAACTGCTTTCTCAGCATTGTTCACCTCATTTTGAGCCGAGTTTACAATCTCCTCATGCTTTTTTACAACTGTGTTTGCCTGCTCCACATTTGCTTGGGAGATAGCAACATCAGTTTCTGTAACTGTTTTTTTAGTTGCTGTCTTCTGTTGGCTCCCTGAAATTGGCTCTGTAGGTTTTAATTCTTCTGCGGAAGCTTGAGTCGTTGCTCCAACCGTTGCAGTTGCGATTGCGCCAGCCAATAAAACTTTCTTAACTTCATTCATCATTTCCATTTGATTTCTCCTTTTTGATATTACTTAAAACAATGCTTATTTGAATAGTCTTTTAGTTCTCGTGAGATTTTATCAGACAATTTATTTGGTATAAAAGTCATATATACTAGAATCCCAGAGGCTAAAAGAATAACTGTAAATATTATCTGTATAATACTCATTTCTTCACCTTTTCATAACATCACCTATCTGCTTTCAGCAACAAAGATACATTTCCTTGCTCCCCAAAACAGATAGATGAGGACTCTATCTGTTAAATTTTAACGCTAGGTCGGTGATAAGCTTTACCGGTTAGCTGTAAGATAGTTTTATTTCCTTGCTTAATTCGTCTGGCAACTAAAATATCTCCACGTTTAATAGTGCGTATATCTCTATAGATTTTAGAGTATTCTGCAATCATTTCAACGGTTTGAAGTTTTCCTGCCACATATCCTTTTTTAGGAATAAGACCATGCTTACTAGTTAATTTCATTTCTTCACCACTTGCAAGCCGTGCAGTTGCATCACCTTGCAAACCTAGTCGTCTTAAGTCAGTGAGTGTAACCTCACTGGTTGATTTTATTTGATTCATATTGTCCTCCTTTTTGAATCAAAGGCTGATTTACAGCCATGCCGAGTTGATGCCGTACATCTCTACTGTGTTTTTTACGCACGATTTATAGTTTAGAAATCGCAAACTCTTTCGTCTTACGGGACAAGTCAACCGTGACTTTACATAATGCAGTCAGCACTAGATATACTTTCTAGATACACACCGCCCCTGTTCTTCTTTTTATGCCTAGACTGCGCTAATCGGGACAGTGGGGATATTCAATTTTCAAAGAACAAGAGTAGTTTTAGGACTTGCTCAGGTCAAGTATTTTACAAATATGGAACTATCTTAATTCCAATCTTCACCTACTAAAGAATCGTAATCTTCTCCACAACACGGACAGAATCTGCATTCCTCAGCAGAATCGAACTCTGTATCACACATTGGACAATCTACTAGCATGGTAATCTCCTATCCTTATTTTGTCCGATAAGTTATCTTCTTCACCCATCTAGGATTGATAGAAAACGGCGGAGTCGCGGATGTAAAATTCATGCTCGCTCCTGTTCCAAATGAACTTGATACCAAATTTTCTAGTTCCTCTAAGTTGAAAGTGATGGAAATACTTTCTACCGTTTTATCAAAATACTCTACAATCATTTCAATCTCTTGAACTGGTTGGGGAGGTGTAGATTTCATAGCTTGCACTCCGTTAATTCTCTCTTGATGATTAAACAATCCCATAAAATCAACTCTCTTTCTTTTAACAAGTTGTTGTAATTCTTCTTAACTTGATATTTGTTTTATATATTTAATTTTCAATTATTTCCCATACACTTTCGAGCGTTACTATTGTAAATCGCAAGTAACCCATTAAAAACATATTCAGCAATTACTTCTGATGAACGGGCAAATCGCATATTTTCTAAAGCATATCGATAGCGTTCTTCAAATGGCATCATGATATAGGCTGCCATCGTATCTGAGTAATTTTCTTCTAAAAGTTGAGAATAAACTAAATCATAAATATAATCCTTATCATACTTGCTAGCTTTATCAACTTTTCTGGAAAGTCTGTCTTGTTTATTATTTGGGGAATTTCTAGGGAACCTCTCCTCGTCCTCCTCAGAAATAACTAATTCAGTGTCTTTATTATTAGTCTCACTATATTCAGTATCGTTAGGGTCTAAATTTGACACCAGGCCCGTATAAATCTGACACCCCCCTGGTGTTTTTTTGACACCCCCCTGGTCTAAATCTGACACCCCCCTAGTATCAGATTTGGAATCACCTGATTTATCAACCATTCTAGCAACTGTGTCATCTTGCAAGAGACCAAGGTAAATTCGGTTAGCTAGATTTCCTGATTTACTTGTAGATTGTTGAACCTCATGAATTAATCCATACTCTGTGAGTTGCTTCTTAATTCTTAATAGGGTAGATTTCGAGCAACTTAGTATCTTCATCAAATTAGAGTTGGAATAAACCAGATAAATATTTCCATTCTCATCAATCCAATTATTCTTGAAAGAAAGATCTAGTCTATCTTTAAGCATGGCATAAGCGACTTTTGCATCTAACCTCATATCCTCATAAATAGGATTTTCAAACAAAACCTTTGGTAAGGCATAAAAGCGATCAGATGTCTGATAATGGCTAGCACTAATAAACTGAATTTGTTTCATAAATTACACCTCTTTCAGTCTAAAGTCACCATTCCTGGTAAATCCTATCAACCCAAAGGCCTCAAGTTCTCCTATACTTGCTATTATTTCTTTTCGTGTTGAACCTGTTTCCTTCATCAAAAACTGGATTATCATCTCTCTTGAAATTCTCTCCTTACTTTTTCGTCTCATAATTTTTCCTCCCAAAATACAAAAAAGAACTAACGGATTTTTCCGTTAGTTCAATATTTTCTATTTATCTCAAAACACTAGACACTTACACAGTAAAAATCCTAAAAAAATAGCAAGTAAACCACCTAAGTAGGTTAAGAGAAAATATCTGTAAAAGATCTTCTTATCAGTTAAGAGTTTTTGGAGTTCATCATTCAAGGTTGAAAAAGTGGTTAGACCTCCACAGAAGCCTGTAGCAAGAATAGCATAGAGCTCTTTATCTTCTACATAATTGTAAAACAAACCAATTAAAAAACATCCTAAAAGATTTGCTAGAAGTGTTCCTAATGGTAAAACTCTCTCTTGATTGAGGGTAGAAAGGAAATAACGAACAAGCGCTCCAACGCCACAAGCAAGTGCTAAATATATGATTACCATTTCTTCCTCCCTAAACAATAAGCCAATAAAAGCCCTCCACCAATGCTCAGAACTAGATAGATTACCAGACTTGGATAAGAACCTGTATCCAGCAATTTTACGGCATCTAACATGAGGCTAGAAAAAGTCGTCAAACCGCCACAAAAGCCAGTACCAAGTGCTAAAATCAAACCCTTACTGCTCCCCTTATAAACCAAATAACCTTTGACAAGATAGACTAAACAGAAAATTCCTAGATAGTTGACGACTAGTGTCCCCCATGGAAAAGCTGGACTAGTTGGCAACCATTTGGAAATCAAATAACGGACAAGACCTCCTAGCATGGCAGCTAGAAAGATTCCTAGTGGGTAAAATTGTTCTTTTTTCATTTGATGTTTTTATCCTGATAATCGCGCGAACGTTTGAGAATGTCTGAAAAAGTCGCGACAATTGTCTCTTCGTATTTTTTATTGCTGACACGACTTCTGACTTTTTCAAAGATAGCTTCTTCTCTTTTGGTGTCCAAAATCGGTTTTCCTGAAGCCTTTTTATAAGCAACTACGCCTTCCACAAGATGCATTCTTTCTTCCAAGAGCTTCACGATTTGATCATCAATTTGATCGATTTCTTGTCTAATAATATCTAAATCCATAGAGTCTCCTTTTATATTTGAATGATTTTATCAAAAATCTTCTAGATGGAATGGTACATTCTTAGGAACAACTAACAAAAACTGCACTGACAACTTTCATCAGTGCAACTTCATGCTTATCCTACTTTAGCAGCCAATTCTTCTGCAAATTGTTCCAAGCGTTCGATATCTTCTTCTTCTGCAGAGAGATCCACTTTGACGCACTCTGATCCCTTTTCAGCTCCTGTTGCCACAAATACACGATCAAAGTCATCAACAGCTTTACAGAACTCATCGTAGAAAGTATCGCCTGATCCTACCACACCGTAGATCTTGCCACTCAAATTAAGATCTGCTAGGTCTTCGTAGAAGTCCATCATCTCATCTGGTAACTCTCCATCACCATAAGTGTAGGTTGCAACGATTGCGATATCTGCTTCAAGAAAGTCAGAAGCGTCAACAGTTGTACACTCATCAACATCTACCTCTAAGCCCAACTCACGCAATTTATCTGCTACAATATCTGCAATTTCTTCGGTATTACCGGTCATACTGGCAAATACAATTTTTGCTAATGCCATATCGTCCTCCTCAATTTATCTTCCTCCATTATATCACATCTTTTTCATTTTAAAAATAAAAACTCTTGTGCTACAATGAAATAAGAAAGAATTGAGGTTACTTATGGAAATTTGCCATCAAATTTTAGAAAAAATTAAAGCATACGATACCATTGTCATTCACCGTCACATGAAACCCGACCCTGATGCCTTAGGAAGTCAGGTTGGACTCAAAGCACTTCTGGAACATCATTTCCCAGAAAAAAAAATCAAGGTAGTCGGTTATGATGAACCTACTCTAACATGGCTTACAAAGATGGATCAGGTAGAAGACAAAGATTATCAAGGAGCGCTTGCTATCATTTGTGATACAGCAAATACTGCTCGTATCGATGATAAACGTTATATCAATGCTGAAACCATTATTAAAATTGACCACCATCCAAATGATGAAGTATACGGGGATCTTGTTTGGGTAGATACCAACTCGAGCAGTGCCAGTGAGATGATTGCTCTCTTTGCTGAAGCAACTAATCTTGAATTATCTGACTATGCAGCTAAAATGCTATGCGCTGGAATTATTGGCGATACCGGCCGTTTCCTTTATCCGTCTACTTCTGCTCGTACCCTTCGAATTGCTAGTAAACTAAGAGAACATAACTTTGACTATGCTGAATTAGCACGTAAAATGGACACCATGAGCTTTAAAATTGCTAAACTTCAAGGTTATGTCTATGATCACTTAGAAGTTGATGAAAACGGTGTTGCGCGTGTCATTCTGACTCAAGAAATTCTAAAAACATATCAAGTAACAGACGCAGAAACAGCAGCCATTGTTGGCGCTCCAGGACGTATTGATACTGTTAACCTTTGGGGAATATTTGTGGAACAAGCAGATGGCCACTATCGCGTTCGACTTCGCAGTAAATTCGTTCCAATCAATAGTGTTGCAAAAGAACATGATGGTGGAGGTCACCCACTTGCAAGTGGTGCTAACTCCTATAGCCTAGAGGAAAATGAAGTCATCTACCAAAAATTAAAAAACTTACTGAAAAAATAGATAAAAAGCTTGCCAAACTTAGCATAATCTGTTAGACTAGTATGGTAACAATCTATGGCTCGCGAAGAGACCATGGCAGAAAGGAAATATTGCAAAATGAAAAAAGATATCCATCCAGAATATCGCCCAGTTGTCTTCATGGACACAACTACTGGTTACCAATTCCTTAGCGGTTCAACAAAACGGTCTAACGAAACTGTTGAGTTCGAAGGCGAAACTTACCCATTGATCCGTGTGGAAATTTCATCAGACTCACACCCATTCTACACTGGACGTCAAAAGTTCACTCAAGCAGATGGACGCGTGGATCGTTTCAACAAAAAATACGGTCTCAAATAATCATAAAAAGAACAGCTCTGGCTGTTCTTTCAGAACGAAGACAAACGTCATTTTTGGCGTTTGTCTTTTTCTCTTTTCAAAAATAGTTTATCTCATCACCTACTAATCTATCCCAAAATCTGAATTTGAGAAAAATATAGCCGATTGAAACAAAAATAGTATATAACGTGGTTTAATCTTCTTATGGTATATTCAATAGATTTTCGTAAAAAAGTTCTCGCTTATTGTGAGCGAACAGGTAGTATAACAGATGCATCACACGTTTCCAAATCTCACGTAATACCATTTATGGCTGGTTAAAACTAAAAGAGAAAACAGGAGAGCTAAGCCATCAAGTAAAAGGAACAAAACCAAGAAAAGTTGATAGAGATAGACTTAAAACCTATCTTGCTGACAATCCAGATGCTTATTTGACTGAAATAGCTTTTGAATTTGACTGTCATCCAACTACCATTCACTATGCTCTTAAAGCTATGGGGTTCACTCGAAAAAAAAGAACCACACCTACTATGAACAAGACCCAGAAAAAGTAGCTTTATTTCTTAAACATTTTAATAGTTTAAAGCACCTAGCACCTGTTTATATTGATGAAACAGGATTCGATACTTATTTTTATCGAGAATATGGTCGCTCTTTAAAAGATCCGTTAATAAGAGGTAAAGTATCTGGAAGAAGATATCAGAGGATTTCTTTGGTTGCAGGGCTCACAAATGGTGAGTTAATCGCTCCAATGACTTACAAAGAAACGATGACGAGCGATTTTTTTAAAGCTTGGTTTCAGAAGTTTCTCTTACCAACATTAAATAAACCATCAGTTTATTATGGATAATGCAAGATTCCATAGAATGGGTAAGATAGAGCTCTTATGTGAAGAATTTGGACATAAACTTTTACCACTTCCTCCCTACTCACCTGAGTACAATCCTATTGAGAAAACATGGGCTCATATCAAAAAGCACCTCAAAAAGGTATTACCAAGTTGCAATACTTTTTTTGAGGCTCTGTCGTCTTGTTCTTGTTTCAATTGACTATATTTTTGAAAAGATAAAAAGACAAACGCCAAAAATGACGTTTGTCTTAGTTCTGAAGAAGGCTTTTGCCTTCTTTTTTATATATCAGTTAAAGGTGTCGCAGTATCTGGCGAAGTATCATAAACTTGGAAGTCTACTCCTACTCCCAGATCTGCCTGAGCCAGCTGATTGACCATAGTCATATGAGCGAGTTCTTTGATATTATTCTCCTTAGACAAATGGCCTAAGTAAATCTTTTTGGTGCGGTTTCCAAGTGTGCGAATCATGGCGTCTGCGCCATCTTCATTTGAGAGGTGTCCAAGATCAGACAGGATCCGTTGTTTGAGTCGCCATGCGTAGGACCCTGCTCGCAGGATTTCCACATCATGATTTGACTCGATCAGATAGCCATCTGCATTCTCGACAATGCCAGCCATACGGTCACTAACATATCCTGTATCCGTCAGCATGACAAAGCTCTTATCGTCCTTCATAAAACGATAAAACTGGGGAGCGACTGCATCATGACTCACACCGAAGCTCTCGATATCGATGTCGCCAAAGGTTTTGGTTTTTCCCATCTCGAAAATATGCTTTTGCGACGTGTCAACCTTACCGAGATACTTACTATTTTCCATAGCCTGCCAAGTTTTCTCATTGGCATAAAGATCCATGCCGTACTTACGAGCAAGGACGCCCACACCGTGGATATGGTCTGAATGCTCATGGGTTATTAAGATAGCATCCAAATCCTCTGGTTTACGATTGATTTCACTCAAGAGGCTTGTAATTTTTTTGCCTGATAGTCCCGCATCTACTAAAATTTTCTTTTTTGGTGTTTCCAAGTAGAAAGAATTTCCACTGGAACCTGATGCTAAAATACTGTATTTAAAACCGATATCACTCATTCTAGTCTTCTAGTTCATCCTCCCAAATCTCTTCTTTCACGGCATCTTTATCGTATGGAAGTACGATGGTAAAAGTAGAGCCCTTGCCATATTCACTCTTGGCCCAGATAAAGCCCTTATGTTGCTTGATGATTTCCTTAGCAATAGCCAATCCTAATCCTGTTCCACCCTGAGCACGACTTCTTGCTCGGTCAACTCGATAGAAACGGTCAAAAATCTTCGGCAAATCTTGCTTTGGAATTCCTAAACCTTGGTCAGAGATAGACAAAATCATCTGATCATCTGTAGTCTTCATGCTTACAGTGATTTTTCCACCATCTGGTGAATATTTGATGGCGTTATTTAGGATATTATCTATCACCTGAGTCATCTTATCTGTATCAATCTCAATCCACACGGAGTTAATCGGATAATCTCTCACCAACTCGTATTTCTTCTCATCGTCCTGACTTCTCATCTTATCAAAACGATTGAGAATAAAAGTGATAAAGGCAGTAAAGTTAATCAACTCAACATCCAAGTGACTGGTCTCATTGTCAATCCGTGAGAGGTGCAAGAGGTCCGTCACCATCCGCATCATACGGTTGGTTTCATCCAGAGAAACCTTGATAAAATCAGGGGCAACTGGTTCTGTCAGGGCTCCTTCGTCCAAGGCCTCAAGATAAGATTTTACACTTGTCAAAGGTGTACGCAACTCATGACTAACGTTCGAAACGAAAAGCCTTCTCTCACGTTCTTCCTTCTCTTGTTCAGTCGTATCATGTAGGACTGCTACTATACCAGAGATAAAACCAGACTCTCTACGAATCAAGGCAAAACGCACGCGCAAGCTGATATACTCGCCATTCACATTTTGGGAATAAATCATCAATTCAGGACTTTGGGTAATGAGATCTCTCAACTCATACTCTTCTTCAATTTTGAGTAACTCGAGGATATTTTGATTAAGAGCATCATCCCTTTCAACTCCAAGTTGTCTCTTAGCCATGTCATTAATCATGATAATCTGACCACGACGATTGGTCGCAAGTACTCCGTCTGTCATGTAGGACAAGATACTATGCAATCTCTTACTCTCTTGTTCCAGATTTTCCTGAGTCAAACGGATTACTTCTGACAAATCATTAAGGTTGTTGGTGATATTGGTAATCTCGGAACTTCCCTGCATATCCAAAACCTGAGAATAATCACCAGCAATCAAATCCTTGACCTTCTGATTTAGCTGTCTAAGGCGAATATTATCGCGACGACTTTCCAGTAAGAGAAAAGTCACCAGCATAATAAAGCCAATTAAGATGAGGATAAAGATAAAGTCACTCGTCAAAATTGTTTGTTTAATTACTTCAATCATTATTTCTCATGTAATATCCCACTCCACGACGAGTTAGGATGTATTCAGGTCTACTTGGTGTATCTTCAATTTTCTCACGCAAGCGTCTAATGGTTACGTCTACTGTACGGACATCCCCAAAGTAGTCATAACCCCAAACAGTTTCAAGGAGGTGCTCACGGGTGATTACTTGACCAATATGTGACGCTAGGTGATACAAGAGCTCAAACTCACGGTGAGTCAACTCTAACTCCTCTCCGTATTTCTTAGCGACATAAGCATCTGGGAGAATCTCCAAGTCACCGATTTGCAGACTTTGTAGTTTGTTTCAGGCTCTTGGTTATCGCCAGAAACTAGCTCTGTACGACGGAGAAGAGCTTTAACACGGGCCTGTAGTTCACGATTTGAAAATGGCTTGGTCACATAGTCATCCGCCCCAAGCTCAAGCCCGATAACCTTATCAAATTCACTATCCTTTGCTGAAAGCATGATAATAGGAACACTACTTGTCTTACGAATAGTTTTTGCGACCTCAAGTCCATCAATCTCTGGAAGCATCAAATCCAAGATAATAATATCTGGTTGCTCGGCTTCAAATTGTTCAAGAGCTTCACGACCATTAAAAGCAGTTACAACTTCATAACCTTCCTTGGTCATATTAAATTTTATAATATCTGAGATGGGTTTTTCATCATCTACAATTAGTATTTTTTTCATTTAGTCACCTTTTTCCTTATCTCATTATACCAAAAAAATGTAAAGAAGACACTAAAGACCGATACTAGTAGCTTCTTTTCAAGTAGGCTTGCCAGATCTTTTGCTGAGGTTTGGCTAGGGGATAATTGCTAAATTCTTCTGGACTTAACCAAAGAACTTCTCTATCGACATATTCCTGTGTCTCAGCAACTTGTCCTGCAATTATCTGGATATGCCATTTGCGATGGCTAAAAATGTGCCTAACCTCTTCAAAACGTAGATCTTGCCAATCAACTTCAAGATCATAGTCCTGTTCAAAACTCTCCTGTGGAGATGGTCCCAGTTCTAGAATTGGCTCCGCTACTTGACTAAAAAGGTCCAAGGCCTGAGTCTGGTCTGAGAATTCATCAACTTCAATCAAGGGAAAATGCCAAAATCCAGCCAAGAGTTTTTCACTCTCATTCTTCTCTAATAGAAACTGGCCCTGACTATTTTGCACCACAAGAGCATTTAGATAAATAGGGATTGGCTTTTTCTTTGGAGCCTTAATGGGATAGCGATCCATGGTCCCATGTTGGTAAGCAGCACTGAACTCCTTAACAGGACTCTCCTCCGGTCTTGGATTAACAGGAGCCTCAATATCTGAACCTAAATCCATCAAAGCCTGATTGAAATCACCAGGACGATCAGGATCTATCAGAACTTCCATCATCGCTTGAAATATTTTTCGATTGCTAGGATTTCCAATATCATGATTGACTTCAAATAAACGTGCCAAAACGCGCATGACATTGCCGTCTACTGCAGGCTGCGGAAGGTTAAAGGCAATACTAGAGATTGCACCAGCTGTATAAGGACCAATCCCTTTTAAGCTTGAAATGCCTTCATAAGTTGACGGAAATTCTCCTTGAAAGTCGGACATGATTTGTCGGGCAGCAGTTTGCATATTGCGGACACGAGAATAATAGCCAAGCCCTTCCCAGGCTTTTAATAAGCGCTCCTCAGGAGCATTTGCTAAACTTTCAACAGTTGGAAACCAGTCTAAAAAACGTTCATAATAGGGAATGACGGTATCAACTCGAGTCTGCTGCAACATAATTTCAGATACCCAGATATGATAAGGATTCTTGCTTCGTCTCCAGGGTAAATCACGCTTGTTTTCGTCATACCAGGCTAATAATTTTTGACGGAAAGAGAAAATCTTGTCCTCTTCCCACATGGTCACACCATATTTCTCCAAATCTAACATATTTCTAGTATAGCATAACCTTTTAGGATACTCAAAAAATCAAGATAAGGCTAGATAAAACACTATCTTAAACTCTGTTAGAATAATAGCAATTTAACCTTTCCAAACCAGCTGATCCTATCATTTTCTCTAATTTTTTGATATAATAAATTTAGAATGATTCTTCAAAGGAGGCATCTATGCGTTTTAATCAATTCAGTTACTATCCTGTAAGCCAGCAAGAAGCTTTACAGGAATTATCCAGCCTTGGATTCAAACTTGACCAATCAAATTCTGATAAAGAACTGTTTGAAGCTTTTGTTAGAACTTGCTTTTTCAATTACAAAAATACAGATTATCCCCTCTCAACTTTAGCTGTAGATAAAGAAACTGGTCTGCTCACTTTCTTCAATTCTGATCGTGAATTAACTTCAGAAATTTTCTATACTGTTGCCTTTCAGTTGCTTGGTTTCAACTACTTAATAGACTTTGAAGATGGTCTAGCTTTTCATAAAGAAACGGCATTCCCTATTGTATACGGAGATTTGATTGACAATCTCTATCAACTCCTTAACACGCGCACTAAAAAGGGAAATACCTTGATTGATCAGCTAATTAGTGATGGTCTTATTCCTGAGGACAATGATTACCACTACTTCAATGGAAAGAGTTTGGCTACTTTCTCAACTAACAATGTTATTCGTGAAGTTGTTTATGTAGAAAGTCGTATTGATTCTGATAATGATGGCCTACCTGATTTAGTCAAGGTTAGCATCATCCGTCCGACTTACAATGGCAAAATTCCAGCTGTCATGACAGCAAGTCCATACCATCAAGGAACCAATGACAAAGCAAGCGATAAGGCTCTCTATAAGATGGAAGTCGAACTAGAAGTCAAGGAACCACATGAAATTACGTTAGAAAATCCAACCCTGGACTTGGTTGAACCTGTTGGGGATGCTGAACTTGTTTCTGAAGCTGAAGAAAAACTCACTCATATCAATAGCAGCTACACACTTAACGACTACTTCCTTCCAAGAGGATTTGCCAATATCTACGTATCTGGTCTTGGTACAAAGGATTCTCAAGGTCAGATGCCAAATGGTGATTACCGCCAAGTTGAAGCCTATAAAAATGTCATTGATTGGCTCAATGGTCGTTGTCGTGCCTTCACAGACCATAGTCGTGAACATCAAGTCAAGGCTGACTGGTCAAATGGTAAAGTGGCAACTACTGGTCTTTCTTACCTAGGAACAATGTCTAATGGTCTTGCTACTACAGGAGTTGATGGTTTAGAGGTCATCATTGCTGAAGCCGGTATCTCATCATGGTACAACTATTACCGAGAAAATGGTCTGGTAACAAGCCCTGGTGGCTATCCAGGGGAGGACTTCGATTCATTAGATGAATTAACTTATTCTCGTAATCTCTTAGCTGGTGACTATATTCGTGGAAACGAGGCTCATAAAGATTCTATAGAAGAACTGAAGAAAAATCTAGACCGTAAAACTGGGGATTATAACCAATTTTGGCATGATAGAAACTACCTTCTTAATGCTGAAAAAGTTAAGGCTGAAGTTGTCTTTACCCACGCTTCACAAGACTGGAATGTAAAACCACTTCATGTCTATCAAATGTTCAATGCTCTTCCAAACAATATTAAGAAACATCTCTTTTACCATAACGGCGCCCATGTTTATATGAACAACTGGCAGTCCATTGATTTCCGTGAATCCATGAATGCCCTTTTGACACAGAAATTATTGGGTCAAAGCACTGACTACCAACTTCCAAGAGTCGTTTGGCAAGACAATACTGCTCCTCAAACCTGGCTGTCACTTGAAGATTTTGGAAATCAAACTGACCATAAAACTTTCTCTTTAGGTACTGAAGAAGCTGTCATTGAAAATCATTACCAAGATTCTGACTTCGAACGATTTGGAAAGACTTACCAAACCTTTAACAATGAACTTTATCAAGGGAAAGTCAATCAGGTTACCATTGACCTGCCAGTGACAGAAGACCTTCATCTCAATGGGCGTGTTAAACTAAACCTCCGTCTCAAATCAAGTACAAATAAAGGCTTACTATCTGCCCAACTTCTCGAACTTGGTCAAAAGAAATACCTACAACCGTATCCAGGAGTCTTGTCTGCTCGTACGATTGATAATGGTCGTTACCATATGCTGGAAAATCTTTGCGAGCTACCATTTATCCCAAATGCACAGCGTGTTATCACCAAAGGCTACCTCAATCTCCAAAATCGTCATAATTTATTAAAAATTGAAGCAATTAATCCTGATGAATGGATGGAATTCCAATTTGAACTCCAACCAACTATTTACAAACTAAAAGAAGGCGATACAGTACGTCTCGTTCTTTATACTACAGACTTTGAGATTACTATACGTGACAATACAGACTATCATTTGACTGTCGACCTTGCACAGTCTAGTCTTGAGATTCCATTCCAAAAGTAGTCAGTAAATCAGAAAGAGTCTGGGACAAAAGTCTAACTTTAAATATAAAAAGCGAACAAAACAAGTTATCTGATACTCAGAATACTGTCTTGTTCGCTTTTTTGTCTAATCAATCGATTTTAAAAATTTATAATAAAGAATTTCTAAAATCAAAATCTTTTTGTCCCAGCCTCTTATTTTATGATTTGCTATTTTCAGCTTGCTTTTTAGTTCTTGCAATTCTCAAAGCTCTATTTGGATTGAGACGATTAAACAGTTCTTCTAACTTCTTCTCATTCCAGACATCTGCTGCAGAAACAAAATTTCCCTCCGCATCTCGAAAAGATATTGGTTTATCACCCATAGCTATCTCCTAGTCTACAAATTCAAACTCAAACTTACCGATACGAACCAAATCTCCATCCTTGGCGCCACGGGCACGGAGAGCTTCATCGACTCCCATACCTCGCAACTGACGAGCAAATTTCATGACAGACTCATCACGGTCAAAGTTAGTCATGTTAAAGAGTTTGATGAGTTTTTCACCTGAAAGTACCCAAGTTGCATCATCATCACGACTAATCTCAAATGGTTTTTCTTCTTCATCAAAACCATAATATGCTTCTTCTTCCATTTCTGATTCGTCGTAAATTGGAAATTCTGGCGTCTTATCAAGAAGTTCTGCCGTTGCATCTAATAAAGGTGCAAGACCTTGCTTGGTCAAACCTGAGATTGGGAAGATTGGCGGTAATTCTTCAAATTCATCATAATTAGCAGCCAATTTTTTCTTGAACTCTTCAAGGTTTTCCTGACTCTCTGGCATATCCATCTTATTAGCAACAATGATTTGGGGACGCTCCATTAGACGAAGGTTATAAGATTCCAACTCTTTGTTAATAGCTAGATAATCTTCGTAAGGATCGCGACCTTCACTGGCTGACATATCGATGATGTGAAGGATAACGCGAGTACGCTCAATATGGCGAAGGAACTGAGTTCCCAAGCCCACGCCTTGACTAGCACCTTCAATCAATCCAGGGAGGTCTGCCACTGCAAAGGACTCGCCTGACTGGGTACGGACCATACCAAGATTTGGTACAATCGTGGTAAAGTGGTAGGCACCAATTTTAGGTTTGCAGAGGTAATTACGCTGAGCAGAGTTGATTTTCCAACTGAAGGGAATCCAACCAAACCAACATCAGCAAGAATTTTAAGTTCTAACTGTAATTCGCGTTCCTGACCAGGTTCTCCATTCTCAGAGATCTCTGGAGCAGGATTTTTTGGTGTCGCAAAACGGATATTTCCACGGCCACCTCGACCACCGTGAGCAACGATAAACTCTTGGCCGTGCTCAATCAAGTCAGTGATAACTTTTCCAGTTTCTGCATCACGTACAGTTGTACCTTGAGGCACTCGAACAATCAAGTCCTCTGCTCCTCTACCATGCATTCCTTTGGTCATCCCTTTTTCACCCGATTGGGCTTTGAAATGACGATTGTAACGGAAGTCCATCAGGGTACGTAAACCTTCATCTACAACAAAGACAACGTTACCACCACGGCCTCCATCACCTCCCCATGGACCGCCATTAGGGACGTATTTTTCACGGCGAAAGGCAACCATCCCATCGCCACCATTTCCAGCCTTGACCTTGATCTTGGCTGTATCTAAAAACATACTCATATTCTTTTCTCACTCTAAAAAGGGCTGGGAAATCCCAGTCACCAACTATTACTACTTGCTAGAAAATCTAGCATTTTAAAATCTGCTAAATACACCGATGGCTGTAGCAAAGATACCTGCTAGGGTTACAAATAACATGATTAATACGACAAACATTGTTAGTTTTTCAAAGAAAGTTTTTTTACGTTTCCCATTATCACCAAATGCCATTTTTTCTCCTTTACTATAATACTCTAATCTTAATATTCATCAGATACAGGAGCGATTGCCCACAAAATTAAGTAAGCAATAAGTCCAGCACCATAACAGAAAGCTAGAACTCCCCAAATCACACGTACGATTGTAGGGTCAATATCAAAATAATTAGCTAAACCAGCGCATACACCACCGATTTTTTGATCTCTACCACTTCTCATAAATTTCTTTTTCATTTTTTTATTTCCTTTCTTTGATTCAATTAATCGTTCAAATATTTTCTTAAATGACTCAACTGTTTTCTAGAAGCTTTCAACATACGTCTTGAACCCTTGACCGGCATAGACACTGCTTGTTGTGGTATATAGAATACTGTCTTTAAAATGCGTTTCGTAACAGGTTCATCTGCAGTCAATTCTTTTTCAAAATTATTTGAAATAATAACATCTAGATAGAATTCATGCACTCTCTTAGCAAAATTCTCAGCTGAAATTTCATACAATTTTTCAGCCAAAAATTTCTCATCCATCTTTGGAGTTGCAATTAAAGCTTCTAAAATAGCCCCTGCTAGATCTCTCTCTTCATAATAAAGAGTTCCAAACATTTTATGATTGATGAGGTTATCAAGATAGGGATTTCCATGAGCTATTACCGGAGTCTTACTTGCAAGACTTTCAAGATAGGTCAAGCCTTGCGTCTCACTAGTTGAAGCTGAGATAAAGAAGTCAGCAGCCTTATAGTAAAGTGCGGTCTCACTTGGGGCAATCATCCCTGTAAAAATAACAGAATCTTGAATCTGTAAATCTGCTGCTTGCTCCTTGAGATTTTCCAGATAAGGACCATCTCCAGCTACGACTAATTTAACATTTTGCTCTTCTTTTAGAACATCTGGAAATGCTGCCAGAACGGCTTGAATGTTCTTCTCGTAAGAAACGCGCGAAAGGCTTAGAAGCATATTTTCATCTTCCTTAATACCTAGTTTAACCCGTAAGTCTGCGATATGTTCTGGTCCAATCTCTGGTCGTTCAAACTTAGCTAGCTCAATTCCTGTAGGAATAACACGCTTTTCAACTTTGACCTTATAGTCAGATAAAAGGTCGCGCACAATTTCACTCGGACAAATAACACCATCAACATCATGAAGGAAGCCTCTCACAAGATACTTGACCATACCTGGACGAATCAACATCCCTTTAGCGATATAGTGAACATAATCCTCGTACTGGGTATGATAGGTATGAATAACAGGGATTTTCAACTCACGCGCTATCCAAATCCCTAATAAACCAAGAGAAAACTCAGTCTGCGTATGAATAATATCCAGCTTGTATTGCTTGGCAATCTCAAGAGCTTTTGTAAATCCACGATAGGCGAAACGTCGATCCTTAAAGGCAAAGAAAGGAACACTAGGGATACGGATAATCTGCCAGTCTTCATAACGATTAACATCCTTGTCTGTTGTTGTAAAGATAAAGACGGCATGTCCTTGCTTTTCAAGTTCTGTTTTTAAGGTTCGAATACTGGTCGCAACACCCGAGACCTGCGGGAAATAAGTATCTGTAAATAATCCAATTCGCATATACTACCTCATTTTTTTCCTAAAGCTGCTTGCTCCCGATAGAATTTTAGCCAGATTTCAAGAAGATGCTCTTCTGAATATTCTCTTGAAATGGCCTTAGCCTTTTCTTTTAATTCTTTTAGTGCTTCTGGATGCTCTCGATATTCCAAGATAGCCGCTTTCATCTCTTCTACATCACTTGTTGGTCTGTAATTTCCTTCAAGAATGACCTTGTAAAGATCTAGATCACGAAGCATAATGGGTGCTTCACAACTCGCAGCTTCTAGAATAGTCATTGGAAAGAGCTCGTTATAACTTGGAAGCAAGAAAAGATCAGCCAAGGCATAGAGTTCTCTCATCCGTTCTGGATCTACAATCCCTGGGAAAATTAGATTTTCAGGAGGATTATCCATAATCTTTTTATAGCGCTCATAACCATCGGTTATTCCCCCAAAAGAGAATCCACCAGCCCAAATAAAAGTAATATCAGGTAATTTCTCAGCTAGAGTGATAAAGTCATCGATTCCTTTACGTTTCTGAACCTGACCTGCACCAACGACTACAAACTGATTCTCATCAATCCCCATATCTTTACGAAGTTGTTCAACTTGCTCTATAGGAAGTGGATGCCATTTTTCTTTGTTGACAAAATTAGGGATATAGGTCACTTTTTCACGTGGAATTCCAGCAGCAACCAAATCCTCAATGAAGGTAGGATTGACCACAACCAGATGCTCCATACGGTCATAAAAAGAAAATACATAGCGTTTGACAATTCCCTTTAAGAAGAATGGAATCTTCAAACTACCTTCCAAGGTATCTGGTAAGAAGTGAACATAACCAATCTTACGTCCAGAACGTTTTTTCTGAAAGGTCGAGAGATAATAAGGGAAATCAATCGTATGAAAATGAGTAACATCCGCTTCGATTGGAAGATTTTCTGTTACGATCAGTTGGTCTTTCGCATCTCGTTTTAAAAGCTGTACCAGTTCACGGTATGCACCAGACACACCTTGGCCTGCTACTTTTTCACTTGAACTTAGCATATTGATGCGTAATTTCTCTTTTTCCATAGTAACCATTATACCATTTTCTTCAAATAAAATCAGCAAATAAAAAGAGAGATAGTATAAAAGCTGGGAATTTCCTGGCGTCTACACTATTTCTCTTTTTATAATTTACTTACTTGATGCCTAAAGCGATACGAGCGTAACGGCTCATTTTTTCAACTGTCCAAGCTGGATACCAAACTAATTTGACTTCAACGTTAGTAACCTCTGGTACATCTGTCATAGCATCATAAATTTGATCGGTCAAGAGGTCTGCTAATGGACAACCCATAGTCGTTAAGGTCATATCAATCTCAGTATCACCGGTATCACCATCAAATCGAATCTCGTAGATCAAGCCTAGATTAACGATATCAATCCCCAATTCTGGGTCAATCACTTCTTCTAGTGCTGTTAAAATACGTGTTTTGATGTTTTCAATTTGTTCTTCTGTATAAGCCATTTTCACTCTCCCTCAGCTTAATCTTCAATGAAGTCGCGGAGTGGTTTACTACGACTTGGTTGGCGAAGTTTTCTCAAAGCTTTGGCCTCAATCTGACGGATACGTTCACGTGTTACGTTAAAGACTTTACCAACATCTTCAAGAGTACGCATTTTCCCATCATCAAGACCAAAGCGGAGACGCAAGACATTTTCTTCACGATCTGTAAGAGTATCCAAGACTTCATCCAACTGCTCACGCAAAACGATACGAGTTGTATAGTCCACTGGATTTTCAATCACTTCATCCTCGATAAAATCACCAAGGTGGCTGTCATCCTCTTCACCAATTGGTGTTTCAAGAGAAACCGGCTCTTGGGCAATCTTGAGGATTTCACGAACCTTGTCAGGTGTCATATCCATGCGTTCAGCGATTTGTTCAGGAGTTGGATCTTGTCCCAACTCTTGAAGAAGATTACGTTGTTCACGAACAAGCTTGTTAATGGTTTCCACCATGTGAACTGGGATACGGATGGTACGAGCTTGGTCAGCAATGGCACGAGTAATAGCCTGACGAATCCACCAAGTCGCATAAGTTGAAAATTTGAACCCTTTAGAGTAGTCAAATTTATCAACGGCCTTCATCAAGCCCATGTTTCCTTCTTGGATCAAGTCAAGGAACTGCATTCCACGTCCAACATAACGTTTAGCGATAGAAACAACCAGACGAAGGTTAGCTTCTGCAAGGCGTTGTTTCGCTTCGATATCACCTGCTTCAACAGCAAGGGCCAACTCTTTTTCCTCTTCATTGTAAGCAGAGGCACAACCCCGATTTCTTTCAAATACATACGGACAGGGTCATTGACCTTAGCAGAGGTTGAACCAATCAAATCTTCATCAGTCAACTCTGGTTCTTCCTCAGTGCTCAAAACACGCGCACTTGGATTTCCTTCGTTATCGGTAATTGAAATTCCAGCATCTTGAATGCGTTGCAAAAGATTCTCAATACCTTCCACATCTAAAGTGAAGGGAATTACGAGGGCGTTATTGATTTCATCATCAGTTGCTGTACCAGTTTTTTTATGATTGCGAATAAATTCCGCTACTTGGACGTCAAAGGTTGTTACTTCTTTTTGTTTTGTTGCCATTCTTACTCCATTCTTCTTTTTTGGGCAATTAAGCGTTCTAGCTCTTCTAAAGCGGTGTCTGTATCACCGACATGGCTAGCTTCCTGAACTTTCTTTTTAATTTGCAGATTTTCCTGATTCAAAATAGCTCTTTTTCTAGACTCTTCCACTTCGGCTAACTCGTGAGGGGACATCTCAGGTGGCAAATCTAAGGCTAGGACTTGATACCAAGCACTCTCCACTTCTCTGGTCTGATGAGCCAAATCCTCAGATGAGATACTTCCATTATCAATCAAGAGTCCATACAAGGTCTGAAACTCTGGAGTTTCAAAGATAAAATCCTCTCTTAAGCGATAGTCATTAAGCACCAAGGGATGTTCCATCATTCGGTAGAGGATATGGGCTTCCGCTCTCATCACTGCTGTCAGCTGCTTGGTAACAGACATAGTGACAGGACTCGGACTATAGGTCTCCTTGACCTTCTCCTTTCTCTGTCTGACACGACTTTCATTGACAATATGTTCGACTTGCTGATAGTCAAAAGATGGCAAGTGATCCGTCAAAATGTGAATGTAGGAATTCTGAGCTGTGATAGAGGGTTCCTTGGCGATTAAGGGGGCAATTTTCTCTATAAATTCAATCTGGGCTTGTAAATTTTCACTATTTTCAGGTCTGAAATGATGAATGTAAAACTCAACAGGACTGATGCGTGTATTGGTTAAGAGATAAGCCAAGTCTTGAGGAGAGTTTTTTTGCAGATATTCATCCGGATCCATTGCATCAGGAATCTGGACGACTTGGACAGGTAAATCTTTAGCTCATCCAAGGCTTTCGCTGTGGCAGCTTGCCCAGCCTTATCTCCGTCATAAGTGACGATTACTTTTTTGGTAAAGCGTTTCAGATGCTCCACATGTTCACTCGTCAGTGCGGTACCCATAGAAGCAACTGCATTGTCAATACCAGCACGATAAGCCGCAATGACATCCATAAACCCTTCCATCAGGTAGATTTCAGGGGCCTTGCCCGATCCTTTTTTTACCCTCTCCAAATGATATAATTCGTAACTCTTGTTAAAAATTGCCGTCGCTCGACTATTTTTATACTTTCCAGTTTGAGAATCAGTCTCTTGCCATACTCGACCAGAAAAGGCAATCACCTTTCCTTGATCATTTGAGAGCGGGAACATAATGCGATTATGAAAAGTATCAAAGAATTGGTTACTCTCAGATAGATAAAACAAACCTGAATCCAGCAAGTCCTTCTCACTATAATCATCTGCTAAACGCTGATATAGATAAGAGCGTTCTGCTGGAGCCAAACCAATCATAAAATGCTTGAGAACATCATCTGTTAAGCCACGTTTATAGAGATAGTTTCTCGCCTCTTCACCCATCTTAGTCGTCATGAGAATGGCATGATAAAAACGAGCGGCTTTCTCATGCATATCGTAGAGATTTTGATGGGGCGACCTAGGCTGTACAGAACCTTGAACAGGCGCTGCCATCTGAATCCCAAGTCTCTCAGCTAATATCCTCACCGCATCCGCAAAGGTTACCTGCTGATACTCCTCGATAAACTTAAAAACATCTCCAGAGCGACCACATCCAAAACAGTGGTAAAATTGCTTATCTTCGACCACGTTAAAGGAAGGAGTCTTTTCACCATGAAAAGGACAGAGCCCTAAAAAGTTCCGTCCAGATTTTTGTAAGGAAATCACTTCTCCTATGATTTCGACAATATTGGTATTGTTTTTGATCTCTTCGATGAGTCTCTTGTCAACCATAGACAATACCTCCATTTTATCACAGTTTACTCTAACTAGTATAGCTTATTTCTGAAAAAAAGTAAACCATTTCATACACTTTACATGAGACTATTTCATAAATTTCCAGTTATCATGTAAAAGTGAATCTTTTGAAGAAATCATTCTAATATTTGTAAAAAATTAGCAGAAATTAAATCCTATTTCACTTGATCTTCGAGATTATTTTTCAATATTCTGCTAATATACTGACCATCTTTTCTACTGATGCAAGCCGTTGCAAAAGTCATCGGTGCTTTATAAACTTCTCCTCTATATGATGGGTCGGTCAATACAGGCATAGAATAATAGGCATTCTTTTTATTTTTAAGGTCAATATACCATTTACCTCCTAGGTGTTTGCGAAAGGTTTCGCCGATATAAACGGTCAAATAATCCAACATCTTGCGGTCTTCTATCAAAGCATGATGGTCTTCGTAGTGAGCTAAGATCCAAGCCTCCAAATCATCCAAAGACTGCATGCTATAGTCTAAATTTAGCCCTTCTTTCTCCGCAAACTCCCTTGTGAAATAGTCCATCTTAAATCCAATCTGAAAAATCCATTCCTGAAAATCTTCTTGTGTGTAAGCCATGTTTTTATCTCCTTACTTTTATCAATGTTTAAGATTCTTATACTGATTATACTCCAAAGTAAAACTGACGAATAGGAAAAAACAGTAATATTTAAAATTCACCAAAAAACTTAGAAGCAAAAGCCCACTTCTAAGTTTTTAATGATTGATGTTTTAAAAATTATCTACTCAAACAACTGATAGTAATCAGAAATCTTCATCTTAGCTTTTTCATCCTTGTTTAAATCTTGGATGATTTGTCCTTCTTTCATGACAATGAGGCGATTTCCGTATTTGAGGGCATCATCCATATGGTGGGTAATCATCAAAGCAGTCAGATGGTCCTTGTTGATAAAGTCATTTGTCAATTCCATCAAGGCAACACTTGTTTTAGGGTCAAGGGCTGCCGTATTTTCATCCAACAAAAGGAGTTCAGGACGTTTCAAGGTTGCCATCAAGAGGCTCAAGGCCTGTCTTTGTCCACCTGACAAAAATTCAATCGGTGTGTCCAAGTGTTTCTCTAGTCCATTTCCAACCTTCTCAATAGTTGTTTGAAATTCTTCCTTGTAAGCTGAGAGTCTTCTAGGAAATAGACCACGTTTTTCTCCACGAAACTTTGCAATCAAGAGGTTTTCTGCAACAGTCATACGAGGGGCAGTTCCCATCTTGGGATCTTGGAAGACACGAGAAAGGTATTTGGCACGCTTTTCTGGGCTAAAATGAGTCACATCCTCCCCCATGATGCGAATACTCCCGCTAGTCAAGGGCAGAGTTCCTGCAATGCTATTAAAGAGAGTTGACTTGCCTGCACCATTTCCACCCAAAATTGTGATGAAGTCATGTTCATAAATATCAAGTGAAACATCGTTTAGGATAATCTTTTCTTCGTCAAAGCCATTTGTCACAATTTTTGTGGCATTTCTTAATTCTACAATCGCTGTCATTTGCTTAACTTGACTCCTTTCAAGTATTTATCCTTAAGGGTTGGAATAACTAGACAAGTTGCTAGGATAAGAGCACTGTATAGACGGAGGTAACTAGTATTAAAGCCAAGAGCAATGACTCCCCATACCAAGAATTGGTAACTAATAGAGCCAACAACAATAGTAACCAAGCGTTCTGCTAATGTGAGGCTCTTAAAGAGTACTTCACCGATAATCAAGCTGGCAAGACCAACAACAATTACACCGATACCACGAGAGACATCTGCGTAGCCTTCTTGTTGAGCAATAAGGGCGCCAGCAAGGGCGATAACACCATTTGACAAGACCAAGCCCATAAGCTCCATCCGTCCTGTATTGATACCAAAACTACGAGCCATGTCTGGATTATCCCCTGTAGCGATATAAGCTTGTCCAAGTTTGGTATCTAGGAAGAAAAGCATGAGAAGGATAACCAAAGTCACAAAGATTAAACCTGTCAGTAATTGATTAACCTCTGATGAAAATGGAAGAACATCTTGGATTTGCTTGGTGTTTAAAAGTCCAAGGTTAGCCCGTCCCATAATCATGAGCATAATAGAATGACAGGAAGTCATGACTAAAATTCCTGATAGAAGAGTTGGAATTTTCCCTTTGGTATACAATAGTCCAGCTGCTAAACCAGCAAGACAACCGGCTCCTATAGCTGCTAAAGTAGCAAGAAAAGGATTGACTCCTTGTGTAATCAGAGTCACTGCTACTGCTCCTCCCAATGGGAAGGAACCTTCAGTTGTCATATCTGGAAAGTTCAGGATTCGAAAGGTCATAAAGATTCCCAAACCCAGGATAGCCCAGACCAATCCCTGTGAAATAATAGATATTAGCATGTTTGTTTCGTTTCCTTTTTTTATAAAAATTGGAGGAGATGTCTCCAACTCCTCCTACATTCTTATTCAATTACTTGACCAGCGTCTTTGAGAACTGATTCAGGAATTGTGATTCCAAGTTCTTGAGCGACTTTTTTGTTGATAACCGATTTACCAGTTGAGAAGACATTGACTGGTGTATCAGCAGGTTTTTCACCCTTCAAGACTTTGGCAATCATTTTACCAGTAGCAACACCAAGATCGTGTTGGTCAACAACCACTGATGCTAAACCACCTGCTTCTACCATGGCACTCGCACTTGGGTAGATTGGTTTTTTAGCTGTTTGGTTACTTGATACTACAGTTGAGAATGCAGATGCGATTGTGTTATCGATTGGAATCCAGATTGCATCTACTTTACCAGTCATAACATTAACTGTTGAAGCAATTTCGTTCGTTGAAGGAACTGCAAATGTTTCTACTTTCAAACCAGCTTTTTCAGCATAAGTTTTAAATTCTTCAACTTGTGATTTTGAGTTATCTTCACTACTTGAGTAAAGAGCTCCAACCGTTTTGACATCAGGAGTCAATGTCTTGATCAATTCAACCTGTTGTTGAGCAGGGTTGTGGTCAGATACCCCTGTGATGTTCCCACCTGGTTTTTCCAAGTTTTGTACAAGGTTAGCACCAATTGGATCTGTAACTGCTGACATAATAACAGGAAGGTCTTTTGTTGCACTTGCAAGACCTTGCGCTGCTGGTGTTGCGATTCCGACAACTACATCGTTTCCGTTTGCGACTAATTGCTTACTCATTGTCGCAACCTTACTTTGGTCACCTTCTGAGTTCATAAAGTCGATTTTAACTTGGTCACCTTTATAGCCTTCTTCAGCAAGTCCATCTTGGATACCTTGGTAAATCAAATCGAGAGATGGGTGGCTGACGAACTGTAGAACACCAACCTTAGCAGTTTTATTTGCTGTCTCAGTTTTAGTTTCTTGCTTCGTTAAGCTAGAATATACTAAGCTTCCTCCAACTACAAGTGCTAATGCTACGATAATACCGAGTAGACGTTTGTTTTTCATAATTTTCTCCTTATTTCTTCTTAACTTATTATTTTTTTATTCAATCACTTATTCAAGCGACGCCATCGTTTGAATTCCATCATTTATCCTCCCCATAGAAAAAGTCCTCACACAAAAAACTTGTGTGAGGACGTCGATGCGCGGTGCCACCTCAATTATAGGGAATTTCCCTATCGCTCTTACTCGCTTCACGAGTTGCACTATAAGGTGTGCGTACCGAATTCTTATGATTTCAAATTCTTTATAACATTCAGCCCAATTTTCATCACTTTCATCTATCTGTTTCCACCAACCACAGACTCTCTAAAAAATTTCAATGACTACTTTCTGAATGCTTAAATTATATCATTTTACTAAAACTTGTCAAGGGTTTTCATAAAATATTTTAAATATTTTCCAAAAATCCCTACGTTTTCTGGAAAATATTGCTTGTATCAACCTGAATTACGTAATCCTGTAGCAATTCCGTTGATGGTCGTATGGATCAATCTTTCTTCATCTGAAGATAGCTCACCACGACGTTGGCGCTTAATCAATTCTAACTGAATATAGTTAAGGATATTGAAATAAGGCATGCGGTAGTTGAGACTGTCTTTCAAATAGGTATTTTCTGCCAAGAGCTCCTCATGGCCTTCAATAGCCAAGATAACATCCTTAGTCAACTGCCATTCATCTAAAATGGTATAGTAGATTGCTTGGACTTCTTCACTTTCACACAGTTTAGCGTATTCAAAGGCAATGTTCATATTTGATTTTGACAAGACCATATCGACGTTGGATAGGAGTGATTGGAAGAATGGCCAGTTTTGATACATATCACGAAGATATTCAATATTTTTTGGATCTTGGTCGATAAATTCCTTAAAGCTTGAACCAACTCCATACCAACCTGGGAACATAACACGACTTTGTGACCATGAGAATACCCAAGGAATAGCACGTAAACCACCGATTTCAGTGATCGTTTTACGAGCTGCTGGACGAGAACCAATATTGAAACTTGAGATAGCCTTGATTGGACTAGATTCAAAGAAATAATCATAGAAATGTTCATTTCCAAATACGAGTTCACGATAAATATCGTAGCTACGTTCTACTACTTGATCCATGATGGCTTCATAGCGATTTGACGTATTGGTATCACTCTTCTTCTTGGTAATCATACGGTTGATAGCTGCTGAAACCAACATTTCGAGGTTATAGTAGGCTGCATCCTTGTTTCCGTATTTGTTTCCGATAACTTCTCCTTGCTCAGTCAAACGGATACGATCTTTGATGGACTTGAGTGGTTGAGAAGCAATGGCATCATAAGTAGGGCCACCACCACGGCCAACGGTACCACCACGACCATGGAAGAAGGTTACTTTGACTCCAAATTCATCACCAATAGCAGTCAATTGTTGTTGGGCCTTATAGAGTGTCCAACAAGATGACAGGTAACCACCATCCTTGTTACTATCAGAGTAGCCGAGCATGATTTCTTGGTAATTGTTTTTAGATGCAATCCATTTCTTAGCAAGTGGTAGAGAGAAATACTTTCTCATAGTTTCTTCAGAATGATCCAAGTCTTCAATAGTCTCAAAGAGTGGTACAATCTGAACACGCGCTTTTTCAGCATCTACCAGACCAACTTCTTTAAGCATGATAGCCAACTCAAGCATATCAGACACGCTGGTTGCATGAGAGATAATCGTTTGACGAATAACATCTTCTCCTAAACGATCTTTTAATTCACGAGCAGTTTGGAAAATAGCCAATTCTTTTTCGAGCAGTTCAGACTTCTCAGCATGAGTCGCAGACAAAATTCGAGGATCTTCTAACAATTCATGTAATAGCAAGTCACATTTTTCATCTTCTGATAAATCACTATAGTGGTCATTGATTCCAGCAGATGCTAACAATTCAGCTACACAGGCTTCATGAACGCTTGAGTCTTGACGCATGTCAATAGAAGCCAAGAAGAAACCAAAAACTTCCACAGCTTCTAGAAGCTCGGCGAACTCACCAGTAAGCAAAGCCTCGGCCTTATTTTCAAGCAATGAATCTTTAATAATAGCGAGGTCTTGTTTAAATTCTTCAACTGTTTCGTAAAATGGTGGACGATCCTCAGCCAGCTCTTGAATTGCTCCTGAAAGACGATTACCAATGTAATCTGTAATCACTCCTTGTTGATGCCCTTGAGCACCAAGAAGACGTTCAACAGGATGACGTTCATCTGCTGACGAGCCAACAACAGACCATTCTTTTAAATTCAAGAGAGTTTGAATCAATTTAGACTGAATCAAGTGAAAGGCACGACGATAAGGTTCTTTTTCACGGAAGACAGATGTATCACTAGATTGTGCGGCCATTTCTTCAACAGCCTTGCTTGTTTTGGATAGATTAGTAGAAAGAGAGAAAGTACGATAGAGACTTGAAATCTTGCTGATATAGTAGTTGAAGATGACTTCGCTTGAATGGTTGCTGAACGCAAGAGAGTTTCAGCAGTTACAAATGGATTTCCATCTCGGTCTCCACCAATCCACATTCCCATAGTAATAGGTTTGGCTTGTTTAAGATCAATTCCTTGCTCTTTTGCTAGACGTTTGTACTCTAGCATTAGATTAGGAACAGCTTGTAAGAAGGAGCTATTGTAGTACTCCATGACATTGGTGATTTCGTTGGTTACTTTTAGTTTCTTCTCACGAATCATATCTGTCTGCATGATGATTTCAATATAGCGACGAAGATCATTATGCCATTTTTCCTTGTTAATGAGCCCCATTCTCACATCACGATATTTACGCAAAAGGGTATGGATGTGAGTGGTCAAATCCAACATACTTTTACGTTGAACCTGAGTTGGATGGGCTGTCAAAACTGGTACCACGTTCAAGTGTTCAAGAATCTCAGCAGCGTTTTCTTTTTCAGCCACCATTTTGATTGTTGTAGACAATTTACCCAGATAGTCTTGATCGACATTATTTAGGTGGTTAATCTCATAAGCCAAGTCAACATCTTCTGAGATGTTAATTAAAAGTGGCAAGATAGAGAAGTATCTAGAAATGTAGACCATCTCATCATTTGAAAGGCCTGTTACTACTTTATCTAGCCCTTGATAGTCAAGTTTTGAAGAAAGTTCCTTCAAGTGCATGATCTTATCAAAGGTTTCAGCAGGAAGCATATTTTTCGTGATATCTTCCAGCATATCCGTCAAGATTTGAACTTCCTCTTGTACGACCGTTTTGTTACTATAATTTTCTAACTTTTGAAGAGACATTTTTTTCTCCTTGTTATCTATGTCTTAAAGCTGTGCTTCGTATTCACTAAAGTCGCGCACGCTTTTCACTGGCATCAATATTTAATACAAATGCTATGGCTACAGAAAGAACCAAGAGACTATTCCCCCCTTGCGAAAGGAAAGGGAAGGTTACTCCTGTTGAAGGAATCAAGCCTGATATACCTCCAATGTTAACAAAAACCTGTATTAGAATCATACCACCAATACCGATTGCTACCATTGAGTTGAAAGGATCCCTTGCGCGAATTCCTACCAAAATGATACGGAGAATTAAGAAGAATAGGAGAGCGAGAATAAGACTTGCTCCTACAAATCCAAACTCTTCAATGACAATCGAAAAGACAAAGTCTGTATGGGCTTCTGGTAGATAACCACGTTTTTCAATAGAATTTCCTAATCCCAGACCAAACCATCCTCCATTAACCATGGCATAGTAGGAATTGGCCAACTGGTGTCCAGCTCCAGCCAGGTCATTAAAGGGGTTGAAAAAAGCACTGAACCGCTTGGCAACATAACCAAATACAGGAATTTTAGAGAATTTCTCAACACCGATTATCCGAATGGCTGTTAAGGAAATCATAGAGACACCAGCTAGTAAGCCCAGAATGGTTGTGAACCACCGATAAGCTATGCCACTGATGGTATACATGAGCAAGGATACTAAAATCAAGATAGTAGCATTTCCTAGGTCTGGGAAAATCGCCAAACTACCAATCATAACCAGTAGAACAAAACGCCAATCATTAAATGCTCGAGGAATCCACTGATTAAGGGTTAAAACTTGGAAGTCGTAAACAGCTATCTCATCCTGTTGTTTTGAAAAACGCTGTGCTAGATACCAGACAATGATAATTTTTAAATACTCTGCTGGTTGAATCGTTATTGGACCAACCTTGATCCAGCCATAGGCCCCATTGACAGGAATCCCAATTAAACGCGCTAGAGCTAGCAGTATCAGCTCAACAAACATGACGATGAAGATTAATCTCTCATTTCGCAGAAATCCTAATTTCAATTTATAAATCAAGGCAATTAAAAACAAACTGGCTATCCAGAAAATTCCTTGATTTCGAACCAGTTGCAGGGTACTTTTTCCCTCTTGGATAAGAGTTGCACTAGTTGTCGAATAAACTACTATCAATCCTAGAACGGATAACAGTAAATAAGGAATCAAAATGGAATAATTCAGCAGGTGCCTTTTACTTATTTTCATATGTCACCTATCTATCGGAAAAATTATCTTATTTTCCCATATTATTTCTAGTTTTATAAGCTATTATACCATTTTTTAGCCTAGAAAAAAACTCTAACAGTATAAACATTCGAATTTTACCCAAGACAGGCTCATGATTAAAAATTCTTGAGTGACATCTTTACTCAATCTACAAATAGTTGAAAGTTACTTGAATTCGTTAAATTTTAATGTTCTTATTTCAGAAAATCAAAAACTACCTCCCAGACAAAGGAAGGTAGTTCATTACTATCTTAGTTTGAGGCGCTACTACTGCTGTCAGAAGTTGTTTCGCCTTTGATATATTGTGTAAAGATATTTTGGAAGGCTTGATCTTTAACTTTAATATTGGCATCCTGTAATTCTTTACTAATGACACCTTGAACAAAGGTTGCATCATTTTGTTTTTGAGTCAAAATGATTGTTTTAAGTTTTTCTTTGTAGTCATCCAAGTTTGAAGATTTTTCAGACTTCTTAGTTAGTTTCACAATGTAGAAACTACTTGTATAAGCTTGAGTTCCTGGAGCAGTGATAACATCTGAAATTCCGTTAACATCAAGCGCAAAAGCAGCTTTTTTAACCACGTCTGGCAATTCTGTTGATGCAGAGTCAAAGGTAATTTCTCCACCATTTTCTTTAGTCTTTTCATCTGTAGAATTGTCTTTTGCAAGTTGTGCAAAATCAGCTCCAGATTCTTTTGCTTTGGCAAGAACTTCCTTAGCCTTATCTTCACTGTCAAGTTTAATAATTTGAGCCGTTACTTCTGGAGTATATTCTTCAAATGCTTTTTTGTAGTTTTCATCTGTTAATTCAGATTCAGCGGCTTTCTTAACAGCATACTCAACTAATTTACTTGTACGAATTTGAGCTTTACGGCTTTCTGCAGTCATACCTGAACGGGCGAGAATCGTTTGATAGCTATCACCGTATTTCTTTTGTTCTTCTGCAACGGCATCCTCTACTTCTTTATCGCTAACTTCTGAACCATATTGTTTTTCAAAAACTTTTTGAATGGTCATATTCAGCAAGACTTGTTGAGCAGTCGCATTGTTTTTAACTTCTTCAAAGAATTGATGTTCAGTGATAACATCTCCTTTCATGCTGATAAGATCTGCTCCTTCTGAACCTTTCGAACAAGCTGCTAAAGTTGCTACTGATAATAGTGTAATGGCACCTGCCAATAGTTTTTTCTTCATGTCTACTCCTTTAAGATAAGTGTTACCCTATCTATTTTACTATATTTTCTTAAATTTTTCTGAAAATTATTCGCTGTCAGGCAATTGAACATCTGCTACATTTTTACGAAGCATGAGGATGCCGTCACCCAGAGGTACTAATGTTGCGGTGAGTCCTGGATTGTCTAAGGTTGCATCAAAGAGTCTTTGAAGGCCTCTGTATATAGTTCGCTGGCCACGTCGGACTTCCATGATATCCCTAGCAATATCTCCTCCTTGGAAAATATCATCTAAGACAACCACTCCACCAACTTCAAGATGTTTAAGGATTTCTGGTAAAAAGACGATGTATTTAGATTTTGCAGAATCCATAAAAACAAAATCATAGGTCTCTGTCAATGTTGACAAAACGTCTACCGCATCGCCTTCCAAAAGAGTGATTTGTTGGCGATTATCAAACTTGACAAAATTTTCCTTGGCAAAACCAATCATCTCAGGATTTCGGTCAATAGTGGTGATTTTTGACTTGGGTGAATGCTCTGCCATCAAAAGTGCTGAAAATCCAATCGCCGTACCAATCTCTAAAATATTTTTTGGTTGAATTGTTTCCATAAGGAAACGAAAGTAAGCGACAGTTTCATGAGGAATGATAGGAATATTCTCCTTGCGAGCAAAGTTTTCTAGTTCTTTTAGGGAACCTGTCACCTGCTTTTGTCTGTGGCGCATGAACTCGACAATCTCATGCTTGACAACAGGACGTCGCATGTTATGATTGGCATTTTTACTATAAGACTTTACCATCTGCCTTATGCCAATCCTAATTTTTCAACAAGGGCTTCAAACTCATCCAAACGGCGCTCAAAGACTGCAAAGGCATCGTTGAGGTAATCTTCTTTTTCCATATCAACACCCGCTTTACGCATGATATTGAGTGGATAGTCTGACTTCCCTGCTTTGAGGTAGTCAATATAGCGATCACGATCCTCTTGGCTACCATGAACAATCTTTTCAGCCAAAGCTGAAGCTGCTGCAAAGCCTGTTGAATATTGATATACATAGTAATTATAGTAGAAATGAGGGATACGAGCCCACTCGTACTGAATTTGAGGATTGTCTTCCTTGCTCAAGCCATAATATTCTTGGTTCAAGTCAGCATAGAGTTTGTTTAAGAACTCGCTTGTCAAAACTTCACCATTTTGATCGGCTTGGTGAATAGCATGTTCAAATTCAGCAAATTGAGTTTGGCGGAACACTGTCCCACGGAAACCATCCAAGAAGTTGTTGAGAATAGCAAAGCGTGTTGCGTCATCTTGAACTTCTTGCAATAATTTTTCAGTTAAGATATTTTCATTGGTTGTTGAAGCAATTTCTGCCAAGAAGATTGAGTAATCTCCGTATACATAAGGCTGAGTTTCACGCGTATAGCTAGAATGCATACTATGACCTGTCTCATGTACAAGGGTAAAGAGATTATCCAGGTTATCTTGCCAGTTAAGAAGCATAAAGGCGTTGGTATCATAAGAACCGCCAGAATATGCACCTGAACGCTTGCCTTGATTTTCATACACATCAATCCAGCGTTCGCTGAAGGCACGTTTAACACGGCTCAAGTAATCCTCACCAAGAACTGCCAAAGCATCTTCTGCTTTCTTCAAGGCTTCTTCATAAGTAAAGCTGTATTCCACTGAAGACAATGGTGTATAGACATCGTACATTTTGAGGTCTGGAATACCAAGGATTTTTGAGCGAAGAGCCAAATAACGATGCAATAATGGCAAGTGCTTACGAACAGCAGATACTAGATTGTCATAAACACTTTCTGGCACAAAGTTTGCCGCAAGAGCTGCTTCACGCGCACTCTTGTAGTTTCGAACCTTAGCACGATAGTTTTGCACTTTAACATTTGTCTGCAGGGTTTTAGCGTAAGTGTGCTGGTATTGCTCATAAGTAGCATAGAGGGCTTCATAAGCTCCACGACGAACCTCACGATTCTTAGATTCTACCAAGCGCATATAAACGCCATGTGACAATTGAACTTCATTTCCATCTTCATCTTGAACATATGGAAAGACGATATCTGCATTATCTAAAATAGCAAAAGTTTCACTAGCAGCACCGAAGATTTCACCAGCACCTGCAAGCAACTCTTCTTCACGTTGTGAAAGGACATGGTCCTTATTTGCAAGAGTTTATCAAAGAAGTGTTTATAAGGCTGGAGTTTTGGTTCTTCTGCTAAAAGATTTTGATACTGGTCTTCTGTGATTGCCATAAATTCAGGCTCATAGAAAGAGAAGACTTGATCAAGTTGACTATAAAGAGTCATGGCTTTTGCATAGTATTCTTGATATTTAGCAACTCGTGTATCTTGGTCGTTTTTCATATGTGCGTAGACATAGAGTTTTTCAAGACGACGACTCAAGTCCAGATAACGCTCTGTAATATCAAGAAGACTTTCTGCACTATCCAAGAGATGTCCTTCAAGACTAGCTGCTTGTTTTGTATCTTCCGTTAAAAGGGCGAGTTCTTCTTCCCATTTTTGGTCTGTTTCAAAGATCGTTGATAGATCCCATGTATCTTTTTCATTGATTTCATTTCGTTGTAATACCATAAGTTTCCTCCATCCTTTCTATTTTACCATATTTTTTAAGAAATATTGCTGATAAAAGGCAGGTGGATAGAGCTTTTGTGTGTCAATATTAGGATTTAGTTGATAATAAGCCTGAAAATTATCGTAATAGTCCTGTAAATCTACAGTTATCTGACAAAATAGACCATTTTCTATCGGCCTTACTTGAGGATACCAGTTCTGATTCTTCAGATTCAAAAGGTTCTCCCCTCTCAAGTAGGCCTTGGCTTGTTGCTTCATCCAATAGGGATTTTGATAGTAGAGTTGTTTTTGAATGTAACGACAAATGTTTTTATCTTGTTCAACCGAAAAAGTGATAAGATTTTGTTGCTGATAAGGAGTCCGTAATATTTCTAGAAGATTTCCTTTGTCATAAGAAAATTCCTTGACCTGATAATGGAGTTTCCCTTTCAAATCTTGATGAAGGAGGTACTTGAGTCTCAAAACCTGTTTTTTATGGTCTAACTCCCAAAGATAAAAGCCCATATTATTACTGAAGTAAAGAAAATCTCTCTGAAGTTTAGTTAGTCGCTCTTTTAGCCAGAGCTTTTCTCCCAGTAGCCAAAGAACTTGAATTCCCAAACTTCGATAACCATTGCTTCTCTCCCGTAAAAGTTCACAAGAAATGGGACTACACTGAACTTCCAGTGCTAATTGCTTATTGATGAGGATATCTGCGATTTGCTTAAGTTCAGGAATCGGATATTCCATTTCTACTTCAGCATCTTTCTTAGCCCAATTAAAAAGTTCCACCTTATTCTCTAAATGTTCTGGTCCTTCGTTCTCATGATAAAAATCACATTTTTTGAGACTTTCATGAGCGAAATGTGCACGCACGTTTTTTCCTTTCCTCAAGCGGACACTCGTTCCACAAGCCGGACAATAATAAGCTTGTTTGACTAGTTCATCCTCCAAAGCATTGACTAGGCTCCCATTTTCATCTCTAGCTAAAAACATAAAACCTCCTTTTCTATTTTATTCGAAAAGGATAAGAAAAAGGCTGAGAAAACCAGCCTTTCCATTATATTTTTAGAATAATCCTTTAATCCAGCTCATATTTTATGCTTTTTGATCTGTTTTTGTAACATGGGAATCAGATTTGAAATTTGATCTTGTTTAATCACCAACACACCGTACTCTTGACAGCGATGGTTATATACGGGATTGATTTTTCCAGAGCAAACAATTAATTTCAAACAAGTTTCACCAGCAAAATGATTGGCATATACCTCTAGTTCATTAATAGCTTCTACAGACAAGTCTGTCATTTTACAAGATATAAAAATAATGGATTGACCTTTACGGAGGACAACATCAATTTCATTTTGTACATTATCAACTTCAGGGAAAATACCATTCCAGTCAATTTCTGCCCCTATCATACATTCATCAAAATACTCTGACTCTATCGCTAAAAGATAGAGATATAATTCTAAAATATGACCTTTAGTGCGACAGAGCAATTGTGCCTCAGAGCTAGAAAAAGTGTAACTAATATGTTCGGAACTTTCCTCATCAATATGAATCAAGTTAGCTTCTGTTAGTAGAGGAATCATTGATTCTGGATAAGAGTACCTTTTTCCCTTACTTTCCAAAACTTTTACTGTTGCAGCATGAAAATCAATTGTTTTAGCTAATGCAAAGAATTGAGTAATCTGATACCATTGCTCTGGGTTTAAAATTGCATAGCTGGCTAGTTTTTTGATGGTAATTATTTGTTTCGGACTATATTTAGGTTGTTTCGATTTGATGAGTTTGCCTCCCCGTAAGGCCATCAACTGTTCAATGGTCAGATCAGGAATTACTAACTCTTCCTTTTCCACCTTCCCCATCTTCCATTTGAATTGTTTTCCTTGCTCAATATCAATTGCAACAATCGGTAATTGCTTTTCCAAACCATACTGATAAAGGAAAATAGCTAATATCGAATCTCCTCCAAAAACATCTAAAGTCACTGAATCATAATTAGTCAAGAAAAGATTCAAATCATCCGTAATCTTATCTAGACTTATTTGCCGAAAATGCACTTGTTTTACATGGGATACTTGATCCAGCAAAAAATGCTTCAAGGACAACCTTTCTTCTTCTGTAATTTTTTTCAGGGAGAGAAATAAAATCTCGTCACAATCACAAATAAAAGTCTGATAAACATTTTTCTCGATAGTGTGATGATCAAAAAGTTCGACTAAAAGACTTGGCATGTCGCTACCTCCCTATTAAAAATTTGTTAGTTGTATGGAAAATTTAAAATTACTTAGAATAAACTTCATAGAAATATGGGTTAAGAGATTGTCTTTAGCATTTTCTACACATCTAGTATAGCATAATTCAGTTGATTGGCCCTCAAGTCTTTATATAAAAAAAGAATAGAAATTGATAGCTTTTCTATTCGTTTTAAGATTTTATTTTATCTTTTTAGCCAACATAGTAGCAAAGCGTAGTTGGATTCGATTGCCATTTTCATCACGACGGTGCAAATGACCAGGATTTTCATTATACTTAACCAATTCCCAGTCCTGGTAGTAATTTGCTAATTCCCCCTCTTTAAAGGTAAAGGGAAAATTAACTGAACATGGATAATCTTCCGTATCCATGGCACAAACAATCAAATTGTAGCCACCGATAGAGGTTTGTTCCTGCATATTTTTGATAATAGCTGGAATACGATCTGCTTGTAGAAACATGAGAACAACAGTCGATACGATAAAATCGTAAGTTTGGCCTATGCTAGCTGAATTGATATCGTAGAGACCTACAGGCATTTCTAAATCTTCTTGCTCCACGATGCTTTGTAACATTTCAAGGGACAGCTCATTTTGGTCCACTGCTGTGACATCAAATCCATGTTGAGCGAGAAAGAGTGCATTTCTTCCTTGACCACAACCCAAATCTAGTGCCTTACACGGTTTACCGTCTGCATAGCTTCTAAGACTTCCGAATGGACTGGATTAGTATTGTATTTCTTAGGGAAATAATCCTCAGGTTTACAATAAAATTCCAGGTACCATTCTACATCATCTGTAGCAGCTTCTACACGGTGCCAGGCTTGAGGCTGAGCCATGGGATTATCAGCACCTGCTTCAAAGAGATGTTCAGCTAAAACTTCCCCGTCTTCAGTCAACTCAATAAACTTAAGAGTCCCTTTTAATAAGGTAATCTTGCCCCAGGATCCGACCTTAGTATTGTGTTTTCTTTGAACAGCTTCTGGCATAGTGTCTTTATTCCAGACAGGCATGCGTTTGTAGGCAACTAGTTTTTCCATATTCTTCACTCTTTCTATCGATGGTTAACAGCTTTCATAACACGCGCAATATCACGATCTTGCTCACGACGTTTGATAGACTCCCGTTTATCGTAATCGTGTTTCCCTTTTGCAAGTCCTAAGAGTAGCTTGGCGTAGCCATCTTTGATGTAGACTTTAAGTGGAACCAGAGTCATTCCGGTCCCTTTGGTTTCTTGCTCCAACTTTTGGATTTGTTTTTTATGAAGGAGAAGTTTACGACGACGTTCTGGCTCCCTGGTTCCAGATGTTGCCTTCCTCATAAGGAGCGATATGGACATTACTAAGCCAAACTTCCCCATTCTTAACCTGGGCAAACCCATCTTTCAGATTGATGCGGGCTGCTCGAACACTCTTGATTTCTGTTCCTGTCAGGACCATTCCTGCTTCTAGCGTATCAACGATTGTATAGTCGTGGTGCGCCTTTTTATTTTGCGCGACGACCTTTCCCTCGCCCTTTGCCATGCTTAGCTCCTTTCTTTGCTACTTCCTTATAAAAAGGTTTCTTGCTCTTTTTCTTTTTATCTTTTGGAGAATGCTTGCGCTTATCACTTGAGCGACTAGCTTTTCTCTTGTCTTCTTTCTTATCTGAACGACGACTTCTATCCTTACGACCAGACTGTTTCAAACCTTTCTCAATGACATCAAATTCGCTTGGAATAAAGGAGAAATCAATCTCACCAGTCATCTTATCTGCTCTTTCAACGCGAATGCGAATCTGCTGTCCCACACGGAAAGTAATTCCTGATTTCTCCCCACGAAGGGTTAAATCACGTTCGTTAAAATGATAGAATTCAGGTAAATTAGTAATGTGTATCAAACCTTCGACTGTATTTGGCAATTCAACAAAAAGACCAAATTTAACAATACTTGAAACAACTGCATCGTACTCTTCACCAACATACTCTTCCATGTATTCAGCTTTTTTCATAGCTTCGACTTCACGCTCTGCCTCGATGGCACGGCGCTCACGGTTTGAAGATTGAGTCGCAATCTCTGGAATGACCTGTTCAAAATGCTCCGCCACTTCCTTAGAACGTCCATAGTCGCGAATCATTCGGTGAACCAAGAGGTCCGGATAACGACGAATTGGACTAGTAAAGTGAGTGTAATAGTCCGCAGCAAGTCCATAGTGACCATGATTATGCTCAGAATATCGAGCCTGCTGCATGGAGCGGAGAAGCATCATTGATAATACATCTGCATAAGGCTCTCCTTCAACAGCACGCATGATATCTTGGAGAGCTTCCTGACTAATCTCACTCGCAGTCCCATAAATTCTCAAACCAAAACTAGAAGCGTAATCAATAAATTTTTGAACTTTTTCAGCTTTAGGTTCCTCATGGATACGATAGATAAAAGGTAAATCAAGCTTGCTAAAGTGTTCCGCAACTGTTTCGTTGGCAATCAGCATAAAGGACTCAATCATACGTTCAGCAACACCACGCTGACGAAGAACAATATCAACTGGCTTCCCTTTTTTATCGACTAAAATCTTAGCTTCATTGGTATCAAAATTAAGAGCTCCACGCTTAATCCGCATACCTTCAAGAATTTCATGAAGCTTGGCCATAAGTTCGATACTAGGAACAATTTTCTTAAACTCTTGTCTCTTCTCCCCATCACCCGCTAGGATGTCATTGACATCGCTATAGGTCATACGGAAACTTGTCTTGATAACAGTCTGCGTAATCGTATAATTCACAACACGACCCTGCTTATTAATTTCCATAATCGCAGACTGAGTCAAGCGGTCTACTTGAGGATTAAGGGAACAGATACCATTTGAAAGGCGTTCTGGTAGCATTGGAACTACACGGTCTGTCACATATACAGAGGTCGCACGATTGAGGGCTTCTTTGTCAAGAGCAGAACCCTCTGTCACATAGTATGAGACATCAGCGATATGAACTCCAAGTTCAAATTTCCATTCTTCAATGGCTTGATGTGAACAGCATCGTCTAAGTCCTTAGCATCGGCTCCATCTATGGTAAATGTAATTTCATCTCTCAGGTCCAGACGGCCTTCCATATCCTTCTCTGATGGAGCATCTGGCACACTTTCAGCTTCTTTGAGAACTGCCTCTGGAAACTCTGATACAATATCCATAGATTCCAAGACCTCAAGGACATCAATCCCTGCATCCGTTGAATGTCCGACAACATCTAAGACACTAGCGACAAAGAAATCGTGTTTCTTACTTGGATACTTATCAATAAAGACCTTGAGAACTTCTGTGCCTTCCAATTGAATAGCTGGCTTTTTAACATAGATTGGTTGACTAATTTTTTGATTTTTTGAACGGATATAGCCCGCATACTTGGGCTTTTCCTCATCAAGAACGATTTGCCCAACAACTGTCGTTAGACTGTGCTCTAGGATGTCGATAATCTTTGCTTCTGCAGCAGTTCCTTTGTTACGGTCAGCAACTTTCTTAATGACAACTTCAACAGTATCGCCATCAATGGCATAGTTAACATCACTTTTTCCAACAAAAAGATCGTCTTCTTCGCCTTCAAGACTTACAAAACCGAACCCATTTTTATGGGCATGGAAAATTCCTTTCAGGGTAATCTCATGTTTTTTCTTCTGTTCTAGGGTTAAACTACCATCTTCTTCAAAGCGAATCTGGTGCTTACGTTCCATCAAGGAAAGAGTTTTGATTAACTCACGGAAGTCCTTTGAACCATCCTTCCCTAGAGCTTGAGCCAAGTCATTTACAGTGACTCGTCCCTTTTCTTGTATATATTCTTTTATTCTATCTTTCATGTTTACTTTCTAGATTTATAATATTTTCTTTTTGGTGTAAAACCTTATTTCTTTTAAAAATAAAAATAGGCAAAGACCTAGTCTCGCCCATTATTTTCTTATCTACTTGATAATACCGTCAATGCTAAGGCAATGGCTAGCCAGAAAAAGACTAAAATTCCTGTCAAACGTTGCATCACAGCTTCAAAACCACGCGCTTTGCTACGTTCAAACAAATCACCTGCACTGGCATCAAATACATTGCTAGATTGGTTTTTAGTTGGTTGCATGAAAATTGCAATCACAATCACAACAGATAATACTAATAAAATGGTTAATAATAGGTTATACATATCAAACTCCTTAAAATCCCTATTATTCTACCATAATTTCTACTTAGATTCAAGATGTAGAGTCACTTTTCTTTCTTTAGGACAATACTTTAAGACCTCTATCTTGTCTGGATGGGTTTTGGAGTTCTTACTGGTTAGATAATTGATGCTGCCACAAGAGGAGCATTTGAGATTGATTTTTACTCGCACTAGATTTCCTTCACTTTTAATAATGTTCTAAATTGGATAAGATTAAATAAAAAACTGAGAGCTACACAAAGAGCTGTTGCATAAAATACTGAGTGATAGCCAAATTGTCCCGCTACTGCTGATCCTGCTAAGGGACCTATCACTCCTCCTAGATAAAAGAATACTTGATTAAAGGCAAATACCCTTGAAATGCCTGATTTGGGGGTCATCTTGCTAAGGAGTGCATTTACACCAGGGATCAGAGCTCCTGTTCCCAGACCAAATAGAAAACGATAGAAGCCTAATTGGAATGGGCTAGTCGCATTTGCACATAATAGATATATGAAAACTGAATATCCCTGAGCTACGACAAGTAGTCGATGATTGCCCACTTTATCACCTAATTTACCCATGATACCTGCACTCATCATACTTGAAAATCCCATGCTGGATACAATCAAACCAGAGACAAAGAGGAGATTCTCTTTCTGTCCCAGATCTCGTACATACAGGGCAAGGATGGGACCAATAGATTGGGCAGCAAATTGAATCACAAAGCTAGTTAGAAATAAATTTATCAGGAGAAAAGGATATTTAACAGAAGTAAAGAGCTCTCTTGTAGGGAGTGCTTTTTCTTTTGGCACTGGTTGAAAGTTTTCTTTGATAAAAAGAATGGTTAAGATAGCTGCCAAGAACAGGAAACTACCAACCAATAAAAAGACATTTCGAATTCCAAAAATTTCGGCAATGAAACCACCTACAAATGGACCGGTCAAAGTTCCAGCGACAACACCAGTTGATAGAGTCCCTAGAGCGTATCCTGACCTATCTTTGGGAACTTGACTTGCAATTAAAGCTGTCGCATTAGGTACAAATCCTGTAAAAACTCCATTAAGAAACCGTAAGAACAAGAGCCAGAAAACATTTGGAACAAAGGCCAGACCACCCATAGTGATGGTCATGGCTAGACCTGCTCGTATCATCATAGGTTTTCGACCATACTTGTCTGCCAATATTCCCCAAATTGGTGATACAAAGGCTGCAGAAATGGCTGAGACTGATATAGCTAAACCTGAATAAAAGGCAACTTGATCCCCTTTAACTCCTAACTGTTCCACAAAAATAGGCATGAAAGGGACAACAAGAGAAATGCTGGCTCCCGTTAAAAAGCAACCAAACCAAGCAATACGAAGATTATCCTTCCAACTAATCTCTTGCATGGACATCGCCTCCTTCAAGTAAAGTCACTACTTGACTCAAAAGCTGCTCTCGACTGCCATTATTGTCTAGTATATAAGTAGCAAATTTCTTCTTTTCTTCTAAAGGCCACTGTGAAGCTAAACGAGTTTTAGCTGACTCTTGGGATAACTGATCACGGTTCATTAAGCGATCCAGCTGGGTATCTCGCCTTACATAAACTAGCCAAGTTTCATCGAACCATGAAGCATAGTCCTGTTCAAAAAGCAATGGAATATCCATGAAAAATATGTTCTCAGTCTGAGCTAACTTGTCTCTCAAAAAGCCCAATTCTTCACGGATGATTTGTCCTTGAGTCTGTTTAGACCATTCTCTCTCCTCATAGTTAGAAAAGATAAGACTGGCAAGTAATGAACGATTCAGTTCCCCATCTTCTAGAAGGACTTTTTCACCGAAATGCGCTACTAAAATCTGATAAAGGCGACCACCAGGTTTTTGAAGTTGGTGAACAAGAGCATCCGCATCTACCACTTCAAACCCTTTTTGTCTTAGAAAATTTGTGACAGTGGACTTACCTGACGCAATACCACCAGTGATTCCGATTATTTTTCCCATCACTTTCTCCTTTGACATTTTGGACAAAAATGGGTTCCACGACCACCGAGTTGAATTTTTCGATAATGGATCCACAACGAGAACATGCCTCTCCAGTCTTATCATAGACCTGATGAAACTCTTGCATGGTCCCATCCTCACCAAAAGCATTGGTATAGGTGCGAATGGTTGAACCGCCTTTTTCAACAGCCTGCCCCAATACTTCAATAGTTTGATCATGGAGTTTTCTAGCCTCTTGGGCGCTTAAACTATTAGAAGTTCTAGCTGGATGAACCTTTGCCCTCCAGAGAACTTCATCCACGTAGATATTTCCCAATCCAGCAACCAAAGTCTGGTCGAGAAGATGCGATTTGATAGGTTTTTTAGATTTCTTCAAGGCACCTCTAAAAATCTCTAAGTCAAAGTCCTGTTCAGTAGGTTCTGGTCCAAGCTTCTTAGATAGAAAGTAAGCTTCTAGAAGTTCAGGAGCAAGTAACTCCATAGTTCCAAACTTACGGACATCCTCGTAAACCAGAGTCCCACCATCTTCAAAATGGATAAAAATATGGGCATGCTTGCGTTCAGGGACTTGGTCTGGATAGTAAAAATACTTGCCTTCCATTCTCAGATGCGAAATCAAGACCTTGTCTGTTAGATAAAAAAGCAAATATTTTCCACGACGTCCCATTGATTTAACAACTTGACCAGGCAATTCTTTCTGAAACTGATCCAAATCTGTCTTAATCATCTTGGGATAACGAATATCAAGACTAGCAATCTTCTTCTCTAAAATCAGTTTTTCAAGACCTCGTCGAACCGTTTCGACTTCGGGTAATTCAGGCATAACTCCTCCTTCTCTAAAAACAAGAAGCAGGCTACCGCCCACCTCTTCTTAATATTCTTTTTCGTTATAGCCAAAGTCAGCCAAATCTAGCTTCTTATCTCGCCAGTTTTTCTTAACCTTGACCCAAGTTTCTAGGAAGACCTTGTCTCCTAGCATGAGCTCGATATCACGACGGGCCATAGTCCCAATTTTCTTGAGCATGGCACCACCTTTACCGATGACAATCCCTTTTTGGCTATCACGTTCGACCATGATAGTTGCTCGAATATGAACCTTGTCTGTATCCTCGTCTCGTTTCATAGAGTCCACCACTACTGCAACTGAGTGTGGAATTTCTTCACGAGTTAAGTGTAAGACCTTTTCACGAATCATCTCAGAAACCAAGAAACGCTCTGGATGGTCTGTGATTTGATCGGCTGGGAAATATTGGAAACCTTCTTCAAGATTTTCACTGAGAATATCTACTAAACGTGAAACATTATTCCCCTGAAGGGCTGAAATAGGAACAATTTCCTTAAAGTCCATCTGATTACGGAAATCATCGATTTGAGCCAAGAGCTGGTCTGGATGAACCTTGTCAATTTTATTGACCACCAAAATTACAGGAACCTTAGCAGCCTTGAGTCGTTCGATAATCATATCGTCGCCCTTACCACGCGCCTCATCTGCTGGCACCATGAAAATTACGGTGTCCACTTCACGAAGGGTGCTATAGGCAGACTCTACCATGAAATCTCCGAGTGCTGTTTTAGGCTTGTGAATGCCTGGTGTATCAATAAAGACGATTTGCTCCTTATCAGTGGTGTAAATCCCCATGATTTTATTGCGCGTTGTCTGCGCCTTATCACTCATAATAGCAATCTTTTGCCCCATAACATGATTTAAAAAAGTTGACTTCCCTACATTTGGACGTCCTAAAATGGCTACAAAGCCTGATTTAAATGTCATAATTTCCTCTTACTGTTTAAAATAATAAATCCCAAATCCGTGGGAGAAAGATGAGTGCACCTGTCAAAGCGGCGAAAAGTGAGACCACAAGCACGGCACCAGCCGCCATGTCCTTAGCTTTCTTTGCCAACATAGAAAAGTGATAGTGACTAGCCAAATCTACTACATTTTCAATAGCTGAATTAATAATCTCAAAAGCTACTACCATGAAAATGCTCAAAAGCAGAAATAACCATTCGATTCGTGACACCTGAAAAACAAAACCTGCAAGGACAACTATTAGAGCCGTCACTGCATGCTTTCTCATATTACGTTCTTCCTTAATCGCAGTAAAAATCCCTGTAATGGCAAATTCTAAACTGGATATTAGGTCACGATTTTTCCATTTTCGTTTATTGTCTTGTGAGTCCATAGGCTGTCAAAATTTCTTCTTGTAAACCGAACATCTCCGCTTCTTCCTCGGGAGTGTAGTGATCATAGCCGTTAATGTGTAAAAAGCCGTGCACTGCCAAGAAGCCCATTTCACGTTCAAAACTATGACCGTACTCCTCAGCTTGCTCATGAGCCTTATCAATGGAAATGAAAAGCTCACCGATATAAGCATCAAATTCTGACATCATATCTGCCAAGTCGGGATCATTTTCCAGATCTTCCTCATCAAAGGCAATCTCTAACTCCGGCTTATATTCAAGACTGATGACATCTGTTGGACGATCGGTATCACGAAACTCTAGATTGAGTTCATGGCTTCGTTCGTTGGTCACAAATGTGACCGCCATTTCCTTGTCTTCTTTTCCAATTTTTTTTGCAGCAAATTCTAAAATTTCCTGTGTTTGTTCTAGTATTTCTTTTGAAACTTGTCCAGTTTCATCTACCATTTCAATATACATGTGCTTCTCGATTCTCTTTACTTGGCTTTATTATATCACATTTCTATGATTTTATTCTACCTTTTTGATATAATACTATGGAATACATTCACGAGGAGAGAACCATGTCATTTGATGGATTTTTTTTACACCACATGGTTGAGGAATTGCGATCTGAACTACTAAATGGTCGCATCCAAAAGATTAATCAACCCTTTGAACAAGAACTGGTCTTGCAAATCCGTAGCAATCGTAAAAGTCATCGTTTGCTCCTGTCTGCCCATCCAGTTTTTGGACGCATCCAATTAACAGAGTCCACCTTTGAAAACCCTGCTCAGCCATCTACTTTTATTATGGTATTGAGAAAGTACCTTCAAGGAGCAGTTATTGAATCTATCGAGCAAATCGAAAACGACCGTATTGAGGAAATCACGGTTTCCAATAAAAACGAGATTGGGGACCATATCCAGGCCACACTCATCATCGAGATTATGGGGAAACACAGTAATATTCTACTTGTAGATAAGTCTAGTCACAAAATCCTTGAAGTTATCAAACATATCGGTTTCTCTCAAAATAGCTTCCGTACCTTATTACCAGGTGCTACTTATATCGCTCCTCCAAGTACAGAGGCGCTCAATCCTTTTACCATCAAGGATGAAAAATTGTTTGAAATCCTACAAACTCAAGAATTGACAGCTAAAAACCTTCAAAACCTCTTTCAAGGTTTGGGAAGAGATACAGCAAACGAATTGGAAAAATTATTAACGAATGATAAACTATCCAATTTCCGAAGCTTTTTTAAGCAAGAAACCAAACCTTGCTTAACTGATAAATCCTTTTCTTGTGTACCTTTTTCTAGTAAAACAACGGAGAATTTTGATAGCCTTTCTCAATTACTTGATGTCTATTACAAGGATAAAGCCGAACGTGACCGTGTGAAACAACAGGCTAGCGAACTCATTCGCCGAGTTGAAAATGAGCTACAAAAAAATCGGCAAAAACTAAAGAAACAAGAAAAAGAACTTCTGGCCACTGAAAACGCAGAAGAATTTCGGCAAAAAGGTGAGTTACTAACCACTTTCCTTCATCAAGTTCCCAATGACCAAGATCAGGTCATTTTGGAAAACTACTACACCAACCAGCCTATCACGATTGCACTTGATAAGGCACTAACGCCAAACCAAAATGCTCAACGCTACTTCAAACGCTATCAGAAATTAAAAGAGGCTGTTAAATACTTGACTGACCTGATTGAAGAAACTAAGGCAACCATTCTCTATCTGGAAAGTGTAGAGACAGTTCTCAATCAAGCCGGACTCGATGAAATTGCTGAAATTCGTGAAGAATTGATCCAAACAGGATTTATCCGCAGAAGACAAAGGGAAAAAATCCAGAAACGACAGAAACCTGAGCAGTATCTAGCTAGTGATGGAAAAACAATCATCTATGTGGGGCGCAATAACATACAAAACGAGGAATTGACCTTTAAAATGGCCCGTAAAGAAGAACTCTGGTTCCACGCTAAGGATATTCCTGGAAGTCACGTTGTTATCTCAGGCAATCTCAATCCTACTGATGAGGTTAAAACAGACGCTGCAGAACTTGCAGCCTACTTCTCTAAGGGACGTCTCTCCAACCTCGTTCAGGTGGATATGATTGAGGTTAAAAAACTCAACAAACCAACTGGTGGAAAACCTGGTTTTGTCACCTATACTGGGCAAAAGACACTCCGTGTTACACCCGACCCTGAAAAAATTCAGTCCATGAAAATCAAATAATACTCAATGAAAATCAAAGAGCAAACTAGGAAACTAGCCGCAGGCTGTACTTGAGTACGGCAAGGCGACGTTGACGCGGTTTGAATTTGATTTTCGAAGAGTATAAAGTCTTGTATACTTGTGGGTTCTTACTGCTATAGACTCAATTAAAAATGGGAGGTGCGTTCAATGCTACGGCATATCAAATCTATTTTAACCATTATATTCGGAGCTGCCATTTATGCCTTCGGACTCACGTATTTTGTTGTGCCCCACCACTTATTCGAGGGTGGAGCAACGGGAATCACCTTGATTACCTATTATCTCTTTAACATCCCTATCTCCGTGATGAACCTCATCATCAATATCCCATTATTCATTTTAGCCTGGAAAATATTTGGTGCAAAGACCCTATATAGCAGCCTGCTTGGTACTATTTCCTTATCCATTTGGCTAGCAATCTTTGAAAAGATTCCTCTCAGCTTTAATCTTGAGGGAGATCTGGTCATCGTGGCTTTAGTTGCGGGTGTTCTTTTGGGACTTGGTCTAGGTATTATCTTCAATGCTGGTGGTACCACTGGTGGAACAGATATCGTCGCTCGAATTCTGAACAAGTACACCAATATCTCCGTGGGGAAATTACTCTTTGCACTAGACTTCCTCATCTTAATGCTCATTTTAATTATCTTCCAAGACCTTCGTCTCGTTACTTATACACTTCTATTTGACTTCATCGTCTCAAGAGTTATTGACTTGATTGGTGAAGGCGGATATGCTGGCAAGGTTTTATGATTATCACTCAAAAGCCTATGGAAGTGGCAGATAAAATCAATGAAGAGTTAGGTCGAGGTGTCACTTTCATATCAGGACAAGGTTACTACAGTCAAAAAGATTTAAAAATTATCTACTGTATCGTAGCAAGAAATGAAATGATTAAGATGAAAGAACTGATTCATACGATCGATCCTAGAGCCTTTATTACCATCACTGAAGCTCACGAAATTCTAGGAGAAGGCTTCACCTTTGTAAAAGAAGAAAATTCATAACATCTAGATATCAAAAATGAGGCTGGGACAAAAGTCCTAGCCTCTCAATTGTCTTTGGATTGTCGAGCAAGACGCAGTGGTTGAGTGGGCTCTACTTCGCTGATTTCATCAGCTTTTGCAGCCCTACTCAACTGTGCGGAGGTGGGACGACGAAATCGAATTCTAACGAATTACCGATTTCTGTCCCACTCTCATTTTTTTGATGATAAAAACGGAAGAAGCAAATCTTCCGTTTTACAAATCATTATTTTTCAGCTGTAAGTGCAGCCATTGTGATGTAATTGTATGGTTTGTTGAAGTGTGGCAAGAAGAATAGGTCTGTCAATGCCAATTTTTCAATTGTAACATGTTCTTGGATAGCCAATGAGAACATGTGAATTCCCATGCTGATTGCTGAATCACGAGATACCATTTGAGCACCAAGGATTTCACGGCTGTCTTTATCAAAGACAATCTTGATTGCTACTTCATAGTTGTCATGTTTCATAAATTCTGGTTTTTGAAGATCATTGAAGCCTGTTTCAACAGCATTGTATCCTGCTGCTTTAGCTTTTTCAAGAGTCAAACCAGTTGAAACCATGTGAAGACCATAGATAGAGATACCGTTTGATCCTTGAACACCGATTCCTTCAAGTTCATGTCCACAAGCATTGTAAGCACCTACGATACCAGTACGTACAGCATTTGATGCAAGAGCGATGTAGCTAGTGTCTTTACGAGCGTTGTCATAAACAGTCGCACAGTCACCCACAGCAAATACTCCTGGAAGTGATGTTTCTTGTTTCTTGTCTACAAGGAAGGCACCGTTGCGGAAGAGTTCAATCTTGCCATCAGCAAGAGCTGTGTTAGGACGGAAACCAACTGCAAGAACAACCATGTCAACATCGAATGTTTCTTTGTCAGTGATCAAGCGTTCAACTTTACCGTCACCTTCGATAGCTTTAACAGTTTGTCCAAGTGCCAAACGGATATTGTGGTCTTCCAAGTTCTTAGCCATCAATTGCGTGAAGTCTTTGTCGTAGTAACCGTTCAAGACTGTGTCTACGATATCAACAAGGACAACTTCTTTTCCAAGACGTTCGAATGCTTCAGCAAGCTCAACACCGATATATCCACCACCGACAACAGCAATACGCTCAAGATGTTTGCTCTTGTCAGTAAGTTTGTTGATAACTTCTTCTGCGTTTTGATATAATTTAACGAATTGTACATTTTCAAGAGTTGCTTTGAATTCGCGGTTACCTTTAACAATTTCAACACCTTCGATTGGTGGTAAAATTGGAGTTGAACCAGTCGCAAAGATCAATTTTTCGTATGATTCTTTGTGTTCTTTTCCATCAACTTCAGCAGTAACAACTTTATTATCATAGTCAATTGAAAGAACTGGTGAGTTCATGTAAACTTTAGCACCTTTTGCTTCCAATTTTTCTTTATCTGAGTAGAAGAGACCTTCTGGACCATCAATTTGCTCACCAATCCAAAGAGCCATTCCACATCCTAGGAATGAAATGTTTGAGTTTTGGTCAAAGACAACGATTTCATTTTCACTTCCAAAATTGTCCAACATAGTGTTGATACAAGCAGTTCCAGCGTGGTTAGCACCCACGACTACGATTTTACTCATAAGATAATTCCTACCTTTAATTTTTTATTTACCTTTCTAGTATATCATTATCTGTGAGCGTTTACAAGCTTTTTGACTAGTTTACTGTTTTTTTGAAATTTTTTTGAAATATATATCAATTTATTTTCAACCTTTTCATAGTTTTTTTGCACATTTTTTATTTATTCAAGCATATTTCTTGACTTTTTGTAAAAAATAATTTGTGAAAACGCTGACTTTATGATATTCTATTTATATGGAAATGAAATATAAATCTTCAGATTGCTTTCATATCTGGATTTACAACTATTTCCAATTGATTTGAAGGGAGTTGATTTTTTGCCTCTCAGTTCATTATCTGAACGGTTAATGGGAACTACGATTACTATTTCCTTGGTACATGAACAAGCGGATAATCTTCTCCGTCAAGCTTTTGATTTGCTCAAGGAACTTGAATTTCGATTTAATGCGAATAGCACCGAATCGGAATTGATGAAAATTAACTATCAGGCTGGAATTGCTCCAGTTAAGGTCCATCCTGATTTGTTTGAACTGATTTCTTTAGGATTAGAACACAGTCTAGCTCCTGGAAGTCATCTCAATATCAGCATTGGTCCCTTGGTACAAACCTGGCGTATTGGTTTTTCCGATGCAAAAGTTGCTAGTCCTGAAGAAATTTCTTCGGTTTTACCATTGATAGATCCCTGTTTTATCAAGCTTGATTCAATTGATTCTACTGTTTTTTTAGAAAAAAAAGGGATGAAAATTGACTTAGGTTGTTTAGCAAAGGGGTATAGCGCAGATAAGGTTGCTACTTTCTTAAAAGAAAATGGCGTCACTTCTGCTCTTATCAATCTAGGAGGAAACATCCTCACAATTGGAAACAACCAATCAAAAGATGATCGACCGTGGCAAATCGGTATTCAAGACCCTAATCACCCACGCGGTAATCACCTGATGACCTTGTCTATTACTGGTAAGTCAGTTGTTACATCTGGAATTTATGAACGGCATCTTGAAATTGATGGAAAGGATTATCATCACATTTTTGATAGTGAAACTGGCTATCCTATTGAGACGGATTTGGCTAGTTTAACGATTATATCTGACCGCTCAGTTGATGGTGAGATATGGACCACACGATTATTTGGCCAACGTAGCGCTTCTATCATGTGGCAAATCGAAAATATCGATGGAATCGAAGCCATCCTTATTGATAAAGATGGACATATCGCTTGTTCATCCGGTATCCAACGATAAATAATAAATAATGCAAAAAGAGAAAGGAAAGCTCATGCTAAAACTTATTGCTATTGTAGGAACTAACTCTAAACGTTCCACAAACCGCCAACTGCTTCAATATATGCAAAAACACTTTGCTGATAAAGCAGAAATCGAATTGGTAGAAATTAAAGACCTACCAGTCTTCAACAAACCTGCAGATAAACTTATTCCTGCAGAAGCCTTAGAAATTGTTGCAAAAATTGAAGCAGCTGATGGTGTGATTATCGGTACTCCTGAATATGATCACTCAATTCCTGCTGTTCTTATGAGCGCTCTTGCTTGGATTTCTTATGGAGTATTTCCACTTCTTAACAAACCAGTGATGATCACAGGTGCTTCATACGGTACACTCGGTTCATCACGTGCTCAATTGCAACTCCGTCAAATCTTGAATGCACCAGAAATTAAAGCAAATGTTCTCCCAGATGAGTTCTTGCTCTCTCATTCTCTTCAAGCATTCGATAAGAATGGTGACTTGGTAGATCTTGATGTAATCAAGAAATTGGATGCCATCTTTGATGACTTCCGTATCTTTGTCAAGATTACTGAAAAATTGCGTAATGCACAAGAACTTCTTCGTAAAGATGCAGAAGAATTTGACTGGGAAAATTTGTAAGATAGGAGATCGAAAGAATGAAATTTGTTGGACTTGTTGGATCAAACTACGACCAATCATATAACCGCAAACTCTTGGAATTCATCCGTCGTAACTTCAAGCTAAAATTTGAATTAGAAGTTCTTGAAATCGATGAAGTTCCAATGTTTAACCAAGACGAAAAATGGGACGAAAGCTTCCAATTACGCCTTCTTTACAATAAAATTACTCGTGCTGATGGTGTGATTATTGCTACTCCTGAGCACAACCATACAATTTCTGCTTCACTCAAGTCAGTCCTTGAATGGCTTTCATATGAAGTACATCCATTTGAAAACAAACCAGTGATGATCGTGGGTGCTTCTTACTACGACCAAGGAACTTCTCGTGCTCAAGTTCACCTTCGTAAGATTCTTGACGCTCCAGGGTGTAAATGCCTATACTCTTCCAGGGAATGAATTCCTTCTTGGAAAAGCTAAAGAAGCTTTTGATGCTAACGGAAATATTATCAACGAAGGAACTGTTAAATTCCTTGAAACTTGTTTAGATAACTTTGTCAAATACGTAGGAGTCGTTTCTAAATTGAAAAAACCAAAACCAATTGAACCAGAAGACTTGGATTGTGGAAAACCAATCGCTACAACTATTACAGAAGTTGATCCTGACGATCCAAACTGGGTAGAAAAAGTTGCAGAAATCACAGGTGCTGTTTCAGGTGATACATATGTTAAACTTGACCATGGTATCTTGACTGTTAACCAAATTGATATGTTCTTGAAAGCTATGCCTTTTGAATTGACATACGCTGACGATAACAACCAATTCCTCTACTACAACAATGCTCACCAAGATCCTGATACAATGTTTGCAAAACGTGTACCATCTCAATCTGGTAGCCGTATGTCAACAGTTCACGGTTCACTTCCACCAGCACGTATGAAAAATGTTGAGTGGGTTATTGGAACTCTTCGTAACGGAAACCAAGACTACGTTCGTACAATTGTTCCTGGTTCACCTGCTGGTGTTATCAATACTCACAACTACCAAGCTATGTACTATCCTGATGGATCATATGCTGGTATTAATGAAATCGTCTTTAACTTCCAGCCATGGCTTGACTGGTACTTGAAAGAAACAGGTCAACGCTTGGTAGGAGGAAGCGGTCCGTTTGCTCCTGCTGGTGGTCACGGTGGCGCAGATGCTACTTCTGGAGCTTCTGACTCAGCCGATGGTGGCCATGGAGCTACTGATGCTACTTCTGGAGCAAGCAACTAAAAACTACTGATAAAGGAACCTCTCTTGGTTCCTTTTTTTAAAACAAATACTCGGTTAGCATACGCTAACCGAGTATTTAATTTATTCAACTTATGAATTTGGATCGTCAAGACTACGACCATGCAAACCCTTTTCACGTTGTACCTGACGAAGTTTTTCAGGAGTCACGTCATTTCCTTCCTCATCCACAATTTTGATTCCTTCAATGTGATGACGAACTGAACGACGATAGCCTTCGATATACTCTTCACGAAGTTTGGCTTGTTCTACTTTTTCTTCTGCAGTCAAGCCTTCTGTTTTTCTTTTTGGCAAGCTCATTAATACGAGCGATTTTTTTCTGGTGTCATATTTGGACCTCCAATTTACTTTTTTTAATTTCTATTTTGTATTAAGAAGATTAAAAGCAGCGACTGTTTTTCGCTTTATTCACAAGTTCAGTTAGAATAGCTAGACGATTATTCTTAACATCAACATCCTCTGCCATAACCATAGTATTGTCAAAGAAAGCATCAATAACAGGACTAAGGGCAAATAGTTGCGTCAATTTATCGTTAGCTGAACCTTTCAATTCAAGACTTTCGACAGCTTGAGCTAGTTCTTTTTTTCTTGTTCATTTTCAAAGAGGCTAGTATCAACTTTGACGGAGCCTTCTGCTTTTTTTCCGCTAGGTTAAAGGCACGAGATAATGATTCAACTGATGATTTGTAGTTTTCAGTTTTTTTGCAGCTTCAGTTAAGGCTTCTGCTGCTTCAATCATATCTGCAACAACAAAGTTTGAACTTGCAAGAACAGCTTCCTTAATATCTTTTGCAGTAGAACCCATCATCTTATCAACACGAGCTTTGATGAAGTTAAGCACTTCTTCTTGATTATCGTAAGTTAGGCTATCAAATGATAAGGCATAAAGGCTAGCAATCAATTCGTCCATTGGAATATTCCATCCAAAGTCTTCCAAGATACGGACAATCCCTTGTGTTGCACGACGAAGAGCATAAGGGTCATTTGAACCAGATGGAATCAAGCCAACAGAGAAGAAGGACAAAAGAGTATCCAATTTATCGGCTAGTGCAAGTATTGCTCCAACTTTAGATTCAGGAAGAGCACCGTCTGCTGAATCAGGAAGATAATGCTCACGGATAGCTTGTGCCACTGTAGCATTTTCGCCAGCGAGAAGAGCATATTTCTCACCCATGATCCCTTGAAGCTCATCAAATTCACCAACCATACCAGTCAAGAGGTCAAACTTATAAATAGCTGCAGCACGAGCAAGGTCAACAGTTTCATCAACTGATAAACCTGCTTTTTCTGCCAAAAGGATAGCAATTTGCCCAGTACGAATCATGTGTTCACGTAATGAACCAATCTTTTCATGGAAGGTTACGTGTGATAATTTAGCTACAAGATCTTCAATCTTCAATTTTTGGTCTTCACGCCAGAAAAATTCACCATCTTCAAGACGCGCAACTAAGACTTTCTCATTTCCTCGGATGACATTATCCAAATACTCTGCATTTCCGTTACGAACAGAAATAAAGTTTGGTTTTAGATTTCCATCAAGGTCACGAACTACAAAGTAGCGTTGATGAGTCTCCATTGAAGTGACCAAAACTTCTTCTGGAACTTCTAGGTACTTAGGATCAAAATTTCCCATGAAGGCAGTTGGGTATTCAACCAAATTCAAAACTTCATTCAAAAGCCCTTCATCAATTTGTACCTGAACACCTTCTGCAGCTTCGATAGCCTTAATTTGCTCACGAATCATATTTTCACGTTCAATGCTATCTGCAATAACATAAACTTTGCGCAGATCTTCTTCATAGCTGTCAGCATGCTGAATTTCTACTTCGTGACCAAGGAAACGATGTCCACGGCTAACTCTTCCTGAGTGAATATCTAAGAAATCCATATCGAGTGCCACATCATCCAAAAGAACTGTCAACGTATGGACTGGACGGATATATTCAAAGGTATTGTTTGCCCAGTGCATACTTACTGGGAAGCTTAAACTAGCCAATACTTCTGGAATTCCAGTCAAAACTTCCTCAGCTGGTTCCCAGCTTCATGCTTAGTTACGTAGACATATTCTTCACCTTTGATTTCACGGAATTCGATATCATCTACAGTCAAGCCTTTACCACGGACAAACCCTTGCGCTGCTTTAGAGAAATTTCCTTCTGCATCCAAAGCAATTTTTTTAGAAGGTCCTTTAAAATCTTCAGTCAAATCCGTTTGTTGGTCTGCCAAGCCAAGTACGCGAACAGCCAAACGACGTGGAGTTGAAAAAGTTTGAATTCCTTCGTATGAAAGACGGTTATTATCCAAGAAGGCTGCCATTTTTTCGCCTAGTTGTTTTTCACTTGGTGTGACAACGTAGGCAGGTAACTCTTCGAGTCCTAGTTCTACTAATAAGTTTTTTGTCATGTTTTTTCCTTTACAAAATTAATTTTCTTCAACAAGACCTTTAGTAGTGGGGGGACGCAAGCAAACCTTCGGTTTCATTGCTAACTGCCAAGCCTTAAGTCTCGTCAGTTCCCCAGTCGGATAAGAAACTTCTTATCCGACTTTCACTACAGCGGTCTTGTTTTATTTAGCGACCTACGGTCGACTTTCAGTCATTTATTCCTGTAATTCTGTCTATTCTTCCTCTTCTGATAGAAGTTTTACGCGTGTAGCTTCGTCAAGAAGTGGGTATCCAAGTTTTTTGCGTTCTGCTACGAATGTTTTAGCTACGACACGGGCCAAGTTACGGATGCGAGCAATGTAACCTGCACGTTCTGTAACGGATACAGCACCACGAGCATCAAGCAAGTTGAAGGTATGTGAACATTTCAAAACGTAGTCATAGGCAGGGTGAACAAGACCCAATTCCAAGGCACGTCCTGCTTCTTTTTCAAATTTCGAAGTTTTCAAGAAGCATGTCTTGATCAGAAACTTCAAAGCTGTATTTTGAATGCTCGTATTCAGGTTGAAGGAAGATTTCTCCGTATTTAACACCAGGAGCCCACTCGATATCGTAAACTGAGTCTACTTCTTGGATGTAAGAAGCCAAACGTTCCAATCCGTAAGTAACCTCAGCTGTAACAGGACCAGTTGCCAAGCCACCGACTTGTTGGAAGTAAGTGAATTGAGTGATTTCCATACCGTCAAGCCAAACTTCCCAACCAAGACCTGCAGATCCAGTTGATGGGTTTTCCCAGTTATCTTCAACGAAACGAATATCGTGTTCCAAAGGATTGATACCCAATTTTTCCAATGACTCAAGGTAGAGTTCTTGGATGTTTGATGGTGATGGTTTCATGACCACTTGGAATTGGTGGTGTTGGTAAAGACGGTTTGGATTTTCCCCGTAACGACCATCTGCTGGACGACGTGATGGCTCTACATAAGCTGCATTCCATGGCTCAGGACCAATAGCACGAAGAAAAGTGTAAGGGCTCATGGTTCCCGCACCTTTTTCGTTATCATAAGCCTGCATGAGCATACAACCCTGATCATTCCAGTATTGTTGCAAAGTCAAGATAATCTCTTGGAAGGTTAGTTTTTTAGACATTATTAACTCCTTTTTTATCTAATTTCTTGCGACCTAGAATACAAAAAGAACCGTGTCTTTGCTCCTAAGTCAAGTGACCTAGGGGCGTCAGAAACGCGGTTCCACCCTAATTTATTACTTCATTATTTATAAAAAATATACCAAAAGCGCCACACTCATCTCTCAATCACCTGACTCTCACTACCACAGGTTCGCTTAGGATTTACTGATAAGATATTCTTTCTTGTCGTCTATTATATCAAAAAGGAATAAAAAAGTAAAATTATTTTATTAGGAATCTTACAAAATAAATTAAATATAGATACACAAAATAATGATCTGTTCCCTTTTTTGCCCCTTCTCGAACAAAAAGAAAAACCACTACTCCTAAGAATAGCGGTTTAATCATGTTTTTAAGCTACTAAAATAGTTGCTCTATTATTTAAGAGTAACTGAAAGACACTACATGAATAAGAACACATAAGCCAGAAAAGGCTTGAAATAAGCATTTATAAGAGGTAACTTACACTTATTTTTGACTATAAAAACACAAAAGTTTGCACCTTATGCCCCATTTGTGCCCCATGGTGCCCCCTAGATACCTCTCTCCAACTCATACATCCTCACAGAATGAATGACCAGCTCACGGTACTTCCAAGCAGTGACCAGATACTCAATCACTTCAGGTTTCAGAGAAATAGCTTGGATTTCAAATCCAACCTTTTCGGAGTAAACAAAAAACCGCAAGCAAATGCCTGCGGTCTAGTGTAATAATTTTTTATTCTTTCTGTTTTTATTTTGTAGTAATTAAGCCGTCTGGCTCGACAGTAAACTCTGGCTTGTCAGCCATGCTGCCATCTGATTTGAGATAGTACCAGCCTGAGCCGTCGGCTGACTTAATGAATTGTTTGGATTTCATATCTCCGTCCTTGGCATCGAGATAGTACCATACGCCCTTATATTTAACCCAGCCAGTCTTCATGGCTCCTTCTGTATCGAAGTAATACCATTTACCATCGATTTTCTTCCAGCCAGTGGCCATGGCTCCTGAAGGGTCTAAATAGTACCATTTGCCGTCTGAATGCTTCTTCCACTTATCCGAGAGCATATAACCAGAACCGTCAAAACAATACCAGGTGCCATCGATTTTTTCAAATTTCTCTTTTGGATAAGAACCATCTGAACGTACATACCACCAACCAGTAGAATTTTCTTGCCATCCTTTTTTAATTTCAAGACCGTTTTCAATATCATGCTTGAACTGACTACGACTGATGCCCCAGCTTGCTAAATAAGGATATGGATCAACGTGGTCACTATAATTGTTAGGTTGATTGTTGGTACAGTATTCATGCGACTTAATACCTTCCAATGCGTCCGAATCCAACGTTTTAGGAAGCCCTGCTTCATCTGCCAAATTACGAAGCAATTCGATGTAAAGACGATAATCTTCCATAAACTCTTCTTTGGTCGAATGACTTTCAATCAGTTCGACTGCTGCATACGTTTCATAATTCCAGCCACCTCCCACATCGTAGGCACCATTATTTACTGGTCCTACCTGCATCACTCGCCCATTGCCGACAACATGTGAGAAGAAGCCAGATTCGACAGGTCGGCGCATATGGTAGTCTGCTTCATTTTGGGCAGTTGAGTTTATTTCCAGTAGAATGAGCGTGAATTTGACGATAAGGGGCATAACCAATCTGAGGAAGCCCTTCTCTGTACCTACTTGTATCAATATCCATTTCTATTCCTCTTTCCAGCTATCGTTCATTTGTTTAACTGCGGACTCGACGAATGTGTCTAAGTCCTTGTCAGTCATGCTGATGTTATATTTTGACAACTCTGCACGAATCTTAGTTCGTGCTTGCTCCAGCTTTTCCTCGCCCTTGTAGCCAGTTTCAGCAGATACCTGCTCAACTGCATTGACTGCATTTTTAGCAAGGATTTCAACAATCTTGATTGTCTTTTCTCCTCCTTTTTGAACGAGGTATTCTTTAACAGTTTTGACTGCAATACCAGTCAAAATGACAAGAATGCTAATTGCTGCATTGATGATGATTTCGTTAATTTGTTGCATCGTCTTTCTCCTTAACTTCGATTTCGATTTTATCTTTCTGGTCAACATTAACTAGTAATTGACCAAGTTTTCTAGCATTATCTTTCTTAATTTGGTTGATGTATGGTTTCAAAAACTCTGGAAATGCTAACCCAATCATCTCCCAATTCTCGATTACTGAGAATAGATAATTGAACGAGAAGAACATTGTCCACGCTATACCGAAGCTACGTACGCCAAGAGAACGAGAGTACATCGCGACAAGTAAGATAACAGCGAACACAATGAAATGACGAATCAATCCCATTGTGCCAATTTTGCTATCAAATCGCTTTGTTTTAAATGCTTTGATATAGCCAGTGATGATATCCAAAACCATTAACCAAAAAAAGAAATGAATGTACGGACTATACGATAGATTTTTAAGGTGCTCGAGTAAATCTTGTAATACTAAATCTTGCATACACACCTCTACTCTTTCCCTTCAAATTTCCAAGCGACACCCGTTCCGTTTTGTTCAAGAGTACCATTCGTCACAAATGCGCTGACAGGTTCACCGTTGTATGTGAATTCTTTGTTAAGCTGCACTAGGATGCGCTTGCCTTCACCATTCACTTCAACGTGCTCAGGGTCTTCAATGGTAATTAGGTCATGTGGTAAGTAGGTCTTCCCGACCTCGGCCAGAGGAATCAACTCAATCAATTCTTTATAAGTCGTGCCGTACTCGATATTCTTGCTCATGACAGAGTTCAAGACAAGAGCATGAATGACCTTCTGATTCACCTTCGAATTCTCTTCAGTCTGTTTGACAAGAGCAGAAAGTCTGTCCTGCTCGCTCTTGTTGTGTGCAATCTGTTGCTCAGCTTGTTCCAGCTGCGCTTGTGCTTTGACGATTGCTGCTCCCGGATCTAGCTCAGCACGAATGATACTTTTAACTGCTTCAATCAATTCTTCATCTGACTTAGCTGTCTGATCCCCCTTGCAATTCACGAGCAAAGATCGTGTAAGGTGATTCACGATGAATCACGACTTCTGTTGTGTCAAATTTCAAATATTTGCTTCTTACTGTATATTCTGTCGCCATTTTCTTATTTTCCTACTGTTCCATCTTGATTTTTAGTTACGAGTTGATTCTTCAACTCTTCAAGTTGTTTTTCTAGTTCTTCACGTTTTTGCACTTCTTCTAGGTACAAAGCCTGAATGGTTGATTTCTCAATTGTTAGTCGTGCTACGTCTTGTGCGATAATTTCTAATGCGTTCATGCTAATTTCCTTTCTAGTGTCTCAATCCTCTGAGACAGTTCCTGAATCGCTTTGAGGGCGATATTTCCAAGTCGAAAATCGTCTAGTGCTAAATTCTCCCCTTGTGGATAGACTAGGCTACTATCCAATTTCTCGACGTCTTGTGCGATTAATCCGACATTTGTATAAGGTTTCTTATAGCCAAATTTGTCAGGTTTCCAATCGAACTGCTTAAACTCCAACTTTTTCACAAAATCAGTTGCTTCAAAATTGGTATCTCGAATATTCACTTTCAGTCTCTTATCTGAAGTCGATAGATCTGGCTTGAACCACCACGTTCCCTTGGTATTCGTTCCATCGTTAACCATCAATTGTCCAATACGTGCATCCCATGCGATGAAGGATACACGAAAAAGTTCTGGGACAGGGGATCCGAAACTGAAATTGGAATTGATTGGCAGTCCACTCATAGGCTTTCCGTCGAATAGATTGCAAAGAGAAGTCAATCCTTTGACCGTTAGAAGCGTATCTGATACTGATTCTCCTACCTCGAAATCGCCACCTACCCAACTTGGCGCATTATAGATGAACATTCCTTTAGGGACTATCCCAAGCTTTCGCCCAAATATCTGAATACCAACACCTTTATTCGCGTTGTAGGTTTCAGGAACGTTGATTTGTAGCCCACCGTATTGAGTTGGCCTTAGGAAGCCGTTGTCACCAATCGTAATTCGACTATCACCTGTTATCCTAGTACCGTTAATTTCAGCACCTCGGATAGTTCCTCCATAGATCTTGTCTCCAGTAAGAGTACCTGTCACGATCTGAGAAGCATCTATCGTTACAGTTTTCAAAGCATTGACGAAAGCTCTACTTGCTACTAATTTGTTAGTGACATGCTCGTTTGAGACCAATCTATTAGCAAGAGCCTCGTTAAATACCAGCTTATCTGCCGTGATAGAATTCGTTCGTATAACATCAGCATTCAGAGTCGCGAACGTACCTTCACCAACGAACAAGCGCTTGAAGTAACCGTCAATTGCAGTTAATTTATCAGCCAGAGTATTCCCCTCAAGCCTGATAGTCTCTGCTTTAATTCCTGCGTTTCGACCTGCTAGATTAAACCAGCTATGATTTCGTTGACACTGTTCTTATTATGAACTCCCCACGAACCAGTTAGTTGACTTTGAACCGTGCGAATCGCTTCGTCTGTATCTTCTGGGGCTTGGGTGTAAGGTGTTGCATACGATCCTTTTTCAAGCTTGAGGCCTGCAACGTAAAGATTTGTGTTTTGGTTAAGTCGTTCTACACGAGGGAAGATAAAGCCGTCCTTAGTAATTTTGAAGGTAAATGAGTATCGTTGCCATTCGCTTGTTATAGAGACCGATGTTTCGGATGGAACACCCCAGCCTTTCTCGACGGAGCCGTTCCTATTTACATAAAAATTTACTGTGTCATTCTTCCAGTCACTCTTCATCCATAAGCTGAATGTATAAATTTCACCAATCTTCGCATCAATCTCTTGTCCAATACCATTCCACGAATTGCTTTTAAATAGGACATCACATCCTTGATACTTGTCTGAATGTTTTTTCCAGCCAACAGCCATATTTTTCCAATCGCCTGAAAAGTTTTTTGAGCCTTTCAACAAATTTTGACCATTGCTAGCATTTTTTGCAACTTCAACTTGAAAGAGTTGATTTGTCATAGCCATGCGTGCGACATTGTTAGCAATTCCATTATCTGTATTACCCAAAATCCGTTCATAGAGCTTGCTAGTCTCTTGCACTCGCTGGAAGTCCGTCTGATTAGCCTTTCCAGAAAGCAGTGAGGTGATATCTGCAAATCTGCCATCTACTGCTGTTTTGTAGTTAGCAATCTGCGTGGCAATCGATCCATTTTTCGGGTTGGTAATAGCTTCAAACCTACGCTCAAGACCTCTCACATCCTCTTGATAAGTAGCCTTACCAACATAATCTCGAGCGACCAGCTCACGAACTGTCGTCGCTTGACGAGCACTCTCATCACGAGTGTATTTTCGTAAGACTTCTTGTCGCTGACCGTCTTTATTGACATATTCCTGAATAGCTGATAAATCAGTTCGCAAGCCCTGAGCCGTCCGCTCAAAGGTAGACTTGGCTTCAGTGATGATGCCCTCAGTATCTTCAGGCGCTGGACTCCAGTCAGTCGCGATATTGCCTTTCTCAATCTTCACGTCCCAGACGCTTTTGGTTGCTTCTTTGTGATAAGTGTTAACTCGTAGATGATAAATCCCTGTTGGCTTATTCCAAATGATTTTCGTTCCTGTGGTGCCTGTCTTGAGGTCTGATACAATTTGATAATTTCTGATATCCTTGTCCATAATCCAAAGAACTACGTTATCGGATTCTTTAAATCCATCATGATGAGCTGTAAAGTTCCCGTCCGTTTTGGCAGAAATGATATATTCCTGCCCCTGTTCCATGTAAATAGACGTATTTCCTACATACAGAATGTTGTTGTCAAAATTTGCTGGCTTTCTATCTGGAAGAAAAGGCCCTTTCGAACCTCTTAACAAATTCCGTCCACCGACCCTCATTTTAGCGAAAGTCTGAGTCAGCCCATCGATACCCTGAGCGACTTCTGATTTCGTCGCAAATCCATTCATCTGGCCAGTCATGCGACTAAGAGCCTCTGTGGTCGTTCTGCGATATTCTGATGCTTGATTGACTTCACTTGTGACCGTCTTTTTCAAAGCATCCAAATCACCTGACAAGGCCGTCTGAGCGCTCGTGGCCTGCGACTTGAACGCTTCAAGTTTAGCGATAGAGTCCAACCCAATCCGCTTAGCTTCCTGAGCGAGTAGGCTACTGGCGCCAACGTTTTGCAAGGCTGCTTCAGACTTTTGCCTATTTTCTTGGATATCTTTTTTAATTTCTTGAGATTTTCGATTGAATTCCATATCGAATTTCTCGTGGTCGAATTCCGTTGGTTCAAGCTCCCATTCTGCACCATTCCAAAAGTACAGTTGTTTTTTGTCTCCGACGGTCAAAAATAAACGATCGCCTTTTCTCAATGTCCCTTTTGGGACATCTAACGGCTTCACATCTCCAAAGTAGTTCGTATTTTTTCCATCTGCTGACACTAAAGCTCTTGTGGCTGTTTGTAAGGCACGTTCGCTCCCTTCTATTGAATCAGCTAACGTACGTGATAAATGGTTAATTTCACTCGTTACACGCTGAACTGTTCCAATATCATTGCAGACAACCTTTCGGCTAATTAGATTGCCACCTACATCATATTCGCTAGTAAACGACACGATGCGGACTTTTTGACGAAATCCTAATGTTTCATTAATGGCCATGATGTAATCACCCGGATTCGGACGACTGATTCGATAGCCAGCTTGTGATAAGTCTTCCATATCGATTTCAACAGAAACCTTGTACGACTTATCCACGTTCTCTTTTAATCGTTCTAAGAGCTTGCCTGTTTCTTTATAGCGTTCATCTACAACAGGGTCTGCCTCAATTCGTCCGTAAATAGCAGATAGCGGACTCTCGTATGAAGTTTCGTAACGACCTTTTGAATGATCCTCATCATCTTTCCAAGCGCCGAGGCCGCGTTGGTAGGTTACAAAACTGTTGATATCTTTTTCTATTTTCAACTCGTTCATATTAAAGTCTTTACGAACGATTGTTGATAGATCTGTCCCGATTCGTTTCAAAATTCGGACCACATGGCCACGGACAGAAAATTCAAGTCCAGCAGCCTTGATGATATCGTTGAAAAGCGATAGTCGAGACTTATTTCCGAAATTCTCTTTTCGAATAGAGCCTACCGTCGTTTCTAGATTATACGTATAGCCACTGTTTGAGAAGATTGCGTCTAAATAGGTTTTAAGTGGTTTTGAACCGTCTAGAGTTTCGTAAAGGACGGATTTTGACATGTCATAAAAGAATTGATGTACTGCGTCAAATTCAACTTCAATCTGTCGTCCTACATCGTTAGGTTTTGCATAAATGACACGATAATATTCATCGTCTAAGCGAAAACGCCAGCCTCGACCTATACCGTGCAAAACTTTGTCGTTGGTATAGATTGTTCCTTTTACAGACAATTCACCGTTAACTGCGTTAGTCACAGAGTAAGCGACTAAAGCACTATGCTCTGTACCTTTTTCATCAATAAATGTAATCAATCTATCACCTCCTTACTTATATAGCTCTTTAAAACCTAGAATTTTGATCGTCCCTCTAAAATCAGTAGAATAACGAACTTGCTTCTGCGGGCTTGGTCGAATGACAAAATATTCATAATTTGTTCGAATATTGATGTTCAAATCTGGCAATGCCATACCTTTGTAAATTACATTTTCGACACCGGACAAGCGCAATTTGTCACCTTCTTTAATCGGTGTCGAAGCATGATTATAGACCCAACGTCTGCCATCAATTTCCAAAAAGAAGTTTGTTTGGCTAGCACTTGCAGTCAATTCAACCATATAAGGCACCTCTAGCTGACTAAGAGCTGCTGTGCCCTTGTACGGAATGACTCCACCAGATAAACAATGTCTCGAGGAGCGGTTTCCCCAAATGGCATCTCAGCGGTCACCAACTCAAAAGAAATGTTATATTTCATACCTGCTGCTGATTTACCAATAAAGCTATAATCAATTTCATTGCTGATATGCACCTTATATCGATACTTCCAAGCAGTGTGAGGAATATCTAAAAGGTTTAAATCCCCTGTTTTAGCTCCAGGCAGCTCAAATCCGTACAAGTCATCTTGTACTGGGTGCATTTTAGTGATGAAATAAGGTTCATCTCCATAAAGCCAACCTGCAAGCTCGTCTTGTTTTTCCATAAATGCAGAAAGGCCAGCAACTGCCAGCCTACCCGTAACTTTTATAACTTTCTGGCGCAATGTTATCCCGTCGTGGATATAACCATTACGCCCTTTAACTGTACGCCTATCCACTTCAACAGAAGGCGTACTATCAGCAATTTTAATGTTATAAATATCTAACTGAGACAATTTAATCTCAGCGTTAGCATGTGTAATCAGTAAATCCATTTCATAGCCTTCCTATTCATAAACAAAGTAATCGTCTTTGATACGATCACGAGCTTCTCGCTCTTTAACAGACGTGTAAATCTTGTCACCCACAATTTCGTTATGGATTTCAAATGTAGCATTTGATAATTGAGAATTCTTCACATCATCGCTTAGATTTTCTAAGCTTGATTTCAGACCAGTATTATTCACACTGGCCGAAGTTGTGATCAAGCTATCAACGCCATAACTTTGGTCTGTAATTGCCATCGCATACTGTTTCGCAACACCATTGATTCTGCGCACCCAATCAGACATACCGATATACATTCCCTCGCCTGTGAATCCACCAATGGATTTCATCACTCGAGATGGTGAATGAATATCCAGAGCAGAACGCATCACGCTTGCAATATTAGAAGCGATTGAATATGCGAGCGAGTATAGACTTCCGGCCATACCTGCCAGTCCGTTGTAGAGACCTATGCCAGCGTGATAGCCAACTGTGTGCAAATGACTAGAAAGAATGCTAAATGTCGAGACGATTTGCTGGTTAGCCGAAGACGAAATGCTAACAGCTTTATTCATGCCATTATTAAAAGCAGACGAGACGGCTGACATGCCCTGTTGGACATAACTCTTGACCTTATTTAAGGTGCTGTCGAATGTCTGACTCATCTTGTTCCCGCCCGAAGTTGCAGCTTGGTCAACTTTATTCATGCCGTCTGTAACAGCCTTAGAAACGCCATTCATGGCGTTTGTCGCAGCAGTTTCAGCATTCTTGAAGTTACTTGTGACAGCGTTCGCAACTGCTTGAGAACTACTTTCGGCATTAGACTGCATAGTAGAAAATGCCGAGGTAGTAGATCCCTGCATGCTATTTGTTGAGCCTGTCGCGTTTCCACTCATGGTACTATAGTTACCCGAAACAGCAGCTGCTGTACTGCTAGAAATGGCACTTGCGTTACTTTGGACAGTCTGAAACGCAGTATTTGAATCTGTTTGAAGTGCCTGTAAATATGAACTAGCACTTGTATTCAATCCACTTAAATTGCTAGTGACATTCGCATTCATAGTGGCTGATTCAGTCGTTGCAGCCGTTTGGGCTTGTTGCATATTAGTAGACACATTACTGCTAAACATTTGCATGTTGGTACCAGCAGCTGCTGCAAGTCCTTGCATGCTTGTGTCGACATTTGTGCTCATAGTATTAACCTTGGTTTGAGTATCAAGGTTCATTGCATCCATAGAAAGTCCGACATTTGTTTGCATAGTCTGTGCTTGCAAGGTTGCATTCGTCGACATTTCTGTTGTTTTAGCAGAAACATGATCTGACATTTCTGTCGTCTTAGCCTTAACAACTTCGCTTCCTTCGGTGGTTTTTCCAGTGACAAAATCCCACATACCACCGAAGAAATCTCCTACTGCTGAAACAACTCCACTGATTGCTTCAGGAACAGCTGTTAACATCGCCTTACCTAATTCAAAGATAATTTTAGTACCAGCTTCAAGAATTTTCGGCAACCCTGCAATCAAACTGATAACTAATTGAGCGATCAGTTGCAGACCACCCTGAATCAACTGAGGTGCTGCTTGTCTCAAACCGGAAGTAAGAGAAGATACAATTTGAGCTGCTGAAGCTATGATTTGTGGCAAGTTTTGAATCAAACCTGTCACGAGAGACACGATTAGCTGGATACCGCCCTGAATTATTGCAGGCAAATTAGATACCAATCCTTGGATAAAGGATGTGATAACCTGTACTGCGATTTGCAAAATTGTTGGCAATGATTGAACAATACCGTTAATAAGATTCTGTAGGATTTGAATGCCGTTCTGAATAATACTTGGCATTTGTTGGCCAAGACCAGTCAAGAATGTCGTCACTGCCTGTTGAGCTGACTGTAAAATCTGTGGAAGATTATTAAGAACACCCTGCACTAGATTTGCTAGTAATTCAACACCCATACCAAGCAACTGTGGAAACGCACTAGCAATAGACTGCACAAATGTTCCAATCACAGTCACTGCTGAACTGATTAGAGATGTAGCATTTTGTCCTACTCCTTGAACCAAGCTACCAATCAAATCAACACCAGCCTGTACCAAGACAGGGAACATAGTTGCAAAAGCGCTAGCAAATTTAGCAATTAAATCCGCTCCTGATGCTATCAAAGCAGGAATTTGACTTGTTATGCCTGATACAAGATTTTGAATGATTTGAGGTCCTTTTGTGGTTACTGTGTTTAACAATTGGTCTATCTGGGTACCAAACTGATTGTTAATGATTCCTAATCCAGCAACTACAAGCCCAAGGATTGCAGCAGGGCCAATAGCAGCCAAAGCCACACTCATGACAGATCCAATTCCTTGCGACATCATGCTAAGAATGCTAATGCCTCTGGATGCGGCGTCTCCTAAAACACCAGGAATACCACCTATTTTAGAAGAGAAAACACCGACATCTACCGCAGCATCGAGGAATACTTCACCTATAACCCCACCGAAACTACTTATTTTCCCACCGAGACCGCCTAAAATACCTGTCAATTTTGTCAAGCCCTTAGTAGCAGGACCAAAAGCTAGCAATCCACCGACCAGACTTAAAATAGGTGCGGCTGATGCCATAGAACTAGTGAATTTCTCCATGACACCATCAGCTAATTTCGTACCATTCAAAAAATGGTCTAATACAGGATTGATGTTCGCCATTGCATCAGTGAAATTTTGAATGCCTTGTGATTGGCTGAATTTATCTACCAGCTTATCCACATATTTGACGATTGTTGTAAATAATGGCAGTACTGATTCGCCGAGTTTAATCTGCAAGGTTTCAAATGACCCGCTTAGACCTTCAACAGCTCCCTTTAAGTTGTTAAGCTTTTCGGCAGCAACTTGTGCAGCAGTAACCTTGCTAATTTCCGCTTGCATCTTATTTGCGCCATCTGCCCCCCTCATTCATCGCGATAGTTGCAGCACGCACAGCATCCGTACCAAACATTGTTTTCAGAGCCTGTTGCTGTTGCTGTTCTGTTAAACCGCTTAAACTACTTTTTAAAACTTGGGAGATTTCAGCAAATGATTTTACTTTGCCTTCTGCGGTAAAGAACCGGTTTGCTCCATCAGCAGTTATGATCCCGAGCTCTCTCATCATATTCGTCTGCGCCTTAGTTTGTGGCTGCAAATTCATCAACATTGTTTTGAGAGATGTACCGGCATCAGAACCTTTGAGCCCGTTTTGCGCGAATACTGCTAAAGCGTTAGTTGTATCTTTAAAAGAAAGTCCTAGCCCGCTAGCCACAGGGGCGACTGCAGAAAGACCGTATTTTAATTCGTGCACATCTGTAGCAGATGCGTTTGCTGCTCCTGCTAGTTGGTTTGCTGCATCAACTACAGAAAGATTATCTTTTTTAAATGCATTTAATGCCGTAGATGCTATTTCTGCTGCTTCTTTCAGGTCAAGTTCACCAGCAGTAGCTAAGTTTAAGGCACCTGTCAAACCACCATCTAAAATATCTTTGGTAGATACCCCAGCTTTTGCTAGTTCCTCGATAGCATCCGCTGCTTCAGTGGCAGAAAACGCTGTATCAGCACCCGCTTTAATTGCCGCATCATGAAATTGTTTCATGACGTCAGCACTAGATCCAGTAACCGCCTTAATGCTACTCATACGTGCTTCAAAGTCTGCTGATTTGGTAATGGCACCACCAATTGCATTCTTGATAAAGTTAAATCCTGCGTATGCTGCAGAAATACCCAGAGCTGTCTTGATGAGGTTGCTTGTGGCAGATGCCGCTTGATTCGTGTGATTCACAATGCCCATCAAAGCGTTAGTAGCTTTACTACCCGCTTGTTGAAAAGCATTACCAAGTCCACTGGAAATTTTGCTGGATAAAGTGCTGACTTTGCTAATCAGTCTACCACCTAACGTATTGCCAACTTGATTTGTAAAATTATTTACTTTTCCTAAAGCAGAATTAAAGGCATTTCCTATTGTGCTACCCAATTGTGAAAATTTATTTGAAATTGGAGATAAAGCACTTGAAATTTTAGAATTTAAACTAGTGAACGCTTGTGTTACTTTTGCCAAACCTGCTTGTATGGGTTCGGGCAATCGTTGACCAATGTTAGATGCAATCCGTTGGATTTCGCCCAGAGCGATATTCAAACCACCTTTGAATCCTTGGCCTATTTTTTGACCGATTGAAGCATTTGAAGTTGCGATCTCATTCATCAATTGACCAATTTTTTGAATCATTTGATTTGAACTATTGATCGCAGCCCTTTGAGCGTCGTCAAATGTTTTTTTAGTAGCAGTTATAACATCGTTCATAGCCTTTTCGTAATCTTTAGTATCTGCCCCAATATAAGCATGAATAGAACCATCAAAACTCATACATCCACCTCCTTCTATATCTAATTTCTATTTACAAACATCTGGCTCGCTTTTTCAAGCAATGCCACAAAATCGTTTTTGTTTTTGATTTCTTTCTTTTTGTCCGGATGGAAAACCCTTCGGACTTTGTCCTTGTCTCTCTTTTTACTGAGTTTCTTCGCATCGACTTTTTTCGCGTTCAATGTATATCTCAGTTCAAGAGCTAGACCTGAAAGAGCTTCACGCTCTTCAATTTGTTTGTAGTAAAGGCCTTCCAAAATTGCATCAAGCTCCCACTTGTTACAAGACAAAATAGTTTCTTGATCAGTAAGACCGAGCTTAGCGCATTCTGTTAAGATACCGCATTTTCCATCTTGCCAATAATTTCTGAAATTGCTTTGACTTGAGCTTCTGCTGTTTGATCTCCAGCTTCCGCTTGAGCTTGTGCTAATTCTTGTCCAAGTTTCATGTTTTCGATATATTTCAAAATCTTCTTCTTGAAAAAACCTGACTGCACCATTTCTTCTTCAATTTCCTGAAATAGTTCTTCCTGTGGATCATCACTTTCCGATTTTTCAAATCGTGCTTCAATAGCTGCTAAAGCTTCATCTTCAGACACTGCTTTACCTTTTTTACTTGCGCAATATTGAATCAAATCAACAATCCCTTGGTCGTCACGATTGACAATTTTGAAGAATAGCGCACCAACACCATTTCCCGCGGACTGGCCATTTGCATCTTTAGTCGCCATATCTTTGTCAATCTTGAACATTAAGCGATAATCAAATTTGATTTCAACGATTTTTTTTGCAACATTAAATTCCATGTGTATATACTCCTTTTACAAACAAAATAAAAAGGTGACCTTTGACAGTCACCCTTCTTAGATAGATTAGCGCTGGATGTTATCGTAGTCGCCTATTGTTTCGCCTGGGTTTTGGTAAGCGTAGATGTTGTTCAACACAGCCAATTCCTCAGCAGAAAGTGGGAATTTACCATCCTGAAGACGACCAACGATACCAGCAGTGTATGAAAGCTCAACAAACTCTTCTACTCCATCGTTAAATTCGACATCATCAGTGATTTTAGCATAGCCAAACTTCGCAGGATAAGCATCCTTTTTATTTGGATCTTCGCCAATTTGAGTTTTAACGCTATCATCAACAATGACGCGCCAAATCTTAATTGACTCCCCCTTAGCTTGTGCGTCTAAGACAACGTTGATTGACGGATCCATTGGAGCAAAGTATTGAGTCAATTCAATAGAGTGCTCGTCACTTGATTTTTCAAGCAAGCGGCCTTGTTGTGTTTGCTCATCCTGGTATTCACCACCAAGAGTAGTTGTTCCGTCTGTACGGTAAGCAGGAAGCAATGCTCCCTCGCCTTTTTCAGCATGAATCGATTGGATGAAGTAGAACACCTTCTTACCAACGATTGGTTTTGCTGTTGTAATTTTCACTTGTCCTTTTTCAGTCATTTAGTCAGGACCTCCTTGTTTATAATATTGTTTCGGTCGTCTTTATAACGATATGATAGACCTCACGACCGATTGAGTTATCCATCAATATAGTTGAAGTAGTTCTTGTATTACGTCCTAGCAATCGAATGGCTTGCGATTTTACATCTTCAGCGTATGCTCGATTTTTATTACTAGGTAAATAAATATCAATCTGAACCGTGCTATCTTCGATTATCAGCCCCGTCTGCGCTGTTTTTGATGTATCAGATGTAATTCCTCCAATCACCAAAAAAGGCTCGGCTACGGACTCGTTAGGTAGCTTAAAACAGATCGGAACGTTCAAGGGTTTCAATTTATTTCTTAAACTGTTTAATAGTTCGGTTGTTGGAGAATTCATCGTCACCTACTTCCTAAACATTTTGTTAAGGTTATTCATCAATTTTGGATATTCCTCTCTCATCGCTGGTTCCATGAAAGGCTGTGCGGCCATTTTTCGTGTGCCCAACTCGACATATATCGAATAAAAAACAGGCGAAATGACTTTATAACCAAGCATTTTTTCTTGCATCGAGTATATGCTTTCACTAAGCCAACCCGTATCCCAAGGAGCATACAATTTAGCCAAACGTTCGACACGTAGACTGGAACGATTCAATTCCCTATCAACAGCAATAGGGGCTTGTCGCCCTTTTCTCTGCGTCTCGCGCAAAAATTTATCCAATCCCTTCACACGATATGTTATGCTCATAGATAAATCACCGTACTATTTTTGTGATGTTTCTTCCCCTGGATGCTTCGACGTCTACCTTTGTAAATGACCTCTGAGAAACCAGTGTGAATCCCTTGAAGGTGTAGCTTGAAGCTATCAAGGTTGTACTTCCCAAAAATCCCCATTTGTTCTGCATTCGTCAGAGAATCTTCCTGACATGGCAGAGGGCCAATTTCGTTTTGAGTTGTGTCTCCAAAAAGCTCATCTTCAGGATCAGCTTCTTTGATTAAAATAACTCTTTGGTTATAAATCATAGAATCACCTCCTAGATAAAACGAGCAATTCCTCGAGCTTTTCGCTTGCTAGCTAAAGAAATAAGGACTTGCTTATCATCTTCGGACAAATAATTGTCTTCCCAGGTAAAAGCACGTCCTTCCTCGCTATCGGCTTTGGCTCCTTCAGAGTTCAGTTTATTAAATCGTTTCACTGCCACATCGCGGACGATGTAGGCTGCGTTGTTTGGAATTTCCATAATTGATGTTTCGGAGTAGCGATTGATAAAGGCAAGGATGCGCTCTATGCTCTCTTTGATGGTCAAATTCAGCAAGTCATCCTGCGTAGTATCGCTTACCCCTTTTAATAATTTGATTTCTTTTAAAATCTCACTTTTATCAATCGCTGTCATTGATTAGCCTCCAGGTACTGCTGCGGGAGCCACTTTTTCGATAGTAGTTTCTACGACACCCTGAGGGATTTCTGCAAAAAGTACGTTAGCGCCAAAGAATACAGATTCGTAAGTGAGGTTTTTCAATGCACGGTCGCGAGCAACTGCAATCAAACCAGTTTCATCTGTAAAGTCCGCAAACAATCCACCAAGGTCCCCAGAAGCTACATTTAAGTTAGCAAACACAAGGTTTTCAATTGCTGTTGTATAAACCTTACCTTCTGGCACACCGTTCATAACGATGACGTTTTGCATGCCAAGGAAGTTTTTGAGCAATGTCAACCCAAATACATTAGATGCATTCGCACCAACACCTGCATCACCAAGATATTCAGCTGCATCAAGCGGATTGATAAATGAAACGATAGGCGAACCTTCGAACTCGTTAAATGTTGCAATTTTAGCCCAAGCTTGAGCAAGTGCACCTTGCAAGCCTTTGCCCTTATTTTTGGTTGGATTAGCCTTCAAGAATGTGAAGAATTGGTTCTTGATTCCGTTTTGAATTTCACGCATCAAACGTGTATCAGCTTCTGTGATTGCAACAGATGCTCCGTGACGTGCAATTGTTTCAGCAGATACAGAACGACGTTCTTGAACCATGCCACTTCGTAGGCATCACCTTTCGTGCGAACTACTTTGGAAAGCGGAATATCTTCACCTTCACCTGGGTTTGTTGCATCAATATCAGTAGTCCATTTGTAAGTCTGGATCTTGAGGTCATTTGTAAGTTTCTGACGACGTGTGACGCCCAAAAGTGTCAGCAAGTCGTTGATATTTTTGGAAAACTTGTTAACAAAATCAATAGACTTGATTTCACCCAAGTCAGCCATAGTAGTTAATTTTTGTTCAGCCATATTCTAGCCCTTTCTAAATAAATTAATATTTTCAGCAATTGCAGCCTGACGTTTGTCGGTATCTTCAATTGCCATAATTTGTTCTTTCGTGATACCTGTTGTAGTACCACGACGTGGCGCACTTTGAACTAGTCGTTCATTCACACGCTTTTCAACTTCGCTATCAAATACAGTTCGCAGAGCTGTGATTTTAGCTTTCACTTCTTCAGCAGTCGGAGCAAGCACATGATTCAAAAACTCTTGTGGCAACCCTTCATCTGCTAGGAGCGATTGTGTTGCTAGTCTCATCTCACGTTCAGCTATATCCTGCTCGCGCTTTTCCAATTCAGCGATTCGTTTCGCTTCTTCTTCTCTAGCGCGTTCGTCCTTAGTCAGCTTGGCTAGGCGTTCCCCTTCGCTTTTAGCCTGTTCGAGAGCTGAAGCTTGCTCAGCTTCCCACTTTGTACGTTCAGCAGCTAACATTTTGCCGATTTCAGCGCGGGTGAATGTACGTTCGTGTTTCTCGCTACCTGCATTTGATTCTGTTTCCACTTTTTTCTCATTCTGAGTGTCGACAGTCTCAGTTGATTCAGTAGATACAGTTCCGTTGATTTCTTCTGACATGATTGTCCTCCAGCGATTACGTCGCCACTCGATAGTCTCATTTTACGCCCGGCGGCGAAACAGTACAGCTTTTAACGTCATCGGTACAGTTTGGACAATATAAAAACCGTACGGGATTCCATACGGTTAGGACATAAGAAAACCGCATCGAATTCGACACGGTTTATAGCAATTTACAGTGATTTATAGCAGTCTATTCCTGCAAGTCAAGATTCTGGATCACCTGCTTTCATTGATTTCTTAATTCCATCAATCATCCCACTGATAATTGAATAGCCTACAACTAATAAAACAAGCAGGACGATAACGCCTGCTGTGATAGATACCAAATTCCAAATAAACGTTTTATCTCCTTTCTGACAACAAAAAAAGCGCCTAGATTACTATCTAAGCGCAAGATAGGCGGGACCGCCGAATGTCGCCCGCATTTCTCGACCCACTAGCTAAGTGGCGCGTTGGAGGCGGATACTTTCAACCTCTATCTTTACTCTAAGTATATCACATATCATCCTTAGAGTAAAGTATCTTTTGCTCACGTTTCAATTTATTTAATTTTTGTTTTTTAATTTTATGGTAGTGGATGATGTAGTTACCATCATCTTTTTGTATAAGCGCTGCTTCCATTAGATATTTCAAGCGTTCAGGGACTTTTTTATAGAGCAGTACCGAATTGTTATGATGACCAGAGTTATCGGCGACATAATCTGGATTAGCAACTAATTCTTGCAACAATAGCATTTGTTCCAACGGGAATTCTGTGCCATGCTTTTCTAAGATTTTTACCAAATTCTTACTGGTCACTTGTACACGTTTTAGTAACTCTTCAGTCCCTTTTACACTTGGCAACTGTCCAATTGTATAGCTCTCTGCGAGGCTTCGTTCAATACTCTTGTAAGATAAGTTCCCTTTTGATATATCATCCCACAAATCAGCAAGATCATCTCTTAACTTTTCAAAGTCATGGTCATAAACTTTGACATCACCATTTAGTTCCTCTTCATCAGGTATCACACCAGACCTACAATTAAAATGAAAGGGCGGAGCATTTACTCCTACCTGCATTTCGTCAATCAGATACCGCTTGTCTTCCGCATGGATTCTCTTACAAATTTCAGTTGTTCGGTTATCTAGGTGAACTAAAATACGGTAATATTTCAATCCCGCATCCTTGTAGCGCTGGATAGCGGAACGATTGACAATCATCGTCCCGTCTGTCCTGACGAGTGTCTCGGCTCTGCTGTTGGCTACTTTGTATCTTTGCGCTAAGTCTCTAGCCATTGTTCGCGGATGATCACCACGAACAAAACCAGTCTTCAGGACTTTTTTTAAATCTTTTACCAGATTATCTGTATTGCCCCACAATTGCTGACTGTAGTTGTAGCCGTTAAACGGCGTTTTCACTAACTCTTTTAGTGCTGGTTCGTTGATTGTACCAGTCCGACCGCTCATAGCCTTTTTATAGCCCATAAGAGCCATTTTCTGCAAATAGCTTTCAAACTTATCAGCAATAAGACCTCTTGCGACCCCTGCGCGAAAGAGCATATCCAGTTGCAAAAGCATCTAACCTCGTCGCCCTAGAAGATGCATATTGTTCATTCAATCTTTTAAGCAATTCCGGGTCTTTCTCGGCTTGCTCACGATACTTTCTGGCATTCTCCCGATAATCAGACAGGTCGGTACCCTTCAAGCGTTGTAGCGCTTCCTGGTAGCTCATTGAACCGCTTTCAGAATACTTGCTGACAAAATCATAAAAAGCCTTTTGCATTTCGTTAGCTTGCTCTTGATAGATCTTATTTAATTCAGCAAAAAAATCAATATCTTTTCGGTCTAGATAGCGAAAAATCTCATCTGAGCGACCTGACCAGTAATCAAGATGGTTTTGGTTCGGCTTCTTGCTCATCATCGACCACCTCATTTATTGGTTCTAACCTTGGTTCTGGTTGTTCCAAGTCTTCTTGCTCTTTCAAACGTTCCATCTCGTCTGCGGCATCTACACCCGTAACTTGATTCAGCAATTCAAAAATAGTCTGGTCGCTGACGATTCCGTACAAGGACTTAATCATCTCAACGATTTCTTTTTCATTTTGTGGAACGTTCGGACTAAAGACTACCGAAGTTTCATTGATGATTTCGTAAGCTGTATTTTTATTACCTTGGATCTTCCAGATATTAACTGCCAAACGCAATCGACGCATAAGCCCAGCTTCAAACAGATCTTCTTGTTGCTCTCTGTAATTGTCGCTAGCCATAAGCTTATATTTCATCGACTCGCCCGATTGTGTACCAGCAAAGCTGTTGTCTAGCGTGTCAGGTGTAAATGTAAAACGCAAAATATCATTCACAAGGCGTTGCTTGTATGCTTCTGCACCTTGGCTATCATACGACTTGATTAAATAGCTAGCGTCTGGATTAGCTCCGCCCGGGTTTGGATTGTCATCCAAAATAAGGACTTGAGCTTTTTTATACGCCTGCGACACATACAAACGACCATTTGGGTTGATTCGTCCATCTTCCAAAAAGTCATTCTCTTCCGCTCCTGTGTATGGATTCCCCTTAATCATCAGAATTGCGTCGTTGCTATTTTGCTGGAAGTTTGCAAGCTCAGACTGCGATAAGTCGTAAGCATCGATGTTGTCCAAAACCGACTCATAAGAGCCTAAGCGGTCCTCGTTGTTGCTGTATTCATTGACTGGCACTGCTTTGAAGTAGTGCTCTTGCTCGTCCTTGAGAGCCATTTTATCACTATCTGTGGATTTCCACTCATAGCTATAAATACGATCTGCGGTATAGACTTTGATAATCGTCTTACGCTTGCTGTCTCCATAATCGACATCGTAGTAATTTATGGCCATGAGCGAGTTTTGCTCATACGTATCATCATAAATGACAAAAGTCTGCTCTGGCCTGAGCTTATACAATTTAACCCACGCTTTGCTATCGCGCTCTGTGACTGTTAAAAGCTCGTAAGCACGACCGTACACACACAAGTCTTTCTTGATCGAGGAGTTGTGTTTTTTCTCGTTGTTTTTAGCAGAAAAGTCTTTGATGTTGCCAAGGATTGTTTCGTCTTCGTTTTTATACTCGACCGGATTCCCCAGCATGTAACCCTGTTCAAAAATGGTGATGTACTTAGCGAAGTCGCTGGAAATGCGATTATCTGCCGCAGTTTCGTCTGTTTTAGCAGGTCTATACTTGATATTGTTATCACCTTTGTAGTACCTCTTCAGCTCTTTTAACCGTGGCTGTTGCTCTGATTTATGACGATTCACGTAGCGTTTTAACTGCTCGATCCAATTGTCAGAACCATATTCGATAACTTCAAAGTCCTCAAGCATCATCATAAAATGCTCGTTTGATCTACTGTCGAAGCGAGTACCATTTAAAAAATTAACTTCCAATTTTACCTCCTAAAATAATAAGATGCATTCTTCATGCGGTCTTGTGTCGATTTGCTTTCGATGTGATATTTTTCCAAAGCATATCGAATCGCATCAATAACGTGGTTGTTTGCATCAATTGGCTCGTTCAACCAATTGCCGTCTTTATCTTGCTTGTAGATGTACGTATCAAATTCTTCTATCGTTTTTTCACAAGACGGGTGAATATAGATTTTAAACTGTTTCATAAAGTCTATGCCAGCGTTAATCGAACCTTTACCTTTTACGGATGCTTGTATTCTTCTAACGCCCTTCGATCTCAATTCCACTATCAAACGTTGCTCTGCGCTGTCTGCTGTGATTTCGGCGTTTAGCATGTCATTTCTAGCAATCATCCGGTAAATGTCTTCTGTAGTCATAGCGTGCTCGTAATGCTCAGCATAGATCCACAGCTCTTTTTTATCCAAATCAACAGCCAGACGCGGAAAAGTAGTGGGGTCGTGTGTAAAACCAAAGTCAAGACCTGCAGTTGTTTCTCCCACTCGTTTGATTGTGTCCTGTATATCAAAATCTCGGACGCTGTAATTCTCAAATACCAGTCCCTCAGCAACACCCCATTCACCATCACAAACGATTCTCGCACGCCTTGGATTTGTATGATATAAATCCTCATAACGTTTGATATCGACTTCATCCAGCCATTCGTTGCATCGATAAGTAGTCGTCATCGAGAGCGTATCAGCTCGTCTAGTTTCTTCGTCAAAGAAGACGCGCTTGAGCCAATGTCTTTCATTCCACGGGTTGAATGTGACTGTGATTTGTTTAAAGAAATCAGGTACGTCTAAGCTACCACGGATAGACTCGACAACTGTACTGAACTTATCTTCAGTTTCGATTTGGTATGCTTCCTCGAACCATGCCCAGCAAAGAATCCCTACATCAACTGTGATAGATGTGATTTTGAGCTCATCGTCCAGACCACGGAACAAAATCTTTTGACCCGTCTCTTTTACAGTAATTTCAGGTAGAGACTCGTTGAATTTAAACTTATGAGCAACCTTTAACTGATTAGCAGCCCACTTGAAATCCGTATAGGTCGATTGTTTGTTCGTATTCGAATATCTACGAATGACTAACAAGTTCGCCCAGGGATATTTCAAAATACGGGTAACATAATTTAAAGCCGTTGTCTTCGATTTCTTCGAACCACGAGAGCCTTTGACGACGCGGTAGAAATTTCTCGAGCGCCAAAACTGGCCGTATCCACCGCCTACGATCTTAGGCAGGTCGACAACAACATCATTCTGTTTAATCTGGTATGTCTGACTCATTCGCAAACACCACCGTTCCAGCGACTTCGACTTCGGATTTATCCGTCCATTGATTCCGCTTCCGATTCTTTAACCAAAAAATTTGAGCTGTTGTGTTTGGTTTGCTATATTTCTTAACAAGAACGACATCGCCTGCATTTGTCACAGTTTCTTCTTCGTAAATAAACCCTACAGCTGATTTAAATAGTGCGTTTTCAACCTGTCTATCTACAACCTCTTTACTTTCTTTTAGGGTTGCCGAAAGTGCCGGAAATTTCTTTTTCCAATCTCTAAAAGTCGAGTAAGAAACACCGATATTTTTAGCAATTTGTTCATCGATCAAACCGTCGCGAGCCCATCCTGAAATTTTCAACAAACCTTCTTGAGTCAACCAATCTGTGTACTTCGCCATTCCACACACCTCCTCAGCTCATCCAAGGTAAACAACTTAAGTTTTAAAAGCTCGCTTAAAAAAGATGGATGTAATTTCAATAAAAGTTTAGCGCATTCTCTTTTATCAATTTTAGAATCGCATACCAAAAAAAGTTGAGTCAAATTCAACAAAACGCAACGGACCATCTCGTTTGCATTGTTTACATTTATCTTTTTCAAGTTCTCTTTTTTTACATATTCAACAAATCGCATTTGTCTTTCGGTAAGAATAACATCGATAAAGACATTTCTAACAACGCCGTCACCGCCGATAGTTAAGTTATACCCTTCACGATAAGTATTAAATTTTTCAATATAATAAATTTCAAGCTCGCATAATTTTTCGTGAGAATCTGCTTTATCTAATTCGTATACACAAAAATTATCCACCCCATATTTTCTTATAGCCTTCCCGATAAATGAAGTAGCCTTACAATGTTCAGCAAAGCGTTCATTTATTGTTCTAGTAGTAATTCCAATATATTTCTTATGATTTACAAGATTTTCTATGCAATAGACAAAACCAACTTTTTTCCCACTGATGATGTACTCGTCAGCGAATCTCTGTTGTTTTAAAGTTAATTTAGCGATTTTCCATCACCTCCATTCACAAAATCAAAAAAGCCACACGATGTGTGACTTAATGAAGACCTCTCACAGGCTTTGTAGGAATCGAACCCACGATAACAGATTTGGAGTCTGTTGTGTTACCGCTACACTAAAAGCCTCTTTTACTTTTAAATGCAAGGCGACTACTACCTTGCTTGTTGATTAGAAAGAACATTTATTTTTTATTTTTTGTAGTCTTTTAAAACCTCTGAAGGAATCAAACCCTCTAGCTTATAACTTATCCGGAATATAATTAGCTACGCAATCATGCGAGGTCCAGTCGCTCCGCAACCTTTTTAAGTTAAGGGCGGCGTTTGGAGTCGAACCGAAAAAGTTTTTTAAAATTAAAGGAGATAAAACCACATACCCATCACCGCCACGAAGGACACAAGGCCCTTAAAAATTACAGGAGTCATCAATCCATTTGCTGACAATATCATAATAACACTTTAAAACTATCATTTACTATCATTATTATCAAAAGTGTTAGTAATTTCTTGAATAGCTTTATCTCTTGCCCGTTGTATCGTCGCACTACTACAATTCAATTTTCGCCGGACATCACTCCACTGGAGCCCATCGATGTAAAGTAATCTCATAACAATATTTTGGATCGGATCAGCAAGATTTTCAATCGCTTTGATTAAGTCATCTTGTTCTTGATATTCTTCTTCAATCTTCTTGTAGATTTCATCAATCTTATCAATCACACGGATATTCAATTCTTCAGACTTATTCTTATTATCCTTAGATTTAGGCATACTATCGAATGACTGCCCTTTAATCGTTCCTGACCTTAGACTAATAATCTCATGGTGCAGAGATTTAATCTTAATATTCACATAAGGCAGTCGCTTCAAACGTTTCTTAATATCAATCAAATTCATTCCTCTCCAATAAAGACATTCATAGGCAATTTGAAATACGTTGCTACATCTTCAACATTGTAAATCAGGCACAGCTTTTAAATTCTCCCAATTTGAGATTGTTGCGGTTGAATAGCCTAGCTTATCCCCTAATTCTTTCAAAGTAAGCTTGTTATCTTTTCGTTTTTGTCTTAACATAAACGCGAAACGCTCACATTGTTTATCAGTTAATCTTTGTTCGTAGTTCATCCGGCAAGTCCTCCCATTTAACAAAACTACCATCAATCCATCGACCTTTACGGTCTTTGATTTCCTGGTATGCTAGTTCAAAACATTCTTCAAAATCATATCCGAGATTTTTCAGATAACCAATGCAGCGTACCAGATTATGTCTGCATAGTTCCTTACTAGCAAACCCTTGTGAGAGCTGAAACTCACTGATATTTGCATTGATTGAGACGAAACATTCCATTACATCTTTTTTCTTGATGTTATCTGACTCTTTGAAAATCTGATTCACATCTTCTTTGATCAACAAGGCCAGACCGACAATCACGACTGCACAATCTCCGATACTGTCCTTCATAAGCTGCTCATTCTTCTTGAGATAGCCTGCACATAACTCACCGAACTCTTCGCTAAGTTTTAATGACTGCTTGTCCAGCCGGCCACCGTTTTCAAGGTCACGGTCTATAAACCATTGTTTTACATTTTCTAATGTGTTCATAATCTCACTTCTTCCCCAACTTTCACATTATCATACACGTCCTTCGTAACCACGAACACCCCGTAATCACGAATCGTAAGCGTATATAGCTTGCCGTACCGTCCTTTTTCAAGGACTTTTCCGAATATCTCTGCGCCTTGATTATCTGCTTTGTAGATTACAATCGGGCGCTTTTCTTCTAGTTCTGCAATCCTGTCCATCTGCCAGATATTCAATCCAGCAGATAATAAAATCCATATTGCGATAAATCGTTTCATTTTCATCATCACAAAACACCACCATTCAATTTATTGAATTCTTCCTTAGAAAATCCTTGACTGATAGTTATTTCAAAATTTCTAAAAGAAATATCGCCAGATTGTAATTTACTTGCACTAATATTTCCAGATTGAATAACACTAACATCGGGCATATAGCTTTCGACAATTTTCCCCATTGAACTAAAACTATTCCCGCCATCTGTACTAAATTTAAGGCCTATGGGATGACTGTTAAACATTTTACGATACTTCATAATTAATCGTTTTCTTGCTTTATTTAGTGACATCTCTCCACCTCCTCAATCTCAATCCCTTCGCAATCGAACACCCAACTGAAACCAGCTTCTTCTAGTTCTTTACGGGTGTGCTTGGTTATGCACCCACCGATTTCGGCTTTTGATTCCAAAAAATATTCTTTGGATAATAAACCTTTATTAAGATAACAACCATATTCATTAACACCTTTCACTTTTACTAAATACCGCTTCTCTTCCTCAACCTCGTAGCCGTCAAGCCATGCTCGAGCGAATGTTTCTTGATTATCTGCATTCATAAGCCAATCAATACACTCATCAGATAAGCTATTTTCAGCCCATACAACAGGCTGTAATGCAAAAGATAGACTTGCAATAAAATTCTTAAACGTTTTACATTTTTTAATCCAATCCGCCACAAACTGTGGGATTTTGACCTTTTCGGGTTCGTCTAGTTGTTCGACCAACTCTAAAACAGCATCCACCACGACATAGTTTCTTCCTTCTCCGTATAATTTATTTAAATTTTCAATTTTTTCAATCAATCGCTTTACCTTCATCTTCCAACTCCTTTATTTTTTCTTCTAGCTCTTTATTCTTTTTCTTCAGCAAATCGCGCTCAAGCGCTCTAATCCGTCTCTTCCGTGCATCACACGGTTTCGAATACTCAGCAATCTTTTCTTTGTTCCTCTTGATTGATTGCTTGTAGCCTTCGAGTAACGTCTGTTTGCTATATTCCATGTTTTATCCCGCTTGTTTTTCTAGCCAGCTAAAGAGTAAACCAAATTGTTCTGTCACCAGCTCATCATCATTGTATTGCTTGCAAATTTCGCTAATCGACGACACTGCCCATAGCCAATAAGCGTCCGAGCCAAAACCGACCTCTTGGCTTTTCTGATTGCTGTGCGCCATCCATTCCGGAATGACTCTGCTGAAGAAATCAATATAATTGATTTTCATGGCAATTCCTCAATCTTGATATAGATCCCGACTGTATCTGCCCAGAATTTTTCGACAATCTCGCTGGCCACTTGTGCATCGTCTTGCCAATAGCCAAGTTTAGTCATGCAGTCCTTGAGTAGCTTCTGCAGATTGTCCGTATCTGGCTTCGTGGTCTTGTACTGGCCATCGTAGCTTTTCTTGATACGAGGGAAGCACCACTTAACCGTCAGTCGAATTGCCCCTTTAAATTTATCAGGAGGCACATGCTGCGCGAGCAAGCTCTCAAATTTCGCCCTGGCATTTTTTAGATCCTCTGGCTCATAAAAGATTGGCTTCCCAAATCTCACGTTTACCTTTTTTTGCTGGTGGGTCGTCGTTGGAATTTTTTGCATGGGTAAAAAAAATTCAATAGACATTTTTATATATGCACTCCTTTTCTTTTTTTAATTTCGCTTTTAGTCCATGTCAGGGGACATGGTTACAGGGTTACAAGGGGCGGATGCATAGCCCCCTTGTTCCTGTTCATGTACCCATGGACCTTCAGGGACATTTTCCTAAATCTCTCTCTCCGGAGGAGGAGAGATTCTGTCCCTAGCTTTGTCCCTGGGTTTCTCGGGTTTGTCCCTAGAGCTTAAAAACCTCATGGTTGTGCGTTTTCTCAGGGACACTCTCGGGTTTGTCTTTGTCCCTAGAGACACTCCAGAGACACAGGGACACTCTCGGGTTTGTCTCTGGGAGTCAAGGACATTCCCGAGGGACACTCTCGGGTTTGTCTGTCGGGTTTGTCCCTGTCCCTACTCTGTCCCTGGCTCTTCTTTGGGTGTGATTTGATTGTTTTTTACTTCAAAATCATCTCTATTTTTGACCCATCTTCTGATAGTTTTTTCGCTAACAGGATTGTCTTTTGTTGAAAAATATTCCACCATTTCACTCAGCTCGACCGGATTAATTCCGTCGAATAACACTTCCATAGCAGCAGTGAATCTCTCGTCAGCAGATTTCTTTTTCTTCTCATTACCCTTTTTACTATCTAAATTCTTTTTCCAATTTGGTGCAGTCTCTTCCAATTGGATATCTGCCAGCACGCCCGTTTCATCAAGCGCGTGTACTGGATAGCTGAACCACATGTTCACTGGCTTGAACTTGGCAAACTCTCGAAGTGTACCTTCTACACGCCACGCAGTTGCTATCTGGATTTGCTTGCGTACTTCTTCGAGCTTATCCACGAATGGAGCACGCTCCATCACATCTGGAATCCCTTTCTCGAAGTGCATCCGCATTTGCGCAGGACTCAATAGGTCATCTAAGCCGACATTTTGCTGGTAATAGGCATTATTTCGCTCTTGCAAGGCCTGTTTATACACTTCGCACGCTGCCTGATTTAATCGCTGGGTCAGTAATTCCTCTGACACTTCCAGTTCGACCAAATCGATAAGCGCATCAGGATCTCGAGCAAATACACCCGAACCACTGGCGCGGTCCATGGACTTCTTGCCACTTTGAGAACCTTTTGAGTGGTGATGGCAGTAGATAACACTAGAGCCTAGCTCTGTGGCTACTTTGTCGAATTGATTGGTAAAATGCGCCATCTGGTCCGCACTGTTCTCGTCACCAGTCAGAACCTTGTAAATCGGGTCAATGATGACTGCAATATAATTCTTCTTCAAAGCTCGACGAATGAGTTTAGGTGCTAGCTTGTCCATCGGTACGGTCTTTCCACGCAAATTCCAGATATCGATGTTTTGGATATTCTGCGGAGCTAATCTCATAGCTTGATATACATCACGGAAGCGATGTAAAGCGGACGGACGGTCTAGCTCCAGATTGACATAGAGGACACGCCCCTGCGTACAATCCCAGCCTATCCACTTCTTGCCCTCTGCAATCGCAATCGACATCTCAATCAAAGCGAATGACTTACCGGCTTTTGACGGACCGGCAATCAGCATCTTGTGACCTTGACGAAGAACGCCTTTAATCAACTCAGGCGCCAACTCCGGCAAGTTATCCCAACTGTCAGCCAACCCTTCAGGATCAGGCAGGTCGTCGTTCAAGTCTTCAATGTATTGATACCATTCGTCCCAGTCAGCCTTACCAATGTTGGTATCTACCAAAAATTGCTTCTGACCATTTCGGATGAACCCCGGCATGCGTGATAGTCTGCTTGGATTTCTGTTTTGCGTATCAACGACTATTCCGTTCTTCTGGCAAATCTTGTAAAGGTAATCAACCCGCTTGCGATATTCGTCGTAATTGCCAGCATCTACTTTGACGATGGCATGTAAGGACTTGTTTCCACTGTGAACCAAAGCAGCAATCGGCAATTCAAGTTCTTTATAGATTGCGTTTGCTTATCGATTGGCATACTGTCGGATTCAACCAGGGCATATCTGAAATCTGTCACATTTTCGTTCTTGGCACCTTTGCCATCCACGGGATTGAATCGCACCCATGCGCCAGCTTCTTCGTGATAGTCACCAAGGACAGCTCCAATATCTCCATTACATTCTTGTAAGAGCTGAATCAACTCACCAGCTGTACGATCATATGCTCCCTTAGTTGGCAGCCATTTAACAATCTCGCCAGTTTCGGCGTCAGTTTTTTGGTAGCATTTGGTCACATAACCTACATTTTCGCCAGCTTCAAAAAGTGTTTCAAGGTATTTTATAATCTCCTGAACCGGATTCCAAATTGTCGGCTCATGGATTTCTTTACCTTCAATCCAGTCTTTATCAATGACACGATAATCACGGTCTATTGTATCGGTCCATCCTAACTCATGCGCATTCTCGCTATCATAACTAGACTGCGATACCCAGCCATTTTCTTTAGCAAGTTGGGTAATCGTGGCACCTGTTACAATCGTTCCTGCTTCCTCGTTGAAGGTATCCCATTTCTTGAAACACTCGAATTTCTTGTATCGACTATCATTTTGTGACCAGTTATCCCAGTCAGATGCCGTGTAGCCTTCGTGTTTTAAGGCCATGCCCACATTTATCCATGTCTGGTAGTCTACCGTGGCAGGATTGATGTAATCCAGCAACGGCAACAAATTAAAATCATTCTCTGCCACTGTTTCTCCTTTTTATTTAAATTCCTTTGCTATTGCCGCAATAACATTCACGGTCACGCTATTCCCTGCTTGTTTGTATAGCTGAGAATTGCTATTAACTTCTTGCGCCTTGTCAAACGCCCAATCTGGAAATCCTTGTAATCTCCAACACTCACGAGGTGTTAGCTTTCTGATTCGAAAGCCATCTGATAAATGATTATTTTCATGATAACTATTACTTGTCAAAGTAGGAGCGATGTCATGTTCTCCGCCTTGATTATATCCGTGTGCTTTTTGAATGATTTTTAAACCCTCACCTTTATTTGTTGTGAGTGTGGGAGCCAATCCAGTTAATTCATAAGCCTCTCCATTCATCCCGTTGCCAGATGGATTGATATTCCCGATAGATTTTACTTTCTGCGATTCACTTTCAATAATGTATGATCCGACCCCTTGACTGTTTGGGTATCTGGTTGTAAGGGTATTTGTTGACTGCTCTTGATGTTTATCAACTTGTCTGCCAGTGCTTGAGAGAGGAAAAATTCTTCTGGTACCTCTCTTTCTAGAATGTCCGATAATGAACACACGTTCCCGATTTTGGGGGACTCCGAAATTCTTGCTGTTAAGCACTTGCCATTCCACATCGTACCCCAATTCATCCAAGGTTGAGATAATGGTCTCGAATGTAATTCCATTTTCATGGTTGAGCAGTCCTTTGACATTCTCAAGGAATAGATATCGAGGTCTGAGAATAGATGCGAACCTAGCAATTTCAAAGAACAAAGTTCCTCGAGTATCTTCAAAACCTCGTCTGTTTCCTGCAATCGAGAAAGCCTGACACGGAAATCCTCCACAGATAATGTCCACACGTCCGATTCCTCGAATAAACTCGTCTGATACTGCTGTGATGTCATGTAATTCTATTTCTCCCTTCGTGTCGTGTATAGCTTTATAACTAGCTCTAGCAAATTTGTCAATCTCACAAAGCCGATACATTTATGGCCGGCAGACTCCATTCCAAGACGGAACCCACCGATGCCAGCAAATAAATCAAGAAATTTCATACATCACCCCGGCACATATTCAGCTGGTCGCACGCCTGCTGGCAATCGCCATCCGTTTGCTGCGATACGATCAATCATATTTTTCGCTTGGTCAAATTGCCACATGCCCACACCTTTGAAACCACGACCTTCCAAAAATCGAATTTGCTTCGGTGTAGTCAAACCTTCTGATTGTCGTTTGTGTAATCTATCCAGCAAGAGATTGGCTTTTCCTGCATTACCCACTTCATCGGTAAAAATGCCATATTTTTCAAGTGCTTTGATTTGTTTGTCGCTAGGTGGTGCCATTTCCCATCCAAAGTTAGGTACGTAGTTCGACAAGTCTTCAGCGTGGATAGACATTTCAAATTGCAACGGATCTACTAATTTGCGCTTACGTTTACGCATTTCTTCCAATTGTTTGGCCAAAGCTTCCTCACGTTGAGCGACTACGTCTTCTGCTGCCTTAACCTCCATATCTTCAAGGTCAAGCATGACACCAGTTTGCTCTTCCATGTTCTCAACCATTTTCTGAGCGACTTCTGGAGTCTCACAGATTAAGTGAGCTGGTCGGCATAGTTCGTGGCGTTCTGTATGCCAGAGGAAGTCAAGCAAGAGCAGTTCTTCCTTACCTGGATACAAGCGAGTCCCGCGCCCAACCATCTGGCTATACAAAGCTCGCACCTTAGTAGGTCTTAACACGACCACGCAATCTACTGACGGGCAGTCCCAACCTTCTGTGAGAAGCATAGAGTTACAGAGCACGTTGTAGCGGTCTTTCTCGAAATCCTCTAAGACTTCTGCACGGTCCTTGGACTCTCCATTTACTTCAGCAGCGCGAAAACCTTTTGCGTTTAGGATGTCGCGAAACTTCTGCGAAGTTTTGACCAAGGGCAAGAACACGACTGTCTTACGATCTGCACATTGCTTGACCATTTCGTCTGCTATCTGCTCTAGATATGGATCTAGCGCCGTTCCAACATCGCTCGCTTTGAAATCGCCAGCTGACATGCTGACATTTGATAAATCCAAACTTAGCGGAATTGTCAAAGCCTTGATTTAGATAAGTATCCTTCTTGAATAGCTTGGACCAGCGAATACTCATAAGCTAAGCTATCGAAGTAAGAGCCGAGGTTGCGCATATCAGATCTATCTGGCGTTGCTGTTACACCGAGGACGTCAGAATGCTCGAAGTAGCCAAGGACACGCTGATAGCCGTCTGAAATGGCGTGGTGGGCTTCATCGACCACAATCGTATCGAACCAGTCCGGAGGGAATTGACTAAGTCGTTTTTCTCTTTGCATAGTCTGGACTGATCCAACGACAACTCGATACCATGAACCGATAGAGGTATTCTCAGCTTTTTCTAAGGCCGTGCCGAGTCCTGTCGCAGTCTTGAGCTTGTCGCTAGCCTGCTCTAACAATTCAGACCTATGAGCAAGGACAAGCACACGCTTGCCCTCTTTCACTTGGTCTTCAATGATTTTGGAAAAAACAATCGTCTTCCCGCATCCTGTCGGTAATACTAAGAGCGTGCGCTTGCGACCTTTAGCCCATTCAGCCTGTACAGCTTCCCGTGCTTCCTGTTGATAAGGTCTTAATTGCATCCCTTACCTCCTAGAATTGACCAGCTTGGTATCCAGCTTGTGGTTGTTGGTTTAATACTTTTGTATAGTCCACATCTTCAGGATAGAGCATAGACTTAACTTCGTTGTAATTGTTGTTATTGTACTGTCTGGTTCCGACTTTACATACACCAGTTGTGCCGATGATTGTATTCCAGTTCATACGAAGCGGTTCGCCTTTTTCTTTCGGCCAATTGCAGCAAAGAAAGCAGACAGCATTCCTTCAGTTGAGCTATGTAAGAATAGATTGTGGCGCAGTTCTGTTTCACCTTCGTTTGCCACGATTTTGAGGCTGACGATAGCCTTGTTACAAGCTGGCAATTTGCCGGGATTTTGCGGATTTGGTGTGTGTCGTGTGCGTTCCATGCCAACGACTGTAAAATAGTACAATCCGTCAGGCAAGAGGACGAAATCGGAGTCTTTTTCAATCGTGTCTTCCCAGCCAATTTCGCGTTCAAAGTTGTTGTATTGTTGTTGTGTCATTTTGTTTTTCCTCTATTTTCTGAAATTTTTATTATATTTTGCTATGATTTCTAATTCCCAGAATCTACATCGTGAAGGGCAGTTCAGGATCTGCTCGCACTTGGTTTTGAATAACTTCCATAGTCGCCTGCCAGTGTGCCACAATCATATCCCAATAATCAGGCGGGAAGTTTTCAATTGGTGTGCCTAGCGGAAAGTGCCCGCGGATGTAAGCGACTTTTTGAAGTTCTTCTTCTGTCACATTTCCTTGCGTCATGAGGTCCGTCAAACTCTTTGGCAAGCTCATGTGATATTGCGCATGTGGTGTCTGTGGCGTACTAGGAACTTCATTTTGAGGTTTTTCAGCTACCTGCGACATATCGAGAGGCAACTCCTCTTGGACTGGTTCAGGGGCTTGCTGTACGGTCTGATGAGGTGCTGGAGCGACTGTCTGCGGTTGTGGCTGTTGTGTATGCACTTGCTGACTCGCAAAGATATGAGCAATTCCTGCATAATGGAACGGTAATTCATCTGGTAAACCATGTCGATTCTTAGCATCCCAAGCTGGTCGATGATTGGTATACATCACACGTTCACCGCCCTGGGCTTTCTTTTTGCCGTTATCAGTCGTCATGACGAAGGTTTTGTAGTTTGCAAATAGAACCATGTCCGCCCATTCTTTGACAAGCGGTGCCGTCTTAGACCCTGTCTTTTGACCAAGCTTTAATTCATATCGATCGTACGAACCCATCTCATCTGGTTGCTCAAATTTCTTGATTTGAGCGTGCGCAGTCAGGACCACGTTGATACCCATATCAACCAAATCGGATAAACTGTTTAGGAAACGCCCCATTTCTTCTTGGACATAAGTGTACCCCTTGCCCCAACCGAAGTCTTCAATCCCTTGCTTACCGTGTTGCGAACAGATGTAATTAACTGCCAAAGCTTCCGCCCAGTCAATTGTGTCGATGACAAGCGTCCCACATTCTGTCGGATTCGCCTTGATAAAAGCAATCTCATTGATAAGCATGGTCCAGCTGGTCGGCTTGTCTAATCTAGCTACATCCATGTTATCTGTCGAACCTTCCGTATCGATGAAGACAGCATTTGGAAATTCAGCAGCAAACGTGGACTTGCCGATTCCTTCAGGACCGTAGATAACTACCTTTTGAGCTCGCGCCCGTTTTCCTCTAGTGATTTGCATGTTTAGTCATCCTCCATCCTAGCTAACATTTTTAAGAAACTTTTAAATTTTTCTTCATTCGATGCTTTAGTTCCTTCAATCAATTCTTCTGGTTCTTCACCGTCAAGTGTTTTGAGTTCATACGTTGCAGTCACTTCGAGCAATTCACAATTTAATGCATTCGCTAGTTTTGTAAAATCTTCAATTTGTACTTTTGTCGCTTCAACTTCATTTTTAGCAGCACGTTTCAATTCTTCTGTATATTCTGCTGAATAAGCAAGAGTTTGTTCTTTGCTTTTGTATTTCAATAAAAAGTTACCTGTTTTTTTGTTACGTAATACGATAAAAGTTTCTGTTTTTTTCATGATTGTTCTCCTTTAGTTTTTAAAATCCACCTTGCCATGTTGGTGCGACTGTTTCAGCGTGTCCTTGCTGATGTCCTTGCTGAGCGGAACTTTCAAACTTCACAGGCTTCACGCTATACCCGTCTTCAATCAGGATGCTACATTCATCTCCTGTTGATACTCTAGTCGCAATTGCTTGCAAGCCTTCTTGTTCAAGCCATGCGCCAAATTCTTGCAAGGTCTGCTGATCCATTTGCTCCAGCTTATCAATTAAGACAAAACCGCATTCTGGCTTCAATTTACGCACGATTGCAGTCGCAACTTGTAATTGCTGGCTACCAGACATGTTATCCCAGCGCTGGCCAAGATAGAGCAATTCGCCATCATCTACGGACAAGCCAGGTAATGGTAAATCTGCATTGGTAAGCAAGTCTGTCTTCTGCTTGCGGATATCAGCAATCACATTATCAAGTTCCTTGTACTGCTCGCGATAACCTTTAGCATCTTCTTCTGCTTTATCCTTGTCTAGGTTCGCTCGTACTTTACGATTGATTTCGTCAATCTCTGCGATGTTCTGTTCGATTTCTTCAGTTGATTCATCGAGAAGATCCATGGTATCGGTATTCGCGATAGCCAAGTCTTGAGCTAACTGACTCTCTTTTTCTTTGGCATCGGCCAGCAGTTGTTCTAGCCGTTCAACCTCTGCAGCTGCTGAGTCGTGTTGATTTAATAGCTACCAAATTCTGGCGCTTACGAGCATTCTCACCGTTTTTTGCAAGGATAGCCTGTTGTTGTTGAATAAGTTCGGCAATAGAAACCAACTCTTTCGGAGCGTCGGGGTAGTATGGTTGTTCTTTAGCAAACTTCTCCTTTTGGTCGGCAATCACACCGATTGCGTGACGCTCATCATATTTGGCCTTTTCCTGCAATTCCAATTCAGCCAATTGAGGACCAACTCCAATAATCTGCAACAGAGTTTTAGCCTTTTCTTTGCTGGTCTGCTCCATAAATTTTGGTAAGTTGATAGCCAACTCTTCCACGAAGCTATCCAGCAAGTTTTGGCCAGCCTTGTTACCACTTGGGTCAATCACTTTGAGAGTGCTGTTCTTACCACTGCGCTCTACAATCAAGCCGTTTGATAGCGTGATTTTAAGACTTGGGGGAATTGTTGACCCCTCGCGTTGTGGTTGCGAAGGTTTGTACTTATTGCCACCCAAGGCCCACGCTATCGCGTCTAATACGCTTGTTTTCCCTTGGTTATTGTTACCCCCGACGATTGTCAGCCCCTTCGCTGACGGCTCTAATTTGACTGCTTTAACGCGCTTGACGTTTTCGATTTCTAGTTTATTGATTGTTACCATTTTAAATTCCTTCTTCTACACCTTTTGCGAGTCCCACAGGCGGTTCTACATCATATGTAAATTGTTTGTCTGAATTTCTCAAATTTATGCGTGCGATGTTACTTGCTATTTGCTGGCGCTCTTTCTGCCTTATTTCAGCGTGGTCATCTAGTTTATTTACTAGCGACCATAGTCCAATTCCTACGATTGTTACCAGGTAAATGTATTCCATCATTTTGAGTTTTCCTTTTCTTTATAGATTGCTACAATTTTTTCAAGATCAGCAATACGCTGATTGGCATTTTGAAGTTTTTCTTGTGTTTCAATCAGTGATTGATTGAGATCGAGAGCGACCACTCTCCAGTCAAGATTGGTTTCTTTGACACCTTTCAAGTCAGGCTTAGCTTCTTCGATCTCTTCTGAAAAGTAGGATTTGATTCTTGTGAATAGGTTCATCTTTAAACTCCCAATTGTTTTTCTTTCTTAAGATTTTCTAGCATCTCTGCCAGTGTTTCTTTTTTAGTTCGATACCGATTTCGGGTTTTCCATTTAACAAATAAGCGAAATCCTTCGTAATTGATAAATACAATCTTATGTGTTGGATTATCAATGAATTGTTTGAAATCAGGATGCTCTCGCATTTCTGTGGCCCATACTTTCGCAGTACCAACCGTTAGACCTTCCCACATTTGGCAGAGGTGCTTGTAGTCTCCGTGAGTGGCTTTTTCATTCACGCCTACTGGTTTGTAAGTAATTTCCGCTTTTGGCATGGTTTTTCCTCCTTTTCTGTGATATAATTCAATTAGTTATTTTAGTAAGCGCCTGACTCCTGTTAGGTGCTTTTTTTGTTTTATCTTAGTTCATCTATGCTGATTTCCAACGCATCAGCGATTTTCTTCACCGTGTCAAAATATAAATCTTTCACTTCTCCATCTCTTAAACGATAGATTCCAGCTGTACCAACACCAGCTTTTAAACAAAGTTTATAAACTGTCCAATTTCTTTCCGAAAGTTTTTCAGATATTTTTTCCCAAAGCATAGCCTTTTTCTCCTTATCTAGTTTTATTTTTTTACTTTTTGTACTTATATATGCTATTACACTATATATTGTGCTAATTTTAGAGTTCTTTCTCTCTTTCATACAATATATTGACAAACATTGCTTTTTAGCATATAATATATCTTGACTGAGACCTCTCACCGTTTTAGTCAAAATTCCAATAGAAAGGAGATTTAATCATGGGTAAAAATCAGCATGTTGTCCCTGCCAAAAATGGTGGTTGGAACGTGAAAGGTGCTGGCAATTCAAGAGCAACTGTTCATACTACTACAAAGAGTGAAGCTACAAATATTGCTAGACAGATTTCACGAAATCAAGGTTCCGAACTAATCATTCATGGCAAAGATGGGAAAATTCAAAGCCGTGACAGCCACGGTAAAGACCCATTCCCTCCTAAAGGCTAGTCATAATTTGGTCTTAGCCTTACGGTATATCCTGCAGCAGGAGTTACATCATCCAATGTGACTTCTGCTATTTTTTTCTTTCCGTCACTAGTTTCAACGATTAGTCGTGTATAGAAACGACTATCTAAAACATTCACCCGATTTGGTTTGAAACTATACGGATATCGTTTTGGTCTCATTCTTTCTCCTTTCTATTTTTCTCAATCTCTTTCTGCTATAATAAAAGCAGAAAGGAGGTGAATCCTATGTCTTTTAAGATAAAAGGAATGGATGGGTTTGAGAAAAGCCTCAAACAGTTATCTAAAAACGCTCAGGCAGTTTCAGGAACTCACAAATATTCTTTTGATGAAATATTTTCTGAAAGATTTATGCGCGAAAATTCGAATTTCACCAACATAGAAGATTTCTTGAAATCAAGTCCTGAAAACATTTCTACCGCAGAAGAACTTGAAAAAGCAGATGAAACAACCTTAGACACATTCGTTTCAAATCAAACCAAATTCTCCAGCTGGAAAGAGATGCTGACCGAAGCTCAAAAAGCTTTACTTATCAGTCGCCTTGGTTTTTAATTCCAGTTTCATTTCATTTAGCCGTTGAACAGCAGCTTCTAGTTCTTCGGCTTTCTTTATGACCTCTTTAGCGGATTCTATAAAATCTGATAAATTTTCAATTTCGATAAACATCACTAAGATCGTTCCTTTCTTATTTTTTGTTTAACTTGTTAAACGTTTGCTTTAAAAAAAATCTTTCACCTGCTTATTAAAAACTACTGCTAATTTTTGAAGTGTTCGAATTTTCACTGTTGACGACTGACCTGATTCAATCAAGTGTATTGTTGTTCGAGAAACATTTGACTTCTCTGCGAGTTCCTCTTGAGACATTTTCTCTTTCTCGCGCCATTTTCTTAAACGTTCTCCTTGCACGTTCCTACCTCCTTATTTTTCTATTTGTTCCTCGCAATTCTGCTATAATAAAGCTAGATTTGTCTTGCCACTATTCGGATATCGTTTTGGTCTCATTTCCTCACCCCCTTTCAAATATGGTATAATCAAAATAAAACGATTGGAGAAATCTTATGATATTTCAAGTGAAAGTAAATTCTTCTGTTTCTAGACCTGTAACCGTTGAAGACATTTGCCCAAATTGTAAAAAACCAACCAATCCAGATCTTGTGAACTCTTCTTATTTTTCTCTTGGAGAAAATAAAACAAGCTTAGTATTAACATGTAGATGCTTAGGTTGTAAGCACTTTTGGACAGAGGAGTTTATAGCTACAAGATTTTTAATCAATGACTATACCGAAAAATACGAAATCGAACATATAAAAGTAATTCCTAATCTTCCGAGCGATATACCTATATCTGACGATGTAGAGATAGTTTCTCCAATTGGTAAGCAAATCTATGTTCAAGCACTGAAAGCTGAACATGAACAACTAGACCACATTGCAGCATCGGATATCGAAAGGCACTTGAGTTCTTTGTTAAAGATTTCTCTATTGTTACAAATCCTGATGATGAAGATAAAATCATTAAAATGTCATTAAAACAAGTTATTGAAAAATATATCAAGGATGAAGATCTTAAAACATTTGCACTAGCATCTGCTTATATCGGCAATGACGAAGGTCATTACTATAGAAATAATCCTGATAAAGATTTTAAAGACCTAAAGAACTACCTGCACGGAGTTATTCACTACATGGAAATGAAACTCAATTTCCTTGACGCTCAAGAGCTTGTGAATCGTTCAAAGAAATCTTAGAGTCAATTTCATCCACTTTTTCAGCAATATATGTCACAGTCCTCAATATCTCGTTGAGGGCTGTTCTTTCTAGTTCGTTCATTTCCCTCCTCCTTTCTCTTTTTTTGCTCTATGAGCAACAGCCTGCCAGGGAGTCGAACCCTGGTGCTACCGATCAGGCTACATTCATTTTGTCCTGCATTCCTGCGAACGCTGCATCAAAGCGAATGTCATCAATTTCATCTTGAGTGAAACCAGCATCAAGAAGGTAACGCTCTTGGCGTTCGATCTCTTCTGCCAACTCTGTCCATCCGAAAGCGAACTGACGGCAGTTGTTCCAGAATGATTCAAGCTGACCATAGAGGAAGCCTTCCTCGTATGTGTTTTGAAGTAAAGTTTCTGCAACTACTGCTTTAAAGATGTTGATTGCTTTCTCGTTTAATGTGTTCATGGTGTTTCCCTCCGGTTTGTTTTTTGTTATTTCCTTAAGCTTGATTATAGTTTAACACGTTAAACAAGAAATGTCAAGCGTGTTAAACAAAAAAATTTACTTTTTTTATTTAAAGGTGTATAATGGATTAAACAATATATAGAAAGGAGCTTTTTATGAAGTTAGGAGAATTACTAAAATCGTATAGAACGGAGCACAAGTTATCAATGGATGCTTTTTGTGAATTGTCCGACTTAACGAAGGGATATATTTCTATGCTTGAAAAGAATGAACATCCGAAGTCAAAAAAGCCCATTATCCCATCTTATGAGACGATAGAAAAAATTGCAAAAGGTATGCAAATTTCTGTAGAAGCTTTAATTGATAAGCTTGATGATGATCAAGAAATTCAAATCAATTCTACTCCTCCTCATCTAAAATCCATAGCTATCACCCACCCCCTCCCAGATGCTCCAGATTCGCTCACACAGCAGATAACGGATAAGGTAGTGCAATTAACCACTCCAAACAAAAAAATCGTTCTACGGACGTCTGAGGAGCTTCTGGAGAGTCAAAAAGCAGACGGCGAAACTTATAGACAGAGAGACGAAGAAGAAACTAAGATAAACGAAGTATCGGAAAAAGTTGTCAGCTTGTATCAAGTTGAGGTTGTATCTGAGACGGCTGCAGCTCGTGGATTTAACTATGGATTCGGCTACGACGATACAGATAGAGAGAATATAGAGGTGGACGAGCAACCACCACGTCACGATATTGCGACTAAAGTCAGCGGAGACTCCATGCAACCTGACTACCAAGACGGAGATATCCTCTATTTGGTAGACAAAGGACTAACCACCTACAACGGAGATTTGGCAGTTATCGCATACGGAGACCGTTCTTACTTCAAAAAGATATACACCGAAAACGGACGTTTACGCCTAGTATCGCTTAATGACAAGTATGAAGACATCATCCTAGACTTCCCACCAGCTGAAGACACACACATCAAGATTTTTGCAGTCGTCGGGGTGTATAGAGGGAAATAAAACCATCGCAGACGAATTGATGGTCATTGATGAATATTACGAATTGATAGGATAAAATTATGGATTTCAAAAAATTAAAAGAATTAGCAAAAACTGCAGTTGATAAAACTGCAGAAGGATTAGACAAAGCTAACGAAATGAGAAAAAAAGCATCGTTAGAAACAAAACTTACATTACCAGCAGCAAATCAATTCTCTAGCCCTACTACCGTTCGAAAAACAGTAGATGGTCAATACTACATTGGTGTGTACTCGGAAGAACCTGTACTTTACGAATTTGAAAACTTTAGTTTTTCTGGTTCTACAATTATCGAGCGGACAACGACTACAGGGAAGACTAAACAAAAAGGGAAAAAAGCCAGCACGCTCGCTGGTGCTGTTTTAGGCACCGCTTTAGCACCAGGAGTCGGAACGATCGTTGGCGGAATGGTTGGCGCTTCTGGAAAGAAAAAAGGAACTATCAATTCTATGTCGGTTACTACACAAGAAGAAAAACCGGGATCAGCGTCGGTATTGCTTAGAAATATTGTAACCGGTGAAATTAAAACTATTTCAACTAAATTAACACAAGCGCAAGCAAATAATGTCGAAAGATTTTTTGACTAAATAAAAAAATCCACACACTCTCCGACGGCAATCTTGAGTGTGTGGATATCCTGGGTAGTAAAAGGCATTAAATGGCCCTTTTTACTATACCCATTTTAACAAAAAGTGAGGTAAACGCAATGTGGATGGAAGAATTACCTAACGGTAGATACAGGTTTGCGGAACGCTATAAAGATCCGTATACTGAAAAAATGAAAAAATTATCAATTGTGCTTGACAACAAGTCCCCTCGAGCTAGAAAAGAAGCACAAAAGATACTTGATGAAAAGATAGCAGAAAAGCTTCAAAGTCTTACTACTACAGATATGCTCTTTACAGACGTGCTAAACGACTGGTGGGAGCTTCATAAAAAATCAATCAAACCTTCTACCATAAAGACCATGGTATATGCTGTAGATGAAGTAAAAGAGACTTTTGCGCCTGATGTGAAAATAAAAAATATCACGCCAAAGTACACTCAGCAGTACTTCACGGATTCGGAAGAAAATCATATCAAACTCAAAAAGCAAAAGTCTGTACTAAGCATGGTCTTTAAGTATGCACTTGATATGGAACTGATAGATAGCAATCCTGTCCAGCGTGTGAGACTTCCTAAAAAGGTTGTCACATACGAAAATATGGAACAAATTGAAGATAAGTTCCTTGAGCAAAGTGAGCTAAAAAGGCTTCTGAAGGCCATGAAAAACTACAATCGAGGCTATCACGTAGCCCGTATGGCTGAATTCATGGCGCTTAATGGTTGCCGTGTTGGAGAAGCTGGTGCCTTGAAGTTTGAGAATTATGATAGAGAAAACAAAACTATTACCATCAATGGTACTTTAGATCCAACCCGCAAAGGTTCTGAAGGCATTAAGACTACACCCAAAACCTTATCATCTATAAGGGTAGTTGACTTGACAAAAAAAGAAATAGAAATCATTGAAGAATTTATAGAGCTGCATGAATTAAGAAAAAATACGAATCCCAAACTATAAAGATATGGGCTTTATCTTCGTATCAGCCAATGGAATCCCTATTCATAAATCAAGTATTGGCAAGCTTATGAAAAATGCCAATGCTACTCTTAAAAATCCAATCAATAAACCACTGCACCCACACATACTACGCCATACACTGATCAGCACGCTTGCTGAAAACAACATTCCTTTAAAAGCAATCACTCAACGTGTTGGACACAAAGACAATGGAAAGACTACAATGGAGATTTATACCCATGTCACAAAAAACATTAAGTCAAAAGTTGTAGACGTGCTAGACAAAATTTATAAATAGTTTTGCCCCATTTGTGCCCCATGGGACACAAAAAGAAAAACCGCTACTCCTAAGAATAGCGGTTTAATCATGTTTTTAAGCTACTAAAGTAGTCGCTCTATTATTTAAGAGTAACTGAAGCTCCTGCTTCTTCCAATTTAGCTTTAAGTTCTTCAGCTTCTGCTGCTGCAACACCTTCTTTAACAAGTGCTGGTGCACCATCAACAAGTTCTTTAGCTTCTTTAAGGCCAAGACCAGTGATTTCACGTACAACTTTGATAACGCCGACTTTTTTGTCGCCTACAGCTGTCAATTCAACGTCAAATGAATCTTTAGCAGCTTCTTCAGCACCACCAGCAGCAGCTACAGCTACAGGAGCAGCTGCAGTTACACCAAATTCTTCTTCGATAGCTTTTACAAGGTCGTTCAATTCAAGGATTGAAGCTTCTTTAATTTCAGCAATAATGTTTTCAATGTTCAATGCCATTGTTATTTCCTCCAAATAAGTTTTAAAATTAGTTTTTATTTTTTTCGTAGCTAGGCTACGCTGCGTAGCTTAAGATTAAGCTGCGTCTTCTTTGCTTTCTGCAACCGCTTTGACTGCAAGAGCAACGTTGCGCACTGGCGCTTGAAGTACAGAAAGGAGCATAGAAAGAAGTCCTTCGCGGTTTGGAAGAGTTGCAAGAGCAACGATTTCTTCTTTTGATGCGACAGCGCCTTCGATTGCACCACCCTTGATTTCAAGTGCGTCAGCAGTTTTAGCAAAGTCGTTCAAGATTTTCGCTGGTGCGATAACATCTTCGTTAGAAAATGCTACAGCAGATGGTCCAACAAAAACAGATGCCAATTCTCCAAGTCCAGCTTGTTCAGCTGCACGACGTAAGATTGAGTTTTTGATAACTTTGTACTCAACTTCGCTTCCACGAAGCTCACGACGAAGAACTGTATCCTGTTCAACTGTCAAACCACGAGCATCTACAACGACGATTGATGCAGCAGCTTTCATTTTCTCAGCTACTACGTCAACTAGTTCCGCTTTTTTAGCAATAATTGCTTCACTCATTAGTGTGTTCACCTCCGTAATTATTTTGCTTGGGGAATTTTTCCAAAAGAAAAACGCGCCCAAACCTAGACACGAAAGTACAATACGCTTCTTTTTAAATGATACGTTTTGTCCTCGGTAGGATATTTATGAGTCGAGCTCCCCTACTGTCTTAGGCAGTTTTTTCAAACCGTTTATAAGTATACCACACTACTTTGATTAGTGCAAGAGTTTTTGCTTATTTTTTTAAAATTTTATTGATTCTTTTTAGCATTCTTTTTCCTCATTTAAAAAAATCTTCTCTAAAATCAATTTTGCTTCTTGACTTGCTTGATTTTTTATTGTACTATACAATTGTATATACAGATAAAAAGGAGTTATTATGAATACACAAAAGAAAACACAATTCATGACCTTGACCGCATTGCTGACAGCTATCGCTATTTTGATTCCTTTGGTGATGCCATTTAAAATTGTCATTCCTCCCGCTTCCTACACTCTAGGAAGTCACGTTGCTATTTTTATCGCTATGTTTCTTTCTCCCTGGATGGCTATCTTTGTCATTATAGCTTCTAGTTTAGGATTTCTCATGGCTGGATATCCAATTGTTATCGTACTTCGTGCATTTTCCCATATCTTTTTTGGAAGTCTGGGTGCTTTCTATCTTCAAAAACATCCTCAAACCTTGGACAATAAGAAATCTTCATTGATTTTTAACTTTGTACTTGGCTTGGTTCATGCTATTGCTGAGGTTTTTGCATGTATTATCTTTTATGCAGGAACTGGAACCAATGTTGAAAATATGTTTTATGTCCTATTTGTACTGGTTGGTATTGGTACAATTATTCATAGTATGGTAGACTATTACTTAGCCTTAGCTGTTTATAAAGCATTAAAAAAACGTCATTAAGAAAGAAACTATGACAAAAAATAGAAAAGAAATCCTTTTACAACTCTTAAAAGAAGCTCAAAAACCTCTAAACGGAAAAAGCTTAGCAGACCGTTTTCATGTAACTCGCCAGATTATTGTTCAGGACATTGCTGTTCTTCGTGCAGACGGTGCTCCTATCTTATCAACCAATCGTGGCTATATTTATAAAGAAAGCAAAACCAATCCGTATGTTCACAAGCTGTTTAAAGTAAAGCACGAGATGGAAGAAATCGGTCAAGAACTTCTAGCTATCGTCGATAATGGGGGACGTGTTCAGAATACCTTGATTGATCATCCTGTCTACGGAGAAATTGAAACCTTGCTCAAACTCTCTTGTCGCCGTGACGTTCAGCATTTTTAGAGCAAGTCGAACGGTCTGACTTTAGACCACTTTCTGAATTAACAGATGGCGTCCATTATCACCTAGTCGAAGCTGAAAACGAACAAGACCTCCTCTATATCGAGAAGGCCTTGGACAAGTTAGGTTATTTAGTAAAGGATTAGAATATTTTCTTTTCCCAATCGTCTTCTGTACGGCGACTGTAGAAAAATTCTGACTTATCAGGAGCTTCCATCATCTCCATCAAAGGTAACATATCATAGGCCAGATCCAAGTTTGGAATCTGGTCTTTTTGCACCCAAGAAACTTCTCCTTCATCTGAAGAACGAAGGGTACCAGAGAACTCAGTCGCCTTATAACAAATGACAATATAGCGGCCACCTGTATCTAGTGGCCAATTTTTAATGCCGACAAGTTGAGGATTTTGAATCGTTAGACCTGTTTCCTCATAAATTTCACGAATAACAGATTCTGCAAAAGCCTCTCCATCTTCAACATGGCCTCCTGGAAAAGCATAGCCAGACCAGCGATTGCTTTCGGGTGAACGATACTGCATGACCACGCGCTGATTTCAAGGTCTTCAATCAGGCAAATATTAGTTAAAATGGTTAATTGTGCTCGAGACATAGGACTCACTTTCTAATGTTTAATTTTTTTCTACATACTTAACTTTAGATTTCATAATCAAAGGATTAACTAAGTCATGATATTCATGAATTTCATGGAGTAAGAATCCTCTGATGATTCTGATTTCATTTTTTTCCCTAATCACATAGTAGTCTAAATTGATAGGCATAGATGAATCTGGAACCGTGGAGAAAAAGAAAAATATCATAAACCAGATTATGAGAGCAACGAATCCACTGATAGCTTGAAAAATCAGATGATGCCATTGAAAGATTCTAGATTTATAGAAGATAGTCCACGGATGGATAAATAGGGTTAAACAAAGACCAAAGAACCAGAAATTCCACAAGACTGGCGTAAAGGCTAAGCCAAACAATCCTAAGATAAAATGAATAAGGGCGAATACCAGGAACAGAAGGTAAATTACCCTAAATATAGTTAGATGTTTTATCATGATTGACTCCTTTTCTTTTCAATATAATTCATTACTAGAGTTATAATAGATGCCAAACTGAAAAAGATCAGATAAGTTGCAATTGGAAACCAGATGTAGCGGTGATCTAGGGATAAGAGAGAAGGTAGAAGGCCCTTACCATTTTTCCCACCAATCCCAATAAAGAGATGAACTATTAAACCGATACTATTAAGATAGAAAAATAAATCTGCATATCTTTTTATCGTCATTCTTGTCCTAGTCAAATCTAGGAACCAATAGTCAAATAATCGATACACCAGACAAAAAATATTTATATATATTGGAAAACTATAGTTGATATCTCTGTAGGGCAACGGAATAGGAAGGAGTTTAAAAACAAGGGTAACACCTAGCCCTATTCCTAAGATAAGACCAAATACCAAGAAGAAACCTAATAATTTATGAGAATCCATCCAAAGCCGAAAACTTTCTTTCCTTGGGCGATTCTTTTTTGTATTTGAATTACTTTTCTTTGAATGTATTTTCCCCATTATTTTCTTCCTCCTTTTTCTTTTCAATATGCTTGGAAATTATAATTGTCACAATAGGCAATAGAAAGAAAAGAAAAGAAAATAAGTAACGAGGGGAAACCAGATATAGCGATAGTCTAATGCCCATATCGGAAGTAATCTTCTTCCTCTTTTAGAGGTCATCCCAATCGTTAACTGTAATACACAAGCAATTCCGTTAAGATATAATAACATTTTTGCAAAATTTTGCAAGGAAATCCAGTCTTTCCTAAAGGTACGAAGGAAAGAATGATAAGATGCATTCACCAAAAAAACGATATTTAAATAAAGTGGAAAACTATAATCCAGTTCCCGATAAGTACTTGGAATAAGGGTTGTCCCATACAATAGACATAATATTCCTAGAGCAGAAAACAACAGAACGCTTGCATCAAGTAGAAAAGCAACTTTTGTATGCTTCATAAGCCAAAGATTCATGCGATTTAGCATTCCTATCTTTTGCTTTGATTTCAGGTGTTTATTGGATTTTTTCTTTGCCCTGAAATTCTTTTTCATTCTTTTCTTCTCTCTCCTTCTAATTCATCATAAACAGATAAACATTCAACCTATTTAATACAAGTTTTTTATTGTTAGAGAATAATTTATAATCTTATAATTTACTAGATATAAATATAAATAGTTTTTTTCTTAAATACTCAATAAATGCACCTACAATAAATATTAGAAGTGTCATTAAGAGAATGATCGTGACAAATATAACGAATTTCTGTCCATTAACTAAAGAATAGATGTTGGGTAAAATTCTTCTAAAAATCAGAGGGTGAACATGAAATAAATAGACTCCTAATGTTAGTGGAGATAATGTTAAAATTATTTTTTTCAAAGTTAATGGAAGATTTTTGAGACTTAAAAATAGTAGAAATATTGATATTCCTTGAAGAATTACTGTTGGAGATATATAACTTCTCCACTGTTCATAGCCAAGACTGTGCAATAGAAAAGTTAAACTTGTCAGTAAGATAATCATTCCAGCAACTTGCCAGGCTTTAAAACGATTTTCAAAGTCTAATTTATTGATGATAGCTCCTATCATATAAAGGAGTATCATCCATAAAACACTATAGCCACCCCACAATCCTAACGAATCTTGTTTAAATATTGTTGGTATAATCGAAAAATATACAAATCCACCACTAACAAAAGGTAATAACAATTCTTGTTTTATGGTTAATATAGCTTGATTTAAAAATGGAGCCACTAACATTAAACCAAAATAACAACTCATATACCAGTATTGACCATGACTAATTGGCGTAAAAGCAGAGATCCAATCGCTTAGTTTAACGGATGACTTTGAAAAAAGTGCGAATATTAATGTGATTGAAATCGTATAAAAAATGATTTGCAACCAAAAACTAAACATTTTTTTATAACTAAATTTAGAATGAAGTCCGACATAACCACTGATTAAAATATAAATATTTACTGCCGAGTAAGAAAATGCTTCTAAATAATTTGCAAAAATATAATAAAAATTCTTTTGAATGGCAACTTTTTCTAAAATTCCTCCCATGCCCAGAACATGTAGATTGCAAATCATCAGCATTGCTAAAATTCTACAAGCTTCAATTCCTAGGTGTCTATTTTTCATTAATATACCTTTCCACACTATTTATATAACTTCTCAATCCAACGCCTTGACTTCCAACATCATATCACGAATCTGAGCAGCCAGTTCAAAGTCAAGCACTTCGACGGCTTCTTGCATTTGTTTTTCCAGTTTCTTGACCAATTCTTTGCGTTCTTGTTTGTTAAGGCTATTGATATCGACTTCCTTGTCCTCTTCTTTAACCACAGTTTTGGTAACAGAAATAAGATCACGGATTTCCTTCTTAATGGTTTGTGGAACAATGCCGTGCTCTTCATTATAGGCCATCTGGATTTTACGACGACGGGCCGTTTCATCAATGGCACGTTGCATAGACTGAGTCATCGTATCAGCATACATGATGACATGCCCCTCGCTATTACGAGCAGCACGACCAATGGTCTGAATGAGTCCACGCTCATTACGAAGGAAGCCTTCCTTGTCAGCATCGAGAATGGCAACTAAACTTACTTCAGGTACGTCAATCCCTTCACGAAGAAGATTGATGCCGACCAAGACATCAAATACTCCCAATCGTAAATCTCGAATAATCTCTGTCCGCTCTAGGGTCTTAATATCCGAGTGCATGTACTTGACCTTGATGCCCATTTCCTTAAAGTAATCCGTCAAATCTTCTGCCATTTTCTTGGTCAAGGTAGTGATAAAGGTACGTTCGTTCTTTTCAACACGGGCATTGATTTCACCAAGCAAATCATCAATCTGTCCCATGGTTGGGCGCACTTCCACCTCTGGATCCAAGAGACCTGTTGGACGGATGATTTGCTCAATCACGGTGTCCGTTTGTTCCATCTCATAATCACCAGGTGTCGCTGAAACATAGACAATCTGGTGAACATGACTTTCAAACTCTTCACGACGAAGAGGACGATTATCCAAGGCAGACGGCAAACGGAAACCGTAATTAACCAACATTTCCTTACGCGAACGGTCACCATTGTACATGCCCTTGATTTGCCCCATAGTCATGTGACTCTCATCTATCATAATCAGGAAATCATCTGGGAAGAAATCAAGAAGCGTATAAGGTGGTTCTCCTTCACTTCGTCCATCCATGTGACGTGAGTAGTTTTCGACACCATTTGTATAGCCCATCTCACGCAACATCTCGATATCGTACTCTGTCCGTTGTTTCAAGCGTTGCGCTTCAAGGAGTTTACCTTCTTTTTCAAAGATAGCTAACTGCTCCTCCAATTCAGCCTGAATCTTAGCAATAGCTACTTCCATGTGGTCATCATTGGTCACAAAGTGAGTCGCTGGGAAAATCGCCAAATGATCCACTTCGCCCAGAACTTGTCCCGTAAGCGCTTCGACTTCACGAATACGATCAATTTCATCTCCAAAAAACTCTACACGAAAGGCATGCTCATCACGAGAGGCTGGGAAAATCTCCACCACATCCCCACGCACACGAAATCTTCCGCGTTGGAAATCAATATCATTACGTTCAAACTGGATATCAACCAAGTCATTCAAGAGTTTATCACGAGAAATTTCAAGACCCGGACGCAGACTTACGACGCTATCAGCGTATTCCTTAGGCGAACCCAAACCATAAATACAAGATACAGATGCTACAACGATGACATCGTTACGCTCCAAGAGCGCTGATGTAGCGGAGTGACGAAGTTTATCAATCTCATCGTTGACTGAACTATCTTTTTCGATGTAGGTATCGCTCGACGGCACATAGGCCTCTGGCTGGTAGTAATCATAGTAAGATACGAAGTACTCAACTGCATTTTCTGGGAAAAATTCCTTAAACTCCCCGTAGAGCTGGCCTGCAAGAGTTTTATTATGGGCGATGACTAGGGTTGGTTTATTAACTTGAGCAATCACCTGGCTCATGGTATAGGTCTTTCCTGTACCAGTCGCCCCCATCAGGATTTGGGCCTTTTCTCCACCCTCAATGTTATCTACCAACTGCTCAATAGCCTGCGGTTGATCCCCAGAGGGTTGGTATTTAGATACGAGTTTAAATTTGTTGTCTGTAATTCTATTGATCATCTCTTTGTCCTCACATATATAGACCTTATTTTACCATAAATCACCAGAATTCTCTGAGTTCGGGAATAAAAGGGGAATAAAAGATGTAACAAAATAATCCAGTAAATCAGTACATGTTTAAATTACAAAATAATTAAATGCACTCATATTAGAAGTGAAAACTAAACAAGACTCTCGATATTACTTCGAAAGTCTTGTCTTTTATTCTAAAACAATACAATACGTAATAAACGTCAACGTCAAAGACTTACAGAATTAGTAAAGCTTCTTCATCAGTATCATTTTTATGAGACCACTTTACTACTTAACTTCTTGATTCTTTATCAAAAGGTAAAGAGTTGCTCCAAGTGAAAACACCAATTCAAGAGCATAAACACATAGTTGTAGATAGGAAGCTCTCCCTAGTATTTTATCAGCAACAATATTATAAAATAGATAACTAGTCATTGGTTCCACTACTCTTTCTATGAAAGGTTGTAACAAAATAGGAAATAGCAACAAAATAGCTAAACTCCCCATTGGACTTTTGAAAAAATAACTTAAAAAGTAAGAAATTAAAAAGTATTGGATGGAGCCAATCAAATAGAAACTGAAAATTTCTAAACCGACACCATTTTCGCTACTTAAAAAATGAAACCATATATGCAGTACAATGAAATATAAAGTTGATTGTAGTAATACATCAAATAACTCTACAAACAGGATACTAATTGAACTTAATACCCTTTTTCCACTTACCAAATAAACTAGTTTTGTTTCGTGTGATTGTAACTCAACAAATGAATTAACACACCCAATACCAACAGAGAGTATTGATGCAAAAACAAGAGCTTGTTTTAAAGATATATTTAAAATTGTATCATTGATTGTAACTGGTAACACACTCAACAAACACACAAAACCTATTAGAAGCAAGTGTAAGGCTATCTGAAATTTTTACGAGTTTTATACTATATTTTTTGACGATAAGACTTCTAAATAGACTTGCCATTCTTCCTCCCCATTCTATTCTTTTCTACAACAATTATCAATACTAAGAATACGACTCCTTCAACAACTAAAAGAGTAAATCCATACAATTGACTCGTTTGAGTCCCTTCAATTCGACCAAAAGCAAATGATTTAGCCCCAATCAAAGGTAACAGATTCTCTATGTTAGAAGAAAGTCCTCTTAGAATACCTGATAAAGTGATTACTAATAATAAAACGATTGCAATTAATGAAGAAATTGATTTTTTTGTTAGTCTTACAAAAAATATAGCTAATAAAGTAAGAACGATTGCAAATATCATAACTCTTACTGTGACATCTAAAAACAATGTCAATTCTAAAAAATTCTTTAGAGTTGTATCTAGAAAAACGAATAAAATAACAGCGTTTACTATCGATAATATTACAGTAGAAAGTAGTGATAAGACAATCGAACTTGCAATAAACCCAGTAAGACGAACTTTCCAGTTAGGAATCAATAACTGGCTAAAATAATCATCACCAAATTGATAATGGGTTGAATAAACAAGTGAAACAAGAATTGGCAAGAAAATAACACTTGCTTGGTATGGTGAAGATAAGAGAGCATCCCTGACTGTATAGACTGGATTCGATGATAACATAGATGGGTCAAGGTTAACCGCCTGTCCATTTCCTTTTACTAAGGCATTTATCACCTGGATATTTTGAAGTGTAAAAAATATGCTGACTCCCAAAACAAGAAAAAAAGTAACTTTAAAAATAGGTAAACTACTATATTTATAAAGGTCACTATAAAATGAACGCTTCAACATATTATTCACCTTCTCTCCCTTCGAGTGCCTTAAAATATGCTTCCTCAAAAGAGCCAAACTGTTTCAAAATGTCTTTGGTAGGAGCATCAATAACAATCTTCCCATTAGAAATCCCAACCAGATGATCTACAGTTAATTCTAACTCACCCATATAATGACTTGTCATTAATACAGTTTTACCTTCACTGACAAAAGATTGTAAAAAATTGCGTACCCAGCGTATACCCTCTGGATCTAGTCCATTGATTGGTTCATCTAAAATTAAGATGTCAGGACTTGCTAATAAGGCTGTTGCTAATCCAAGACGTTGCTTCATTCCTAATGAATAGTCTTTTACTTTTTTATTTTTAGCTTCACTTAACCCCACCAAGTCTAAACATTCGTTGCACCTATTTCTATCAACACCACAAGCCAAGCCAATCCAGCGAAGATGCTGAAATCCTGTTCTTGTTGGATAAGGTTGGCAACTGTCGAGGAATGATCCAACAACACAAAAAGGATTATCTCCCAATTGAGAGTATTTTTTGCCATTGATCAATGCTATTCCTTTTTGACTATTTTCTAAACCGAGTAAAATTCTGATTAAAGTCGATTTCCCAGAACCATTTGGTCCAATCAATCCAGTGACCTCACCTTTCTTAGCTTTGAAAGACACATTTTTCAGGACAATTTTATTATTATATTCCTTATGTAGATTTTGAATTGTTATCATTCCTTCTTTTCCCTTCTAACTTTTTGTGAAATTTCACCTTCACTTGGAGCAAGTATATCAGGAGAATATCAGAAAAAAATCAGAATAAACATTTTTTTATAATTATTTTTTTCATTTCTAACAAATTACTTTCTATGTTTGCTATAATATACACAAGTAATTGGAGGAACTATGAAGTATAAAATTTTAGCAATTGACGACGATGAAAAAATCTTACGATTAATAAGGAATACATTAGAAGCAAACAACTTTAACGTAGAAACTCGGTCAAATATAGAAGAGATCGATATTTGTGACTTTACTGGATTCGATCTGATATTACTTGATATCATGATGCCTATTTCTGGTTTAGAGATCTGTCGCTCCATTCGTTCACAAATTACTACTCCAATCCTGTTTCTAACCGCTAAAGATATTGAAGAAGATTTACTAAAGGGGATACAAGCTGGAGCAGATGATTACATCACAAAACCATTTAGCATTAAGGAATTGATTGCAAGAATTCAAATGCATCTTCGTAGAGAGGAAAGATTGTCCCAAACCTCTAAAGAAGAATTGATTTCAGATATAACTTTTGATCGAGATAGTCAAGAAGTTTATTATCAATCCAAGAGCATTTCTCTAACTAAGCGAGAATTTGATCTACTTTATCTTTTAGCTAAAAATGAGAACCGAATATTTAGCGCAGAGGAACTTTACGATTACCTCTATCCTGTAAGCTCTGATGTGCAGCTACGGTCAATCACCGAATACATCTATCAAATCAGACAAAAATTTAAGGCTCATCAAATTGATCCAATCAAAACGGTTTGGGGAGGAGGATACAAATGGCAAAAGAAATGACAATCAAGCAACTCATTAAGCGTACTTATCTTACAATCATTTGGCAATTTCTTCTATGTCTTATACTTTTTTACATAGTTCCAGCTCTTCTATCTTCTGTATCTGGAATCAATGAGAAAAATGCCAATTTCTTTGCCTTATTTTTTAGCGTCAGTTCTTGGATTTATCTTTGCATCATTTTAATTCTTATCATTGTAACAAATATTCGACAATTATTAACCAAGATTCAAAAAGAAATGAACATGGTTTATCATAGTGGTCTATATTTCAACAAAAATGATCATCAGCATTTTCAGATTAAAGAATTTATTGAAACAAATGATCTGATCGAAAAAATGCAATCTGATATAAAAAATAGGATTGAAAATGAAAAAGAACAAAAAAAAGAACTCATGTTTCAAGTATCTAGCGCTGCACATGATCTTCGAACTCCACTAACTGTCATCAGAGGAAATGCTGAATTCCTACAATCTACCAAACAAACACCCCAAGTAATGGAATGTCTAAAAGATCTGGAGCAAGCAAGTATTCAGTTAAATGAGTATTTCAACCACTTCATCCAATACTCCAAAACTTTTTATGACCATGATATTCAACTTGAAAACATATCAATTAAACAAGTAACTCATCAATTAAAGGAACATATCACACCTTTACTTCCTAGAAATACACACTTTGTTTTTACAAACACAGTAAATCCATCAACACAAATTGCCATTCATTCCAATCTATTTTTTTCCGAGCAATCACAAATATTATTAATAATGCAACACAACATCAAAAAGAGAATGATGCACAAATCCACCTAACAATTTCACAAGAAAATAGTCAATTAGTTCTAACTATATGGAATAACCAATCTAGTTTTTCAAAAAACATATTACAAAATGCTGGAAATCTTTTCTATAAAGATGACCAAGCAAGAACACCTTCTCAAGAAAGTCACTATGGACTTGGTTTATCTTTCGTCAAGCGCGTCATGAAACTTCATAATGGAACTATGCACTTAGAAAATAGTAATCATGGTGCACAAGTCAAGCTAATCATTCCCATTATATAGAACAAGCCGAACTCATCAACATGTGTTCGGCTTTTCTTCCTTTTTAGATCAAAAAATCAGTATCATAAGATTTTTATGTCACATCTTCTTACATAAAAACACTAAATATTTGCCAACTTTTTTAGTTTCTGCTATAATGGATAAATATTCTAAAAAGGAGACTAAACATGAAGAAAAAAATCCTTGCATTTTTATTATTTTTATTTCCCTTATTCTCTCTAGGCTATGCTAATGCGGACACTATCAAGATTGTTAGTGATACTGCTTATGCACCCTTTGAGTTTAAAGATACAGACCAGACTTATAAAGGAATTGATGTTGACATCATCAATAAAGTCGCTGAGATAAAAGGATGGAATATCCAAATGTCTTATCCAGGCTTTGATGCTGCTGTCAATGCGGTCTAAGCAGGGCAAGCAGATGCGATCATGGCTGGTATGACAAAAACCAAAGAACGTGAAAACGTCTTTACCATGTCTGATACATACTATGATACAAAAGTTGTCATCGCAACGACTAAGTCTAACAAAATCACTAAGTATGAAGAACTCAGTGGTAAAACTGTTGGTGTTAAAAACGGTACTGCTGCACAACGTTTCCTAGAAAGTATCAAAGATAAATATGGTTTCACTATCAAAACCTTTGATACTGGCGATTTGATGAATAACAGTCTCAGTACAGGTGCTGTAAATGCCATCATGGATGACAAACCAGTTATCGAGTACGCTATTAACCAAGGGCAAGATCTCAGTATCAACATGGACGGAGAAGCCGTTGGAAGCTTTGCTTTCGGTGTAAAAAAAGGCAGCAAGTATGAATACCTAGTTACAGAATTTAATGAAGCTTTAGCTCAGATGAAAAAAGATGGTAGCTTGGACCAGATTATCAATAAATGGACAAATTCTTCTAAAACTAGTTCACAAGTGACTTCTCTCACTTCAACTACAAGCGCAGGTCAAAAAGCTACTCCAGTCAAATCAAAATACGTTATCGCGAGTGATTCTTCATTCGCACCATTTGTCTTCCAGAACTCAAGCAACCAGTACACTGGTATTGATATGGACTTGATCAAGGCTATTGCCGAAGACCAAGGTTTCGAGATTGAAATCACTAACCCAGGATTTGACGCTGCTATTAACGCAGTTCAATCTGGTCAAGCTGATGGTATGATTGCTGGTATGTCTGTTACAGACGCTCGTAAAGAAACTTTTGATTTCTCTGATTCTTACTATACAGCAAATACTATCCTTGGTGTCAAAGAGTCAAGTAACATTTCTTCTTATGAAGATCTGAATGGTAAAACCGTTGGTGTAAAAATGGTACTGCTTCTCAAACCTTCCTAACTGAAAATCAAAGCAAATATGGTTATAAAATTAAAACCTTTGCAGATGGTTCATCTATGTATGACAGCTTGAATACTGGTGCAGTTGATGCTGTGATGGATGACGAACCAGTTCTTAAATACTCTATCAGTCAAGGTCAAAAATTAAAAACACCAATTGAAGGTACTCCAATCGGTGAAACTGCTTTTGCAGTTAAAAAGGGAAGCAATCCTGAATTGATTGAAATGTTCAACAACGGTCTTGCAAATCTTAAAGCAAGTGGTGAATTCCAAAAGATTCTTGATAAATACCTTGCAACTGATTCAACAAGTGAGTCATCAACTGTTGACGAAACTACTATCTGGGGTTTGTTGAAAAACAACTACAAACAACTCTTAAGCGGACTTGGAATTACACTTTCCCTAGCTTTGATTTCCTTTGCAATTGCGATTGTTATCGGAATTATCTTTGGTATGTTCAGCGTTAGTCCCTATAAATCACTTCGTCTCATTTCAGAAATCTTTGTCGATGTGATTCGTGGTATTCCATTGATGATTCTTGCTGCCTTTATCTTCTGGGGAGTTCCTAACTTTATCGAATCCCTTACAGGGCAACAGAGTCCAATCAATGACTTTGTCGCTGGTACAATCGCCCTCTCGCTAAACTCAGCTGCCTACATCGCTGAAATTGTTCGTGGTGGTATTAAGGCTGTTCCTATTGGACAAATGGAAGCTAGTCGAAGCCTTGGTATCTCTTACAGTAAAACCATGCGTAAGATTGTCTTGCCACAAGCAACCAAACTTATGCTTCCAAACTTTGTCAACCAATTTGTTATCGCACTTAAAGATACAACTATCGTATCTGCAATCGGGCTAGTAGAGCTCTTCCAGACTGGTAAGATTATCATCGCCCGTAACTACCAAAGTTTCAAAATGTATGCAATTCTCGCAGTCTTCTATCTTGTGATTATCACTCTTCTTACTAGACTTGCAAAACGCTTAGAAAAGAGGATTCAATAATGGCTAAATTAAAAATCGATGTTGATAATTTACATAAACAATATGGTAAAAACAAAGTCCTTAAAGGAATCTCAGCAAAATTCTACGAAGGAGATGTTGTTTGTATCATTGGACCTTCTGGTTCAGGTAAATCAACTTTCTTGCGTAGCTTGAATCTCCTTGAGGAAGGTACAAAAGGTCATATCACGGTTAATGGTTATGATTTGACAGATAAAGCAACTAACGTGGACCACGTTCGTGAAAATGTCGGAATGGTTTTCCAGCACTTCAATCTTTTCCCACACATGACGGTATTAGAAAATATCACTTTCGCTCCAGTAGAGCATAAGTTGATGACTAAGGCTGAAGCTGAAAAATTGGGAATGGAACTCCTTGAAAAAGTTGGATTGGCTGATAAAGCTAATGCAAACCCTGAAAGCCTATCAGGTGGACAAAAACAACGTGTAGCTATCGCTCGCGGTCTAGCCATGAACCCTGATATCATGCTCTTTGACGAACCAACTTCTGCCCTTGACCCTGAGATGGTCGGCGACGTTCTTAACGTTATGAAGGAATTGGCTGAACAAGGCATGACTATGATCATCGTAACCCACGAAATGGGATTCGCCCGCAAGGTTGCCAATCGTGTGATCTTTACTGCTGACGGTGAATTCCTCGAGGACGGAACACCCGACCAAATCTTTGATAACCCACAACATCCGCGTCTTAAAGAATTTTTAGACAAGGTTCTAAACGCCTAGAAAAGATAGGACTAAAAGTCTTTATAATCAAAAAAACGCATTGTATCAGGTGTTAAAAGCTTGATATTATGCGTTTTATTGTGGGAAAATTTACTTCGGTTTCTCCTAATACTCAATGAAAATCAAAGAGCAAACTAGGAAGCTAGCCGAAAGCTGTACTTGAGTACGGTAAGGCGACGCTGACGTGGTTTGAATTTGATTTTCGAAGAGTATGAAATTGAGTTTTGCCTAACCTCTTAGTATAGCCGTATTGGATTTTTGGATTTTTTAGAAAATTATGATAAAATAAAGGATATGAAAAATGGGGATTCCTCATGCCTAGTTTAACTAGGAAACAAAATAGAAATTAGGTAGCTAGATGTCATCAAAAGTTATTGTTACAATTTTCGGTGCAAGTGGGGATTTGGCCAAACGTAAGCTCTACCCTTCACTTTTTAGACTTTATAAATCAGGTAATCTTTCTGATCATTTTGCTGTTATTGGAACTGCTCGTAGACCTTGGAGTAAGGAATATTTCGAATCTGTCGTTGTCGAATCTATTTTAGACTTGGCAGACAGTGTGGAAGAAGCTCAAGCATTTGCGAGTCATTTTTACTATCAAAGCCACGATGTTAATGACACTGAGCACTACATCGAATTACGCAAGCTTCAGGCTGAATTAAACGAAAAATATCAGACTGAGCACAACAAACTCTTCTTCCTCTCAATGGCACCTCAGTTCTTTGGTACCATCGCCAAACATCTCAAGTCTGAGCAGATTGTTGACGGTAAAGGCTTTGAACGTTTGATCGTTGAGAAACCTTTTGGAACCGACTATGAGACTGCAAGCAAACTAAACGAAGAACTCCTAGCTACTTTTAACGAAGAGCAAATCTATCGTATCGACCACTATCTTGGTAAGGAAATGATTCAAAGCATATTTGCCATTCGTTTTGCTAATATGATTTTTGAAAATGTTTGGAATCGTGAACACATCGGTAATGTTCAGATTACCTTTGCAGAACGTCTAGGTGTTGAAGAGCGTGGTGGCTACTATGATGAGTCTGGTGCCCTTCGTGATATGGTTCAAAACCATACACTCCAACTCCTGTCGCTCTTAGCTATGGATAAACCAGCAAGCTTTACCAAGGATGACATTCGCGCAGAGAAAATCAAGGTCTTCAAGAACCTTTACCACCCTACAGATGAGGAACTTAAAGAGCACTTCATCCGTGGTCAATATCGTTCTGGTAAAGTTGATGGCATGAAATACATCTCTTACCGTAGCGAACCAAATGTCAACCCTGAATCTATGACAGAAACCTTTGCTTCAGGTGCCTTCTTTGTAGATACCGACCGCTTCCGTGATGTACCTTTCTTCTTCCGTACAGGTAAACGCCTAACTGAAAGGAACACACGTGAACATTGTCTTCAAACAAATGGATTCAATCTTTGGAGAACCTTTAACACCGAATGTTCTGACCATCTACATCCAACCAACCGAAGGATTCTCTCTCAGTCTTAACGGTAAAAAGGTCGGGGAAGAGTTTAGCCTTGCGCCAAACTCGCTTGACTATCGAACAGATGCGACTGCAACAGGTGCTTCACCAGACCCATATGAAAAACTCATCTATGATGTTTTGAACAATAACTCAACTAACTTTAGCCACTGGGATGAAGTGAGTGCATCATGGAAATTGATTGACCGTATTGAAAAGCTTTGGGCTGAAAACGGGGCTCCACTTCATGACTACAAGGCTGGTAGCATGGGACCTCAAGCTAGCTTTGATCTCCTTGAAAAATACGGTGCTGAGTGGACTTGGCAACCAGATATCGCCTATCGTAAAGATGGTCGTTTAGAATAATCACGACCACCCGTCAAACGGGTGGTTTGTACCAGGGCTATAAGCCCAAATTACCAGCCAGCGCCTAAAGACGCTGGCTTTCACGTTGTTCAAGCCTCATTGTTCTTGACTCGTCACTTGCCTCTCAAAGAGGCTTTGGTATTACTTACCACTATCCCTAAAGGGATCCTCATATTCTTTTACACTCAATTTATCTAGTGCTATATCATGCTTTTCCTGTTCTTGGATATATTTCCTAATTGTGGCTTCATTGAGCCCTACTGTGCTCACATAATAACCTTCTGCCCAGAAATGCCGATTCCCAAACTTGTACTTGAGGTTGGCGTGTTTGTCAAACATCATGAGTGCACTTTTACCTTTTAAATACCCCATGAAACTTGAAACACTTATCCTCGGTGGAATACTTACTAACATATGTACATGGTCTGGTATTAAGTGACCTTCGATATTGATTATAAATGATTTTTCGTCTATACTTAGGGGTGAACACAATGTGATATTTACACATCCACTTTGTGTGTGATAAACTATGTGCCTTTTGTGCCATATTTTTCTCCTTTCGCTTTACAATTGGCTTGAACACCTTTATTGTATCGCGTTTGGAGTTTTTTTGGTATAACCTTCGACGCGCTCCCGCATAGCGGGTAGTTTATTTGTCTCGCACCTAACGGAGCGAGACGGACTGAAAGTCGCATAATCAAAAACAATCCTGCAAGAATTCTTGCAGGATTTTCTTTTATATCAAACCCTCTAGAAGGCCCTTCATAAAGTTTTCAGAGTTAAATTCACCGATATCATCGATTTTTTCACCAAAACCAATCAACTTAACAGGGATATTCAGTTCTTCACGGATAGCAAGAACGACACCACCTCGGGCAGTTCCATCAATCTTGGTTAAGACAATTCCTGTAACAGGAGTAATTTTTGAAAACTCTTTGGCTTGTACAAGAGCGTTTTGTCCTGTTGAGGCGTCAAGTGCTAGGAAGGTTTCATGCGGAGCATCTGGCACGACACGTTTAATGATACGACCAATTTTTTCCAACTCTGCCATCAAGTTTTCCTTGTTTTGTAAACGGCCAGCTGTATCAATCATCAAAATGTCAACACCTTCTGCTACTGCACGTTCCATCCCATCAAAGACAACACTAGCCGGATCTGCTTTTTCAGGTCCAGTAACCACAGGAACATCTACACGACGGCCCCATTCTGCTAGCTGAGCTACCGCACCAGCACGGAAGGTATCCGCAGCAACAAGCATAACCTTTTTACCAGCTTGTTTGTATCGATGAGCTAATTTACCAATTGAAGTTGTTTTCCCGACACCATTAACACCTACAAAGAGCATGACTGTCAAACCATCTTGGAAGTTAATGCTTTCATTGTATTGCCCATCTTTTTCGTAAAGCTTTACCAATTTTTCGATGATCACACGACGGAGGACATCTGGTTTCTTGGCATTTTCAAGTTTTGCTTCATAGCGCAATTCTTCAGTGAGATTTGAAGCTACCTGTACACCAACGTCACTCATGATTAAGAGTTCTTCTAGTTCTTCGAAGAATTCTTCATCAACAGATCGGAAGTTAGCAAAGAAAGCATTCAAACGAGCTCCAAAGCCCGTACGAGTTTTCTTGAGACTACGGTCATATTTTTCCTGTACAGTCTCTTGAACTTGAGGAATTTCTTCGATTACTAGATCTTCTTCCTCTTCTTCAGAAGTATCTGACTCCGTCTCGTCTGGTTGAACTTGATCAGCTTCTTCATCGTCGCTATCACTTGAAGGTACTTCTTCGACTGGTGACTCAGGTTCTTCTGCAACAAACTCAACTACTTCTTGAGAGCTGTCTTCAGTTTCTTCAACTTCTGTTGACTCTGACTCTTCCTGAGGGGCGGTTTCTGCTTCAACTGTCTCTAGAGTAGTTTCTGCTACTGGTTCTGCAGACTCACTAGCTTCTTTAGAATAAGTTTCCTCAACTTCTGAACTTTGGTCGATTTCCTCAGTATTTTTCACTTCAACTTCTTCAGTTCCAGGTGCTTCAACTTTCTCGCTAGGTTCTGTCAGATCCAGGTTTTCCAAAGCTTCTTTAACGACTTCTTCGATTTTTGGTTCTTCTTTTCTCCCAAATAAACGGTCAAATAATCCCATTCTTTAGTTCTCCTTCAGTACATATTTTTCAATGGCCCAGGCAACAGCTTCCTCGTCATTGGTCATAGGGGTTACTACATTTGCAACTTCCTTGACCTCAGGCACAGCATTTTGCATAGCAACACCAAGTCCTGCCCATTCAATCATGGAAAGGTCATTGGCCTCATCTCCACAAGCCATCACTTGACTTTGGTCAATTCCTAGATGGTCGATCAATTTAGCTAATCCAGTAGCCTTATGAACGTTCTTTGGTGACCATTCCAAAAGCATGTCGCGAGATTTGAAAATTTCATAATTGTTAAACAAGTCTGGTGAAATATTAGCAATTGCGGCATCCAGTGGTTCTTGGGCAAAAAGCGGTCACACACTTGTTGTAGGTCATCTGACTAGACAAATCTCCAAAAGTCAATTGGAACAAAAAGTCAGAGCAGGATTAAATTTAGCATACAGACTCTCTTGATCTGATTGGATTTGGTAAACTGTACCTTCTGAAATGGCGTCTAAGGGAATGCCTAGTTTTTTTCAGTTTCCTCGTAAATACGTGTCACATCATCAATAGAGAATACTGTCTTATCGAGGATTTCACCCGTATTTTTCTGAACCAATCCACCATTAAAAGTGATAGTATACTCGTCATCATGGCCGTCTGTTCCAAGCTCTTTGAGGAAGAAATCCATAGCCTTGAGGGGACGTCCAGTTGTCAGTACCACTTTGACTCCCTGATCACGCGCAGCCTTTAAAGTTGCCTTAGTACGATCAGTCAATTTCTTGTCTGTCGTCAGCAAAGTCCCATCTAAGTCTAGGGCAATTAATTTAATATCTGCCATTACAATCCCTCCATATAAGCAATAACTGATTGGTCTTTGTGATGTCCGATAACTGTTTCAGCTAGTTCTAAAATCTCTGGACGAGCATTTTCAGGTGCGACTGGGTGCCCTACAACTTGCATCATGTGCAGGTCATTAAGATTATCACCAAAGGCCATCACCTGGTCCATATCTAGATTTAACTTCTTGGCCAATTCGACAATAGCAACTCCCTTGTCAACATGGTCTAAAACGATATCAATGGATTCAAAGCCTGTCGTCATAGCCTTGACCCCAGGAACATGTTCATTGACCCAAGCTTCTCCAGCGTCAACCGTTTCTTCAGTAAAGTTAGTTGTGAATTTGAAAATCTCATCGGTAATATCTTCTAGTCTGGCTACTTTTTTGATATTTTCATTGTAATGATGGCTAAACATAAGATAGATTTCATCTACTGTATCTAAGACATAGCAAGCCTCTTTACCAGTCAAGAGCATCTTCTTCTCATCGAAATAAGGTGAAGTCTTTAGCTTTTCAAAAGTTGATAGGTAAAAATCTCTAGGCATGGTCGCTTCATAAAGGTCCTCTCCATGAAAACGAACCAAACTACCATTTTCAGCAATAAAGATTATCTCATCTTTGACATCCGCAAAATGCTTTTCAAGTGACAAAAGCCCACGACCAGATGCAACAGCAAAATAGATTCCTTTTTCTTTATAAGAATGGAGCAACTTTTTCAGACGCTCCATATCAAATTGACCGGCACCATCCAAAAAAGTACCGTCCATATCCGTTGCTACTAATTTAATCATAAAATTCTTCATACTCCAATTAATAAATCTACCTTCTATTATACCATAGAAAAAGTAAAAAAAGACGTGCTGAATTGACACGTCTTTGTCTTCTATAAATAATCCCGTAGGGCCAATTTAAAGGCCAGGCTGATTTGCTTACTTTCTTTTAAATCCAACCTCTCAACACTTTTCTTCCAAAGTTCTTGATTGAAGTCTATTCTGAGAGTTCATCAGCTATTGCGTAAAAATTATCAATCTTTGGCTGAGATACATTTGTAACAATCATAAATAGCATATAGTTCTTGACATATAATCTTGCATATGAAAAAATACTTGTTGGAGGTTAATAATATGACTGAAAAAATCAAAAACTGGGTTAATATTTGCGTTTTTGAAAAAAATCAAGAAATTTTATTACTTAATAGACAGCACGATAATTTTCCTGGCTGGATTCCACCGGGGGGAAAAGTTGAATTCCCTGAAAGTTTTTTTGAAGCTGCATTACGGGAACTTAAGGAAGAGACTGGTCTCACTGCATTAAATCTTGAATTAAAAGGAATTTCAGGCTTTACTAATTCAATTGGTAATGAGAGATTTGTCTTCTATGACTTTTTTTATGTACTCAGTTTACTGGTGAACTAAGTACATCTGCTGAAGGTGAGCCAAAATGGTGGAATCTAAAAAGATATTGATAAAATACCAATGCAAGATGAAATAAGAAAAAAAGGCTACCACTTTATTTAAGAAAAGGAAGCTTTGAAAGTATTAACTATTGGGATGATAATAAGAAATGCATTAGTGAAAACAAAACAATTTTATTTGACTAATATTCTCTACGGTATAATCAAATGCAAAAATCTCAATTCATTAGTAAATTTTGTATAATTCAATACTCAACATAATCTGTCTTTAATAACATATAATTTAACGTTTTACAAAACAAGGGTATCTAATAAAAATCATCTACTCTAACAACTTTTTCCTTATATCTATAGATAGCTATAAGAGTCTGGGACAATAGTCGCCTAGCACCAAAAAAAGCAACGGATTTGCCGTTGCTTTTTGCATGGTTGCGATAGTCTTGGTAAAATAGAATTGCACAATAAACCATTTAGAAAGGCTATCTCATGCATATTCACTATAACACAAATCAAACAACTTTACCACTAGAAATTAGTTCTTTCTTGCCACAAGACCATCTCGTTTTTACGATTGAAAAAGTGGTGAATACCTTGGAGGATCATCACTTCCACGCCTTCTATCATGCCTTTGGTCGTCCGTCTTATCACCCTAAAATGCTTGTATCTACTCTTCTATTCGCCTATTCACAAGGGATTTTCTCTGGTCGAAAAATTGAAAAAATGATGATTGAAAATCTAGCTATGCAGTACCTAACAGGACAGTTGGTTGTCAGCTATCGCACCATCAATCGTTTTCGTGTCGCTGAAGGGATGGAAGAACTCATTCGTAATCTTTTCATCGACCTCAATCTTCGTTTAAAATATGTGGGACGCTAAACGTCGCGTATTGAAAATAAAATCACTAAAACATGGAATTATTCAAGACAAAAGAGATAATGTCATGCGTACAGTATTTGGAATTGATGCAAGTAAAACAAGTTCTGAGGTGGCAATTTTAGTCAACGGCGAAAAGGTTCATGGCTACACTATACTCAATGATGCCATTGGATTCAATCGCCTGTTGGGAGACTTGAAAACTGTTCATAACCCTGAGATTATATTTGAAGCTACTGGTGTCTATTCTCGGCGTCTTCGAGTCTTTCTTGAGGAATACGGCTACGCTTATACACAGCTGAATCCTCTGGAAGCTAAGAAGCAACTGGATAGTCTGCGAGTTCGTAAAACAGACAAAATTGACGCTGAAAAGTTGGCTCATTCTCAGTTTATACTCAATCGTAAACCAACTTATGAGCAGGAAGAAGTTTATCAACACCTGCGTGATTTAAGCCGTTTCTATCAAAATCTTACAGAAGACATTGTTAGAGCTAAAAACCGTCTACACAAGGTCTTACAAGTCACCTTTCCTGAATTGGAAAATCTCTTATCCACACCAACTGGAGAGCAATATTGGAATTTAGTGATGGCTTTTCCATGCAAAGAGTTTGTATTAAACCTATCTCAAAGTGACTTGTGTGAGATTATCCGTCAATCTACTTCCAAACGCATCTCTGAAAAGCGTATTGCTTACCTGACTGATAAACTTATAAAACTCGCTAAACAATCTTTTTGTACAGTCAAGAAAACTTCTCCAATGCTTGAAGAGGTTCGTTACTATGCCCAAGAATGGCTTCGTCTTTCTGAACGCAGACAAGTTGTCTTAAACGACATGGTAGCTCTAGCTCAGCCTTTACCAGAGTATGATATCTTACGGTCAATTCCTGGCATCGCAGAAACCACAGCGACATCTATCATTGGCGAATTGGGAGATATTCGTCGCTTTCAGTCTACCAATCCCTGCCATATCGCTGACTTTTATGAGAAACGAAAAAGACAATCGACAATAGCTTCAACTAAGAGCCCAAATTTTACAATCGAAAACACAAAAAAGGCTCTATAATATTTGTAGTGGGTAAATCCCTATGGATATTATGGAGCTTATTTTGTTGCAGAAAAAAATCCCATAAGATCTATAATGAAAAGCGATCAAACAACTCATTAGAAAGAATCATATGGAACCATTACATTTTATCACAAAACTACTCGATATCAAAGACCCTAATATCCAGATTCTAGACATCATCAATAAGAATACACACAAGGAAATCATCGCTAAACTGGACTATGACTCCCCGTCTTGTCCTGATTGTGGAAATCAAATGAAGAAATATGATTTTCAAAAGACTTCTAAGATTCCTTACCTTGAAACAACTGGTATGCCTACTAGAATTCTCCTTAAAAAACGCCGTTTTAAGTGCTATCATTGATCTAAATTGATGGTCGCTGAGACTTCTATCGTCAAAAAGAATCATCAAATTCCTCGCATCATCAATCAAAAGATTGATCAAAAGTTGGTTGAAAAGACTTCTATGACCGATATTGCCCATCAGCTGTCCATTTCAACTTCAACTATCATTCGTAAGCTCAATGACTTTCATTTTAAGCATGACTTTAGCCGACTTCCTGAGATTATGTCCTGGGATGTTGAAACAGTCAGGGGAGTGACTGTTTTAATCGGGAGATGAAGATGAGCTTCATTGCTCAAGACTTTGAAAAACTCAATATCCTCACTGTCCTTGAAGGAAGAACACAAGCTATCATCCGAAATCACTTTCTTAAATATGATAGAGCCGTCCGATGTCGCGTCAAAATCATTACTATGGATATGTTTAGTCCTTATTATGACTTGGCTAAACAGATTCGCTTTCGGATTTCTAGGCTCAGGCTGAAACAGTCTCCCAGACTGTTTCACTCCCATGTGCTAAAATTGTTCTAGATCGCTTTCACATTATCCAACATCTCAGCCGTGCTATGAGTCGTGTGCGTATCCAAATTATGAATCAATTTGAACGAAAATCTCATGAATACAAGACTATTAAACGTTACTGGAAGCTCATTCAACAGGATAGTCGTAAACTCAGCGATAAACGTTTTTATCGCCCTACTTTTCGTATGCACTTGACGAATAAAGAGATTCTAGACAAGCTTTTAAGCAATTCCGAAGACTTAAAATCTCACTATGAACTCTATCAACTATTGCTTTTTCACTTTCAGAATAAAGAGCCCGAGAAATTTTTCGGACTCATTGAGGACAATCTAAAACAGGTCCATCCTCTTTTTCAGACTGTCTTTAAGACATTTCTCAAGAATAAAGACAAGATTAACAACGCCCTTCAATTACCTTATTCCAACGGTAAATTAGAAGCGACTAATAATCTCATTAAACTCATCAAACGAAATGCTTTTGGTTTTAGGAACTTTGACAACTTTAAGAAACGAATTTTCATCGCTCTGAATATAAAAATGGAGAGGACAACGATTGTCCTCTCCAGATGTTAGCTTTTCTTCAACCCACTACAGTTGACAGAGAGCCGGAACCTCTAGCTTTTTTGTGGCTGAGAACTATTTTGTCTCAGACGCTTTTTTGTTTATTTAGATTTGATATAGTTGATACCATCTGCCTTCGGTGCAACTGCTTTACCAAAAAAGGCTGCTAGGACGACAATGGTCAAAAGATATGGTGCAATTTGTAAGTAAACGGCTGGAACTCCTTGCAAGAAAGGAAGTTGAGAACCGATAACTGCCAAACTTTGAGATAATCCGAAGAAGAGACTTGAAAGCATAGCTCCAACAGGATTCCACTTACCGAAAATCATAGCAGCAAGTGCGATAAATCCAGGTCCAACGATGGTAGTAACTGAGAAGTTAACGGAAATTGACTGAGCGTAGATAGCTCCACCGATTCCTCCAAGGAAACCTGAAATCACAACTCCAAGATATCTCATCTTGTAGACATTAATCCCCAAAGTATCTGCTGCTTGTGGGTGTTCACCAACTGAACGGAGGCGAAGTCCAAAGCGAGTTTTAAAGAGGACAAACCATGCTAAGAATGAGAAGGCAATTGCTAGGTAACCAAGTAAACTTGTTGACTTGAAGAAGATATCTCCGATAACTGGGATATTAGCCAAAAGAGGGAAATCAAAACGTCCAAAAGTTTGCGTTAAGTTATCCGTTTGTCCCTTGTTATAAAGCACTTTGACTAAGAAAACAGCCAAGGCTGGCGCCATCAAGTTAAGTACGGTACCACTGACAACATGGTCAGCACGGAAATGAACTGTAGCTACTGCATGAATCAGTGAAAAGATAGCTCCAACTAATCCACCAACTAGCAAAGCCAACCAAGGAGTTAATGCTCCCAAATCTTGTGCAAATTCAAGATTAAACACAACTCCAGAAAAGGCACCCATAACCATGATTCCTTCAAGTCCAACGTTAACAACTCCCCCACGTTCAGAGAAAACGCCTCCGATACTTGTGAAAATAAGTGGTGCTGAATAAATCAACATTGAAGAAACCATAAGGGTTAACATTGTTGTAATCGACATCCTTATTTACCTCCTTTAAGTTGTTTTCTTGGTTTGACAAAGCGTTCGATGATGTAGTGAACGCTGACAAAGAAGATAATTGAGGCTGTAACGATACTTACAAGCTCTGATGGTACTTGTGCTGCATTCATACCAGGGGCTCCAACTTGAAGCACTCCGAACAAGAAGGCTGCAAAGAGAATTCCAATCGGTGAGTTTGCAGCAAGTAGACTTACCGCCATACCATTAAATCCGATTGCCAATGATGAACCTTGAACATAGACGTTTTGGAAGGTACCAAGCCCTTCTACAGCTCCACCTAGACCTGCAAGAGCACCTGAGATAATCATTGATAGAATAATGGTGCGTTTAGCTGAAATACCTGCGTATTCAGAAGCATTTGGATTGAGACCAACTGCACGGATTTCAAAACCGAGAGTTGTCTTCTTAAGCAAGAACCAAATAACTGCAACTGCAATGATGGCAAAGAAAATCCCAATATTCATACGAGAGTTTCCTGTTAACTCAGCAAGCCAAGGTGTTTGATAAGTTGCGTTTGCACTTACTCGGATTGATGAGTCTGTACTTTGCATGATATCTTTTGGGAAAGAGTGGATAAAGGCATTACTTGTATAGAGAACAATGTAGTTCATCATGATTGTTACGATGACTTCAGATGTCCCGAGGTAGGCCCTTAAAATACCAGGAATGGCGCCAACAATTCCTCCAGCAACCAGCGCAATGACAACTGTCGCAAGAATCAACAATGGACGTGGTAAATCTGGATTTGAAAGAGCGAACCAGCCACTCATAACCCAACCAGCGAGTGCTTGTCCTGGAAGACCAACGTTAAAGAAGCCAGCACGACTGGCAACTGCAAATCCAAGAGCAATCAAGACTAATGGCCCCATAGCACGGAAAATTTCACCGATTCCACGAACACTTCCGAAGGCTGTGTAGAACAACTCTTCATAACCCCAAATAGCATCGTAGCCAAAAATCCACATGACGATGGCTCCAAGCAAGATTCCAAGGATAACAGAAATCAAGGGAACCGAAATTTGTTGTAATTTTTTAGACATCACTCTTCTCCTTTTTCCAATTCACCACCAGCCATCAAGACACCAAGTTCTTGCTTGTTGGTTGTTTCTGGCGTTACAATCCCTTGAATCTTACCATCATGGATAACAGCGATTCTATCTGAGACATTTAGAATCTCATCTAGTTCAAAGCTGACTACAAGGACAGCTTTCCCATTATCACGTTCTTGAATCAAGCGTTTGTGAATGTACTCAATGGCACCGACGTCCAAACCACGAGTTGGTTGGCTGACGATGAGGAGATCCGGATTTCGATCAATCTCCCGAGCGATGATTGCTTTTTGTTGATTTCCTCCAGAAAGGGCTGAAGCTGAAACAATCTCGCTAGCAGCGCGAACATCAAACTCTTGCATCAATTTTTTTGCATAGTCAATGATATTCGTATAATTTAAATTCCCTTTTTGCTAAGAGGTTCTTTATAGTAGGTTTGAAGAGCGATATTTTCAGAAATCATCATTTCCAAAACCAGACCATCACGGTGACGGTCTTCTGGAACGTGACCAACGCTCAGTTCGGTAATTTGACGTGGATGCAATCCTACAATGGACTGGCCTTTCAATTCCACACTACCAGACTCAATCTTACGAAGTCCTGTGATAGCTTGAATCAATTCAGACTGACCATTCCCATCAATACCGGCAATTCCGACAATTTCACCAGCTCGAACATCTAGTGAGAGATTTTTAACAGCAGGAACGCCACGGTTTTCATTAACAACCAAGTCTTTAATGGACAGTACAACTTCTTTTGGTTGAGGTGCCTGCTTCACAGTTTTGAAGGAAACTGAACGCCCTACCATCATTTCTGCCAAGTCAGCGTTAGTCGCACCAGCAATCTCAACTGTTTCGATAGATTTACCACGACGGATAACTGTAACACGATCAGATACTGCGCGAATCTCATCCAACTTATGGGTAATCAAGATGATTGATTTGCCTTCTTTGACCAGGTTCTTCATGATGGCCATCAACTCATCAATTTCTGATGGCGTCAAAACGGCAGTTGGTTCGTCAAAGATAAGAATATCGGCACCACGATAGAGTGTCTTTAGGATTTCAACACGTTGTTGAGCACCAACAGAGATATCTGCTACTTTGGCAGAAGGATCCACAGCAAGACCATAACGCTCCGATAGTTCGTTAATTTCTCGAGTTGCTCGAGCAATATCTAGGACACCATTTTTAGTTAATTCACTTCCCAAAATGATATTTTCAGCAACTGTGAAGGCTTCAACCAACATAAAGTGCTGGTGAACCATCCCAATTCCTAAGCTAGCTGCTTTTGATGGCGAGTCTAATTTTACAACTTGACCGTTGACCACAATTTCACCACTAGTTGGTTCTAGAAGCCCTGCTAGCATGTTCATAAGAGTGGACTTTCCAGCTCCATTTTCTCCTAAAAGTGCATGAATTTCACCTTTACGAAGTTCAAGGTTAATCTTGTCGTTAGCGACAAATTCACCGAAAACTTTGGTAATTTCACGCATCTCAATGACATTTTCGTGTGCCATGTGCTCTTCCTTTCAGAGTTTTATTTTGTTTCAATAAAACCTGCTAAAGAGATTTAGCAAGCTCTATTGAGACAAAACAATTTGTCTCAATTCTTAAAGAAGCGGCCACAGGCCGCTCCCCTAAGAAATGACTTTCATCCATTATTTTTCAGGAACTTTTACACTTCCATCAAGGATTTTAGCTTTTGCATCTTCAACAGCTTTTTTACCTTCTTCAGAAAGGTTAGTTGTTACTAGATCAACCCCTTTATCCTTCAATGAGTAAACGATCACTTGACCGCCAGGGAATTCACCTTTTTCAGCTTTGTTGGCAAGGTCTTTTACAGCTGTACCAACTTGTTTTAAAGTAGAAGCAAGTACGAAGTTTGATTCTTTACCATCTTTAGAAGTGTATTTACCTTCTTCTGCTTGGTCACGGTCTACACCGATAACCCAAACTTTTTCGTCTTCATTTTTGCTTTCATTCAAAGATTTAGCTTCTGAGAAGACTCCTGCACCAGTACCACCAGCTACTTGGTATACTACGTCTGCACCAGCTGCGTATTGAGCAGCAGCGATAGTTTTACCTTTAGCAGCATCACCAAATGATCCAGCATAGTCTACTTGAACCTTGATAGATGAGTCAACAGAGGCAACACCTGCTTTGAAACCAGCTTCAAAACGTGAGATAACTTCAGATTCCATACCACCTACAAAACCAATTTGTTTAGTTTTTGTAGTTTTAGCTGCAGCCACACCTGCAAGGTAAGCTGCTTCGTTATCAGCAAAAGTAGCACTTACAACATTCTTTTGATCTTTAATCACATCGTCAATCAAAACATAGTTTAAGTCTGTATGTTCTTTTGCAGCATCTGCAACTGCATTTTTAAGTGCAAAACCAATACCATAGATTAAGTTGTAGTTTCCAGCTGCTTGTTGCAAGTTGTTAGCGTAGTCAGCTTCACTTGTTGATTGGAAGTAAGTGTAACCATTGTCTTTTGAAAGGTTGTGTTCTTTACCCCAAGCTTGAAGACCTTCCCAAGCTGATTGGTTGAATGATTTGTCGTCAACACCACCAGTATCTGTAACGATAGCTGCTTTAGTCTTCAAATCAGAAGATGAAGAAGCTGCGTTACGAGAAGAGCGATTACCACATGCAGCAAGTCCAAATGCTGCTACTGCAACTAGACCAAGGCCTAGCCATTGTTTCTTGTTCATTACTGAACCTCCTAAATAAGATGCGCAACGAAGTTGCAAGTATGGATTGATTGGCCACAAGGACCCTTGTCACTCAAAGAGTGACGCAGACTAATGCAAGTCTGTAAATGAGTATGGAAGTAATTCCCCGACCGTCATCTCGACCGTCGATTTATCTTTGGCAACTAGAGTCACCTTTAGATCTTGTTCAAAAAATTCGACCATAACTTGGCGACAAGCTCCACAAGGAGAAATAGGTTTCTCAGTTTGACCGTAAACAATCAATTCTGAAAACTCACGTTGTCCTTCGGAGATAGCTTTAAAAATAGCTGTTCTCTCACCACAGTTGGTCAAGGGGTAGCTAGCATTTTCAATATTGCATCCTGTATAAACACTACCGTCCTTGGCAACCAAAACAGCACCAATCGGAAAATGTGAATAGGGTACATAGGCGTTTTTACTAGTCTCAATCGCCAAGTCAATCAACTCAGTAGTCGCCATCTGCTAACTCTCCTTTTAAGATTGCTACACCAGCAGATGTTCCGATACGAGTAGCTCCTGCTTCAACAAAGGCAACTGCATCTGCATAAGAACGAGCTCCACCAGCAGCCTTAACCCCCATATCAGGTCCAACTGTCTGGCGCATTAATTTAACATCCGGTAGGGTTGCACCACCTGTTGAGAAGCCTGTTGACGTCTTGACAAAGTCTGCCCCTGCTTTTTGAGCAAGTTGACAAGCCAGAACTTTTTCTTCATTCGTTAACAAACAAGCTTCAATAATAACCTTAACAAGTTTGCCTCCGCTTGCTTCAACAACAGCACGAATATCTGACTCAACTAATGCAGCATTTCCTGATTTTAGTGCACCAACGTTGATAACCATATCAATTTCGTCAGCACCATTTTGGATGGCTTCTTTGGTTTCATAGGCTTTGACAGCTGAAGTTGTAGCTCCAAGAGGGAATCCTACTACTGTACAAACCTTGACATCAGTATCTGTTAGACCAGCTTTTGCATGAGAAACCCAGCAAGGATTGACACAAACACTGGCAAAATCGTACTCTCTTGCTTCAGATAGCAAACGATCGATTTGTTGTTCGGTCGCATCTTGCTTTAAAAGCGTATGATCAATATATTTATTTAATTTCATTTCGGATTTTCCTTAAATTAGGAGATAATTTCGATGATTTCACGCGATTTTATCACTTCATCACTCATTTTAATTTTAACATATTTTTGGAAATCTGTAACTAGTTCCGGAGAAATTTTGCCATTTGCATATACTTTTGCGACAATTTCACCTTTTTTGACTGATTCTCCAACTTTCTTCTCAAAAACAATCCCTGTCTCATAGTCAAGAGCATCTGTTTTAACGGCACGACCAGCACCCAATCTCATAGCAAAAAGACCAAACTCCATGGCTGGAAGTTCTACAATAAGTCCGTCTTCTTGAGCAGGAATATCAACTACATGGTCAACTTTTACTGGACGATAGAGGTCTTCTAGATCTCCACCCTGAGCTAGAACCATCTCTTCAAATTTCTTGAGAGCCTTACCATTTTCAAGATGTTGCCTTACTTCCTCGACTGTTTTTTCAACATTTGCCAGAGAAAGCATAATCTGAGCTAACTCACAGATAAAGTGACTAATATCCTCGCGTCCTTTACCCTGAAGAATTTCTAGTGCTTCTAGAATTTCCAAACGGTTCCCAATGGCACGTCCTAAAGGTTGACTCATATCCGTAATGACTGCTACTGTCTTGCGACCAACAGCTTTCCCAAGATTCACCATGGTTTGAGCCAGTTGGCGTGCCTCATCAACTGTCTTCATAAAGGCACCTTCACCCACTGTTACATCAAGTAAGATAGCATCAGCTCCAGCTGCAATTTTTTTACTCATGACCGAACTAGCAATCAAGGGAATGGTATCCACTGTTGCCGTCACATCACGAAGGGCATAGAGAAGTTTGTCAGCCTTAACCAGTTGATCGGATTGCCCAATAACTGAAACACCAATATCTTGAACTTGTTTGATAAATTCATCCTGACTTCGTTCAATCTGAAAACCTTTGATGGATTCTAATTTATCGATAGTACCACCAGTGTGGCCTAAGCCCCTACCGCTCATCTTAGCCACTGGGACATCAAAACTGGCTACCAAGGGTGCTAGGATTAAGTTACCTTGTCACCGACACCACCCGTAGAGTGTTTATCAACCTTCACACCATCTATAGCTGACAAATCAAACTCCTGGCCTGTCTTAACCATATTCATGGTTAAATCAGAAATTTCTCTCGTAATCATTCCTTGGAAATAAACTGCCATGGCAAATGCTGACATCTGGTAGTCAGGAACAGTTCCTGCGACATAGCCTTCAATCAACCATTGGATTTCACTGGAACTGAGTTCTTGTCCGTCTCTTTTTTTCTGGATTAGATCTACTGTTCTCATTCTTTCACACTTCTAAGGATATAATATCCCTTATCTTTTTTTACAATCTCGCAATTGCCAAATACGTCTTCCATCTTACTTTTGGCACTAGGAGCTCCTTGTTTTTTCTGGATAACGATCGTCAAATCTCCACCATCTACTAAAAAGTCTATACTTTTTTCGATGATTTCGTGAACTACTTGCTTGCCTGCACGTATGGGCGGATTCGAAATGACATGGTTAAATTGTCCCTCTACCTGCTCATAAATATTAGACTGGAAGATAGTCGCTTGAACCTTGTTTTTCATTGCATTTTGCTGGGCTAAATCCAGGGCACGATTATTGATATCCACCATAGTTGCTTGGGCACCATAAGCCTTGACCAAAGACAAGCCTATTGGACCATAGCCACAACCAACATCAAGAATTTTTTCACCTTTTTCAACATCAAGGCATCTTAACAACAACTGACTTCCAAAGTCAATCATTTTTTTACTAAAGACACCAGCATCTGTCAAAAAGGTCATCTTTGCCCAAGTAGCTCAACTCTAAGCTCATGAACATCATGGGCTGCATCTGGATTTTCTGCATAATACATTTTACTCATGATACTATTTTACCATAAAAATAAGTTATTTGTAAATCGTTTGCAAAGGTATCAAGTCCTTAAATCACATTGTATTTTTTCAAAAATAATATAAGTTCTGATTAGGATTAGGGACCTAGTAAAAAGCTCCCTACTGCCATAGTAATCGGAAAAGCAAAGATACAAGCTAAACCAAAAAAGAAGAGCCACCACTTTCTTTTAAAGAAAGCTAACACAAGGTAGCCAAGACCTACGAGGGGCAATAAGATAAAAAGGACAAAAATAGTCCAGTTATAGGAGTAAGGTCCTATTGAAAAGGAGAAATTCACCCAGTTTGGTGATAACCATAAAAAAACTACAAATAGGCTGATAAAAACCAGCTTTTTTTCTCTTAATCTAGCTTTCATCTTAGTCCTCCTTTATAGGTTTTCCCTCTTAGATTTTAACAAAGAAAGCGCTATTCTTCAATCTCAATCAATTATTGGAAACGAATGGCAAGTCATTGGGAGCTACAAGGTATCACAGTCAGGATAAACAACAAATTTATTGTCTATAATCAGACGCATTTTGATTACTATTGCTTTACCTTCAAATACTTAATTATCAACAGTATTCCCAATAAGATGTTTAGATAAAGGCCCAACTGATAAGTTTGTGTTAGGATTTCCAAACTTGTCCACAGTCGTATCAAATCTTCTATTGACATGCGGAATAAATAACCCTCTGTAGCAATCCACAAAATCAAAAATAGATAACTACTAGCAGCAAGCCATTTCGTCCACCGTTTTTTTAGTAAGAAAGCAATTAAGAGCGAACAGATAAAGACAGCTGTTACAATAGCATGTTCCATCAAAAAAGTAAAACCGTAATAGGTTTCCACAAAGCGTCTACCATTATCTGCATTGGCTCCTTTTATAAAAGGTAAAGCAAAACTTAAAATAAAACAGAGTTCCAATATGTAACTTTTTAAGATTTTCATAGTACACTCCTATAAGTTGTGAACTAAAAAGCCCCCTTTATTAGCTGATAAAATCAGGAGAAACCAGCTCCTACTTCATCAATAATTTGTTCATCCTCTATCTACTTATAGTATATACTACTGACTTACCACATTCAAGAAACCGCTTCATTTTTTTAGCTTTTTATGGTATGATAGACAAAATATCTAGGGGAAAACAAATGACCAACGAATTTTTACATTTTGAAAAGATAAACCGCAAAACTTGGCAATCCTTGCATCGCAAAACAACTCCTCCCTTGACCGAGGAAGAATTAGATTCAATCAAGAGTTTCAATGACCAGATTAGCCTACAAGATGTTACTGATATCTATCTGCCACTGGCACATCTGATTCAGATTTACAAACGTTCCAAAGAAGACCTTGCCTTTTCAAAAGGCATTTCCTTCAAAGAGAGAGCAAAAAACAGCCCTTTATTATTGGAGTTTCTGGAAGTGTTGCCGTAGGGAAATCAACCACTAGTCGTCTCTTGCAAATTTTGCTTTCTCGTATAGTCCCTGGAACAAGTGTTGAACTGGTTACTACGGATGGTTTTTTATACCCAAACAGTGTCTTAATTGAGCAAGATATTCTCAACCGCAAGGGCTTTCCTGAGAGCTACAACATGGAAGCTTTACTTAATTTCCTAGACCAACTCAAAAATGGGCAGGATGTTGATATCCCTGTTTATTCCCATGAAATCTATGATATTGTCCCTGGTCAAAAACAACGAGTAGAAGCCGCTGATTTTGTCATTGTTGAGGGAATCAACGTATTCCAAAATCCTCACAATGCACGTCTCTATATTACTGATTTCTTTGACTTTTCAATCTATGTCGATGCCGCTGTCGAAGACATTGAAAGCTGGTATTTGGATCGTTTCTTAAAACTTCTTAGCTTTGCTCAAGATGATCCAAGTAACTATTACTACCGTTTCACTCAACTTCCTCTTAGCGAAGTCAAGGATTTTGCCCATCAAGTTTGGACCAGTATCAACCTAACCAATCTCCAGAATTACATTGAACCGACACGAAATCGTGCAGAGGTCATTCTCCATAAATCTAAAAATCACGAAATTGATGAAATTTACTTAAAAAAATAATTTTCCCTTGTCAAAACGTAAGTTTTCAGATATAATGGTATAGTTAGTAAAAATGGAGGTAAGAACATTGGCAAACATTAAATCAGCTATCAAACGCGCTGAATTGAACGTTAAACAAAACGAAAAGAACTCAGCTCAAAAATCAGCTATGCGTACTGCTATCAAAGCTTTTGAAGCAAACCCATCTGAAGAACTTTACCGTGCTGCCAGCTCAGCTATCGATAAAGCAGAAACTAAAGGTTTGATCCACAAAAACAAAGCTAGCCGTGATAAAGCACGTCTTGCAGCTAAACTTGGTTAATCATTAACTGCATACAAAATGAGCTCCTCGGAGCTTTTTTTGTGCACATTTTCTGGAGGTTATTATGAAAATAGCTATCATTGGATATTCTGGATCAGGAAAATCTACTCTGGCAGAAAAACTAGCTAGGCACTACTCTATCCCCAAACTTCATATAGATACTCTCCAATTTCAGCCAGGGTGGCAAGATAGTGACCGTGACTGGATGCATAACGAAATGAAAACTTTTCTAGTCAAAAACAAAAACTGGGTCATTGATGGTAATTACTCTTGGTGTTGTTATGAGGAAAGAATGGACCAAGCTGACCAGATCATCTTTTTAAACTTCTCTGCTTGGACTTGTTTGCTAAGAGCCTTTAAGCGCTATTTAAAATACAGAGGAAAAGTGAGAGAAAGTATGGCTAAGGGATGCCCCGAGCAATTCAACTGGGAATTTATTCGTTGGATTCTCTGGGATGGTCGAACAAAAAATGCTAAGGATAGATACCAATATTTAAACAATACTTACCCTGCAAAGATGCGCATTCTCCATTCTCAAGCAGAGATTGATTGTTTTTTGCGATCTTTAAAAAAGTAAACAATATAGTAGCATTTCATTAAAATCAGCATGTACTGATTGACTAAAAAAAGAAGATTTTCATCCAGAAAGTCTTCCTTTTTTCCTTTTATTCAACAATTAAAAATAACTCGAGCAATTTATAAATCAACAATAAAATTCCCCTAGAAATGAAGAGAATCTTGTTCATAGTTTCTGAGTTCGTGATACAAAAAAACTGAAGGAAGTATAGTTCTACTTCTTTCAGTTTTTTATTGTCTCAATTTAGAAAAAACTTCTCCAATCTTCCCTTCGATAACTAAATCAGCTTGGCTATCTTGAGGAGTGCTGGACTTGTTGATAACGACAAGATTTGACCCTGAAAAATAATTGATGAGGCTAGCTGCAGGGTAAACAACTAAGGAAGTTCCACCAATGATCAACAAATCTGCTTGCTGAATGGCTCGAGCTGCGCGACTAAATACATCCATATCTAGCGCTTCCTCATAAAGGGTTACGTCAGGTTTGACCACCTTGCCACAATCTAAGCAGTAGGGAACTGGACCTTCAAGTTCCAAAAAGGCAGTCAAATCATAAAGCGATGACAGCCCAAACAGTAATTACGATCTGCACTACCATGCAGTTTCAAAACTTTCTGAGATCCTGCCATTTCATGGAGGCTATCGATATTTTGCGTCACAATCGCCTTTAATTTGCCTGTTTTTTCCAACGATGCTAGATAATCATGTGCTAAATTCGGCTTGGCATCTGGATAGACCAGATACTTTTTGTAGAAATCAAAAAAATCCTCTGGATAGCGCTCAAACATAGTGCGTGAAACAAGTTGCTCAGCAGTAAAATGGCGCCCTAGTTTCAGACTATAGACACCATCTGAACTACGAAAATCTGGAATATTAGACTCTGTAGAAACCCCCGCACCACCAAAAAAGACAATTTTCTGACTTTGATCAATAATACCTTGTAGTTGTTCAATTTTATCCATTTTGTACTCCTAGGAATTTCCAAGTTAAAAAGTTGAAAGCCTTGACTTCTTGTCAACTTGGCTTCCAACTTCATTTGATTATGATTTAGATATTAAACTGACTAGTCTCGGTCCTTTGACACAATTAGGCTTTCTTCAATTTCCTTATTCTTACCTATTTCAGGATTGATTCATTGTTGGTGGTTATCATTTTGAGAACAAGAGAAATCATTCTGAATATAGCCTACCTTTAGTCAGCAATCAATGTTTCCAAACCAACCTTCATCATATCAGTGAAGGTGTTTTGACGTTCTTCTGCAGTTGTATCTTCATCTGGATTAACCAAACTATCTGAAATAGTCATGATAGCAAGGGCATCAACATGATGTTGAGCTGCAAGGTAGTATAGGCTGCCGCTTCCATTTCCACAGCTTTAACTCCCCATTTACCAAGTTCAATGTTCTTTTCAAAATAGTTTGAGTAAAAGACATCTGATGACAAAACATTTCCTACGTGAGTAGTCATGCCGAGGTCTTTGGCAATATGGTAGGCTTTATCTAGCAAATCAAAGCTAGCAATTTGAGGAAAATCGTATTGAGGCCAGTCGTTGCGGATGATATTTGAATTGGTAGCAGCTGCTTGTGCCAAGACCAACTCACGAACGTGAACGTCCTCATTCAAAGAACCAGCCGTTCCGACACGGATCAATTTTTTCACACCGTAGTCCACGATCAATTCACGTGCATAAATAGAGATTGAGGGCATACCCATCCCTGTTCCCATAACAGATACACGGTGACCTTTGTAAGTACCTGTGTAACCAAACATGTTACGCACTTCGTTAAAGCAAACAGCATCTTCAAGGAAATTCTCAGCGATAAATTTCGCACGAAGAGGATCTCCAGGAAGAAGAATTTTATCAGCAATTTCACCCTGCTTAGCAGCAATATGGATAGACATAATTTATGATACAAAGAGCGATCAGAAAGCGACTGAAAATTAGGAATCTGACGAGAAATCCTGATTTCTCAGTCAGATTATCTATTTTTCGAGCTTCCGCTCGTGTTCAAATTAGAACACCTCGCCCTACCTTTCTTTTTTATTAATAGGACAGGCGACAGAGAACAAAGTAAAAATAGAAAACTGACGACGCATCGCAGATGCTAGACAGTTTATCTTTTTTACACAGTTCTCCGCCCGTATTCAGTTCAGCTAATACGGTTAACCCATCCTTTCTGTGTGTATTCTTTGTTTAAAAAAGCTTTCCGCTCGTGTTCAAATTAGAACACATGCTCTAGCTTTTCATTTTGTTTAGTTTGTTAATGAATCCAAAAATGCGTAAAGCTTTGCATTCATTTCTTGATAATCATATGCGCGAATGGTCTCAGGATTTTGAACATAGGTCAATTTTTTGCTTTGTTCTTCCAAAACTTCTTCACCATCCGCAGCAATCAGAAGGTCAATCGCTTCTGAATCAAATTCCAAATGAGCTTGGAAAGCATAATGTTTAGGACTAAAGCGAATAATCTGACGTGGACAACCTTGACTGGTCGCAAGGACAACAGCATCTTCCGTCAATCCCGGCATATCACCGTGCCAGTGGCCTGAATCAAAGTTTGCACCAAACAAGCCAACATGCGGATCTGCTAGGCCTTCAGGCGTTAAGTTCGCAGGATACACCCCAATCTCACGCTCTGGACTATGCTCATACTCCGCCCCATAAGCAACTGACATGAGCTGCGCACCCAGACAGACACCAACGATGTAGCAATCCGCCTTCATAGCTTTTTGAATTAGTTCAATCTCATCTTGTGGATCATAGTAAGGGAAGGTTGTGCGATCCTCATCTGGCGATTGTGGTCCTCCCATGACAATCAAAAAATCGATCTCATCCACTGTCTCAGGTAGAGCTTCTCGCTCGTAGACCTTTGTCATTGTCACCTGATGACCACGCTCCTGCGCCCACTTTAGATAAGCACCCGGTACTTCAAAAGTTTCGTGCAAGACAAAATGCACTCTCATTGTTTATTCTCCCATCTATTTTGAATCACATAAGACACACCAGCAGCTAGTGTCAGTGGTAGAATCAAAGTCCAGCTCTGTCCTGTAAAACCAAGACTTAGGGCAATGGCAGTCAAGGGAGCTTGTAAGGTCGACCCTAAAAAGACCGTCGCTCCAAGTAACATTCCTAGAGCTGGATCTAGATGAATACCAACTGCCTCAAAGATCAAAGTTACTAGATAGCCTGCTCCAATTCCTAAAGTAAATGACGGTGTCAGAGTTCCCCCGTAGGTACCATTTCGTAAAAGGAGATAAACCAGAAGCCCCTTCACTACGAGAGTCAATGGAAGATAGGGAATCGGCTGACTAGACAACAAGGCTTGGGCTAATACCTGGCCATTTCCCATAAAGATAGGGAAAGACTGCAAGGCTCGCTAGCACTAGAAAAGCTAGAGGAAGAGCCAAAAGAATCGTCTCGTCCTTGCGACGTTTGCGACTAGCCCGACTGGCTAGAAAACGAAAGGCAAGTGTCAACGGAGTAACTAATAGAGCTACTATGACAGCCTGGAAGAAACTACTCGCTGACCAATGAACCAGTGACATGTGATAAATAGCACCATGGCCAACAATAGGCTGGGATACCCAGGCCGCTAGGTAAGTACTGGACAAGACCAGTACAAAATTTTTCCAGCGATAAGATACCCCCAAGGTCTCAAAGACAAACAAGCTACTGGCAAAGGGAACCTGATAAACCGCAGCTAAGCCAGCTCCTGCTCCGCAAGCAATCAAAACTCTTTGCTCTTTGATAGTCAAAGACAAGACTTTGCCCAATCGTCCAGCTATAAGAGCACCAAGCTCGCGTGGAGCTGCTTCTTTTCCGACCGAAGCGCCGACTCCGACAATCGCAACCTGCATACTTGCATGAAGGATATGGGCTAGAAGCGCTGGTTCTTTATCTCCAACCAGGTCAATTTGACTTCGAATGGAAAGGAGTTTATAACGCCGTTGTAGGACATACCAGAACCCTGCTGCCAAAATCCCTGTCACAGATAGAACGAGAAATCTACGGAGTCCTCCAGCTTGTTTGAATTGCTGGAGCAAATCTGATCCATCTTGACCAAAGGCAAGCCATTGCACACCTTCTAGTAAATAGTGACAAGCAATTCCAACTAGACCTGTTCCTATTCCCAAAGTTATAGTCGCTAACAGCAGGCGCCATCCGTAGGGTAGTCTTTGGAGTCGTGCTCTCATAGTCTTACAATTCAGCAAGAATCGCTTTCAGCAATCCTTTGAAGTCTCCTTTGATGCGCTCAGTCACTTCCACTACTTCTTCGTGGTTGAGCTCTTCTTGGAAACCAGCCGCAAAGTTGGTAATACATGAAATACCAAGAACTTTCAAGCCTGAGTGGGCTGCCACAATAACTTCAGGAACAGTTGACATACCGACAGCGTCTGCACCAAGAGTCTTATATGCACGGATTTCAGCTGGAGTTTCATAAGTTGGACCTGTCACACCGATATAAACCCCATCATCCAGTTTAATGCCCAATTTGTCTGCTACTTGATGAGCAGTCTCACGGTATTCTGGAGTGTAAGCTTTCGACATATCAGGGAAGCGAGGACCAAAGTCATCCAAGTTTTCACCAATCAATGGGTTTTGACCAGTCATGTTGATGTGGTCAGTGATTGCCATCAAAGTACCTGGTCCATAGCCGATACCACCAGCAGCATTAGTTACAATCACACCTTCACAGCCCAAAACCTTCATAACACGAACTGGAAAAGTCACAACCTCTAGTGGATTTCCTTCATAGAAATGGAAGCGTCCTTGAAGTGCTAAAACCTTACGTCCTTCAAGCTCACCGTAAACTAATTTTCCAGCGTGTCCAACAACAGTTGAACGTCCCCAGTTTGGAATTTCAGCGTAGTCTACAACAACTGGATTGTCGATTTCTTCTGCCAATTCTCCAAGTCCTGAACCAAGGATCAAACCGAACTCAGGAGCTTCGATTCCTTTGCCCTTCAAAAATGCTGCTGTTTCATTGATTTTATTTAATAATGTCATTAGGTATCTCCTTCTTTATGTTTTAAAAATTGACCGATTTTGTCAAAGGTTTTTGCATTGCGAATCGTAATTTGGCGATAGAAAGGCATCTTTAACAAGTGCTTGTGATAGGCTGTTTTAGAGTAGCTAGCTTCTGACAATTTACCCCAGAAGATCCCTAATTTCCCAAAATGAAGCACTTCATCGACCAGTTCCAAACTGTTCACTTTCTCGATGACTTGATCCACATCCAAGCCCTCAGTGTAAAAGAGCACATCTTTTCGAGCCATCTCATGATTCCACCAATCAGGAAGATTTCTAAGCTCTTCTTCGTAGTCTTGGAAAGACAACAAGGAAAAACTTTGGATAAATGGATAATGTTCTTTAAAGAAATCCTGTAGACTCTCAACCAACTGAGTTCTAGGCATGCTAGTATCAAAGAAAATATTCCCACTATTGATGTAGGTTTCAACATTTTCTAATCCCAACCCTGTCAATTCTTGACAAAGCTGGGCCATGACTACCTTATTCTTTCCACCGACATTGATACCTCTAACCAGTAATGCAAAGCGAATCATCTTAAACTAATTTATCTAAGAAGCTTTCACCGATCATAGCCTTATCTACGCCAAAGTTATCAGCGATTGTTGCCGAAATATCTGCAAAATGACCGATTGGTAAGTGTCCATTTCCTTTTAGTGATGGGCTGTAGGCCAAAAGTGGAATGTATTCACGAGTATGGTCTGTACCTGCATAAGTAGGATCATTACCATGGTCTGCAGTAATCATGAGTAGATCATCTTCTCTCATAGCAGCGATAAGCTCTGGCAAACGTTCATCAAACTCATGCAAGCAATCACGGTAACCATGCGGATCACGGCGGTGACCGTAAAGTGCATCAAAGTCGACCAAGTTAGTGAATGAGAATCCTTTTTCAAATTCAGCCAGTCCCATCGTTGTCAAAAGTGTGTCAATCCCGTGGCTATTGGACTTATTGTGACCCATATCGTGGTTAATACCTGCACCGTTGAAGATGTCGTTAATCTTACCAACTGCATAGGTATCGATACCAGCATCGTTCAACTTATCCAAAACAGTTGGAGCAAATGGTGATACGGCCAAGTCACGACGGTTAGCCGTACGTGTGAAGTTTCCAGGCTCACCAACATAAGGACGAGCAATAATGCGTCCGAGAAGAGCTGGACGTTCCAATGTGATAGAACGAGCGTATTCACAGATACGGTAGAGTTCATCCAAAGGAATAATCTCTTCGTGAGCTGCGATTTGAAGAACTGGGTCAGCTGATGTATAGATAATCAACTCGCCAGTTTCCATTTGACGTGGTCCAAAGTCATCTATTACAGCAGTTCCTGAGTATGGTTTGTTGGCTTCACGAATAACCTTACGTCCTGAAAATTCTTCGATTTTAGTAAGGATTTCTTCTGGGAATCCATTCCAGAAAGTATCGAAAGGTTCAGTGATATTAAGCCCCATGATTTCCCAGTGACCTGTCATAGTGTCTTTCCCTAGTGACACTTCCTCAAGTTTAGTGTAGTAACCGCTAGGATTTTCTTCTGCGGGAACGGTTTTAAGTGCTGTCTCACGTTCAATGTTCCCAAGACCAATCTTAGCCATATTCGGTACATTCAAACCTACTGATTTTGAAATGTGTCCAAGCGTGTCTGATGCACCATCAGGAACACCAGCGTTGACAAAGTTATGAGCATCTGGTGCTGCACCGATTCCTACAGAATCGAGTACCACCAAGTGAATACGTTTAAATTTTGACATCATTTGCCTCCTTTATTTCCCTTTTGTTGAAGTTAAAACCTGAACGCCAGCTTGTCCTGCAACGATCACTTTATCAACCATTTGATTAAATAAACCGTGCTCAACAACACCAACCTGAAGATCCAATTGACGACCAAAAGCGATCGGATCTTCAATAACATCTAAATCAAGGTCAATGATGAAATTTTTCATATCCGTCACAAAGCGTTGGCCATCTTTTTCACGAAAACTTGGCTTATAACCAGCTTTTTCAAAACGACGGAAAACCTGTTCTGCTCCGTATTGGACAACTTCGACAGGTAGTTTGAAAGCGCCCAGTTTCTCAACCATCTTGCTCTCATCTACCACCCAGATATACTGTTTAGTTGGTGTCGCAACTACTTTCCATTAGAAGTGCACCACCGCCTCCTTTGATACCATTAAACTGACGATCCACCTCATCAGCTCCATCAACAGTCACATCAACCTCATCCACCTCATCAATAGACTTAAGCGGTATATTCAATCCTTGTGCCTGTTTTGTCGTTACGCTCGAGGTCGTTACGGCTGTAATTTGAAGTCCTTCCTCCTTGATTCTACGACCAATCTCCTCTACGAAATAATAGGCAGTCGAGCCTGTTCCAAGTCCTACAACCATTCCATCGGTTACGAACTCAGCAGCCTTGATGCCTGCTATTTTTTTCAGATTTTCCACTTAAACACCTCCAAACAAAAAGCTACTTCTATTATAACATGAATACGCTTTAAATTCATCCTTGTACTAGAAAAACCCGAACATTTTATTTCGGGTTTTGTGATGTTTACTTAACCATATCAGGGTCATAGTCGTAAAATCCAGTATCCAAGAAACGATTTTTGGGATGGAGTTTACGGACTTGCTCGTCCAACAAGAAGGCTTGGTCATGCGTAAAGCTTCCCTCTTGAATCAAGCTACGGGCTTGGATGAAGAGCTTTGCAATCTCAACAAAATCTTGACCTGGAGTATAAAGTCCTTCTAGTTTCCAATGAGTGAAACCATGCTCTACCAACTCTGGCAATTTGGTCATCAGATCGAGGTCGTTATTGGCAAAAATGTGAGTTCCATGATTGTCTTCAAAAATTGAGTAGTGACTATCTGGATCACTAGGCTCTGCTAAGAAGAGGTCGCGTTGACGTGTTTTTTCATCATCAATCTGAGTAAAATTATAGTAATTCTGCAGGAGTGGACGCTTAGAGTGGTGGATGACACTAGCACCGTAAACCAAAACCTCAGCAGGAATTTCCAAAATTTCAGGCATTTTAAAAAGTTCAGCTGATGGAATTTCACGAGCCAATACTGCCTCAGAAGCGCCAGCCTTTTGTCCCCAGAAATTGATCTGACGGCTGCTAGTTACCATCGTTGAGGCATCATAGATGGTTTTAAAAGAATAACCATCACGATTGACAACATAAAAAACACCCGCATCCCCAACAGTAATGTAGTCTGTTTTAATTTCTTCCAAGAAATCAAGGAAGGGCTTGATACGATCCATCATATCTTGGTGCATGAGGGCATTAGCCGCTACAATCAGTTCCTTACCTGCATCATGAACCAGCTCAGCGATGGTTCTCAGTTCATCATAAGAAAAAGTTTTTGGTAGGCGAAGTCCAAAATCTTTCTCACCGACATAGATGCGGTCAACTCCCGCCTCTAGTAATTCTTTTACTTGTTCAATGCTTTCAGCAGTTGCTGTAATAATAATCTTTTCCATAAGAAAAATTATACCACATTTCTGAAAAATCAGCTATTCCCTAAAATGATAAATTTACTTATTCTTTTTGTAACCTTACTGTAATAATTTTTTTCTTGAAAAATGGTAAAATGAAAGAGTACTGTTAAGGAGAGAATCATGCCCGTAAGAAAATATCAACCGTATGAGTTTGAAGAAGAGGAAACTCAAACAACGCTATACCAAGACTATGTTCCAGAAACCACTTCCGTTGCTAGTTTGAAGGAAGTTCTTTTCTTTGTAAACATTGCTTGTTTTTGCGTCTTTTTGGCCTTGTTTAGCTTTATCTTTTTAGCCCTCAAGTTCAATACAGTCTTAGCTTTTAGCCTAGCAATTGCCTTGAGTTTAGCAGCATCAAACGTTCAACGTTCAATGATTAAGAAGAAATTATATTAGATTCAAAAGGTCGGGATTTTTGTCCCGACCTATTTTTTCTACGATAGCTAAAGAGCTGCGACTAGAAAAGCGATACTTGGTCTACCGCTTTCTAAGTCACAGCCTTTTCTTATTTATTTTTACGCTTGGATGGTGTTTGGATAGCGATTTTTACTTCAAAAATCGTACCATGAGGTTTGTTATCTTTGACACTGATGGTCCCTTTAAGAGCATCGACAATCTGTTTGGCTAAGGATAAGCCTAACCCAAAACCACCTTTTTGCCGAGTACGAGCCTTATCAACCCTGTAAAAGCGATCAAAAATTTTCTTTTTATCTACTGCAGAAATACCGATTCCATCATCAGCCACTGACAAATAGAGATTACGCTCTGTCGCAGCGATGACAAAATAAATAACTCCTTCTTCTTCGGTATACTTGACAGCATTGTCAAACAAGATAGTCATCAGTTGCTTAAGAAGAAGTTTGTCTGTTATGATGGTCCGATGGATGCGATTTTCAAAATGAAACGCGGTTATTTTCAGATGCGATCATCTCATAGTTGGTAAAGGTTGTGTTAAAGAAGTCTGGCTGTACTTCTCCTAGTTCAGGATTGATACCATCATCGCGACGAGCTAAATTGAGGAGATTGGTTGTTAAAAAGCGCATGTTTCGAACTTCTTCTAAACTAGAAGCAATACTCTCGCTAGATTCCATAATAGTAGCTTCCGGTTTTCGAAAAAGAGTTTCCAAGCGATTTTGAAGAACAGCAAGTGGAGTACGTAGCTCATGACTGGCATTTTCGACAAAACTCTGCTGCTTCTGCATACTTTCAAGCAAGGGTTTGACACTAACGCGAGCAAGATAAAGACTAGCTATGAGTGATAAAATCCAGAAGCTGGCCATGACTACTACGATTAACTGCTCATGATTTTGACTGATTTGCTCTAGCTGACTGGTATTCATCAAAACAGCTGCATACTTAATATTGGTCGAGACAGATTCAATATTCATCTCAGTCAGAATCACTCGATAAATCTCATCCTGCCCATAGCTATTCTGAACATGAAGTTGTCGAATGTGATTCAAATCCTTTTTATTAAATGTAACCCTATCAAGACCTAAAAAGCGATTTCCAGCTACTAGTTGATTTAAACTAGAGTCCAATAAAATTACTTCCGTATTAGAACTGACTGTAGGTTTTTATCAGAAGCTGGAGTAACATTGGCACTACCTAAATCCTTAACGTCCTCAGTTGCACGATTGACTGCCAATTGAATAACGTCCTGAGGATTTTTGCTCAGTGATAAGAGTTTTTCATCCACCGATGTGTAGAGACTGGAGTGCATAACCTGTAAGATAATCAAGGTCATAGCGGAGAAAATCAGAGTAAATACTCCAAAGTTACGAATAAAGTAACTAAAATCCTCCTCATACCAATTCTTTTTAATTTTTTTAAACATGTTTTAAAATATACCCAACACTACGCAAGGTTTGGAGGTTTTCAGCAAAGACTGAGCCCTTTAATTTCTTACGAACTTTTGATACATAGACTTCTACCACGGAGATGGTTGTGTCACTGTCAAATCCCCACAAACGGTCAAAAATTTGTGTTTTTGGTAAGATAACATTTTGATTTTGGAGGAAATAAACCAAAAGATCAAATTCTTTACCTAATAGTTCAACAACAGTATCATTAACTCTAACCTCATTGGTAGATAGATTAACTGTCAAATCACCATAAGAGAGGGTGTTTTCATTGAATTTGCCAGAACGTTTGAGAAGCGCCTGAATACGCATCTTGAGCTCTTCCAGATAGAATGGTTTGGTTAGATAATCATCAGCCCCAAGCTCAAATCCATGTCCCTTATCATCAAGACTTTCCTTGGCTGTCATGATCAGAACAGGAGTCGAAATGCCTTTTTCACGCAATTCTTTTAAAACTTGGAACCCATTTTTTTCAGGCAACATCAAGTCCAATAGAATCAAATCATAAACGCCACTTTCAGCCTCATAGAGACCTTCTTCACCATCAAAAACCTGCATGACATCCGCAAAATCATCCAGAAAGTCAAAGACTGAATTTGAAAGGCCTAGGTCATCTTCCACTAATAGAATCTTGATCATCAAAAATTCCTCCTTATTATACCTATTATAGCAAAAATATCTTAAAAAAAACTCAACTTCCCTTGTTTTTCCAAGAGAAAGTTGAGTTTTTGTAATCTAGTTAGACTAGAATCTTTTAAGCTTTGCTATATTGAGCAACAGCTGCTTCAACTGCTGCTTTTTCACGCTTGATCAATTCAACGCGTGCTGCGATTTCCTTGATTCCCATACCGATGTTACGGCTAAGAGCTAGGTCAGAAAGTTGTGGCTCAAAGAATTCCTTGTATTCCGCCAAGCGTTGCTCTGTCTTAAATACATGGGCAGGAAGGATAACAAAGCTATCAAAGCTCATATCTCCTCCAAGGGCTGCCTTAATCCAAGCCCAGTTTTCACGCGCCCAAGACCAAGCTGTTTCCTGAGTTGCTTGATGACCTAAGAACTGGAAGTACCAAGCTGACAAGTCTTGTGGTTTTACCACAAATTTGTCCTTCCAAGAAGCAATCAAGATTTGGATATTATCCGCATCTGTACTGTAGGCAAGAGCAGCTGCCAACTGGCGTTTAAAGGCTGCATCTGTCGCATGAGTATAAAGTTCGAGATAGGTTGCGACCAATTCCTTAGTCTCATGATGTTTGATTTCATTGATAAGAACTTGTGAGCGAATAGCTGCTGGAAGTCCTGAAAGATTTCTTTATGGGATGCGAAGATTTGGCTAGCAACTTGACTGGCTTCCTCGTCATTTGAACGAATCATCATGGAAATTGTTAATTGACGAACCAATTCATCTTCATCAGATTCACCCTCTTTAGCTTCAAAGCCAAGACGGTCATAGTTGTAACGAGCCAGTTTAGCAATAAGGGCTTTAAAGGCTTTTTCTGCCTCTGTTCCTTCATCAATGAAGCGTTCAAGGGCTGTAATAACTTGAGAAACTGCTGAAACAACGAGATAAGATTCTTCTTTAGCCAATTGATCCACTACTGGAAGCAAGTCTGCGTACGAAATGTGCCCTGCTTCAGCAAGCAAACGACGTTCTTGGACGATTTGAAGCTTACTTGTGTTATCAAGTTCTACTAGGTCTGCAAGCACAGCATCAAGTAATTGACCTTGATAGTCTGTAATGTAGTGGGCTGTATTTTCAGTGTTGAGACGAAGGGCTCCTTTGTTTTCAGCAAGAAGCGCAGCATAACCAGGGATTTCGATACTTTCAGTTTCAAGTGTATCAGGCAAACCTTTCCAGTTGCTATTGAGTGGCACTACCCAAAGTCGGTTCTTATCTTCGTGTTCACCGATAAAGAATTGTTTTTGCGAAATCTTCAATACATCATTTTCAACTGTGGCAGTAAGGACTGGATAACCAGGTTGTTCCAACCAAGAATCCATGAAGGCTGCTACATCACGACCAGATGCTTGTCCGAGAGCATTCCAAAGGTCACGACCAATGGTATTTCCGTATTGGTGTTTTTCAAAGTAAGCATGCAAACCTTTGGCAAAATCAGCATCCCCTAACCAACGACGAAGCATGTGCATGAGGCGACTTCCTTTGGCATAGACGATAGCTCCATCAAAGAGCGTATTGATTTCATCTGGGTGTTTGACTTCAACGTGAACAGATTGAACGCCATCCGTCGCATCGCGTTCAAGAGCAAGAGGTACTCCACCTGTTTGGAAATCTTCAAAGATATTCCAACTTGGTTCGATGGCATCCACACAGACGTATTCCATCATGTTCGCGAAGCTTTCATTGAGCCAGAGGTCATCCCACCATTTCATAGTTACAAGGTTACCGAACCATTGGTGAGCAAGCTCGTGAGCAATGACGAGGGCTACTTGTTGACGGCTGGCAAAGGTAGAATTCTCATCAACAACCAAGTAGACTTCACGGTAGGTTACGAGACCCCAGTTTCCATAGCACCTGCTGAGAAGTCAGGAAGGGCGATATGAAGAGATTGAGGGATTGGATACTTGACTCCGTAGTAGTCTTCGTAAAATTCGATAGAACGAACAGCGATGTCTAATGAGAAATCAAGGTTTGAAAGTGGATGGGCTTTGGTTGAGTAAACACCTACCAAGGTACCATTTTTAGTTGTAGCAGTTACCCCTTGCAAATCACCAGCTACGAAAGCTAGCAAGTAAGAAGACATACGAGGTGTCGTTTCAAACTTCCAGATGCCAGTTTCTTTGCGATTTTCAACGTCAATCTCAGGCATGTTAGACAAGGCAAGTTCGCCTTCTGCTTGGTCAAAACGAAGAGCTAGGTCAAAGGTTGCTTTAGCTTCTGGCTCATCCACACATGGGAAGGCTTCGCGGGCAAAGTGGCTCTCAAACTGAGTCGACAAGACTTCCTTCTTAACACCATCAACTGTGTAGTATGATGGGTAGATTCCTGTCATGTTGTCTGTGATTTACCTGAAAAAGCAATAACCAATTCAACTAAACCTGCTTCTGCAAGTTCGATATGAAGAGCTTCGTTTTCGTTATCAACTGTAAATGGACGAGCTTGACCTGCTACTTCAACTGAAGCAATTTCCAAATCTTTTTGGTGAAGGGAAATACGGTCAATTTTAGCTTGACCGGTAATGGTTACTTTTCCTGAAAACGTCTTGGTCTCACGACTCAAGTCTAAAAACAAATCATAATGTTCAGGAACAAATGTTTCGATATAATGTTCTACTGCTTGCATCATTTTCTCCTATTCTATATTTCTGAGCAAATGCTCTAGTTCAAACATACCTATTTTATCATATTTTAAGTCAGAAAAAAGCTTTGGACAGTGATTTCCAAAACTTTCTTCCTTCTAGTAGTCTAGAGAGGGTAGACCTTGCGAAATTCTTCCAAAACAACCTTGCTGTCAGGTGTAAAAGTCAGACCTGCTTCTCCTAACCAGTCTTTGAAAAAGTCTTCATGAACCTGACGCCAATAGGCGAGAGATTTGTCACCTTCCCCTTCTTTGAAGGCATGATCAGCTGACACTTGATGGAAAGGCTGAACGGAAACCTTTGTAATTTTAATAATGCAAACAGCTTGATCCTTACTGTCTAAAACAACATCAAAGGTCCCTTCTTGGGGAAGGGGTTCGTCCTCTACTGCGTAGAGGTCGTAAGCTGAGGCAGTTGCTGTTTTTTCGCCTTTTAAAACCAAATCTGCCAAGAGATCGGCTTCTACTCCAAAAGCCCAGGCATCGATTTCATCTCCGATAGAGGGGTTGATTTGCTTGTAGGCATTCCACATTTCTTGAGGTGTCATAGGTTGCTCCTTTGTATTTTTTACTTTCTTCTTTTACACGTTTGAGATGGTCTGGATGGTCAATTTTTAAATTAAAAATCTCTGGAATAGAACTGTAGTGGATTATGCATTTGATATCCATTTGATTCATTTTTTGTATGAAAGAAGGATTCAGATAACCTGCTACAGCGAAATCTATCTTTTTCATCCTTGCTTTATCCTGCATCTGTCTCAGCATTTGTAACATAATGGGACTTTCCATATCATGCCATTGACTATTTCTCACAGTTGCAAAAACAAAAGAAGTCAAATCATTCATTCCCACTACAATCTTTGAAATACCCGTTTCCAGTACCCTGTCCAAGTCAAAATAAGCTGACGGTAATTCAATCATTGTTCCAACTTTTCCAGTAAAACCATGCTGGCGCAATACTCTAATAGCTTGTTTTAACTGTTCAGCATCATTGACAAAAGGAAAAATAACAGACAGATTGGGATTGGTTTGATAAACTTCTGTAACGACATGTGCCTCAGCCTGAAATTCATCCAAACACGCCAGTAAACGCCTAGTTCCTCTATATCCAAATAAGGGGTGGCGTTCGTCAAAATACTCTTTAGTCCCGTCTAGACTATTTGCTTCTGCATTTGTTAACTCTGAAAATCGATACCAGACTTCTTCATCTGAGTATAAATGGCAAATAGTTTCTAAATAATCTTTTACAAATTGCTGACAATTTGGTAATAGTATGTTTTGGTTTATTTCTCTCAACAAGTATTCCCCACGAATCATACCGATATAGTGAAATAGTTGAGGATAAACTTTTTCAACAATTTGTTCTCCACTACGAGCCAGTTGGTTTCTCATCTTTCACCTTCCAATTCATGTAAGAGGTCTTGTCCAATTCTGGAAATCCTCGTAACTCTGCCTTCACCTTTAATACTAAGGGAGAGGCATTTTCTTCGGTAATCTGCTCGATAGGAAGCCAAATTGCATTTGCTGAATCGTTACTTCCATCAAGAACTTCATGAGGAAGTGATTTTTGAGAACGTTCTAAATCAAGTACGATATCATAAAAGGCCATGATATGATGTACGGCGAAGTCTTGCCCTTCTTCATGAACTAGCACATCATAAATCCTAGGATTGCAATAACGGATAAGCGTATACCCCGTCTCTTCCAGAACTTCTCTCTTGAGGGTTTCTGTCAATCCCTCACCGATTTCCTGACTACCACCTGGTAGGTCAAAGCGATGTTGATAGGGGCCTCTTGTTTTTACAATACAGAGCAGTTTCCCCTCTTGAAGACAGACTCCGTATACCCCAAAGTGTTTTTTGATTTCCATATTCTATTCTTTCTTAAACTCCAAGATTGCTAGCTCACCTTATCCCTTAAAAGGAAAGAGGCTATAGATTTCATGATCCTTGATATACTTCTTCAGTATCTCCATATTCCCTTCAATTTTTGCCTGGATATCTGTCTCTTCACAAGTTGACTCAGTAATAAAGAGGTGAATTTTTAATAAATCTGTCAAGTATAGCAAACGGCGTTCCATTTCCGATTCAGGACTTGAAGCTTGCTCGATTTTTGCAAGCTTTTGCTCCAAGCTATCACCATTCAAAAATCTCTGATGAACTCTCCTTCTTATGTTTTGAGTGGATTCCTCCCCTTGTTCTAATGGAGATAAAAGGAGTTTTTTATAGACGAATAACTGATTTTCTTTTTCTCTTTCCAGATAGGCCAATAAAACTAGAGAGCTATCAACAAAGGTCCAGCTGTTATAATTCCCTTCAAATGGAACTTGTATGATCCTATCTAATAATACCTTAGCCATTTCCTCTTGACCATCCAGATAAAGTAAATAGGCCAGATGATTCAGTGATTCGAGATAACTAACTTGGGTCTTCTTATTCTTTTTTAATATTTTATCTAAATAGGGATGTAGGTCTGGATGATTTTCCACTAGCTCAACTACTTCTGATAGCTTCATCTGAAATCCTTTCTATTCTTTTTTAAAATAATTTAAAGAGATTTTAGTCAACTAATCCAACTCTGCTCTACTGAACAAGTCTTTCATAGATTCGATATCATCACAAAATTCTTTAAATCCTAAAGCGAATTTAGCCAAGGCGTCCACCTTGGAAGAATAGGCACAAAACATACTTCCTTCAGGATCAAAGTCTATTGCATCGCTTAATTCAGGCATTTTTTCCTCCAAAAATACCAAAGCTAGCGATGCCCAATCGTAGCCATTTCCTTCAAATCCCTCCTCTTCTCGAGTGTCAAACACTTCCTGTCTGTATTCTCCATCTGGGTAATAAATAAACGACCCGCGAACATTTTTAGGATCCTCATCATATACAAGCAGGCTAAAAGGGGCAATATTTTCATTTATGTTTTCGTAATCTATCATTTCTTAACTCCTTTTTTTATTATCAATGGAACTGCAACATTCTAGCTTTGTAACTAGGGTTCAAAGGGCATAAAACTATCATGCTGCTGATAATATTTCAAAGCCTCGACCAAGTCTTGGGGACTTGCATCTGGCTTTTCCTCAAGTGCAACCGTGAGAACATCAATCAACTGCTCTCCATAGTAGACTAGCTGGAGATCTTGCTCCACTACATCAGCAGGGTAAATATCACGGTCTTCCACGACATCCGGATAATCTGACATCCAATAGAGCCTATCTAGTGCCAGTTCTCCATCCTCCTTGCCATAGAGGCAAAAATCATCTGAAGTTAGTTGATCCGCTCGCACCTGCTCAATAATCTGCTCTAGTGAAAGTTCTTGGTGTTTCCGCATCCCTTCTCCTTTTTAGTCTCACTCTTCAACAAAGGAATTTAAAAAATCCTCAAAAGATGGCCATTGACTATACAACTCAGCTTTTTCTTCTAGAACATAGAAGTACACCTTGCCATAATCTTCTGCCCTTAAAGAAAGAGCATAGTTGCCTGATCCAGGATCATAGGCGAAATGAAGAAGGTCTGTTGCCTTAAATCCTTCAGGCAAAACCTCATCGTCAAACCAATTCAGAGACTTTCTCATCTCATCAAGTGAATCAAAGGAATTGAAAGGAAAGATATGACGATCATCGTGGACACCCCTTACTTGGGGCTGGCCTCCGTTGTACTTTAAGGTAAAAATCCTTCATGGCTTCCGATAATTTCTTCCCAAGAATCTCCTCAAATTGTAAAAAATCTTCTTTTGAAATCGGTGAATCTGCATCTAGCACTCTAAACATGATTAATTTCTTCCTTCTTTACAATTCTTCTTCCAACACCTTATCAATAAAGTCATAGACGTTTGCAGCAACTTTTTGCATTTCTAAGGAGCCTAAAGCACCCAAGTCATTTTCATAAATGAAATCATCAGCATTTTTCTTAATAAAGTAGGCCAAATCTCCTTCCTGTCCAATCATAAAGTAATCTGGCTCTACTTCCTCAATCTGATAAGTCTCATTACGCTCCTCTAGATCCTCCTTGGCATACAAACAGATACCGGTATCTCCAATTTCATAGGGGTCAATCTCTTTCCAGTCCGATAAAAACTGATAGTAGAGATTGGGCAAGACAAATCCAAACTCATCTCTTTTCATAGCTCACCTCCACATATTCACAGAATATCAACTATGCTACTTCAAGCTCCAACCACCATCAATGGTCAGGATTTGCCCTTGCATGGCGCTTGCTTTTCCACTTGCTAGGAAAAGTGTGACATCTGCTATTTCCTCTGGCTCAATCCAGCGTTTGATAGGGGTCTCACTAGCCACCCAATCTGCCAATCCACCTGGCTCAAAGTCGGCAGCAGTCATACCAGTTTTAACTGCACCAGGAGCGATGCCAAAGACCTGAATCCCAGCTTCAGCATAGTCTAGAGCCAATTGTTTGGTAAAGCCAGCCAAGGCGTGTTTAGACGAGGTATAAGCATGACCTCCTCCACCAGCTAGACTAGAAGCAATGGAGCACATATTGATGATAATCCTATGTTTATGTTCCAGCATGTTTGTCAAATAATAGCGGGTCAACTCTACTGGAGTCACATAGTTGATTTCAAAAATTTCTTGGATTTCCTGAGCAGATTGTTCTAGTAAAGGCTTGTAGCCATCTAAAACTCCAGCAGTATTGCAAAGAACATCCACTCGAGGACACCAATCAAAAATTGGTTCTAAGTCAAGTGTTAAATCACGTTGTAGAAAGTGAAAGTCACCTTGTAAGGCAGGGCTTTCACCTTGATCCACACCAAAAACTTGATAACCATTCTCTAAAAAGAGTCTAGCTTGAGCCAGACCAATCCCTGAACTAACGCCCGTAACTAAGACACGTTTAGTCATGGAATTCCACCCAGTCTGTCGCTAAGACATCACAAGGAGTTGGACTCCACATAGAAAAACCTTCCCCTTCACCAGATACGTTGATCAGGAAATAGGGTGTCACTTCAAGGGCAACCCCATTTTGTTCAATGGTATCAAAGAGCTGGACATAGTTTTCAGCTCCACCCCAACCCATACGTACATATTTCTTTTTTGCCTTTAGTCCAGGCAAAATTTCTTCAAATGTCATATTTTTCTCCTTTGTTATCTATGAATCTTAATTTAATTATAACAAAAAACCGTTTTCCAACGGCTTTTTGACTGTGAATTATTTATCTTTCTATGGACTATCATTTGTTTCAACTCTGTAATAATAAGATTCAGCTTTATAATTCCCAGCTGTTTGAGTAATAATTAGTCGTGGCCGTGAGCTATCTGATTGGTCGCCCATTGGGTTTTTAAAACCTATTCTAAACAATCCTATAGCAGCACTCGTATGACCACTTTGTAAACTAACAGACGGAACACCACTCTTCTTAGATGAATCTTTGATTACTTTAATCCTATTTCCATCACCTGTTGTTCCATCAGAATTAATTATCAATTCATTTCCACGACCATTCCTCCATGTTCCAACAAGTGTTGAAATATCACCATTTTCAATCGCTTCAATATCTAAATCGACTTCTGAAAGTGACTTATGTTGATAAAGTTTCCACCAATCCACTTTATATGGTCTAAGATAACTTTTGCCATAAATAATTCTGTTCTCTTGAGTTTTGTTATTATCTGGTCCAGTTTCATTAGCAGGGATAAACGTTAACACTAATTCTTGCCCAATAATTGCATTTCTATTATCCCCCACAAAATACACTTCATAATAATCATTAATTTTTTTCGGTGTTTTACTTTTATCCAACTTAAATTGAGCATGCATAGAACCACTCCAAAACATCCAATATCCATCTTGATAAGATAATCTTGGAAAAACAGAAGTTATGCCTTTATAGTAATCTTCTCTCTTATACCCATACAAAGTAAAATTTGATTCCGCTATTGCTTTTTCCAAATAATCATTAGAATAAGTCCCTTCAAAAGCACTTAAATCTCCTTGAAGAATCCTATCCTTAATATTTTTAAAATAATCACTACTACTAGCAAATATCATTTCATGATTCTTATTTCCATCAGATAAGGTGATTACCTTTAAAATATTAGACGAATCGTCTACATTATTAACTAAAATAGATATTTTAAAATCTTTATTTCCGTCTGACTTATTAAAATCTGTAACAGAAGACCTGTTATTGCCATCTTCCTTCCAATCCGTAGAAAAATCTCCAAATACATCACCCTCGTCTGTGCTGTATGAAATTCTCCAATTTTGATTATTTTTGGCAATAGTAGCTTTTTCACCTGTGGCAGACACATAATTTCCCGATAAATCTAAAAAGTCTGATTTTATTATTTTCTCAGTATTTGATTGTATTTTCTGGTTATCACTCACTTTATGATTCTTATATAAAAGAAATAAAATTAAACTCATTAAGAGAGAAACAATCCCAAAATATATGAGTGTTTTCTTCATTCTAATCTCCAGTAGATATAAATTATTTCCCTCATTTTACTATATTGCTTAAAAACTATCAAGGTAAATTATAAATAATGAAAAAAAACGTTTTCCAACGGCTTTTTGACTGTGATTTCTTAAAATGCATTTTTTTCTATGGCAAATCATTCCCTGCTGCGAGGTAAATCTCATACCATTCTTTTCGAGTTAGGTTGACATTACTTGCTTGGCTTGCTTCTATCAAATGTTTAGGGTTGGTTGTTCCTACTACTGCCTGCATATTAGCTGGATAGCGTAAGACCCAAGCGATAGCAATGGCTGATGGGCTCACACCGTATTTTAAGGCTAGGCGATTTAGGACTTGGTTTAGTTGTTGGAACTTCTCATTGCCAACAAAATTCCCTTTAAAATATCCAAACTGTAAGACTGACCAGGCCTGAATAACTATATCGTTTAATTTACAGTATTCAAAGATGCTTCCATCACGCAAAGCTGCCTTGTCACCTTCCATATTGACATAGAAACCTGATTCAAATCCCGGCGTGAAAGCTGCGCTTAGTTGTAATTGATTGATAGATAAAGGTTGTTTGACCTCTTTCTTCAGTAATTCCATCATCATAGGATTTTGATTGGACACACCGAAGTCTCGAACTTTACCTGATTTGTGTAGAATTTCAAAGGCTTGAGCCACTTGATCAGCTTCCATCAAAGCATCTGGGCGATGGAGAAGCAAGCTATCTAGATAATCAACCTGCAATCGTTGTAGAATCCCGTCTACTGACTCTAAATATAATCTTTTGAAAAATCAAAATAGGTAAATTCTTCTATGCGAATGCCACACTTGGACTGAATCCACATCTTTTCTCGCAGGTCAGGACGATTATTTAACACTTGACCCAGTAATTCTTCGCAACGACCTCCACCATAGATATCTGCCAAGTCAAAGGCATTGATTCCTACAGATAGGGCTGTTTCAACCAACTCCTCAACCTCTTTAACCGACTTGTCACTGATTCGCATCATGCCGAGAACGATTTCGGACAATTCTCTTTTCTCTTGACCAAATGGAATGTATTTCATGGCAATTTCCTCCGTTTTTCTTCGTTATAAAGCAGAATGACACTTTTATCAACTGCTATCTCACAAAAGAAAAGAACCAGATCAAACTGGTTCTTTAATCTTATCCTATCACACTTCCGTTCGGTACAGCTGAATCAACTGTTAGAAGGGTTAATTTGCCATCATGTTCAGCTGAAAGGATCATACCTTGACTGACATATTTTTTCATCATTTTACGTGGTTTAAGGTTGGCAACGATTTGGACTTTCTTGCCGACCAATTCTTGCTCATTTGGATAGAATTTTGCAATACCAGAAAGGATTTGACGGTCTTCACCATCACCAGCATCCAAGCGGAATTGAAGCAATTTGTCAGAACCTTCCACTTTAGAAACTTCTTTGACTTCAGCAACACGGATTTCAACCTTGTCAAAGTCTTCAAACTTGATTTCTTCCTTGTTCAGTTTGAGTTCAACTTCATCTGGATTCCATTCTTTTTCGACTGCTGGCTTGTTGCCTTCCATTTGTTCCTTGATATAGGCGATTTCTTCTTCCATATCCAGACGTGGGAAGATAGGTGTTCCTTTATCAACTACAGTGACATTTGCAGGGAAATCAGCCAAGCTCAAGTTTTCAAGGCTAGAAACTTCTGCTAGACCAAGTTGAGTCAAAACTGCACGACTAGTTTCCATCATAAATGGTTCAATCAAGTGAGCTACGACACGAAGGCTGGCTGCCAAGTGGCTCATAACACTTGCCAATTGGTCACGGTGTGCTTCATCCTTAGCTAAGACCCAAGGTGCTGTCTCATCGATGTATTTGTTAGTACGTGAGATAAGAGCCCAGACTGCTTCAAGCGCACGTGGATAGTCAACTGCTTCCATGTAGGTATGGTAGTCAGCGATTGATTGTTCTGCCACTTGAGCAAGAGCATTGTCAAAGTCTGTCACACCCTCTACATAGGCAGGGATTTGACCATCAAAGTACTTGTTAATCATAGAAACCGTACGGTTGAGCAGGTTTCCGAGGTCATTTGCCAATTCATAGTTGATACGTCCTACATAGTCTTCTGGAGTGAAGGTTCCGTCTGAACCGACTGGAAGGCTACGCATGAGGTAGTAACGAAGTGGATCGAGACCAAAACGCTCTATCAACATTTCAGGGTAAACAACATTCCCTTTAGACTTAGACATCTTGCCGTCTTTCATGACAAACCATCCATGCCCAATCAAACGTTCTGGCAATTTGATATCCAACATCATGAGAAGGATTGGCCAGTAGATTGAGTGGAAACGAAGAATGTCTTTCCGACCATGTGGAAGACTGTTCCATTCCAGAACTTATCAAAGTTAGCGTGTTCTTCTTGATCGTAGCCAAGAGCTGTCACATAGTTAAGCAGAGCATCAAACCAAACGTAGACAACGTGTTTTGGATTTGATGGGACTGGTACACCCCAGGTAAAGGTTGTACGAGATACTGCTAAATCTTCCAAACCAGGCTCGATAAAGTTTTTCAACATTTCATTGAGACGACCATCAGGAGTGATGAAGTCAGGATGTGATTTGAAAAAATCGACCAAACGATCTTGGTATTTGCTGAGGCGAAGGAAGTAAGACTCTTCTGAAACCCATTCCACTTCGTGGCCTGATGGAGCGATACCACCAGTTACATTTCCAGCTTCATCACGGAAAACTTCCGCAAGTTGACTTTCTGTAAAGAATTCCTCATCTGAAACTGAATACCAACCAGAGTATTCACCCAAGTAGATATCATCTTGAGCAAGCAAGCGTTCAAAGACTTGAGCCACTACTTTTTCATGGTAGTCATCAGTTGTACGGATAAATTTATCGTATGAGATATCGAGTAATTTCCAGAGTTCTTTAACTCCAACTGCCATGCCATCAACATAGGCTTGAGGTGTGATGCCAGCTTCTTCTGCTTTTTGTTGAATCTTTTGACCATGCTCATCCAGACCTGTCAAATAAAAGACATCGTAGCCCATAAGGCGTTTGTAGCGAGCTAAGACATCACAAGCGATGGTAGTGTAGGCAGAACCGATATGAAGTTTACCAGATGGATAGTAAATCGGTGTTGTAATATAAAAATTCTTTTCAGACATAATATTTCCTTTCCAGGCAAATGAAACCTGTTTTTCTAACACTTCATTATATCATATTTTGATGATTTTCGATAAGGAAATCCATACAAAAACAAGACAGACTAATATCCATCTTGTTTTTCCTGTTGATTATCTTATTCATATCGAAGTGCTTCAATCGGATCAAGTTTAGAAGCCTTATTGGCTGGTAGAACACCGAATATCATACCGATGCCAGCTGAGACAGCTAAACTAAAGAGAGCGATTGGGATGGATACGCCAACTTCGATTCCTGCAATCATGTTTTGAAGAAGGACACCTGCAAGCATAGTCACCCCTGCAGCCAGCACAAGACCGATGACCCCTCCTAACAAGGTTAAAATCATGGATTCAATCAAAAACTGAACCAGGATATTACCCCGTGTTGCTCCTAGTGCTTTACGTAGACCAATCTCACGAGTACGCTCTGTCACTGAAACGAGCATGATATTCATAACACCAGTACCACCGACAAAGAGGGAAATCCCCGCAATGGCACTAATAATCGTTGTTATGAAGCCAAACATTTGTTGCACTTCGTTGAAGGCTTCCGTTGCATCAGCTATCTGATATTCCCCTTGTTGAAGACCTGCAATCTCCGTCATTCTTCTTGCCAACTCTGGTCCCAAAGTCTGGGTTAAGCTCGTATCGTTAACACGGAAGACAATATTTGAAATCTCATCTGTGTTAAAATTAGCTGCTAAGGAAATATTGGTCGTGATTGGTAGTCCTCCGACTCCAAAGGCTTTGACTGCCTTGGCTTCTTTACTTGCATAAACACCAATAACACGGTAACTAATTTCGTTTACTTCAATAATCTGATTAAGCGCATCTTTTGCTGAACCAAAAAGGCTATTGGCTAGTTCTTCATCTAGGATGATCACACTTGCGAAATCCTTATAATCTTGCGCTCTAAGGCCACGACCTGCAATGATTTCATTTCTACCGCATCCATATAGGTGACATTCCCACCCGTCATGTTAGCGTGTTCGACCTTTTTATCCTTATAAGTCAAGGTCACATTGGCTGAGTTAGTTACATAGTAACTATCCACTCCCTTGAGCTTTGCAGCTTCCTTAACCCAAGCTTCTTGAGGTTTTGGTGGTTCAACAAAATCTTCTTCTCGACCACCAGACAAGGTCAGGGCAGATTGTTTTTGTGTGAAGGAACCGTCCTTACTCTTTGTAGGTGAGAAAAAGACATGGATGTCTTTCTGAGACTTGGTCATATTTTTATTGACCTGACGAGACATGGAATCTCCCAAGGCCATGATAACAACAACTGAGGAAACACCGATGATGATACCAATCATGGTCAGAAAAGAACGCATCTTGTGAGCCATGATAGATGAAAAGGCAAATTTCAGATTCTGCATCTTAGTTTTCCTCCTTTTCTACTTGAGCACTGTCAGACGAAATGATACCGTCACGGATGACAATCTGACGCTTAGCATAGGCAGCAATTTCAGGCTCATGCGTAACCATAATGATGGTTTTTCCCTCTTTGTTTAATTCAACTAAGAGCTGCATAATCTGATTTCCAGTTTTAGTATCTAAGGCTCCAGTAGGTTCGTCTGCTAGAATGATAGAAGGATTGTTGACTAAAGCACGCGCAATGGCAACCCTTTGCTTCTGACCACCTGACAACTCCGAAGGTAAATGATGGCTACGCTCGGTCAGTTCAACCTTTTCCAGATACTCTTCTGCTAGTTTGCGACGTTTTGAAGCTGAAACTCCAGCATAAATCAAGGGCAGTTCTACGTTTTGAAGAGCATTGAGCTTGGACAAGAGAAAGAATTGTTGAAAGACGAAGCCGATTTCCTGATTTCGAACCTTGGCTAATTGTTTTTCACCCAAACCAGCTACTTCTTTTCCATCTAGAAAATACTGCCCACTTGAAGGGGTATCTAACATCCCAATGGTATTCATGAGGGTAGATTTCCCAGAACCAGATGGTCCCATGATTGCTACAAATTCTCCCTCATGAACTTCTAGGTTAATATTCTTGAGGACTAGTAGTTCTTGATCACCATTGCGATAGCTACGACAGATATTTTTGAGGCTAATTAGTTGCTTCATCAGTCTTCACCTCTTTTCCTTCTTGCAAGGAAGCTGTCGGATTACTGATGACTTTTGCTCCATCTGTCAGACCAGATGTGATTTCTTGATTTTCTGCATCTGCATTGCCCAATCCAACTTCAACTTTTTTGGCCTTTTGATTTTCATCAAGGATCCAAACATAGTTTTTATCTTCTTCCATGACTACGCTGGTGATCGGAACAATCAATGCTTTGCTAGTGCTTTTCACTTCGACACTGACTGTAAAGCCCTGTTTCAAATCACCAATTTCGCTAGTTACATCGACTGTATATGGGTATTTAGAACCTGTGTTTGAACCAGCTAAGCTACTACTTGCTTCACTGTTATTTTTTGGATAATTTGAAATATAGCTAATCTTACCATTCCAAGTTTTATCTGGGTAAACCTTGGAAGTGAAAGTGACTTCTTGGCCTACAGATAGATTGGCAAGATTGTACTCAGAAAGCTCTCCCTTGACCTGCAAGTTATCGTTACTTACGATATGAATCAAAACTTGACTATTTCCTGTTGGAGATTTTGAAACGTTACGATTCACTTCAACAACTGTTCCCTCTACCGTACTCAAAACGGTAGCTGCATTCAACTGTGCTTGAGCTTTTTCGAGTTGCGCTTCTGCATCTGCACGCACATCACGAGCATCGCTGATTTGAGAATCAATAGCAGCTGTGGCAGAACCGGATGACTGAGCTGGCGCTTGTCCAGTTGCTCCTTCTAAACCTGCTTGCGGAAGGCTAGGTGTTGCTGCGGCGGTATTTCGAGACTCATTCAGTTCATTGATATGACGGTTAGCTTTAGCAACAGCACGACTGGCAGCATCATAGGCAGCCTGGGCTTCTGTGCTACTATACTTGACAAGAGCCTGTCCTTCGCTGACCTGATCACCAACAGAAACCAAGACCTCATCCAAGTCACCCTTGCTTGCATCATAATAAATGTATTGTTCATTCTGAGCTGTTACGGTACCAGATAAAAGAACCGAAGATGCCACAGACCCCTCTTTGGCAAGGACAATCTTAGCAGTTTCATCCTTTGCTGCAGCTTGATTTGGTTGTCTCAATAGAAGAACAGCAGCTGCTCCCACTACAAGTACTGATGCAACTCCAATAGCAGTAAATAAAGGCCATTTCTTAGCTTTTGACTTTCTTTTCATAGCAATACCCCTTTTATAAATATATAAGTTAAGATTATAGCACACATCCTAAAAATGGACAATTGATTTCTCATTATCCAAAAACATTTGCTAAAATCTTTTGTTGTTGTATTAGTTATATAATACACTTTCTTTTTTATTTTTGCAAGCATTTTCTTAAAAATTTTAAGCGTAGCAGATTTTTGCATTGACCTCTAAAAAAAGATAGAATATGACTAGAAAACAACTAAAGGAGCTTTCTATGAGAGAATATGATATTATCGCCATCGGAGGAGGTAGCGGGGGAATTGCTACCATGAATCGTGCTGGTGAACATGGTGCTAAGGCGGCAGTTATTGAGGAAAAGAAATTAGGTGGAACTTGTGTCAACCTCGGCTGTGTCCCTAAAAAAATCATGTGGTACGGTGCTCAAATCGCAGAGGGTATCCACAAATATGGACCTGACTATGGTTTTACAAGTACTGGGAATCAATTTGATTACGCAAGGCTTCGTAAGAATCGTGAAGCCTATATTGACCGTGCTCGCTCTTCTTACGATGGAAGCTTTAAGCGTAACGGAGTTGATTTGATTGAAGGACGCGCCGAGTTCGTTGATGCTCATACAGTCAGTGTCAATGGTGAGTTGATCCGTGCTAAGCATATCGTGATTGCAACTGGGGCCCATCCTCATATCCCTGCCATTCCTGGTGCTGAACTAGGTGGTAGTTCTGATGATGTCTTTGCCTGGGAAGAATTGCCAGATTCAGTAGCCATTCTTGGAGCAGGTTACATTGCTGTCGAATTAGCTGGCGTGCTCCATACCCTTGGTGTACAGACTGATTTATTCGTCCGTCGTGAGCGTCCACTTCGTGGATTTGATAGCTATATTGTTGAGAGCTTGGTTCAAGAAATGGAAAATACTGGATTAAACCTCCACACCCATAAGGTTCCAGCAAAACTTGAAGAAACTGCACAAGGTATTACCATTTATTTCGAAGATGGCAGCACTCATACTGCCAGTCAAGTTATCTGGGCAACTGGTCGCCGTCCAAATGTTGAAGGACTTCAACTCGAAAAAGCTGGTGTTACCCTCAATGAACGCGGCTTTATCCAGGTTGATGAATACCAAAATACTGTCGTTGAAGGTATCTACGCACTTGGAGATGTCACAGGTGAAAAGGAACTAACTCCTGTTGCTATCAAGGCTGGCCGTACCCTATCCGAAAGACTCTTCAACGGCAAAACCAATGCCAAAATGGACTACACGACTATTCCAACTGTTGTCTTCTCTCACCCAGCTATCGGAACTGTTGGTCTAACTGAGGAAGAGGCTATCAAACAGTACGGCGAAGAAAATGTCAAAGTCTATACTTCAAAATTCGCATCTATGTATTCTGCAGTTACCAGCCACCGTCAGGAAGCTCGCTTCAAGCTAGTTACAGCTGGTGAGAACGAAAAGGTAGTTGGTCTTCATGGTATCGGCTACGGCGTCGACGAAATGATTCAAGGTTTTGCAGTTGCTATCAAGATGGGAGCTACAAAAGCTGATTTTGATGCTACAGTTGCTATCCATCCAACAGGATCGGAAGAATTTGTGACCATGCGTTAATACAAAAAGAGACCATCTTGGTCACTCAGATTGAAGAAAAACCTATTTAGGACCATTTTCTTCAATCTTTTTCTTTTATTAGAGCAAATTATAAAACACTTAAAAATAGCATCCCATCAGGATTCCCAAGAATTTTCACTATATGGTAACCAAGCTCCATAAGGGGACTTTTTTTATTACGGATAAGATCTATCTGTGTTCTGAAAAAAAACTAGCCGGCTTTTTTGTCTCAATCGGCCGTTACAAATTTGTAACCTTTATTTTTAAAATAGGTTGACAATCTTCCCCCTTCCAGTATAATAGTTACTATAAATAAAAAAAGAGGTTAACTATTTTGAAAAAAGCACATATTTACGCTATTCCTGCTATTGGAGCTGCTCTGATTGCAGTATTAGCCCAAATCAGTATCCCAATTGGACCAGTACCATTTACTCTACAAAACTTTGCTATCGGACTCATTGCTACTGTTTTTAGACCTAGAGAAGCTGTCCTCTCTGTTGGACTTTATCTATTACTTGGCGCCATTGGTCTTCCTGTCTTTGCTAGTGGGGGAGCTGGTTTTCATGTTTTGGTAGGTCCAAGCGCTGGCTATCTTTGGTTTGACCTTGTCTATGCTGGACTTACGTCCTATCTTATCCATAAGAAAAGTGGCTATATTCGTATCTTTCTTGCAAATCTCTTGGGAGATTCCCTTGTCTTTGTTGGTGGTATTCTCAGCCTCCACTTCCTTGCTGGTATGCCTTTTGATAAAGCACTAGCTGTCGGTGTACTTCCCTTTATCATTCCTGATCTTGCAAAAATCCTTGCCATCAGTTTTATCGGTCGGCCACTCCTTCAACGTTTAGAAAACATAAATTACTTCTCCTGATAAAACTCTAAGCAGTTAAATCTTTCTAACTCATGACAGTAAAAAATATTCAACTTATAATAAAGTTAAACAATAAAAACTAGATGAATAAGAGCCGTGATATAACTCGAATACAGTTAAAATAAAAATCTTCTCGTATGGAAGTCTTTATTAAAACCTGTTATGGGATTGATGCACACCAGAAATCCATTATTTGTTATGTCTTAGGCCAAACACCTGATACCAATCAACCTAAGAAATAATGCAATGTCTTTGGTTTTAGAAACTTTGAAACTTTAAAACTAGAATCCTCACTGCTTTGAACATCAAAAAGGAGAGAACCAAGTTGGTCCTCTCCAGGTTATAACTTTTCATCAACCCACTACAGTTGACAAAGAGCCATAAAAAAGAGATAAGACAGTAACCTCAGAATAGCTACTGTCTTATCTCTTTTTTTACTTAAAGCCCTTGATAGACTTGACAAATGGTAGAAAAGAGCCGCTTTATTTGTTTTTACGGCTTACAAAGTACAATCCACCGGTCACTGCCATCAAAGCAAGTCCTGCAACTACTGTTGCATTAGATGCTTTTTCACCAGTGTTAGGAAGTTGAGGTTTTTGTCCTGGTTTTCCTGGTTCTGGATCTTTTGGTTTGTTTGGTTCTGGATCCTGTGGTTTATTTGGCTCTGGATCCTGTGGTTTGTTTGGTTCTGGATCCTGTGGTTTATTTGGTTCTGGGTCTTTTGGCTTGTGGTGATTTACAATATTAGTGCCATTTACTTCAGAAGTATAGCCTTTAGGAACATATGCTTCTTTAATTGTATAAACAATCTCTTTACCACCGTCTTGATAACGATCAAGATCTGTAAACTCATATGTCCAACCACTTGCTGCTGAAGCTGTAGCTGTTTTACCAGTTTCTACACCATTTGCCAACAGCTTAACAACAATTGAGTCTGGACGAATGCCATCTTTGTTGTTAGCATCATCCCAAATCTTTTGACCTTTGACATTGATCTTAGCTGGTGTATGAGTGTTCGTAATAGTGTATTTACCATCTTTACCAGTCACTTTTGTAGTATAGTGTTCAACACTAACTTCTTTCAACTCATAAGTGATTTCTTTACCTTTTTCATACTTAGGAAGGTCTTTAAATTCAAACTTCCAATCAGTTTCTGCTGATACTTCCACTTCCGCAACTACTTGTTCTCCTTTAAGGACTTGAACTGTAATCTTAGTTGGACGTTTGCCGTCTTGGTCATTATTATCATTCCAAACTTTCGTTCCAGAAATATTAATTTTTTCTGGATCATGGCTATTAGTAATAGTAAAGTTGTCGATAGAAGATTTATAGCCTACAACAGATTCTTCTGTTACAGCATATTTGATTTCTTTACCGTCTTTATATTTTGCTAATTTTTCAAATTTAGCAGTCCAAGTTCCGTCTGCAGCAGCTTGGATTTCCCTAGAATCAACCTTGGTACCATCTGCTAGGAGGTTAACTGTAATTGAAGATGGACGTTTACCGTCTTGGTCATTATTATCATTCCAGTTTTTAGTAACTGTGACATCAACTGTTTCTGGAGTGTAGTTATTGGTGATTGTGAAGCCTGATACAGGGTCACCAGTAACTTCAGAATTGTAGCCAGGAACAGTTACTTCGACTACTGAGTAAACAATCGCTTTACCAGCTTTGTTCACATCAAGATCTGTGAAGTTTCCTGACCAGTTGTTGTCTTTATTGAGTTCAAGGGTCTTACCTGTGTCTTGACCATCGGCAAGAAGTTTAACTGTGACTGATCCTGGACGTTTGCCGTCTTGGTTGTCCTTATCATCCCATGCTTTCTTCACAGAAACTGAAGTTTTGGCTGGAGTGTACTTGTTAGTGAAGACTAGGTCTTTTGCTTCTTTTGAAGCTGTTGCTTTCAATTCAGTTGCACTTACTTTTTCAACTTTTACTTCAACTTCTTGAATAGTTGTGTCGTATGTGACTCCTGGTTCACTTCCAGCAACTTCTGAAATTGTATACTTGTGAGTGCCAATTTGGCTCTCATCATATGAGATTGGTGCGAAAGTAACACTTCCGTCAGCAGCGTTTTTCACTGTTTCAAGCTCTTTGTCGCCTTCTTTCAGAACAAAGCTGTATTTTCCAGCTTCAAGGTCTTTTCCTTCAAGAACTTTCTTAGCTCCAAGAGTTACGCTTGCTGCGCCTGCTGGAGTATAAACGTTCTTAAATACAAGATCTTTTGCTTCTTTTGAAGCAGTTGCTTTCAATTCAGTTGCGCTGACTTTTTTAACAGTTACTTCAACTTCTTGAACAGTTGTGTCGTATGTGACTCCTGGTTCACTTCCAGCAACTTCTGAAATTGTATACTTGTGAGTTCCCACTTGGCTCTCATCATATGAGATTGGTGCGAAAGTAACACTTCCGTCAGCAGCGTTTTTCACTGTTTCAAGCTCTTTGTCGCCTTCTTTCAGAACAAAGCTGTATTTTCCAGCTTCAAGAGTTTTTCCTTCAAGAACTTTCTTAGCTCCAAGAGTTACGCTTGCTGCGCCTGCTGGAGTGTAAACGTTCTTAAATACAAGATCTTTTGCTTCTTTTGGGGCAGTTGCTTTCAATTCAGTTGCACTTACTTTTTCAACTTTTACTTCAACTTCTTGAACAGTTGTGTCGTATGTGATTCCTGGTTCACTTCCAGCAACTTCTGAAATTGTATACTTGTGAGTGCCAACTTGGCTCTCATCATATGAAATTGGTGAGAAGGTCACTGTTCCGTCGGCAGCGTTTGTCACTGTTTCAAGCTCTTTGTCGCCTTCTTTCAGAACAAAGCTGTATTTACCTGCTTCAAGTTTTTTACCTTCAAGAACTTTCTTAGCACCAAGAGTTACAGTTGTAGCCCCTGCTGGAGTATGTGTATTGGTTACATGGGTATTATCTGCATCATAAGATACAACATAATTATTTTCACCAACAACAACTTCTGCACCTTCTTTCAAAGGAAGTTCAGTGGTATCTTCAAGTTCACGAACAGAGTAAATTAGTTTGTTTCCATCAACATCATGCCCTGGAAGCTGATTTTTCCACTTGTAAGTATAAACACCATTTGCTTGAGTTACTTCCGGAGTGTAGTTCCCCGAAACACGTTTTGAATCTGCAACAGTTTGTCCTTCTTTATGGACATATAAAGCAAGTTTAACTTCTTTATAATCAGTCGCTTTCCCATTGACCCATGTCTTTGTTGCTTCAAAGTCAACAGTTTCACGTTTGTTAGAAATATTTAGTGGAACACCCTTTCCATCTTTTATCTCTACTTCAAATTCTTGACTATTCGCTACATAACCCGCTTTAGGTGTCTTTTCTTTTACGATGTATTGACCATCTGAAAGAGCTGGAGAAAGTGCAACACCATTTTCATCAGTTGTTACAGTATAAGTTTCTGATGAATTATTTTTGTTTACAATTTCAAAGACAACCCCATCTAATTTAACAGTCGCGTCTGCTTCGTCAAATTTAGTGATCTTAATCTTACCAGTTATATCAGCAGCTACAGTAGCACCAATAGACTTAACAGTTTTCACATTAAAAGTAGCTTCTGTTTCAGTCCCATCAACATTTCCATATTTTTCCAAATAAGCTGTGGCTCATTATCGATTAAGTACTGAGCTGAGTTACTAATCGTAGAAGTATCTGCTGGTGAGGTAGAATCATAGGTCAAGAAAAAGCTCTTTGTTCCCATATTGGTTGGCATGAGCAACTCAAATCCACGTTTCCCATTTGTAAAACGTAGCAAAGCCTTATTATCCGAATCCGCTTGATAAACATCTTCATCTGTTGTAATCTCATAACGTTTACCTGTACTTTTAACGGCAGAACTATTCGTATTCGTAGTTTCAAATTCAGCTTCATTCAATAAGAAGGTTCCTTCTATATAGGTAGCGAAGGCCCCCTTCGAGATGTCATCCGTGATTTTTACAACATGTCCAGTCATATCTTGCTTAGCGCGATTAATTTTCATTTGAAAATGTACTCTTGCCTTACTTGGATCGTTGTAACCGTACTTACTGATCGTTTCCCCTATCACATCAACTTTATTATAAGTATTAACCTTATAGGTAATTACCCGTGTTTCACCATTAGGTAGAACGTAAGTGACTGTTTTCCCATCTTTTGAGAGTGACTCATTTGCTTTGGCAACAAAGTCTCCTCGAATATTTATCTTATCTTTTACCTTGTCACTAAAAGTGAACACTAGTTGATGGTTAGCATTATCAGCTTGAACCGTTCCCATCTTGATGTTTGACGTTGAATCAATCAAATCCAGAGTTTCTTCCACCAAATTCAAGTTATCTGGTGCCTTTACAACAAAGTAATCTCCTTCTTTGATTTCATTGACTGCTACATTCGGAAAACTAAACTTACCTGAATATTTCAGTCCCATAGAAGTATCGTTTGCACCATAAATACCCTCAGTTTCACTTCCAGTGGATGCAACACTGATTTCAAGTTCTCTATTTTGACTTTATCTGTAACATCAGTTGCTGCATGCGCTTTTCCTGACGGAAAGATCAGCAACAAAAATAACAGTGGAAATATTAAAAAGCTGAGATATTTTTTTGTTTTATCCATAAAAATCCTTTCTATTTGATTAAATTAAGTGAGAAGTATGTTACATCTATTCAGTAGGCAACACCCCTTTCAATTGCTAAATTTACCAGAAAAATTCCCTATGGTAGTTGTGATAGTTACTTGCAATGATTAGTATTTTATGACTCAAAATAATGAGGTAATTTTAATATGTAATAGAATCTTTAGTTTTATGGATAAAACTATTTAAAAACCTTTCCTATTATACTATAATTTTTAATATTAGTCCAGTCATACCTTTTCAATAACTGAAGTTACACTTTGTCAATTAACGGCATATATTACATGACTAGTGACTCTCATCAAGTAGTTAACTTGAACTTGAATCTTATCTTTCTAATTGAATTTTACAATCTATATAATTATAAAATTCACCCAATTGTCAAGTCAAGTGCAACAAAGTTGTTCCTCTGATTAAGTGAGTATCTTTCAAATGTCTGAGACAAAATAGTTCTCAGCCACAAAAAAGCTAGAGGCTCCCAATTGTGGAACTCTAGCTTTTTAATTTATGTGACTTTCCTTTCTCTCTAGTGTATCTCAAATTATGGTATTTCTTAGGCGTCCCAGAGAGCCGTTCAATTGTTTCTTTGCGCTTCTTATAGAGCTCTTTCATTTCTCTTTGGTGACGAATCTCCTCACAAAATTCAAGGGCATCTTTCCAGACATGTCTCGTTACTACTTTTTGAAAATTCTTGCTTTGGGTACAAACGGATAATAAAGGACAGGAAACACATACTTTGGGATTACTCTTATACTCACGGTAGCCTTCTCGAGTGGTAGTGCGATAGCTTAACACTTGATTCTCTGGACAAACATAATGGTCATAACTTGCATCATAAACAAAATTACTAGTCCTTAAGTTCCCCTTCACTCCCTTTGGACGAGTATAAGGAAAGACAGGGATGATATTACGTTCTAATAAATAATGGGCAATAGCTGGTATCTTGTAACCTGAATCCGCAATAATGTAGCGTGGTGAGAAGGGTTCTAACTTTGAAAATAGGGCAGGGAAAGCCTGACTATCATGAACATTTCCTGCTTCAACTGTATAAGCTAAGGCCCAACCATGCTTATCACAAGCAACTTGAGCAGAATAGGCAAATACTTCCTTATGTTCGCCCTTATGGAACCAACCACACTCGGGATCTGTCGTTGAGATTTTCTTTTCCTTAGCCTCACTTTCTTTTGCGGGCTTTAAGGACTTTTTTTCGTGTTTTTTCCTATCTAAATCAATCTCAACTGCCAATTCTTCACTCATAAATTTAGCTTGTTTGTCTACCATTTCCTTACGGTACTTGTGACTGTTAGCTGCCGCTTTGATATGGGTACCATCCACAAATATTTCATAAGGATCCATTAAGCCAGCATACAAAGCTTGGTTGAGAACTTGGGAAAAAATCTCAGAAATGAGTTCTTTATCTTGAAAACGACGGCTGTAATTCTTTCCATAGGTAGTAAAATGAGGAACCTTATCATCTAAAGTTAGTCCGAATTCAATTTCTCTCATAATTTAAGCATACAGGTTATAACTACCTATTTCTACTTTAGAATTTGTACCACCTCATCCACTATACACACCTTACTATCACGTTTCTGTTCGTAGAGCCACAATTTAGCTATCATTCCTCTCCACGCTACATAACGATAGTCAGGCTTGGAAGTCGCTATTGGGTTTTCATCGGTAAACGGTCGTCCCCACAGAAGACTTTCTTCTCAGATGTATGACATGTCGCACGTCGTACCTAAAAAGGACATAGAGAGCCCTTATTATGTGACTATTAGTCTTGTGCAATATAGAACCAAACCTTCTGCTTAAATTATTTATCTAACTTTTTTGGAGGGCAATACACTAAGAGATGATTATGATTATTCGTTTTTGAAGGCATCGACCATCACTTGAAACTCCTCGTTTGAGAGGGTGATTCCTTTCCCCATCTTAGTGTGGTCTGGACTCCAAGCACGAATGTCAAACTTTGCTGGTGCTCCGTTAAAGCTGACACGGTTGATTTCCTTGGTCCAACCTTTTTCATTCTCTGAGAGCGTAAGTAAGTGTTCTTCGATTTCAAATGTAAATTCTGCCATTGTATTCTCCTTTTGATTGTCTTCACTTGATTATTCGTAAAATCTTGTAGATTTTTTTTAAATTGTATATAATAATGGTAAAAAGAAGGGAGGCTCCGATGAAAGATTTATTTAAACACATTCAACAAAAATTCCAAGGATTTCTCAACGGACGAGAAGAACCAGATCATTCCAAAGCTGACTCCCTGACAAGTGCCATTAAAGAGGCACTCCTGAAAAAAACTGCTGTCCACATTATTTTTTCAGATACAAGTTTTACAGGGGATATCATCAAATTTGATACGGACCGCCAGCAAATTATCGTTAAAAATTTTGCAAAAAATGTGACACGCATTATTCGAATCCCAGATATTCAAAAAATAAGTTTTGTTCCCTCAACTGTCCAAACTGCCCAAAAAAATCGATTTAAGAAAGAGTGAGATGAGTTTTCTTCATCTCACTCTTTTCTATTAACGGATTTGTTCAAAATGAAGATGAACAGCAATGTGTTCTCCGTAACCACTTCTCTCTAAATCCCGTTGCAAACGGTAAGAGATATAGTGTTCAGCGATGGTAATATAGCCTGCGCCAAGCAAACGATGCTCAACCATTGATTGAATCATGCTGATCGTCGCACGCTCCACTTTTGCCTCTTCTAGATCCAAGACAACTTTCTTAGTTACCTGAGCTAGATTTTGACGTAAATCATCTGTCAAAACATAAACCGTTTGAGCAGCTTTGAGAATGGCTTGATAGATTTTATCTGGATCAAAGTCGGCAACTTGTCCATCACGTTTAATGACTTGCATAGGCTTCTCCTTTTAATTTGTATTTTCTTTAATGTCCGCTAACATTTTTGCTTCTTCTGTTGATAATTCGTAATGTTCAAACAAATCTGGTCTACGCTCATAAGTTTTTTTGAGACTTTCATAGAGACGCCATTGGCGAATCTTCTCATGATGCCCACTCATAAGCACTTCTGGAACCATCATACCTCGATAATCATAGGGACGAGTGTACTGAGGATATTCAAGGAGCCCAGATGAAAAGCTATCATCTTGGTGACTGGTTTCCTTCCCAATTACTTCTGGTATCAAGCGAACCGTCGCATCAATCATGGTCATTGCTGCAAGTTCTCCACCAGTTAGTACATAATCACCTAGGGAAATCTCATCTGTTACCAAAGTCTTAATGCGTTCATCATAGCCTCGTAGTGGCCACAGATAAAGATGAGTTCCTCTTCTTGTGCTAAATCTTCAGCATAAGCCTGGTCAAACTGCTTACCAGCAGGATCCAAAAGGATCACGCGCGGATTTTTCTTTTGAATAGCATCAAAGGCATCAAAGATTGGCTGAGCACGCAGCAACATCCCTTGACCACCGCCATATGGTTCATCATCCACATGACGGGCCTTTTCAGCATAGTCACGAAAATTATGATACTGGATATCTAAAAGCCCCTTTTCACGGGCCTTTCCAACGATGGAATGTTCTAGCGGTGAGAACATCTCTGGAAAGAGGGTTAAAATATCAATCTTCATCGTCTAACCCCTCTAAGAGTTCTACATCCACACGCTTATTGGGAATGTCCACATTAAGCACAACCGGTGGGATGTATGGTAAGAGCAGGTCTCGTTTCCCTTTGCGTTTGACTACCCAGACATCATTGGCACCTGGTTGAAGGATTTCCTTAATAGTTCCAATCAAATTGTCACCCTCGTAGACCTCTAGTCCAATAATCTCGTGATAGTAAAATTCACCCTCATCCAGGTCATTAAGGTTTTCTTCCGCAACCTTGAGACTGTAGCCCTTGTATTTTTCGATATCATTGATGTGATACATATCCTTAAATTTGATGATATCAAAGTTTTTATGCTTACGGTGACTTGCGATAGTCACTGTTTTAACAAATTGATCCTTCTCATCAAATAAGGCCAGCTCTGCACCTTTTTTAAAGCGTTCTTCCGAAAAATCCGTCACAGATAAGACTCTCATCTCACCTTGTAAACCTTGTGTATTGACGATTTTTCCAACGTTAAAATAGTTCATTTGATCTCCTGTAATTTCCTTATCTCCATTTTCTTCTTACATTTTTTTAATAATATCTACAATTTTCTCTGATTCGGACCACTGTAAATAATGGTGATTCCCTCCTAAAATGAGTTTAGTACTGGAAGTCCAATATTCTGATTCTCTGTACTCTTTTTCTCTATAAGCCTGACAAAAAATAAATACAGGGATACGATCTGCTATTGACATATCCTCAAAATCTTCCTTGGTGATCTCAACAGATACCTGAAACTCTGGATTTTGATTTTCCAACTCTGAGCCTTTTTCTTGCATTAATTTCCAAATTTCTTTGTTAGTTTCAGGGCTAAATGTGGCTTGAGTTAAGTTCTTAAATAAAGTTCAGGACCGAATTCTTCAATCAGTCTCATCTGCTCTTCCATTTCTGGATAAGGATTTTCTGAAAAATCAGCAAACATTACTTTTTTAGTTGTTGGTTCAATCGCTACTAAGGCCTGACACTTAATTGGTTTGTTGAGTAATTTGCAAGCTACAATTCCACTCAAACTATGTACACAAAGTATATATTCAGAAATCTCCAACTCTTCAAGTACTTCATAAACCGCATCTGTAAGATTAGCTAGATTTTTTCCAGCTTGGTCATAAATCAGACTCCTACCTGTGTTTGGAAAATCAATTGTCAAATAACCAATTGTGGGAGGAAGTTTTTCAAGTATAAGTGAAAAATTTTCATAACTAGGTAGCAAACCTGCGCCACTTAAACAAACTAGCACTTTCTTTTGCTTTTGATAAGTAACAGAGAGACTACCAATTTCTGTAGATACTTCAAACCTCTTCATAAAGAAACCACTCATTCTATACAATGATTTATTATATACCCTTACCCTTTATTTTATCACGTTCCAGGGATTTTCACAAGTTGGAGAAAAGAGCAACTATGGATGGTTTCTTGCTAAAAAGCCTTCCAAATCTTGTTCATGCTGATACTTGATGGCTGCCTTCTTATCTTTTTCAAAAATGGTCTTCGTTAGGTCGATATGGTTGATAGCTGCAATTGCCACTGTGTAGTGAATGATATCTGCCAACTCCTTTGCCAATTCCTCGTTTGAATCTTGGACACCCTCTTTTCTACCTGAACGTCCATTTAAAACCTCAGCGACTTCTCCAACTTCTTCCACTAGTTTGATAAAAAGTCCTTCTTCTGTTCTAGATTGTTGGTAATGATCAAGTAAGTATTCCTCTAGTTGTCTAACTGTTAAATCTCTCATTCCTTCTCCTTGCAAAAAAAGCGAGACCTTGTCCCGCTTTTCTTATTTTTCATCAATAACGATTCTTACTTTTTTGTCTTCAGTTGGGACAGAGTAGACAATCGTTCTTATCGCTGAGATAGTGCGACCCTTACGACCGATTACACGACCCACATCACTTTGGTCAAGATCCAAATGATACTCCAAAAATTCTGGTGTATCTTCAATCTTGATAGTTAAGGCATCTGGTTGTGAAATCAAGGGTTTCACAATCGCAATAATGAGATTTTCAATCGTATCCATCTGTCAACCTACTTTAAACTTATTTTGAGAATTTAGAATCGTGGAATTTCTTCAATACACCTTCTTTTGAAAGGATGTTGCGAACTGTATCTGAAGGTTGAGCTCCATCAGCCAACCATGCAAGAACGCGGTCTTCTTTCAAAGTTACTTGGTTTTCAGCAACAAGTGGGTTGTAAGTTCCAACTGTTTCGATGAAACGTCCGTCACGTGGTGAACGTGAATCTGCTACGTTAATACGGTAGAAAGGTTTTTTCTTAGAACCCATACGAGTCAAACGGATTTTTACTGCCATTTTTAATATCTCTTTTCTTTTATTTTTTAGTTCGGTGAAATAGCTGAGCTATTTAGCACATGTTCTATTATAGCAGATTTCTAACAGGTGTCAAGAAAAAAACTTGACAGACTATAAAATTTTTAAATTTTTTAGAAATTTGTTAGACTAATAGGGATAAATTAGAAAGAGAAACTTTATGAGTACTGCTATTGAGAAGATTTACAAAGACCATCCAGTCAAACCCTTTATCTCTCCTGAACGTGATTTGAATGCTTGGATCCTAAATCCCAAACCTGTGCCAAAACGAAATATGGAATTACTTGAAGACAATCTCCTGGCAGGAGATATTATCCTCCTATGGAGAATCAACTTTGGTACTTTTACCACCGAAAGCTGGTTTCCTAAATACTTCGAGTACACTTATGGTATTGATGCCCCTAAACATCTAAAAACTCTGGTGGAAAAAGGCTATGCTCTTGTCGAAACTTCTTTTGACTCGCTTGACCATCTAAATAGCACCATGAAAAAGAATATTCTGAAAAGCAAGGGAATTACTGGACTTTCTAAGATGAGGGCTGCAGATCTGGATCAAGCCCTTCATGACCATTTTTCAGAAGAGGAATTAGCTAGTCACTTTTCAATTCGCGGTTATAAACTAACTCCAAAAGGAGAACAGGCTCTCAAGGACCATCAGGCAATCATTGACCGCCATCCAAAGAAGAATCTTTAATCAACCAAGTCAGGTTGATTTTTTTGTAAATCATTTAAAACACTTATAAATCATTACATTTATTGACAATCACTTACAAAAGAGGTATATTAGTATTAAAAGGGGGAATTCCTATGTACCAAGAACAACGATTGGAAGAAATCATTAAACTTTTAGAGGATAGAGGAAGTCTATCAGCAAAAGAAATGGTTGAATATTTCCATGTTTCCAAAGATACCATCCGTAGAGATTTTGCTATTCTCGCAAAGGAGAAACGAGCAAAAAGAACTCATGGAGGTTTATTGCCAATCCAAAAGCAAAGGATTCTTGGTTATAAAGGTCGAGCAGAACAGTCTTCCAAAGAAAAAGAGAAAATTGCTCATTTAGCTACCCAACTTATTTCTGATTCACAATTAATTTTCTATGATGTTTCAACAACTGTACTTGAGTTAGCAAAAATAACAGATAAAAAAGTTACTATTTTCAGCCATTCATTGGATAATGCACTGGTCTTAGGAGAAAATGAAAATGTCGATTTTCACATTATCGGTGGACGATTTCATAAAAAGAATCGTTTCTATTACTCATTAGAAGAATCCGAATCTTTGAATAGAATTAAATTTGACTTAGCATTTTTTGGTGCAGCTAGTCTTTCAGACGGACAAGTTAGTTTTGAAGATCAAGAAGATGTTCTAATGAAAAAAAGAGCATTTAAAACCAGTAAAATTCGCGTCTTGTTAGCTGAAACTAGCAAGATAAATAAACATTCTCATTATATTCTTTCCGAACTTACTGATTTTGATTATTGGATTACAGACAAAGAACCCGACATAGAAATTCAACAATCTTTAGATGGTAAAACAACTATTCTATTTTAAAAAGGAGAAACATATGTCAGTAATAAAATTAATCATGAGTGATATCGATGGTACCATTTTAGACCAAAATCACCAATTAGACTCTCATTTACTAGAGCTTATGCCACTTTTGAAACAAAGTGAAATTCCTTTTGTTTTAGCTTCTGCTAGATCTCCTCTCGGTATAGCGCCAATTTCGAAAGAACTGGGGATTACAAGTTTTCCAATGGCAAGTTATAATGGTGCTCTCATTAGTATAGGAGATAAAATTCTGAGTCAGCATACTATTAATAAAAAGGAATTACTCTTACTACATGATTTTTTAACAAAAGAATTTCCGACAGTTTCAATTAATGTTTATTCTGGAAAAAATTGGTACGTAAATGCTTTAGATAAATGGGTAGAAATTGAAGCACAGATTACTGGAGAGAGCCCAAAAGTTACTTCACTAGCAGATTTTCTTCAGGAAGAAAAGAATCTTATTCATAAACTTTTACTAATAGATAACGCAGCTACCATCCAGAAACTTAAAGAGACATTAGCAACAATAGATTTCCCTCAAACTGACTTTACCTCTCGAAGGATAACTATCTTGAAGTCACACATAATCAAGTCTCAAAAAAACAAGCTCTGTTAGAATTAGCCAACTATTATCAACTATCACTCACTGAAATTATGAGTATTGGAGATAATTATAACGATATTCCAATGATTGAGACCGCTGGACTTGGTGTTGCAATGGGAAATGCTCCTACGGATGTTAAAGTCTGTGCAAATAAAGTAACAGATTCTAATGATCAAAATGGGGTAAGTAAGGCCATAAAATTGTATGTACTATCGGAATGATCACAATTGAATATTTGAAATCCACTTTCAATTAGGGTACAATGGTAAAAATGATTTTTGAAAGGATTACCATGAAAAAAATAGTAACACTTCTATTAATCTCAACTTTTGCCCTTGCTGGATGTAGCAGTATCCAACGTAGTCTGCGAGGGGATGACTATGTAGATTCTAGCTTGGCTGCCGAAGAAAGTTCCAAAGCAGCTGCCCAATCTGCCAAGGATCTTAAAGATGCCTTGACAAATGAAAATGCCAAATTCCCACAACTATCTAAAGAAGTTGCTGAAGACGAGGCTGAAGTCATTCTCCATACAAGTCAAGGAGATATCCGCATCAAACTCTTTCCAAAGCTAGCCCCTCTTGCGGTTGAAAATTTCCTAACTCACGCTAAGGAAGGCTACTACAATGGCGTTACCTTCCACCGAGTGATTGATGGCTTTATGGTTCAGACTGGTGATCCAAAAGGAGATGGTACAGGTGGCGAATCCATCTGGCACGATAAGGACAAGACTAAAGACCATGGAACTGGTTTCAAGAGCGAAATCTCTCCATATCTCTATAACATCCGTGGTTCTCTCTCCATGGCTAATACTGGTCAACCAAATTCAAATGGTAGCCAGTTCTTCATCAACCAAAATACGACAGATATTTCTGCCAAACTCCCTACAAGTAGCTATCCAAAGAAAATTATCGAAGCCTACAAAGAAGGTGGAAATCCTAGTCTAGACGGTAAGCACCCTGTCTTTGGTCAAGTCATCGACGGTATGGATGTTGTTGACAAGATTGCCAAGGCTGAAAAAGACGAAAAAGACAAACCAACTACTGCTATCACTATCGACAGCATTGAAATTGTTAAGGACTACGATTTCAGTAAAAAATAGTATAACTCTAAAATAAGGAGATGAGACAATGATTTTATTCTGGGGTTCGAAAGGTTACCAAAAGGTCTTAGGACATACTCAAACCACTATCGAGTGTGGTCATTGTAACAATGCCGACACTTGGGAAATTTCAGAAACTGGACGTAAGTTTACCTTTTACTGGATTCCACTCTTTCCTTACGGAAAAACTTATTTCGTTTCTTGCCCGATTTGTCACTACGGTAAAGAAATCCAAAAATCTGATATTGAAACCTATTTGAATTACTAGCCAAAAAGCCAAGTCTGTGTGACTTGGCTTTTTCCTATTCTAGTTTTGCGAGTTTCTCTTTTTATGTTAGCTCATTGAAATCCCAGATTTGGTCCATCCAGCCTTCATAGAAGTCTGGTTCGTGGCAGACCATAAGGATAGATCCCTTGTATTCTTTGAGAGCACGTTTGAGTTCATCCTTGGCATCTACATCCAAGTGGTTGGTAGGCTCGTCTAGTACAAGGACATTGTTCTCACGATTCATCAAGAGACAGAAGCGCACCTTGGCTTGTTCCCCACCTGACAAGACTTGAATCTGGCTTTCGATATGCTTCGTTGTCAAACCACAGCGGGCAAGAGCTGCACGAACTTCTGCTTGATTGAGCGCTGGGAAGGCATTCCATACCGCTTCTAGTGGTGTTTGGCGATTGCCTCCTTCCACTTCTTGTTCAAAGTAGCCAAGTTCTAGGTAATCACCACGTTCAACTTCCCCAGCAATTGGTGGGATAATTCCTAAAAGACTCTTCAAGAGGGTTGTTTTCCCGATACCATTGGCACCGATGATGGCAACCTTTTGATTGCGCTCAAAGGTAAGATTTAATGGTTTTGTAAGTGGGCGGTCGTAACCAATCTGCAAGTCTTTGGCTTGGAAGATAAAGCGACCTGGTGTACGTGCAGATTTGAATTCAAATGATGGTTTTGGTTTCTCGCTTTGAAGTTCGATGATATCCATCTTATCCAATTTCTTCTGGCGGGACATGGCCATGTTTCGTGTTGCAACACGCGCCTTGTTTCGAGCCACAAAATCCTTGAGGTCCGCAATTTCTTTCTGTTGACGTTCATAGGCTGCCTCTAGTTGCGATTTCTTCATGGCATAAACTTCTTGGAACTGGTAGTAATCTCCAGAGTAGCGAGTCAACTGTTGGTTTTCTACATGATAGACGATATTGATCACATCGTTGAGGAAAGGAATATCGTGAGAGATAAGAACAAAGGCATTTTCATAGTTCTGCAGATAGCGCTTAAGCCAGTCGATATGCTCAGCATCCAAATAGTTAGTTGGCTCATCCAAAAGCAAGATATCTGGCTTTTCAAGAAGAAGTTTGGCTAAAAGTACCTTGGTTCTTTGCCCACCTGACAAGGCTGTTACGTCTGTATCCATACCATAATCCATGACACCAAGAGCACGAGCAACTTCATCAATCTTAGCATCCAAGGTATAGAAATCGCGGCTTTCCAAACGGTCTTGAAGTTCGCCAACTTCTTCCATCAATGCATCAATATCAGCTCCCTCTTCTGCCATTTCCATGTAGAGTTCATTGATACGTGCTTCTGCCTTAAATAACTCATCAAAAGCAGTACGAAGGACATCACGCACGGTTTGGCCTTCTTTTAACACAGCGTGCTGGTCAAGGTAGCCTGCAGTCACATATTTAGACCATTCCACCTTACCTTCATCAGGTAACATTTTACCAGTTACGATGCTCATGAAGGTTGATTTCCTTCACCGTTAGCACCAACTAATCCGATGTGTTCACCTTTAAGGAGACGGAAGGACACGTCTTCAAAAATCGCACGGTCACCAAAACCGTGACTCAAATTTTTAACTTCTAAGATACTCATTTTAATTCCTTATCTTGTGTTTATGTAGTAGTTTATAGAGGATCCAAGCTAGGTAGCCACCCAAAGTATTGGTCCACAAATCATCAATCTCAAAGACCCGATTAAAATCAAAGAAAAAGTCTAAAGCTAGCTGTGTGCACTCGATGCTTAAGCTCAATAAAAAGCTTAACAAAATCACTTTCTTTGTTTTTCTTAATCTAGGATTGAGATAGAGAAGCTGGAAAATCAATGGAAAAAGCAAGAGGATATTTAAGGCATTCTGCAAAAAAATCCAAAACAGCTGTAAAAGGCTGGTTACTTCTCCAAGTTTCCAAAAGGAGTTAAAAGGCGTCAAAAGAAAAACCAGGCGTCCAAGATGTTGAATACCTGGAGTTTCCACTCCTGTAGGAAGTTGAGGTTGGGGAGTAAAGCAAAAACAGACGATACTAAGACTGTATAAAAGCACTCCCAAGCTTAGTAATGTTTTTCGATTCATCTTATGGATTTACTTCAGCTACTGCTTTTTGACGATCACGCTTCATGGTATTTGAACGCAATTGTCCACAAGCCGCATCGATATCTGTACCATGTTCCTGGCGAACGACACAGTTGACACCTTTTTTCTTGAGTGTATCATAGAAAGCCATCACGCGCTCTTTAGGGCTTCGGCTATACTGGTCATGCTCACTAACTGGGTTGTAAGGAATCAAGTTGACATAAGACAATTTCTTGATGTTTTTAAGCAATTCAGCCAACTCAAGCGCTTGTTCAACTCCATCATTGACTTCATTGAGCATGATGTATTCAAAAGTTACGCGACGGTTGGTTGTTTCGATGTAATACTCGATAGCTGCAAAGAGTTTTTCAATTGGAAAGGCACGGTTAATCTTCATGATGCTTGAACGAAGTTCATTATTTGGCGCATGAAGAGAAACAGCAAGGTTGACCTGAACTCCTTCATTAGCAAATTCACGGATTTTGTGAGCCAAACCAGAAGTTGATACTGTGATATGACGAGCACCGATTGCCATTCCCTTATCGTCGTTGATGGTACGGATAAAGTTCAAAACGTTATTGTAGTTATCAAATGGCTCTCCGATACCCATTACAACGATATGACTAACACGTTCATCTTGTCCACGCTCGTCAAAATATTTTTGAACCAACATAATTTGGGCAACAATTTCTCCATTATTGAGGTCACGTTGCTTCTTGATCAAGCCTGATGCACAGAAGGTACAACCAATATTGCAGCCTACCTGAGTGGTTACACAAACTGACAAACCGTAGTGCTGGCGCATCAGTACAGTCTCAATCAACATACCATCAGGCAACTCAAAGAGGTACTTCACAGTACCATCGGCTGACTCTTGCACAATGCGTTGTTTCAAAGGATTTACCACAAATTGGTCGTTGAGTTTGGCAATCAAATCCTTAGACAAGTTGGTCATTTCTTCAAATGATTGAACACGTTTACGGTAAAGCCACTCCCAGATTTGATCAGCACGGAATTTCTTTCTCCTTGCTCCAAGACCCACTCTTGCATTCCTTGACGTGTTAAACTATAAATCGACGGTTTCATCTTTTCTCCTTACTTTCTAGTCCTTCTTACGGATGACGAAATGACGTTGCCCCTTGTCTTCTTTCTGAGTTTTTTGGTCTTTTGAACGGCGTCTATTTCTCTTATCTGTATGATTTTTTTTCTTACTTTGAGAAGTCTTTTTCCCTTTGCGAGAGTCCTTTTCTTCCTCTTTTTTGCGCATCTTTTGGTCAAATGGTGCTCGTTTAGGAACTTCATTTTCTAGAACAAAATAGGCACATCCATAGCTACAATACTCTAGTAGGTAGTCTTGCAAGCGACTGATTTTTTCTAAAGATTCTTCAGCTCGTTCATTCTTATAAAATCCCCGTAAGCGTAACTGCTCATTACTCCAGTCTCCTACGATATAGTCGAACTTGGTCAAAACTTCTGAAAAACGTTGAGTAAAAGCTGTTGCATCAAAAGCATCCTTGCTATTTTCAACTAGAGTAAAAACAAAATCTTCAGCTTCCACTCTGTTTCCAGTCAGTTGAAATTCGGGACCAGGGAATTTATTGTAATTATATAATTCGGGTGCAATTTCTTTACGCATAATCTTCCTTTTTCAACGATTACTTAATACTCTATTCTACCATATTTTCGCCACATTTTCACCTTTAGTATTAAAATGAAAAAAATCTGACGATTTTAGCATTGATTAGCTGAAGGTTACTCCATTTTTAAAACAAGAAAAAACTGGGAATTCCCAGTTTTTTAATGATTACATATAAAGGAACTTGAAGAGCATTACTGCTGTAATACCAGCCGCAATCGGTGCAACTACTGGTACCCAAGCATACCACCATTTTGAATCTCCCTTGTGTTCACCAAGGATTGATTTTGGAAGGAAGGCATGAAGGAGACGTGGTCCAAGGTCACGAGCTGGGTTCAAACCTGGCCCTGTAGGTCCACCAAGAGAGGCAACCAATGCCATAACCAAGAAACCTAGTCCTAAGTGAGCTACAGAAAGACCTGCAGTTGTATGTGGTGCCACTTGTGCTTTCACAGCGATTTGTGATAAGTCAAGTGTTTGGCCAGATTGGCTAGCCATTTGTTTCATGTATTGGAGAACTTCAGCACCAAAAAAGTTCTTTGTCATACCAAGTGCTGCAAAGAAGAGAACGAATGAACCAACAAACTCGTTGATAAAACCGTTAACTGTTGCTGCAAAGCGTGATTCTTTTGTACCTTGGTCAATACTTGAAATTGTTGAGAATGTTCCCAAGATATTGTTTGCTTTCAGTTTGCAAGTAGTATGGACGGTGAGTTGCAACAACCAAGGCTTGTCCGAAGATTGCTCCCAAGACTTGTGCAACGATGTATGGTACTACTTGTGCCCAAGGGAAAAGTCCGCTAACTGCTAGACCAAGAGTGAAGGCTGGGTTGATGTGGTTACCAGAAACATTACCAAACATCAAGGCAGGGATCATAACCCCCATACCGTAACCAACAGCGATAACGAGCCAGCCACTTTGGTGACCTTTCGTACCTTTAAGTTCAACGTTGGCAACTGCACCATTTCCCAAGATGATCAAGATGGCTGTTCCCAAAAATTCAGTGGCATATTTGACTGCCCATGCGAAATCCATTGATAGATTCTCCTTAATATTTTTTAGACAATCCCTATTCTATCAATTTTTAAGCCTTTTAGCAACAGATTTTCTAAAAGAATACTGCGGGAAAACGCTTTTATTTTGGTTCTTAAAAAAAGACCTAACAAACCTAGTTTGTTAAGTCAAAATTTTGATTATTCTTGACGCTGACCAAAGTCCTTAATCATCTGATCCATTTCCTCACGACTTTGTGTCGTTAGCATATAGAGAAAGTCTCCTTGCAATTCAGCAAAGGCTGCAGGCATGATTTTCTTAACCTTAAATTGCTGATCGTATTTGGCGAGCAAGTCTTCTTCTGAATAAACATAGTTGGCATTGGCGCGACGAGATGTTGCCAAGCAGTACAGGGGCTCGAATTGTGAAGCAGGGAATGGCTCACCCGCAACGATCGCTGCATATCCCTTGTACAAATCAAAAGAATGGGCATAGTTATAAACATCAATGGTGAACCCACCAGCTGGACGGTTATTGTACTCAATGGCAATATAATCATCACCTTCACGGAAGAACTCGATATGGAAGAAACGTTCTTTCATGCCAAATTCTTTAACGATTGCCTCACCATACTTGCGCAATTTTGGATCCATATCTTTAAGAACATAATAAGAATTGTCCATCTTGTAAATCATGAGATCAAGCGGTGTATGGGCATAGTCAAAGGTCGTAGAAAAGACGATATTTCCATCTCTATCTACTAAACCATCAAAGGTACAGATTTCACTAGAAGTAACAAATTTTTCAAAGAAATAAACGGTTGAATGGTCCCACTCTGCCTTGAAATGATGGATATCCTCTTCTGTTTCAAGCTTGAAGGTTGCTGCCGCTCCCACTCCATTGTCAGGTTTGGCAATCATAGGAAGGCCAATTTCTTTCACAGCTTTGTCAACATCTGCATCTGTTTCAATGACAGCACCTGGAACCACTGGAACTCCAGCTTTTTTGAAGAGTTTCTTCATTTCAGACTTGAACTTGGTCTTTTTGAGGTCGTCTGGTTTGGCACCAAAGACATTAAATTGTTCACGAAGAGCAGCATCCAACTCTAGCCAGTATTCATTGTGAGATTCGATGCGGTCAATTGGACCATGCTTATAAAGAGAAAGGCAACTGCACGTTTAACTTCATCAATATTTTCAAGATTATCAACACGGAAATACTCAGTCAAGCTATTGCGCAATGGTTCATCTAGTTGTTCGTAGGGTTCTTGCCCAATCCCTAGAACGGTGATTCCTTTATTGGCTAGTTCAATACTAAACTGTTGGAAATTTTGTGGGTAATAGGGTGAAATTACAAGATAATTCATAAGCGACTCCTTTTATAGACTCATGTGACCGAGGAAGTATGGCATTTGTTTGCGCCACCAATCCCAATCATGGGCGACATCATGTCCCCATTCTGCAAACCAGGCAGGAATTTGTTTTTGGTCAAAGGCTTCTTTTAACTTGTAGTAAGAAGGCAGGCCATCATGCTCCCAAGCACCTAAGCCAGTACAAATCACAATCTCAGCCTGACGGTAACGGTCAATAAACCAACCATCATTTTGATTCCAGATGTAGTCTACTGGTGAATTTTGATAGATAGAATCATCATTGTAGTAGTCACCTACAAAAAAGCGTGCGTCATAGACACCACTGAGGGCGATTACCTTGGTAAAGACATCTGGATGCTGAAGGAAAAAGTTAAGTGCATGATAGGCTCCCATAGAGCATCCTGTCGTCATCATGCCGTCGAACCAGCCTGTCTTGTGCTTGATAAAAGGAATGGCTTCTTCAATAACGTATCGCTCATAAGCACGGTGCATTTCAGCTTGGTCATGACCATTTTTCCATGTTGCTAGCCAACTCTCACTATCGACACTTGAAAGGGTAAAGAATTGCACTCGACCTTCCTCGATAAAGGATGCACATGCATCAATCATGCCAAAATCATAGTATTCATTGTGGCTACCACCTGAGGAAGCAAAGACAACAACTGGGATACCCGCATGTCCATAACGGTTGACGTACATTTCACGGTTAAGATGACCACTCCAGTGGCTAAGATGTTCAATATGCATTTCCTGTCTCCTTTATACTAATTACCAATTTTCTGCAAAAAAGCGTAGGCAAGCTGGAAGATTTTCTGACCATGGAATTTCATGGTGAATGGCTCCAGCCTGAACCTTGAGAGAGAGATTTTCCAACTCAACTCCTCCTGCTATTAAATCATGATAATAGCGAAGGGAAGAGTCGATATAGGCCTGCTTAATATTTCCAGCCATGAGGGTCTTGTCTGTATCGTCTGCTTCTTCCGTACCAACATAGATAAAGACACGCTGGTCAGGCAATAGTTTTTTACGCTCCATATAGCGATCAAAGGCCTCTTGGTGAAGCCAGTTGGCTGATGAGAACACTCCCAAACACCCAATCTGATCCTGATACTCCAAGCCAATAAACTGGGTAATATTGCCGCCTAGAGAAGACCCAACCATAGCAGTATGCTTGCGATCAGACTTTGTCCGATAGTTTTCGTCGATAAAGGGTTTGACCACTTCCATGACAAACTCAGCGTACTCGACTCCCTTACCACCAAATTGTTGGCCAGGAATGTTGGATTCTTGGAATTTCCATGCCGCATACTCATTCATCCGTCCAAGTCCATCATTATCAATAGCCACAACAATCATACGACTGATATCTGGATTTCGCTTGATGGCAGGAATAATCTTCCAAGAATGTCCAACGTAAGATTCCTTACTATAAAAGACGTTTTGTCCATCGTGAAAATACACAACTGGGTAGCTTCTATCCGTGTCTTTATCATAGTTTTTGGGGAGGAGAACACGTACCCGGCGCTCCTTACCTGTGTAAGGAACCACTAATTTATGCTCTCGCATTTTTAGATAAAAATAAGATTGATTCATTGTCAGAAAACTCTCTATATTCAAAATTTTATCTTATTATAGCACAAAAATAGAAAAAAAGTCAGTTTCCGTCTAAATTTAGAACAAAAAACTAACTTTTTCTACTTATTTTCTCTATTCTTCTGGATTTTCTAATTAGAGGAGATCGTCAATTAGCTCATCAACTGCATCCTTCTCAGCTTGAGGCGTAATTTCAGTAATCATGATTCCTGCTACTGCACGTTCAACCAGACCTTCGACATCCATACGTGTTTCATACTGCTCTGCATTCTTAATCTTTGGATTTGTCTTCGGACGATCGGGTGCAAAAATAGTACAACAATCTTCATAGGGCTGGATAGAAATTTCAAAGGTATCAATTTCTTGCGCAATGTCAATGATTTCTAGCTTATCCATAGTTACAACTGGACGGATAATTGGTGTATTAGTTACCGCATTGATAGCCTGCATACTCTCCAGGGTTTGGCTTGCCACCTGACCAAGACTTTCACCATTGATGATGACCAAACCATTTCGCACTTCACGGATACGGTCTGTAATGCGCATCATAAAGCGGCGAGTCAGAGTCATGAGATAAGCTCTGGAGCCTTAGCCTTAATCTCTTCTTGAATCTCCGTGAAAGGTACTTCGATAAACTGGATATTGCCACCAAATTTAGTCAATTTACGGGTCAAATCTTGGGCTTTTTTGAGGGCACCTGGACTGGTATATGGTGGACTAGCAAAGTGAACAGCTTCGATATCCACTCCACGTTTTAGAGCTAGATAACCAGCTACTGGTGAGTCAATCCCACCTGACAACATGAGCATGCCTTTCCCTGAAGTTCCAACCGGTAAACCACCAGCTCCTCGAATGGTTTCATAAGAAAGGTAGGCCGCCTCTTCACGAATCTCCACTTGCAGATTGATATCGGGATTTTTCATCTGGGCTTGTACATTGGGAATAGCTTCAAATACTGCACCACCAAGAGTTTGGTTCAACTCACGACTGTCTAACTCAAAGTTGTGGTCGCTTCGCTTGCTTGAGATTTTAAAGGTCATACCTTCCTTGTAGATGTCCTTCATAATCTCTTGGACAGCAGATTTCAGAACTTCTACAGATTTTTCAACCTTGTATACTGGCGAAAAATTTTGAATCCCGAAAACTTGCTTGAGTGACTCGGCAACTGCTGTGTAGTCGGCACCATTTAGATAAGCATGGGCACGATCGCGGTCTGCTGTCACTTTGACTTGAGGATAAATGGACAAAACGTCTGAGATATTATTACGTAGTTTATTGATGAAACGCATCCGGTTTTTACCCTTGGTTGAAAGCTCCCCGTAGCGAATCATAATTTCTGAATACTGCATGAATGCTCCTATCTTACTTTTTTAGTTTGATTGTAGATTAATTTTAATTTGGTCAAAAATTGCTCAACTTGACTCATGTCATTTTCTAGGTCTAGACTGAGGCGTACTGCTGACTGGGCTTTATCCTTTTCAATCCTCATGGCAATCAGGGTCCCAGCAGGTTTCCCAGCCTTGGACGAGCAAGCTGATGTTGTAGAAATGAAAATATCATAGTCTTCAAAAGCATGAACGATGACTTCCCCACGAACTCCCTTAGTTCCGAAGGTCAGAATATGAGGAGCAAAGTCTTCCTCACCTGAGAAAACAAAAATATCTGGATAATCAAGAAGAGCCTGACGGATGACTTCCTTCATCTGACTCGTTTTGTTAGAAAACAATTCCAATCTTTCCATAGCTAGACGCAGTGCCTTGGCTGTTGCTGCAATTCCTGCTACATTCTCAGTTGTTGAACGATAGTCACGCTCTTGGCCACCACCAGTTAAAAGCGGTGTAATTTTCTTGCCAGACTTGATATAGACAAAGCCAACACCACGAACTCCGTGGAATTTATGACTAGAGAAGGTCGCAAAATCCACTCGGTCAGTCAAATACTTTTCTGTCGGAATCTTAGCTAAAGCTTGAACCGCATCAACATGGAAGGAAATCGTTGGTTTATCAGCTAATAGTTCTGATATAGCTTTAATAGGCTGGATTGAGCCGATTTCATTGTTGACTGCCATAACAGAGACTAGCGTTGTATCAGGACGAAGTAGGTTTTCTAAAGCAGTTACATCTACAAATCCTTTTTCATTTACAGGTGCAAAATCCACTTCAAACCCTTGAGTCTTGAGCCAGAGAACCGACTCCTTGACTGCTGGGTGCTCAATAGCTGACACAATAATGTGTTTACCAAATTGCGCTTTTTCAAAAGCCACACCTTTGATAACCCAATTATCCCCCTCAGTCCCACCAGAGGTAAAGAAGATTTCTTCGCTTTTCTTGCCAATCAAATCTGCAATCTGCTGTCGAGAAGCTTCTAAAATTCTGCTAGATTGGTCTCCCAAACGATGGAGACTTGAAGGATTTCCAATAATTTTTGCAGACACTTGCATATAGGTTTCAAGTGCTTCTGGATAAGGCTTAGTCGTTGCCGAATTATCAAAGTAAATCATGGTTTCTCACGCTTTCTAAAATCACTCCTTCTATTGTATCACGAAACAGTTCAGGCGACAAGAAAGGCAATTCAGGTTCATTTAAGTTTTTTTTAAAGATTTTCGGTATAATGAATTTTAGTAAAGGAGAGATATTATGTCTAATTATCGTAGAACATCAAAACCTAAAACGGAACACATCAAAAAGGATTTACTGTCTTTCAAAAAACGATTGCTACTATCGGTAGTATTCTGGGGCTAATTACTGCAAGCATCACCATCATGAATGCTATGAATAATAACAACAATAACAACAATAATAACTCTAAAAAAGAAACTACGACAACCCAGACAACTGTCATAAAAGAGATTCAAAAGGAATCCCCTCAAGAGAACACTACTCCCAACAAGGATAATACTTCTACAAAAGAAAACACACAAGAAGAAACAACAACTCAATCTAGTAGCAGTGAAGAAAGCAAGAAAGAAGATACTAGCAGTAAACAAGAACAACCGACTGCTCCTTCTTCTAGCACTCAAACAACAGATACAAAAACGTCTACTACTAATGGAGCTTCCTAAAAGAACTATCTAACAGCCAGTGATTGAATCGCTGGTTTTCTTCATGATTCATTATCAATCCCATAAAAAAGCGAACAAGACCAGATTCTGTTTATCAGAAAACTAGTTTTGTCCGCTTTTTATTGTCGAGATCTGTTTCTTGGTCCAATCTCTATGACTTAGATGCTTTTACATCATCTTATTCGTCTTCTTTTTTCTTTCCCATTGCAAACATACCAAGTAGTGCTCCTACAACACCTGCTGTTGCAAGGGTTGCATTTTCCTTAGTACCTGTTTCAGGGAGGATATTTTGACGACTTGCAGGCGCTTGGTAGGTCTTGTCTTGTGACATAGCAAGAGCTACTTGTGACTGCTCATCTCTGTATGCTGGTGTTTCAACTGTAGTTGGGGCTGAACCATTCACACGTCCAGTAAATTCTGGAACTTGGTGACTAGTCCCTTCTCCACCAGGAACGCCACCTTCAAAGTGTGGAACTTCATGGGTTGTTCCTTCTGAACCATTTACATGACCAGTGAACTCTGGCACTTCATGAACAGCAGCTTCTGCTCCATTGACACCGCCTGTGAATTCTGGAACTTCATGAACTGTTGCCTCTTCTCCATTCACACCACCTGTGAATTCTGGGACTTCTACTATTGGTGCTGGAATCTTGTCTGCTTCTGCTGTAGCTTCAGTATACTCTGGGACTTCATGGATAGCCGCTTCGACACCATTTACGCCACCTGTGAATTCTGGGACTTCTACTACTGGTGCTGCTTCATCACCTGCTGTGCCAATAGCTTCAGTGTACTCTGGAACTTCATGAACAGCTGCTTCAACACCATTTACGCCACCAGTAAATTCTGGGACTTCTACTACTGGTGCTGGTTCGTCACCCTTACTTGTAGTTGGAGCTGGTTTCTCTGGTTCTTCCAGAAGTTCTTGGTGGAAGGTCGTCATTTCGTAAAACTCAGGTTTGCCACCTTCCCAAACGAGTTTGACATCCAACAATGGCGCTTTTTCTCTCACTGCAAATGTTTGGAAGCTTGAGGTAATTGCTCCTAGATCTGTCCAAGCTCCGTCTCTATCTGCTTTCAAAGTGCGAGCAAGCACACGTGCAGTAACTCCTTGAGGAATACTTGAAACAAGGCGAATATGGTTAGCGTCTGTTGGTTCTGACAAGTGGTAAACAAGCTCACCTTGTTCTTTCTCAGCCTTGTAGCTTGTCAAAACTTTACCATCTACGAGGTTCGTGTAAAGGTTGCCTTGGCTTTCACCGCTGTTTCCTTGGACAGTTGGGTCATTGATTGGTTTTACGAATTCGCCATCATTGATCACCAACTCAGTGAAGCCTACAAAACGAGCATCATAGTCTGCTGTAAATAGAACACGGAGATAGTTGGCTTTAACTGGGCTTGAAAGTTCACCCTCGATATAGCGATTTCCTGGCATCTTAGAATCATGTGTCCATCCATCTGTCAAGGAATCATCACGTGTTTCATTAGCAAGACCGTCACCAACTGTCACAACATCTGTCCAAGTCTTACCATCTTGACTGACTTGAATCTTACCATCACGGAGATAGTTTTGAGTGCCGTCTTGAATGTAAGCTCTAATCTTCTTGATGTCACGTTCGCTACCAAGTTTCAAGGTGATATGACCGTCTTTACGAGCATAGTCTGAAAACTCTACAAAGTTATTGTAAACACCATCGAATAATTGATCCAAGTTCTTGATCTTACGAACGTCATTTCGACCGTATGTTGGGTGGATTCCCATTGATGTAGAATCAAGTGTTGTTGGTTGAACTTCTTTTGTCTGAACGAGTAGTGATGTCGCTGTCACTGCTTGTTCTTGGTCAGTCTTATTAATCAAACGAACATAACGTACCAAGGACTTATCTGTCACTTGATCAGCTGGATACCATTCTTGGGCATTTGGAGAGTATTCCAAGTTGAGAGATGGATTTTCTGTACCAAGTGCTTGAATGCTTTCAGCTTGGTGCAGACGATCAAGTTTCATACCCAAGTAGCTATTAGCTGGAAGCTTAGTTCCGCTTGGAATTTGAAGGTCATAACGGCCTAGGCTGTCATAAACTGGAGTTGACTTCAGGCTTTCAACGTTTGTATCCGTCAATTCGCTATTGCCTGCACGTGTTTCAACTGAGAAGTCAGCGATACGCCACCATAAGTTGATGTTCTTAGTATTGCGAACACGAACGTAGCGAGCTGAAATTGGAGTTTCGATTTCTTTTGTTTGTTCACCAGTCAAGCGATCCAATTCTTGCCATGAGCTACCATCTGCAGAATATTCAAGAACACCTTCTGCCAATTTATCTCCTGATCCTTGAACCAGACGAACCTTGGTCACAGGTTTGACTTCACCCAAGTCAAGTTGTACCCAACCATTGACTGGAGTTGTGTCTGTTCTATCAGCATTTGCAAGCATGGCTTCAGTATTATCACGTCCATCTGTAATCTGTCCAACTGTTGTGTTGTACTTGTACATAAGATTTGGACTGATTGTCACAGTAGCTGTCTGTTTGTTACGAACAACTTCTACAGGACGATTAACAGCAATTTCTCTTACCGCAAACCAAGTGTTTCCACGATCTGAAGTTGCAATCATGCGAACAGCTTTAGCGTTGATGTTAAGGTTTCAAATTTAAGCAGAGGCTCATTTCCAGTGTAGCTTGGTTCTGAAAGGGTTACCCACTCATCATTTTCATTGAGATACTCAACTTTAGCGTTGTTGAAGGTATCACGAGGATTTGCTTGAGTTCCCATTGCAAAGGTCAAGTTCTGAACTGAAACAGCCTTATTAAATTTCAAGCCAATGTAGTCACCAGTTTGAATGCTATTTGGTGACTTGATAAGGGCATGTGTTCCTAAATCTCCATCAGTCACTTCAGCAAGTCCACCTTCGACACCTGTACGGTTTGTGATAAAGGTACTAATGACTTGGTCAGGATGCAAGGCTTTTTGAACTTCTGTTGCAAGGATTTCACGAAGGCCAAGCAAGAATGGACGGATATGTTGAACACCCAACTCAGCTCTTTCATCATGGTCTACATAGTGGAAGGTATAAGTTTGTGATTGTTCGTAGAGTTTCAAGCCCTTATAGTAACTATCCCAAAGTTTTGCAGAATCGTTCTTTTCGATAGCTTCTGTACCATCAAGAAGAGCACTCAAGGCGTCCATTTGGTCGATAGTATTATCCAACCAGTAGTGGATTTGAGCACGCATCTTTGCGTCACCAGATGCTTTATAAAGTTGTGCTGCAGCTTTTAGTTTAGCAAATTCTGCACGCAAGCCTTCACGCTCTGCACCAACATCTTGACCAGCTTTCAACTTAGACATGAAGGTCGCCAATTTCGGTGCAAGTTCAACAGACTCTTCCAACTTCACAACACGACCATCCATGTTTTGGTTGATCATATGTTTACCAAGCTCACGGAAGGCAACAGATGTTTCACTGTCAGTAAATTTACCTGTCTCAACAAAGTTAAAGGCGATATCATTTACTTTCTTAGCTTCTTCTTCTGACTTCCATTGTTTCCATGCATATTGAGCTGCAGAGAAGAGGGCAATCTTAGAAGGTTCAGATTGTTGCATTGGGTTCAACATGATACCTGATAGGAGACTAGGGTCTACATTCGGATGAAGGAATTTCTCACCACCACCTAAGATCAAGTGTTGTTTAGAGTTATCTGTAACAGGCCAGTTTACCCATAGAGAAACTGGTCGGTAGGTCTTACCTCCTGCAGTCAGGTTATTCTTAAGGTTAGAGAGGAAGCTTTCAGACACTTCACCCCAAATCTTACCACCAGTAAGGGTCATTGATGCTGAACTTGGAAGATTTTCGTTGAGTGCTTTCAACTCATCTTCACGTCCATTACCCCAATATTGACCTGGAACGAAAATCATTTCCTTACGAAGACCAACATAAGTTGCTTGTTTTTCAGTCAACCAATCTGTCATGTCCTTCATCAAGCGGTTGTAGCTATTGTAGCCACCAACTGGACTTGGAGCATCATCGGCTAGAATACCGAACTCACGGACACCGACATCCATCAATTGAGTGAATTTAGCCTTAATGGTTTCCAAATCTTGTTGGTAATCAGCATCGTTGCCAAAACGGATACGGTTGTTCATGAATGGGTGGATGGTCCAAACATAACGAGTCTTGTTTTGGTTTCCGACACGTGCCAATTCACGGATTTCAGCTAATTTTTCTTCTGGATAAAGTTCACGCCATTTCTTGTTGTGGTATGGATCGTCTTTTGGTGCAAAGAAGTATTGAGTCAACTTCAAGTCACCACCATAGCGCATCAATTCAGCACGATCAGCATTGCTCCATGGATTTCCATAGTAACCTTCGATAAAACCACGATTCTTAATTTCAGCGAAGTCTTCAACTGTTACATTACGCAATACTGGAGCTTCGCTTTCATTAAGCATGTGTTTGAGAGTCGTCAAACCATAGAAGACAGCATCTGTATCCTTACCGACGATAGAGATTGTATTGTTCTTGATTGACAAGGCATAGGCATCAATCTTATCAAAGAGTCCTTGAGAAATTCCAGACACTTCTTTTTCAGCCTGTGAATTTTGACCATGAACACCAAGGTAGATGTTGGTAGCACCTGCCACTGCTGTTTGACTGCTTGTGTAAGAGATTTGATGATCTTGTAGGACACTCTTCAAGCGGTTACGAGTATAGATATCTAATTGATCGCCCATGACAAGATTGACTTGTTTATGGAGTTTCGTAACACCTTCATCGTAAGTTACTTTTTGTGGTGTTGGGAAGACCTTGTACTCTTTCTTGAGATAATCTTGACTTTGGGCTGCTGCAGAAACTGCCTCGTCGCTTGTAGGTTTCGTAGCTACAAAGCTATCAGCAAGTTCAGTTGTCCCATCACCCATTTCCTCAACTTTAGGTTTCTGGAGTTTCAGGTTTTTCTGGTGTCACAGGTTTTTCTGGACTAACTGGTTCTTCTGCTTTGTTAGTAGAAACTGGTTTCAGAAGTTGAATTTCTGCAGCACTACCAAATCCTCCAGCACCTGCTAGAACTTTAAATTCTACCTTATCGGTTTCAATGGCATCAAAGTTAACTGTTTTCTCTTTGGCATTGTTTTCCCAAGTTCCTGAAGCAACTTTAACCATTTGACCATCTTTTTGAGCATAGATTTCGTAAGAGGTCACGACTCCGTTACCACCCCCTGGACGTGGAAGATAGGTCAAACCATTGACTGTTTCACTTGCTTTCAAGTTCATTGCAACTGTGAATGGGGCTTGATGTCCAGACCATTTTGAATGCCAGAAGGTATTTGGATCATTGTCAAAGGCTTTTTCTACTGGACCTTCTGCATTGGTACCTGGTAATTCTTGACTAGTTGCAGAAACTGTAAAATGATCATTTGGAATCAAACGTGGATTTACGAATGCTTCATTTGACAACTCAGCACTATGCAAGATACCTTTGAAGCCACCGATTGTTTCAAGTGGTAAGACTAAGCTATTATGAGCCAAACGTGGATTGGCTGGATTTGCAATCCGTTCAACCTTTTCACCGTCCACATAAACTTCTGTTACTTGCGGTTTGGTTACGACAGAAATTTGATAGCGTTTGTTCTTTTCAAGTTTCTTGTTGAATTGGATATGGAATTGTTCAAAAGTATAGGCAAGGTATCCATCTTTGTCCGCAAGGTAAAGTTGGTTGTTTCCACTTGTTGAGAAGGTTTGCTCGCCATCACCAGTCACTGTCACATCCAATTTTAAGACATGACTTGGTCCAGCATCACCAACTAGGCCTTCGATAGTGCTATCTTTTTCGAAATTCAAACCTGCTTCAGTCTTTTGTACCTTCTTAGCAAGATAATCTTTGACAGTCTCAGGATTAATCTTGAACAAGTCTTCTTCAGCTACGGTCTTATCTGGGTTAGATTGTGGTGCATAGACACTTGCTGGTTGAACACGTTCTGCATAGGTCTTAGCTGCACGGTCTGAACCCCAAGTGCGTTCTGCAGTTGATTGCATACTCTTGAAGAAGCGTTTAAAGATATCGTAAGAAGTGAGTCCAGTTTCATGGAGGTCAATGTTATCATTCCAGACCGCATGACCACCACCAAGGATATTTGGATTAGAGGCTTCTAGACGTGGTCCTCCACCTGTTGAGAAGTCATTTGGTGTCCAGCGATTGTATTGAGTTTCATAGTTGGCATAATCTCCATATCCACCTTGACTGTTGCTTCCACTTGGGACACTATAGGTGGGAATATCTGTGATATTGATAATCTTAGCACCTTGAGCAATTGCGGCAGCTGGACGTTGCCATCCAATGCTCCAAATATCAACTTCTACATCTTTCCAATCTACAGGTGTAGTTCCTTGTTTAGCACTGAGGGAACCCCAAATACGTGGTGTTAAACCTTTGCCTTTGATGTACTGGATCATATCGTTGACATAGCGACGATAGCTTTCTGGATTTCCATAATACTCATCTGTACCGATATGAACAGTAGAAACGCCATGAAGTGGTGCGTCTTCACCATCGAGCAATTTATCATAGACTGATTTGACAAAAGCAAGAGTTTCTTCGTACTTGTTATCCAAGTCCAACATAGCTACACGTTCTACATTGTGTTTCTCGCACTAAGTTGACCCTTGTACATCAAGTCTGGACGGACCTTAACAAATGAGAGGGCGTGACCTGGTGTGTCAATTTCAGGAACAAGGTTGATATGCAAAGCTTTTGCCCACTTGATGATATCTTGCATCTCTTCCTTGGTGTAGTGCTCTTTTGATGTTAATTTTTCACCATTTTCACCGACAACATCAGTCTCTACACGGAAACCAGTCTTAGCATTTTTTAGGACATAATCTAGTTCTTCTTGTTTGCTAAGTTGTTTGCCCTCTACATGTTTTTCTAGGAAGATATAGTTGTCATTCAAGTGCAACTGAAGATCGTTCATCTTGTAGTAAGCCATGTTGAGCATGATATCTACAAGTGTATCATAAGGGATAAACTTACGACCTGTATCTAGCATAAAGCCACGGTGGCTAAAGCTTGGGAAGTCACGGATTTCTCCGTTTTGCAAATCATTTTCTCCCATCTGAAGGAGAGTACGAGTTGCGTAAAAGGCTCCTGCGTTGGTTGCAGCTTCTACAGTAATAACACCATCTTTTACAGTGATACCATAGCCTTCTTTACCATAACCCTTATCTTCAACCTTTTTAAATTCAATCCGTTTTTGAGCTGTTTGATCACCTGTAGCGATTTCTAGCCCACGACTTTCAAGGTCAGTCTGATAGAATTTAGCTTCTTGACCAAATCCAGAATCGCCAACTGAAATCACGGTATCAGCTGTAATAGAAGTTTTGCCTTCAGTTCCATACCATTGTTGAACTGCTGGAGCAACTGCTGGTTTAGTGCCAACACCTTCGTCTGCATGCAAGCCTTTAATGAGGACTTCAAATTCTTTGTGAAGGTATGAGTATCCTTGACTTGTTGAACCATGACCTTAACAGTTTGATCTGTTAAGGGTTTATAGATTTTGTTATTTAGGTCAACAACACCCTGTTTGTTGCTACCAATTAAGCTTACTTCACCTGGTAATTTAGGCAAGACAAGAGATTTTCCATCTTCAGCAACCGCTAATTCTGTCACTTGGCGAATATCTGTTGGTTTGCTAGCATCTGGAATGTTTGAGTAGGCACGAATTTCTTGAATCCCAACATTTTTCCAATTCATTGTACCAGCTTGATAATCTGTGATTTCAAGTTTAAGGTATTTAGCTTGGATAGCTTCTTTCAAGTCAATTTTTTCATCAAGAAGAGGATTCCCTGTTCTTTGATAAGCCAACTTCCATTCTTTAACTCCTGAACCATTCACCTCATCCTGGCCAGCGTAATAGAGGTTCCATGATTTGATATTTGGATCATTTTGTTCACCACGAACGCGACGGTCCCAATCAATCTCAACATGCTTAATCACTGTTGTCTTTTCAAGAGTAAATTCGATTGTTGGTTTCTCAACGTTTTGGTCAGTTGCCCAACGAGTATCAGGTTTTCCGTCAATCGCCTTTTCTGCTGTGTATTGTGTGTTGGCTTCATGGTTTGAGGCTGTAGCAGAAGCTTTTTCTAAATGATTGACATCTGGTGTATCTACAACATCTTTAGTCGCAGGAGTTACAGCTGGTTTCGCCTCAGAAGCTGCTTCCTCTTTAGGATTTGCAGCTGGTTTTGAAGCTACTTCTTCTTTAGGAGCAGGAGTTTCAGTTGGTTTTGGAGTAGTTGTTTCAGCTGCAGTTGTTCCAGTTTCTGACGCTGCAGGTTGTTCATCTACAGTTCCAGTACTTGCTTCTGCTTTTTCAATAGCTGCTGCTATATCTGCTGGCAGTTTATCCAGAGGCTGAGCCTGTGTTACCGTACCTTCTGTCTCTGCAGGTCCTTCTGTTTCAGCAGCCTGAACCGCACCAGCACCAAAAATGCTAGCACCAATCATAACAGAAGCTGCGCCTATTGTAAATTTACGTATACTGTAATGACACCGTTTCTCAAAAAAATGTTTTCCCATTTTTTCCTATTTCCTTTCATACGCTCACAAAGAGTAAGCGCTCTCATTTCCCTTTAGAAAAAGAGAGGACCTAGAGGGTCCTCTCTGGGTTTTCTTTTTCTCCACGACAGTGATTGTGGAGTTTTAAGCTCTCTTTTAATGAAAACTTTTTATTTTTTAATCTTCTTTTCTTTTTGCAAGAAATAGAGCAGACATTGCTAGACTGAGGCTGGCAAGGAAGAAGAGATGATCTGACTTGCTAGTACCAGTTTCTGGAAGTTTATCCTTCGCTTCTTGTTTAGCTGCTACTTCCTTCATTTCTGGTTTAGCAGTATCATCTGCTTTCTGATCAAGTTTTTGTACTGCTGCATCCTGTGGTTTATAATCCAGTTTCTCTGTTGATGGAGTCTGTACTTGACCTCCAGGTTCCTCAGTTAATGGAGTTTGTGGTTTATGACCTGGTTCTCCTACTGATGGCGTTTGTGGTTTAGAAACTTGTTTATAAACTACTGCAAAATGTCCTAGCTGACTAGTTGTAAACTCAACTGTACCTTGACCATTTGTAAAGCTTACTGCCTCACCTGATGCAGTGTAGTATACTCCAGCCACTTCACCAGAAACTGGAAGTCGAACGAGCACTACACCCTTCGCTTGAACTTCATGCTTATCTTTATCAACTAAATGAAGAGCATAAGCATCAAATTTCACACCTTGTAGACTTTGGTCTGTTACTTTTTGAACTTTAAGATTAAGATCTGTAGCTAAATCTCTTGCTAGTCCTGCAACTACAACTCCTGTAGTCTTATCTGACAAGACACGAACACCTTCAGTTGGTTTTTCTACAGTAGGTACGGCTTGATCACCTGCTGTTCCAATCGCACCTGTATACTCTGGTACTTCATGGACGGCGGCTTCAGCTCCATTTACACCTCCAGTAAATTCTGGAACTTCGTGGACAGCTACTTCAGCTCCATTTACACCACCTGTGAATTCTGGAAGGTCAACAACTGGCGCAGCTTCGTCACCCTTGCTTGATGTTGGAGTTTCAGGTTTAGGTTCTGGAGTTGGTTCTGGATCTGGAGTTGGAGTAGGTGTTTGGTCTTTCAATTGGTCGAGATAATCTGCAAAGAATTCAAGCATTCTATTTGTCAAGAGATGATTATCTGTTGCAAATTTCATGCTGGCAACAACACTTGCTACTTCCTCTTGATTACTCTTATCAGTCAATTTTTGAGCTTTTGCCAAGGCTGCTTCATAGGCTGTAGTATCAAGACCAGTTTCAGCAACCTGTGGACGAGCGAAGATCAATTCTGCAGCTGATTGATATTGGTTTTCTGTATCACCGTAGGTTCTTGTTCCAGTTAGAACAATCTTTTTAGCCTTGATAGTCTTACCAAAGTCAATATCTTTTGGTTTATTATTGTTAGCCCAATTGGTTGCATTGAAGGTATGTTCCTTACCTGTTTCATCCGTTACTACAAGAGTAACATCTCTCAAGTTACCATTTGAACCTGAACCACGTGGAACATAACGGAAGCCTGTGATTTCAGCTGGTTCCTTCAAGACCATGGTTGCTGGTTTGCCAACATCTCCACCGCTCCATGATGTATGCCATAGACTTGACACGTTGCCATCAAAGGCATTTTCAAGACCTTCACCAGCCTGAGCAGGAGCTGTAAGACTTGCAAAGTCATCTGCTACAAGAGCTATTTTCTTCATCACTAAAGCGTCTTTAAGAGCATTGACCTTAGCAATTTCAGACTTAGCTTCTTCTACACTGATGTCATCGTCTGCTTGACTGAGGTTGAAGACTGCTTCTTTCAAAGCATCCATTGTTTCTTTGGTGTAGTTGGTCATAGCAACAGTTGGAAGATAATTCTTGACAGCATTTTCTGTCATCATCTTACCAGTCAAGACAATTTCTTCGATTTGAAGTCTGTCCATGATGAAGTCATTGTAACCACGGAAGTTAGCATTACCACCAGAATCTCCACGAGTATTACTTGCGTTACCTGTAGAGTAGATACCTACCCAAGTATCGCCAGTTTCAGCACCTGTCACAAGGAAGGTTGCACGTTTCGCTTTTTGAGAATCTGTCCAAGTATTTGGCAATTCATGCACTTCCATATTGCTCGTTTGACCAGATTGGAATTCTCCCTTGCCGACTACAAAGGCATAAGTGTTGTCAGAACCAGCTTCATAGTCAAATGTGATACGGTAGGTCTTGCCTGCTTCAAAGCGGAAGTTTTGTGGAATTGTTTGGTAAACCAAGTTTCGACGACTTACGAGACCATTTGTCTTGAGTGACCAATTTCCTTCGATAACGTCATCAACTTTCTTGCCATTCCAATCACGTTGTGTGTATGGACCATGTTTTTCAGACAAGTGAGTACGGTTGTCTTCAACACCTTCGATACCACCGATGACAAATGGGAAGATACCTTGTCCGACATTTTCAAAATCTTGTTTGAAAACGCCTGTTGCAGTATCATGACCATCACCGTACATATTGGATTCATTTTCAAAAGTACGGACTTCATCAAAGTAAGTTGCTTCATCGCCTGCTTCACGACTCAAGGTCAAGGTTACATTTGATACATCTGAACCTGTTGTAAAGAAAGCATACATGTTTTGGAAGTAACTTGTGTTATCAACCGTTGCATTGCTTCGACGAGTATTGTGAGCATAGGCTTTTACATAGTTGAGGGCGAGTGACTTGTTGGTGTAGTTGGTTACTTCTTTTTCACCAGTATTAACAGTAATACTTGCTTTAGCATTACTACGGTTGTCTACACCGACATACACTGCGTATTTAGTATTTGGCTTCAAGCCAGTCAATTTTTGAGTGAGACTAACTTTTTCTTTATTGCCTTGGATGCGGAGCATTTGGTTTGCACCTTGAGACTTCACGATTTCAGCCTTAGAAGCATCTCCTGAAATCTTCCAATGATCCAAAGATTCACTGTTAAATCCTTGGTCATAGATGTGCATTCCTTCACTCCATGACATTTCTGGATTTGTTTGTTTAGAACGATAGAGAACATATGGCTGATTTGCAGTGAGATCAAGGGTAATCTTACCGTCTTTCACGGCAACTTCTTTTTCCTCAGTCTTACCTTGGTCAGTTAGTTTATAAAGGTAAACCTTGCCATTTGCCCAGTCGCTAGGAAGTGTCCAAGTTGTTGCACCTGCTTCAGTATTGAAGTAGTACATTTTTTCCTTGTCACTTTCAAGCTTATTACCATTTGCATCCCAGTTCCAAGGTGTCAAGTAGGCTGAACCATCTTGAATCACACGATCGTTAAGCGTAACAATTCGTTCACGATATTGTGGACTGTTGACATCATTGGATTTACGAGTTACAACAACCTTGTTATTTGCAGCATCGACCAACTCGACTTTCATTTCTGGAGTCCATTTATAGGTACTACCATTGTCAGTCATGGTTACTGGTTTGCCATCTTCCCATTTGCTGACTGTGAAGTGTTGGAAGTACTTAGTCATAACGTCATGAGCAAACAAGTTTGTTACATAACCGTTATAGTCACTTCGTCCTTGCCATCCTTCAAAGTCCTTCATGCTATAACCGCCTAGAAGTGGGTAGTCAGCTGCACCACCATAACTTCTGTAGTCACCAACCCAAGAATCTTTTTGGTGGTTACGGATAAAGCGAGTGATGGCACTGTTAATACCTTTATTTGTATAGCCACCGTAGGTCAAGTCAGCTGCCCAGTGTTGGAAGGTAGAATCATATTCACCACCATGGCCCCACTCAATAGCAAAGCGCCAACCTTGTTTGTTAATTTCTTTCGCAATAACGTGAGTTGCCCAAGCACCGTTGTCACCTGATTGACCGTTACCCCATACGTCGACATAGATGAAGTCTAGACCTTCACCCAACTCTTTCTTCAACTCTTCCCAACGAGCTAGACGCCCATGAGCGAGGTCATAACCAGCATCAATATTGATACCTTGGTCAAGCCAGTTCCAACCGTAGCTGTAGCTACCATCCGCATTTACGAAGAATATCTTCATTAAAGTATTTAGACTCAGGATAGGTTTCTGAAGCATTAACGTGGATACCGAGGTGGGCACCATATTTCTTAGCTTTCTCAATAAGAGTCTTAAAGTCTTCAACACCACCGATACGTTTACCGATGTCCGCATAGTTCAAGTGTCCAGAGTCATGTCCTTCACTTCCGTATCCCTTAAGAAGAACACCTTGACCAAGACCATCGGTGTTGAGGTTGATCTTCTTGATACCATCCAAGGTCATGAGGAATGGGTTCTGCGCTTGTGAACCAAAGTTCATAGCGATACGGTAAGCTGTAATGTCTTTAACTTTTTCCCAACCTTGAGGGTTGTTCATGATACTACGGTAAGCAATCGCACCATCTTGCCAGTCAACCTTATGGTCAGCATTGGCATCTTCAGTAATGACAACTTTTGCACTTGGAAGTTCTTGAGTGTATGCTGGGAAGACAACTCCGTTGTGGGCTTTTTCCCATTGCCATTCAGAGCTATGAATTTCCACATAGTTGGCATTGCCAATCGTATTCTTATAAGCTGTCAAACGTGTCCAGTCGTAAGAACCTCCACCGTAGCTATTTTGTGAGTTGCTCCATACACCAGCAGCAAGTTTATCTGTTGAAACAAATCCGTACATATAGCCTTTGGCTAATTCTTTCATTGGATTTGTTACTTCGATATGGTCATCACCACTGACGTGAGTATTGTTTGACATGGTTGCCCCATCAAACTTAGCTCCCGCTTGGTCGCTTGAAACAGATACCAAGGCATTTCCTAGGAAGCTGATTGAAGAAAGTAATTTACGTTCGTCATCAATCTTTTGTCCTGGTGTAACTTGGTTATGGTTGACAATCTTAGTCACATCAAAGTGAAGTTGGTTATCCACCACTTGCAAACGAACGGTCATATCTGCATTGATGAGATTTTTCCTCATCACGGAGTTTCATTTCATACTCAGCAGTCGTTGCATTGACCTTCTTATAGGTAACTTCAGGAGTCACAGCGTGCTTGTTAATCACAACTTGATTAATCGGTTGCACTTGACCTGGAAGTTTGTTGCCATTGAGGACATATTCTTTAATACGTGGGAAGGCTTGGTCGATGACTGCTTTTCAATACTGTAGATTCGATAGTGTCGTATTTGACATTGCTATCATCTACTGTGTCGCCCTTTTCTTTTTCAGCGGCTTCTTGATTGTTTTTCACACCTTCTTGGTCATCAGTTTTGACATTGACAATGGTTCGTTCGCTGCTGTTATAGGTTCCAGCTTTAAGAACGATTTTCTTCTCATCTTTGAGTTTGTCATTAACTGCTGATGGCAAGGTCACTGTGTCAAAGAGTTTGACATCGTTGTTAGTTGCATTGAGCTGTCCATCTGATTTAAGGCTGATGGTCAAGTGGTTCTCAGAACCATTTACTGGAGCTGCAACACGTCCACCTTGGTACCAAAGTCCACTTCCATTTGACTTGTATTCCCAGAACCATCCACCTTGGTCGTAACCTACAAAAACATTGTTATCAGTGTCTTTGAATTTCATGAAGACACCAAAGCGAGATTTACCTGTTTCAGATTCTTCTTTAAAGGTCAAATCAACTGTGGCATTTCCATTAGCATCGACTGTCAAACCATCTTTTTCAAACAAGGCTGGTTTCTTACCATTGTCATTTTGAGCAGTTGAAGCTAGTTGGTTGTAACGAACTCCATTTTCTTCACGGATTGTTACTGTTCCCTGTTGGTCTTTATTTTCAACCGTTTTCCATTCTGGAGTAACTTCTTTTGATTCAGCTGGTTTATTCTCAGCTGGCTTGTTTTCAGCAGGTTTATTTTCTGCTGGTGTTTCTTCTTTTGGCTTATCTTCCTTAGGTTTGTCCTCTTTTGGTTTTTCTTCTTTATCTTCTACATGCTTATCCAAAGCATCTAGACCAGCTGGTTTCGTTGTTTCAATACCTTTGATATAGTTTTGAATCCACTCTAACTGAGCAGGTGAGAAGAGGATACCACCACTCCGTTTACCAGATACACCATTTTGATGAATACCAATTAATTTTCCATTTTCATCAAAGATTCCTCCACCACTGGCACCAGGTTCACTTCCTTGATAGCTAATTCCACGAACACCTTCACCATGATTATTAATATCCTCAACAGTTGTATTCAGAATCGGATCAAGCTCTCCTTTTGGATATCCAAATACATGGACCTTGTCTCCTACCTTAGTTGTCGCAGGCTTATCAGTCACTTCAACAGGCGCATTTGCAAGAGGTGTACGAAGCTTAACGATTGCCAGGTCATTTTTATACCCTTTGAGGAATCCTTCACGATCCCAGTGTTTCACATCATTTTTACTGAATTTGACGTCTGGTGCCCCTTGATAAGAAAGGGTGTAAACATCTTCATCACTTTCAACATTATCAGCTACCTTACGATTATTGCCATCTGGAACATCTTTGATAAAGTTATGAGAAACAGACAAAACGAGATTTTCCCCGATAACGATACCACTACCGAGCCCAGCAGGGCTTTTAATTTCGACAGTCGCACCGTAGTTTAATTCTCCATTTTTTGTTTTGGCAACATCTTCTGGGACTAAGCTTTTATCTTCTTTTTCTAGTTCTTCTTTTGAGGCAGTGCGGCCATTTTCTTCAGCCTTATCAAGTTTTCCACGTAGTTCATCAGGAAGAGTATCTGAAGTTGCTGAGCTTGTTGCAGTTTCTTTTTCTTTTGCCAGCAATTCTTCTTCAGTTTTTGGTCCTTCAGTTACTTCAGGAGAGCCTTGGTCTTCACCAGGTTTTGGTGCTTCAAAGTCATGCCCATCATCCTCTTTAGCATTGGCAAGAGCTGCCGCCAAATCAGCTGGCATATTCGCTGTTGAACCTGTTTGTGCAGAATCTGCGAGAACAGTGCTAGTTCCAAAGAAAGCTGCACCAATCATAACAGAAGCAACTCCTAATGAAAATTTCCGAATACTATATTTGCAACGTTTTTCAAATAATCCTTTATCCATCGGTTTTTTTGTTCCTTTCAGTTTACCAAGTAAGCGTTTGCATTTTGTTTTAAAAAAATATCCTCCTCAATTTTTAAACACTACTGGATAAACATATAATTTTTTCTATACCAACTTAATATATCAAAAACAGTTTGAAAAATCAATAGTTTAATAGGTAAAACTAGTAAAAGTAAAATCCAATTAGTTGGCAAGTCTGAAACGATTTTCAGATGGCCTTATTTCTAAAGAAATCGCTATAAAAAAGGAAACTCTATCAAAAAGTTAGACCATTTTTGACTAACTTTTCAATAAAGTTTCCATGCATTTTTATACTATTTTTTCGTTTTTTATTGTTGTAAAACCTTTCGTGGCTTCGTTCCTTCTGCAGGTCCGATAACTCCAACCATCTCTAATTCTTCCATCAAGCGAGTTGCTCGGTTAAAACCAACTGATAATCTACGTTGAATCATGGATGCGCTCGCTTTTTGAGTTTCAATGACCAGAGCCTTAGCTTCTTCAAATAGCGGATCTCCACCTTCATCTCCTGTGCTAGAATCACCATCTGTCTCAGAAACCTCTCCAGGATCAAAGCTTTCATCATAATCAGCATCTGCTTGAGCCTTAATAAAGCTAACAATACGCTCAACATCATCATCCGAGATAAAGGAACCTTGCAGACGAACAGGATGATTTTCATCGATTGGCTTAAAGAGCATGTCCCCTCGACCAAGCAATTTCTCAGCACCATTTTCATCTAAGATAGTTCGAGAATCCGTTCCAGAAGATACAGCAAAGGCCACACGAGACGGTACATTGGCCTTAATCAAACCAGAGATAACATCAACCGACGGACGCTGCGTTGCAAGAATCATATGAATACCAGCTGCACGCGCCTTCTGTCCAAGACGGATAATAGCATCTTCTACTTCCTTGCTGGCTACCATCATGAGGTCAGCTAACTCATCGACAATCACGACAATCAAAGGAAGAGGTACTTGTTTGTACTCAGATTGAGCGTTGAATTCCTCCACCTTAGCATTGAAACCAGCAATATTCCGAACTCCGACTTTAGCAAAAAGTTCATAACGGTTTTCCATCTCATCTACGACTTTTTGAAGGGCCTTGCTGGCCTTACGAGGGTTAGTCACGACCGGAATCAAGAGATGAGGAATATCATTATAGACTGACAACTCAACCATCTTCGGATCCACCATCATAAACTTGACTTGGTCTGGACGTGCCTTCATGAGAATACTTGCAATGATACCATTGACTGCAACAGATTTACCAGAACCGGTCGATCCAGCCACAAGTAAGTGAGGCATTTTAGCAAGGTCGAAACTACGAGCTGTACCATTAACGGCTTTCCCAAGAGGAATTTCTAGGAGATTTTCAGGTTTAGTTTGCGATTGTTCCCAGAGTTCTCGGAAAGATACGGTCGCAATTTCAGAGTTAGGCACTTCAATCCCGACCAAGGATTTCCCTGGAATTGGAGCTTCGATACGGACATCTTTCGCAGCCAAAGCCAGAGCCAAGTCATCTGCTAGATTGGAAATGCGATTGACACGAACACCAACTGCTGGCTTGACTTCGTACTTGGTAACTGATGGTCCGATTTCAGCACGTTCAACCGTTACCTTGATACCGAAACTCGCAAAGGTTTCTTCCAAAATTTTGATATTTTCTCGTACGATTTTCTTTTCTTTTGACTGGTCTTTAGGTTTATCGGGTGCAAAAAGTTGCAAGCTGGGGAGTTTGTACTCTAAAGCTTTTTTAGCAGAAAAATCTACCTCAACATCCTCATCATCTAAGAACTCAGCTTCCTCTGGAATATCAACTTTGCTAGGAACTTCATAGTCCGCTTGCGGGAGAATAATTTCAGGTTCTACCCATTCTTCCTCTGGAAGGGGTGGTAAATCATCAAAGTGAACAGGGGGAGCTTCTAAAATCTCGCCAGTTTCCATATCAACAGGAGGTATGTCCAACAAGGCTTGCTCTGCTTGTTCTTTTTCTAGTCTTTCCTGTTCCTCTATCTCCTTACGCGCTTTCTTCTTCTCGTTTGATGAAGCGTTCTTGTTTCTTCAGCTCGCGTCGCTCCATCCAAAGGGCAAAACGTGCTCCAAGAAAATCAGCAACGTCATAGACAGACCAAGGACTGACTAGAAGAGCACCGATCAAGATTAAGATTGCTCCGATAAAGTAAGTACCAATATTTGAAAAAAGAAAGGCGACTGGAATATAAAGGGCAACACCTAGCAGCCCTCCCCCAGCAAAGCTAGTCACACGAAAGCCTGTCAAATCTGTCAAAACTTGGGCTAAAGTTCCCTTAAAGACAGCCTGCTCTAAGCCATATTTCCATACAAGATAAGCTTCAAAAATCAGCAATAAGCCTGAAAAAATGCAAAGAAAACCTGAGATCAGACCTTCTTGCTTTCGAATCCATTTGAAGAAAAAAAGATAGACTAGAACGACAAAAATGACCAGATAGGCCAGACTTCCTACTAATAGACGAATGAGATTATAGAGGGTGAGACCCACTGCTCCTAATTTCAGGGCAGCGAACATTAAGCAAAAAGCTATGACTAAGGAAATTAACATCCTTTGGATAGCTTGCTTTCTTTCTAATTCAGCTTTTGACGGTCTCCGTCTTGTTTTACTTGTATTTTTGTTTGCCATACTTCTATTATACCATATTTCAGAAACATCTAGAGAAATCAAAAAAATGACTGCATCTACTAGACACAATCATCTTGCGTTGATATTTCTGAATTTTCTATTCTATATGATTTTTCAACAATCTTGTCTCACTACCTCTTTAAAAATCTAATTGCTGATTTTCTTGCCTTCTCAATCTTTTCGATTTCCAACTTCTCTACAGCAGATGTAGGAATCCATTTTTTCCCAAATAAAACTTGAGCTGCTTCTATCATCAGAGCACAAGCCCGAAAGTCCTTTTCTTCTGCAATTGCTTCACAAAACAAATCCTTCGTTTTCTCCATCAAGACTTCTTTTTCAACTTGATGAAAAGATAATTGCATCAAACTACTGGCAGACCAGGCACGACAAAGTGCATCTTTGTCAGTCAAGAGATGTCGCCCTAAGATTTCTATCTCACTTATTGAACCAATCCAACCTAGGGCAATGATTAGCTTTCTACGATTCGAAGCTTCTGAACTAGCTAAAAGAGAGATTAGAACAGGAAGTACTTGCTTGCAAGAAGATGCATAAAAATCTCTATGTCGAACTTTGGAAAGGATTTTCGCTAGAAGATATACAATCAAAACGCGTTGTCTCTCTGCTTTCTCTTGATTGAGAGTTTCTAAAAGATAGTCTATTCCCTCCTGTCCATGCTGGTCAAAACTCGCTTCAAAATTTAGGTCAGTTTCTTCCTCCCAATCGTTGCAAATGAGCTCAAAATGAAAGGCAATTTCTGGACTCCTGCCTAAATCAGCGATAAAATGAATTCGTTTAGAATCAGGAAAATTCTCCTCCACCAAGCTGGCATAGACCTTCTGTAACTCTTCTTTTGCAAGATTTTGGTGAGGGATATTTTCTTTCACTAATTTGTCGATTCCTTCTTTTCTAGAATCACTCATGACACTTATCTCCTCTAAGATATTTGTAGAACTTCAGTATTCTATCATTTAAATTCTCTAAGATTTACCTCTATTATATCACTTTAAAGATCGGTCTCCCTAACTTCATTATCAAAAAAATGACTGCCCACTTTCGTGTTCAGTCATTTGAATCTATTTGTGATTATTTTTCTAATGGTTTACGAAGGTAACCATAAACTACACCACTAACAAGTGCTCCTACCAAGACAAAGACAAGGTAAAGAAGGGCATTTGTTGTAAGGGCGATAACGAAGATTCCTCCGTGAGGTGCCATAAGTTTGATTCCTGCAAGACCAACAAGTCCACCTGCCACTGCTGAACCAAGGATAAAGCTTGGGATAGCACGAGCTGGGTCAGCTGCACCGAACGGAATCGCACCTTCAGTGATGAATGACAAGCCCATTACGATATTTGTCAAACCAGAGTTACGTTCTTCTTTGGTGAATTTATCTTTGAAAAGAAGAGTTGCGACAAAGATTGCAAGTGGTGGAACCATTCCTCCAGCCATAACCGCTGCCATGGCTACTGAACCACCTGTTGACACTGTTGCTGCAAGAGTACCAGTACCGAAGACATAAGCTGCTTTATTACCATATCGACAGCCATCATTCCTCCAAGAACGACTCCTAGAAGGACAGCCGAACCACCTTCAAGACCACCAAGGAAGTTGTTCATACCGGTGTTGATAGCAGCCATAGGGATGTTCACAGCCAGCATAACAAATCCTGTCAAGATTGTTCCAAAAAGTGGCAAGAGAAGGATTGATTTAGCACCTTCAAGAGAACGTGGAACCTTCACGTATTTCTTAACCAAGAGAACTAAGGCACCAGCGATAAATCCACCAACAAGGGCTCCTAGGAAACCTGATGATACACCTGCAAGAGCTGAAGTTGCTTCACCACCTTGAGCGTAAGGGATTTTACCAAAGGCAAAACCTTCTTTGGCAATAGCTCCAGCTACGAAACCTGCTACCAAACCTGGTTTTTCAGCGATTGAGTAAGCAACATATCCTGCAAATACTGGAAGCATCAAACCAAAGGCCGCACCACCAATTTTCATGAACATAGAAGCGAGTTCATGGTAAGATCCAAGATTTCCGAGGCTATCGTTTGGCACACCCATAGCACCATCAATCAAGAAGGCAAGGGCAATCATGATACCACCACCGATAACGAATGGCAACATTTGAGATACACCACTCATCAAGTGTTTGTAGAAAGCACCACCGACACTTTGTTTTTCGTTAGATGCTGTTGAAGCTTGCACTCCATTAGCAGCACGATATACTTCAGCATTACCAGAAAGAGCCAAGTTGATCAACTCTTCTGTCTTACGAATACCATCTGCAACTGGACGATTTACCAATGGTTTGCCATCGAAACGATCCATTTCAACTGCCTTATCTGCAGCGATGATAACAGCTTTAGCCTTACGAATATCTTCTGATGTCAATTTGTTGCCAACACCGCTAGCACCATTGGTTTCAACCTTGATACCGACACCCATTTCCGCGGCCACTTTTTGAAGAGCTTCTTGTGCCATGTACGTGTGGGCAATTCCTGTTGTACAAGCTGTAACTGCTACGATGAAGTCATCAGAGTCATTTGCAGGAACTTGTACTGGTTCTTGAGCTTTTTCTGAAGCTTGGTTAAAGAGTTCAATAACTTGATCAGCTGATGTTACTTGACGAAGTTTGTCAGCAAAGCCGTCTTTCATCAAATATTGTGACAATTCTGCCAAGGCAGCCAAGTGAGTATCATTGGCACCTTCTGGAGCAGCAATCATGAAGAAGAGGTCAGTTGGTTGTCCATCTAAACTTTCGTAGTCAACACCCTTGTTTGATTTAGCAAAGAGAACAGTCGCTTCTTTGACAGCAGCGTTTTTGCTGTGTGGCATTGCAATACCATCACCCAAACCTGTAGAAGTCAAAGCTTCACGCGCTAAGATTCCTTCTTTAAAAGTTTCAAAATCTGTCACATATCCGTGCTCTACCAAGCTATGAATCATTTCTTCGATAGCTGCTGTTTTTTCAGTTGCTTGCAAATCAAGCAACATGACATCTTTTCTCAATAAATCCTGAATTTTCATCTTTTTTCTACCTCAACTTTTTCATAAGTCTCTTTAATAAATGCTGCAGTCGCCAAGTCATCTGAGAAGGTTGTTGCTGTTCCACAAGCCACTCCCCATTTGAAGGCTTCTACTGCGTCTTTTGATTTGACAAACTCACCAGTAAATCCAGCAACCATCGAGTCACCAGCACCCACTGAGTTTTTCACTGTTCCCTTGATCGGTTTAGCAAAGTATGCTCCATCCGATGTTACCAGAAGTGCTCCATCGCCAGCCATAGAGATAATTACGTTTTGAGCACCTTTAGCCAGCAACTCACGAGCATATTTTTCAATCTCATCTAAGCTTTCAAGTTTGACTCCAAAGATAGCTCCAAGTTCATGATTGTTTGGTTTGACCAAAAGAGGTTGATAATCCAAACTATCGATTAAGGTCTGACCTTCAAAGTCACAAACCACTTGAGCGCCTGTCTGACGAGTCAAGGCAATCAAATCCTTGTAAATGACATTGCCTAAGTTTTTTGCACTCGAACCTGCAAAGACAACTGTATCTTCTGCTGTTAAACTTGAAAGAATAGCTTTTAACTCTTCAAGTTGTTCAGCTTCAACAGTAGGACCAGTCCCATTGATTTCTGTTTCTTGGTCTGCTTTGATCTTGACGTTGATACGCGTATCTTCTGCTACTTGGACAAAGCGTGTTTCAATTTGCTCTTCAGCCAAAGTATCAGTGATAAATTTACCTGTAAAGCCTCCGATGAAGCCTGTCGCTGTATTTGGAATATTCAAGCGTTTCAAGACACGGCTAACATTGATTCCCTTACCACCAGCAAACTTATCATCACTGTCCATACGATTGACACTACCAACTTCCACTTTATCCAGACGGACAATGTAGTCAATAGATGGATTTAGTGTGACTGTATAAATCATACTTCGATAACCTCCGTTTTCTCTTTGATAGCTGACAAGAGTTCGTGACCCTTGCTTGTAATGACAATAGCTCGTTTTATAGGGGCGACCTTAGCAAAACAAGACTGACCAACCTTAGACGAATCCGCCAAGACATAGGTTTGTTTGGCATTTTCTAGAATAGCACGCTTAACAGCTCCCTCTTCCATATCTGGAGTTGTATAATAACCTTCATCCACACCGTTCATTCCGATAAAGGCACGGTCAAAGTGAAGCTGGTTAATCTGATTAAGCGCGACACCTCCGATACTGGCATCAGTTGTCATCTTGACTCCACCACCGATAATAACTGTCGGGATTTGCTTATCCACTAATTGAACCGCATGGTGAATGGAGTTAGTCACAACAGTAATGTCTTTTCGCTCCAATTCCTTAATGAGAAAGGCTGTTGTACTTCCTGCATCCACAAAGATAACATCTTTTTCTTTGATAAGGGAAGCTGCCTTTTGCGCAATCAATTTTTTCTCTTGAAGGTTTTTGACAGATTTCTCTTGAATGGTTTCTTCTTCTTGCAAAGAGTGAGGCAACTCTGCTCCTCCATGCACTCGGCGAAGTTTATTTTCAGACTCCAATTCATCTAAATCGCGTCTAACTGTTGATTCTGAAGTATCTAGCAAGCCTACTAATTTCTCTAAAGTAACGACTTTATGTTTACCCAGCTCCTCTAAAATCAACTTTTTTCTCTCAGTTTTTAGCACTTACTCACCTCCTGTTAACGATTACAATAATCATTCTATCACAAAAAATAACAAAGTCAAGCACTTTTTGTCATTTTCTTTCAATTTCTATCATTTTGCCAATTGTTTGAATTTTATTTGCAAGATAATTCCCTTTATGATAAACTATTTTAGTAAGTATTGGAAGATTACTCAAGAGGCTTAAGAGGCCGTGTTGGAAACGCGGTAGGCGTGTGAAAGCGTGCGTGGGTTCGAATCCCATGTCTTCCGTTGCTATAGTATAGTGTAGAGAGTGGGACAGAAATCGGTAATTCGTTAGAATTCGATTTCGTCGTCCCACCTCCGCACAGTTGAGTAGGGCTGTAAAAGCTGATGAAATCAGCGTAGTAGAGCCCACTCAACCACTGCGTCTTGCTCGACAATCCAAAGACAATTGGGAGGCTAGGACTTTTGTCCCAGCCTCTTTTTATAATGGATTTTCGTCTAAGATGAGAATTCCAAAAAATCACCCAAGATTCAACTCTTGGGTGATTTTTTTCTTCAATTTTAATCATCAAAATGATATTTTTCCTACTTCATCTCAGATGCTCTTAAAAAATATCAAATAGCAATTTCACATTGAGAACAGTTAAGATAATGGAAACAATATAACCAAGGATGGTATTCCATTTAGCATTGGTAAATTCGCCCATTAGTGACTTCTTAGAAGTTAGATAAATCAAAGGGAAGATTGAAAATGGAAGAGCGATTGAAAGAAAGACCTGCGAATAGACCAATAACTGATCCAAGGTTTTTTCCTGGTGACCAAACAGAACCGCTACAATCATGACAGGCAATAATGCAAAGAGACGAGTTGCCAAACGAATGAACCACTGAGGCAATCTCATATGCAAGAAACCTTCCATAACGATTTGTCCAGTCAAGGTACCCGTAATTGTCGAATTTTGACCACTGGCTAATAAAGCCAAGGCAAACAAGGTTGATAAGGTCGAGCTAGCTATAGCTCCTGCAATAGTAGAATCCTGCAAGGCATTATACATTTGAGAAAAGGCAGAAATCTCGGATGCATGACCGAAGAAGAGGGCCGCCCCGAGAATTAATAGAAGGGAGTTAACCACAAAGGCCAAGGATAATTGGAGATTTGAATCCCAGGTCATAAAGCGCACCGCTTTTCGAACATCATCCTTGTCCTTGTGATTGATCTTCCGAGTTTGAGACAAGGAAGAATGTAAATAGAGGTTATGGGGCATAACCGTCGCACCTACAATCCCCAGGGCTAATGTTAATTGACTTTCATGTCCTGGCAAAGGACTCTCAAATAAGGTTGCATTTGGCAGATAACCTTCAACGATTCCTTGGATACTTGGATGTGACAAAGCTACTAGGTAAGTAAAGATTGCTAAGATCGTTAAAATTAGCGTGGTCACGATAGCTTCTATCTTCTTAAAGCCAAACTTCATCAGGAGCAATAAGAGAAAGACATCTAAAACCGTCAAGAGGATGGCTTTCATAATCGGAATTTTAAAGAGAAGATTTAGGGCAATGGCTGAACCTAGAACTTCTGCCAAATCTGTCGCCATCAAGGCCAACTCCAAAATCACCCATAGACTATAACGAAGCCATTTAGGTGAATGATGAGCTGTTGCTTGAGCCAGGTCCATCTGGGTTACAATACCAAGCTTTCCTGCCATCTGCTGAAGTTGCATGGCAATGAGAGATGAAATCAAGATAACAAACAAGAGACTATACTTATAGGAAGCACCACCGACTACACTGGTAATCCAGTTTCCTGGATCCATATAACCAACTGCGACAAGAGCACCCGGACCTAAAAAGGCCTTTAAATTTTGCCAGAAATGATTGTTATTTGGAGTATCGATAGATTGATTAATCTCAGAGAGTGACACTTTTTTATGAGAAGACATAGATACTCACCTCTTTCTAAACCTACTTTTTCATTATTTTTCTTAAGGCACCTTAATTATAACACAAAAAATGAAAACTATATGAAAAACATTTAGTTTTTTCATTATTTTTCTTAAGGCACCTTAATTATAAAAAATATGATAAAAACTTAAGAAAATTCAACAAAATTTTAGGGAAAGTCAGAATAAGTCTACTCATTAACGATAATGATAAATCTATTGATAAACTTTGACATTTAATAGTGAACTGTAACTATTTTTTCTAACTCGATTTCTCTATAAAAGATGAAAAACCAGCGTCTTTTGACGCTGGATAAAAGCTACTTAGATCATTTAACAAGAAACTAAATGGCTTCTGTAACGAAGCTACGGCTTTCAAGTACCTTAAGCATAGCATCCGCTGTATCTAGGGCTGTAAAGAGTGGTACACCATGTTCGATAGCTGAACGTCTGATTTGTTCACCATCTTCATCAGCTGTCCGTTTGGTACCAACTGTGTTGATGATAGCTTGAATTTCCTTTGCGGACATAGCTTGGAATATCGTGTTCATCATCACCAATCTTTCCAACGAGTTGTGTCTGCAATCCATGACTTGCAAAGAACTCTGCTGTTCCTTCAGTAGCAAGGATTCCGTAGCCAATATTTTGGAAACGACGAGCCAAATCTAGTGCTTCTTCTTTTGCATCATCTGCGATAGTGAAGACAACATTACCAAAGGTTGGCAAGTGAAGATAAGAAGCTTCAAAAGCCTTGTAGAGAGCTTTTTCAAGAGTGGTATCAGAACCCATGACTTCCCCTGTTGACTTCATCTCAGGACCAAGCAAGCTGTCTACTTTCGCTAGCTTGGTAAAGGAGAAGACTGGTGCCTTGATGTGAACGCGAGTGCTTTCTGGATAGAGTCCATCTTGATAACCAAGTTCTTCAAGACTTTGACCAAGAATCAACTTAGTCGCTACCTGTGCCATAGGGATGTTGGTTACTTTTGATAGGAACGGTACGGTACGGCTGGCACGAGGGTTAACTTCAATGACGTAGACTTTCTCATCCTTGATGACAAACTGAATGTTCATCATACCAAGACAGTTAAGGCCGATTGCAAGACGTTTAGTATAGTCTGCAATGGTTTCTTGAACCTTTTGAGACAAGGTTTGTGGAGGGTAAACGGCCATTGAGTCACCTGAGTGAACACCAGCACGTTCGATATGCTCCATGATACCGGGGATGAGTACATTTCCCGTCTGAGATAGCGTCTACTTCACATTCCTGACCGACGATATAAGAATCAACAAGAACAGGGTGATCTGGACTAGCCTTAACCGCAGTACGCATGTAAGAACGAAGATCATCTTCATTCTCAACGATTTCCATAGCACGTCCACCCAAGACATATGAAGGGCGAACTAGAACTGGGAAACCGATCTTACGAGCAGCAAGCACTGCTTCTTCTTCATTGGTTGCAGTCTGTCCAGGTGGCTGTGGAATATCCAAGTCTTTAAGGGCTTGCTCGAAGAGGTCACGGTCTTCTGCACGGTCCAAGTCAGCAACCTGCGTACCAAGGATAGTCACACCTGCTTTTGCTAATGGCTCAGCAAGGTTGATAGCTGTTTGACCACCAAACTGAACGATAACACCTTTTGGTTTCTCCAAATCGATGACATTCATGACATCTTCGAATGTTAATGGTTCAAAGTAAAGTTTATCCGATACAGAGAAGTCGGTTGAAACTGTCTCTGGGTTCGAGTTCATGATAATAGCTTCGTAGCCAGCAGCCTGAATTGCCTTAACAGAGTGAACAGTCGCATAGTCAAACTCAACTCCTTGACCGATACGGATTGGACCAGAACCTAGAACGAGAACTGATTCCTTATCCGACTTGATAGACTCATTTTCCCATCCATATGTTGAATAGAAATATGGGGTTTCTGATTCAAACTCTGCCGCACAGGTATCAACCATCTTGTAAACTGGGACAATCTTGTTTCCAAACGAAGTTGGCGAACTTGATCAGCTGTAGTATTCCAGAGTTCAGCGATTTTACGATCTGAGAAACCATTCAATTTTGCTGTTTTTAGGACTGCTACATCTTGTGGATGTGCGCCCAATTCTTGCTCAATTTCAAAGATATGCAAGAGTTTATCCAGATAAAAGATATCGATTTTTGTAAGCTCAGCGATTTCCTCTGGTGTATAACCACGGCGAATGGCTTCTGATACGTAGAAGAGACGGTCATCTTGGGCCTTGACAACCTTTTCAATCAAGGCATCATCCGAAACTGCTGCAAGTTCAGGCATTTCATTGTGGTGAACCCCAATTTCAAGAGAGCGACAGGCTTTTAGAAGAGATTCCTCGATGTTACGACCAATAGCCATGACTTCTCCAGTCGCCTTCATCTGTGTACCCAAACGGCGTTCACCCTTTTCAAACTTGTCAAATGGGAAACGTGGAATCTTGGCAACGACGTAGTCAAGGGCTGGTTCAAACATAGCATAAGTTGAACCTGTAACTGGGTTGATGACCTCATCTAAGGTCAATCCTACCGCAATCTTAGCAGCCAATTTAGCGATTGGGTAACCTGTCGCCTTAGAAGCAAGGGCTGACGAACGAGATACACGAGGATTTACTTCGATGACATAGTACTTAAAACTGTGTGGATCAAGGGCCAGCTGAACGTTACATCCGCCTTCAATCTTGAGAGCGCGAATAATGCTCAAACTAGCATCACGAAGCATTTGATTTTCATAATCTGACATAGTTTGCGCTGGGGCAAATACGATGGAATCCCCTGTATGAATCCCGACTGGGTCAAAGTTTTCCATGTTACATACAACAAGGGCATTGTCAGCCGAGTCACGCATGACTTCGTACTCGATTTCCTTGAAACCAGCAATGGAACGTTCAATCAAACATTGAGTAACAGGTGACAGCTTCAACCCATTTTCAGAGATTTCACGCAATTCTTCCTCGTTGGCACACATACCACCACCAGTACCACCTAGGGTAAAGGCTGGACGGACGATCACTGGGTAGCCAATTGTCGCTGCAAAGGCAACGGCTTCTTCCACTGTGTTAACAATTTCAGATTCTGGAATAGGTTGGTTCAATTCTTCCATCAATTGTTTAAAGAGATCGCGGTCTTCAGCTTGGTCGATGGCAGACAATTTAGTCCCGAGAAGTTCTACTCCCAATTCATCAAGAATGCCATTTTTAGACAATTCCATGGCCATGTTAAGCCCTGTTTGCCCACCAAGAGTTGGAAGCAAGGCATCTGGACGTTCTTTACGGAGAATACGAGTCACAAACTCAAGTGTGATTGGCTCAATGTAAACCTTGTCTGCAATTTCCTTATCAGTCATGATAGTTGCAGGGTTTGAGTTTACTAAGACAACCTCATACCCTTCCTCTTTCAAAGACAAGCAAGCCTGAGTCCCAGCATAGTCAAACTCAGCAGCCTGACCAATAATAATCGGACCAGAACCAATCACCATAATTTTTGAATATCAGTACGTTTAGGCATTTATAAGATATTAAGGGCGTCAAGCGGACAAAGCTAAAATAGGAGTTATGACGAAGAACTGTCAGTTCTAGGAATAACTATCTTTTTAGCACCGTCCGTAGCCCGTATTCAGTTCAGCAAATACGGCTCACCCTTCTCCTTTCTATTCGTCGCCTCACAGAGCGACATTAAATAAGATACAAAGGACGAATAGAAAGCGATTGAATTTTAGGAAACCAAGGAAGGATTGACAATCCAAGTTGGTTTCTCTAAATTCCGAGCTTTCCGTCCGTGTTCAGTTACATAAATTCTCCGACGAGATTTTACTCGTTCTTAGTTTGTTTGTTTGAAGGTTTCCATCATCTCGATGAACTCATCAAATAGATAACTTGCATCGTGCGGACCTGGTGCAGCATCTGGGTGGAATTGCACAGAGAAACCTGGTTGGTATCTGTGACGTACACCTTCAACTGACTTGTCATTGATTTCTTCATGAGTAATCATCAAATGGTCTGGAAAATCTTCACGACTCACTGCATATCCATGGTTTTGACTAGTAAAGTCCACGCGCCCTGTTGCGATTTCTCGTACAGCGTGGTTAAATCCACGGTGACCAAACTTCATCTTATAGGTCTTAGCTCCATTTGCCATGGCAAAGAGTTGGTGTCCCATACAAATACCAAAGATTGGAATTTTCCCGAGAATACCACGAATCATATCGAGTGCTTCTGGTACATCTTCAGGATTACCTGGACCATTTGACAACATAACTCCGTCTGGATTTAGGTGGAGGATTTCCTCTGCTGTTGTAGTATAAGGAACGACCGTTACATTACAATCTCTCTTAGACAACTCTCTTAAGATAGAATGCTTGAGACCAAAGTCTACAAGTACCACGCTCAAACCTACTCCTGGAGCTGGGTAAGCAGTTTTTGTAGAAACCTGTTTGATATTGTCAATTGGTAGAACAGTTGCTTGAAGCTGATCTGTGATGTGATCGATACTATCTCCCACATGTGTCAGAGTCGCTCTCATAGTCCCATGTTTGCGAATGATTTGTCAAAGCACGTGTATCAATACCTGAAATACCAGGGATTTTCTTAGACTTCAAAAACTCATCCAGCGTCATCTGGTTGCGCCAGTTACTGGCTCTACGAGCTTCTTCAAATACTACAACACCTTTACAAGTAGGGCTGATAGATTCGTAGTCATCACGGTTAATCCCATAATTCCCTACCAGTGGATAAGTGAAGGTCAAGATTTGTCCATTATAAGACTGGTCTGTAATGGATTCTTGATAACCTGTCATCCCTGTGTTAAAGACGATTTCCCCTGTTACATCAATATCTGCTCCGAAGGCCTTACCTTCGAAAATGGTGCCATCTTCTAAAACTAGAAGTCTTTTTGTCATATTCTCACCTCTCGTGGACGCTCACTGGCGTCTTTTAACGTTTTGTGTCTTTTTTGGCTTTTCTACTTGCCAATACGGATTCTAAGATTGCCATTCGAACAAAGACTCCATTGGTCATTTGTTGAACAATGCGTGATTTTGGAGCTTCAACAAGATGATCGGCAATTTCCACATCCCGATTCACTGGAGCTGGATGCATAATGATTGCTTCTTCTTTTAAGCGATTATAGCGCTCTTGGTTCAAGCCATGTTGAGCATGATAGCTTTCTTTTGAGAAGATTGCTCCACTTTCGTGGCGTTCATGTTGAACTCGAAGCAACATCAAAACATCCACCTGGTCAACAATCTCGTCAATAGTTACAAACTGGCCATAGTCAGCAAATTCTTGGCTTCGCCATTCCTCAGGTCCTGCAAAATAAAGTTCTGCACCTAAGCGTTTCAAAATCTGCATATTAGACTTGGCAACACGTGAATGGTCCAAGTCTCCAGCAATCGCGACCTTGAGTCCTTCAAAATGTCCGAATTCTTCGTAAATGGTCATTAAATCAAGCAGACTCTGACTAGGATGTTGCCCTGAACCGTCGCCACCGTTGATAATAGAAGTCGTGATCGTCGGACTCGCAATCAATTCTCTGTAGTAATCAACTTCAGGGTGACGAATAACGCAGACATCTACACCAAGCGCTGACAAAGTCAGGATGGTATCATAGAGTGTCTCACCCTTGTTGACTGAACTTGTCTTTACATCAAAGTCAAGTCGTTCCAATCCTAGTTTGATCTCTGCAACTTCAAAGGACTTATGCGTTCGTGTAGAATCCTCAAAGAAAAGATTGGAAACAATGGGATGGTCTTCGTAAGGTATTTGAGCTCCATTTAAACTCAATCCCTCGTTTAATCAATTTCATAACCTGATCCACAGTAAGATCTTCCATGGACACCACATGGTTGAGTGCTTGTTGATTTTCTGACATGGCTACTCCTTTAGCTATTAAGCTTCTTCAGTAATCAAAACTCTATCTTGGCCATCAAGTTCTGTCATCTCAACGATGATTTCTTCAGAACGACTGGTTGGAATATTTTTTCCAACGTAATCCGGACGAATTGGCAATTCTCTGTGTCCACGGTCAACTAACACCGCAAGACTCACGCGCGCTGGACGACCATGTCCGACAATGTTATCGATAGCAGCTCGAATTGTACGACCTGTATAGAGCACATCATCCACCAAGATGACTTCGCGATCTGTCACATCGACAGAAATCAATGAAGTATCCTCACCACTCTTAACATCGTCACGGAAAGGTTTAGTATCTAATTCTACAACGGGAACAGAGATATTTTCCAATTGTTCCAAGCGTTCTTGAATACGGTGAGCAATAAAGACACCACGTGTTTTAATTCCAGCTAAAATGATTTTATTCAAATCTTTATTGCGTTCGATGATTTCATAAGTGATACGCGTAATTGCTCGCTTGACGGTTAATTCGTCTACAACTTCTTTTGTCTTCATGACAAACCTCCAAAAAGAAAAGTCTCCTTTTTCAAGGAGACTTGAGAATGTATAACTAAGCGAGCCATACTGCAAACAGTATAGACTTACCCTTCTACTTAATCCAGCTCCTTGCCTGCCTCACGGGACAGGTTTAAAGGAATATTTTATTGTCCTTACTATATCACAAAGCCTAGGCCAAAGCAAGTAAAAACATTCAATGCTCGACCTTATAATGAACTAAAATCATATAACTGTGGATAGTGTTCGCATTCTGGATTTTTGGGATGACAGATAGCACGACCAAAATAAATCATAGCCTGATGGGCTGCCAACCATTCTTCCGGTGGCAAGACATCCATGACACGTTTTTCAACCTCAAGGGGTGTAGCTGATTTTTTAACAATATCATGGTGTTTGCAGATACGTTCTACGTGAGTATCAACTGCAAAGGCTGGAATTCCAAATCCCACACTTAATACTACATTGGCTGTTTTTCGGCCAACTCCTGCCAAACTCTCTAATTCTTCCCTAGTCTGAGGAACTTGACCATCAAAATCGTCTAGTAACTGCTGGGCACATTTCTTAAGAAACTTAGCCTTATTGCGATAGAGACCTAGACGAGAAATATGTTTAGCAATTTCAATCTCACTTGCATCTGCCATAGCTTGAGGCGTTGGAAAAGCTGCAAAGAGACCGGGTGTGGCCTTGTTGACTGCAGCATCTGTCGTCTGAGCAGATAGCATAACGGCAACCAAAAGCTCAAAATGATTGCGAAAGTCTAGACTAGGTTTTGCATCTGGAAAAAGAGCGATGATTTCTTCAATGACATGACGGGAACGTTTCTTGGATAAAACCATCTATTCGTCTCCGTCAAACAGTCCTTGTAAACCTGCAAAAGGACTATTTTCTTCTTTCTTGACTGCCTGTTGGGCTTGATACTCTTCCTCAGACATGATTTGCCAGTCATTTCCAGAAACAAATCCCTGACCAGCTTCTTCCTCAGCTGTTAAGACCTTGATTGGAATATTGAGCAAGATATTATCTGAGACACTTTCAGCCAGGTCGATTTCCCCATTTTCAATCGGTAAAACCAAGTCATCATCTAGAACTTCTTGGTCCAGTTGATTTGTAGCACCTTCCATAAAGACTTCCGTTACTGGATAAGACTCTTTCAATTCTACCGGCTCCATGCTACGGCTAGAAGCTAAAACGATTGTATAAGACAACTGATAATCTAGGAAAAACATAAGGTCTTCGTACTGAACTTTTCCAATAGCGACAATATCTTTTACATCTATAATTTCTTGATTACGGGCACGCAAGTCAGCTGCTAAGTCTAAAGTTTGCTCAAAGTGCAAACCTTCAGGCTGCTTACGAATTTCTTGAATATTTAATTTCATACTTCCTCCATAAAGATTTACTATCTTGATTATACCATGAAAAAAGTTCAAACAAGGTATCTAAACATTTTAAATATTTTTCACTATTTTTTGATATATTTACTATGACATTTTTTGTTTTTGGTGCTATACTATAGACATCAATACATGAGCAAGGGAGGACGCTCATATGGAAGACAAAGAACTAATCTTAGAAGCTTATCAACTCATTTCCGAGTTAAACAAAGCTTACCAGACTTGCAAACAAGGATTTCCTGATGATATACGCTTGCAACAAAATATTGACGAGCTACTCAAACAACTTAAAAAGACAGAGAAACTAGATAACTCTATCTTAGTTGATCTTGAGAAATTTTACCAACGTACCAGTCTCTTGATTGGACTTAGCACCCTTAAACTCAATGAAGAAGCTCGCACAGCTTGGCGAAACTATGACAAATTCCACTACGATCAAGTCAAACACGTTTTGACTCTCTATGGACCTGTTTTTGGTTTCTAGAAAGATTTGAATTTCTCATTTCTTTTGACAAAGTGTTCCAAAAGGTATAAAATAAACATAATAATTTTCGGAGGTAAGGGAGACATGAACAACTAAGTCTATCAAATAAAGAACCTTTATTTAGTAGATCTTGTTTCTGTCTCTTTTTGTGTGCTCTTTTTCTGCTGCTTTTTCAGCCCTTTTAAAAGAGGATTTTTTGACATAGACAATTGGCTCTACTAGGTAAAGTAGAGCTTTTGTTATGCAATATAGACATTCTAGAAAGGGCATTAATATGATAAAAATTAACCATCTAACTATCACTCAAAACAAAGATTTACGAGACCTTATTTCCGATTTAAATATTACTATCCAAGACGGAGACAAGGTCGCTATTATCGGCGAAGAAGGAAATGGAAAATCAACCTTACTTAAAACTTTAATGGGCGAAAGATTAGCTGACTTCTCAATCAGTGGAGAAATCCAGTCTGACCTTCAGTCCTTGGCCTACATTCCCCAACATCTCCCTGAAGAATTGAAGAAAAGATCTCTACAGGACTACTTCTTTTTAGAGTCTGCTGATTTGGACTTCAGCATTCTCTACCGTTTAGCTGAGGAATTGCACTTTGATAGCAGTCGTTTTGCTAGTGACCAAGAGATTGGTAGTCTCTCGGGTGGCGAAGCTTTGAAAATTCAGCTTATCCATGAATTATCCAAACCCTTTGAGATTCTATTTTTAGATGAACCTTCAAATGACCTGGACCTTGAGACAGTTTATTGGCTAAAAAGTAAGATTCAGAAGATCAGGCAGACCGTTATTTTCATTTCTCATGATGAAGACTTCCTCTCTCAAACTGCAGACACCATTATCCACTTGCGACTAGTCAAGCATCGAAAGGAAGCTGAAACCCTAGTCGAGCACTTAGACTATGATCGCTATAGTGCCCAAAGGAAGGCTAACTTTGCCAGACAAAGCCAGCAAGCTGACAACGACCAACGATCCTATGATAAAACCATGGAAAAGCATCGCCGAGTCAAGCAAAAGGTAGAAACTGCACTTCGAGCTACCAAAGACAGTACTGCCGGTCGCCTACTGGCTAAAAAAATGAAAAATGTTCTTTCTCAAGAAAAACGCTACGAAAAAGCAGCTCAGTCCATGACCCAAAAGCCACTTGAAGAGGAACAAATCCAACTTTTCTTTTCAGATATAGAGCCATTAGCAGCTTCTAAAGTCTTACTTCGACTGGAAAAGGAAAGTTTGTCCATTGGTGAGCGTGTTTTGGCTCAGGAGTTACAACTAACTGTTTGGGGTCAAGATAAAATCGGTATCATCGGACCAAATGGTGTTGGCAAATCGACTCTGTTAGCCAAGTTGCAGCAACTACTAAGTGGCAAAAGTGAGATTTCACTTGGATTTATGCCACAAAATTACCAAGAAACATTGCAATTGGATCTATCTCCGGTAGAATTTCTCAGCCAAACTGGACATAAAGAGGAACTACAGAAAATCCAATCCTTCCTAGCCAGTCTCAATTTCAGTTATCCAGAGATGCACCACCAAATCCGCTCCTTATCCGGCGGTCAACAAGGTAAACTCCTTCTTTTGAATTTAGTGCTACGAAAACCAAACTTTCTTCTTCTGGATGAACCCACACGAAACTTTTCTCCAACTTCTCAACCCGAAATCAGAAAACTCTTTGCCAATTACCCTGGGGGTCTGGTCACTGTTTCACATGATCGACGTTTCTTAAAAGAAGTCTGTAGAAGTATCTATCGTTTAAGGGAAAATGGGTTAGAAGTCATTGATTTACAAGATTTATAACTGTAGAAAATAGTAAGAGTCTGGGACAAAAGTCTAACCTTAAATATAAAAAGCGAACAAAACAAGTTATCTGACACTCAGAATACTGTCTTGTTCGCTTTTTTGTCTAATCTATCGATTTTAAAAATTTATAATAAAGAATTCCTAAAATCAAAATCTTTTTGTCCCAGACTCTTTTACATATGTTGCAAACGCTCAATCCGTTCTGAGATTGGCGGATGGGTATAAAAGAGTTTTTGCAAGCCACCTCGTTTTTGAGGATCGTTGATATAGAGAGCACTACTAGCATCATCCACATGACGACTCATAGGCTGACTATGGTCCAGCTTTCGAAGAGCATTGATCATGCCTTGAGGATTACGAGTCAACTCCACACTTGAAGCATCTGCTAAAAATTCTCGTTGACGAGAGATGGCTAGTTGTACCAAGGTTGCTGCTAGGGGGGGCCAAAACAATTGCAAGGAGAGAAACGACTAGCATAATAATTTCAAGTCCACCACTATCACGGTCATCACTTCTACGACCACGGCCTGCACCTCCCCACCACATCATGCGTCCAGCCATACTTGATAAAAGTGTAATAGCACTGGCGAGGGCAACCGCGATCGTAGAAATCCGAATATCATAGTTACGAATGTGACTGACTTCATGACCAATAACCGCCTCTAACTCTTCACGATTCATAATCGCAAGGAGTCCTGACGTTGCTGCTACCGCTGCATTTTGGGGATTTGAACCCGTAGCAAAGGCATTTAAGCTAGCATCATCGATGATAAAAACACGTGGCATGGGGATTTGCGCCACCATAGCCATATCTTCAACAACATGATAAAGAGTTGGTGCTGTCTGCTCATTCACCTCACGCGCACCATTCATACTCATGACTATCTCTGTCGATTGAAAAATCATGGAAAAAGCATAGACTAAGCCGATAATTAAGGCTAGCACCATACCACCTATTCCTGACCGCATAAAGAGGTAACCAACTGCATATCCAACCAAAGCCAAAAGTAAAAAGAATACTAGTAGTAAAATCCAAGTTCTTCGCTTATTACTCGCGATTTGATCATACAACATCCTAGTCACCTAAACCACTAAAATCAACCTTTGGTACTGCCTTTTCTTCTTCAGGTGTTTGAAGGAAGTCTGCAGCTTTAAAGCCAAATAGTCCCGCGATGATATTACTTGGGAAGCTTTCTAATTTTACATTGTAGTTGCTAACAACACTGTTGTAGAGTTGACGAGAGTAGGAAATTTTATTTTCTGTATTGGTCAACTCTTCTTGCAATTTGATAAAGTTAGCACTAGCCTTCAAGTCTGGGTAATTCTCTGCTACTGCAAAGATACCAGAAATCTGGCGAGTAAGGGCATCACTGGCCTTCATAGCTTCAGCTGGTGACGTTGCTACGGCTACTTGTCTACGAAGTTCTGTCACTTTTTCCAAGGTAGAACCTTCATATTTCGCATAGCCTTTGACTGTTTCAATCAAGTTTGGGAGGAGATCATTACGACGCTTCAGCTGAACATCGATCTGGCTCCAAGCCTCCTTGGTTTGCATGCGATTTTTAACCAAACCGTTATAACTAACAATTACGAAAATAACAATAAGAGCAAGAACTCCAAGAATAATCCAAGTCATCATATAATTCCTTTCTGCTTTTAGATTAGTACCAGTATATCAAATTTCCATCTTTTTGTGGTAAAATAAGATGATACTAAAGAAGGAAACTACTATGAAACCAGAAACATTTTATCAACTGCTAGCTGAACAAGATATCCATCTTTCTGACCAGCAAAAAGTTCAATTTGAGCGTTATTTTGAACTCTTGGTCGAATGGAATGAAAAAATCAACCTAACTGCTATTACAGAAAAAGAAGAAGTCTATCTCAAACACTTCTATGATTCCATCGCTCCTATTTTACAGGGATTGATTGAAAACCAGCCCATTAAACTCTTAGATATCGGTGCTGGAGCAGGTTTTCCTAGCCTTCCGATGAAGATCCTCTATCCTCAACTAGATGTGACCATTATTGATTCCCTCAATAAACGAATCAACTTTCTGAATCTATTAGCCCAAGAACTAGGGTTAGAAAATGTTCACTTCTATCATGGACGTGCAGAAGATTTCGGTCAAGACAAGAATTTTCGTGCTCAGTTTGATATCGTCACAGCTCGAGCAGTTGCTCGTCTTCAGGTCTTATCTGAATTAACCATTCCTTTTCTAAAAGTCGGTGGAAAATTACTAGCACTCAAGGCAAGCAATGTACCCGAGGAATTGACAGAGGCAAAAAATGCTCTTAACCTTCTCTTTAGCAAAGTTGAGGACAACATCAGCTATACTCTTCCCAATGGAGACCCTCGCTATATTACTATAGTAGAAAAGAAAAAAGAAACTCCAAATAAATACCCAAGAAAAGCAGGTATGCCAAATAAACGCCCGCTTTAAAGGAATTATACATAAATCTGCAGAATCAACCTCGCTTTCTGATTTCTGAGCTCGGGAAAAAATGATTTACAAAATCATACCTCGCTTTTTGATTTCTCGGCTCGGGAAAAATTCGTTTACAAAACGAATTTTTTCTGCTATACTATCCTAAGCAAAGGTTTTTAATGTCATCCTGTGAGGTGACGAAGGCGCAGATTTATATAAATTTTTAAAAGATAGCTATTTTTTAAAAAGTCTTACTCTGAGGGCCTATTGCTGCAAAATAATGGGCTCTTTTTTTGATGCCCAAAAGTGAGGTATTTATGAAACAAGAATCAACTGTTGATTTGTTATTAGACGTCGACCAACGTCCTTCTGCTGGTAAGGGAATTCTTCTTAGCTTCCAGCACGTTTTTGCTATGTTTGGTGCAACAATTTTGGTCCCACTGATTTTGGGAATGCCTGTATCCGTTGCCCTCTTTGCTTCAGGTGTAGGAACACTCATTTACATGATCTCTACTGGCTTTAAAGTTCCAGTTTATCTGGGTTCTTCTTTTGCCTTTATCACAGCTATGTCACTTGCCATGAAAGAAATGGGTGGCGATGTATCTGCTGCTCAGACAGGGGTTATTCTGACTGGTTTTGTTTATGTCCTTGTTGCTGCAAGTGTTCGCTTTGCAGGTACAAAATGGATCGACAAACTCTTACCTCCAATCATTATCGGTCCTATGATCATCGTTATCGGTCTTGGACTTGCTAGTTCAGCTGTTACCAACGCTGGTCTTGTAGCTGACGGAAACTGGAAAAACGCTCTTGTAGCCGTTGTTACTTTCTTGATTGCTGCCTTTATCAATACAAAAGGAAAAGGCTTCCTACGAATTATCCCATTCCTATTTGCCATTATCGGTGGTTACCTCTTTGCTCTAGCTCTCGGCTTGGTTGACTTCACTCCTGTTCTTGAGGCTAACTGGTTTGAAATCCCTGGTTTCTACCTACCATTCAATACAGGTGGTGCCTTCAAACAATACGACCTTTACTTCGGTCCTGAAACAATCGCCATCTTACCAATCGCAATCGTAACCATTTCTGAACATATCGGAGACCATACCGTTTTAAGTCAAATCTGTGGACGCCAATTCTTGAAAGAACCTGGTCTACACCGTACTCTTCTTGGTGATGGTATCGCAACTTCAGTTTCTGCCTTCCTTGGTGGACCAGCCAATACAACTTACGGTGAAAATACAGGGGTTATCGGTATGACTCGTATCGCTTCTGTCTCAGTTATCCGTAACGCTGCCTTTATCGCAATTGCCCTTAGCTTCCTTGGTAAATTTACTGCCTTGATTTCAACAATTCCAAACGCTGTACTTGGTGGTATGTCTATCCTTCTTTACGGGGTTATCGCAAGTAACGGTTTGAAAGTCTTGATCAAAGAACGTGTTGACTTTAGCCAAATGCGTAACCTTATCATCGCTAGTGCTATGTTGGTGCTTGGACTTGGTGGAGCAATCCTTAAACTTGGTCCAGTTACCCTTTCAGGTACTGCCCTATCAGCTATGACAGGTATCATCCTAAACTTGATCTTGCCATACGAAAACAAAGACTAATCCATATAGAATCAACAAGAGGTCGGGACCAAAAATCCCGACCTCGTTTATGAATAAGAAGCCTTTGATACAGTGACTCATTGGACTGTTGTCAAAAAGTTTGATTTCTTAATTTCCCCAAGCAATCAAGAGATACAAGAGACTTGAACCAAACATATCAGCAAGAGCATGCATGAGAAAGAATGGCAGTAAATTCTTGACTACATACTTGTACAAGAAATAATAAAAGAGACCGTAACCAAACCCAATAACCAAGGCCCAAAGCAATCCTTGATAGGTATGGAAAGAAATCCGTATAATTACCGAGTAGACCAAAGCCAACCACTTGTGCTTTTCTTTTACTGAAGTCAGTAAGCCTAGGAAGAAAAATTCTTCATAAAAACCATTTAGTAAAGCATAGCAAATCGCCATCGGCGTTAAAGCCATGAATTTTCGAATGATTTCCATAGGGTCTATAAAAGGGATCAACTGAGGATTAAAATAATTGTACTCACCACTAAGGGTTGTAATGATATCACCAAAAATACCAACTACAGCAAAGATAAGGGGAACCCAAATTAAAACAGACCAGTTCCAACGTATAGGAAGTTGTTTAAAATCATAATTTCGAATCACAAGATAAAGGAAGGTAATCCCTAACATCATCAATTGAAAATTGAAATTACTAGAATAAGCTGCTCCATCACTTGCTAGATTTGTCGTAGTTTCTGCGACACTAGTAAGAGTTGAGGGCGATAAACTCTCCATAAATTGCTGGGTAGAACGAATGATAAACTCTCCAAACATTAAAACAGTGATGATGAGGATATCGAACCATTTTAAGTATCTTAGAGGTTTAGCAGGATTAATACTTTGTAGCAAATTCATATTTCCTCCTTATCTTTAAATGTATGGATTGATTATAACCATTCATTCTTAAAGTTATATGAACCATCTTGCTAGAAGATTAAAAAACAGCCTTATCAAAGACTGTTTTAATCCATTAAACGGAATGTTGTTTCTTTTCAAGCAATAAATCCTTCAATGAAATGATAGTCACGGCTAATAAAATCATTGCCATACCAAGAAAATCTACAGGATAAAAGATATCCCCCATAATCATGAAGGCAAAAAATACTGCCGAGATAGGCTCAATAGAAGCCAAAAGACTAGACTTGACTGGTCCTATCATACTAGCTCCCTTGAGGAAGGCTGTATAGGCAAAGACCGTTCCAATCAGAATGATGCCGGCAAAAGCTAGAAAGATATCAAAAGATATAGGAATACTGGCCCCGATAAGCCCCGTAAAAGGTACTGCTAGTATACCTGAGATGGTCATTCCAACACCAATAACCAATATGCTCCCCCATTTTTGAATCAATTTTATGGGTAAAATGATATAAAGAGCATAGGTCAGGGCCGAGAACAAACCCCAAAATAGACCAGCTGGAGTCATCGAGAGTTGATCCAATTGCCCATGGGTTGCAATGAGAAAGGTCCCACCTATAGCTAAAAACATAGAGATGATTTCTGAAAGCGTCGGAGCCACCTTATCCTTGATACAAGTGTAAGCAAGGATTCCAACTGGACAGACATACTGGAGAACTGTCGCTGTCCCAGCATTTATCTCCTGAATAGCTGAAAGATAAGCTAATTGATTTAGAAAAAGACCAAATAAAGAAATAACAAGAGAGAAAACAGACTTGATTTATCCTTCAGAAAGGCCATAAATTTATCCCTTGATTTAGTATAAGCCAGAAAAACCAAGAGTAATCCAGCGATTATCAAACGGATATTGGTCAGAACTAGGGCTGATATTCCATGAGCCATCAGGTACTGACCACTGGTTCCCGACAAGCCCCAGGCAATACCTGCAATGACTGTATAAAGAGTTCCTTTTAAAGCTTTAGACATAAGTCCTCCCTAGTCTACTTCACGAATCAAGTCCATAACCTGATTACGGTCCAATATCCACTGGGCACGCTCATCTTTTTCATAAGTTCGGTAAGATAAAAAGATTACCGCCTCTTGTTTCTTACGATTCCACATGATAAAGGTCCCAGTATAGCCTGTATGGTCCAACCAATCACCTTCAAGATTCCAGGCCAATGAGCGTTCTTTATCACTCAGATCCGAAAAATTCTGACTTAAGTCTGCAGCAAAGGAATCCTGCAAATAATGCTCTAGAAAGATTTTTAAATCATGAACTGTCGAAAACAAGCCTGCACTACCTGCATGCTTTCCAAGCAAACGAGCCTTGGGATCATGGACAACTCCTGCTTTCTGTCCACGGACCGTTGGAACAGCACAGCTAACTGGACCAAACTGAGTTTCCTTCATTCCCCAAGGATCCAAAACTTGCTCTTGTAGAATCTGATCCAAGTCCTTTTTAAAATAGTTTTCCAAGAGAAAACCTAGCAAGAGAAAATGCACATCCGAGTAGAGAAAGACTCTCTTCTCTCGGCGATTCAAATGAAACATGGCATTCCTCAACTGGTCTGCTGAGAGCTGATCCCTATTGGGGATATAGGGGTCCAAATCTGTCGCATGCGTTAGTAATTGTCGAACAGTGATGTCTGGATAATCCACTTCTGGAAGATAATCTCTTATGGAGTTATCTAGCTCAATCTTACCTTCCTTCCACAAGAAAGATAAGACTGTTCCAACTCCAACAACCTTGCTGACACTTGCCAAATCATAGACCAAGCCCTCACGAGTCTGCTCACCAGTTTCTGGATTTGCTTCTCCTAGATACCAGTCAGACCAAACGCCATCCTGATAATATGCAAAAGAGGCACCAGGATAAATCCCTGCCTCAATTTGTTGCTTTATTTTTGAATGATTTTTTGTTTCATACTGCTTCAAACCACAATTCAATATTGTTGGTATCCTTAGTTAGGAAAAACTTCTCAGATTTTGGAATAAAGTAACCAACTTCTTCAAATCTTTGACGCAATACAGGCAAATCCAAATTCTCTACTTGAAATTTCAACATAGACAAGTCCCAAGTTACATTATTTTCAACCAGTAAATCGCTCCCTTGAGCTTGATTAAAAGCTAGTCGATTTTCGATTTCTTTTTTATCAAGTAGGCTTGATGTCTCATCTGGTAAGTTAATTTCCACCGAGATTTCAAAGGCTGTCAAATATCTCAGTTTCTCATCTTTTGAAAAAGTGACTTCTTCCTCAACTTTTTTCAAATCCTTGATATCATCTTCGGCATGAATAAGAATACAATCCCCTTCTGGAGAAAGAACCTCAAAAGCATATCCCTTAACTCCCTTATAGAGTTGAGGGATTTTTTCCATTCTAGCTAGTAGCGCTTCAATCTCAGATGGCTTCTCTACCTTTACAAGTAACCTAGCTAATTTTTTAATCCCTTCAACCTTACGGCTCCTCATACTTGGTGACTCTTCTAAAACTAACTTTTCAATACCTGATTTGTCTCTAGTGATAAGAAGGCTGACTCTTCAAGCAAGGGTTTCATACCCAAAGTCTCAATATAAAACAACTCATTTAAATTTCTATTATTTACCTTTAGCGTCGGGATCATACGCTTTATTTGATTTACAATCATAAATTCCTCCAACACTTTTTATTTTAAAGGATTTTATCTTTTTTTACAAGTTATTCAATAAAAAACTTTAACTATATTAACTCTTTAAATTAAATTCCCCCTTCTGTTTGTAGAAGGGGGCTTGATTGTTTTTACTAAAATAGCTTATTTAGTCTTTCCAAGATAGTGTTGCTTGCAGACCGTAATGATCACTCACCTGTGGACTGTTTTTACCATCAAAGACCACGTGAAGTTTTTCTACCTGCACATCCTCTGTTGTAAAGATATAATCGATTCGAAGAGGTTCGCTGTTCCCCTTCCAACCATCAATTTCAGGCGGAACAGTGTAACTACCACTTCTTTCTTTTGCAGCTTCAAATGCATCTTGTAAGTTTAGTGGACTAGCTAGAATAGCTTGGTAACCCTCTTGGCCTGCAGGATTATTAAAATCACCTGCTAACAAGAGAGACTTGTTTAATTCTTTCAGAACTGCTTCAAAGCGCGCCCATTCCTCTTGGAAGCCTTTATCCCACCAAGAGAGATGAACACTCGCAACAGCAAGTTCTTTACCTTCAACTACTGTTTCTGCTAAAGCAACTCGTCGTGTGTGGTAATCTGTCGGGTCATCCACATCTGAAACCAAAATCTCACGCGCTTCAATTGGTGTTTTAGATAGGATTGCAACACCTTCATGGTAACGATCATAACCGATATGGTTGTAGGCCCAAGTCCAATAATAGTTTTGACCTTGCTCAGCTAAGTGTTCTACCAAGAGACGAACATAGTGATCTTGATGAATCGGCTCAGCAGATGGTAATGGCTGATAAGTGCACCAGCTTCTACTTGCACTGAAGTAATTTCCTGGTTAATTTCCTGAAAACAAATCAAATCATAACTGTTTTTAAGTATATCTTGAAGTAAAAGTTGAAACTTTTGTTCAGGATCTTTTTCCATCCAACTATGAGTATTGAGTGTTAAAAACTTCATGCTTTTCTCCTATTAAACAAGAGGTTGGAAACAGCTTCCAACCTCCTAAATATTACAATTCTACTTTTGCAACTGCTGTTTTAGCTGCAAGAGAACCTGTTTGTTCTAATTTAAATGATTTGATTGCATCACCATTTGTGAAGACAACTACAGTTGTAGTTTCACGACCAGCTTCACGGATAGCACCCAAGTCAGCTGTGACAAGAAGATCACCAGCTGCAACCTGTTGTCCTTCAGTAACACGAACTGTAAATGGTTTACCTTCAAGACTGACTGTGTCTAAACCAATGTGAACAAGTACTTCAAGGCCTGCTTCAGTCACAAGACCAAGAGCGTGTTTAGTTGGGAAGATACTTGATACAGTACCTGATACTGGAGATACAATGTTTCCGTTTGATGGTTCTACTGCAAATCCATCACCCATCATTTTTTGTGCGAATACAGGATCCTTAACTTGATCCAATTCAATCACTTGACCGTCAGCAACTGAGTATACTTCTTCAGTCACACCTTTGTATACAACAGCATCTTGTTGAACTGCTGCCATTTGACTTGGAAGAGTTTCAGGAATCACTTCACCTGAGTCAAGAAGGTCTTGGATATCTGATTTCAAAACGTCAGCTTTAGGTCCGTAGATAGCTTGGACACCTTGTCCTTTCATGACAAGTCCCATAGCTCCTTCAGCTTTCCATTGTTCCTCTGTTCCAACTTTTCCAGCGTCTTTTACAGTAACACGAAGGCGAGTCATACATGCGTCCACATCAACGATGTTAGCACGTCCACCAAGAAGGTTAATGATGTTAACAGCTTGAGAAGCTTCTGCAACTTTTGACTCACCAGAAGCAGCAGATTCTGATGAACCTTCAGCAGTTTCGTAGTTTCCGTTACGTCCTGGAGTAGCATAGTTGAATTTTTGAATCATGAAGTTGGCGATAAAGTACATGATAACTGCAAATAGTGCTGTTACCCAGATAAAGTTAATGATATCCATACCAAGACCAGCATTGATAGCTAGTGGAGTACGAGTCAAGAATTCGATTGAACCGAATGAGTGCACACGAAGGTGAACAATATCAGCCATTGCAAAGGCAGCACCTTGAACAACAGCGTAGACAAGGTAAAGAGGTGTTGCAACGAACATGAACATATATTCAATTGGCTCAGTAACACCAGTCAAGAAAGTTGCAAGAGCTGTCGCAATCATCATACCTTTGTATTGGTGTTTCTTGTCTGCTTCAACATTACGGTAAATAGCAGCAGCCACACCCATCAAAATACCGAATGAACCAATCATTTGTCCAACTTTGAAACGAGCTGGATGTACTGTATCTAACAAGTGTTGGTATTGACTAGCATCAGTACCTTTAAGGTTTACAAGGTCTGTTACCCATGCAAGCCAAAGTGGATCTTGTCCAAATACTTGAGTGCCTTTTGCTGCACCAGTTAAAATATCGTAAGTACCACCAAGAGCTGTATAGTTCATTGGGATAGTCAACATATGGTGAAGACCAAATGGCAAGAGCAAGCGTTCCAAAGTACCATACAAGAATGGTGCAAGAACTGGTGCTGTTTCTTGTGAATTAGCAATCCAGATACCGAAGTTGTTGATACCTGTTTGAACAACTGGCCAGAAAGCTGAAAGAAGAATTGCAGCGATTGCTGAGCGAAGAATAACTACAAATGGTACAAAACGTTTCCCGTTAAAGAATGAAAGGGCATCAGGAAGTTTACGGAAATTATAGTATTTGTTAAATGCAGTCGCTCCAACAAAACCTGAGATAATCCCTACAAATACCCCCATGTTAAGGGCTGGTGACTCAAGTACACTAATGAAGTAATCAGCAACCTTGATAGATCCACCAAAGATTGTTGAAACCATAGCGTTAGGATCTTTCAACATATCCCCTGATACACCGAAGATTGTACCAGTGATACGGTTAATAAGGATAAATGCAAGACCTGCCGCAAAAGCACCACCAGCACGTTCTTTAGCCCAACTTCCTCCAATAGCGAGGGCAAACAAAATATGAAGGTTACCGATAACTCCCCAACCAATTTGCTCTAGTACGCCACCAGTAATAACTAGGGGAGCAAGGTTTGGGTCAATCATTGCAAGTGACTTACCGATTGAAATCATCAATCCAGCCGCTGGCATAACAGCGATAACCACCATTAGAGCCTTACCGAATTTCTGCCAAAATTCGAAAGACAAGACATTTTTGAATGTATCTTTCATCATTCAAATCTCCTTTATATTTATTCGGCAAACGTTTTACGAAAACGTTTGCACTTGTTTGTGACTTAATTATACCACTTTTTATTTTTTTGTAAAGGGTTTTTTAAAAATTTTTTTCTGTCCAATCATTTCAATATCTCTCACTTATTTGCTGACTTTGAGTTTGCGAGTCTTTTCTGATATAATATTAGCTATGAAATCCTATAATACCTTGAATGATTACTATCGAAATTTATTTGGAGAAAAGACTTTTAAAGTCCCTATTGATGCTGGCTTTGATTGTCCAAACCGAGATGGAACTGTAGCACATGGGGGCTGTACTTTTTGCACGGTTTCTGGTTCTGGAGATGCAATCGTTGCTCCTGATGCACCTATCCGCGAGCAATTCTATAAAGAAATTGACTTTATGCATCGTAAATGGCCTGAAGTTAAAAAATATTTGGTTTACTTCCAAAATTTTACCAATACACATGAAAAGCTGGAAGTGATTCGCGAACGCTATGAACAAGCTATCAACGAACCTGGAGTTGTCGGTATCAATATCGGTACTCGACCAGATTGCCTTCCTGATGAAACAATTGAATACTTGGCAGAACTATCAGAGCGAATGCATGTTACCGTAGAGTTAGGCTTACAAACAACATATGAAGCTACTTCTGAATTGATTAACCGTGCCCACTCCTATGAACTCTATGTGGAGACAGTTAAACGCTTGAGAAAATATCCCAAGATTGAAATTGTTGCCCATTTGATTAATGGCTTGCCAGGGGAAACTCATGACATGATGGTGGAAAATGTTCGTCGCTGTGTGACGGATAATGATATTCAAGGGATTAAACTTCACCTACTTCACCTCATGACCAATACTCGGATGCAACGTGATTATCATGAAGGTCGTTTACAGCTTATGAGTCAGGATGAATATGTCAAGGTCATCTGTGATCAGCTAGAAATCATTCCCAAACATATCGTTATCCATCGGATTACGGGTGATGCGCCTAGAGATATGCTGATTGGTCCTATGTGGAGTCTCAATAAATGGGAAGTTCTAAATAGCATTGAGGCTGAAATGAGACGTCGAGGGAGTGTTCAAGGATGCAAGGCTATAAAACAGGAGTTTATGAATGAAAAGACCACTTGAAATGGCGCATGATTTCTTGCCCAAGTCATCACCCAAGAGGATATTGTCGTTGATGCGACCATGGGAAATGGTCATGATACCCTTTTTCTAGCTAAGTTAGCTAAACAAGTCTACGCTTTTGATATACAGGAACAAGCTCTAGAAAAGACTAGCCAACGTCTCCAAGAAGCTGATTTGACCAATGTAGAATTAATCCTACAAGGTCATGAAACCGTAGATCAATTTGTAAGGGAAGTTAAGGCAGCCATCTTTAATCTTGGTTATCTTCCTTCAGCTGATAAAAGCATTATCACCCAACCTCAAACAACTATTGAAGCACTGGATAAACTTTGCCATATGCTGGTTAAGGGTGGACGAATAGCCATCATGATTTATTACGGGCATGAAGGCGGAGATATAGAACGAGATGCAGTCATGGATTTGTCAGTCACTTACCACAAGAAGAATATACTGCTGCGATCTATCGCACTCTCAACCAGATCAACAATCCACCGTTTTTAGTCATGATTGAAAAATTAGAAAGGTATCGACATGGATAAACAATACCTACGAGATAAAATCGAAGCTCTTCGTCACAACTTTGTCGAGTCAACCCAACATGAACGGGCAGTTGGTATGTTAGATGAAGCTCATATGAGCAAGAAGATGCTGAAAATCAAGAAAAAAATGATTTCACTTGAAATGGAACGTTGTCAGAAGAAAATCGAGCATAAGGACTGCTCGAAGATTGATCAAAAAATCCAAGAACAAAAGGAACTTTTTGAAGCTTGTCGCAAACAAAAATAAGGAGGTAGAAGATGAATTTACTTTTTTATCTCTTAGTATTTTTACTAGTTCTTATTGTTTCTAGCACGACCAATAAACTTCTTCCCTTTTTACCCATGCCCCTGATTCAAATTTTATTAGGGATTGGAATTGGGCTTTGCTTACCTAACAACCAATATCACTTAGATACTGAGTTATTTCTAGCTTTAGTAATTGGCCCGCTTCTCTTTCGCGAAGCTCAAGAAGCAGATATAACTTCTATCCTAAAGCACTGGAGAATCGTTCTCTACTTGATTTTCCCTGTCATCTTTGTATCAACTCTAAGTATGGGAGGACTTGCCCATGTCCTTTGGGTTAGCTTACCTCTAGCCGCCTGCCTAGCAGTTGGTGCTGCCTTAGGTCCTACTGACCTGGTTGCCTTCGCTTCCCTCTCGGAACGCTTCACCTTTCCAAAGCGAGTTTCTAATATCCTAAAAGGGGAGGGACTTCTGAATGATGCTTCTGGTCTAGTAGCCTTTCGTGTAGCTCTCATTGCTTGGACAACTGGGACCTTTTCAATCGCTCAAGCAGGAATTTCCCTAGCTATTTCCATCGTTGGAGGTTTTGCAGTTGGCCTTATAACCGCCTTCATCAATCGCTCCCTCCACTCTTTTCTCCTCAGCGTACGGGCTACTGATATCGCCAGTGAACTCTTGCTGGATCTCAGTTTACCACTTTTAACATTCTTCATAGCTGAAGAGATTCATGTTTCTGGAATTATTGCGGTTGTTGTCGCTGGTATTTTAAAAGCTAGTCGTTTCAAGAAAATAAATCTGCTTGAAGCCCAAGTTGATACTGTTACAGAGACTGTATGGCACACAGTAACCTTTATGCTTAATGGTTCTGTCTTTGTTATTTTGGGAATGGAACTGGAGATGATTGCGGAGCCAATTCTGAAGAGTGCTTTTTATAACAATGTGCTCCTTCTCATCACTATCTTCCTCTTAACCTTCCTACTCTTTGCCATCCGCTTTCTCATGATTTACGGCTTTTACGCGTTTCGAATAAAGAAACTTCAAAAAAAGCCTCCACAAGTATGTCAAAGATATGCTCCTCTTGACATTCTCTGGCGTTAAAGGAACTGTTTCTATTGCCACCATCCTCTTGATACCTTCTAATCTGGAGCAGGAATATCCGCTCCTTCTCTTCCTCGTAGCCGGTGTAACCCTGGTCAGTTTCCTTACTGGATTATTGGTCTTACCACACCTTTCTGAAGAGCAAGAACCATCTAAGGATCATCTCATGCACATCGCTATCCTAAACGATGTTGCCATGGAGTTAGAGAAAGATTTGGAACATACTAAAAACAAGGTTCCCCTCTATGCGGCTATCGATAATTATCACGGACGGATTGAAAATCTCATCCTCAGTCAAGAAAACAAAGAAATCCAAGAAGACTGGGAAGCTCTTAAACTCTTGATTCTCAGTATCGAGAACGATGGTTTGGAACAGGCCTATGAAGAAGGAAAGATTGGAGATCGTGCTTATCGTGTCTACCAACGCTACTTGAAAAGCATGGAGAATAATATTAAGCGAAACTTTGCTTCTCGCCTAACCTACTACTTCCTTGTTTCTATCCGGATTGTGCGTTTTCTCCTTCATGAATTGCTCACATTTGGAAAAACCTTCCGTTCTTGGAGAGACAAAGGAAATCAAAGACTACTAGCCATCGATTATGATCAGATTGCAGAGCTCTACCTAACCAACACTGAAATCATCATCGAAAGTTTGGAAAACCTGAAAGGGATTTATAAGAGTTCCTTGATTAGCTTTATGCAGGAATCACGTCTCCGTGAAACCAGTCATATTACCAGTGGTGCCTTTGTGGAACGGGTTATCAATCGTATCAAACCCAATAACATCGATGAAATGTTGAGAGGCTACTATCTAGAACGTAAGTCTATCTTTGAATACGAAAAACAAAAACTCATCTCAGCCCAGTATGCCAAAAAATTACGACAAAATGTAAACAACCTAGAAACCTATTCTCTAAAAGAAGCAGCCAACACACTACCTTATGATATGATGGAATTAGTTCGCAGAAATTAAGATTTAGGTTATTATTGTGGAGGATTATACAATGAAAAAGTTGTGGAAACAACTAACCAATAGGCCTTTATTGAAAGCTTTTTTGCACTACTATCGTGTTTCAGATATTGAATTAACCAGTGTAGCTGTGGCCTATTATTGGTTGATTTCAATCTTCCCCTTAATTATGATAGCCGTCAATATCTTGCCTTATTTTCAAATTCCAATCTCCGATTTCTTGATCACACTAAAGGAATTTTTACCAGATACGATCTATGATGTAGTAGCAAAGATTGCTCGTGAAGTGCTGACACAACCATCTGCTGGACTCTTGAGTTTTGCGGTAATATCAGCTCTTTGGACATTTTCAAAATCCATGAATTTCCTCCAAAAATCTTTTAATAAAGCTTATGGAATCGCTAAAAACAGAGGGCTTATTTCCCATCAACTGATGAGTCTCCTGGTTAGTTTGGGATTACAGATTCTCTTTGCACTTGCTCTATTCCTAAGTATGTTTGGTCATATGTTATTGGATCTGTTAAAAAACTACTGGAAATCCGAAAGCACTCTATTTTCTTATCTACAGGATTTTACAGGTCCGCTGATTTATGCCTTTCTTTTTGCAATCGTAATCATGCTCTATTATTTCCTTCCGAATGTGAAAGTCGGTCGTATTCGTTACGTCCTTCCTGGAAGTCTATTCGTACTTCTTACTCTCATATCTCTATTAACAATCTTTCAGCTTATTTCAACAATTATGTTAACTATCTAGTCGACGTTCGATTTTTTAGTTCCATCATCGTTGTTGTCATGATGTTCTGGTTTATAATTATTGCCAAGATATTAATTATCGGTGCAGTGATCAATGCCAGTGTTCAAAGCCTTAAGGATCCAGATTTCAAGGTCAATCAATAATTCTCATCTACTTGTATATAACGAAAACAGATAAATCCCCCAGTCATTTAATACTGGGGGATTTTTGAATTAGTTACTTTATTGTCCATTCGTTAGGGCTTGCAATTCTGTTTTTAGATAGTGAGCCAAATGTTGGTGAGCAAAAATATTGGCATTTTTTTCTGCGGTAGGATTGTAGTTGGTGTTGGTATTTACATCATAGACATAAATGTCTCCACTCTCTGACTGAACCCATTCAATCGCCGCAACTTCAATCTGAGCATTTTTCAAGAAATTCTCATAAGCTTCTCTCCGGTCATCTGGTAGAGTTTCTGTAATCTGGAATTTTTCAGACGTTTCTAGTTGCTCTGGCCTCTTGCCGATTTGGCAACCATCTGCTGGGCACAGTTGGAAACCATCTGAAGAATCGATTGAGACAGTATAGAGGAATTTTTGATTGATAAACTCTGAACGACGGATACGCCCATCACTTGGCTTGATGTAAGCTTGTAACAAGGTAATCCCGTCCACTGATGGTTCAAAGAGGGGACTATTGACATAGACTTCAAGTTCTTCTTCATTTTGGAAGAGTTGAACGCCTAATCCCTTACCTGCTCGATTGTGCTTGGTAATCAAAGGATAGATGTTCAATTTTCTTGCTGCTTCAATGATGTTTTCTTGACCCAAAACCGCAACTGTTGCGGGAGTCTCAATACCAGATTCGTTTAACTTCAAATATTGTTTGACTTTACTGATTTCTAGGTTGATAGCCCCAGTTCCATTCACAACCTTTCGTCCGTGCGCTTCTAACCAAGTAATCACTTGCTCTGTAAATTCTGGCGCATAACGATGTCCTCTTGTGTGAGAAGAGGCAGACATGCGATTGTAAAGATACCTTGCGGCGGTGAGCTTTGCAAATCTAAAATCCCACTAGACAAATCCCACAGTTCATAAGGGACTTCTAGTTCTTCCAACCATTTCACTAAATGTTGCGTCCATTCAAGATTCTCATGGATTACATAAACTTTTGCTTCACTCATTTTTCATATCTCCTTAAGAAAAGCTGACTGATAATTGGCTTTCCTTTTCTTCTTCTAAAATATATCCTTCTGTTTTTTCGATAACGCTAACTGTTAAGATTTGTCCCAAAACATTGATCATGGTACGGCCAGCATTGACAAAGAAATCAACTGCAAAAATCAAGGCCACTCCTTCAACTGGCAAGCCCAATTGAGGTGCTGCAGCTAATAGAACTACGATAGCTCCTGATGGCACAGTTGCTGCAGTTTTTCCAATCAAGGTCAAGAGTAAAACAGTAAACAAGAGACTTGATAAAGAAAATTGAATGCCATAGGCGTGGGCGATAAAAATTGTCGCTACTGAGAAATAAACTGCTGCTCCTTCTAAGTTAAAAGTATATCCTAAAGGAACAACTAAATCAATTGTATGCTCGTCATGCCCCTGTTTTTTCAAATCTTTAAGAAGTGATGGCAAGACAACACTAGAACTACCCGTAACAAAGGCCAGGGCCAAGAGGCTCCAATTTTCACGAAAGGCTGACAAATACGGAACTTTAAAGAAGACTGCAATCAAAGGGAAAATAAGGAGAACCGAAACAGCATAAGCCAAATAAGTTCCAATTACAAATTGACCAAGTCCAATCAATTTATCAAGGCCAGTAGTGGCAACATCTTTGGCGATAAATCCAAAAATTCCAATCGGTGATAATTTGATAATTACTGCAACAATCTTATAGATGGCTTCAATCCAGATTTGGAAACCTTGGATAATTTTCTGAGATTTATCAGACTTAAGATTCCCAATTCCGTAACCAAGAAAGATGGCAAACACGATAATTGGCAATAGAGCGCCATCTGAAAGAGACTTGACGATATTTGATGGAATAAAACCAAGCAAAAATTCGCTAAATTTTACATTATTGACAATTCCATCAAGATTACCACCAGTTTGACCAATGTTCACTCCTTGACCAAATCCTAAATAGTAACTAGCAAATACAAACAAAAGAGTAATAGCAGTTGTTACTGCGAAAAAGTAAACCAGACTCTTGGTCAAGATTTTTCCAAAAGATTTTTTCCCGATAACACCGGCTACTGCAACAACGATAGTTGGGAAGATTAGCGGAATGATAACCATATTGATCAATTTAATAAAGGCTTGTCCTAAAAATTGATAAAAGCCTGCAAATTGTGGCCAGATGACTGCAGCAATCACCCCCAAGACCAAAGCCACCAATAATTGAATTCCTAGTGAGAGTTTTGACCATAACGTAACTAATTTCATAAGAAACTCCTTTGTTTTATTTGCTACTCATTCTACTACTAATCTTCACTTCTGACTAATATATCTTTTCTATGGTCACCATAAAAAAGATTTATATTGAGAGTTCAAACTATCATCGTAGCAAACAAATGATTCATTCTGTTCCAGCAGGAATTATAAAATCTGTTTCTTACCAATGATTTTTTGCTAAAACAGTGATAAATCAAGGAATTTACTTTTCTATTCTCAAAATTTTATGATACAATAATGGTATGATTTTAATGAAACTTGCTTCCATCTTGCTTTTGGTACTAACCTTAGCTCTGGCGATTATTTTAAGCAGACTCTTTAAGTTAAAGAAAAGGGGCATCAATGCTGCTGATTTAGCTTTTCCTTTTCTAATATTTGAATATTATTTGATAACGGCTAAGATGTTTACACACAATCAACTTCCCGTATTGGGAATAGCCTTATCAATACTAGCAATTGTGTTAGTCTTTTTCTTCTTAAACAAAAGACGTAGCTTTTATTATCCCAAATTTATTAAATTCTTTTGGCGAGCTGGATTTTTACTAACACTGCTCATCTATATTATCATGATTGTTCAAATTTTCATGATGAAATAATCAACTATTACAATATAGCCCACCAGCACCTCGATCTTGGTCACTAAATGTTCTATATGAGGCACTTTTCTGATAAAATTATAAAAAAGTAAAAATAGGAGATAAATCAAGTGAAAAAAACGCTCTTGGCAAGTGCCATTACGCTTTCAGTATTTGGTCTAACAACCAACCTTAGCTATGCTGAGGAAAACCAAGCACAGTCTAGCTCTGTAGAAACAACACACAGTGAAACCTCTACTGACAAAGTGGAGAAAAACAGTCTCCCAGCCAAGGAAACTGAACCTTCAACTGAAGCAAATGCCAATCAAACAACAAATCCAACTAAGAAAGAAGAAGACAAGGCTCCAGAAGTTCAAAAAGAAGGTTGGGTATTAGAGGGAAATATCTGGCGTTTCTATGAAAACAATGCCCCTGTTCTAAACTGGAAAAAAATCCACGGAAAATGGTACTACTTCAACAAAGATGGCATCATGCTGAGTGATACTATTTTTGACGGATATATCCTGACTAGTAGCGGGGCCATGGTCGATTCTGGTTGGAGTAAACTCCAAGATAAATGGTATTACGCTAACGCTTATGGAAATTTCTCAACAAAAATGGGAAAAAATCGGTGGTGTCTGGTACTATTTTGATCAAGACGGTGTCATGCTCAGCAACACAATTTTTGACGACTATCTGTTTACCAATAGTGGTGCCATGGCTGAGAATTCTTGGGTCAAGCAAGATGGACAATGGTACTATGCCCTTGCTTCTGGTAAATTAATCAAAAACAAGTGGGATAAAATCAGTGGTACCTGGTACTACTTTAACAAAGATGCTACTATGGCAAGTAACCAATGGCAAGGTAGCTACTACCTAAAAGCTAGCGGTGCTATGGCTGAAAAAGAATGGATTTTCGATAAAAACTATGATAGCTGGTTCTACTTGAAATCTGGTGGTGCTTACGCAGCGCGTGAATGGATTGGCTCCTACTACCTCAAGGCAGGCGGCTACATGGCTAAGAGCGAATGGATTGACGACAGCTACTATAAAGCCCGCTACTATGTAGATGAAAATGGAGTCTATGTTACAGGAACCCATAAAATCGATGGAAAAAACCAACAATTTCAAAGTGATGGAAAATGGATTGGCGAAACTTCTGTAAGTCGTGGTTTTGAAAAAGGGAAATACAACAATATCATCTTCCTAGATCCAGGTCATGGTGGTAAAGACCCTGGTGCCGTTTACTATAACACTAATGAAAAAGACCTCACTATGCTAGTTTACAAGAAACTTCGCAAGGAACTCGAGGGACTTGGCTATACAGTTCTTTCTTCAAGAGACAGTGATGTCTTTGTAGACTATGTCACCGAACGTTCAAGAATGGTTAATAATACTGACTCAGATATCTTTATCAGTATTCACTTCAATGCTACTGGAAATCCAGCTTCAAATACGGCTGGGATTCAGACTTATTCTTATGAAGCAGACTCTAGTTATCCTTCTAAGATCAATCCATACTGGCATAACCATCCTGACCGTATCAGTGAAAGTAATCGACTTGCGGCAGACATCCACTCTTCACTATTAGCTGAAACTGGTGCTAAGGATGCAGGTCGTCTACGAAGGAGCTTTGCTGTCCTTCGAGAAACTAATAAACCAGCCGTTCTATTGGAATTGGGATATATTGACAATTTCAATGAGAATCAACAAGTCCGCAGTGATGCCTACCAAAACAGATTGGTTGCAGGTATTGTAAAAGGGATTCAAAAATATTACGCAGGTCAATAAAGAAAAAGTCTCGAGAAAATCTCGAGATTTTTTTGTATTATTTTTCTTACTTGTTGGCTTCAGGAAAAAGAAATCCAATTCCAACGCAAGCAAAGAATCCAGCACCGATAACCAAACCGCTTGAAAGTGGCAAGATATCAAGAATGGCATTAGCGATGATAAAGGCAATCGTCAAGCTCATGAGACTGGCCTTGTAATCTTTTTTCACCAAATTCTCAAGGGTAAAAAATAGGAATAAACCTACTGGAAAGAGGGTCCAGATATTAACATCCAAACTTGGCCATCCAACTAAACCAAAATACAAGACTGCTGCTGCAACGACTAAAAATCCGATACCTACTACTTTTTTCATGATACGACCTCATTTTCTATTTTGTAAGAAAGTTTTATCTCCCTTTAACAATTACAACTATAACAGAAATAAAATTCGCAAACAATAGCTTTTGTCTATGTGGCAGACATGATAGACTATGTGGTCAGAATTTTTCTAAAAAAGAAGCCATTGCTGGCTTCTTTTCATTCATTTTTTATTTTTTTTTAGACTCTAAAGCTGATTTGATGGCATCACGATCAGCTTTCAATTTCGCTAAATTCTTCTCTGCAGATTCTAATTGACTCGTATCTGGTTTAACTCGATAGTAAACATTTTCTGGATGCATTAACATTCCTTCATATTGTTGTCCTGCAAAGAGTCTATCTTCAATGTGATTGGAATTGTCTGTTATTTTACCATCATCACCAGGTTCCATGACAACCCCACTTGGTACAACGACTACCACAAACCCTCCCGCCTGAGAACCTTTTGCCCAAGCGCCAAGGGCTACTGTTTCTGGGTTACGATCATTCTGACTTTTTGATACTTTCAATTCAACAATAGACTCATGCTTTGATCATTGTATATCCAAGAAGATTGGACTTCCCCTGAATCATTAATGACATATTCATTACCAGACTGTGTCCGCCAAGTACCCTCTAAACTTGATAAATCATTACTTCTGAGGGCTTCAAGATCTAATTTTGGAACAGAAGCTTCTTTTTTAAATTGATTAACGAGCTGCTCTGATTCTGAAATCTTGGTATCCAAATTAGCCAATTGTTCCTTTAGTTTTTGAATTTCCTCTTCCTTTGCCTTATCCTTGTCGACCTCTTTCCCCTGACTTCTTGTCGTTTCTTCAGTCTTAGATGAGGAAGAAGTTTGATTTGCTTCTTGCTTGAGATTAGGTGAATTTAAAAAGATACTAGCAACAATGATTATAACTAGAGCAGTTAGGGCAAGACCGATATACATTTTTATATTTTTAGTTGTAGAAGAAGCTTTTGACAATTTCGATGCAGTTTGTTTTCGACCGTGAGTCTTCTCAACATGTTTCGTTCGTTCTTTCTTGTTCATGATACTCCTCCTCTTTTTAATAAATGTTGATGATTCTAATCAGCTATTGTAGTTTTACTCTTTCTGATGCCAATCTATAATATTTGTATAAAGTTAATCTATCACTTAGATTATACCACTCTTCAAATACAGATAAAAATTTTATAGAAATTTTTTTTAATATTACTGAAGAGTAAATCAATCTAATCTACTTTATTCAATATTCCCTTTTTGTTTTGTGTTTTACAGTTTTTTCTTGACAAGTCTTTCATTTTTATGGTATCCTTTTATGCAACAAGTGTTGCGCAACGAATGTTGCGCGAAAGGAGTCTTATGCCACCAAAGGTTAAATTTAGTAAAGAGGCTATCATTGGGATAGCTTTACAATTGGTGAGAGAAGAGGGCTTGGCTAGTTTGACGGCTCGAGCATTAGCAGAGAAACTGGGAGCAACACCAAGAGTCATTTTTGGACAATTTGCAAATATGGCCGAGTTACAGACAGAGGTTATTGGTGCTGCGGAGATGATCGTGGCGGAGTATATTCGCAAGGCCTTAGAAGATGAAAAGCCTTTTCGATCTGTCGGGGTTGCTTATATCCTTTTCGCCTCAAAAGAGCCCCAACTCTTTCAATTGCTTTTTCAAAATCCTAGCAAAGATCCGATTCGTCGCTTTCAAGATTTTCTTCCCATGAAGGATCATAGTTACCAATTGGTTCTGGATTCGATTGTCGCAGACTATCCTTTGACTGTAGAGGAGGCTAGTCGCTTGTACCAGCATCTATTTATCTACTCACACGGGATGGCCTCTATGGTTGCTTCTGGTATTTATCAATTCAGCATGGAAGAAGTAATTGGATTACTGACAGAGGTTTGTCAATCGCTCATCAAAGAAATGGTAGGAAAGAAATGATTCAACTAGAAAATGTTCACAAAAGTTACGGCCAGACTAAGGTCTTAAAAGGGATTGATTTGCAGATTCAAGACCAGGATGATGTAGTTATCCTAGGTCCTTCTGGATCAGGCAAGTCAACTCTCTTAAACGTATTGTCAGGATTAGAGAAGGTAGACGAGGGGCATATCCTCATTCAAGCACAAGATTTATCACAACTCACGGATGCTCAATTGACAGCCTTTAGACGTGAGAAGATTGCCTTTATTTTCCAGCAGTATTATCTATTGCCGAATATAACGGTCAGACAGAATGTAAAGATGGGAGCTGACCTGGCAGACAATCATGATTTTTTGCAGATTATCGAGGATTTGGGACTTGGCGATAAGCTGGACAAGTATCCGAGTGAATTGTCAGGTGGGGAACAACAGAGAGTCTCCATTGCTCGGGCCTTGGCCAAAAAGCCAGAGATTCTTTTCTTAGATGAGCCGACGGGAGCCCTGGATGAAGAAACGGGGCGCAAGATTCTCGACTATATCTGGAAGTTAAAGAAAAAGCTTGGTTTTACCTTCATCATGGTGACGCACAACCAAAATATTGCGGATATGGCCAGAACCATCATTCGTGTCAATAGCGGCAATATCACCGAAGTTGTGACCAATGATCAGCCTCAGACTGCCTATGAGATTGGATGGTAAGCCATGTTTTCAGTAAAAGATATTCGAAAATTAGTTGTTGTCAGTATAATCGGGGCTTGTGCGGTCTTTGTGGCCAATCTCTTCTTGAATTTTTACCTGGATATTGAGCAGCTGGAGATTTCTAAAACCAATCCCATGATTCAGACCTACTATGATGCCCAGATTTCGCTTTCCTGGATGGTGGCCATGGTCAGTGGGGGCGTCTTGTCCTTGACGTCGATCCTTCTCATGTGTTTTTATATCAAACAATTTGTCGATGATCACAAGGAACAGTTAGGAATTTTAAAGGCTTTGGGCTATAGCAATGGCCAGTTGGCTAAACGATTTTGGGCATTTGGACTGAGTTTTGGAGCTGGAGCGCTTCTTGGCTATTTTGCTTCTTTTCTTATGATGGGTCATTTTTATGACTTTCGAAATGAAAAGGGGATCCTGCCAGAAATCACCATTCATTTTCATTGGCAGCTCTTGCTTGCTTTGGTGATCCTTCCAACGATATTTTTTATGCTTCTCGCGATTGGTTATGCTAGAAGACAACTACAAACGCCAGCACTCCGCTTATTGAAAAAGTCCCCAAGTCCGATCAAGGTCAAAAGGAGAAAGAGGACTCCTAAGAAAGAAAAAAACTTTCTAAAAGAGCTGTCTTCGTCACTGATTTGGGGAAGAAAATCGATCCTGTTTTTTGTAGTCTTTGGTTCTATGTGTTTTGCGGCCATGGTTCAATTGTCCTTTGGCCTCAGGGACTACACAGATGACGTCATCCAAACCATGATGATCATGATTGGCTTGATCTTGTCTTTTTCCATTCTCTTTTTGTCATTGGGGATTGTCGTCTCAGAAAGTCGCGAAACCTTGGCTCTTATGAAGGCTTTTGGCTACACAGATCGTGAATGCCAAGGTCATATCCTATCTCCCTATCGTTTCTGGGCCTATCTAGGATTTGTTCTTGGGACGGCTTATCAGTACAGTATCATGGAAATCTTGATCGGTGTGATCAAAGATACGGTTCCTGAAAAGATTGAGCATCACTTTGATGGGAATGTTTGCTTCTGGACTTTGATCGGTTTTGCTGTGGTTTATGAAAGCCTCTTTTATCTATCCAACAGAAAACTCAAAAAACAAACGATTAAAGAAGTTCTCTTAGCTGAATAAATAGAGAAGGTTGGATTATCCAGCCTTTTTCTTTATGTGACTTTCATTCCGTCTCGCTCCGTTAGGGGCGAGATAAAAAATACTAAATTATTTTTAAAAATGAACTTGTGATAATTGCCTTCAATTAAACATTTTGAATTTTCTTTGTCTTTCTTTACATTTCTAAAATGCCGAAAAAAGTATCACAGAAGTAAAAATGCCATCCGAAGGTGGCCAATATAACTTACAAAATTAGTAATCCGTCTGATAAAGTTTTTTATACAAACCATTTTTCAGATACCATAAACATAATGATTTTCTCCTTAATTACTAATAGATTATCAAATATACCGTTTATTAGAATGAGTAATATGTGAAATTTTTGTAAATAAATTAAAAAAGCTACATCTTCTGCAGCTTTCTAATCTGGTGGAAAATAACCCAACTGCTCAGCGATATGAATCGCCTCCTGCCTGTTAGTCACTCCCAATTTTGAAAAGATATTGGCCAAGTGATTGGAAACTGTACGTTTACTCACATAGACCTTGTCACAGACATCATCAATGGTCAAGCCATTTCTAACCAGTTCTAGTATCTCGATTTCTCGTGGTGTTAGCACCTCTACCATCACTTCATCTGAAAAACCTTACCACCTATATAAATCTTTTCCAGTTTTTTCACCAACTCATCTGGGTCCATACTTTTGTCCAGAAAGCCATAAGCCCCCATAACTTTAGCTCGGTGTTCATACATTTTTTTACTGTAACCTGTCAAAATCACAACCTTACTAGAACAACCATTGTCGATAATCTCTTGTGCCAAGGTCAGCCCATCATCTTGATACAGACTCGTCAGGTTGATGTCAATCAAAATAATGTCGTAGTCATTAAAAGCAATCTCCGAAATAGTCGAAAAATTATCCACTAACTGAACCTTTTTAATGTTTTCCGATAACTCTAAAATCATCTTGATACTTTGGCTAAATAATTTATGATCATCAATTAACAAAATTTTCATAACACAACTCCTTATCAATCGGGAGAGTAATTTCTACACGAAATTTCTTATTATTTTCAAAAATCTGCATTTGACCACCTAAAACACTAATTTTATTAGACATATTTTTCAAGCCATAACCTAAGGATTTTTCTGTTTGAAGGCAGTCATTTTCAGAAATGATAAAAACAGCGTCATCATGCACATCAATCTTCAAAGAAATCCTTCCACCACTAGCGTACTTAACGGCATTGGTCGCCAACTCCTCAACCAGACGATAGGCAATTTTATCGTAAGGAGATAAAAGCCTAAAGTGGGCAGGAAACTGTGTGACGACTTCATTTTCTGCGTGATAGCGTTTGACAATCCGATTAATCAGCCCTTGATACTGGATGTCTAACTGCTCGTCTGTTTCTACCATTGGCTGATAATAATCCATCCGCTCACGAATCCGCTGAACTAACTCCTCTGTTACCAGATTGATCTGTTCACCAAAAGCTTGATTGCTACTATATTTATTGAAATTTTTTATTGCCATCACATTTTGCAGGATTTCATTGTGAAGAAATTCGGAGAACTGTTGTTCTGTATCTTCATTTGCTAGCAGATTTTTCACCATACGGTTACGCTTTAAAAAGAGAACTTTTACATAATCCCTAGAATCTAGCATTTCAGCAGAACGAAAGAGGCGAATCAATTCTTCCGAACAAATCCCGAACAATAGTAACACGATATTCAAGACCAAAAAGCTCGTGTTTAAGTCTAGACGAAAGATGATGAAAATACCTACTAACAAAAACATAACCAGTAAAAACAAGTGTGAAAAAGCTTTTATATAGGACAATTTCAACTCTGATACCTTTTTTTGAAGAGAGCTGACAATCGTTTTGAAGTGTAAAAAAGCTAAGATACCAAGAATTTCTAGATACCAGACTAGATTCATCACTCCTGAGCCCGTCGTATTGATATACAAAAAGAAATAAGAAAGAGGCAATATCAAAGCTAATATCCACAAATTTCGTCTCTGATACTTGAGTTTACTTTTCAACTCTTTATGATATAAAATCAGTAAAATCAAGGGAACAAGGTTTAAAAAGAAAGACGCAAACAAGGACAGAAATAGAAAAATTGAAGGACTTAACAGATACGAACTAATGGTGATTAGTGTCAACACAAAGGACACACTCAACAGTTCTTCTCCTATTTTCTCTCCCAGAAAGATAATAGACAGAGAACTATACACCAATAAAAAAGAGTTGAGCGGATGAAGAATATCAAAAAAGTGCAACAGGGTGCTCGCAACTCCTTGATTATATATGGATTGCCAGCTAATGAGAAACATCATCAGGAGCAACCAAAGTTTCAACTCACTATACCGAAAGGTCACAATATTACAAATATAGCTAAATACAATTAAAGCAATAATCAGCAATAAAACCATCTGCAAGGAAAAATCTGTCGAAAAGTCCAGAGGGATCCTATGATAAATATAAATCATTAAAGCTAGATGATTCAAAATCGTCAACCACCACAATAAAAGTGAGTTTTTCGAGAACAATTTGACAAACTGTTTCATATGTATCTACTTCCTGAACTACTTTAATATTATTATAACACAATACCAGAATTGCAGGATAGGCAACTCTGGTATTTGACTTAATTTCAATAATTTGCCAACTTACTCTGTAAGTCACTAGCAAGTAAAGGACAAAGAGTAAAACCGCTACTCCCAGATAGGTGATATCAATAGAAATGCTGGTATTAGCGAAATTCTCAAAATAGCCCAAAAGAGCGGTACTCAAGGCAAATGCTAGCGGACCCGCGATGACCAGCGGAACCAAGAAATAACTTAGAATCTGTTGCAAAAGAATAGAGCGATTTTGCTTCCTCTTATTCCCAAGAAGATATAAGATTTGATAATCATTGACACTATCCAAAGCACTTGTAGAAGTTTGAAGGGACAAGATACTGAGGGAAATAATGATAAAAATAACACTGACAAAAATCATGACAAAGACAATGACGCCCATAAATCCAAGATAAATCTCAAAAATTCTTCCTTTGGTTTGATAGGTGAACGGATTCAACTCTGCTCCATCACGAGTGAAGTAGTATTTTTCTATCCACTGACTTAAGAATGTTTCTACTTTCCGTTTGTCGATATTTTCTTTGAAATTGGCAACATAGGTCGTGTGGTCTTCCGTCAATCCAACTACTACCCTATCTGGTACAATTAAGGTTCCTGTGTCATTTGTACCCACTGACGATAAAAAGTAAACTGTTTCAAGTGGCTTTGAAGACGCAAGATTAAGAGAATAACCGTTAATCATGAGGTTTTTTGTCGTTAATAGAAAGTCCTGAATCTGCTTGGCAGTTCCTTTATAGTTAGCATTGACCAGAAATTGGTTATCTGCCAAGTCAACCGCTTTTTCCCCTTGCAGTTTGCGGAGATGATTGTAGGCAGAAATTCCTAAAATCGGTACTTTTGATTCAGGAAGTTCCTTATCATGCGCCCAGAGATTGCTAGTATCAATCAAATCTTTATAGATTAAATCACTAGAATAGATAGGATAGCTGTACTCCTCTTTGATGAGGTTAAAGTCAAATCCATCTGCTTTTAATCTGTCTTTGACAGATTCCTGAGAAAACTGGAACTCCTGACCACGATAGAGATTGACAGTTACATCATAAGGTGAGTATTTGTTCAGCTCTCGGTTCATAGTCGTATAGGCACTACCACTAAAAACTAGTAAGCTGAGAGCCAGTGTCAAGGTCAAGGATAAGACAGCCAACGTGACCGAATTACTATCAGCTTGTTTTGAAAATTGACGGATTTTAAAAGTGTTTAATTTGTTATAGTAGGTTTGAGGCAGTTTTCTAAGGGAAACCAAGATAAAATGGCTCAAGGTATTGTAAAATAAAATCACAAAAATCACGAAGACAGATACCAGCAAGATACCCCAGCTTTTCAAGAATGATAGATGGTGATAGTCTGAAAAATAGAGAGCACCAAAACCGATAACAGCTGTCGAAAGAATAAAGAGAAGTGCTTGAAGAACTGGCTTGCCTTTTGCCAAGACAGATTTCTTGATCCCATTTTCTTGAATGAGTGCAATGATATTTTGCTTTCTAAAGGTAAGAATGTCCATGACACCAACAATAAAACTGGTTACCAAATAGGAATAAACTAGTAAGATGACAGACTTGCTATCAAAAAAAAGCAGACTACCAAAGTAATTGGCCATAAAAAACTCAGATGCAACCTTAGATAGAATGACCAGTAAAATCAAGCCAAGCAAGAAACCTAGAATCAAGGAAAAGATATTGACCAGCATGGTTTCAAAGAACAGGGTACGGATAATCTGCTTCTTCTTCATTCCCAGCGTTGCATAAAGTCCCAGCTCTTTCTTACGCCGTCCCAGGACAAAGTTTGTGGAATAAACGACGAGAAAGGCAATCGCCGATAGAATCAGATAGGAAAGCAAGCCCATGTACTGACTCATCACCGTCGTTAACATTTCCTTTGCCCCTGATAAACTTGCATCACTGGATGGCTTGGTAAAGCATTAAAAGCATAGAGCAAGCTATAAATCAAGGTTAGACTGAAAAAGTAGATGGTGTAAGTCTGTAAATTTCGAAATACATTTCGTAAAATTAATTTTGGATACATACTCTCTTCCTCCTATCTGGTACGGCTGTAAATCTCTTGCAAATACTGTTCATTAGATAAGCTGTTACGTTCCAAATCATCCATAATCTTTCCATCGCTAAGTAGCACCATCCGTGAAGAGTACTTGGCTGCGGCAGGGTCATGCGTAACCAGTAAAATGGTAATACCAAAACTTTTATTGATTTCCTGCAAAAGTGCCATCAGTTTTTCAGAATTGGCAGAGTCCAAGGCTCCTGTCGGCTCATCTGCGATAATCAGTTTAGAATCATCAATCAAGGCTCTAGCAGTTGCCACACGTTGTCGCTGGCCACCTGATAACTGATTAGGAAACTTATCTTTTAAGTTTTGAATGGCCAACTTATCCAAAATTTCCTCAATCTTATCCTGATTTTTTTTGATATTTTTCCCCTGAATTTGAAGAGGTAGAATGATATTTTCATAGACCGTCAAGGTTTCCACCAAGTTGTAGGCTTGAAAAATATAGGAAATGTTTTTAGCACGATAGTCAGCTAGTTCATTTTCCTTGGCATGGATGATGTCAAAATCTTCAAATCGAATCTCACCTGATGTTGGTTTATCAATCGTTGAAATACAGTTGAGGAGTGTTGTTTTTCCACTACCACTGGCACCCATAATTGCCAGAAATTCACCTTTTTCAACGGACAAGTTCACATCTAATAAAGCATGAACGATATTATCCCCTTGACCAAATGTTTTCGTTAATCCTGTCACAATAAGCTGTTTCGTCATTTCATTCCTCCGTTTCTTTATTACTCTCTCATTATACGGTTTCTTTCAAGGTTTTCCATGAGTATTTTGTGCAATATATTCAAGTTATAAAAAACCGATACCTTTTTCAGGTATCGGTCGATGTTGATTATTTGCGATCGTTTCTTTTTTTCATAAAGTAAACAATCCCTATGACAATAACTCCTAAGACCAGTACAGGTGCATAGAATTCTAGTGTTCCAATAATTCCTTCCATTTTATTCTCCTATCAAAAAATAGAGGTAGTTTTATCCACAGCGCACGTTTGGCGAAGTACATTCATAAGAATATGTAAACCACCAACCACAGCGACCTTGTACTGTTAATCTAACAGTCGTACCTCACCCAGCAGTATATTTAATATTTAACTCTTGGCTATTAATTTCATAATCCAAAGAATCAATCTCAAAATGGTCTTGTTTCATTTGTATTTCTCCTCGTAAATATAACACCAAATCAAAGCGTTGTCAAAGTTTTGTAATAAAATACTAGAATTTTCCTTTTGTTTTATCTAACAACGAACATTATTTGTCGTACACTCATAGGAACAGGTGAAACACAATCCACAGCGACCTGCTAGTGTCATTTTAAAAGCTATGCACCACTAGCTCCTGATTCCCCGGAAAGTTCTTGGTTTTCAACCTCGAAACTTAGAGAATCAATCTCTGGACGACTTGTATTTTTAGCCATAAGGTTGCCTCCTTCCTTCTTTTAGATGATCATCTTTACAGTAACTAGTATAAACTCTAGTATTGGCTAAGTAATGAGTAAATCGTGCAAGTTTCTTATTTTCGAGAAAAATTTTTATAGTGCCCAATTAAAAAGTAGCTGAACAATCTCTTGCTCAGATACTTTTTAATCTTCTTGTCCAACTAATGATTTTCAAAACACCACATAAAAGTAAGGATAGATTAAATACCGCATAAAATCCTGTAAAACTGATCAGACCATTCTGTGCCAAATCTTCCGTGTAAAGTTCAGTCTCTGTAAAGAAAAGATAAAGTCCATACATACCTATAAAAACAATGGCACAGTTTAGCTCTATCAAGAATAGTCCACTTACTAGGACTAAGAACATGTTTTTATTGATGATTTAGAAAATTTACTTACTAGGCAAGGATATTGTTTTAAAAAGAATTATTTGCTCTTTCTAAGAGGTATTTATCTTATAAAAACTAATTAAATAGAGTTAGGTAAAAAAGAATGTTCTAAAGCTATGAGAATATTTAAGAAATATAATGACAGTATTACAATAAATAAATTAAACCAGAGATTTAAGCCAGATCTAACAATATAATTGTTAAATAATATCGTTTAAAGATGTAATTCTAAAAAAATTAGAAAAAAATAATTTATCTATAAGATTTGGTTCTGCATTACACTGAACTAAATCTTTTTTTATTTTTTAATATATTTGTTATTACATAGACTCTTGTTGATTATTTCTTGTTTTTAATTCAGTGGAATAGTATCGATTCTTCACATTTTTTTAAAACTCTATATTAAATAACGATCAATTAATTTTGTCGTGTACTTTTAGTCTAGAAAAAAATCAACACAAAAATTTTTTTGAAACTTGTTTGAATCTTTATACTTGCTTTCTGAGTTCATAGATCTGAACCTTAAACTCATTTGTCAATTCCATAATAAAAAAATAAGGACATTCCAATAAAGGAAGTCCTTTTTTAACACTACTATAAATCAAAGACATTTTCATGATCCATTTTATTCTCTAGCCATTGACAAAATATAATTTTTGGTCAAAAATTCAAAATATACTAACCTATTTTAAAAAACTAAATTGTGATGATTGCCTATAAACAAACAAAATGAATTTTCTTTGTCTTTCTTTACTTTTCTTAAAATGCCGATTGCAGGGTTCGAACCTGTGACCTTCGCGTTACGAGTGCGGTGCTCTACCAACTGAGCTAAATCGGCGAATCCACTTATAGTATAGCACTATAAGGAAGGATGTCAAGGGATTCTTAATCTATCTTTTTAATCAAAATCTGACAAGGATTTTGAGGCCCCCAAAGTTGTGGAAAAATCTCTAGTTTTTTAAAGCCAAGTCTGCGATAAAAGACATTTGTTCGATCATAATCTTTATTAGAGCCTTCTGCTACTGTTTTCACTTGTAAATAATCAACGTTTTTGCGTGCTTCACTTTCTAAAGCAGCAAGCAATTGACTCCCAATTCCTCTACCTTGATGAGCTTTTTTTACACCGAGACAATCAATCTCTGCACAATCTTCACTGGAATAGGACAAGCTCACAAAGCCAAGCAAATCACTCTCCTGAAAGGCGGTCCACACTTGCAGGTCCTTGGCTCCTTCGATGTAGGCTTGCGTGCTTTCTGGTATTCCAAACCATTCTGGCAAATCCCTTAAAATCTCATCTACTACTGCCATTTTTTGCTCTTCATCCTTGACTTCTTTAATTACAAACATCATAAGTTCCTTTCTTAATTTTAGTCTTACTTTACCTCTTACGAACCAGCACTTTCGTAGGCATCCAACCCCCTGTCCCAAAGTTTTAAAGAGATGCAAAAGAAGATAAGAGAAATCAGAATCAAACCACCAATATTAAAGAAGACATCCTTGTCCTGCAAGAAATAGCTAGCAGGATAGTAGGCCGTAAAGGCGAAAGGTACAATAAAGCTAATCAACCAACGAAGGAGCGAATTGTAAATGGAAATCGGGTACTTGGCAAAGTCATTAAACATATAAAAAATGTAAATCATGGCTCCTGACTGCTTGGTCCAAAAAGCGATGCTGGCTGTCGCAATTTTCAAGGAAGTATAAATTAAGGTCGCAAAAGGAATACAAACTAGAAAAATCAGGAATTTTGGAAGAGTCCAAGCAATGCTAGTCGCCGTTGTCGCTAGTAAGATTCCACCGACCAAAGTTCACCCAAGGCATCAATCTGAAAGGTCTCAACGAGGATGTGAAAGAGAGGATTGATGGGACGAGTCAGATACTTGTCAAACTCCCCTTTTCGAACTAGTCGTTGACCTAAAGCCCAGAGATTGTCAAAAAAGAGATGATCTAATCCCTTTGGAATTAAGGAAAATCCATAGATAAAGGCAATCTCTTTAAAGGTCCAACCTTCTAGCGAGGGGATGTGTTGAAAGATGACATTGAGAAACAAGAGGTTTAGTCCTTGAGTCAGAAAGACTCCCAACACGCCAACCACAAAATCCACCTTGTATTCCATGATTTGCTTGATGTATTGTCTGATAAAAATCAGATGCATGCGTTGATATTTTTTCATACTAACCTCCCTGAATGGTGATAAATGACTGGACTCGTTTCCAAATCAACTGAGACAAACCCACCATCACTAAGAGCCAGAAGAACTGCAAAGCGAGCGCCTGAAGAATCTGATTGGCATCGTATTTCCCAACAATGATCATGACCGGAGTGTAAATCAAGGATGAAAAAGGCAAGAAGGACAGAATATCTGAAACGATCTTGGGAAAGAAAGCCAAGGGAATCAAACTGCCAGACATGAAAGCCACTATGGAAGTCTTAAGTAGGTTGGAACCCCAAAGATTTTTAAATACAAAGGCAGAAAATCCAAAGCAGATATTAAAGAAAAAGTTAATCAGATAGGCCAGCGTTAAGCTAAAGAGATATAGAACCGTCAATCCCAGCACTTCTACAACCCCTTGCCCAGATAAGATTTTCATCAAAACAATGACACTTAAAAATGGCAGTCCAACAGAGATAAAAATCAACCACTTGGAACCAAGCTCCGTAAAGAGGTAAGAAGCCGCAAAATGCACTGGTCGCAACAAGCGCATGATAATGGAACCATCCTTGACCTCATCACCAATCATAAAGGAAGAATCCGACCTAGTCAGAAGATTAGTCACAAAACTCATGATGATGTAGAGGGTGATATCTGCCATACTGAAGCCCTGAATCAAAGGCTCCTGGGAGGAATCAAAGACAGCCTTCCATAGATAAAAAGCCACAAAAGCACCCATGACATCGCCAATCCGATAAAGTAGAAAGTTGACTCGATAGCTAATCAACTCCTGAATCCCTGCATTAATAAAGGGTTTATAACGTCTCCACAATTTGACCATCTTAGAGCTCCTTTCGGTAGAAGCGACGGATAATATCCTCAATATCTGTATCCAGCATCTTCAAATCGCGGATTTCAAAATCAGACAGGGTTTGCTTGATAATATCAGCTGATTGGTAGCGGGAACTATTGAATTCAATAGTCAGGTTATTTCCTTGTCTATCAATGATCATATCAGGCAAGCCTTCATAATGGGAGACTAGATGACTTTGACCTGGCGTCAGATCGAAGGAGAGAGTCTTCATCTTGCCAAAGGTTTCCTTGAGCTGGCTAACCGTCCCATCAAAAATCTCTTGCCCCTTATCAATCATAAAAATCCGATCACAGAGTTGCTCAATATCGCTCAAGTCGTGAGTGGTCAAGAGAATGGTTGTTTCTTCCTCTTGATTGATCTGGGTGATAGCACGTCGAATGTTATCCTTGACCGAAACGTCCAAGCCAATGGTCGGCTCATCTAAAAAGAGAACCTTGGGATTGTGAAGCAAGGAAGCTGCAATGTCCGCCCGCATCCGTTGTCCCAGTGAAAGAGTCCGCACGGGATCCTTGATAAATTCCTTCAAATCCAAAACTTCATTCAAAAAGTCCATGCGCTTATGGAAGAGCGAGTCTGGCACATCATAAATCTCTTTTAAAACTGTGTAGGTCTCTTGCAGAGCCAAATCCCACCATAGCTGTGTACGTTGTCCAAAGACTACGCCAATATCTTTGACATAATCTTGACGATTATCCTGAGGAATCTTGCCGTTAATCCGACAAAAACCAGATGTGGGTTTTAAAATCCCTGTCAGCATTTTGATGGTTGTCGACTTCCCAGCACCATTTGCCCCGATAAATCCTAAAATCTGCCCTTTTGGAACCTCAAATGTTAAATCCTTGACCGCTTCAAAGGTCTGCTTTTCAGGATGAATAAAGGAGCGCAAAGCTCCCTTTAACCCCGGCTCCTTAACTGTCTTCACAAAATTTTTCTGAAGATGTTGCACTTCTATCATTGTCATATCTATCTCCCTATCGTAAGAAACAACATTGTATTTTTGACTACAAATATTCTAAATCCTTACTTTCTACACCTTCTCAATATTATTACAGAAGGATTTATACCAACCTATTATAATCCAATAAGAAATGGAATGCAAGCGTTTGCCTAAAGTTTATGAAATTGAAAATTTCTCTCTTAAAATAATACTTTTAATCAAAAATTATGTTTAATAGTTTCCTTAAAACACCAAAAAAACTGCCTTCTTTTTCAACATAAGGAAAGAAAGCCCTAATAACACCCTATTATAGTGCAAATGTCTACGGAAAATAAGTGTTAATTTATATCGAAAATTTTTATCTCTAAGAAAAGATAAAAAGGTGATGCTGCATCACCTCCCTCTACCAAGTTAAGTCTTCAATCATGCTTCTTACTTGTGAATCAAGAGTCTTATCCTTCTTCAGTTCTCCAACCAAAGTCTGAATCTGCCGGACTAGATTTGGATCATTGTCATTATAGCATCGATGAAGCATCCAGATGTTATGCACAGTTGGACTTTTTAGAACTGACTCCATCAATAATTCCTCATAGCCTTGATGATAAAATCGCTCCACAAAGTGAACCAACTCACCTGGAGCTCCAAAATCTACTTCTGGGTGGTTAGCAATGAGTTCTAATATGGGAGCAACCAAATCAAAGGGTTGAGGGGAAGCCTCCATGGCATCTACAATCTCGTCTGCCAACTCAAATTCTTGGTCTTCAGTAATTGCATCATGCAAAGCAACTAACATATCATCTTTAGTAAGCATCTGATTCTCCTTTTTCACTTTTCCATATCCTTATTCATTTTCGAACTTCTTCTCCGCTCATCAAATCTTGTTCGTAAGTAGTTTTCCAACTCCTTTTGGGATAAATCACTAGGAAGTTCAAACACATACTCATAACCTTCATCACAAAAGGAAACTTTCTCTTCAGGTGGAAACCATTTCCGAAGCCAGATGATATAGGAGGCATAATCTTGTAACCTGTTCGTTGAATCAAAGTAATTTATCACAAAAACATTTTTCTTGCTACTCAAAGAACTTTCCAAGTTAAGCTGAGGACTTTGATAATCCCAAGAAAGCGAGTAAGCTTTTTCAGGATTCGTCCTTTCTCTGATCAAAATACCTGGGAATTTTTCTCTCAAAGCAGTACAAAAGGCTTGTAAATCTAGGAATATGGGGTCTTTACTCTCAATAAAGACAAAATCAGCAGTACTCATCAGTCTCTCTCCTTCTTTTTAAAACTGAAAACAGACCTTAACCATCAATGGCAAAATTCCCCAGACTCTCAAATGCCTGCCCCTGATAGTCAAAAGAAAAGATATGAATATCATCAAAAGTTTGATCGCAGAAAGTAACGGTTTGTCTTTCTGGCTCGATGATGGGTTTACCCAATTTTTCAGTAGCTTCTTCATCTGTCAAATACCCATAAAATTCTTGTAAATGAGGCAGTATAAATGCAAGAATACGAGATCTATTTTTATGGTAATTAGCTGCAAGCAACTGAGCTTCCACCTCATAATTTCCACTTGGTTTTTCTTCCCAAGCTACAAGAACATCATCTACTTCATGAACGTAGGCTTGCAAGGACTGATCGAATATCATGGCTATTTTTCCTTTCACAAGTACTGTAATCTTCTCACACCTAAACATCGAAAAACCTATAATCGCTAGCACTCCAATGTCAACAAGCTTTCCAAATGAACCTAGTGTAGCTAAAACTGCAATTAAAGAGTCATCAATATATGCTCCGGAGGTTTCATGAATTCCAAACAACTTTGCAAATCAGTTAGAATTTCTGCCGTAAGAAAAGATTTTTCATCCTTATTTATAACCTCCCTTACTTGAATCATTATTCTCCTCCACCATTTCAATCCAAGAATCAAAATACTGCTCCATAAAATAGGTCTGCTCTGCAATCAAACCTTTATTAACCTTCTCATCCAAGGGTGCTAAAACCCACTTGTCTTCTATATCATCACGACGTCGAATGATAGCAACCAACTTTCCAGTAAAGACTTCCAGAGGCTGTTGCTGATCATGGGAAACAATATAAACATCTTGCTCTTCGCCATCTCCCCCCCATCAGTTCAGGTATGTAGCCATAGTTAATCGGATAGACATTCCCAAAAGAATCTTCAAACCCCACCGGCCGATCAATGACACCACTAAATATTCTCTCTTTGAAGTTCATCTTTTCATTGCCTCCGTATGACATTTCCTAGATTCATTATACAAGAAAAATCCCGCCGTAGCGAGATTTTCTATCTATAGCCTAATTAAGCTTTACCTTCTGAACCGAATACGTCGATACGTTCTTCAACAGCTGCTGTAATTGCTTCGAAACCTGGTTTCAAGAATTTACGTGGGTCGAAGAGTTTCTTCTTGTCGTATTCTGCTTCGTTTGCATCGTATTCACGTACGAATTGACGAGTAGCATTTGCAAATGCGATTTGGCATTCAGTGTTAACGTTAACTTTCGCAACACCAAGTTTGATCGCTGCTTGGATTTGGTCATCAGGGATACCTGATCCACCGTGCAATACGATTGGGAATCCTGGAACAGCTTCAGTCAATTTTTGCAAGTGATCAAGATGAAGACCTTTCCAGTTTGCTGGGTAAGGACCGTGGATGTTACCGATACCTGCAGCCAAGAAGTCGATTCCTGTAGCAACCATTGCTTTAGCGTCTTCGATTGGAGCCAATTCACCATCACCGATGATTCCGTCTTCTTCACCACCGATAGTACCAACTTCAGCTTCTACTGATACACCATTTGCATGCGCAAATTCTACAACTTTACGAGCTTTTCAAGGTTTTCTTCAACTGGAAGGTGTGAACCGTCAAACATAACTGAAGTATAACCAACTTGGATACACTCAAGTGCATCTTCGTAGTGACCGTGGTCAAGGTGAATAGCAACTGGTACAGTGATACCCATTGATTCTACAAGGTTTTCAATAAGGGCTTTACATACTTTGTAACCACCCATGTATTTAGCAGCACCCATAGAAGTTTGGATAAGTACTGGAGCTTTCTTAGCTTCTGCTGCACGCAAGATAGCTTGAGTCCACTCAAGGTTGTTTGTGTTAAATCCACCAACTGCATAACCGTTGTCACGAGCTGCTTGGACAAATTTTTCTGCTGAAACGATTGCCATTTTATCAGGCCTCCTGTATATTTTTATGGGACATCCCATTTACATTGTTCATTTTATCACTTTTTAGCAAAAAAAGCTAGTTTTTCCCGTAGTTTCGATTGAATTTCTTCTATTTTCAGATATGTAAACCTTTTCCCACTTGCTCTACTCCTTGTTCTGAGGCAAGTTCATATAAAATACCAAGTGATCATCATGTCTTTCAAATCGATAATCAATTTCTTCGTTTTCCAATAAACTTTTGACGACGAAGAGTCCCAAACCAGCTCCCTTGCTTTGTCGACTAGAGGACGTGAAGGATTGTTCAAATTTATCTTGCTCCTCAGGTATACAGGCGTTCTCAATAAAGACCCAACCATCTTTTGCTCCAATTTTCAGATAACCACCTTGAACAGAGTGTTTCACAGCATTACTGATAAGATTGGAAAGAATCAGCTTTAGGACTGAAGGATTTAGATAAGTTTGCTGGTCAGTCAGTTGATTTTCTACAGTGATTTTTCTCTCTTTGGCTAATAAATCATAATCCTTTAAGAGAAAATCTGTCATTTCAAGAAGGTTGATTTCTTCCTTCTTATCTCGCAATTCTTGCACTGAAGAAAGGGATAAGATTTGCTGGACATGGTGACTCAAATCATCCACAATACCCAAAGAAACTCCCAGATAATGGTCCCGATCTTTATAGCGTCCAATATTGGCTTTCATATTCTCCAGAAGAATCTTTAGACTAGCTAGAGGTGTTTTCAGTTCGTGGGAAGCTCCTCGTAAAAACTCAACCTTCATTTTTTCTAGTTGGAGGATGGCCTCGTTCTTCTCATGCAAATCTGTAATCACCGTCAAGAGATGCTGATAAAGGCTGTTGATTTGTTCTTTGAGATCGCCAATTTCATCCTTAGAATCCACGCGCAACCTCACTTCTGCATCCAAATCCATCATTCGTCGAGTCACTCGTTTGATTTCCAAAATAGGAGCAACAATGGTTCTAGCATAGATAAAGGCGATGAGAAGCGAAATGATGAATGACGCTAATAAAGTATAAGGCAAAAATTGCAGACTGATGTCTTCTGCTTCTTTCTGCAAATCCATTGAAGCCAAAAACTGCAAGGTCATCGTCTGACCATCCTTAGTTTGAACTTCTCTTTCCTCAATAACTAAAGAAGCAGTTTGACGTTGTCTATCCAGAGGAAGATTGTCATTGACCTCCAACTTATCCTGAGTCATCTCTCCCTTAACAGCTCCCTTTATATCACTGCTTTGAGAATAAAGTTCAAGGACTTCCTGAATAGCTTGACTGTCCTTACCTTGGAGGGACTGGGCAATTTCTGTAGCCTTTTGCCCTATGCTCTCCTGACGATGACTGAGATAGATCGGAGGAAAGAGAAAATAGATGGCCAAATGCAAACAAATGACCAAGGTAGAAAATACCGAGAAGGTGTAGATAAAAATTTTTTTAAATAAACCTGAACGTCTCATTTTCTCTCCAATTTATAACCAACATTACGCACGGTAAGAATACAGTCTAAATCCAATTTTTTCCGTAGTTCCTTGATATAGACATCGATCACTCTGTCAAAAGGAACCTCATCTGTCATCTTCCATACAGCATCGATAATCTGCGACCGTGTTAAGGCTCGACCCTCATTTTTTACCAGATAATCTAAAATTTCCAGTTCTTTCGCATTCACTGCAACTTCTTGACCAGCCACTTTGGCGCTATAGCTGTCAAAGTCTACCTCGGTGTCCCTATAGGTAAAAATACGACCGGTATCATAATAACGTTTAAAGATGGCATCCACTCGTACTTTAACAAAGATAGAGAAAAAGGCTTTTCCAAATAACCATCTGCTAATGCAGCAAAGGCACTCATCTTATATTCTTCGTCCTGAAAGGCTGTCAACATCAAGACCGGAACTTGGCTGCTTTTACGGATTTCTGACAAAACCTCTAAACCATTGAGTTTTGGCATTTGAATATCTAGGAGAACCAGGGCAACTTGGTGATTGGAAAATTGTTCTAAGGCCTCAAGGCCATCTGCTGCCTGAATGGTTTCATAGCCACAATCCGTCAAATAGTCACTAATCCCCTCACGGATCATGTCTTCATCTTCTACAATTAGAATTTTCATATAAATCCTTTTCTATCAAAAATGCTACCTATATTATATCTCATTTGAATGAGAATAGGTAGCAGGTTTTTTATTCACTATCCAACAAGAGTTCTTTCGGTTGTTTAAAGAGGAGATTGCTTGAAGCAAGTGCCATAACTAGTACCACTAGAACTAATCCAAGTACAAAAATGATAGCAAAGTCAGAAGCTTGAATGGAAATATCCAAACTTGAAAGAGTCTTGCTAAAGCCATCAACTTCTGCACCACTACCAAGATTAGAGGCTTGGGCTGCCTTACTAGCTTGCTTAGCCACATCTGATGTGACATTTGCAAGAACTGTATTTCCAATGGCACGAGCAGTATAGTTAGCTAAGAAGTAAGCTGAAATTAGTGCTGGAATTGCAATCATAACTGCTTCTGTGATAAATTGTCCTAGAATACTTGCTTGTTTTAGACCAATTGAAAGGAGAATTCCAACCTCTTTACGACGGGCGTTAATCCATAGTGTCAGTAAGAGAGCAAGCAGGAGAACTGAGAAGCTCAAGCTTCCCCAGAAGAGGAGATTAGCCATCTTGTACATGCCTGAGATAGATTGTTCGAGGGCAGGATAGTTAGATGAACTCTTAATCAAGCTATACATCTTCCAGTTGATACCGTTGATAGACCCTAGTTCTTGCATAACAGTATCTAGGTTCTTGTCTCCAGCTACAAAGAAGGTAGCATCGCCATAGATAGCTGTATCTTCAGTATAACCATAGAGTTGGGCAGCTGTGTGAATATCTGTGATTGCTGTATTTTCATAGAGTTCTTGTGAGTAGGTTACAGCAGATTTGTTATGTCCATCAAAAAGTCCTTTAATAGTTACTTCTACTGTTTCCTTGGCTCCTTTCATTATCTGCATCGTAGATATTGGAGTTCAGTTTGACCTTGTCGCCAACTTTCCAGCCATGTTTTTCTGCCAAATCCTTATGCATGAGAATCTGGTATTTATCATCATTTGTTAAGTGCTCACCTTCGACCAGTTTGTAAGAGCCTGACACAAACTTGTCTTCTTTAGAAGAGTCATTAACACCTGTTATCATCAAGCTACTTCCAAAACGTTGAGCTCGATCTGGCGTTAGATTTTTCTTGGTTTCAGGTGTCTCAATCAGTTCATAGCCTGTTAAATCACCGATAGCATTGATGCGTTTGATATAGGATTCGATGGCCTTATTCTCGGTAATTTTTTTGATATCTTCACCCTTGATATTCCCTGCACCACGTGGAGTTCCTTGGTTTACTCTACGATTGATTTGTATAGAAAAACTATTGGTGATATTTTTAAAGGTTTCCTGAGAAGCCTTGGCTGTTGCACCCTTGATAGACAAGCCGACCAAACTCAAACTAGCCATCAAGAGAATAATCAGAAAGATCACAAGTGACTTGAAAAATTTTCTTGTGACATAGGCAAATGCGTTGTGTAACATAAGATTCCTTTCTAGATTTACTTTGCTTAGGAGAAATTTTGTTTTTACAGTAGATTAATGACTACTATTTCTTATTTCAGTCAGTTTCTTATCCTTCAATTCAAGTGTAATATCTGACGCCTGTGCTACTTCTTTACTATGAGTAACAACGATCACACACTTTCCTGTTTTCTCAGCAAGAGATTTGAGGAGTTCAATAATATCCCCAGCAGTCTTAGGATCTAGATTTCCGGTTGGTTCATCCGCTAAAATAACTGGTGCCTCAGATACCAGGCTACGAGCAATGGCAACCCGTTGTTGCTGCCCTCCTGATAATTGGAGAACATTCCGCTTGATTTGACTTTCATCTAAACCAAGTTCAAGAAGGGTATCCTTGCTAGCTTTTTTATTAACTAAGCGGATATTTTCCAATGGAGAAAGATAATCAATCAAGTTATAGTTTTGGAAAACCAAAGAAATATGGTGCATTCGGTGATAAGAATATCCTTGTTCACGAATATCCTTGCCTTCAAATAGGATAGCACCTTCGACTGGACTATCAAGTCCTGCTAATAGAGATAAGAGTGTTGACTTCCCAGCTCCTGATTCACCGATAATACTATAAAACTTGCCAGGTTCAAAATCATAATTGATTTTATATAAGACTGCTTCTGCAGTGTTCTTGTAACGATAAGTAAGATCTTGTAATTGTAGTAAAGTCATGATTTCTCCTTCATTAACTAATAGATGATAAAATTTCCTTAGGTGATTTTCTAAATAAAAAGATAAAACAAAGTGCAACTGACAAGCAGCTGATGATAAGTAGGAAAATATAAGATTCTCCAAATGATAGAAGACTTGTTGTAAGATTCGTTGTCTTTGTCAGAGTATCTTGTAGTGCAGCTTGATCACCGCTTGCTAGTACAGTCTTCAAGAGATAGGAAGTGATGACATTCCCAGCCACAAATGCAGGTAGAATAGCTGCCACTGAAACCAAGATGACTTCCAGGCAGAATTGGCTAAAGATTGCTATTTTTCCCTTCCCTAGTGCCAATAAAATACCAACCTCGTAGACTCGCTCTCGTAACCAAAGTGACAAGACCAAGACCAGAGCTCCTACACCAGCAATCATAATGCCATAAAGGAAAATTTGGAGAAAGGTTTGGAAGGTCGAAACGGAATCCTTGATTTGTTCAAGGCCTTATTTTCCTTTTCAACTTGGTAACCTTGGTTTTCCAGAGATAACTTTTCAACCTCTTGAATGATGCTATCCATATCTTTGGGATTTTCAAGATAGAAACGGGCTGCAGTGACTTGATCTTCCTTATTTCCAAGAAGAGTTTGGCTACTTTCGTAGTCTGTATAGACTGTATTTTCACTAAAGTCTGATGATAGACCGGTAAATTTCTCTTGCTTCTGGCCTGAGAAAATACCTATGATTTCATAGTCTAGCCTTTGTCCACTATTTCCTTCTACTTGACCAGGATTTAAGTTAATCTTTTCTCCTACTTTTAGGTTGTTTTTCTTGGCTAAATCTTCGTGGATTAAGATTTTTTTACTATCCCCTTTTTGGATATGTCTTCCTTCTTTAAGGGTAAAGGCGGAACTTGTAAAAGAAACATCCTTGGAAGAATCTTCCAAAGCAATCAAACTGATAAGATTTTTTTCAGCCTCTGTCAAATCATCCCTTTGGATACTTTGCTCTCCAGTAACGACTTCTTTGTCAGTTAACTTGACTATTGTTTCTAGCTCAGGTGAAATCTTCTCAAGACCCTTTATCTTTTTAAGGTCATCTAGTTGTGACAACTGAAAAGTCTGATCTGCTTCTATTCTTTTAATTGAGAAAGATGCATTCAATGAGCGATAGAGATTATTTTCTACTGTTTTGTTGGACTTCATAAGCGTCAAACAAGCCGATATTCCTGCCAATAAAACAAATAGAATCAAGAATAATATGAGACTTCTCAGTCGTTTTCTGCTGACGTAAGCCCAAGCTCTTTGAGTGGGATTCATATAGCACCTCCATATTTGTAAATCCATTATAATATTCAAATATGAAATGTTTATGAAATAAGAAAAATTTTTGAAATAAAATAAGCCAGTATTTCTACTGACTTTATATTTATAAATCACCCAGATTAAAACAGAGAAAATGCAGCAACTATCCCAGAGAAAATGTTAGCTACAGCATGTATGATCCAACTTGTAAAAATAGAGCCTCCTGCTTTCTTTTCATTAACAAAACCAAGATAAGCTGCTATTGCTCCGGTAAAAAATATAATGAAAAAAGTGACTTCTAAACTTACTACTGAAGCAAATAATATTCCATGAAGCAGTCCAAAAGTGATAGCCTGTATCGTATTTGCAAAGACAAACGGCGTGTGATTTGCCATTCGTTTCAGTAGAAAACCTCTAAATAGCAGTTCCTCTGGCAAAGACGTTTGCAAAATACTGTAAATTAGAATACTTGGTAAAGCCTTATAGCCCATACCAGAAAAAGTCGAAGTAGCCGTTTCTATACTACGTGTTAGAGGAAAGATAAACATATAAAAAATGGTAAATAAGAGAAATCCACCAATTATCCATGAGATCAGATCAGAATCTTTAACCCTTTTAATAGATTTTAAACCAATCCATTCAATAAATGGGACTTTCCCCCTCACAGTCAGAAACCACCAGATAGAAGGTAGTAAAATAATAAAGAGAATTTGAACAAAGGCACTTATGATTCGTTGAAGTTCATTAACCATCGTAATCCTCCTTTACATTTTTGAAATACCTATTTTAAATCAGGAAATACAAGTCTTTAACTATGAAAGCTTTCCCGATAATAACCGTTATAAACTAGGATAGATTAAACTTTTCTACACTACTCTCTATATTTTTTTAATACTGATTTCTTTTCCTTCTTTTCTATCTATATTGTAGCACTTTTTAAAAGAAAACAAAAAACATACAAAAAACTATCTTGTATGTTTTTCACTATACCTATTTCAAAAAATAAAGAACTAGCAATTGCCAGCTCTTATCCTATGCGGAGAGAGGGACTTGAACCCTCACGACCTAAAGCGGTCACAGGATCCTTAGTCCTGCGCGTCTGCCAATTCCGCCATCCCCGCGTCGATTACTTTACTAGTATATCAACTTTCACAAACTTTGTCAACACTTTTTTCAGATTTTTTTCAGTTTTTTTGAATACATTATTCTTTGATTTCAACTAGATTTTCATCAAGGAGTTTCGCTCCTAATGTATTCTTAAAATGTCCAAGTGCAAACTGATGGTTTTCAGGCCAAATGGATGCGACTGCTGGCTTGACAACTTCTATCTGATACCCAAGATTATAGGCATCGATAGCCGTATGCAATACACAGATATCTGTAAGAACACCTGTTAAGATGACTGTATCCACGCGACGCTCTCTCAGACGGATATCCAAATTTGTGCCAGAAAAAGCCGAATAGTGACGTTTGTCCATCCAGAAAACACGACTATCCTGGGCCTGTTCCTGATAAAATTCAGCTAACTTACCATATAGATTACGCCCGCTAGTCCCAATCAGATTATGAGGGGGAAATAGTTTACTTTCTGGATGAAAGACATCATTTTCCTCATGAGCATCAATGGTAAAGAAAATATAATCTCCACGCTCAAATGCTAATCTAGTTACCTGATTGATTGCTTCTGATATTGCTTGAGCAGGAGCTCCTGCTGTCAACTTCCATGATCCGCTACAAAATCTTCTGTGTAGTCTATCGAAATTAAAGCCTTAGCCATTAATAGTCCCTCTTTTTCACTTCTTCAAAGATATCTGGGATCAAGACCTTAAGATAAGTTCCCTTCATCCCCAGTGAACGACTTTCAATAATTCCTGCAGATTCGAGTTTTCGAAGGGCATTGACAATCACAGAACGCGTAATACCGATACGGTCTGCAATGACTGACGCAGTTAATTGTCCTTCATTGCCTTTCAATTCACCCAAAATAGCTGATACTGCTCGTAACTCAGAGTAAGAAAGGGTGTTGACTGCCATCGTTACGGCTGTACGACGACGGATATTTTTCTCGTCTTCTTCACGTTGGAAGTTCAAAAGCTGAATACCAACCACCGTACTAGCAATCTCAACAAGAATCAAATCCTCATCTTCGAATTTCTTATCATTACGCCAGATAATCAAAGATCCCAAACGAATCCCAGAAACATGGATTGGAGCAATGGTTGTCAAACCTTCTGCGAAATCTGCACGACTCTCAACTGGAAAGATGCTTAATTCGTGATCTACAGTCAGATTTGCTTCTGTATCGTAAATCATATTTGCACCTTGAATATAGTCCTCAGGAAAAATTTTTGATTGGAAAAATTGCTCTACACGATCATTATTAGTCTTGTAGCGCATAAAATATCCTAAAAGACGTCCCTTACTATTTAGGATACAAGCGTTGCAATCAATAATATCCGCTAATTGGCGTGTGATGGCATTATATGGAAGATCATCTTGTAATTTCTCCTCTGCACGCTTCAGGATAGACGTAATTTTTCTCGTTTTTTCTAATAAATGTGCCATTTTTCACCTCGTATTTAATCGCTTCCATTATATCATAAAATGGCCATTATTTCAATAATTATCTGAAAATTGTTTATTGAATTGCAATTCATGACTGTTCGAAAATTTTTACTAGTTTTTTTAATTTTCTTATTGACAGGTCCCTAAATTTTTGATAAGATAATATCACAAGATAACAAATATATAAATCTACTTTCTCGTATGAAACTTTTCTTGACTCTCGGTCTCCTTATATATAAAAGCGATCCACCTCAGTGAACCGCTTTTTTTTATTATTTATCACCCTTGTTACGGATTACAAAACCAGTTTTCTTCTCGCTTGAAGTATTGCGTGGTTTTTTATTATCCTTACGGTAACGGTTTCCCTTCTCAAAGCGGTCGTTTTTGCGACTGCCTTTTTTGAAATCATCTCGACGTTCACCACGATGATTGTCGCGACGGCGATCTCGATCGCGACGGTCATCTCCACGACGACCTCCCTTACCTTTGCCACCAAAGCCACCACCAGATGGTTTAAATGGTAACGGTTTTTCACGTGCAATCTCAACCTCAGGAAGACTATCTGGGTCTTGAACAGTTAAGCTGAGGATATACATAGCCAATTCTTCTGGGCTGAATTCTGAGGCTAATTGACGAGCATCCTTGCCAAACTTCTCAAAGTTGCCACGGATTGTCTCATCTGCAAAATCACGTTCAATTTTCTTAAGAGCCACTTGTTTTTTAGCTTGGAAAGCTTCTTCTGCACTTGCAGGTTTGAGACCTTTCATGCGTTTCTTTGTCAAGTTCTCGATGATTTGGAGGTAACCCATTTCATTAGGTGAAACGAAGGTAATAGACTGACCTGACTTACCAGCACGACCTGTACGGCCGATACGGTGAACATAGCTCTCAGGATCTTGAGGAATATCGTAGTTGTAGACATGGGTCACACCTGAAATATCCAAACCACGAGCAGCTACGTCTGTTGCAACTAAGACATCAAGGTTGCCATTTTTAAAATCACGAAGGACACGAAGACGTTTGTTTTGATCCAAATCTCCATGAATACCTTCTGCACGGAAACCACGGATTTTAAGCCCACGAGTTAACTCGTCTACACGACGTTTGGTACGACCAAAAACGATTGACAACTCAGGTTGATCAACATCCATAAGACGAGTCATGGTGTCGAATTTTTCTTGTTCCTTAACACGGATATAGTACTGGTCTACCAGTTCTGTTGTTAATTCTTTAGTAGCAATCTTCACATGCTCAGGTTCTTTCATGAACTGAACACCAATACGTTTGATAGCATCTGGCATAGTCGCTGAAAAGAGCAAGGTTTGACGATTTTCTGGAACACGAGAGATAATTGCTTCGATGTCTTCAAGGAATCCCATGTTCAGCATCTCATCTGCTTCATCTAAAATCAAGGTTTCAATATCATGTAATTTCAAAGCCTTGCGTTTAATCAAGTCTAGGAGACGACCAGGCGTTCCAACTACGATATGAGCTCCTGATTTAAGAGCCTTGATTTGTTTTTCAATGCTTGATCCACCATATACTGAGCGGACTTTGACTCCCTTGCTTCGACCAAAGCGGAAAAGCTCTTCTTGGCTTTGAACTGCAAGTTCACGAGTTGGGGCAATCACCAAAGCTTGGATAGTTGCTTCTTCTGTACGAATTTTTTCAAGAGTTGGCAAGCCAAAGGCTGCAGTTTTCCCTGTACCGGTTTGAGCTTGTCCGATAACATCTTTCCCTTCAAGAGCCAAAGGAATGGTTTGCTCTTGGATAGGACTTGCTTCTACAAATCCTGCTTTTTCAATTTCTGCCAATAAATCAGCAGAAAGGTTAAATTCATTAAATTTCACGTTATTCTTCTTTCTAAAGATGGTGCGAAGCCATCCTATAGCGCTTAGTTTATACTTTTCTTGTCATGACGTACTTTCATATCTTTTATGAAAGACCGTGTTGCTTCTTTTCCACAAAAGAAAAGTACTGCTTTCTTTGCAACCTATCTAGTATAACATAAGAGAGGGGCAAAAGATAGTCTAACCTCCCGATTAAATCATGTAAACGATTTTCTTTCGATTTGCTTCACTCAAAAAGTATTTGTTAGAGCATTCGGTTCCTGAAACTATTTTCCGTAGCAGATTTGTGCAAAAGTCTTTTTCTTGTGCTAGAATGAAAATCGAACAGGAGGAATAAAAATGTTAACATACGATTTAATTGTCATTGGATTTGGTAAGGCTGGTAAGACGCTTGCTGGAAAACTAGCTTCAGCTGGTAAAAAAGTTGCCCTTATCGAACGTAGTAAGGCGATGTACGGCGGTACTTGTATCAATATCGGTTGTATCCCAACTAAAACTTTGCTAGTTGCTGCAGAAAAAGACCTGTCATTTGACGAGGTCATGGCAACAAAAAATACGGTTACTACACGCCTCAATGGTAAAAACTATGCTACTGTAGCTGGTACAGGCGTAGATATCTTTGATGCTGAAGCTCACTTTGTATCCAATAAAGTCATCGAAATTCAAGCTGGTGATGAAACAAGAACTAACTGCTGAAACAATTGTCATCAACACTGGTGCTGTTTCAAACGTATTGCCAATCCCAGGTCTAGCTACAAGCAAGAATGTCTTTGATTCAACAGGTATCCAAAACTTAGATAAATTACCAGAAAAACTTGGAATTCTTGGTGGTGGAAACATCGGTCTTGAATTTGCAGGTCTCTACAACAAACTCGGAAGCAAGGTAACAGTCTTAGATGCTTTAGATACTTTCCTACCTCGTGCAGAACCTTCCATCGCAGCTCTTGCTAAACAATACATGGAAGAAGACGGCATTGAACTGCTTCAAAACGTTCACACTACTGAAATTAAAAATGAAGGTGATCAAGTCCTTGTCGTGACAGAGAATGAAACCTACCGTTTTGACGCCCTTCTCTACGCAACTGGACGTAAACCAAATGTGGAACCTCTTCAACTTGAAAATACAGATATTAAACTAACTGAACGTGGCGCTATCAAAGTCGATAAACATTGTCAAACAAACGTTCCTGGTGTCTTTGCAGTTGGAGATGTCAACGGTGGACTTCAATTCACTTACATTTCACTTGATGACTTCCGTGTTGTTTACAGCTACCTTGCTGGTGATGGCAGCTACACACTTGAAGATCGCCTCAATGTGCCAAACACTATGTTTATCACACCTGCCCTTTCACAAGTTGGTTTGACTGAAAGCCAAGCAGCTGATTTGAAACTTCCATATGCTGTTAAGGAAATTCCTGTCGCTGCTATGCCTCGTGCTCACGTAAACGGAGACCTCCGTGGAGCCTTCAAAGCTGTTGTCAATACTGAAACTAAAGAAATTCTCGGTGCAACTATCTTCTCTGAAGGATCACAAGAAATCATCAACATCATTACTGTTGCTATGGACAACAAAATCCCATACACTTACTTCACAAAACAAATCTTCACTCACCCAACCTTGGCTGAGAACTTGAATGACTTGTTTGCGATTTAAGTTGAAATCTCATCGCATCGAACAGCCCGCCTTGGGCTGTTTTTTTTCTAAAATCTCAAATCTGTCTTTTTCAGCATTTATGATATAATAGAAACATGAAATTAGAAACTACTTTTGGGCTCCTTGCTGGACGTTCTTCTCACTTTATTTTGAGTCGTCTTGGACGTGGAAGTACACTCCCTGGAAAACTTGCCCTTCAACTTGATAAAGATATTTTACAACATTTAGCAAAGAACTATGAGATTGTTGTAGTAACTGGTACCAATGGAAAAACTTTGACGACCGCTCTCACTGTTGGTATCCTAAAGGAAATTTATGGTCAAGTTTTGACCAATCCAAGTGGTGCCAACATGATTACAGGGATTACAACTACCTTCTTGACTGCCAAATCTTCAAAAACTGGAAAAAATATTGCAGTCCTTGAAATCGACGAAGCTAGTCTCTCACGTATCTGTGACTACATCCAGCCTAGTCTTTTCGTTATCACTAATATCTTCCGCGATCAGATGGACCGATACGGTGAGATCTATACGACCTACAACATGATTTTGGACGCTATTCGAAAAGTTCCTACTGCTACTGTTCTGCTGAACGGTGATAGTCCGCTTTTCTATAAACCTGCAATTCCAAATCCTGTTCAATATTTTGGTTTTGATCTAGAAAAAGGTCCAGCGCAACTTGCTCACTACAATACTGAAGGTATTCTCTGCCCTGAATGTCAAAGTATTTTAAAATATGAGCTAAATACATATGCCAACTTGGGAGCTTATATCTGTGAAAATTGTGGATGTAAACGTCCTGACTTGGACTACCGTCTGACAGAATTGGTTGAGTTGACTAACAATCGTTCTCGTTTTGTTATTGATGGTCAGGAATATGGTATTCAAATCGGTGGTCTCTACAACATCTACAATGCTCTGGCTGCAGTTGCTATCGCTCGTTACCTAGGCGCTGATTCTCAACTGATTAAACAAGGATTTGACAAGAGTCGTGCTGTCTTTGGACGACAAGAAACCTTCCATATCGGTGACAAGGAATGCACACTGGTTCTTATTAAAAATCCTGTTGGTGCTACCCAGGCCATCGAAATGATCAAACTAGCTCCTTATCCATTTAGTCTATCTGTTCTTCTCAATGCTAACTATGCGGACGGGATTGATACCAGCTGGATTTGGGATGCTGACTTTGAGCAAATTACGGATATGGACATTCCTGAAATCAATGCGGGTGGAGTTCGTCATTCTGAAATTGCTCGTCGTCTACGTGTTACTGGCTATCCAGCTGACAAGATCACTGAAACAAGTAGCCTGGAACAAGTTCTCAAAACGATCGAAGCTCAAGACTGCAAGCATGCCTATATCCTTGCGACTTATACGGCTATGCTAGAATTCCGAGAATTACTAGCCAATCGTCAGCTTGTTAGAAAGGAGATGAACTAATGGTTTATACTTCACTTTCCTCAAAAGACGGCAATTATCCTTACCAACTAAATATCGCCCACCTCTATGGGAATCTCATGAACACCTACGGAGATAATGGAAACATCCTCATGCTCAAGTACGTCGCTGAAAAGCTGGGTGCACATGTAACAATTGATATCGTTTCGCTTCATGATGATTTCGATGAATATCACTACGATATTGCCTTTTTCGGTGGTGGCCAAGACTTTGAACAAAGTATCATTGCTGGTGATTTGCCTGCTAAAAAGAAAGTATCGATAACTTTATCCAAAATGACGGTGTTGTCCTTGCTATCTGCGGTGGTTTCCAACTATTGGGTCAGTATTATATTGAAGCTTCTGGAAGACGCATTGAAGGCTTGGGTGTCATGGGACATTACACACTCAACCAAACCAATAACCGATTCATTGGTGACATTAAAATTCATAACGAAGAATTCGATGAAACCTACTATGGTTTTGAAAATCACCAAGGCCGCACCTTCCTCTCAGATGACCAAAAACCATTGGGGCAGGTTGTTTACGGAAATGGAAACAACGAAGAAAAGGTCGGTGAAGGTGTTCACTATAAAAATGTTTTCGGTTCTTATTTCCACGGGCCTATCTTATCTCGTAATGCCAACCTAGCCTATCGCTTGGTCACTACTGCTCTTAAGAAAAAATATGGTCAGGACATTGTTCTACCAACTTACGAGGATATTCTCAGCCAAGAAATCGCTGAAGAATATAGCGATGTTAAAAGCAAGGCAGAATTCGACTAATATTTAAATTCCAATATGCTATTAGCTGTTGGAATTTTTTTAAGCTCTTTTCCCCTTCTCCCTTGCATTTTCTACTAATTTTTGCAAAAATAGAGGGGTAGAAAGAAGGTAACATATGTCTAAATTACAACAAATTGTAACATATCTCGAATCTGAAAAGTTAGACGTCGCAGTCGTATCTGACCCCGTCACTATCAATTACCTCACTGGCTTTTACAGTGATCCACACGAACGCCAAATGTTCCTCTTTGTCCTTGCAGACCAGGAACCACTTCTCTTTGTTCCAGCCCTTGAGGTTGAGCGTGCAACTAGCACTGTCTCTTTCCCCGTTGTTGGTTATGTGGACTCTGAAAATCCTTGGAAGAAAATCCAAAATGCTTTGCCACAACTTGATTTCAAACGTGTAGCAGTTGAGTTTGATAATCTCATCTTGACTAAATACCACGGTTTAAGATCTGTCTTTGAAAGTGCGGAATTTGAAAATTTAACTCCATTGATCCAACGCATGCGCTTGATCAAATCAGCAGACGAAGTGCAAAAAATGATGGTTGCAGGTGTTTACGCCGATAAGTCTGTCAAAGTTGGTTTTGACAATATCTCTCTTGATAATACGGAAACTGATATCATTGCGCAAATCGACTTCGCTATGAAACGTGAAGGCTATGAAATGAGTTTTGATACTATGGTTTTAACAGGTGATAATGCTGCAAATCCACACGGTATCCCTGGAGCTAACAAGGTTGAAAACAATGCCCTTCTCCTCTTTGACCTTGGTGTTATGGTTAATGGTTATGCATCAGATATGACTCGTACAGTCGCTGTTGGAAAACCTGACCAATTCAAGAAGGATATTTACAACTTGACCCTCGAAGCCCAACAAACTGCCCTTGACTTTATCAAACCTGGTGTAACAGCTCATGAGGTTGACCGTGCGGCTCGTGAAGTGATCGAAAAAGCTGGCTACGGTGAGTACTTTAACCACCGTCTCGGTCACGGTATCGGTATGGATGTTCACGAGTTCCCTTCAATCATGGAAGGAAACGACATGGTTATCGAAGAAGGCATGTGCTTCTCAGTTGAGCCTGGTATCTACATCCCTGGTAAAGTCGGTGTCCGCATCGAAGATTGTGGTGTTGTAACCAAAGATGGCTTTGACCTCTTTACAAGCACCAGCAAAGATTTGCTTTATTTTGATTAAAAAGTATATTACAAAAATAAGATGGAAAAGCTTAACTTTCCATCTTATTTTTTGATTTGATAATAAATTTTATCAGCTATATAACCTTTTCGTTCAACTGCATTTGGAATCGTCTTCCAAAAAGTCATACCAGCCTTTTCCATCACACGACCAGAGGCAGGATTTAAACTTGCATAGCAGGCATTAACCTCTTTAAATTCAATCTCATCCAGACAGTATGATAAAACTGCTTTCAAGGCTTCTGTCATGAGTCCTCGTCCCCAGTAGTCCATTCCTAAGATATATCCGATCTCACAGCTAGAGTTTTCTTCATCCACACTGACCAGACTAATATCTCCAATGACATAGTCTGGATTTTCTTTGAGACTAATGGCCCATTTGTAGTAATTTGGATCGTCATAGGATTTTACCCAATTGCCAATAGAATTTCGAGTCTGTTCGACATTCAGGTGTGGATTCCAAGTCACATAAGTTAGATTTTCTGAGCGTGAAGCCCAATTATCAAACATGGCTTGAGCATCATCTTCCACAAATCTCCTCAAGATCAATCGTTCAGTTTCTATAGTTTGTGTACCTAGTGCTTTCATAATCGTAACTCGCTTTCTATTTGAATGTTCAAGCTAAAAAGGTCCACTGGACCTTCTTAGCTTTCTTATTTCTAGGATCAGGGTAAAAACACTTTACTCATAAACATTGAGAAAACAACAGTTTCCTCCAATTTCATGACGCAGTAGCTGTCTGGCTTGAAATACGCTTTATCAAGCTTTTTCAAGCCTAGTCAGCCTTGCGGGGGTGAGACTACGAAATCGAACTCTTCGAGTTACCGACCTGCCTCGTTTCCCTATTTCTAGACTCGGGGTTCAAGGTCCACTGGACCTTCTTCTCTTTCTCATTTCTAGGTGAAAGGGTAAAAAGGTCCACTGGACTCTCCTCGCTTTTCTATTTTCAGGCTCGGGGTAAAAACCTCCCCCAGAGGTTTTTACTCCCAAAACGTATCAAACACTGTGATTGGTAAATGGCGTTTGTGTTGGCCTTTGTACCACCATTTTTCAATGGTTGCTTGAGCTTCTGGGCTGACTTGCTTACCTTCGAGGTAATCATCAATTTCATTGTAAGTAACTCCTAAGGCTACTTCGTCTGCAATACCTGGTTTTTCTTCTTCCAAATCTGCTGTTGGGATTTTTTCATAGAGGGCTGGATCAGCTCCAAGCTCCTTCAAAAGTTGTTTTCCTTGGCGTTTATTGAGGCGATAAAGTGGGAGAATATCTGCACCACCGTCACCAAATTTGGTAAAGAAACCTGTGATATTTTCCGCAGCATGGTCAGTCCCGATAACTGCTCCACTATGAGCTCCTGCGAGTGCATATTGGGCAATCATACGACTACGAGCCTTGATATTCCCCTTGTTAAAATCTGAAACAGGACTGCCTGTTGCTTCCACTGCTGTTGTCATAGCATCAGCAGATTCTTTGATATTAACGACCAAGCTCACATCTGGTCGGATAAAAGCTAGGGCTTTTTGGGCATCTGCTTCATCAGCTTGCACTCCATAAGGCAGGCGTACAGCGATAAATTTGTAGCTGTTATCTCCAGTTTCTGCTCGCATTTCTTCCATAGCTAGTTGGGCAAGGCGACCAGCTAAAGTCGAGTCTTGACCACCAGAAATGCCCAATACAAAACTTTTAAGGAAGGTATGCTTTTTCAGATATCGCTTTAAAAAATCAACCGAACGACGAATTTCCTCCTGTGAATCAATCACAGGTTTTACTCCTAATTGTTGAATAATACTTTCTTGTAAGGTCATTCTTCTTCTCCTTCACCTAGAGCTTCCTTACGCATTTTATCAATCAAGTCCATCTTATCTTGCCACACATCACGAGCCAAGTCGACAGGGTAATGTTGTGGGTTAAGAACACGTTTGTACTCGTCCCAAAGTTTTTCAAATTCCTTACGAGCATAGGCTTGAATTTCAGGTAAACTTGGTAAATCATAGACTAGCTTACCTTCCTTGAAAATGTCTACCAAGAGAGGAACAGCATCAAAATTACGGACAGTTTTCTTGATGTAAGTATAGGTTGGATGGAACATCTTGATTTCAGTCATACTAGCAACATCGACACCATCGTATGTAATGTAATCACCTTCTGACTTGCCTTTTTCACGACTGGTGATGCGCCAAACTTGTTTCTTACCTGGTGTTGAAACTTTCTCTGCATTATTTGAAAGTTTGATAGTATTGCGCATTTGACCATTCTCATCTTCGATGGCAACAACCTTATATACTGCCCCAAGTGCTGGTTGGTCATAGGCTGTGATGAGCTTAGTTCCTACACCCCAGACATCAATCTTAGCTTTTTGCATTTTGAGGTTAAGGATGGTATTTTCATCAAGGTCATTTGATGCATAAATCTTAGCATCAGTAAATCCTGCCTCGTCCAGTTGTTGACGAACTTTTTTAGAAATATAGGCGATATCTCCAGAGTCAATACGAACACCAAGGAAATTAATCTTGTCACCAAGTTCACGCGCAACCTGAATTGCTGCTGGAACACCGATCCGAAGAGTATCGTAGGTATCCACTAGGAAGACACAGTTTTTGTGAGTTGAGGCATAAGCCTTGAAAGCCTGATAGTCATTCCCATAGACTTGAACCAAGGCATGGGCGTGAGTCCCTAAAACCGGAATCCCAAAGAGTTTACCTGCACGCACATTACTTGTTCCATCAGCACCACCAATGACAGCGGCACGAGTTCCCCAGATAGCTGCATCCATCTCTTGCGCACGACGTGTACCGAACTCCATCAAAGGCTCATCTTCAATGACAGAACGAATACGAGCAGCCTTGGTCGCAATCAAGGTTTGAAAGTTGACGATATTTAAAAGTGCTGTTTCAACCAACTGACACTGAGCCAAAGGTCCCTCCACTTGAACGATCGGTTCATTAGCAAATACCAAGTCCCCTTCCTGAGCAGAACGCACAGTCAATTCCAACTTGAGATTACGTAGATATTCCAGGAAGGCGCCATGATAACCAAGTGACTCCAAATAAGCTATATCGCTATCAGAAAAGCGCAGGTTTTCTAGGTAGTTCACAATTCGTTCCAAACCTGCAAAAACAGCATAACCATTTTTAAACGGTTGTTGGCGGAAATAAACTTCAAAAACCGCTTTCTTGTTATGAATTCCTTGGTCGAAGTAAACCTGCATCATGTTAATCTGATACAAATCTGTGTGCAATGTTAAACTGTCATCTGGGTACATATACTGTCCTTCTTCCTTATTTGTAAAAAGAAGAAAATATTCTCTTCTTTTCTCATAAATTAGTACTATTATAACACATTTTATCGATATTGATAAAAAGCTAACAAGCTATTCTATGCTCTCGAGCTCATCCATATCTTTTTCATACTTCTTCTGAGCCCATTCACCATAACTTTTTAAGCCTAAGTTTCCAATAAAGACCCAAGGAAGATAAAGGAGATAGGTAATGACCCAAGCAGACAGGTATTTAACGTTCAAAGGATTGTGCTGGTAAATTTCGATATTGAACTGGTAGTTTTGTAGCATCAAGATAGCTGTAATCACTAGAGTTAATAACAGGCAGCCTAAAATTGTAAAATGAAAACGACTATAATAGGTTACACCTAGACTTCGAGCACGGTTGAAAAAGTAAAAATTCCCTATGATGATAATTACGAGAAGCATGCTGGGAGTAAAAAGGCTTGGTGCTAACACCGATATGATATAAGCTAGAAACAACAATCCGATAGAGATATGAAAACTCTCTGCCCATGCTTTATTCATCAGTTGTTCTTCTCTTTCGTCTAGTAATTGATAATAATAAAATTTATTTTTCATCTTCTTCCTCCCAAAATAATTGATCCAGCGTTTTACCTAAACACCTGCAAATGGATTGGCAAAGTGAAAGCGAAGGATTGTACTTTCCAGCTTCTATCAAACCGATAGTCTGCCTAGTGACACCCACAGCTTCTGCCAAATCACCTTGTGTCATGTCAAGCTCCACTCGAGCTAACTTTAATTTTAAATTCTTAGCCACTTCTTACCTCCTCCTTAATTTTAAAAGTCGCGCTTCTTTTTTCACCTTTATTATATCATATATTTTACATTATGCAATATATATCTGTCATTTTGTGGGATTTTTTTTACAAAAAACTCTACCACTTACATGATAAAGAGTTCTCTGTTTACAAATCTTTTTGATAATAGTGCCTTTGTCCAGTATACGGATAGTCTTTTAAGGTAAAGACTTCCTTGTAGCCCTGCTTTTGATAAAAGGCTGGCGCTTGAAACTGATAGGTATTCACAAAAGCAAAGCGACAGTTTCTCTTCTTAGCTTCACTCTCTGCTTGCTTCAATAGTTGGGAGCCGATTCCTTGTCCTCGCAAGTCCTCTTTCACAAATAAATACTCAATTTCTAACCAATTCCCGAAAGTCTCTGCTACTAAGCCAGCCATGAGTTCACCTTGTTCGTCTTCGATATACAGATTAAGTGGCTCACTTTCAGCTGCTTCCCTTTTAGAACGATTATAAGAGCGAATCAAGTCTCCTATTACTTGCGATTTCTGAGATTCTATATTTTCCAATCTAATTTGCATCTAAATCTCCTCGACTATACTTCATAGCTTGATTATAGCCCTATTTCAAAGGCCTGTCAAACTAGAAAAACTCACCAACCTGAGTTGATGAGTTTTTGACTTATTTTCTAAATTTCCATTGGCTATAAATACCAAAAGCGACAATCCAGATAGCTGATCCGATTGCTCCTACATAGGTTGATTCTTGTAAAAAGAGTGTTCCAAATACAAAGATAAAGAAGAGCATGGTCAGAGGATTTAGCAAGCGATACTGAGGCATGAGATAGCCATCTGCCATAAAGTCTTTAGACTTACGATACTTGAGATGGGCTACCATGATCAAGATGTAAATTGCGATATAAACTCCTGATGAAGAAGCTGTAATCAAAGCAAAGGCATCTGATACGCCTGGAAGTACATTGATGAAGGCAGCAAAACCAATCAATACCGCAGAAGCAATGATAGCATTCTGAGGAACGTTGTGACGTGAGAGCGTGTCTGCCTTAATAGCTTTCAAGAAACGATTTGGTGAATCATGGGCAATTTGGTACAAGTGACGACCTGTTGAATAAAGGGTTGAATTCAAGGCTGACGCTGCTGAAGTCAAGACAACAAAGTTAATTAAAGCTGCCGCCCACTTAAGACCAACAAGTTCAAATACCGTTACAAATGGTGAATCTGCTGCAGAAAGTTCACGCCAAGGAATAATAGACATGATGGCTAAGAGAGCTCCACCGTAGAAAAAGATAATTCGCAAAGGAATTTCCTTAACAGCCTTAGGCAATACTTTTCGAGGATCCTTGGTTTCAGATGTTGTAACACCGATAAACTCAATCATCAAGTAAGCAAAGAAAACCATTTGAAAGGCCATGACAAAGTTCATACCTCCATTTGGGAAAAGGGAGAAATGATCACTGATATTGGCAAGGCTTGCTGAACCATAAGGAGTTTCAAAGCCAGTCAAGACTAGAAAAACACCTGTTGCAATCATGGCAAGAATGGCCACAATTTTAATCATAGCAAACCAAAATTCCACTTCACCAAATATTTTAACAGCAATCAAGTTCACCAAGCCGAGTATTGTCAGAAATACAACCTGAATCAACCAAGATGGCCAGGATGGAAACCAGAACTGAACATAGTGAGAGATAGCCGTAATCTCGGCCATTCCGATAAAGACTACTGAGAGCCAGTATGACCAAACTGAGAAGTAACCCCAGCCCTGACCTAGATAACGCGTAATAAAGTTGATAAAGGTATGTTGCTCCGGATCTTGGTACAACATTTCCCCGATAGCCCGCATCATAAGATACATAAAGCCACCCGTAATCATATAGACTAGAACAATGGAAGGTCCTGTTAAACTAATCGAGCGACCAGCTCCTAGAAACAATCCAGTCCCAATTGTTCCTGCAATGGCCATGACTTGAACATGGCGATTTGTTAACCCACGTTCCATTTTATTTTTCTTTTTTTGCTTATTTTCTGAACTCATATAGTCTCCTCTAGTTTTTAGAATTAAGAAAAGGAGTGATAGGAAGCGCTTTCCCTACATCTACTCCTTATTTTCATTCCTATTAAACTGTTTTTTCTACTTTTAAGATTTTAACATCATAGCTTCCTACAGGTGTTTCAATTGTAGCAGTATCACCTGTTTTCTTACCAATCAAGGCTTGCCCAATTGGGCTTTCATTTGATACTTTACCTGCAAAGGCATCTGCACCCGCTGATCCCACGATGATATATACTTCTTCGTCGTCTTCACCAATTTCTTGGATAGTGACTGTTTTCCCGATAGCAACTTCATCTTGAGCAACCGCATCGCTATTGACAATTTCAGCATAACGAATTTTTGTTTCCAAGCTAGAGATTTGTCCTTCAACGAAGGCTTGCTCGTCCTTAGCTGCTTCATACTCACTATTTTCTGACAAGTCACCGTATGAACGCGCAATCTTGATGCGTTCTACAACTTCTGGACGACGAACTAGTTTCAACTCTTCTAATTCTTTTTCGAGTTTTTCCTTTTCTTCAAGGGTCATTGGATATGTTTTTTCTGCCATTTTTCTCAACTTTCTTTTGATTAAATTTAAATTTCTTTAGGTAGTAAAGCAAAATTATGTGGTAAACCACATAATTTTACAATGAAGACAAAGTCTTTTTAAAGCTTTCCTTAAATGATTTTAGTCAGTATCGACCTTTTAAAATCTGTGCCTAAACCTAATGATTCTATCACTTCTAGACTCAGGTTCAAAAAATTAGGTAGGTTTTTACTTTCTCAATTCCGAACGCCTAAAACTTATGGATTTCAGGCGTTTCTAATCATAGCGGAAAGACTGGTATGACTTGCTTTGATCGTGAAAAAGAGAGTTTTACTTCTACATTCACGGATGTAATAGCAAATCTTGTTCTAAGAGTTAGTTTGAACTACTTGATTGTGTCAATTTACTGTTAACATGCTCTGCAACGTTTCGATCATGTTCCTCTCGTGTCGTTGCAAAGTAAACCTTACCATCTTGTACATTGGCTACAAAGTAGAGATAGTCGCTCTTAGTCTGATTGATACTTGCTTCAATTGCATCCAGACTTGGACTATCTACTGGACCAGGCATTAAGCCAAGGTTCGTATAATCATTATATGGTGAATTGATTGTTGTATCAATTGCTGCATCATCTGCCAAGCTAATATTTTGTCCTAGTTTACCTTCTGCATAGAGAATAGCAATATTACTTTGGAGCGGCATGCCAAGGTTCAAACGATTATAGAAAACTCCAGCGATCAGTTTGCGATCGTCAGTTTTCAAACCTTCTTTTTCCACAAGTGATGCAATGGTGAGGAGTTCATTCACTGTCAAGTTCTTTTCTTTGATTGCAGTATAATGTGCTGACAAGTTTTTGTCCATAGCTGCCACCATTTCATCAATCAAGCTTTCAATAGTTGTGCTTTCTTTGATAGCATAAGTTGCTGGGAATAGGTATCCTTCTAGACGATAACGAACACCACTTTCTTTAGTTGGTAGACTTTCGAGAAGGGTTGGGTACTTAGCAACTAATTGAGAGATGAAGGTTTCATCTTGCACTTTTGCCAAGAAGGCATCAGCAGTCAAAGGTTCTTTAAAGTCTCCTTGAAGCTGACCAACTGTTTGTGCGATTTGATCAAGGGTATAACCTTCAGGGATTGTAAGATTTGCAAGTGCAACCTCTTGAGGTTGAGGCGTTCCTCCCTTTTGCAATTCTTTGATGATATCATCTGTACTCATGCTCTTTTGCAAATTATAATAACCAGATTTCAAATCATTGTAGTCTTTATACTTAGCATAAAGGCTAAAGATAAAACCGTGTTTTACCAATTCAGATTTTTCTAAGGTATCACCAATTTGCTGAAGATTGGCCCCTTCTGGAATCTGAACCGTGACATACTGTTTTGAATTTGCATCAACTGGTTGGAGTGCAGATTCGACATAACGGTAACCAAAGAATCCACCCACACCTAGTAAAATCAATAAAACAAATACTGTTACGAAAAATCCTTTCAAGCGTGATTTTTTCTTTTTCTTGATTGGTTTCACTGATTCTTTACGACTTCTTCTAGGAAGTTCCGTTCTAGTTTCAACTGGAGCAACTGGCTCTTGACTTGGAGTTTCTTTTGCAAGAACTGTTGGTTTCGGTTGAGGTTTAATATTCTTTCTAGCAGGACTTGGTTTAGCCTGATTCGTACGATAAGAAACTGGAATCCTTGTCGAAATAGCATTGAACTCTTTCTCTTCTTCCGCTGGTTGAGCAGGTTCAAGAGGCTTGACGGGTTCAACAGCTTCCGTTGATGGTAGGGGATCTGGAGCTACAGTTGGCTCTGAAACTACAGCTGGCTCTGAAGCTACAACTGGTTCTGAAGCTACAGAAGTTTCAACTGAATCATCTTGTAAAACTGGACGTGGTGGAACTGCTGGAGCATTAGCAAGTAATTCATCCACTAGAGAAACAGAATTGGCCATCAAGTCTTCTACAGAAGGTTCTTCCTCTGCTTTTTCCGCTTCTGAACTATTACTTAAATTTGAAAACAAATCATCGTTGCTACTTTTAGTATTCGCGATGCCGTCTTCTCTTTTTAATCTTTCTAAATCTCTTAAAATTTGTTCTTTAAAACTTAACTTTTCTTCTTCTCGAGAATTTTCGCTCAAAGGTGTTACCTCCTTGTTGATAATCCATAATATTATATCTTAAAAACTAAAGAAAAGCAACCATAGATGCCTTTCTGATGCCTAATTCGTGTTTTCCCAGACCATGTCATACCATTCTTCACCAGCAAAAGTCGACTTTGATTTTCCTTCATTCACAAAACCATGTTTCTCATAATAGCCAATGAGATAGTCATGGCAGGTCAAATTGATTCCCTCACGCTCATGCTCAAGAGCGAGATCTTTTAAAGCCGTCAATAATTTTCGTCCGACACCTAAAGCTTGAGCTTTCTTAGCAATGGATAGACAAGTCACAGAGATATAGCCACCTTTTTGATGGCTATAATCTTTAACGTCTTCTGTAAAGGACTGGTCTTGTAAATGTCGATGAGGGACTACTGGTCCCTCAATATAGCCTAGTATTTCCCTCTCTTTTTCAGCCACTAAAAAACTGGTCTTAATTTCCTTCAGATGAGCTTCAAAAACAGGACGAGGAATGGCTTCTTCAATTGAAAAATTTTCTAGTTCAATTTCAAAGATACGATCTAAATCTGTCAATCTAGCTTGTCTAATAATCATATTTCCTCCTGATAATAGGGATTTTGCCAACGCATGAGAAAGGCAACTTCACTGCTCCTTTCTCCATCTACGATCCCTTGTTCCACAAATCCATTCATTTCAAAGTAGGCCAGCAACTCATCCTCACAAAGCAGATAAATACCTGGTCTATTTTGCTGACGGGTAACTTCCTTCAAAGCTGCTAGCAACAAGGTTCCAAAGCCTTGCCCCTGAAAATCGGGATCAACAGCTAAATCTTCAAGGATGATTGAGTTCTCACTAATGAATTCCTCATCTCTGATCTCAAGCATCCATTTTCTTAAAGAGGGAATAGGAAGTGTCGCCGCAGTGATATAAGCAATCCCTTGATCATCCAGGCTAGCTAAGAGAAACGTACCCGCATGGTTGCGGATACGTTCTTCTATTATTTCTCTATTCAATATTTCTAGGGTGTTTGAAATACTTTCTTGTATCAAGCAAATCTGTTCAATATCTGACTGCTGAACTTCCCTGATTTTAATTGGAAATTCCATGCTCTTCCTTACTGAACATTGCTTGTCAAATTAGACAAGAGACGTTCGAATGAATATTCATAAGTTTGGATATCGCCAGCTCCCATGAAAACATAGACAGCATTCTCATGGTCTAGGAGTGGAGAAACATTTTCAACTGTGATAACTTGATGTTTTTTATGAATCTTAGCTGCTAAATCTTCAACCTTAACATCACCATGGTCCACCTCACGCGCTGAACCGTAGATTTGTGCGAGGTAAACTGCATCAGCCTGATTCAAGGCTTGAGCAAAATCATCCAACAAGGCGATGGTACGAGTAAAGGTATGTGGTTGGAAAATAGCCACGATTTCCTTGCTTGGGTATTTTTGACGTGCAGCATCTAGCGTCGCAATGATCTCAGTTGGATGGTGAGCAAAGTCATCGATGATAACCGTATTATTAACAACCTTTTCTGTAAAGCGACGTTTCACTCCACCAAAAGTCTTCAAGTGTTCACGCACTAAATTCAAATCAAAGCCAGCAGTATAAAGCAAACCAATCACTGCTGTGGCATTCATGATATTGTGGCGACCGAAAGTTGGAATGTGGAATTGACCCAACTCTTGACCACGGAAGTGAACGGTAAAGGTTGAACCTGTTGTAGAACGAAGCAAGTCACTTGCTACAAAGTCATTACCTTCTGTTTCAAAACCGTAATAATAGATTGGGGCATTTGCTGTAATCTTACGCAACTCAGCATCTTCACCGTAAACGAACAAGCCTTTAGTAATTTGTTTGGCATAATCATTGAAGGCGTTGAAGACATCTTCCAAGCTTGTGAAATAGTCAGGGTGGTCAAAATCGATGTTAGTGATGATAGAGTACTCTGGGTGATATGGCATGAAATGGCGCTCATACTCGTCTGATTCAAAGACAAAATACTTGGCATTTGCAGAACCACGACCTGTACCATCTCCGATCAAGTAGCTAGTGTCAGTAATGTGTGACAAGACGTGAGAAAGCATCCCAGTTGTTGAAGTCTTACCGTGTGCACCAGCAACTCCCATGCTGATAAAGTCACGCATAAAGCTACCAAGAAACTCATGATAACGTTTATAGCTGATACCATTTTGGTCCGCGTAAGCAATTTCAACATTGTTATCTGGACGGAAGGCATTACCAGCGATAATTTCTAAATCTCCTTGAAGATTTTTTTCATCAAAAGGTAAAATTGTAATTCCTGCTTGCTCTAGTCCACGTTGTGTAAAGTAGTACTTTTCAACGTCAGAACCTTGCACCTTGTGCCCCATTTGATGTAACATCAAAGCCAAGGCACTCATACCTGATCCTTTGATTCCGATAAAATGATAGGTTTTTGCCATTTTCTTCCCCTCTATTCGCTCATTCTAGTCAAGTTAAGCTCTTGGGCCACTTGACGTTCTTGTTCTTTTTGTTTACTTTTTTTGTTATAAATTTGGCTTTTCCTTAAAAAGTCATAATTGTTTTTCTTGGAATGACTTGTTTCACCGTCTGAAATTGGAGGTTCCACTTGAGAAACTGTTTCTGCCAAAATATAATGAGATTGACCTAACTTCTGACTATATTTCGCAAATTCTCCTGGATTTTCCTTTTGAAAAGGTGCTGTCGGTTGATTTGATGGACGCACATGGCTTGGTTTCGTTTGACGTCTCGTATGACTCACATCCTGAGTCAAATATCGAGCCGAGCGCTTCTTTTTCAAATCCGCACGCGCTTCTTCACGAGCTAATTCAGCATAGGATTTTTCTTTTTTCTCAATCGGTTTTACAAGAGGCTTGGCTTTCTCTTGCTTTTTGTCTTCAGTGATTGGAGACCATTCCAAGTAGTTTTTGTCTTGGTAATCACCTTTTATATTACTGATGAAATCAGACTCATCGTAGAGATTCATAACTGGCATTTCTGTCAACATGACTTCATCATCTGCCACTATTGGAAATCGTTTTTGTGTCATATTTATTTCCTTTCAATACTCCATTATAGCGTAATGTCTTGATTTTTCAAGTATCGGCTCATGAAATCCCTAAAATTTCTCGTATTTCAGCTAGACTCAGACTGCCTCGAGACTCTGTTCCATCCAAGATTTCAGAAACAAGATTTCTCTTTTTCTCTTGTAATTCTTGAATCTTTTCTTCAATTGTACCTCGAGTCACAAGGCGATAAACTTCAACAGCTTGCTCTTGCCCCATACGATGGGCGCGACCGATAGCCTGCGATTCAACTGCAGGATTCCACCATAAGTCTACTAAAATGACTGTATCGGCACCAGTGAGATTGAGACCGACCCCGCCAGCCTTTAGGGAAATTAAAAATACATCGCGCTCTCCTTGGTTAAAGGCCTTGGTCATTTCCTGACGTTCTTGCGAAGGTGTTGAACCCGTAATTTTAAAGGAAGTCAAGCCTAAGTCAGGCAGCTCTTGCTCAATCCGATCCAGCATACCTCTAAATTGTGAGAAAATAAGTACACGGTGTCCAGCTTCAGCAATCTGAACCAGCAAATCTCGTAAACTATCCAGCTCCCGCTCTCTCCTTGGTAGTCCTCCATAAAGAGCGCAGGCGTATCACAAATCTGACGCAGACGCATGAGTCCGGTCAAAATTTCGACGCGATTTTGTTGAAATTCCGAATCGCTTACCTGTCCCAAACGTTCCTGCATCTGTTGCAGTTGAGCAAGATAGATAGCTTTTTGTTGATCCTCCAGTTCATTCTTATAGACAACTTCAATCAAGTCAGGTAACTCTGTCAAAACCTCTTCTTTCTTACGTCTCATGACAAAGGGTTTGATAAATTGAGCCACTCTCTCAGTTGATAGTTTCATAAACTCCTTCTTAGCAGGTAAGAGGCCTGGTAAGACAATCTGAAAAATCGACCAGAGTTCTCCCAGATGGTTTTCAATCGGTGTTCCTGATAGTGCAAAGACAGATGGAACCACAAATCGTCGTAAACTTTGAGCAATCTTCGTTTGTGCATTTTTCATCACTTGAGCTTCATCTAGAAAAAGAAAATCAAAAGATAGGTCTCGATAAATTTCACTATCTTGACGGAAAGTAGCATAGCTTGTCACATAAATCTGATGATTTTCTGCCAAAATTGACTCTCGATGAGATTTTAAGCCATGCACGACCACGACATCCAAATCTGGAGCAAACTTTTGAAATTCATCAGCCCAGTTATAGATTAAGCCAGACGGAGCAAGGATTAGGACACTAGTATCTGCTTGAACCTGACTACTTAAAAAGGCGATGGTTTGCAAGGTCTTCCCAAGTCCCATATCATCTGCTAAAATCCCACCAAAGCCATAATGGTGAAGCATTTGAAGCCACTGAATTCCCTTTTTCTGATAGTCTCTAAGTTCTGCTTGGATATTCAGCTCTTTCATCGGAAAATCTTCTGGATGCGTCAAATCATGGGCCAGATTGCGAAATTCTTCGGTGAGAGAAATTTGATCCTGATCCTTAAAGAGATGAGATAGGGTATAAGCTAGGGATTTACGAGCTCGAAAAGCTCCATCTTGTAGGTCCTCTATCCCTAATTCTTCTAAATCCTGACGGATACGCTTGGTCTGATCATCGAAATAGTAAACCTGATTAGAAGAGCTGATGTAATAATCCTGCTTCTCAACTAGAGCTTTCATCGCTCGATCGATTTCTTCTTGCTCTATATTTTGAAAATCAAATTGAATTTCTAATAGGCTTCCCTTGGATGAGATGTGAACTTGAGGCTTCTGAACCTGATAAAGATCTTGCAAGCTCTCAGAAATCTTTAATTCTCCAAGTGCTGCAAAGGATGGCAAAACTTCATGAAAGAAGGCATGGACTGCATCAGCTTTCAAACTTTGACGCCATGAACGAAAATCTGCTTCAAATCCAGCAGATAGAGCCAACTGAAAGACTGCTTCTCCAGTTGAATATCACTAGCAAAAGGAAGACTCTCCAGTTCATTGCGATTCCTTACTAAGCAAGTTTCATACTGAAACTGCATATCCAAACGGATAGAACCGTCCTCTTCTGCTTCCATGTAGAAAGAAGGACGGAAAGACTGAATTTGAAGCGCATCAGGGGCTTTTACCTCTCCTATGTCTTTAAACTGCGACAAGGTCGAAGCTAAAAGATCTCGATCACTAGTATCAAATTGTAAAATCTTTCTACCACTTTTATCGATAGATACTTTTTTTAATTTTTCTATAAGTCTAGCTTGTTCTTTAGACAGAAGATAAAATGTACCTTTAGTAAACAAGACTTGTCCCTTATAAAACGAATTAAGCCCTACCTGTTGAAAAATTTCCATCTCATAATAGTTGGACTTTTCTTCAATTTGAAAGGTAAATAAGCCTGCTTGGCCATCAAAATCTTGAAATACAAGATGAGGATAGCTTGAAATCTGATGGTCAAATTGGAATGCATCTAAGCCCATCAGCAGACTAACACTCTGCTCAAAAAAAGACAGCGGGAAATAAAGATGACGACCTTGATTTTGGAAAAAGAGGGCATTTTCAGCCTCATCTTCTACAATTCCTTGAAGGAAATTTAGAACAAATTGGCTACTTTCATCAAACTGACGAATATTCAAGGAAGTTTCATATAACTTCCCAATCATATAGGGTTTGCTAGTTTCTAAAACCTTCAGAAAAAGGGGTATATCTCGGATTACATAGAATTTCTGTGTCTGAATAAGACCGACTCTCAAAGTCCAAATAATACGATTAGTCCCTGCTTCAACCTGCCCTTGAGCAGACAACTGATAGATTTCAGAAAGTTTCGGAATTTGAATGGATTCTAAAAACTTTCCTCCAAAAGTAACCTGAGTTTCAACTTCTTCTTTCTTTTCGTGCACATTTTCCAGATTTCCTAAGAGTTCCTGGCCAATCGGATCATTTTTAAGGTAATGTTCTAGTGCTGCCAAATGCACACAAAACCCTCTTTTTTGGAAAAAATCACAAGCACAAAAAACCAAATCATCATCCAGGCTATAGCGAATTTCTTCATCTGCTACACGCGCATAGAGACGATGGTCTTTCTCTTTGATAATTTCAATCTGACTAGTTTCGTAGAGTTGAGCTCCCTCCATCCGAAGTTTCCCTGGAATCAATTTAGCCATAGTTTCCCCTTTTCTTTATCTCCTAATTATACCATATTTCTGCCTATGAAAATAGCCTTCTAGGGTACTTTTCCCCCAGAAGGCTAGCTTGTTAAAGGTTAGCGAAAGTGGTTAGGATTCGTTGACAAACTTCTTCCAAGACAGATGTCGGCATGGCTACATTTAAGCGAGCATGTAGAGCTCCTTCTTCACCAAAGTCTAAGCCTCTATTAAGTATAACCTTGGCTTCATTTCTTAAGAGGCTTTTTAATTCTTCATCGCTAATATCATAGGCTGAAAAATCAAGCCAAATGAGATAAGTCCCTTGAGGTTTCATGACCTTAATTTTAGTTTCTTTACCAAATACATCCACTACATAATTGATGTGTTTCTCAATCAGTTCTTTGAGTTCTGTCAACCAATCTTCACCATGGCGATAGGCTGCTTCTGTTGCTAAATATCCCAACCCTGAGATTTCATGTTGATTATTAGCCAGCTGGCGTTTTTGGAAAGCCACTCTCAACTTGGGATTTTCGATAATGGCGTAAGAATTCTTAGTTCCAGCAATATTGAAGGTCTTGGTCGCACTGCTTAAAATCAGTGAAAATTCTTTAAAATCTTCATTTACCGTATTGAATGACTGGTGTTTATTTCCAAACAAGGCTAAATCTTGGTGAATCTCATCAGATACCAGCAAGACTCCATGTTTTTGACAAAGTTGTCCAATCTTCTCTAAGACTTCCTTTTCCCAAACGCGTCCACCAGGATTATGAGGATTGCAGAGAACGTAGAGTTTCACATCCTCTTCGACAAAGGCTTTCTCCAATTGATCAAAGTCAATCTCAAAAAGTCCGTCTTTTTCTACTAGAGAGTTGGTGATTAATCGACGATTATTGAGCTTAATACTTCGAGCAAAAGGAGGATAAACGGGTGTATTAATGAGCACTGCTTCACCTTCTTTTGTAAAGGCTTGAATGGCTGTTGAAATAGCTGGCACTACCCCTTCGATAAAGACTAGAGCATCCTTTTCAAAGCGATAACCATGGTGTTTTTCCTCCCAGTTTTGAACGGCTTCAATCAATCCATCACTAGCATAGGTATAGCCATAGACTAATTGCTCAGCATAGTCATGGACAGTCTGACGAATCTCAGGTAACACTTCAAAGTCCATATCAGCAATCCAGGCTGGCAATACTTGACGGTCAGTCTCTGCTTCTTTCCATTTGTAGGTATGATGTCCAAAACGATTGGGCAAAGTCGTAAAATCATATTTTCCCATAGTCTTATCCTTCCAGGGCTTGACGCAAGTCTTCAATCAAATCTCTAGCATCCTCAATACCAATAGACAAGCGTAAAAGGTCATCGGTCAGTCCATAAGAATGACGAACCTCTGCAGGAATGTCTGCATGGGTTTGAGTGGTTGGGTAGGTAATCAGACTTTCAACACCACCCAGGCTTTCAGCAAAAGAGAATACTTTCAAAGTATTTAAAATATGAGGGATGCGCTTCTCATCTGCTACTTTAAAGGAAATCATGCCCCCACGACCTGTATACAAAACTTCTTTGACTGCAGGTGATTGTTCCAAAAAGGATACAATCTCTTGAGCATTGGCTGTTGAGCGCTCCATGCGAAGTGACAAGGTTTTAAGACCACGAATCAATTGATAACTATCAAATGGTGACAAAACGGCCCCTGTCGTGTTGAGATTGTAAAAGAGTTTTTCGTACAAATCAGCATTATCTGTCACAACTACACCAGCTAGCACATCATTATGTCCCGCAAGGTATTTTGTTGCTGAGTGAAGAACAATATCTGCTCCATCTTCAATTGGACGTTGGTAAATTGGGCTATAGAAGGTATTGTCGACGACAACTTTAGCACCCTTAGCATGAGCTAATTTTGACAATTTTTCAATATCAAATTCCAACATCAAAGGATTGGTTGGCGTTTCGATATAGAGTACATCCACATCCTTTTCTAGCTCGGCAATTAACTCTTCTTCTGTATTGGCATAGGTAAAGTGGAAACGTCCTTCCTGTTCAACTTGATTGAACCAGCGGAAAGAACCACCGTAAAGGTCACGGACAGCCAAAACCTTGCTTCCTACTGGAAAAACGCTAAAGGCTAACACAATCGCAGACATACCTGAACTAGTCGCCAAAGCATACTTGGCTGATTCAATAGCTGCCAAAACTTCCTCTGCCTTGCTGCGAGTTGGGTTTTTGGTGCGGGTATAGTCAAATCCAGTTGATTGACCAAATTCTGGATGCTGATAAGTCGTTGAAAAGTGAATAGGTGTAACCAAAGCACCTGTTGCTTCATCAGACTTAATCCCTGCTTGTGCTAAAATTGTGTTGATGTGAAATGATTTACTCATACAATACCTCCAAATCTATAGTAACTATTGTACCACTTATTTTGGATCCTTCGTTTTCTTGTTTTCAAGAGCTAGTTATAGTTTCAAACTATATAAAAACGATAGCTTCTTAAGAAACTATCGTTTTTCCTGTTGAATAGACTGATTATTTAATGTGTTTAGCTAATTCTTCTTGGGCTTTTTTGTTAGATTCCTCTTTTTCTTTCAGCCATTTTTGTCTAGCTTGTTCATATTCAGCCGTTGTGACTACTTTATCTTGCAGTTTAACGTATTTGTATGATTCAACACCTTTATTTCCTGCTTGAGAGAAGGCAGCAGAGAATGGTACAGTTTTTCTCAATCCAGGAGTTCCACCTTGAGAAACGTTTGGAAGAGCAAGTGAACTGTCAACTAACCAAGCTTGAGCTTCAGCATACTTATCATAACGTTTGTTCAAATCTTGTTCAGCATTAGCTTCTTCCAACATCTTAGTATAGACATCCAAACCAACAGCTGTTGCTTTAGCATTGGTTTCTCCTGGTTCCAAACCAAGGTTTTGAAGCGAACCACCACTTGTTAAGCTAAGGGTATCGAGGTAAGTTGATGGATCTTGATAGTCAGGGCCCCAACCACCATTGTAGAGGTCATAATCTTTTTGCGCTGCCGTATTGGCTAGATAACCAATACTATCCATTTCCTCAGTAGTCAACATTTGAATATCAATGACCACATTTTCTGCACCTAGGACAGATTCAATCGATTGTTTGAAGGAACTTGCTTCTTGAACACCTCTCTTCACAGACTGGTCAACTGGCATATCCAGATGGATAGGGAATTGAACCCCCTTGGCTTCCAATTCTTTCTTAGCCTGAGCAAAGACTTCTTTAGCTTTATCAGTATTGTAGTAAGCATCTTGGGCATCAGCAAAGTTCATATTTTCCCAAACTTTTCCGTAGTTAACCATCTTAGAAGCAACAACATCACCAAAGTCTTTACCATCAAGTGTTACAAATGACGGTGGAACAAGCAAGTTTCTGATAATCTTAGTTGCTCCTTCTTCCCCTTGTGACTGAGCTCCATAAGCTGTACGGTCATAGGCAAAGTTAATGGCTTGACGGAAAGACTATTCAAAACAGCTTCTTGTTGGGCTGTCTTTTCAGCATCTGTCGTTTTTGATGTGTGGTTATATGATTTTCTATCTAGGTTAAAGTTATAATAGTAGGATGTCGCATTTTGCATACTATAAATGATGTTATCTTTATATTTCTCTTGCACGCCTGCAAAACTTGAACTATTTGGATAGAGACGAGCAAAGCTATAAACTCCCTCGCTAAAGCTACGAACTAGAGAATCTTGATCACTACCATCATAGTAGGTCAACTTGACATCATCTACGAATACATTTTTAGCATCCCAGTAATTTGGATTTTTCTTGTATTCCATGACAGATTTAGAGGTGAATGATTTGAGAATAAATGGACCGTTGTACAAAAGATTTGCTGGAGCCACTTTACCAAAGTCATCCCCTTTTGAGTTCAAGAAATCGGCATTGACTGGGAAAAGAATGGTTGCAGTTGTTTTTGAGTTCCAGTAAGGTTCTGGGTGAGTCAAGGTATATTGAACTGTTTGGTCGTCAATAGCCTTTACACCAACTGTTGAAAAGTCTGTTGTTTTTCCGTTGATATAGTCATCCAAGCCAGCAACAGAGTCTTGAACGAGATAGAGAGCTTCAGATTTTTTATCAGCCGCATATTTCAAACCAGTCACAAAATCTTGTGCTGTAACTGGAGCGTACTCTTCACCATCTGCTGTGTACCATTTGACATCTTTACGAAGCTTGTATGTATAAGTCAAACCATCTTGGGAAACTGTCCAATCCTCAGCTAATGAAGGAATGTAGTTCCCGTATTGGTCATTTTCCATCAAACCATCTACCAAGTTTGTCACAACATCACCTGTTGTTGCGCGATTCTCTAAGAGATAGTTTAGACTAGATGGATCGCTACTATATACATAGTTGTATGATTTTGAAGAGCTAGCTGAGTTACCACAAGCTCCCAAGAGCAAACCAGCAGTTAAGACGACGCCTGCTAGCGTCAGGTATTTTGCCTTAGACTTTTTCATAAACAGAACCTCCAAATTTAAATATTTGTATCATTATACAGCTATTGTTTTTTTTAGTCAAGCGATAATTCTCTAAAAATTTATTTTTTTCTACATTTTTTATTTTTTTCTACATTTTTTAAATAAAAAATGAACAATTTAAACTTTTTTCTCTTAAAAGTTCAAATTGTTCATTTTATTTATAAAGCATTATGATAATTTTAATCGTGCTCGTAACTGGTCAGCTTTTGCCTGTCCAATAACCTTATCTAAGAGACGAGTATAGAGACTCATGAATCCGTAGAGTCCTCCACCGATTGTTCCGATTAGAGCGACATAAATGAAACTCCAGAAACGTCCAGTTGGTTGGAAGACAAATCCTATCATCCATTGTAAGAAGCCTACCAGAATAAACATGACAAGAGTTAAAATAGTCACTAGGATGGTTCGTTTAAGGATGATCTTTCGACGAACTCCTGTAATCTGACAGATTTCGCGATACATCAAAACAATTGGAATGATAAGACCGATAGTCGTTGAAATGAGAGGACCATAACTATGAAAAAGCGCTATTGATGGTAATTGTAAAACAATCTTAGCAATTGAGCCATAAACAAAATACAAGACTGCCTTACGGTTACGGAACATAGCCTGAAGCATAGGGGACAAGACCATGTACAATCCAAGAATGGTTGACTGCAAAACTGCAAAGACAAACAAGCCCATCGCCAAGCTATCTGGTTTACCGTAAAAGACTGTATAGAGTGGTTCTCCTACCATGACTACTCCAACCGTTGCAGGTAAGAGGAATAGGAAAAGCATGGTAATACTATCTTGCACTAAACGAGAAGCTGCTGGCAAATCCCCCTTGACATAGTTCTCAGTTAAAAGTGGTAATCCTACACTACCAATCGAAACTCCAACAGAAATGAGAATCATGGTGATTTTATTAGGATTGGCAGAGAAATAAGAAAACATGACAACTAAATCTTCATTATTGTAGTTGGTAAACCACTTCATGCTATTGATAAAGGTCATTTGGTCCAAAATTTGGAAGAGTTGAATAGCTGAACCTGTTATGATAAAAGGAATAGCTTCCTTAATCGTATCCATTAACAGGTGTTTGCTATCAATCTTATCTCGTGTTTCAAAGACTTTTTGAAGCATTCCTTCTTTATAGAGGAAATAAAGCAAGACAGCAAAGCTAGCTACCATTCCCACAAAGGCTGCAAAGGTAGACTGGGTGACTGCTGCTAGATAGTCTCCTGAACCAAGCTTCATGATGATAAAGGTTGCTAAGAGCATCCAAATAACTCGGATAACTTGCTCAGCGATTTGACTCATGGCATAAGGCTTGAGATTATTCATCCCTTGGAAAAATCCACGGATAACACTCATAGACGGGAAAATCAAGACAGCCCAAGCTAGACTCTGCATAATGGGAATCAAGTCCTTACCGACACCAGAAAGATCTGCCAACCAAGGCGCAAAAAGATATAAGACCAAAGCAAAGACAAGACCTAGTCCAGTCATAAAGCCTAGGAAACTCCGAATCAGAGCAAAACTATGCTCTTCTTCTTGCATAGTGTTATACTTGGCAACCTGCTTTGCGACTGCAACAGGGATACCTGCTGTCGAAATCAACAAGAACCAGGCGTAGATATTATATCCCATAGTAAAGAGGCCATTAGCCGTTGCGGCATAAGTCCCCATCCAAATATACCAAGGGATAATGTAAATAGCCCCGAGGAGACGACTGATAAAATTACTAGCCGTAAGCCAGGCAGTTCCTCGTAACATCTGGGCCTGCTGATAATTATTTTCGTTAGACATAACTTCCTCATTCAATTTTAATAACGGAAATGTTCCTTATCTTCCATTATAAACTTTTCCTTGTTACTTGTAAAATTCAGACTTTCGGTTTACAATAGAAAGTATGATAAAGATTGAAACCGTATTAGATATTTAAAGAAAGACGATCTCTTCCGTGAGATTATCGACCAAGGACATTACCACTATCATTTCAGGGATGTAACCTTTGATAGCATCTGCTACGATAGCCGAAAAGCACAAGATAATAGCCTCTTTTTTGCAAAAGGAGCTGCTTTTAAGAAGGAATTTCTTCTTTCGGCAATCTCACAAGGACTCGGTTGGTATGTAGCCGAGCAGGACTACGAAGTAGGCATTCCTGTTATTGTCGTTAGCGATATTAAAAAAGCTATGAGTTTGATTGCCATGGAGTTTTATGGCAACCCTCAGGAGAAACTGAAAATCCTTGCTTTCACTGGTACTAAAGGAAAAACTACGGCAGCTTACTTCGCCTACAATATCTTAAATCAGCAATATCGTCCAGCAATGTTATCAACCATGAATACAACTTTGGACGGTAAAACTTTCTTCAAGTCTGCTCTGACAACCCCTGAAAGTATCGACCTCTTTGACATGATGGCTCAAGCGGTTGACAATGGAAGAACTCACCTTATCATGGAAGTATCCAGTCAAGCCTACTTGGTGAAACGAGTCTACGGTCTCACTTTCGATGTAGGAGTTTTTCTCAATATCAGTCCTGACCATATTGGTCCTATTGAGCATCCAACCTTTGAAGACTACTTCTACCACAAGCGTCTCTTGATGAAAAATAGCCGAGCAGTTGTCATTAATAGCGATATGGACCACTTCTCTGTTCTGAAAGAACAAGTTGTGAACCAAGAGCATGACTTCTACGGTAGCCAGTCAAATAACCAGATCGAAAACTCCAAAACCTTTAGCTTCTCAGCTACTGGTAAATTAGCTGGAGACTATGATATCCAGTTGATTGGACATTTCAACCAAGAAAATGCAATCGCTGCTGGACTTGCCTGTCTTCGTTTAGGTGCTAGTCTTGAAGATATCAAAAAAGGGATTGCGTCTACTCGCGTCCCTGGTCGTATGGAAGTTCTCACTCAGAAAAATGGCGCAAAAGTTTTCATTGACTATGCCCACAATGGTGACAGTCTTAAAAAACTAATCTCAGTTGTTGAAACACATCAGACTGGAAAAATTGCTCTAGTACTTGGCTCAACTGGAAACAAGGGAGAAAGCCGTCGTAAGGACTTTGGACTTCTTCTCAATCAACACCCTGAAATTCAAGTCTTTCTAACGGCTGATGATCCAAACTACGAAGATCCGATGGCCATTGCAGATGAAATCAGTAGCTACATCCATCATCCTGTTGAAAAGATTGCTGACCGTGAGCAAGCTATCAAGGCTGCGATGTCTGTTACAGATCAAGAACTGGATGCTGTCATTATCGCTGGTAAAGGAGCTGACTGCTACCAAATCATCCAAGGCAAGAAAGAAGACTATCCAGGTGATGCAGCCATCGCTGAACGTTATCTATAGAAAATTTAAAGAAGGCTAGGAAATTTCCTAGCCTTCTTCTATTTTTTTATAAAGATGAGTCTTTCTTTATCAAATTCGACAGCTAACTCGTATTTTCCATCTTCATTTTGAACGATGTAGCCTAATAAGACTAAACTATCAACAAAGATATCACGTCGTTTCTGCATGAGTTGATCTTTCTTAAGAAACTTGAGCAAAAAAGTAGTCATATACTTAAGGGCATACTCAGGGTTGACATCTCCTAAAATTCCATAGAGCGTCTGCTGTTCTTCCGTCAAAGGATACTGATGCTTGACCTTATAAAAATAATTAGACAGTGTCATCTTTTCTCTTGCAAAATCGGTATATTCTTTTAAGATTGCTGCATTGGTTTGATTGCGCAATTCGGTCTGAAAATGTTTCTCCAGGATTTCTTGATAGATTGGGCTATCATCTCTCACAAAGACTTCTTGGTCCAGTTCAAGAGATTCTGTAGATTCTAGAAAGGGAAGATTGAGATAATAGCGTTTATTTTCTCTCAAAATCAAACCCGCTTTAATATATTCCTCCAAATACTTGTCAACTGGAACCTCTGGAAACTGAGCTTTGATTTCGCGGAGGATAACATCATCATGCTGGTCAAGATAGTCAACCAAATCTCTAAAAAATGCCTGTCGCGTTAAGCGAGATGGATTAAAAATCTGAATCATGAAGATTCCTTTCTTTATAAACTAAAAGTGGTAATGCTGCTAATTGACTCGGGTTAGTGCCAGGCTGATTCAGAGGTACAGGAAGCCCCAAATCTCGATAATATTCTCTCCAGAAATCACTGATTTCCTGTGTATTATCCCCAAACTTCATGGGAATGGGCTCAAAAATAGGGAGTAGTTCAGTAATGAACTGAGAACAGTAAAAACCAGCTCCGTCGGGATAAAAGGGAGCATTGTAGGGAGCCCCTAAAAGGCTCTCTGCCAGCTTTTTGACTTCTTTTTGATCCATTTTTGGATAGCGATAAAGGTCATATACTTTCTCAGCTTCAAAGAAATCTTCAGGTAATTGTGCAATGACACCACCTTCAACCGTTGCATGATAAACCTGTCCGTCCAAAAAGATGGCTACATGGCTATAGTTTCCAGTAGATTCCTGGATGGCCTGTCCTATATCCGAATCATCTTTCACAAAAATCAAATCGCCATTTTCTAACATACTTCTCTCCTAGCAAAAAAGGAGCCGAAACTCCTTTTTAACAATGGGCTTTCCCATCTATGATTATGCATTAAAGCTTTCAGTCAATTGTGGTACCACTTGTTTCTTACGTGAAACGGCACCTGGAAGGAAAGCATGGTTGTTTTCAAGTTTGAAGTTGAAAGCTGCTTCTACCTTGTCCATGTTGGCACCAAGTGCAAGAATTTCTGAGTTTGAGTTGACAATATCAGTAATCATCAAGACAAAGTCAGAGTAGCCATTTGCTGTATTTGCGGCTTGGATGGCTGCTTCGATTTCAGCTTGGCGTTCCAAGACTTCAGCAATATCAACTGTATTCACTTGGGCAACACGTACGTTGTTACCGTTCAATTCAAAAGTCTTTGCATCGATGTCGATCAATTCTTCTGCTGACTTGCTTGCCAAATTTGTACCAGCTTTGAGCATTGCAAGACCGTATTCTTCCAAGTTCACACCAGCCAATTCAGCCAATTCAGGCGCAATCACTTTATCAGATGGGTGTGTTGTTGGAGATTTCAAAAGAAGGGTATCTGAAATCAAACCTGATAGCATCAAACCTGCAATTTCTTTTGGAACAGCTACACCGTGTTCTTTGAACATACGGTAAACGATAGAAGATGCTGATCCAACTGGTTCCAAACGCATGTAAAGTGGGCTGGCAGTTTCAAAGTTAGCCACACGGTGGTGGTCCACAACACCATAAACTTCAACTTCAGCAATATCTGAAACTGATTGTTGGAATTCATTGTGGTCAGTTAAGATGACTTGTTCTGCACCTTCTGCTTTAGCTGATGTGATTACGCGCGGTGCTTCTACACCAAAATAGTTCAAGACGAAAGCTGTTTCTTCATTTGGAGTTCCTAGAGCCACTGCTTCTGTGTCCAAACCGTATGCTTCTTTTGCAAGATAGGCAAAGGCTACAGATGACCCGATGGCATCTGAATCTGGATTTTGGTGACCAAATACTAGAATCTTAGACATGATTATACCTCGTTTCTTTATTCACTCTATTGTAGCATTTTTTTCAATTTTTGACAAAAGTAAGAGGAGTCAAAGAACTCCCCACTACTCTTCTAAATGACTGAGTAAATTTTTTTCTTGGTTTTCAGATAAAAATCTTTCCTTTTGCGCTCTCTTCTTACGTTTGAGAAGTGCCTCAGCCGACATAGCTTCTTCTTTACTATCGAAACCTTGAGCATAGATGAGTTTTACTGGCAACCGAGCTCGTGTGTACTTGGCTCCTTTACCGCTATTGTGGACAGCGACACGTTTCTTGACATCCGTTGTATAACCAGTATAGTAGGATCCATCACGGCACTCTACCACATACATATAAGCCTTATGATCCATAGTAAATCTCTTGAATTTCTGGTGTATAAGTACCATCACTATTATGAACAATGAGTGGTGGTAAAACCTTAAAGCCACTAGTGGAGCCGTCCTTGATAGCTTCAATCAAAAGCATATTGGCTTCCTTCTCCCGTTTAGGGTAAACAAATTGTAGGCGCTTTGGAGCCAGATTATGCTGTTGGAGTGTAGCTAAAATATCTAATAATCTATCTGGACGATGAACCATTGCCAAACGCCCGTTTGATTTGAGAATACTCTGGGCACTACGACAGATTTCCTTGAGATTGGTCGTAATTTCATGCCGAGCTAAAAGGTAATGCTCGCTTTCGTTCAGATTAGAATTTGGGTCCACCTTAAAATAGGGAGGGTTGCATAAAATCAAATCAACCTTACTCCCTTGAATGTAAGCAGGCATATTTTTCAAATCATCACAAATGACCTGCATCTGTTCTTCTAAGCCATTTAATCGAACTGACCGGTCTGCCATATCCGCCAATCGTTCCTGGATTTCAACAGACAGAATTTTCGCCTTAGTACGACTACTGGCAAAAAGTCCAACAGCTCCATTACCCGCACAAAAATCCACTATCAAGCCATTTTTAGGAAAGCGAGGAAAGCGTGACAAAAGTACACTATCCACCGAATAGCTGAAAACCTCTCTATTTTGAATAATCTTGATATCTGTAGAAAAGAGCTGGTTGATTCTCTCTCCTGATTTTAATAATTCTTCTACCATACTTCCATTATAACAAACCATATTAACATTGCAAGAAGTAAGAAATCATTCACGAATTCTTCTTATTTAGATTCGATATGGCTTCCTTTGTCCAGATAGGCATCATGCGAGCCAAAGGAGCAAAGCCATATTTGACACGGTCACTTGAAAAACGTCTCCGTCTTGGCAACTGATGTTTCTCTTCTTCCAAAGTCCGAATGGAAAGGCTAGCCTTCCCTGTATATTCATCAAAATCTACCACCTGTACCTGGACTTCATCACCAATTTTTAAAACATCATAAATGTTTTCTATATAGCCAGTTCGAATTTCAGATATATGAATTAACCCTGTAGTACCATTCTCTAATTCTACAAAAGCACCATAGGATTGAATTCCTGTAATTCGCCCAGTTAGCTTATCACCTATTTTCATCTTAGTCCTCGATTTCAATCGTTTCGATTACGACATCTTCAACCGGTCTATCCATAGCACCTGTCTCAACTCCTGCAATAGTATCCAATACAGCGTAAGACTCTGCATCTGCAAGTTGACCGAATACTGTGTGACGACCATCTAGGTGAGGAGTTCCACCTTGTTCTGCATAAATCTCAGAAATTGGTTCTGGCCAGCCAGCACGAGCAATTTCTTTCTTAGAATAAGGCAAGTGTTGATTTTGCACGATAAAGAACTGGCTACCGTTGGTATTTGGTCCAGCATTGGCCATAGAAAGGGCTCCGCGGATGTTGTAAAGTTCCTCTGAAAATTCGTCTTCAAATGACTCACCATAGATTGATTCGCCACCCATACCAGTACCAGTTGGGTCTCCACCTTGAATCATAAAGTCTTTAATAATGCGGTGGAAAATCACACCATCATAGTAACCGTCTTTTGAAAGAGCAACAAAGTTGGCTACTGTTTTGGGAGCCTGTTCAGGGAAAAGCTTGATACGCAAGTCTCCATGATTTGTTTTAATAGTCGCAATCGGACCTTCTACTGTTTCAATGTCTACTTGTGGCAAATGTAATTCTTTTTCTACCATACCAAATCTTTCTAAGGCATCAAAAATGCCATCTTCTTCTAATGTTTTTGTAATATAATCTGCTTTTTCTTTGATTTTTTCATGAGATACTTCCATGGCAATGCTGATACCTGCATAATCAAAAAGCTCCAAATCGTTCAGTCCATCCCCAAAGACCATGACGTTCTCAGGTTTAAGACCTAAATGTTCTACAACTTTTGCAACCCCAGCTGCTTTTGAGCCAGAAATAGGCACCACATCTGACGAATGTTCATGCCAACGAACTAGACGCAAAGTCGATGCTAAACTTTCAGGTAAAGTCAGGTCATCTCCCTGATCCTCAAAAGTCCACATCTGATAGATGTCTTCTTTTTCATAAAAATCAGGATCAACATCCAAGTCAGGATAAATTGGATCAATGGCCTCACTAATCAACTCAGTTCTAGTGGAGAGTTTAGCAGTATGACTACCAACTAAACCATATTCAATCCCCACTTCCTTCGTCCAAGCAATATAGATTTCAACCTTATCTTTAGCGATTTTGTTACTATCAATCACATTGCCTTTTTTATCCTCAATATAGGCACCATTCAGAGTAACAAAAAAGTCAGGTTTAAGCTCGCGAATCTCTGGCACGACACCGAAAATCCCACGACCAGTCGCAATCCCAGTCAAAATACCTTTTTCACGTAATTGTTGAAATACTGTTGGAATTGAGGTTGGGATAAAACCAGTCTTTGAGTTTCGCAAAGTATCATCAATATCAAAAAAAACAATCTTTATCTTTTTTGCCTTATATCTTAATTTCGCATCCATCTCATTACCTCCTTCAATTCACTCTTTCCATTATACCATAAAGTAGAGGAATCCCACATCCCCAATAAAATCCTTGTCTCTTATCCGAATTCCTTTACTAGATACAAAACCAAATCATCATTATTTTGGCTAGTTGCATTCATTTCCAATGGTTGATTTCGATACCAGACACCTGTCCCATCTGGAATGTAGCCCCGTCTGATATACAATCTCTGGGCAGGGTCCATAGCCTGAGTGCAAACCTACACTAGAGTGACCTTACTCGAAACAAACTTGACTCGTTTTTTTCTGCTTCTTCTAGCAGTTGATTCCCAACTCCTTGATTTCGAAAAAGGCTCAAACACATTAAAATCTGATAATTCTGGATAGACTTCTGCAAAAGGACCATGTTTAGCAGAGGGCAAAATGGTAACGTAGCCCGCTACAACACCATCAATCTCTGCAACTAAGACTTCTCTCTCCCCACTTTCCTGTTCCAGAAAATATCTAGCCAAAATTTCCTCTCTACCAGGCTAATCTTGATTCATAAATCCATGAGATAAGGATTCAATATCAGACTTAATCATATTTCTAATCGTACAATTCATCTTTGATTTACCCATCTTTACTCTTTCTATTACCATTATAGCACGCCAAGGTCAGAAAAAAACTATCTCGTGAAAAAAGACCCAACCGGGTTTTAATTCGCTTTCTTGTTTTCAATCTCATGAAAAAGAGGTCCACTGGACCCAACTCGCATTCTCATTTCAAGGCTCGTGAAAAAAAGACCCAACCGGGTCTGAAAAAGAGGTCCACCCGGACCTCTTTTTTAATCTTCGTTTACGAAAGGCATCAAAGCCATTACGCGAGCGCGTTTGATAGCTGTTGTTACTTTACGTTGGTTTTTAGCTGAAGTTCCAGTTACACGACGAGGAAGGATTTTCCCACGTTCTGAAACGAAACGGCTAAGAAGCTCAGTATCTTTGTAATCAACATATTCAATTTTGTTTGCTGCGATGTAATCAACTTTTTTACGGCGTTTGAATCCGCCACGACGTTGTTGAGCCATGTTTTTTCTCCTTTATAGTATTAATTGTCCATTAGAATGGTAAATCATCATCTGAAATATCCAAAGGATTTGTTGTTCCGAATGGATTTTCATCACGTGAAAAGTCAGGCACTGATTGAGTAGGTGCTGAATAGTTTGAACTTGGTGCAGAATAAGCTCCACCAGTATGTCCTTCACGCACACTACGGCTTTCCAACATTTGGAAATTCTCAGCCACAACTTCCGTCACGTAAACACGTTGTCCTTGCTGGTTATCGTAACTACGAGTCTGGATACGACCTGTCACCCCGATAAGTGAGCCTTTTTTAGCCCAATTAGCAAGATTTTCAGCCTGTTGGCGCCACATAACGACATTGATAAAATCAGCCTCACGTTCGCCATTTTGACTCTTGAATGTACGGTTTACTGCAAGAGTAAAAGTCGCAACTGCTACATTTGATGAGGTATAACGCAACTCAGCGTCACGCGTCATACGCCCTACAAGTACAACATTGTTAATCATAATCTACCTTCTTACGCGTCAAGTTTGACGATCATGTGACGAAGAATGTCAGCGTTGATTTTTGAAAGACGGTCAAACTCTTTAAGAGCTGCGTCGTCGTTTGCTTCAACGTTAACGATGTGGTAAAGTCCTTCGCGGAAATCTTGGATTTCGTATGCAAGACGACGTTTTTTTCCCATGTTTTTTTGATTCAACAACAGTTGCACCGTTGTCAGTCAAGATAGAGTCAAAACGTGCTACCAAAGCGTTTTTCGCTTCTTCTTCAATGTTTGGACGAATGATATAAAGAATTTCGTATTTAGCCATTGATATGTTCCTCCTTTTGGTCTAATGACCCCAAGACTTTGCAAGGGGTAAGTGAGGTTTGCTCACAATAAATTATTATACTAGAAAAAAATTTTTTTCGCAAGTAAAAAAACTGCTTCTATTTTTATTTTTTTACAGTTTTTTTGCTAGAAGTTTGTATAATTTCTTCAACCTGAATATTCTCAGATTCAAATTTCTGTTTAAAGGTAGCTAGATCAACCATTCCCTCAATTTGAACTTCGATAACAATCTTACCATCTTTACGTGGAATATTAACAGTATGAGAGATATTTAGATTTTCCTCAACGATTAAAGAAACAATCTTACCAAGTACCCCAACTTCATTTTCTGTGATAAAACGAACACGGATTCCCTCTTCGCCATAACCAGAAATTTCAAGAAATGCTCTGAATACATCACGGTCAGTAATGACACCATAAACTTGTTCATTATCAATAACTGGCAAGATTCCAATCTTATTTTTCAGCATAAGATAGGTTGCATCTTCCAAACTTGCATAACCGGAGACAGTTACAACATTACGAATCATGACGTCTTTTACTTTTGTTTTATTAAGCAAGTAATTCATCTCAAAGATTGAAAGACTCGTTGCTTTTGATGGACTGGCTTCAGCAATTGTTCCTTCTGTTACTAGACCAACTAATTTATCATTTTCAATAACAGGAAGACGATGCAAACCTTGCTCGCGCATCAAGTCTGCTGCATGTGCTACAGTCGTATCTGGGCTAATATATACGACCTTCCGTGTCATAAAATCTTTAACTGCCATAGGAACTCTCCTTTATGTTTATAGCTTTATTATACACTTTTTACGAAAATCAATCAAACGCTTTCATCTCTTTTTCAAGATTCTGAAAACTCTGAAATACTATAAAAAGAGCCCTATATTAGGGCCCTCAATCTTATGATTATGTAATTTGTTTGGCAATCTTTCCCGCAGACTAAGACAATCTTTATCTGCCGACTAAAACAATCCACTGGTTCTGATAATTGCCAAGCAATCTCTATCCGCCGACTAAAAAGGTCCCCCGGACCTTTTTAGCCACCTAGATATGCTTTTCTGACTTCGTCTGATGCTGCGAGCTCTTTACCTGTTCCCGATAGGACAATTTTACCTGTTTCCAGTACATAGCCTCGATCTGCGATGGCAAGTGCTTTATTGGCATTTTGCTCGATCAAAAGAACGGTCGTACCTTGTTTTTGAATATCTTGGATGATATCAAAAATTTCTTGGATAAAAATTGGAGCAAGCCCCATTGATGGTTCATCTAAGAGAAGAAGTTTAGGCGTTGACATAAGCGCACGTCCCATAGCAAGCATCTGCTGTTCACCACCTGATAGGGTAGCTGCATCTTGGTTTTTACGTTCTTCTAAACGCGGGAAACGTGAAAATACTTTTTTCAGATTTGCTTGATTTTCTTCACGATTTTTCTTAAGGAAAGCTCCCATTTCCAAGTTTTCCATAACTGTCAAACCAGGGAAGACGTGACGTCCTTCTGGTACTTGAGAAAGTCCTGATGCCACAATTTTTTGTGCAGGCATCTTTTGGATTTCTTGTCCTAAAAATTCAATCCGACCAGAACTTGGACGAACAAGGCCTGATAAGGTACGAAGGATGGTTGTTTTACCAGCACCGTTTGCACCGATAAGGGAAACAACTTCTCCTTCATTTACTTCAAAGCTCACATCACGTACAGCTTGAATCATACCATAGTGTACTGAGAGGTTTTCAACTTTTAACATAGACATTAGGCTTCACCTCCAAGATAAGCTTCGATAACACGTTTATTACTCTTGATTTCATCTGGTGTCCCGTGAGCAATCAAACGACCGTACTCAAGAACATAGATACGCTCTGTAACTTCCATAACCAAGTTCATATCATGTTCAATCAGCATGATAGTAATGTTGAATTCATCCTTAATACGACGAATCAACTCAGTCAATTCTGCAGTTTCTTGTGGATTCATACCCGCTGCAGGCTCATCCAAGAAGAGGATTTTAGGTTCTGTAGCAAGAGCACGAACAATCTCTAAGCGACGTTGTTGACCATAGGCTAAATTTTTAGCTAGAGTTTCAGCATCTCTATCCAAATCAAAGATTTTTAGTAATTCTAAGGCTTTAGCTTTCAATTCTTTTTCATTCTTATAAAAAGCTGGTAAGCGCAAGAAACTTGCAAAAACATGTTGTTTATGATGATTGCTAAATGCAATCAGAACGTTATCCAAAACTGTCAAGTCTTTAAAAAGGCGGATATTTTGGAAGGTACGCCCTAAACCAAGAGATGCGATTTTATAGGGTTGCTTGCCATTTAACAAGTGACCATCCAAGGTTACTGTTCCTTCGCTTGGTTCATAAACACCTGTCAACAAGTTGAAGAGGGTTGTTTTCCCAGCACCATTCGGTCCAATCAAACCAACAAGTTCACCTTCGTTCAATTCGAGAGTGACGTCCCCAACGGCTGTCAGACCACCAAAATGTTTGGTTAAATTTTTTACTTCAAGCAATGCCATTAGTTTTGTCCCTCCTTCTTACCTTTTTTAAAGAGACGTGATAGGCTCAATTCCCATGTCCCAAGAAGACCACCTGGTCTGAAGATCATAACGAGTACTAAGGCCAAAGCATAGATAATCATACGAACGCTGGCCACGTCTTGAAGGAGCATGTTCAAGATTCCAAGCACGATTGCAGCAACAATTGCCCCTGTAATGGATCCTAAACCACCAAATACAACGATAATCAATACATTGATAGAGTTGATGAACGTATAATCTTTTGGTACGACTGATCCGATAAATCCTGACTGAAGAGTACCAGCGATACTTGCAGTAACAGCACCAAAAACAAAAGCGATGATTTTAATTTTTGTAGTATTTACCCCTACTGACTCAGCAGCAATCTCATCTTCACGAACAGATAAAGTTAAACGCCCAATAGGACTACGAAGGAAATTGAGAGTAGCAATCGTTGTAATCACAGCAAAGAAATATACCATTTGCCAAGTTGTAAAGTTAGGAATCCCCAAAATACCAGCAGCACCGTTTGTAAGGCTTCCACCATTAATAATGAAGATACGAATAATTTCAGCAACACCAAGTGTCGCAACCGCAAGATAATCCCCTTTCAAGCGTAAGGTAGGAATTCCAACGACCAAGGCAACCAGACCAGCAATGATTGCACCGAGCAACATAGCTCCAAAGAATGCACCATAGGTTGGAGATTTTGATCCGATAATGGCTGCTGCATAGGCACCAATAGCCATAAATCCAGCATGTCCAAGTGAAAACTGACCAGAAAACCCAACGATAAGGTTAAGACCTACTGCTAGAATAATGTTGATACCGATTTGTTCAATAATCTGAATATGGAAAAGGTTCAAGACTCCTACAGAAACCAATAGGCTAATCAAACCATATCCAAGCAACAAAAGGAATAACCATAGAATATTAACTTTTAAATTTTCTTTCATTGTTTACACCTTCTCTTTCACATTCTTACCGAGGATACCAGCTGGGCGAACAATCAAGATTAAGAGCAAGATTCCGTACACAATGGCATCACGGAAATCTGACATTCCGAAGGCGGTAGCAAATGTCTCCAAAAGACCAATAACAAAGCCACCCAGAGCTGCACCAGGAATAATTCCGATACCACCAAGAACGGCAGCCACGAATGATTTTATACCTGGAGTCATTCCCATCAATGGTTCAAGAGAGTTATAGTAAAGCGCAATCAAGACACCCGCTGCACCAGCTAGAGCTGAACCCAATGCAAAGGTGAAACTGATTGTACGGTTCACGTTAATCCCCATCAGCTGAGCAGCATCACTATCTACAGAAACAGCACGCATAGCTTTCCCCATCTTGGTTTTTTGTACGATGAGTTGTAGAAGAACCATCAAAACAAGTGAGACAGTCAAAATCAACAATTGAATATTTGTTAGACTGATTGGTCCTAAGTCATAACGCACTGTTTGGATTGCTTGAGGAAAGGCACGTGTGTTAGCACCTACCAGATAGACCATTCCATACTCCAGTAAGAAGGATACCCCGATAGCTGTAATCAATACAGAGATACGAGTTGAATGACGTAATGGACGATAAGCTAGGAACTCAATGATAACACCGAGAATCGCTGTACCGATCATCGATAAGATCAAGGCAACAAAGAAATTTAATTGCAAGGAATTAATCAAAAAATAACCCATGAAAGCACCCATCATGTAAATATCACCATGAGCAAAGTTAATGAGCTTGATAATTCCATAAACCATAGTATAACCTAGGGCTAGTAGCGCATAGACACTACCCAAGATTAGACCATTGACAAGTTGTTGAAGCATATGGTTCACTCTTTCTAATTATTATTTTTAGGATTTTTTTAAAAAAAATAATCCTTTCATAAATACCGAAACAGGGAGTGAGTAAAAGCTCATTCCCCATTTACAATATCTATAATTATGGTTTTACGACTTCTGCTGCTTCAACCTTACCATTGTTCATAGTCATCATGTAAGCAGTTTTGACTGTGTTGTGGTCTGCATCGAAGCTGGTTTGACCAGTTACACCTTCAAAGTCTTTTGTTTTAGCAAGGTTATCCTTGATTTCACCAGAGTTTTTAGCACCTTTTGCTGCGTTTGCTACAAGGTGAACTGAATCATAAGCCAAGGCTGCAAATGTTGATGGTTCTTCATTGTACTTAGCACGGTAAGCATCAAGGAAGGCTTTTGCTTTTGCTGAAATTTCTACAGTAGTTGAGAAACCTGAGATGAAGTAGATATTTGATGCGCGTTCAGCAGTTGCTTGTTGTACAAACTCTTCACCGTTGAATCCATCACCACCAATGATTGGTTTATCAATTCCCATACCACGAGCTTGGTTTACAATCTTACCAGCTTCTGTGTAGTAACCTGGTAATACGATTGCATCAAAGTCTTTATCTTTGATTTTTGTCAAAGCTGCTTGGAAGTCAGTATCACCTGATACAAACGTTTCATCTGCTACGATTTCGCCTGAGAATGAATCACGGAATGATTTTGCAACTCCTTTAGCGTAGTCGCTTGAGTTATCAGTATACAAAACAACTTTCTTAGCGTTCAACTTGTTTGTAACATAGTTAGAAATGATTTTTCCTTGGAAACTATCTTGGAAAGTTCCGATAAAGAGGTAATCTTGACCTTTAGTCAATCCATCTTGAGTCGCACTTGGCGAAATCAATGGAACACCTGCTTTTGTAGCGTTCGCTACCGCAGCTGCAGTTGCACCAGATGTCGCAGGTCCTACGATTGCTGATACTTTAGATTGGGTTACAAGGTTAGTTGTAACTGAAGCTGCCTCAGCTGTTTCAGACTTGTTATCTTTATCAACTACTTCGATTTGTTTTCCATCGATACCACCTGCGGCATTGATTTCATCAACGGCAAGTTGGGCACCTTTTTGTTCAGATGTTCCGTAGGCAGCTACGGCACCAGTTTCTTCGAAGTTAAATCCGATTTTGATTGTCTTTTCATCTACTGAGTTACCAGCAGCGTTTGAAGCTCCTGACTTCACTTCTCCACAGGCTGCAAGAAGTGCTACACTTGCAAGCGCCACAAACGATAGGGCAAATTTTTTCTTCATCTTTTTTGTCTCCTTTTTTCTTAAATAAATAGCATGTTAAGAATATACCGAATTATCTGAAAATTGTCAACACATTTATCTAAATTTTTACATGATAACGTTTTCGCTATTTCTGTAGAGACTACCAACAAAAGGAGTTTCCAATTCTTGGATATGACATCGTCGCACTTTTTTGATAAATCTCTCTTTTCCTAAACGGCTAACCAGTTCTTCCACTTCTTCTGTTGGGACATACAGTTGCAGATAACGGTGTTTTTTAGAGTGGTAACAAATATCACCATAATTATCGAGTTTTTTTGCATCACGATTATAGTATAGGTAGACAATCAGACCAGACCGATTTTCTTTTTGAAACATAATTCATCTTCCTTCTAGTAATCTTCCTCTTATTATACCAAAAAAAGCAAACTCAGTCGAGTTTGCTTTAGTAGATTAATTCAAAGAATTATTAGCCATAATTTCATCAATGAAACCATATTCAAGTGTTTCTTGAGCGCTCATCCAGTAATCACGTTCAGCATCTGCATGGATTTGCTCAACTGATTTACCAGAATTATCTGCAAGAATTTGCTCCAAAGTCTTACGAGTTTTAAGCAAGTGTTCAGCAGCAATCGCCATATCTGTTTGCTGTGTACCACCACCTGTACCACCCATCGGTTGGTGAATCATGTATTCTGCATTCGGAAGCATGAAACGTTTACCTTTTGCTCCACTTGAGGCAATAATTGTTCCCATTGAAGCAGCCATCCCCATAACGATGGTTTGGACATCTGCCTTGATAAAGTTCATAGTATCAACGATTGCCAAACCAGCTGATACAGAACCACCAGGAGTATTCACATAAAGGTAAATATCTTTTGTACTATCTTGGGCATCCAAGAAAAGCAATTGGGCGATAACTGAGTTTGCCATATTGTCTTCGACTGGTCCAGTCAACATGATGATACGATCTTTTAGAAGACGTGAGTAAATGTCATATGAACGTTCTCCACGACTTGTTTGTTCAATAACTACAGGAATCATTCATTTCTCCTTTTGATTTCTAATTTCTTTGTTAATAAGATTATTATATATTTTTGGTCAAAAAAGGTCAAATTTTTGCTCTATTCTAAAGACAGACACAAAAATTCAACCTCCTTTCTAGAATAAAACTAATGAACAGTTTTAGGGTAAGCTTAGAATTTTACTTAGTTCCGAACAAGCGGTCTCCAGCGTCACCAAGACCTGGAACGATGTAACCATGTTCGTTCAAGCGTTCATCCAAAGCTGCTGTAAAGATTTCTACATCTGGGTGAGCTTCTTGAAGAGCTTTTACACCTTCTGGAGCAGATACAAGGCAGACAAACTTGATGTTTGATGCTCCACGTTTTTTGAGGGAATCAACAGCCAAGATTGCAGAACCACCTGTTGCAAGCATAGGGTCAACCACAAAAATTTGACGTTGGTCGATATCTTCAGGTAATTTAACCAAGTATTCTACTGGTTGAAGAGTTTCTTCGTCACGGTACATACCAATATGTCCAACTTTGGCTGCTGGAACCAAGCTCAACAGCCCATCGACCATCCCGATACCCGCACGCAAGATTGGAACAATTGCCAATTTTTTACCAGCCAATTGTTTTTGGACTGTTTTTGTGATAGGTGTTTCGATTTCAACGTCTTCAAGCGGAAGATCACGAAGCACTTCATATCCCATCAACATAGCAATTTCATCTACTAACTCACGAAAAGCTTTTGTAGAAGTGTCTGTGCGACGCAAGATTGACAATTTGTGTTGAATGAGCGGATGATTAATGACTTCAAGTTTTCCCATTTTCTGAATTCCTTCTTTCAATTTACTCTTCTTATTATATCAAAAAATGGTTTAAAAATCCTTCTAAACCATCTTTTTTTAATTTTTAAATCAAGTTAGCTTCTTGAAGAGCTGCTTGTACCGTCTCAAGTGGTAAATGGGTCAACTCTGTCCCTTTTTCACGATAGAGATACTGGGCGTAGTCGTCCATACGGTACTGATTAATATAAACAACACGTTCACAACCTACCTGAAGCAATTGCTTGGTACAGTTGAGGCATGGAAAATGTGTAACGTAGGCTGTAAATCCTTTTGGAACGCCACGTTCGGCTCCTTGTAGTATAGCATTTACCTCTGCATGAAGAGTGCGCACACAGTGGCCCTCAATCACCAAACAGTCGTGGTCAATACAATGCTCCGTTCCTGATACAGAACCATTGTATCCTGTTGAAATCACCTTATTATCCTTGACTAAAACAGCTCCTACCTTAGCGCGTTTACAGGTTGAACGATTGGCAATTAATAGAGCTTGAGCAGCAAAATACTCATCCCAAGCCAGTCTTTTTTCTGTCATATCTTCTCTCCTCTTGGTTTATTTTTTGAAAAATGGTAGGCGTAAATCTGCAATTTTTTCAGCAGGAACCTTCATTCCATCCTTAATCCATTTAAGCAAAACTGATACGATGGCAGAACTCCAAAAAGAATGCAGGTAAGAGCTGACTCCTTTTGATTTCCATAGTATTTTTCTAAAAATTCTTGCATGGCTTGCACAAAAATTTTTTCCAAGTGGTAGTCCAAGGCAAGCTGAATAACCTTAGCCTCTTTCTTAGCTTCTCGAAAGAGGCGAACCCAAACCAGATAGAGGTCCGTTTTAACATCGTAATGGCTCAATTGCTCCATAATGTTATGGACGCTTCGTTTAAAGACACTTTCTAAAATCTCTTCTTTGGAGTCATAGTTTCGATAAAAGGCTGCACGGGAAACACCAGCACGTTTGACCAACTCAGAAATGCTAATCTTTGTCAATTCCTTTTTCTCCAAAAGTTGCAAGAGAGCTGTTTCGATAGCTTCTCTGGTCAGTAAATTGGATTCTTGATTGGATTTTCTGAGATTTTCAAGTGAATTTTCAGAAATTCTTCGTTCGGCCATAACACTTCCTTTCTACTTGTGACAACAGAGTGACGAGACTTTTGTTTTAAGATTTTTCATGATATAATTGTAAAAAAAGACAGAACCTTTGTCAATGTATAAGTGATAAAGATGGAGAATTTCTATGACTTGGAAGATTGTAGCTGACTCTGGTTGTGATTATCGTCAACTGGCAAATCCAGCAATTGATACTGAATTCATCAGTGTTCCCTTAACCATTCAAGTGGCTGATCAAGTCTTTATTGACGATGCTAGTCTTGATATTGACAAAATGATGGAAACCATGTATGCAACTTCTGAAGCTTCAAAATCAGCTTGTCCTAGCCCTGATGATTACTTGCGAGCATTTGAAGGGGCAAAACATATTTTTGTAGTGACCATTACCGGAACTCTTTCTGGTAGTCAAAACAGCGCTCAATTAGCTAAGAATCTCTATCTCGAAGAACATCCTGATACTCAGATTCATGTTATTGACAGCTTGTCTGCTGGTGGGGAAGTTGATCTAATCGTTGAGAAAATCAATGATTTGATTGACCAAGGACTTTCTTTTGAAGAAGTGGTTAATGCTATTACTGCTTACCAAGAAAAAACTAAGTTATTGTTCGTTCTCGCTAAGGTTGATAATCTGGTTAAGAATGGTCGCTTGAGTAAACTGATCGGTACAGTTGTTGGGCTCCTCAATATTCGTATGGTTGGGGAAGCAAGTGAAACTGGAACCTTGGAACTCCTCCAAAAGGCTCGTGGTGCTAAGAAGTCTCTCCAAGCTGCTTATGAAGAGTTGATCAAGGCTGGCTATGCTGGTGGGCGTATCGTCATGGCTCACCGCAGCAATGAAAAATTCTGCCAACAGCTCTCAGAGCTCTTACGAGAAAAATACCCACAAGCTGACATTAAAATCATCCCAACTTCTGGACTCTGCAGTTTCTATGCGGAAGAAGGTGGGCTCCTCATGGGATACGAAATTGACTAATTTATATAAGACAGAGGTCGGGATTCAATGTCCCGACCTCAATTTTTATCAGCAATTATCTTTTCTACTGTAGCTGAGTAGACTTTTGTACTGACAATTTCATCTTGTCAATACATAAGCTTGAAGAAGCCACGGGTTTGATAAAGATTCACGGGACTAGGTACTATCATGCAAAACTTGATCTACCGATTTCTGTCCCTCCGTCTTTTTTATGGTACAATACTTTTATGAAATATTTTGACACTATTGTAATCGGGGGAGGCCCGGCTGGTATGATGGCTACGATTTCAAGTAGCTTTTATGGGCAGAAAACCCTTCTCATCGAAAAAAATCGAAAACTTGGAAAAAAATTAGCTGGTACTGGTGGTGGTCGCTGCAACGTGACCAACAATGGAACTCTAGATGACCTACTGGCTGGAATACCTGGAAATGGCCGCTTTCTATATAGCGTCTTCTCCCAGTTTGATAATCATGATATCATCAACTTTTTTACTGAAAATGGCGTAAAACTCAAGGTCGAAGACCATGGCCGCGTCTTTCCAGCCAGTGACAAATCTCGAACCATTATCGAAGCACTGGAAAAGAAAATCATGGAGCTAGGTGGGCAAGTTGCCACTCAAACAGAGATTGTTTCGGTTAAAAAGATTGACGACCAGTTTGTCCTTAAGTCTACAGATCAAACCTTCACTTGTGATAAACTCATCGTCACAACTGGTGGAAAATCCTATCCTTCTACTGGCTCTACTGGTTTTGGTCATGAGATTGCTCGCCATTTCAAACACACCATTACCGAGCTTGAGGCTGCTGAAAGTCCATTGTTGACTGATTTCCCGCATAAGGCCTTGCAGGGGATTTCCCTAGACGATGTGACCCTAAGCTATGGCAAGCATGTCATCACTCATGACCTACTCTTTACCCACTTTGGTTTGTCAGGTCCTGCTGCGCTACGCATGTCTAGCTTTGTCAAGGGTGGGGAAATTCTCTCTCTAGATGTCTTGCCACAACTTTCAGAAGGTGACTTAGTTGACTTTTTAGAAGAGAACCGTGAAAAGTCCTTGAAAAATGCCTTAAAAACTTTACTCCCTGAACGCTTGGCAGAATTTTTTGTGCAAGGATATCCTGAAAAAGTCAAACAACTAACTGAAAGAGAACGCGACCAACTTCTCCAGTCTATCAAGGCACTCAAAATCCCTGTGACAGGAAAAATGTCCTTGGCTAAATCCTTTGTTACCAAAGGAGGTGTTAGTCTCAAGGAAATTAATCCTAAAACGCTGGAAAGCAAACTGGTTCCTGGCCTTCACTTTGCAGGAGAGGTCCTAGATATCAACGCCCACACAGGTGGCTTTAACATCACTTCTGCCCTCTGTACTGGCTGGGTGGCAGGCTCAAACTTAATCTATAAATGATTTAGTATCTAAGGATGTTAGATAAGAAAGGAACTACTTTGGAACATATTATCTTACTAAGGGGAGTTACTCCTAATGGAAAAAATGCTATCCCTAAAATGTCTTATCTAGTAGATATCTTGATAGAGGCTGATTTTCAACACGTTCGAACCTATATTCAAAGTGGGAATATCATTCTTGAAAGTGACTTATCTCTGGAAGAAATACGAGAACAGGTTCACACTCTAATAAAGGAAAAAATTGGTGCTGACTTAAAAATGGTAATCAAGAACAAAAATGATTTTGCAAAAATTGTCCAAGAAAACCCATTTGGAAAACACTATCTTTTTGACCGAATACATGTGATCCTTTTTCAAAATGATATCCAAAGTCTACCATTAGAAAAATTGGATGGTGACTATGGTGAAGAAGAAATTTGTATCGGCAACCATTGTCTTTACCTCTATCTCCCTAGAACTGCAAAACGAAAAAAACTTAATACCAACTATCTTGAAAAGCTGTTCGGCGTTGATCTGACCATGCGAAAGTTAAACGTGGTAGAAAAATTACTAACAAAATAGGAAAAATAATATGAGCAGAAGAGAATCAGTCGAATTTGTCAACATGTGCTTGATTAAAAATGGAGACAAGGTCCTAGTTCAAGACCGAGTTAGTCCTAACTGGCCTGGCATTACTTTTCCTGGTGGCCATGTTGAACGTGGCGAATCCTTTGTCGATGCTGTCATTCGTGAAGTGAAAGAAGAAACTGGTCTAACCATTTATAAACCCCAACTCTGTGGTATCAAAGACTGGTATGATGATGCAGATTATCGCTATGTTGTCCTCTTTTACAAAACAGAACACTTTACTGGTGAGCTCCAATCTTCAGACGAAGGAAAAGTCTGGTGGGAGGATTTTGAAAATCTATCTCATCTCAAACTAGCTACTGAGGATATGTCTGATATGCTTCGTGTTTTTCTCGAAGAGGACCTCAGTGAATTCTTCTACTATAAAGACGGCGAAGACTGGCTTTATGATTTGAAGTAAAAAATAGGCTAGGAAATCCCTAGCCTATTTATTCTGCATTTGTCTGAACGTAAGCCGCAATGACATCGGACGTGTACTGGGCTGTTCCCTGTCAAACTTATCAATGTTTTCCTTGAACTCTGGATTATAGACATAGCCTTTTCCGATATGACCAAAGACCTCGATAGAGCAGTCAAATCCATAAGTACGGATGGCTTGCAAGAGTTTGCCTGCTTCCTCTTGGTTTTCAGATGCTGTTATCGGTAGACCATCTTTGAGATTTTGAGCTAAGCTTTGAAAGACTTGATTAAAGGCTGTTGCAGCCTCATCCTCTCGTCCTTTTTGACGCTCAAGTGCTTGATCCATGACTTCTTGGCCATATTTCTCTACTGCCTCTTGGTGATATTTTTGATTGTCTTGATAGCTAAATCCAGTGAATTTTTCCTCAATAGTCATTTTTCTTTCTCCTTTTTGTTCTTGTATGGTTTTTTGCAAGGTAGATATCAAGGTATCCAGACGTTGCCTTTCTCGAGTTAGATAGTCCAGTTGCCTGATCAGATGGGGCAATAATTCTGAAGTTTCTTGTTCTAACAACTCTACTATTTTTTCTAAAGAAAAACCTAGATATTTGTAATAAAGAATGACCTGAAGTCGTTCTAAATCCTCTTGACTGTAAGTTCGATAGCCATTTTCTGACTTTAACGGAACTAAGAGTCCTATTTTATCATAATGGTAGAGGGTCTTGACGGAGACACCTGAAAGTTGCGCAGCTTCTTTGATATGGTACATGATTTCCTCCTCACATGAATAGTATATCCCCTTACCTTAGGGTAGAGTCAAGTATTTTATCATATTTTTTATGAAAACATGAAAATCGCTTTCTTGACAGGCTTCAGAAAACATGATAGGATAATCAAGTCTATCAATCAAAGAATAAGCTCAAAAGAGCCATTGAGAGAAGGCTATTTGACAACTCAAGTAGCCTTTTCTTATTTTAAAAATAGATTGGAGTTTTAACGATGTCTGAAAAATCGCAATGGGGCTCAAAACTGGGCTTTATCCTTGCATCTGCTGGTTCTGCTATTGGCCTTGGAGCTGTTTGGAAGTTCCCTTACATGACTGCTGCTAATGGTGGTGGTGGATTTTTACTGGTCTTTCTTATCTCGACAATTTTAATTGGTTTCCCTCTTCTACTGGCTGAGTTTGCCCTTGGTCGAAGCGCTGGCGTGTCAGCAATCAAAACCTTTGGCAAACTTGGAAACAATCAAAAGTACAACTTTATTGGTTGGATTGGGGGCCTTTGCTCTTTTCATTCTTCTCTCATTTTATAGTGTCATTGGGGGTTGGATTCTGGTATACCTTGGTATCGAGATTGGAAGATTATTCCACCTAATCGGAAATGGAGATTATGCCCAGCAATTCTCTTCCATCATTTCTAATCCAGTTATTGCTCTAGGAGCCCAAGCAGCCTTTATCTTCTTGAACATTTTCATTGTTTCACACGGCGTTCAAAAAGGAATTGAAAGAGCTTCTAAGGTCATGATGCCTCTGCTCTTTATTATCTTTGTTGTTATTATCGGGCGTTCTCTCAGCTTGCCAAATGCCATGGAAGGCGTCGTTTACTTCCTCAAACCGAACTTTTCAAAATTGACAAGTGCTGGTCTCCTCTATGCTCTAGGACAGTCATTCTTTGCTTTGTCCCTCGGGGTTACTGCCATGTTGACCTATGCTTCTTACCTAGATAAGAAAACCAATCTGGTCCAATCAGGTATGTCTATCGTTGCCATGAACATTTCTGTATCGATCATGGCAGGATTAGCTATTTTCCCAGCTATGTCAGCCTTCAATATTCAGTCTGAAGGTGGTCCTAGTCTCCTCTTTATCGTTCTACCCCAACTCTTTGACAAGATGCCTTTTGGAAGTATTTTCTATATTCTCTTCCTATTGCTTTTCCTCTTTGCGACGGTCACTTCTTCTGTCGTTATGCTGGAAATTAATGTTGAAAATATCACTGACCAAGATAACGAAAAACGTAATAAATGGAGTCTTATTTTAGGGGTATTGACTTTTGTATTTGGTATCCCTTCGGCCCTATCCTATGGTGTGATGGCTGATGTCCATATCTTTGGAAAGACCTTCTTTGACGCTATGGATTTCTTGGTTTCCAACCTTCTCATGCCTTTTGGTGCTCTCTGCTTGTCTCTTTTTACAAGCTATATTTTCAAGAAGGCACTGGCAATGGAGGAACTTCATCTTGATGAAACACCTTGGAAACAAGGATTTTTCCAAGTCTGGCTCTTCCTTCTTCGTTTCATCATCCCAATTATCATCATTGTAGTCTTTATCGCCCAATTTATGTAAATACAAAAAAGGACTTGAGTAATGAACTCAGGCCCTTTCTTTTTATGGATGACTAACAATCAATTCTAGACCTTGACCTTCCAAAGTCCATGCTTCAACATCGCTTGGCAAGATAAAGTGGCTACCTTTTTGGATTGGATATTCCTTACCGTCTACAGTCAGTTTCCCTTGACCAGTCAAGACACTTAACAAGCTGTAATCAGCTGTTTTTTCAAAGTCAACTTTTCCAGTAATTTCCCACTTGTAAACTGCGAAGAAATCATTAGAGACAAGTAAAGTTGAACGTAAATCATCTGCTTTGACAGTCACAGGACGGCTATTTGCAGGCTCACCGATATTTAAAACATCGATGGATTTTTCAAGATGAAGCTCACGCAAGTTGCCATTATCATCCCTACGGTCAAAGTCATAAACACGGTAGGTTGTATCACTAGACTGTTGCGTTTCAAGGATCAAGATACCTGCCCCGATAGCGTGCATGGTTCCACTTGGAACATAGAAGAAATCCCCAGCCTTAACAGGAACCTTTGTCAGCAAGGCATCCCAGTTTTTATCTTCAATTTGCTGGCGGAGTTCTTCCTTTGACTTGGCATTGTGACCGTAAATAATCTCTGAACCTTCATCTGCGGCGATGATGTACCAGCACTCTGTTTCCGAGTTCGCCTTCGTGCTCTAGTCCATAAGCATCGTCTGGGTGAACTTGAACACTGAGCCAGTCATTGGCATCAAGGATTTTGGTCAAAAGTGGAAATACTGGCTCTGGACGATTGCCAAACAACTCACGGTGTTTCGCATATAAAGTAGCGAGGTCTGTTCCCTCAAAGCGTCCATTGGCTACCTTAGAAACTCCATTTGGATGAGCTGAGATTGCCCAATACTCACCAATCTTTTCACTTGGAATGTCGTAGCCAAACTCATCACGTAGTTTAGTCCCACCCCAGATTTTTTCTTGCATAACTGATTGTAAAAATAATGGTTCTGACATCTTGATCTCCTGTCTGATTTTTCTCCCCTCATTATAGCAAAAAGCTAGGTCTAATTGAACTCTTTTTCATATCTTATAAAGTAGGGAGAAGATTTTGTAAAAATAGTGAATAAATGTGTTCTACTCAATGCTTGCACCATTGCTGGCAATGACGTCCTTGTACCAGTAGAAGGATTTCTTTTTACTGCGTTTGAGAGTCCCATGACCAGCATTATCTCGATCCACATAGATAAAGCCATAGCGTTTATTCATTTCACCTGTTCCAGCTGAAACCAGATCTATACAGCCCCAAGTTGTATAACCAAGCAAGTCTACTCCATCTTGATAAATAGCATCTCGCATAGCCTTGATGTGGGCCTCTAGATAAGCAATCCTATAGTCATCTTCCACATAACCATTCTCATCAGGGGTATCCATAGCACCGAGGCCATTTTCTACGATGAACATGGGCTTTTGGTAACGATCCCAGATGGTATTGAGGGTGATTCGAAGCCCAAGTGGGTCAATCTGCCATCCCCATTCTGAGGATTCTAGATAGGGATTTTTGAGAGAGGCAAAAACATTTCCAGCTGTTAATTCTTTAACTTCTGGATCACCTGAGGCCACTCGACTTGCATAGTAAGAGAAGGAAACAAAGTCAACAGTGTAATTCTTCAACAAGTCTAGATCCTCTGCCGTCATTTCAATCTCAATTCCTTCACGCTCCCACTGCTTCTTGGCATAATTTGGATATTCCCCACGCGCCTGAACATCAATGAAGAAGTAACTCTTACGGTCTTCCTCCATAGCAGCCCAGTAGTCTCTCGGATGGGCTGTGTTAGGATAATACTGCCCTGCCGCCAACATACATCCAATCTTGTTTTCTGGGTCAATTTCGTGGGCAATCTTAGTCGCTAGAGCTGAAGCTACCAACTCATGGTGAGCTGCTTGGTATTTGACTTGTTCTTGATTTTCACCTTCTTCAAAACAGAGACCAGCTCCCATAAAGGGGGCATGGAGAATCATGTTGATTTCATTAAATGTTAGCCAGTATTTGACCAAACCCTTGTAACGGGTAAAGAGTGTGCGACAGAGATTCTCATAGAAGTCCAACATACGACGATTGCGCCATCCACCATACTCAGTAATTAAGTGCATGGGGCAGTCAAAATGCGTGATGGTTACCAGAGGTTGGATCCCATACTTATGGCATTCCTTAAACAAATCCTCATAAAAGGCTAGACCAGCTTCATTTGGCTCTGCTTCATCTCCTTTGGGGAATATTCTTGTCCAAGCAATGGAAAGCCTATAGGTCTTAAAGCCCATTTCTGCAAAAAGAGCAATATCTTCCTTGTAATGATGGTACATATCAATGGCTTCTTTGGCTGGGTAAAAATAGCCCTCCTCAAACGAAAACATCTTTTTCTGACCTGTGATAATGGCTTCACGGTCTGGACCGATGGGGACGACATCCACGTTGGCCAATCCACGACCGTCTATATTATAAGCACCCTCACATTGATTAGCTGCCGTAGCACCACCCCAGAGGAAACCCTCTGGAAATTGTAGTATTTCTGTCATCACTTTACCTCGCTTGATTTGATAGTTCTATTATACCACTAGATTTTTAAAAGAATCTGAAACTTGATAACCCCTTCATATCGAAAAAAATAAAGAAAAGACCGGATTGCTCCGATCTTTCAATAGTTCATATTCTCACATTCTGTTTTAAGAATCATTAAGGTTAACTTCAAATGACTAAGTGTCCTACTTCATTCTATAAAAATCAATCACTAGACCTGCTGGGCCACTTACTAGCAGGGATTCGGTTCCCCAATCCGTTTCACAAGGACCGTGTAAAATCTCAATCCCTAATTCTTTCACACGCTTTTGATTCTGTTCCAAATCTTCAACTTCAATGTGTAAAATGATTCCTGACTGAAAATCTTCCAAAGGAATTAAATGATTTCGAGACAACATAAGACAGTGACTGCCAATCGTAAACTGAGCAAAACCATCATCAACATAGTCTGCCTTTTTATCCAAGATATGCTCCAGTTCCGCACAGACTTGGGGAACATCTGAAACGATAATATCTAATTGATTTAAATTCATTTACTATTCTCCATAAAAAGACCAGATTGCTCCGATCTTTAAGTTTCTCTCTATGAAGATCAAAGAATAAACAAGGTGGAACCAAGTTTGATGGCAAATCTTTGCTCATCAAACTACGAAAAATCCTTTGGGACTTTTTCTAGGCTCCACACTAGATTCCATCATTGAAAATTAAGGTTTAAATGATGGAATCGTCGGAAGTGAACCTCAGAATAAAGTCTACAAATTTATCTTTGATTTTCGACGAGAGGAATTATTTTATTGCGCGTGATTGCAATCCTTCTTCTTCCAAGAAGAGGCGGAATGGTACGAGTTCTTCTGCTTCGTATTTTTCCTTGAAGGCTTTGATCGCTTCTTCTGAGTGTTGTTTTGGATCCAACTCAAGTACTTCTACTGGAAGTGGACGATGTGGAGTGATGTGTGCATCGATAACAACAGTTTTACCTTCTTTGTTCAATTTAACAGCTTCTGCTACAACTGCGTCGATGTCTTCGATACGGTCAACTGTAAATCCAACAGCTCCTTGAGCTTCAGCGATTTTCGCATAGTCAGCATTAGGGAAGTCACAACCAAACAAGTGTTTGTTTGTGTCTTCGTATTTGTCCTTGATGAAGGCATATTTACCATTTGAGAAGACAACGTTGATAACTGGAAGGTCGTATTGAACGTTTGTGATCACGTCTGGGTAGCACATGTTGAATGCACCGTCACCCATGATGTTCCATACTTGGCGATCTGGATTGTCTTTCTTAGCAGCGATACCACCAGGAAGGGCAATACCCATTGTCGCAAAGAGTGGAGATGTACGCCACATGTTCTTAGGTGTCATGTGAAGATGACGAGTAGATGTTTGAGTAGTGTCACCTACGTCAATTGAATAGATAGCGTCTTGATCAGCATGTTTGTTGATGGCATTGTAGACTTGGTACAATTGCAATTCACCCTCAGTTTTACCTTCGAGTTTGTTCATGTAATCACGCCAGTTTTGGTTATTCTTAACGTTTGCACGCCACCATGGAGTAGATTCAACTGGATTCACTTTATCAAGGATTGCTTTCGCTGCTTGACCTGCATCACCAAGGATTGAAGCGTCTAGGGCATGACGTTTACCAAGTTTGTAAGGGTCGATATCCACTTGGATGAATTTTTCAGTGTTTTTGAATGCTTCGTATACTTCAGCAAATGGGAAGTTTGAACCAAGGAAAAGAACTATGTCTGCTTCAAAGACCACTTCGTTGGCTGGTTTCCAACCAACACGGTAAGCAGAACCTGTCAAACCTTCGTAGTTCCATTCGAAGGCTTCAAAGTTTTTACCAGTTGTGATGATTGGTGCTTTGATTTTACGTGACAATTCAGTAATCACTTCACCAGCTTTAACACCACCGTAACCAGCATAGATAACTGGACGTTCAGCATTGTTCAAGATTTCAACCGCTTTGTCGATTTCAACTTCGTTCAAAGCAGGAGCGATAAATGAACGTTCATATGAACCTGAACCGTAGTATGAGTTTTCGTCGATTTCTTGGAAACCAAAGTTTACTGGAATTTCAACAACGGCTGGACCTTTTTTAGAAACGGCAGCACGGCAAGCTTCGTCGATTACTTTTGGTAATTGCTCTGCGTAAGCTACACGTTTGTTGTAAACAGCGATACCGTTGTACATTGGGTTTTGGTTCAATTCTTGGAAGGCATCCATGTTTAATTCGTTTACTGGACGTGATCCAAGGATAGCAAGGAATGGAGTGTTATCCATAGCTGCATCGTAAACACCGTTGATCAAGTGAGTCGCACCTGGACCACCTGAACCAACTGCAACACCAATAGATCCGCCAAATTTAGCCTGCATAACCGCTGCAAGAGCACCTGTTTCTTCGTGGCGAACTTGCAAGAAACGGATATCTTTGTCTTCAGCCAAAGCATCCATAAGTGAGCTGAGTGTTCCTGATGGGATACCGTAGATTGTGTCTACGCCCCATGTTTTCAATACGTTAAGCATTGCTGCAGATGCAGTAATTTTCCCTTGAGTCATAATGATAACTCTCCTTAAAAGTTAATTTGATGAATAATAAAAGCGCTTTTATATGTTTTTTGAAAACGATTCAGTAAATTTACACTCCTAATTTATCACATTTACTTATAGTTTCATAAGAATGTGCTCAGAAACTTTCATTCTCTATTACAGAACAAATTGAAAACGTTTTGAAAATCTGTTTTAGAATAGCAAAAAAAGCGGTTAAGACCGCCTTTTTAATCGACTTTAGTAAAATTAAGCATGAGAGAGCTGATCAGAACAGAGACTGAACTAAAGGCCATGGCTAATCCTGCAAGTTCTGGATTGAGCACCAAACCAAGACTTGAAAAAACTCCTGCTGCAATCGGAATACCAATGAGGTTATAGATAGAAGCCCAGAAAAGATTGAGTAGAATACGATTAAAGGTCTTCTTACTCATATCAAAAGCACGTGCCAATCCTAGTAAATTGTTGGTTGTAAGGACAAGATCTGCTGATTCGATAGCAATATCTGTCCCAGAGCCCATGGCAATTCCGACATCCGCTACACTGAGGGCCGGCGCATCATTGATGCCATCGCCGACAAAGGCCAATTTGCCATTCTTTTGAAGCTTGTGAATTTCATGTGCCTTTTCCTCTGGCAAGACATTTGCAATCACTTCTTCGATTCCAATTTGCTCTGCAATCGCATGCGCTACTCCAGCATTATCTCCGGTAAGCATGACCGTTCTAAGGCCACGTTTTTTCAATTTAGCAATAGCTTCTCGAGCATTTTCCTTAGGGACATCCTGCAAGGCAATTAAGCCTTTTAGTTCACCATCTACTGATAAGAAGACAACTGTTTTCGCTTCTTTCTCAAGCAAATCAAATCGTTCTTGATAATCATGTGGAATAGCAAGATCAGCTAAGAGTTTGGCATTCCCAAGCAAGACTTGTTTACTATTAATAATCCCAGTCACACCTTTTCCATGCAAGGCTTGGAAGTTTTCCACTGGGTAAAGGCTAATTCCTAGTTCAGATGCACGATTAACAATAGCTTGAGCTAGCGGGTGTTGAGATACATCTTCCAGTGAAGCAGCCAAACTTAGCACTTCTCTTTCATCACCGATAACATCTGTCACTACCGGCTTCCCTTCGGTTAAGGTTCCTGTCTTATCAAAAACAACCGTTTGAACTTTTTGGATTTCCTGTAGAACTGTACCATTTTTGAGAAGAATCCCCATCTTGGCACTTCGTCCTGTTCCAACCATGAGTGCTGTCGGTGTCGCAAGTCCTAGTGCACAAGGACAGGCAATTATCAAAACAGCAACTCCGTAGAGAAGTGACGTCACAAAGCTTTCTCCTAGGAAAACAAACCAGATCCAAAAAGTAAGGAGTCCTAAAATGACAACTGCTGGTACGAAAATTCCAGAAATCTTGTCGGTCAAATCTTGAATAGGAGCACGACTCGTTTGCGCTTTTTTAACAAAGTCTACAATCTGAGCCAACATAGTCTCAGAGCCCACTTTTTCGGCTCTAAAAATGATCGTACCACTATTATTGATGGTTGAACCAATGACAGCATCTCCAACTGATTTATCGACTGGAATACTTTCCCCAGTCACCATTGATTCATCAATACTCGTTTCACCTTCTAAGACAATACCATCAACGGCAATTTTTTCACCTGGTCGAACGCGAATGAGATCCCCAACTTTGACTTGTTCTAAAGGTATTTGAACATAAACATCATCACGCAAAACCTCTGCTGTTTTTGCTTGTAGGTCTAATAATTTTTCGACTGCCTGCGAAGTATTTTTTCGCATTTTTTCCTCAAAAACTGCTCCCAAAAGAATGAAGAAGAGGATAAATGCAGCACTTTCAAAGTAAACGGGCAGACCAGTGAAGAGGGCAACTAAGCTATAGAAATAGGCCACTAGGGTTCCCAGAGCAACCAAGGTATCCATGTTAGAATTGTGCTTTTTAAAACTAGCCCAAGCACTTTGGATATAAGAACCACCTGCTACTAGCATAATGGGTGTTGTGGCTAAAAAGGTGCCCCAACGCATGACTTGGTGACTAATTCCTCCTGTCGACATCCCAATCATGAGAATCACAAGAGGCACAGTAAAGATACTAGTAATCCAAAAACGTTGTAAAAGACTGAGAGATTTTTTAGTTTTTTCAACAACGGTATAGGTTCCCTTTTGCATCTTCATGCCGCATGAAAATTCATGCTCACCCAGGTCTTGAGGAGTAAAACGAATGACTTTTTCCTCATCTTGAGCGATTGGTTCTAGAATCCCTTCTTCTTCGAAGAGAATTTCTTTATAACAGTTTGATGGTGTCACACGATGAAAGGTAATCTCAGCAGGAATCCCTTTTTGTAGTTGAATATAGGCTGGATGATAGCCTTTGTCTGCCGTGATACGGATTTTTTGAACACCATTTTCAAGACTTGCTTTTACAATTTCAGTCATATCATTCTCCTATTCTACAATCATCTTACCGTGCATCATATTCATGCCACAAGAGAAACCATACTCACCTGCTTCTTCAGGAGTAATCTCCACTACATATTGGTCTCCCATAGGCAGATCTGCATGCACTCCAAAGTCTGGGAAAACGATTTGGTCCAAGCAAGGTGAAGGATCTTTTCGATCAAAAATAATACGAGCTGGTTGCGATTTTTTGAGGATAATAGTTCCTGGAGTGTAGCCCCCCATGACTTCCACACGAATCTCCTGATAGCCATTTTTTTGCTGGGCTCTCTTAGCATCTTCTTGCGGTTTTTTGAAAAACCAAAAGAGGATAAAAGCAATCATTCCTAAAACAACAATAGATACAAATAGATTTAACATAGCGTCTCCTTTACATACAATTACATTTTACTTCTGTTACAGCACTTGCTTTTTTCTTTGAAATCACTTCTTCCAATCCTTCCAAGTCAGCTAGTGTAAAGTCACATTCTTCAATCAAATCAGCTAGTAAGAGCTTTATTCTGCGAGAACAAAGCTTATCTTTGATATCTTGGACAAGTAACTTCTTGCTATCTTCCTGTGTCAACAGGGCTGAATAGATAAAGGACTTGCCCTGTTTTTCCCGAGTCAAACATTCTTTCTCCACCAAACGGGCCAAAAGTGTCTGGATCGTGGATTTGGACCAACTGAACCTTTTCTCTAATACTTTGATAAGATCCGTACTGGTCTGCTCCCCCTGCATCCAGATAATCTTCATGACCTGCCATTCTGCATCCGAAATCTGCATGATTATCTCCTCCAAAATCTACATTTGTCAATCACAATTATCAGTATACTCTTAAAATCTACATTTGTCAACTAAATTTCCTAAAAATTTTAAAAATTTCTCTTTCCAATAGATTTTGTCTATCATTGTGATAGAAAATACATATTATCCAAAGCTCCCTTTTAATGCTACAATGATTTTATCATTTCTAGATGGGAGGTTTTAGTTTGGATTGGTCTATTGTTGAACAATATCTACCACTTTATCAAGAGGCATTCTTTTTGACCTTGCATATTGCAGTTTGGGGAATTCTAGGTTCTTTTTTGCTGGGGCTCATCGTCAGCGTCATCCGGCATTACCGCCTTCCTGTTTTTTCCCAGTTGGCAACAGCCTATATCGAACTTTCACGAAATACACCCCTTTTGATACAACTTTTCTTTCTCTACTTCGGTCTTCCACGTATTGGGATTGTCCTATCTTCAGAAGTCTGTGCAACAATCGGGCTCATCTTTTTAGGTGGTTCCTACATGGCAGAATCTTTCCGAAGCGGGCTAGAAGCCGTCAGTCAAACCCAGCATGAAATTGGTTTAGCCATTGGGCTTACTCCATTCCAGGTCTTTCGCTACGTGGTTCTGCCACAAGCGACAGCGGTTGCTCTACCATCCTTTAGTGCCAATGTTATTTCCTCATCAAGGAAACATCTGTCTTCTCAGCAGTTGCCCTTGCTGATCTTATGTATGTTGCTAAGGATTTGATTGGACTCTACTATGAAACAGATATCGCACTAGCCATGTTGGTGGTTGCTTACCTTATCATGCTGCTACCCATATCACTAGTCTTTAGTTGGATAGAAAGGAGGCTCCGTCATGCAGGATTCGGGAATGCAAGTACTCTTTCAGGGAAATAATCTCCTGAGAATTTTACAGGGATTGGGCGTCACGATTGGGATTTCAATCCTGTCTGTCCTCTTATCCATGATTTTCGGAACGGTGATGGGAATTATCATGACCTCCCATTCTAGAATCATACGATTTTTAACACGATTGTATCTGGAATTTATCCGTATCATGCCTCAGCTAGTGCTCCTTTTTATCGTTTACTTTGGCTTAGCTCGAAACTTTAATATCAATATCTCTGGGGAGACTTCTGCTATTATCGTTTTCACTCTCTGGGGAACAGCTGAGATGGGAGACTTGGTTCGTGGAGCTATCACTTCGCTCCCTAAACATCAGTTTGAGAGCGGACAAGCGCTAGGCTTAACTAAAGTGCAACTCTACTACTACATCATCATCCCTCAGGTCTTAAGAAGATTGCTCCCACAAGCCATCAACCTTGTCACTCGGATGATTAAAACGACTTCCTTGGTTGTTTTGATTGGGGTTGTTGAAGTTACCAAAGTTGGACAACAAATCATCGATAGCAATCGTTTGACCATCCCAACTGCTTCCTTTTGGATCTATGGAACCATCCTAGTCTTGTATTTCGCAGTCTGCTTCCCTATTTCCAAACTATCTACTCATCTAGAAAAACATTGGAGGAACTAAATGTCTGAAACTATTTTAGAAATCAAGGAACTAAAAAAATCCTTCGGAGACAATCCTATCCTCCAAGGACTTTCTCTAGATATCAAAAAGGGGGAAGTGGTCGTTATCCTAGGACCATCTGGTTGTGGGAAAAGTACCCTACTTCGCTGCCTCAATGGGTTAGAAAGTATTCAAGGAGGAGATATCCTACTGGATGGTCAGTCTATCGTTGAAAATAAAAAAGATTTTCACCTGGTTCGCCAAAAAATCGGTATGGTCTTTCAAAGTTATGAACTCTTTCCTCACCTAGATGTCCTTCAAAACCTCATCCTAGGTCCTATCAAGGCTCAAGGGAGAGACAAAAAAGAAGTCACGGAAGAGGCTCTGCAATTACTGGAACGGGTCGGATTGCTAGATAAACAACATAGCTTTGCGCGTCAATTATCCGGCGGACAAAAACAACGTGTTGCCATCGTTCGTGCCCTTCTCATGCATCCAGAAATTATCCTCTTTGACGAGGTGACTGCTTCACTGGATCCAGAAATGGTGCGTGAGGTTCTAGAACTCATCAATGACTTGGCCCAAGAAGGTCGTACCATGATTCTGGTAACCCACGAAATGCAGTTTGCCCAAGCTATTGCGGACCGCATTATCTTTCTAGACCAAGGAAAAATTGCTGAAGAAGGAACTGCTCAAGAATTCTTCACAAATCCAAAAACGAAACGAGCACAAGAATTTTTAAACGTCTTTGACTTTAGCCAGTTTGGCTCATATCTATAATGAATAAAGGAGATTATTATGAAAATACTCAAACCAATTCTAACTGTTTTTGCTCTAGCATTTGCGCTTATCTTCGTCACAGCTTGTAGTTCAGGCGGAAGCTCTGATGCTTCATCTACAAAGGCAACTGCCAAGGCTCGTACTATTGATGAAATTAAGAAAAGTGGTGAACTTCGAATCGCGGTATTTGGAGACAAGAAACCCTTTGGTTACGTTGACAACGACGGTTCTTACAAAGGTTACGATATCGAACTAGGGAATCAATTGGCACAAGACCTTGGTGTAAAGGTAAAATACGTTTCTGTCGATGCTGCCAACCGTGCTGAATACTTGATTTCAAACAAGGTTGATATCACCCTTGCCAACTTCACAGTTACTGACGAACGTAAGAAACAGGTTGACTTTGCCCTTCCATACATGAAAGTTTCTCTCGGTGTTGTATCACCAAAGGATAAAGTCATCAAGGACGTTAAAGAACTTGAAGGCAAAACCTTGATCGTTACAAAAGGAACCACTGCTGAAACTTACTTTGAGAAAAACCACCCAGAAGTAAAACTCCAAAAATACGACCAATATAGCGATGCCTACCAAGCCCTTCTTGATGGACGTGGAGATGCCTTCTCTACTGACAATACTGAAGTTCTAGCTTGGGCGCTTGAAAACAAAGGATATGAAGTAGGAATTACTTCTCTTGGTAATCCAGATACTATTGCACCAGCAGTTCAAAAAGGTAACCAAGAACTACTTGACTACATCAACCAAGAAATCGAAAAATTAGGTAAAGAAAACTTCTTCCACAAAGCCTATGAAAAAACACTTCAGCCAACCTACGGTGATGCTGCTAAGGCAGATGACCTTGTTGTTGAAGGCGGAAAAGTCGACTAACATTCAATAAA